>Ga0316202_10000009_pt1 | contig 627784 bp, 595 predicted proteins | sample 3monrhotite_MG_FD_204934 | JGI IMG/M metagenome (GOLD analysis project Ga0316202, IMG submission 204934) | Microbial mat bacterial communities from mineral coupon in-situ incubated in ocean water Damariscotta River, Maine, United States -... | ecosystem: Environmental > Aquatic > Marine >...
ACATCCGCAGAGGACATGAACTGCTCGCCCGTAAGGCGTTAGACACACCCGCATATCTGAGGCCGACATATGGGGAGAGTTAATCGAATAGTGAGTTAACCCAGCTTGGCGTAAGCGCTTGTCACAGTCTGGCTGTGGTTTCGTGGGGGAGGGAGTGGTGGGCCCGGCAGGACTCGAACCTGCGACCAGACCGTTATGAGCGGCCGGCTCTAACCAACTGAGCTACAGGCCCTTTGGGAAGGGTCACCTGTTTTAACAGGACCTGTCGTTTAGGCAATTAAAATTGCCAGGTGGTTTGGGCATTATAATCTCTGCTCGGATCAGGCCATTAAAAAAGGCCGGAGTTTGAAGTCCGGCCTTTTCAATTCGGTGACTTTTCGCCTTAGTAATCGAGGAAACTTCTCAGTTTGCGCGACCGCGATGGGTGTTTCAGTTTTCTCAGGGCCTTGGCTTCGATTTGGCGAATACGTTCGCGGGTCACCGAGAACTGCTGACCGACTTCTTCCAGGGTGTGGTCCGTATTCATGCCAATGCCGAAGCGCATGCGCAGAACCCGTTCTTCGCGGGCCGTCAAAGAGGCCAGGACGCGGGTCGTGGTTTCGCGGAGGTTCGCCTGAATGGCTGCATCCAGAGGCTGAATGGCGTTCTTGTCTTCGATGAAATCGCCGAGATGGCTGTCTTCCTCGTCGCCGATCGGGGTTTCCAGGGAAATCGGTTCCTTGGCGATCTTGAGGACCTTGCGGACCTTTTCGAGCGGCATCGACAGCTTGATGGAGAGCTCTTCGGGTGTAGGTTCACGACCGATTTCATGCAGCATTTGACGCGACGTGCGAACCAGCTTGTTGATCGTCTCGATCATATGAACCGGGATACGAATGGTCCGCGCCTGATCGGCGATGGAGCGGGTAATCGCCTGTCTGATCCACCAGGTCGCATAGGTCGAGAATTTATAACCGCGACGATATTCGAACTTGTCGACGGCTTTCATCAAACCGATGTTGCCTTCCTGAATGAGATCAAGGAACTGCAGGCCACGGTTGGTGTATTTTTTGGCGATGGAGATGACCAGACGCAGGTTGGCCTCGATCATTTCCTTTTTGGCTTTGGTTGCCTCGCGCTCACCTTTTTGAACGGTGGAGACGATACGGCGGAATTCTCCGACCGGCAATCCGGCCTCATTGGAGATATCGCTAATGCTGCTACGGATCTCCAAGACGTCTTTCTCGTATTTGGTGGAGAACCGCTCCCAGCCCTTCCCGGGCAGTTTGGAAACACGATCAAACCAGCCGGGATCGAGTTCATGTCCCCGGTAGTGTTCCAGGAAATCATCGCGTTTGACCTTGGCGTTGGTGGCAAGGCGCAACAATTTGCCCTCAAAGCCGATCAACAGACGGTTGAGTTCGTAGAGATGCTCGACCAGTTGTTCGATACGGTTGTTGTTGAGGTGGACGTCTTCCATCAACTCGACCAGCGCATGGCGGAGTTTGTTATAGCGTTTTTCCTGCGCCGGTTTGATCTCTTCGCCGGCCTGCAGGGCTTCCAGTCGGGTAATCTGAAGCTTGTGCAGTTTCTTGTAGGTCTTGGCGATGTCCTCAAACGTCTCGATCACCTGAGGCGTCAGCTTGGCTTCTAGAGCGGAAAGCGACAGGTTGTTTTCCGGATCATCCTCATCATCATCGTCGTCGTCACTGCCCTGACTGCTGGCCTCGCCACCTTCACTGCTACCGTCTTTGGCTTCCGCCGGTTTCTCTTCTTCTTTGGGGGCGTCGACGACAGCGGTCTCGCCGTCCTGACCTTCCTCGCCTTCGCCTTCGCCTTCGCCTTCTTCAGCTGCGCGGGCTTCGGCAGCCAATTGTTGGGCTGCGGGGCCACCGGTGTGGGTGGTTTCCAGATCGATAATGTCGCGAAGCAACATTTCTTCATTCACCAGCGCATCATGCCACTGCACAATGGCGCGGATGGTCAGCGGGTTTTCACAAACCCCGCCGATCATCATTTCGCGACCGGCTTCGATGCGTTTGGCGATGGCGATTTCGCCTTCGCGCGACAGCAGTTCAACGGAGCCCATTTCGCGAAGATACATGCGGACCGGGTCATCGGTGCGCCCAAGCTCCGTCTCGTCGACATTGCCGCTGGCCTTTGGAGATGCTTCTTCCTCAGCCGCTTCCGGTGCATTGGCATCTTCGGCGTCTTCGTTTTCGACGACATTGATGCCCATTTCCGAAAGCATGGACATGGTGTCTTCAATCTGTTCCGAAGAAACCTGATCGGGCGGCAGGGCGCTGTTCAGATCGTCATAGGTGACGAACCCCTGCTCCTTGCCTTTGGCCACCATCTTTTTGACGGCGGCACCCATGGTGTCAAGAAGTGGGCTGTCGCCGCTTTCTTCTGTCGTGGTGCCGGCTTCTGCTTTTTTTGCTGTCGCTGCTTTCGCCAATGCTAAAACTCCGCTTTTGTCAGTGCCTGGGACGGGTATTCGCCGTTTTATGCAAGCACGTGATATAATCTGATCGTCAATGTCCCAACTGTCGGGCCCGAATATCGAGTATGGCGGATATCAGTCCGCCAATTCTTCCCCTGTCGTATCGATTTTCTGCTGCTTTAAAGCGGCTAACCGTTTCCACGCATCCTCGGTCGGGTTGGTTGCGAAGTCCCGTTCAGCATCCTCAATTTCAGCGCTGAGATCCTTACCCCTAAGTTTCTCGAATGTTTCATCCCATCCGGCTTTGGCCAAGCTTATGTCCGAACCGGCGCGCGCAAAAGCGGCATGTTCATACACCTCTTTGCTCAATACTCTTGAGACTGCGATTTCACAATCGCACTGATGTCTAAGATGGTCAATCAATGCCCCGGTTTCAAGTCCCGACAGTACAGCCAAGGTCTTTAAAACCTGTTGGCGGAGATTGTCAAGGTCAAGAGCCTGAAAAGCAACGGTTCCCAAGCGTTCCGAGACATAATCATAAAGCTCGGGATGATGCATCAGTGCGCCCAAAAGAATAGCCTCACGCATCTGCCGGATGTCAACTTTGGCGTTTGGCCCGGCATCCATTTCTAAGTGCATGTTCGATGACCACTGACCACGCCCACCCCGTTTGTTCTGGCGTTGCCACTGCCCGCCTTGTTGTTCCGGCCAGATCCGGTCATTAAACGCCTTGGCGAAAAGTTTGCGGATGTCGGCGTCTTGAATATCGCGGGTATGATCTTTCAGGCGGGCCTGAAGGGCGGCTTTGTCCTCCGGCGTGGTTGGTAAGCGTCCGCCGGTTTCCGAACGCCAGATGAATTCAGACAGCGGTATGGCTTGATCGAGAACCTGCTGCATGGCGGCTGTGCCGCTGGTTTTGATTAAGCTGTCCGGGTCTTCTTTTTCAGGCAAAGTGGCGATCCTGAGCCCGTACCCGGGACGCAGATGTGGCAGCGCCTTCAGGGAGGCTTTTACTGCGGCATTCATGCCCGCCCGGTCACCATCAAAACACAGCACAGGTTCCGGTACCGATTTCCACAACAATCGCAACTGATCTTCGGTCAGGGCGGTACCCAGCGGCGCAACCGAATGCTCAAACCCCGCCTGATACAGGGCAATAACGTCCATATACCCTTCGGTAACGATAATCGTGCCGGCCTTTCTGGCGGCACGCATGGCATGGTTCAGGGCGTAGAGTTCATGGCCCTTGTGAAACAAGGGGGTCTCCGGCGAATTCAGGTATTTCGGTTCGCCATCACCCAAAATGCGCCCGCCAAAGGCGATCACCCGGCCCCGACGGTCGAGAATGGGAAACATCAGGCGTCCACGGAAGCGGTCATAGGTCTCGGTGCCGCGTCCGCGGTCTTCATCGGGCCGGATCAGTAACCCGGCGGTAACCATCATGTCTTCCGGGATGTTTTCCCGCAACAGCGCCGATTTCAGGCCATTTCGTGATGGCGGCGCAAACCCCAGTCGAAAGGTTTCGGCGGTTGTGCCGTCCAGGCCTCGTGACCTGACATAATCGATTGCGGCGCGGCCTTCCGGCATATGCAGCATCCGTTCGAAGTATACAGCCGCCGCCTCCATGACATCGACCAAAGTCTGGCGTTTGCGTTCGCGATCACGGGCTTCGGGGCTGTCCTGGGGGATTTCCAGGCCGGCAATGCCTGCCAGCTGCTCGACGGCCTCACGAAACCCCAGGCCTTCCGTTTCCATGACAAAATCAATGACGCTGCCGTTCGCCTGACAACCGAAACAGTGATAGAAGCCTTTTTCCTCATTGAGGGTAAAAGAGGGGGTCTTTTCATTATGGAAGGGGCAGAGGCCGGTGTGTTCATGGCCCTTTTTCGTCAGCTTGACCCGTTTCGAGACAACATCGGCCAGCCCGACCCGGGTTTTCAGTTCATCGAGGAACTGTGGCGAAAGAGCCATCGGCGATCGGTCCTAAAACAGAGGTCAAACACATTAAGGAGCGGCATTTTAGTCGCTGGGTGAACGACTCAAAAGGCCAAGTTATTCAGGTAATCCACAGGCACTTGAAGAACGGGACTTATCCGAGGCGCGCCTTGACCACGGCACCGGCCTTTGAAAAATCCATCTGGCCCGAATACTTCTGTTTCAAGGCACCCATGACTTTGCCCATTTCCTTGATCGATTCGGCGCCGACCTCCTCGATCACGGCGGTGACAGCTGCCGTCACCTCGTCATCACTCATTTGTGCCGGCAGGAATCGTTCAATCACCGCAATTTCTTCGGCTTCGCCCTGGGCAAGCTCCATACGCCCGCCTTTTTCGTACATCGATATGCTTTCTCGTCGCTGCTTAATCATTGACTGAAGCAGCGTCAGAATGCCGTCATCGTTAATGCCTTCCGCATTACCTTTGGAGCGGTCGGCAATGTCGCGGTCTTTTAAGGCGGCTAAAATCAGGCGGAGTGTCGAGGTTGAGCGCCCGTCTTTGCCTTTCATGGCTGACTTCAGCGCGTCACTGATCTGCTGACGAAGCATGGGAATCCCTCAAGTATTTTTGGAAGCGGCGAGCCTAGCAAAATAACTCCCGAAAGGGAACCGGAAACCTGATTTTTAATGCATTGATTTTAAAAGATTTTTTCTTTTCGTTGAGTCTTGACCTTGGCCCGGTCATTGCTTAGAAACTCTCAAATCTAACCTTCGCCCTATGGCCCTGCCCATGAATGATAAGAAAACCCGACCACCGCTTCGTGGGACTTTGTCTCAGGAGGGTGAATCTTTCAACACGCCTTCACCTCAATCGCCTTATGTTGAGCGCCCCGATTGGGCCGATGCCGCCCTTGTGCTTGCCGATGGCGAGGTCTTCTGGGGGCGCGGGGCCGGGGCACCCGGCGATTCCCAGGGCGAGGTCTGTTTCAATACGTCGCTGACCGGCTATCAGGAAATCCTGACCGACCTGAGTTATGCCGGACAGATCATCTCCTTCGCCTTCCCGCATATCGGCAATGTCGGCACCAATGGTGAAGACATGGAGTGCGTGACCCCGGCGGCGCGTGGTTGTGTTTTGCGTTCGGATATTACCGAACCGGCCAACTGGCGGGCTGCCAAACATCTTGATGCCTGGCTCAAGTCCATGAACCTAACGGCGGTCACGGGTGTTGATACCCGCCGTCTGACGCGGCGTATTCGCGATGGCGGTGCGCCCAACGGCACCGTGATCTATGCGCCGGACAAAAATATCGATATCGATGCGCTTCGTAAAAAGGCGGCTTTATGGCCGGGCCTTGAAGGCGTCGATATGGCGATCGAGGTCAGCTGCAAACAGACCTATAGCTGGGACCAGTCGGAATGGTCGCTGGAAGACGGCTACGGACAGCAATCCCAACCAAAGTTTCATGTGGTCGCCGTTGATTTTGGCGCCAAACAAAACATTTTACGCTGTCTAGCGTCGGCCGGGTGTCGGGTCACCGTGGTTCCCGCCAATACAACAGCGGACGAAATTCTCGCCCATAAACCCGACGGCCTGTTCCTGTCCAACGGCCCGGCGGACCCGGCGGCAACCGGGAAATATGCGGTGCCGATGTTGCAATCAATCATGGAAACGGATTTGCCGATTTTCGGAATTTGCCTCGGCCACCAAATCCTGTCGTTGGCTCTGGGGGCCAAAACCAAAAAGATGCACATGGGCCACCGCGGTGCCAACCAGCCAGTCAAGGACCTGGAAACCGGCAAGGTTGAAATCACCAGCCAGAATCACGGTTTTGTCGTTGACGGCGACACCTTGCCCAATGGCGTCATCGAAACCCATCGCTCACTCTTCGACGGAACCCTCGAAGGCATCCGCGTCGACGGCAAACCCATCTTCTCCGTCCAACACCACCCCGAAGCCTCCCCAGGCCCGCAGGACAGTCATTATCTGTTTGAGAGGTTTGTCCGGTTGATGGAGGAACGGTGAGAGTTTGATTTATAAAAAAGTTAACCACTGAGAACACAGAGAGCACAGAGATGGACACAGAGAAGAAGAGCGTAATAAGAGGGAGATTGCTGAGGCGTTGCGTCGAAGGCCTCTCACTTTTTTCCTCTGTGGATCCTCGGTGTTCTCTGTGTTCTCAGTGGTAAGAAAACGAAAGAGACGAAAACGTTGTCGGAAAGTGACCCGTTAACCCAGAAAATTATCGGCGCGGCGATTGAGGTTCATCGCCATCTAGGGCCGGGGTTATTGGAGTCGGCGTACGAACAGTGTTTATGTCAGGAGTTGCAGGCCCAAGGATTGCCTTTCAGACATCAGGTGACGTTGCCTATCGTTTATAAGGGTACCTCAATCGAGCCGGGTTTCAGGGCGGATGTGATTGTTGAAGATGCAGTATTGCTGGAGTTAAAGGCGGTTGAAAAATTGATGCCAATTCATGAGGCGCAGATTTTGACGTATCTGAAGCTGAGTGGCATTTCAACTGGTCTGTTAATGAATTTCAACGCGATGCCGTTGAAGAATGGAATTAGAAGGTTTGTGATTTAGACATGCCAAAACGCGACGATTTGAAATCGATTATGATTATCGGGGCCGGGCCTATTGTTATTGGGCAGGCGTGTGAGTTTGACTATTCCGGGGCGCAGGCGTGCAAGGCGCTTCGCGAAGAGGGGTTCCGGGTCATTCTGGTGAATTCCAACCCGGCGACCATCATGACCGACCCGGATATGGCCGACGCCACTTATGTTGAGCCGATTACCACCGAATTCCTTGAGCGTGTGATCGCCAAAGAGCGTCCGGATGCATTGCTACCGACAATGGGCGGGCAAACCGGATTGAATGCCGGGATCAACCTTGAGGAGCAGGGAATTCTTGAGAAATACGGCGTCGAGATGATTGGTGCCAAAGCAGATGTCATCAAGAAAGCCGAAGACCGCCAGTTGTTCAGCGATGCGATGAAAAAAATCGGCCTTGATACCCCCATCAGTCAGGTCGTCGGGACCATGGAAGAGGCCGCCGAGGCGATGGAAAAAATTGGCCTGCCGCTGATTATTCGCCCGTCGTTTACCATGGGCGGCATCGGCGGCGGTATCGCTTATAACAAGGCTGAATATGAACGCATTGTGTCGGGCGGGCTTTATGCTTCGCCGGTGACGGAAGTTCTGGTCGAGGAATCGATTGTTGGCTGGAAAGAGTTTGAGATGGAGGTTGTGCGCGACATGGCGGACAACTGCATCATCATCTGCTCGATTGAAAACGTCGACCCCATGGGCGTTCATACGGGTGATTCGATCACCGTCGCACCGGCGCTGACGCTGACCGATAAAGAATATCAGATCATGCGTAACGCGTCGCTGGCGGTGCTCCGCGAAATCGGTGTCGAAACCGGTGGTTCCAACGTGCAGTTTGCGGTTAACCCGGATACCGGACGGCTAATTGTGATTGAGATGAACCCGCGGGTCAGTCGCTCATCGGCGCTGGCCTCGAAGGCCACCGGCTTCCCGATTGCCAAGATCGCCGCCAAGTTGGCCGTCGGCTACACGCTGGATGAGTTGGACAATGATATCACCGGCGTCACGCCCGCCAGTTTTGAGCCGACCATCGACTATGTGGTGACAAAAATTCCACGCTTTACGTTCGAGAAATTCCCGGCGACCGAAGCGCTGCTGACAACATCCATGAAATCCGTCGGTGAAGCCATGTCCATCGGACGGACCTTTGCCGAATCCCTGCAAAAGGGGCTGCGCTCCATGGAGACCGGCCTGACCGGGCTTAACGAAGTCGACATCGACGGCGCCACGGTTGATGGTAAACTGGATGCCGATGTGGTCAAGGCGGCCCTGGCCGAACCTCGACCCGAGCGGATTCGCTATATTGCCCAGGCCTTCCGTCTCGGCATGGCGCAGGAAGATATCAGAGTCGCCTGCAAATTCGATCCGTGGTTCCTCGATCAGATCAAGGCCATCGTTGATGCCGAAGAGGGCGTCCGCGCCAATGGCCTGCCGATCACCCACCTTGATTTTCTGGCGATTAAAAAAATGGGCTTCTCCGATGCCCGGCTGTCTGAACTGACGGGTGAAGCGGAAAACCTCGTTACGGCCAAACGTCGCGCGTTGTCGGTGAAACCCGTCTATAAACGGGTTGATACCTGTGCTGGTGAATTTGCCTCACAGACGTCTTATATGTATTCCGCTTACGAGGGTGATGGGACGCGTCCGGCCGAGTGTGAAGCCCAGCCATCGGATCGCAAGAAAATTGCCATTTTGGGTGGCGGCCCGAACCGGATCGGGCAAGGAATTGAGTTCGATTATTGCTGTGTCCATGCGGCCTATGCCCTGAAAGAAGCGGGGTATGAGGCGATCATGGTCAACTGTAACCCGGAAACCGTATCGACGGATTACGACACCTCGGATCGTCTGTATTTCGAACCGCTGACCGGCGAAGATGTGGTTGAACTGGTTCGTGTCGAGCAGTCGAAGGGCGAGTTTCTTGGGTGTATCGTCCAGCTGGGTGGGCAGACGCCTTTGAAATTGAGCCAGGCATTGGAAGATGTGGGCATTCCTATCCTTGGCACCAGCCCCGATGCCATCGATCTTGCCGAAGACCGCGAACGTTTTCAGCAGCTGCTGATTGATCTTGACCTGACCCAACCGGCCAATGGACTGGCGCGCTCAAATGAGGAAGCCGAAACGGTTGCCGGGCGTATCGGGTACCCGCTGGTGATCCGACCGTCCTATGTCTTAGGCGGTCGGGCCATGGAAATCGTTCATGATCTGGATGCCTTGCGCCGTTATATGAAGGAAGCCGTGCAGGTGTCGGGTGACAGCCCGGTGCTGCTGGACAGTTATCTTCAGGATGCCATTGAGGTTGATGTTGATGCGGTTGCGGATGGTGATGAGGTCTATATCGCCGGTGTCATGGAACACATTGAAGAAGCCGGTATTCATTCGGGCGACTCGGCCTGTTCATTGCCACCATATTCCCTGTCCGATGAGATTGTTGCAGAGCTCAAACGCCAAGCCGTTGCGCTGGCTCAGGCGCTTAAGGTTGTCGGCCTGATGAACGTGCAGTTCGCCGTCAAGGAAGACGCGATCTACATCATTGAAGTTAACCCACGGGCCAGCCGCACGGTGCCGTTTGTCGCCAAGGCGACCGGTATTCCTGTTGCCAAGATCGCGGCGCGTGTCATGGCCGGGGAAAAGTTGAAAGATTTTGATCTCGATAGCCACGCGCACCGGGCCCATGTTGCCGTCAAGGAAGCGGTTTTTCCGTTTTCCCGTTTTCCCGGTGTGGACACGATCCTCGGGCCGGAAATGAAATCAACGGGAGAGGTCATCGGCCTCGACCGCGATTTCCCCAGAGCCTTTGCCAAATCACAGATCGGCGCGGGCAACGTCTTGCCGAAATCGGGATGTGTATTTATTTCCGTCAAGGACCGCGATAAACCGAAAGCCGTGAAATTGGCCCGCCAGTTAGTGGACCTTGGGTTTACCCTGATGGCAACCGGCGGAACCCAAACCTACCTCAGTGAACAGGGGCTTGATGTTGCCCGTGTTAACAAGGTTCTGGAGGGCCGACCTCATTGTGAGGATGCCATCGTCAACGGTGATGTCCAGATCGTCATTAATACGACGGAAGGGGCGCAGGCTATTCTGGATAGCTACTCGATCCGTCGTGCAGCCCTGACCAATAACATCATTCATTATACGACGATGACGGCGTCAGCCGCCTGTATTGGCGCCATTCAGGCCCTGAAAACCTCGCACCTTGATGTTGCGCCGTTACAGGACTATTTTAAAAGAGCGTTCTAGGACGCGACTTTCCGAAGTAGTGGTTGATGTTCCATGCGACCCGGAAGTGGGGCCGCAGAGGAATTTTGTTGTTAATTCAGGACAATTGAGAAGAGACGATGGAAAAGGTCCCTATGACCAGAGAAGGACTTGATGCCCTTGAGACAGAATTCAAGCGCCTGAAATTTGAAGAACGCCCGGCGATCATCCGCGCCATTGCCGCGGCGCGTGAGCACGGCGATCTGTCAGAAAACGCTGAATATCATGCCGCCCGTGAACGCCAGAGCTTCGTTGAGGGCCAGATCAGTGAACTGGAAGGCGTGATCAGTTGCGCCGACGTCATTGACGTTGCCAGCCTGACTGGCGAAACCATTCGGTTTGGCGCGACCGTGTTGTTGGCCGATGAAGATACGGACGAAGAAATCACCTATCAGATCGTTGGTGCCTATGAAGCCGATGTCGACAAGGGTCGTTTGTCGGTGACGTCGCCACTGGCGCGCGCCCTGATTAGTAAAACCATCGGCGATTCCATTGAAGTATCAACGCCAAGGGGCGCCAAGTCCTATGAAATCTGCGGTGTCACATTCAAGTAACCGCTGTTTAATTTTTCATCATAAGGAACCGTATTGATGTCGAGTGCGCTGTTTTCGCCGATAAAACTTCGTGAGCTGGAAGTGCTCAACCGTGTTGTTGTCGCACCCATGTGCCAATATTCGGCGGAAGACGGGTCGATGACGGACTGGCACCTCATGCATCTCGGCGGCTTCGCCTTGTCCGGGGTTGGTTTGATGATCGTCGAAGCCACGGGTGTTGAAGCGGCAGGACGGATTACGCCAGGCTGTGTAGGCCTTTATTCGGAAGAAAACGAGCAGGCGTTGTCCCGGGTTCTGAAATTCTGTCGTGAACACGGGTCGGCCAAAATTGGTATGCAGCTGGCCCATGCCGGACGTAAGGCGTCGGCCGCAGTGCCGTGGAACGGCGGCACCTCTCTTAGTGCTGAAGATGGCGGTTGGCAAACCTATGGCCCGTCGGCAATTCCATTTGCGGACGGCTGGCATACGCCGAAAGCCATGGATCGGACAGATATGGACCGAATTCGGGATGCCTTTGTCGAAGGCACCCGGCGTTCGCTTCGTCTTGGGTTTGATTTGATCGAGCTCCATGCTGCGCACGGTTACCTGTTACATCAGTTCTTGTCGCCAATTTCCAACCAGCGCGAAGATGAGTACGGTGGCAGCCTGGAAAACCGCATGCGCTTCCCGCTGGAAGTCTTCACTGCCATCCGTGACGTCTGGCCGGAGGGCAAACCGCTGGGCGTGCGTGTTTCGTCGACCGAATGGATTGATGGCGGCTGGACGCTGGAGGATTCGATCGTTTTCGCAGGCCGCCTCAAGGAGCTTGGCTGCGATTTCATTGATGCATCGGGCGGCGGTAATTCACCGGACCGGCCGCCGGTTGGCACATCAGGGCCCGGATATCAGGTTGAGTTTTCCGAACAGATCAAAAAACAAGCCGGTATCCCGACGATTGCCGTCGGCATGATCCGTGATCCTCATCTGGCGGAAAGTATTGTGGCGTCGGGGCAGGCCGATATGGTCGCGCTCGCCCGAGGTCTGCTTTATGATCCTCGCTGGGCCTGGCATGCGGCGGAAGAACTGGGCGTCAGCGCACCGTATCCCAAGCAGTATTTACGCGCCCATCCAGATACCTGGCCGAAAGCCTTCCCCAACCGTAATACAGATTAAGACCGACGCTGCATTTCGTCGGCAACGGCGATTTGCATGGGCGTATCTGAGCGGCGTAAGCCATCAATTGCGCCTGCCGTGTCCTCGGCTTTTTTGTTCTGGCCCATCTTCACCTTGCCTTCGATGCGGTCAATCGGCATGTCGAAGGCGACAATGCCTTTCAGCATGCCGAGTAGGATACCGCGATCCATTTTTTCCATGGTCCAGTTGCCCGTGGCATCGTTTTCGTAGGTCGTGGTCAGACGTTCAAGAATTGTGAGGACGGCTTCCGGGTCTTCAACAATCTGTGGTTTGCCATAGACATGAACTGCCATGTAATTCCAGGTGGGCACCGTGTTCTCTGAACGGTACCAGTTGGGGCCGATATAGGCGTTGATGCCGGTGAAGATGGCAAGCGCTGCTGTTTCACCATCAAACAGCTTCCAGTGATCATTGGCCTTCGCCACATGCCCGAGCAGAGTCCCGTGTTCGCCTGTGTCGGCATCCAGATAAAGCGGCAGGTGGGTGCCCAGTGGAATTCCGTCTTTCGAGGTAATCAGGCTGGCAAAACTGGCCGACCGTATGGCCTCGGCCAGAACATCAGGATCAGCTTCGGCAAAGTGTTTGGGTAGATACATTGGTTTGCCCTCGAATTTCGGTCAGTATCTGTTGTATTTGATGAAACGTGTAACCGACGCCACCTGATCATACAGGTGACGGGCTTGGGTGTTGTGGTCATGCGTCGTCCAATAGACGCGGCCTTGGTCTGCCTGGTCCGCAGCCGAATAGACGGCTTCAATCAACGCCCGGCCGGCACCTTTTCCACGTGCCGTATCATCGACATACAGGTCTTGTAAATAACACACCTTTTCAATGGTCCAGCAGCTCGGATGATAAAGATAATGTACGATGCCGACAGCATTGCCGGCGTCGTCTCTGGCCATCAGGCCATATAGCCCATCTTTGCCGTCGTTTAGTAATCGGGCCCAAGTTGTCCGGAACACTTCTTCCGGCAGTTCGGTCTCGTAGAATTTCAGATACAGTGCCCATAACCGCCGCCACTCCAGTTCGTCCTGTTTGCTTAGTTCTTGAATGGTGACGCTCATAAGTCTTACCCTGTACGTGAATTGCGAGCCAGATCGGCTCTGACAGGGCGTGAGAATGAACGTATACCGGCCTTCTTAAAAGAACCGAATTTATTGAACTGTTAGGTCCAATTAGTGGGCCTTCTGAATCCCTCGCTAAAGCGGGCGAGGGAATTCGACATTGAAGGTCGTTCCTTCGCCATTATTCGTTTCAAATGAAATTTTGCCACCCATTTGGACGACCAGAGCCCGAGTGATGCTCAGGCCAAGTCCCGTTCCCGATATCTTTCTGGTTGTCGTGGAATCTATTTGCGTGAAACGTTCAAAAATTTTATCTCGGGCCTCTTCAGGGATGCCCGGACCAAAATCACGCACAAAAAGGGCGTGACCACCGTCTCTTTCCGCGACCCCGATTTCAACACGATCTCCCTGTTTCGATACCTTGACGGCATTTGATATCAGGTTGGCCAAAATCTGCAAAATTCGACCCCGGTCTGCAAATACGATTGCCGGAGTTTGATTTCCGGTTTTCGCCAGGCGGACGCCGAAATCGTCGCCATACACTTTCATTTCATCGACGGACTGATCCAGCGCGGCGTTCAGGTCCATTGATTGTAGATCGCAAACCATTTTGCCCGACCGGATCTTCTCGGCATCCAGAATGTCGTTGATCAATCGCATGAGCCGTTTGCTGTTGCGGTGGGCAATATCGATCAATGATGCGGTATGTCCGCCGGTAGATTCTGTAATACCAGACTTGAGCAACTCCAACGACGCGGAGATCGAGGTCAGCGGGGTTCGCAGCTCATGGCTGACAACTGAAATAAATTCCTGTTTGGCGGTTTCCGCCTGCAGCCTGTCTGTGATGTCTCGCCCGGCCGCCAGGAAACCGAGTAGCCTGTCTTCTGAGTCCCTTAAGGGAGCCCCGATGGTTTCGCTCCAGAATGCCTGGCCATCCATTTTCCTGTATTGAACTTGATAGGGGTCGAGTTTTTGCGTCTTGCCGTTGTCTTTATAACGAAGTTGTCCTTGCCGTTCCCACTCAGCTTCATCCGCATAGAGCATCGACGTCGACTTTCCAATGACATCAATGTCGGAATGGCCAAATAAGCGTGTGAAGGAGGGGTTTACCATTTGAATGATTCGTTCCGAATCTGAAATGACGATGGCATCAGGTACAGATTGAAACATCGATTCAAACAGGGTTTTTTGTTGTTTCAGCAGCTCTCCGCTTTCAATTCGGAAAATTTCGGCGCCAATCCACTGGGCGTAAAGATTGATCAGAGAATGATCGTCTGCGGTGAAAGGGCCCTTTCTGGCTAAAGGATCTGAAAAATTCAGAGTGCCGTAGCGAACGTTATCGACGAAAATAGGTGCGCCAATGTAAGATTCCAGTTGGAATTTTTTATAACAGGGGTGATTGCGAATTTCCGATTGACCGGCATGGTGGAAACTCCTCGGCCCACCGGCAGCAAGGGTGTGAACGCAGTATGTTCCGGTTACCTCAAATACCGTCCCCGGAGACGGAACCCCGTCAGGGCCAACGGCATGCATGATGGTGTAATTGTTTTCTTCGATACGGCTCACAATGCCGAGCGCTAACCCAAAGATATCCCGCCCAAGATCAAGCAGCACATCTACTTTCTCGTTGAACTCTACCGAAGGGTCGAGTGTCGTTTTGTATAATTTTTCAAGGGCCGCGAGGTGGGTATGCGGGGTACCTGTCGTCATTTTATTTCAATAGCCATATTACCTGCGAAAACTCGCCATCAAAAACCGCCGCCCCAGGTCTTATGTGCGCGCCAGAATGGCTTCTTTGATGGAACCAATCGCCTTGCCTGGATTGAGACTCTTCGGGCAGGTGTTGGTGCAGTTCATGATGGTGTGACAGCGATAGAGCCGGAACGGATCGTTCAGGTTGTCGAGGCGCTTTCCGGTGGCTTCATCGCGGCTGTCGGCAATCCAGCGATACGACTGCAACAATACGGCTGGCCCCAGGTAACGATCACCATTCCACCAATAACTCGGGCAACTGGTCTGGCAGCAGAAACACAGGATGCATTCCCACAACCCGTCAAGCTTGGCCCGTTCTTCCGGGCTTTGCAAGCGCTCGCGGTTGGGGGCGGGGGTGTCGGCCTGTAACCAGGGCTCGATTGACCGATACTGGGCGTAGGGACCGTTAAGATCCGCCACTAGGTCCTTGATCACCGGCATATGCGGTAGCGGATAAACCTTGATGTCACCGCTGATATCTTCAATGGCCTTGGTGCAGGCCAGCGTATTGATGCCGTCAATGTTGAACGCACAGGACCCGCAAACCCCTTCACGGCACGAGCGGCGGAAGGTCAGGGTCGGATCGATCTCATTCTTGATCTTGATCAGCGCATCCAGGACCATCGGTCCACATTTATCGAGATCGATATCAAAACTATCGATGCGTGGATTAGCATCCTGATCCGGATCAAAGCGGTAAACCTTGAACCGTCTGACCCGGCCTGCACCTTCCGGTGCAGCATAGGTTTTGCCCTCAGTGGGGTCGGAGCCTGCGGGAAGCGAAAATTCTACCATCTATCGTCTCTATGAGTCATTGTCATTGATCCTTGGTATTAGTAGACCCGAGCCCGGGGCTCGATATATTCAACTTCGTCAGTCAGGGTATAGGCATGGACCGGACGATAATCTAAGGTCACTTTACCTTTGTCGTCGATGCTGGAGAGGCTGTGTTTCATCCATTCTTCATCGTCGCGGTCCGGATGATCCTCATGGGCGTGGGCGCCCCGGCTTTCATGGCGGGCTTCCGCCGAATGCATCGTTGTCGAGGCATTGATCATCAGGTTTTCCAATTCCAGGCTTTCAACCAGATCGGAGTTCCAGATCAACGAGCTGTCGGAGACGTTAATGTCGGCCAGTTGCTGCCAAACGCCATTGATTTTCTCGACACCCTCTTTCAGCACTTCAGAGGTGCGGAAGACGGCTGCATTGTTCTGCATGGTACGCTGCATATCCAGGCGAATTTCGCTGGTTTTGCGACCGCCCTTGGCATGGCGCAGACGGTCCAGACGTTCCAGCGCCTGATCGGTACAGCCATTGCGGAAGGGTCGCAGAGGTGCCCCCGGTTTGATCAGTTCCCGGGCTTTAATCGAAGCGGCACGTCCGAACACCACCAGATCAAGAAGTGAGTTGGTGCCGAGGCGGTTAGCGCCGTGAACGGAGGCGCAGGCGCATTCGCCAATGGCCATCAGGCCCGGTGCTACGGCATCCGGATCGTCGGCGGTTGGTCGCAGAACCTGTGTCATGTGATTGGTAGGAATGCCGCCCATGTTGTAGTGAACCGTCGGCAAGACCGGAATGGGTTCTTTAGTGGCATCGACGCCGGAGAAAATCTTGGCCGATTCCGTAATGCCGGGCAGCCGTTCCCCAAGCACGTCGGCACCCAGATGTTCAAGATGCAGGTTAATGTGGTCGCCGCCGTCACCGACACCGCGCCCTTCGCGAATTTCGACAGTCATGGAGCGGCTAACAACGTCACGGCTGGCCAGATCCTTGGCTGTTGGCGCGTAGCGTTCCATAAACCGCTCGCCTTCGGAATTGGTCAGGTAACCGCCTTCGCCGCGGGCCCCTTCGGTGATCAGGCAACCTGAACCAAAAATGCCGGTCGGGTGAAACTGCACAAACTCCTGATCCTGCAAGGGTATGCCGGCGCGGGCAATCATGCCGTGCCCGTCGCCGGTACAAGTATGTGCGGACGTACAGGAAAAATAGGACCGTCCGTAGCCGCCGGTTGCCAGAGCGACGATGTGTCCCCTGAACACGTGGATGGTACCGTCATCAAGATTCCAGGCCACAACACCTTCACAGGTCCCGTCGTCCCCCATGATCAGATCAAGGGCGATGTATTCAACGTAAAACTCGGCTTCATGCTTAAGGCTCTGCTGATAGAGCGTATGCAGCATGGCGTGGCCGGTCCGGTCAGCAGCCGCACAGGCCCGCTGTACCGGGGCTTCGCCGAAGTTTCGCATATGTCCGCCAAACGGGCGTTGATAAATTTTTCCTTCGGCATTACGCGAGAACGGCATGCCGTAGTGTTCGAGCTCAACCACCGCCGGAACGGCTTCGCGACACATATATTCAATGGCGTCCTGATCACCAAGCCAGTCGGCACCCTTGACGGTGTCGTACATATGCCATTCCCAATGATCTTCGGCCATGTTGCCGAGTGCGGCACTGATACCGCCCTGTGCCGCCACGGTATGGCTGCGCGTCGGGAAAACTTTGGTGATGCAGGCGGTTTTCAGCCCGGCATTTGCCATGCCAAACGTTGCCCGTAATCCGGCGCCACCGGCCCCGACAACAACAACATCGTATTTATGGTCAATAATTTCGTAGGCGGTGCTCATGTTCTGTTTAGCCCCCGAAGGTCAGCCGCATGACGGCGAAAATACTGTAACCGCCAAAGATGATGGCGGTGAATTTTGTAGCGATTAGAAGCGCTAGTTTTGATTTTTCACTACTCACATAATCTTCAATCACCACCTGCAGGCCCAACTGACCGTGGTGGAACATGGTGAAGATCAATAAGGTCAGCAACACCGGGTTGCCATGCGCGCCGACCCAAATTTTGAATTCAGCGAGGTCAGCGCCGGCCAGGCCGACGGCAGAGAAAACAAACCAGATCATCAGCGGAACCAGGGCGATGCCGGTAATCCGTTGTGCCCACCAGTGCCCGACCCCGTCATTGGTTGAGCCCAGGCCACGTACGCGACCGAGATGAGAACGCATTTCCATCAGCTTCCTCCCGCCACTGAATAGGCCGCGATCCAGGTGATTACGGTCATGGTCAGCGTAAAGGCGATCACAAACATGCCGCTGGCACGGACTTGAGGCAGCTCAAAACCCTTGCCCATGTCCCAGGCGAGATGGCGAATGCCGTTACCCAAGTGAAAAAACAGCGCCAATGTCATGCCGAACAGCACAAGCCGCCCAAACCACGACCCGAGCAAACCCTGCGCCATGGCAAAAGATTCTGCTCCATAGGTTGCGGAAATCACCCAGTTGGCCAATAAAAAAGCACCAAAGGCGAGGACGACGCCGGTGAAACGATGCAATATGGATAAAACAGATGTGACTTGCTTGGCGTAAATCTGAAGATGTGGCGACAGAGGCCGGTTTCGTGATGCCATGGCTGATGCCTCGCAAAATTCTAGCGGAGACACACAAACGATGCGTGTCAGGGACGGTCAATTGGTACCCATCTGTCAACGCTAAGTCAATGTTCGCACCTGCGGTACTCTGATGGCCAACAAGATGTGATGTAGGGTCCAGTGCATACGGGGATAACCGAAATGCTAGAGTTATGCCGATTTTTTCACTTGGCGGATGAAATTATCTGAGAAAGATAAGGAATCGTCGAAGCGGTTTGGATTCAAACACTATTTTCCAAATCGTCTTCTTGCATTGTGGAAAACCTGTGCATCGATTGTGTGAAACCCCATAAGTTACCCACAGAAAACTGGGTTTACCCCCAGGATTCCACGTTGAAATCATAACCCGAATCGACGCATCCTTTCCTTGCATGTGAAAGTGCATTTAGTGGCGGATGCCAAAACTGGGAGATGAACTTCTTTGAAGTGAATTGATCGGGGACGGCCCAAACCACTGTCCCGCTAAAGCAGGCGTTTCGACGCAAGTGACGGCGGGGACGGTCGAAAGAACGGAAGATGGCTTCGGTCATTGAATGTGGTTTCGAACGTTGGCGACAGTCTCGTAAATCACGAGGCGAACTTTTTGCGGGAAAGCCGGTCTCCCTGGTGGGGTTGGCGGAACCGTAAAACGTCAGACGAGTAGACGTTTCGACGGATGCAAATCTGACGTAAAGGGGCCCGGCCCTACGGACCTGCTTGCAGGGAGGTGGTGGACGGTTCGGGAAGGACAGCTTGACGGAGCTTGCTTCGGAAAGTTGAAACACCGGACGGAACGGATTAGAGAGCTTGCTCGATAATTGGTTTCGGTGGCTTCAGGAGTTTCGGCTTCTGCGGCCCACAAGAACAGGCGGGGCAACCCGCAAGTTCAAGAACACGCGGGGTGACCCACGGGTTTGGAAGTGTCCATGGGTTCGTTAGTGAGGGGGTGTTGCTGAGATGGTTCGTTTAAAGGGGGACGCTGGCAACAGCATCGTCCGGAAAAAGGGCCATTGCGCTACCGGCTCTCAGGATGGTCTCTGCCCAGGGTGCGTCCGAGATACAAGGAAACGCGGTGCTTTCAACTGCACGGAGCCTGGCCGGCTCTATGAGGTGTCAGGTCGGAGCTGTTTCGGCGGCCCCACTTGGTAGGTTTCCCAGGACCTGCCTGCCTGACACCTCTTTTTATTATCAAGCTGCTGAATCCGTGGCAACATGATTTTGTATTATTCTTTGCAACCCTTCCCTAGATATAGATTCTCGTCAACTAACAACGAATCTTTACTGAGTCGTTTCAAGGGCTTAGTTGCGCCCGCACAATGGTTGCCAGGATCGCAAAAAAAATCACAGGCTTGGCTGTCCCGGACGGATCGAACGGCACGCAAGATCAAAACCGGGAAAATTCCACGGATCGATTCGCCATTGTCCTTAATGATGTGACCTGATTCGCCTGTTTTTCGCAACGAAAGTTGTTTTCAGGCGGACTGTGGAGTTCTATCCACCGGAGGGATCCAGATGAAAAAAACGTTCTGTGAATTTGTTCAGAACTTAGATTATCAAGACATCCCGGATGAGGTTCTGGCGGTGATGCGAAGAAGCCTGCTCGATACAATCGGCGTTGCTGCTATTGGCAGCCGAACGGATATTTCAGCAATTGTCAAAAAATTTACCGCCATGCATATGCCCTGCGGGGAAAACACGCCGGCGGCCCGGATGCTGTTTGGAGGACAAACCACCAGCCCCATGGGCGCGGCGATGGCGGGGGCATTCACCATCGATTCGATTGATGCCCATGATGGGTATTCGGCGGTCAAAGGGCATGCAGGGTCGGCCGTGTTGCCGGGAGTTCTTTGCATCATTGATAGCCTGTTAAAAGACGGAAAAGCGGTTTCGGGGCGCGATTTGATTGTTGCTCTTTGCATCGCTTACGAAGTGTCCTACCGATCCGGTTTGACGCTCCACGCAACAACGCCTGATTATCACACGTCCGGGGCGTGGACCGCCGTCGGCGTTGCCGCCGCGGGTGCCAAATTATTGAGGCTTGATGATGAACAGTTGCGTCATGCCGTAGGAATTGCCGAATACCACGGCCCAAGAAGCCAGATGATGCGTTGTATCGACCATCCGACCATGCTGCGTGATGGTGTGGGCTGGGGAGCGCCAACCGGGGTCAGTGCGGCTTTCATGGCGGCTGACGGGTTTACCGGAGCGCCTGCCATTACGGTTGAAAGCCAGGAAGCCGATCCCTTCTGGAATGACCTGGGGAGACGCTGGGAGATTAACAACACCCACTACAAGGCCTATCCAGTATGCCGCTGGGCGCATCCGGCCATTGATGCGGTGTCGGAACTGATGAAAAAACATGACCTGAAGAGCACGCAGATCGAACGTGCCCGCATTCTGACCTTCCACTATGCCACCCGACTGGCCGGGCATGAACCCCAATCCCTGGACGAATTGACCTACGCGCTGGCTTTCCCGTTTGCCATCATGGCGGTTCGCGGGAAAATCGGCGTCGAGGAATTGCGATTAGAAGTTTTGAATGACCCTGAAATCCTGCGCATCAGTCGCGCCACCGAAATCGCCGAATCTGATCATTATACTGAAATCAGCACCGGAAAACGCTGGGCGGATGTGACGTTATATCTGAGAGACGGGCGGGAAATTCAGTCAGATCCTTATACCCCCCGTGGTGATCCCGAAGACCCGTTGACGGATCAGGAAATCAGCACCAAGTTCCACCTGCTTACGGATGGTGCCATCGGCAAAGGTCGGGCAGATCAAATTGAAAGCATGGTGTCAAAAGCGGGGCTTGAGGGTTTCGATCTGGAAACCCTGCTTGATCTGATTTATCCGGCACCCTAGCCGGTTAACTCTCTATTTCGGCATCAGGACCGTATAGTCAAAATCCAGGACCACCGATGGATCGTAGGTTCCGTCGGTGTCCTTATCGGGAAAGTTGGCGCAGGGATGGTCTTTGCAGGCTGTCGTGCGCACGCGGAGCGCACCCAGATCGTCACGACCGGCGATCTCGATTTTTTCGAGAATCTCTGACCACGCATAAATCGTGTCTCCGGCGAACGTCGGGGCGACATGACGGCCGCCGTTTATGGCGGCGATCTTGAAGGCGTTGGCGAGGCCGTTGAAAGACAGCGCTCGGGCCAGCGAAATAATGTGCCCGCCATACATCAGACGGCGGCCGAAGCGGCCTTCTTTTTCGGTGTGCTGATTGAAGTGCACCTTGGCGGTGTTCTGGTAAAGCCGGGTGGCGATCATGTGTTCGGCTTCTTCGATGGTCATACCATCAATATGATCGATCTTTTCGCCAACCTCATAGTCTTGCCAAAGGTGAGCAGACCCTGACAGCACGGTGTCAAATGCCGCAAGATTAAGTCCCTCGGGGATAACCAGGCTGTCGGCGGCGACGGAAGACGGAAGTTCAGGGACGATGGGGTCCGGCGCCGATGAGCTCTCGTCGCGTTTTCTAACCATCACCCAACGCACATAGTCGAGCACAACTTCGTTGTTCTGATTGCGTCCGGTGGACCGTACATAAACAACACCCGTTTTGGCGTTGGAGTTCTCCTTGAGGCCAATGATTTCGGATCGGGTCGCCACTGTATCACCCGGATAAATGGGGCGTCCGAAGACTCCATTTGCATAGCCCAGGTTGGCCACGGCATTCAAAGAAATATCGGGAACGGTTTTGCCGAAGACCATATGAAAGGCCAGAAAGTCGTCAACCGGCGCCGCATCGAAGCCGATATTCATGGCAAACATGTCTGATGAATTGGCCGCAAAGCGCATGCCATAAAGTGCCGTATAAAGAGAGACATCCCCTTCAGTGATTGTGCGAGGGGTCGCATGTACAATTTCCTGGCCAATATGGAAATCTTCAAAAAAATTTCCAGCACTTATTTTTGCAGACATGATCCGTTATTCCGCCTTGCCGTCCATCTCGTCGATGGCTTCCGCCATGGCGACGAGGCCCTTGGCGCTCTCTACATGAAGGTTTTCGATCAGGCGGCCCTCGACCAGAACAACACCCTGACCTTCCTTGGCCGCTTGGGCATGGGCGTCGATAATGCGCCTGGCCCAGGTGACTTCTTCTTCTGTCGGTGAAAAGGCATCATTGGCGGCGGCGATGGTTTTCGGGTGAATCAGGGTCTTGCCATCAAACCCCAGCTCAATCCCCTGCTGACAGGCGGCGGCAAATCCTTCGTCGTCCCCTAAGTCAAGATGGACACCATCCAGGATGACAATTCCCGCGGCACGGGCGGCCAGAACACATAAACCCAGCGACGTAATAAAGGGTACACGATCAGGTGTGTGTTGGGCTTTGAGGTCTTTCGCCAGATCGGACGTACCCATGACAAATCCACCAACACGCGGGCTGGCAAAGGCAATTTCTTCGGCGTGCAGCATCCCCAAAGGCGTTTCCATCATACACCAGATGGCGAGATCTTTTGGCCCACCGGCCTCATTCAGAATGGCGATGGCCTCGGCGATCATGTCGGCATTTTCGACTTTGGGCAGCAGGATGGCATCGGCACCGACCGTCGCCATGGCAACCAGATCATCGTGTCCCCATTCGGAATCCAGGCCATTGGTGCGGACAATCAGTTCGCGGTGTCCATATCCCCCTTCGCGGATGGCCGACGCGATTTGATCGCGGGCGGTTGTCTTTGTATCCGGTGCGACGGCATCTTCCAGATCAAGGATCAGACCGTCGGCGGCGAGCGTGCGGCCTTTTTCCAATGCTCGGGCGTTTGAACCGGGCATATACAAAATGGATCGGCGGGGGCGGGTCGAGTGCAGCATGATTAATTCTCTCGGTGGCAAGGTGTCTGGTTGCTGCACTGCAGCAACATATTTATTAACGGAAACTACAATTCTTCGGTCCGATATGGCAAGGTCCGGTTATGGCAATTTTATCAATCCAGTCACATGTCAGTTTTGGGTATGTGGGAAACAGCGCCGCGCAGTTTGCCCTGCAGTATCTTGGGCATGAGGTCTGGCCTGTCCATACCGTGCTGTTCAGCAACCATCCGGGGCATGAATCCTTTAGAGGAGAGGTTTTGCCAACAAAAGATATCCAATCGGTCTTGCTTGGGCTTCTGGACCTCCCGATCGACGGGGAATGTGAGGCCATCCTGAGTGGCTATCTGGGGAATGCAGAGACGGGAGCGATGCTTGAGGACATCATCTGGAGGATCCAGGGAGAGAACAGGCATCTGATTTACGTCTGTGATCCGGTAATCGGTGATATCAAGGAAGGAACTTATGTGGACCCGGAATTGATAAAAGTGTTTTCGGATGACCTGATACCGCTAGCGGAAGTTATCACACCAAACGCCTATGAGCTGTCGGAGTTGACCGGCGATCCGGTCGGAACCATCACTGATGCCCTCAAGGCTGCACGCAAGCTTATGAAGCTGGGGCCATCAATTACCATCGTCACCTCAGTTTTGGACCCAGACCAACCCGACCAACTGAACACTTTGCTTATCACCCCTGACCGGGCCTGGAACGTGCCCAGCCCAATACTGCTTAACCCGACCAAGGGGGCGGGCGATTTGCTGAGCGCACTTTGGTTGGCATGGCATCTTGAGGGACACCCCCCGGAACGCGCTTTGCAAGAAGCGGTCTCCAGTGTTTTTTCCCTAATCCGAAGTGCCAGGCCTGACGATATGCAGGAATTCCCGTTGATCTCTTCCCGGCATCTTCTGCGTTCACCGGATTACCGTCTTCAGATGAAAACATTAGATTGATTATGGATATTGTAAGGTAAGTTTAAGCTATGTAACGTATGTAAATACAAGCTAAGGTGGCTTAAACCTATAGTCGAATAAAGGACTGGCAATAACCGGGGCGAGGAGACAGTAGGAATAGATTGTGCGTGGGGGCGTATCAATTGATTTTATATGAGTGACTATTTACAGCAGATTAGCATCCTGATTGTCGATGATCAGGATTTTATTCGTTCCATTCTCCGCCAGATGCTGGGCGTTCTGGGGGCAAAAGATATGCATGATGCGCTTGATGGTGAAGAAGCCTGGGAAGTGGCATCATCCGTAACCCCTGATCTGATTATCGCTGATTGGGAGATGAAACCCGTAAACGGCATCGATTTTGCCCTTCGTATCAGAAATGACAAAGACAGCCCAAATCCCTATATCCCGATTATTATGATGACCGGTCATTCGGATATGAAGCATGTCATCGCTGCGCGCGATGCTGGGATTAACGAATTTGTGACCAAGCCTATTGCCGCCAAAGCCCTGTTTGATCGCATCGTCAACGTTATCGAGAAACCTCGAAATTTCATCCGTGCGGACATATATTTTGGTCCGGATCGCCGCCGCCGCCGCCTTGAGGTAGATGAGGAACGCCGGGATATGGAACTAATGGTCTCTGACGGGGCGGTGATGGCATAGAAATAGGCTATCGCCATGGCCTGTTGAATAGCTGAAGTTTAAGGGGAGGCTCGCTCGTGCCAAGCCTCCCCAATACTCTCTAAGCCGCTTTTTGCAAATGCAGGCGGATCAGTTCTTCGGCAATCTGTACGGTGTTAAGCGCTGCTCCCTTGCGCAGGTTATCAGACACCACCCACATGTTGAGACCGTTCTCCAGCGTCGGGTCTTTGCGGATACGCGATACAAAAACGGCGTCTTCCCCGGCGCACTCCTGGGGTGTCACGTAGCCTTCATCCACCCGACTATCGACAACAACGACGCCCGGCGCGCTTTTTAGCAGGGCACGTGCCTTGTCTTCGCTGAGCGGTCCATCAAATTCGATGTTGATCGCTTCGGCGTGACCGATGAACACAGGCGCCCGCACACAGGTCGCCGTAACGGCGATATCGGGATCAAGAATTTTCCGTGTTTCGGCAACCATTTTCCATTCTTCTTTGGTCGAACCATCGTCCATGAACGAATCGATATGCGGAATAACGTTAAACGCGATCTGCTTGGTGAAGTTTTCACGGTGCTGTTCGGTCGGCTGGTTGACGTAGATTCCCTTGGTCTGGTTAAACAGCTCATCCATTGCCGATTTGCCGCCACCGGAGACCGACTGATAGGTGGAGACGACGACACGTTTGATCGGCACGATGTCATGCAGCGGTTTAAGGGCCACCAGCATCTGGATGGTTGAACAGTTGGGATTGGCGATAATGTTGCGTTTGGTGTACCCGGCGATGGCGTCCGGATTGACTTCCGGCACGACTAGCGGAACGTCGGGTTCCATGCGAAAATGCGAAGTGTTATCGATAACCACGCAGCCGGCTTCGGCGGCTTTTGGCGTGAATTCAGCAGAAACCTTGGCCCCCGGTGATGACAGAGCAATGTCCGTTCCGGCAAAGTCATATGTCGCCAGATCCTGAACTTTCAGGTCGGTGTCTTCACCGTATGAGACTTCGCGTCCAACGGAACGGTGCGAGGCCAGTGCGACGACTTCGTCAGCCGGGAAATTCCGTTCGGCCATGATCGACAGAACTTCGCGCCCGACATTTCCCGTGGCACCGATAACGGCAACTTTGTAACCCATTGTTTTTTCTCCTTATGCTGAGGCCCGCTGCGGACCAACAGTCATATCTTCCGAAACGACAAAGGCCCGCGGATTTCGCGGGCCAGTTCGTAAAAAAGCGTAATGGCCCGCCTATCCAGTGGTGATGGTCTTTGTGGTCGGTTTGGTCGGAGCCGTGATCAGGGCGAGCTTTTTCAACCGCTTATCAGCGGAAGTTTCAGCCATCGGATTGTAAACGCCGAATTTCATCATCTCGTCCTTTTGATCGCGCCAAGGTTTACGCCTAAGCGCGGTTTGATGCAAGAGGCCTTGTTAAGCCGCCAGTCTATCAAGCTCGATGGTAACGGCTTCGCCCATGGCGGTGCAGGAGACCAGCGTCATGCCGTCCTGCATGATGTCGCCGGTGCGAAGTCCGCTGGCGAGCACATTGGCGACGGCTTTTTCAATCAGGTCAGCATCTTCGCCCATATCGAAGCTGTAGCGCAGCGTCATGGCGTAGCTGAGGATGGTGGCCAACGGGTTGGCCTTGTCTTCGCCCGCAATGTCGGGGGCTGAGCCGTGTACGGGTTCGTACAAGGCACGACGGCGACCGGAGGAATCCGCACCGCTAAGCGTAGCCGATGGCAGCATGCCCAGTGAGCCGGTCAGCATCGCCGCACAATCTGAAAGGATATCGCCGAACAGGTTGTCGGTGACGATCACATCGAATTGTTTGGGCTCGCGCACCAACTGCATGGCGCAGTTGTCGGCATACATGTGGTGAAGTTCAATGTTCGGGTATTCCTTGCCGATTTCCGTGGCAATCTCACGCCAAAGAACGCCGGTTTCCATAACGTTGGCCTTTTCCACGGAGTGCAGTTTGCCGCCTCGTTTGGCCGCAAGGTCAAAGGCCACACGGACCACCCGGTCGATCTCGGCTGACGTATAGACCTGGGTATCGACGGCGCGTTTTCCGCCATCCGGTAAGTCAGTGATTTCTTTGGGCAGGCCGAAATACGCTCCGCCGGTGGATTCTCGAACGATCATCAGGTCGAGCCCGGACACCAGTTCGGTTTTGAGGGAAGACGCTTCGGCGAGCGCAGGCATCACCGTTGCCGGACGCAGATTGGCAAACAGGTCGAGTTCCTTGCGCAAGGTCAAAAGGCCCGCTTCCGGGCGGCAATGACGGGGTACATTATCCCACTTCGGTCCGCCAACGGCGCCGAGCATCACCGCATCAACGTTCATCGCCTTGTCGAGCGTCGCATCAGAAAGGGCTGAACCATGGACGTCATAAGCGGCACCACCGACCAGATCTTCGTCGAGATCGAAAGACACATGGCGGCGCTGATCCATCCAGTCAATAATCCGCCGGACCTCTCCCATAACTTCCGGGCCAATGCCGTCACCGGGCAGGAACAGGAGTTTTTTGTTTGCAGCCATTCGATTAAATCCTTTTGGGGGTAATGTTGGTTAAACCGTCGCGACGCCGGGAACCCAGGGGCGTTCGGCATTGAGTTTTTGCTCATAATCGTCGATGGATTTTTCCTTGCGCAGCGTCAGGCCGACATCGTCAAGACCATTCAGCAGGCACTCTTTTTTGAAGTCATCGAGCTCAAACGTCACTTCGCCGCCGTCGGGACCCTTGATGGTCTGGGTTTCCAGATCAACGGTCAGCGTCGCATTTGCCCCACGCTCGGCATCGTCCATCAGTTTATCAAGGTCTTCCTTGGAAACGGTGATCGGCAGGATGCCGTTCTTGAAGCAGTTATTGTAAAAAATATCGGCGAAGCTGGTGGAAATGACGCAGCGAATGCCGAAATCAAGCAGCGCCCAGGGCGCGTGCTCACGAGATGAGCCACAGCCGAAGTTGTCGTCGGCGACCAGGATTTGCGCATTACGGTAGGCGGCCTGGTTGAGCACAAAATCCGGTTTTTCCGAACCGTCTTCGTTGAAGCGCATCTCGGCAAACAGGTTTTTACCAAGCCCAGTGCGTTTGATGGTTTTCAGAAACTGTTTGGGGATGATCATGTCGGTGTCGACATTGATCATGTTCATCGGTGCGGCAACACCGGTCAGTGTGGTAAATTTTTCCATTCTTCCGTCTCCCCAATCAAATGTTACGCACGTCGGCCAGATGCCCGGTTACCGCCGCCGCGGCGGCCATCGCCGGGCTAACCAGATGGGTGCGACCGTTGAAACCCTGACGTCCCTTGAAGTTACGGTTGGACGTCGAGGCAGACCGTTGACCCGGTTCCAGGCGGTCATCGTTCATGGCCAGACACATGGAACACCCGGGCTCACGCCATTCGAATCCGGCTTCGATCAGAATCTGGTCGAGACCTTCTTCCTCCGCCTGGTCTTTGACCAATCCGGACCCCGGCACGACCAGTGCGCGGACGTTGGCAGCGACCTTGCGGCCCTTGGCAACTTCCGCTGCAGCGCGGACGTCTTCGATACGGCCATTGGTGCACGACCCGATGAAGACAACATCGATGGGGATGTCTTCCATGCGGGTACCAGCGGTAAGGCCCATGTAATCAAGCGACGCCCTGACGGCTTCCTGCTTGCCGGGATTGTCGTAATCTTCCGGACCGGGAACAACGCCGGTAATTGGTGCGACGTCTTCCGGGCTGGTGCCCCAGGTGACCTGCGGGACGATTTCCGAAACATCAAGGTCGACTTCCTTGTCATAGGTGGCACCTTCGTCGGATGGCAGGGTCTTCCAGAATTCAACGGCCTGTTCCCAGGCGCCGCCCTTGGGAGACATCGGGCGGCCCTTGAAATATTCGAAGGTTTTTTCATCCGGCGCGATCAGTCCGGCCCGTGCGCCGCCCTCAATGGTCATGTTGCAGACCGTCATACGCCCCTCGACGGAGAGGTCACGGATCGCCTGTCCGGCGTATTCGATGACGTAGCCGGTGCCACCGGCGGTGCCGATCTTGCCAATCAGGGCCAGGATCAGGTCTTTCGCTGTGCAGCCCGTGGGCAGGTCGCCGATGACATTGATGCGCATGTTTTTCAAGGGGCTTTGCAGCAAGGTCTGTGTCGCCAGAACGTGTTCGACTTCAGACGTGCCGATGCCAAACGCCAGCGCCCCCAGTGCTCCATGGGTGGCGGTATGGCTGTCGCCGCAGACCACCGTCGTGCCCGGCAGGGTAAACCCCTGCTCGGGACCGATGATATGGACGACGCCCTGGCGCACATCCATCACATCAAACAAAGGCACGCCGAAATCCGCGCAGTTTTTCTGCAAGGTTTCGACCTGAATGCGGCTTTCGTCGTTTTCAATGCGGCCACCGCGATTGATGGTCGGCACATTGTGATCAGGAACGGCCAGTGTCATGTCCGGGCGGCGGACTTTGCGTCCCGACGCCGCCAGACCTTCAAAAGCCTGCGGACTGGTCACTTCGTGAACCAGATGGCGGTCAATGTAAATCAGACAGGTCCCGTCTTCCTGTACATCCACCAGGTGGTTTTCCCAGATTTTGTCAAAAAGTGTCTTGGGTCCCGACATGTTCGCTCCTGATCATCAATTCTTTACGAAAGACACCAGTGCGGGCGGCAAAGCCCCCCAGCACCGCGCATCATCGACAATTATCGCATAATCGGGCGCCAGTTAAAACGCCAGCTAAAACGCCCGATTTAACGAAAACCAGAAAAACAGATTATTTGGACGCTGCTTCAGCGGCCTTTTTGTTTTTCTTACCTTTTTTACCCTTTTTGCTCGGACCGGCGGCCTGTTTGGCATCAGCAGCACGCTGTTTGTCGGCGGCTGTCAGTTTGGCAGAATAACCGTCGGTTTTCTCAGCAATACGGGCGGCTTTACCGGTCAGGCCACGCAGATAGTAGAGTTTGGCGCGACGCACATCACCACGGCGTATAACATCAATGCTTTCGATTGACGGGGAATAGAGCGGGAATACGCGCTCAACACCTTCGCCGTAGCTCAGTTTGCGAACCGTGAAACCTGAATTCAGGCCACCGGCTTTACGCGCGATGCAGACACCTTCAAAAGCCTGCACTCGCTCGCGCTCGCCTTCGACGACACGCACATTGACACAAACCGTATCACCCGGTGCGAATTCCGGAACCGGACGTTCTGCGACCAATCGGTCCAGTTGTTCTTTGTTAATTTCTTCGACGATGTTCATTGTTCTCATCCTTCGTTTCAGATTCTCATCTCAAGCCCCGAAACCGGGGTTGTTATTGCACAAAATTAATTCGATTACACGTTTTCTCCGGCGTACCCGGCCCAAAGGTCCGGTCGCCGTTCTTTTGTAATGGCTTCCGCCTGGGCAACTCGCCAGGCACGAATGTTCTCATGGTGTCCCGATGTCAGAACGTCCGGCACGGTACGCCCGTTCCAGTCCTGTGGGCGGGTGTAGTGGGGATATTCCAGAAGCCCGGTCTCGAAACTTTCCTCTTCCAGGCTTTCGGCTTTACCCATGACCCCGTCGAGCAGACGGACACAGGCGTCCAACAGGGTGATGGCGGCAGGCTCTCCACCCGACAGGACAAAATCACCGATACTGATTTCCTCGATATCGTTGGCATCCAGGACACGTTGGTCGAGGCCTTCAAAGCGACCACAGAGCAAACAGACACCGGGGCCATCGCTGAGTTCACGTACCCGGCGTTGATCAAGCGTTTTGCCACGTGGCGACAGGTAAACGAGCGGCAGGTCGGAGGCCTTGGTTTTGACCTCCTTGATCGCGGCGTCAACCACGTCGGGGCGCATTACCATGCCGGGACCGCCACCAAAGGGGCTGTCATCGACGCTGCGATGTTTGTCGGTGGCAAAATCCCGGATGTCCACCGTGTCCAGCGCCCACGCACCATCGCGCAGTCCCTGACCCGCCAGGCTTTGACCTAGCGTTCCTGGAAACATATCCGGGAAGATCGTTAAGACGATCGCCCGCCACGTGGTGTTTCGCTTCGTCATTGAACCTCAAATACCAAGGTACAGTGATAATGACCCATAGAGATCGACCACGCGGCCCGTCGGGCAGGAAGAACCGCGCTGGCGATGCGGGGTATCGGCAAGCGTTTCTGACGCCCTCCGACGGGCCGCGTGGTCGACCGGAAAGGCGCCATACCAAGGCTTTCGGACAGCGTCGCGCACGCCTCACGATATCCCGTATCGTCACGACGTACGCTCCTTGCCGAAAACCTTGGTATGACGTCTCTATGAGTCATTATCATTGTACCTTGGTATTAACCTTTCGCTTCTTCATCCGGCGGTTCCAGCAGGCCATCCGGGGGGACAATCACCACCCGTTCGCCTTCCAGATCAACCACCGGAACCACAAGTTCGGTAAACGGCACCATAACACCGCCCTTTACCGCTCCCGATATCTCCAGCACGTCTCCGGCGCCGAAATTCTCAACCGCCGTTATCGTGCCAAAATCGCTGCCATCTTCCAGTTCGGCCCGTAGTCCGATGAGGTCTTTAATGTAGAACTCACCTTCGTCCGGTTCCGGCAGGGCCTCCAGGGGCACGTAAAACTCAACGCCCTTAAGCTGCTCTGCCGCAGTTCTGTCGTTGATGCCTGCGACCCGGGCAACAAGCTGACCTTTGGCAGCCCCCGTCACCTTGACCTTGAAAATTCTGGAACCCGATTTGTCCGACAATGGACGGTAGGTTCCCAAATCTTCGGGGACTGCGGTGAAGCTTTTTACACGGACGTCGCCCTTGATGCCTCGGGCACCGGTGACCACGCCAACGCAAATCAGCTCGCCAGGATCGACTTTCGTCGTCATCGAGACAAATCGCCTTATTCGGCGACCTTGGCGTCTTCTTCAGGAGCCGCTTCTTCCGCCGGAGCGGCTTCAGCAGCAGTTTCCTCAGGAGCGGCTTCAGCAGCAGCTTCGGCAGCTTCTGCGGCTTTGCTGGCGGCAGCTTCTTCACGCTCTTTGGCGCGTTCCTGGGCTTTGGCTTTCGGCAGGTGCTTCATGCTCTGTTCGGCAATTTTGGGCATCTCCATGATACCGGCATTGCCAAGAAAACGGGCAACACGATCAGAAGGTTGAGCGCCAACACCGATCCAGTGTTTGATGCGGTCTTCTTTCATGATCAGGCGTTCCGGGTGGTCTTTGGCGACCATCGGATTATAGGTGCCGACACGCTCGATGAAGCGGCCATCGCGAGGCATCCGCGAATCTGCAACGACGATACGGTAGTAGGGGCGTTTTTTTGCGCCACCTCGTGACAAACGAATTCTCAAACTCATATGGGTATTGTCCTTATCCTAAGGTTAATTCGTAACGATTTGTTTGATACTTAAATTTTTCCAAAACCACCGGGCGGCATCTGCGGCATCATGCCGGGCGGTAATCCACCGCCACGCATAAGGCCCTTCTTGCCCATTTTTCCGGCTTTTTTCATCATGGTGCCCATCTGCTTGAATTGCTTGAGCACGCGATTAACATCCTGCACCGAGGTTCCCGACCCGGCGGCAATCCGGCGCCGACGCGATCCGTTCAGAACTTTCGGGTTCTGCCGTTCTTTTTTGGTCATCGACAGGATAATGGCTTCCTGGCGGGCAATCAGCTTGTCGTCCAGATTGGCGTTTGCCATCTGGCTTTTCATCTTCTGGGCGCCGGGCATCATGCCAAGCAATCCTTCAAGGTTACCCATCTTGCGAATTTGTGACAGCTGCGTGGCCATGTCTTCCAGGGTGAAGTTGCCCTTCATCATTTTTTTGGCCATGGCCTCGGCTTCTGCCTGGTCGACGACCTCGGAAGCTTTTTCGACCAGCCCGACAACATCGCCCATGCCGAGGATGGAGCCGGCGATACGTTCCGCCTGGAACGCCTCAACCGCATCCATTTTTTCGCCGGTGCCCATGAACTTGATGGGCGCCCCGGTGACAGCCCGCATGGACAGCGCCGCACCGCCCCGCGCATCGCCGTCAACGCGGGTCAGCATAATGCCGGTGATGCCGACTTTTTCGTTAAACTCGCGGGCCACGTTGACCGAATCCTGACCGGTCATGGCATCGGTCACCAGCAGTGTTTCCACCGGTTTGGCGACGTCACGAACCTGGGCGACTTCGGCCATCAGTTCGGTGTCGATGTGCAAACGCCCGGCCGTATCCAGAATGACAACGTCCATGCCTTCCAGGCGGCCCGTTTCCATGGCCCGTTTGGCGATGGCAATCGGCTGTTCGCCCAGCACCGCTTGCAGGACACGGATTTCAGTCTGTTCGCCCAGTGTCGCCAGCTGCTGCTGGGCCGCCGGGCGGTATACGTCCAAGGACGCCATCAAAACTTTTTTCTTCTCACGTTTCGTGAGGCGCAGGCCCAGTTTGGCACTGGACGTGGTTTTACCCGATCCCTGCAAGCCGACCATCAAAATGGCGACCGGCGGGACGCCTGCGAGATTTAGCTCGTTGCCGTCGGTGCCCAGCATGTTGACCAGTTCGTCATGGACGACCTTGACCACCATCTGGCCCGGTGTGACCGAGCGGATAACCTGCTCACCAACGGCCTTTTCGCGAACCGCTTCGATGAAGTCCTTGACCACGCTGAGGGCGACATCGGCTTCCAACAGAGCAACCCGAACTTCGCGCAGCGCCTCATCGACATGGGCTTCCGTCAGCGCACCGCGCCGGGTCAGCTTGTCGAATACACCACTCAGGCGATCTGTCAGGTTTTCAAACATCACATACTCTCAACAACGTCGCACAACCAAAAACGCGCCAGTGCACGAAACTCGCGGACTGACGGCGCCCCGTAAGGCGTAGGGTTCTAAATTTCCCTGAAATGCGAGCGCAACATATGAGGGAGAGTGGGGGAAGTCAAGCGGGTTGAGGGGGTGTGTTCCCGAGCTTTACTGCCCCCATTTTATTCTGTTAGTTCAAGTTTAGCGACGGTCGACGAAAGGTTGACGGAAACTGGGTATCGGTTGATGGGGCGGAATTCCAACCTTCGGGCACCATCTCAAAATGATCTATGAGAAGCGACAAAAAAATAATGACCAACGAAATCCCTATCGTATATGCGGCTTGTAGTGCCCAAGATTTAGGTTTTTTAGAATTCATGGTTCCAATATTCCCAGCGGATCAAGTGCCGTTAGTAATCATCTGTGCTGGAATACATCAATTGCGATAAATACGGGTTACTCAACAAACTAAGATAATAGGATTCCTATATCTGCTGTCAAATCAACCCCAACTCCTGCTGTTTCTTCTTCGACAGCCCCTTCGAGACAATCTCATGGGATGTCTGCAAATACTCTTTCAGTTCGTCGTCGGATAAACCCGGTTTATCGTAGTGCTGGATCCATTTCATGCCGCGGCTTGCTAAGTAGGGGGCGGGGCGCAGGCCGGGTTGGTCTTGCAGGACCTCAAAGGCGATGTCCGAGACCTTGAAGGTGATGCCGATGCGCCCGTCGTCTCCCCAGCCGCCGATGGCGAAGACCTTGCCGCCGACCTTCCAGACGTGTGATCCGCCCCATTGCACCACATGGGTGGTGGCGGGCAGCGACGCGCAGAACTCATTATATTGTTCGTAGGTCATTACTTTCGTGCGATCATTTGTTCAGACGGCAGGGCTGTAATTTGCCAATATATATGGTCTCCACTTTTTTGCCAAAGTCACCTCTTGACCCGCCGCCGGTTGTGCCGCCAAGTTTGACCATGGACAGGCAACAAATCGAGACGGCGGTTTGATTTTTTTATGCTTGTTGTTCCTTCATTGAAAATAGTCGTCGTCCTGAGATCTAACTCGAAGAGCAAATCAATGAAGTTTGGATGGGGTTTGAGAAAGCTGAACTAATGGATAGCAAAAAAATATGTGCAGCGTGCCTAGAAGGTCGCAGATTCTATAAGCCCGATAGCATGAATAGCGATGATCGGATCAAAACCAAACGTTTAGCTGAATTCATTAATCCTCATCCTTTGAAGGTTGGTACTTTATTCGAGTGCAGCACATGTGGTTCACATTGGTATATGGAATATGAAGAGAACTACATCGACTACATTGATGATAGTTGGATGCCAAAGATACTTGAGTGGAGTTCGAGCCACCTTGTACTGACGGAACAGCAAGAGCAACTCCTCGAAGATATCGGGAGCACGCCATTTCGCGAGGGTTACGTAAAGTCCCGCGAAAATGACACGCCCTGCACAGTAAGAACCAAATCTGGTGAATTGTTTGAATTCGCAATTATATCAAAAATGGTCAACGCACCATATGCACAAATGATTGACTATAGGCTCGCGTCAGAGATTGAAGAAATTTCCGCTAGCCAATACGCCTTACCCTTGCAAATCAGAACGGCTACCGCCAAAGCTCGGGAGATATCGATGGGATACGCGCCTACAGACGTTGTGCTATCTAACGGCCATTCACAGATATTGAACCTTACAGTAAATTTTTTAAAATTACCGGGCGTGGATGCCACAAAAACCAGTCTCTTTCGTCATTGGACACAGTATTTTGATCTAAAGACGCTATTTGAAAAACCAAAAATTTATAGTGGCGAATACGATATCGTATATTTTGTCGCTGATCCTGCAGTCTAGGAGCATCGAATCTGTCGATCTCGCGCAGTCAGTCGCGGACTGTCAGGTGTCGCAATAAAATCTGCACGACGAAATTTTGTCACCCTCCTCTTGACCCGCCGCCGGTTGTAACGCCAAGTTTGACCATGGACAGGCAACAGATCGAGACGGCATTTCAGGGCAGCGGGTTGATCGTTCGCGGTGGATTTACGCCGGTATCGGACGACGGTCTGAGCGATACCATCAGAACCGTCGTTCTGATCGGCAATGCTGGGCCTGAGTTATGGCGGGTGTTTTGCTGCTCTCCTGAGCTTGATGAAGAGTCCGACCCGCTCGATGTCTGGAGCCGCCGGGTGATTGGGTCGATCGCCGAGACCTTGGGGGCGGGTGCCATTTATCCGTTTGACGGGCCGCCCTATTTTCCGTTTCAGCGCTGGGCGATGCGCGCCGATACGGTCTGGCCGTCTCCCATCGGGCCGTTGATTCATCCGAAATTCGGCCTCTGGCATGCCTATCGCGGGGCGTTGCTGTTCAGCCAACAGATCGATTTTTGTTTCGACGTAAACGCCATATCGCCATGTAAAACCTGTGCGGACAAACCCTGTCTGAACACCTGCCCGGTTTCTGCCTTCACCTCCGGTCAGTACGACGTCCCGGCTTGTGCCGGGCACCTGAAATCAGCCGCCGGTGCGGACTGTATGGACGGGGGTTGTGTGGCCCGCCGGGCTTGCCCGGTGGGGCGGGATTATCACTACGGCCCGGAACATGCCCGCTTTCACATGGAGCATTTTCTGAAGAACCACGCCTGATATCTCGCCCGCGCCTTAACCTTCGAGAACCGGTTTCATGAAACTGCGCTCATAGCTGATGATGCAGCGGGTTTCCTTGGCGTAATCAAAGGCCGCCATACAGTCGGCGTCTTTGAAACTTTTGGCCCGGTAGTCTTCATAGGCGGCTAGGCTCGGAAAACTGAAGGCTGCGTAAGCGATATCGCTGGGGCCTTCGCTGGGCAGGAAATACCCATGATGGGTGCCGCCAAATTTTTCGACCAGCGGAATCCACAATTTTGCGTAATGCTCAAATTCGTCGAGTTTATAGGCGTCGAGGACATAACGAAGGTGACACGTGATCATGATCAGGGTCCTGATTTTAAGGGGGTTAACGTTGCGCGGTCAGTATGCGAATGCCGGGCGAAAAAACAATGGTCCGGTTCCAGAGCGCAAATAAGGTAGACTTCTCCTGCGTTCTGACCATATTAGGCCCGCTATGACGGATATACGCTTCACCAAAATGCACGGCCTCGGCAATGACTTCGTCGTCATTGATGAGCGCCAGTCAGCACCTGTAATCGGTGAAGCCGAAGCCCGCGCCATCGGTAACCGGCGCACCGGCGTCGGCTATGACCAGTTGCTTGTGCTTGAGCAGCCATCGGATGAAGACGCCGACGTGTTCATGCGCATTCGCAATGCCGACGGCTCGGAAGCCGAAGCCTGCGGCAATGGCACGCGCTGCGTGGCTTCTTTGATCATGAACGAATTGAACCGCGATGAGGTTATTGTCCAGACAGTCGCGGGGCTGCTGGAAACGACGCGCAGTGGCGAGGGGTTGGTGACGGTCAACATGGGCCCGGCCAATCTCGACTGGCAGCAGATACCCCTGACCAGCGCGACCGATACGCTGCATGTGGACATTGCGGCGGGGCCGCTCAGTGATCCGGTCTGCGTCAATATGGGCAACCCTCACGCGGTGTTTTTTGTCGATGACGTCGAGGGTATTAACCTCCCTGACATCGGTCCGGAACTTGAGCATCACGCCGAGTTCCCGGAACGCGCCAATATCGAAATTGTTCATCTGCTCGGTCCCGATCATCTGCGCATGCGGGTCTGGGAGCGCAGTGCCGGGATCACCGAGGCCTGTGGGTCCGGGGCCTGTGCCGTTGGGGTCGCCGCCCATCGCCGCGGCCTGACCGGACGCACAGTCACCGTTGATCTTGATGGCGGGCCGTTGAAGATTGAGTGGCTGGAAGACAATCAAGTGCTGATGACCGGACCGGTTGCCATCAGTTATACGGGCCATCTGGACCCGTCCCTATTGGCGGGCGCTGAGTAAGACCATGGCGGAAACTCAGGTCATTACGCTGGGCTGTCGGCTGAATACGTTCGAGTCGGAAATCATGCGCGGCCACAGTCAGGCGGCCGGACTTAAAGACGCGCTGATCGTCAATACCTGTGCGGTGACGGCCGAGGCCGAACGTCAGGCCCGGCAGACCATTCGCCGCCTGCGCCGTGATAACCCCACCTCAAAAATTATCGTCACCGGCTGCGCCGCCCAGCTTCATCCCGACACCTTCGCCGACATGAGCGAAGTCGACCGGGTGCTCGGCAATGAGGAAAAACTGAAACTCGAAAGCTACCGGGAAGGCGACGGCGCAACGGAGCGTGTCGCCGTTGCCGATATCATGACGGTCAAGGAAACAGCGGCGCATCTGATCCATGGCCTTGATGGCCGCACCCGGGCCTTTGTTCAGGTCCAGCAGGGCTGCGATCACCGCTGCACCTTTTGTATCATCCCGTTCGCGCGCGGCAATAACCGCTCGCTGGCCCCCGGCGCCATTGCCCGTCAGGTGCAGGAACTGGTGGACGGCGGCTACAAGGAAATAGTCCTGACCGGTGTTGATATTTGTTCCTACGGTACCGATCTGGCAGGGCAACCCACCTTAGGCGAATTGATCCGGCGGCTTTTGAAGGCGGTCCCCGACCTGCCGAGATTGCGCCTGAGCTCGCTTGACCCTGCGGTCATGGACGATGTGCTGTTTGATGTGCTGGCAAATGACGACAGACTGATGCCGCATCTGCATCTGAGTGTGCAGGCCATGGACGATATGGTGCTAAAACGCATGAAGCGCCGCCATTCCGCACGCGATGTTTATGATGTGGTTGAGCGTGCCCGCGCCCTGCGCCCGGACGTGGTTTTCGGCGCCGACCTGATCGCCGGTTTTCCAACCGAAACCGATGCGCAGTTCCAAAATGGCCTGAAGGCGGTTGAAGATTTAGGCTTCGCGCATCTTCATGTGTTCCCCTATTCCGAACGCGACGGCACCCCGGCGGCCAAAATGCCGACGGTGGAAAAACAGGTGCGCAAAGACCGTGCCGAACAGTTGCGCCGGGTCGGTGACAGGGCGATGGCGACCTTCCTCGACGCTCGCCTGAACACCAGCGCCGAAGTGCTGATTGAAAAGAATGCCCGGGGGCTCAGCCAGCATTATGTTCCGGTTCAGGTTTCCGGGAAATTGCCGGAGATCGGGCAACTGGTGCACACAAAAATCACCGGCCTCAAGGATGGCTGTCTCGAAGGAACACTCATAAATGGCGGATGAAAACGGGGGTGGCTGGTTTGGCCGCCTGAAAGCCGGGCTGTCAAAATCTTCACAGAAGCTGACCGGTGGCATCACCGATCTGTTCACCAAGCGCAAGCTCGATCAGGCTGCCCTTGATGATCTGGAAGACCTGCTCATTCAGGCTGATCTGGGCGTCGCCACGGCGGCGCGGTTGAGCGGGTCACTGGCCAAAACTCGGTTCGATCAGGAAGTTTTGCCCGATGAAATCAAGGGAACGCTGGCCGACGAAATCGCCACCATTCTTGAACCCGTCGCCAAACCGCTGGTGATCGATCCGGCCCGCAAACCGCATGTCGTTTTGGTCTGCGGTGTTAACGGCAGCGGCAAGACGACAACTATTGGCAAACTGGCCGGACAGTTCCGGTCGGAAGGCCGTTCCGTTTTATTGGCGGCTGGCGATACCTTCCGGGCCGCCGCCGTTGAACAGTTGAAAATCTGGGGCGAGCGGGCGGATTGTCCGGTGGTTTCCAGGGACACAGGGGCAGACGCCGCCGGACTTGCTTTCGATGCCCTGAAACAGGCTCAGGAAGAGGGCAGTGATGTCCTGATGATCGATACCGCCGGGCGCTTACAGAATCGCAAGGACCTGATGGCGGAACTGGAAAAAATCATTCGCGTCATTCGCAAGCTCGATGACACGGCGCCGCATGATGTGTTGCTGGTGATGGACGCCACCATCGGCCAGAACGCCCATTCTCAGGTCGAGACCTTCAAACAGCTTGTCGACGTCTCCGGTCTTGTGGTCACCAAGCTGGACGGCTCGGCCAAGGGAGGTGTTGTCGTCGCCCTGGCGGAGAAGTTTGAAATCCCGGTTCACGCCGTCGGTGTCGGTGAGGGCATGAACGACCTGCGGCCGTTTGAGGCCAGGGCTTTCGCCAAATCCCTGATGGGGCTGGTGGATTGATTAAGCCGGGGCTGTCCGTTCTGGGGGAAACCTAAGGGATACGGTTGTTCCTTCGTCCTTAACGCTAACAATCCCTAGAGACCCATCAAACAGTTTCATGAATTTGGTGCAGAGGTGCAGGCCAAGCCCGCTACCTTTGTGTTGCCGCTCTTGGCTGCCATCCAATTGCTCAAATTCCTTTAAGGCGCGTTCCACTTCGATGTCCGACATGCCAATTCCGGTGTCGGAGATTTCGAAAACAATTGCGTTATCGGTACTCAGCTCCGCACTAACTGTAATTTTCCCGCCATTCGGTGTGAATTTTATGGCGTTGGACAATAGATTGTTTAACAGCTGGACCAGAATGCGCTCATCCGCCAGCAATGCTGGAAGGTCAGGGGGGATATGGTGGGAAATCGTATGATTGGAGGCTTTCGCAAGAGGGCCAATTTGGTGAACGCAGGAGTTGACCAGATTTAGAAGTTTTATGGGTTTCTCTGTCAACTGGACCTTTCCGGCTTCAACCTTGGAGATATCTAAAACATCATTAATCAGTTCGACGAGCAGCGTCCCACTCTGATGAATGTCATTGGCATAGTCTTTATAGTGTTTGTCGCCAAGTTTTCCGAATGTTTCCATGCGCATCATATCACTAAAGCCCAAAATGGCATTAAGTGGGGTGCGCAAATCATGGCTCATGGCCGCCAGGAAACGGGACTTGGCCCGATTGGCGTCATTTGCCGCTTCCGTCATCTGAATAAGCTGGTTTGACATTGGCCGGGTGAATCTGAGGATCGTCTGGATGGCAATAAAGATAACACAACCCGAGACCATCAGGGCCCACATTCCGGCGATAATAAAGGGTTTGCGTATTTCACTAAGGTCGATTTTGACAACAATACCCAGATCAAGCACCGCGACGGGCTCGTATGCGGCCAACACCTGTTCGCCCCGGTAATCCTGTCCCACCATCGTTCCTCTTTGCCCCAAAAGAGCTCGCCGCATGGGTTCCGCCAGTTCTGAGTCAAATGGTAAGGACTGCAATTCTTCCAGATTGGCCTGGCGGTGGTTCAGGATAAACTGGATTTGATCGCCGTCTCTGGCGGCCAATACAAATTCACTGGTTTCCCCATATTCTTTGTAGAGCGCGTGGGCTTCGACAAGTTGAGATATTGTTGCCTCATAGGGGGTTCCAGGAAATGCCCCACTGAACTTCTTGTCAAAGCGTGCAATCGTTTCAATCAAACGGGCCCGGCTCTCGCTGATTTCACGGAGCCGTTCGCGCTGCTCGGAAACCGCCGTTGAGTAGAGAATGGATATAGATACACCGATACTACACAAACCGACAGCAACGACAGCAAGTATGGGTAAGTGTAAAAGTTTGGAAAGTGGTGCCTGTAGCATCATAAATGGGCATTCCTTTTAACCGCAATCCCAGAATCAAAATTACGAGGAATGCCAAATTCCTATTTCTTGATGCAGGTTAAGATAATTATGATTCATCTCGATTTCAGAAAGTATAAATCATATATTTCTCAACCGTATTAACAGCCTGTACTTTCGCGATTATAACATACAGTCGGATGCCATAAAAAGCATATTTGACCTGTTTACCCGGACTAATCTACAAATCAGGCGCCGTCTCCCTTATTTTTTTCACTATATTCATAACGGTTTCACCATACTGAAAAAAGGTGATCGGTTTGGTGTCGGGCCCCATCAGGAATAGTCGGGCGGAATGGCTCATGAGGTAAGCATCGGGCTCGTCCTTATCGGGCACAACTTTGGCATAATAAGCCCGAAAGGATTTAGCGGCGGCGGCGGCGGCCTTAATATCTCCCGTAAGGCCAACGATTGAGGGGTGAAAATTGCTGACAAAATCCTTCATCACCTCAACGGTGTCACGTTCAGGATCAACAGTTACAAATAGCGGGACAATTTTTTTGGCGTCATCCCCAAGCTCATCCATAATCAGACCGATGTCCTGCAGGGTTGTAGGGCATACATCCGGGCAGTAGGTATAGCCGAAAAACACCAGCGTGTACTTTCCCCGGAAATCGTCCTGGGTGACCGGGCGACCGTTATGATCGATAAGTGAAAACTTGCCCTCAATTGCCGTGGAACTCAGCGATAGAGCCCGGTTGGCAGCAGATTGTTGGTTAAAGGATGAGGTTCGCCAGAGTTCAAACCCACCGATCATGACCATGATAGCGATGCTGACAATTAATATGATCCGTCGCATAAGGCTCTCCAGATTGAGTGAAACCGGTATCGAGGGGCCGTGGACTAAACCACCGCCCCTCAAATTTGACCGGTTACGGTTTCATTTTCTTCTTGTCCATTTTGTGGTCCATCATCTTCATGCCCGGACCCTTGCTGACTGTAACGCTGACCGTTACCTCGCCGCTTTTTTCAAAAACCAGCGTCAGCGGAAACTTTGTATCAACCTTCAAAGGCCCGTTTAGGCCCATGAGCATGACATGATACCCGCCGGGTTTTAGTTCGGCTTTGCCGCCGGCCGGAATCTCGATGCCGTCGACATGTTCCATCTTCATCATGCCGTCTTTCATGGATGACAAATGGATCTGGGTTTTCCGCGACATGTTGCTTTTAACATCAATAAGCCGGTCACTGGTCTTACCGGAATTCGAGATCATCAAATAAGCGGCACCGGTTTTTGCTGATGTGGCCGTGGCGCGGGCCCAGGGGTGCATGATCGAGAGGTCACCAACCTTGTTGCCATGGGAGGAAGCAAAACTTGAAAAGGCGAGAGTTGCCGCCAACAGGGAGGCAGCGAGAGCAATAATTTTTTTCATCGTCGATATCTTTCGTCTGAAATTTGTCCGAACGCCTAAGCGGAAGCGTGATCGTTCGGACCTGAGTTAATGGAGGTGTGAGAAGTGTTCAGACGATGGAAGGTGGCCCCCGCACAGGGCGCGCCGCAAAATCGGCACTGTTGGAGGTTTTATGTTGGAGGAGCCCGGCCCAGAAAATTCGGCTATGGGAAAAGATAAAATCGAGCTCAGTGGATTCTGGTGTGCCGAGATGTCCAACCACAGCGAACTGGCAGACCAGACAGAATTCGCAGGCCGTTGTCGGCGTTTGGTGATTGTTCTGGTTTGTACCAATACTGATCAGCCGCCCGCTCGGCGCACAGATCACTTCAGCCGGAGATCCGCCTGAAAGCTCCGCCGCAACGGCACCGGCAAGCGGCATCGCCATCTGGAACAGGATAGCAAGCATACCAAAACACACAGATATTCCCCGGCGCAGCTTGTGCGGGATGTATCTTTGCATCGATACCTTAACCATGTTGGCCGAAATTCATTATCAGTGCTCTTTAAGCTTAAATCGTCGGGCAGTTTACAGCCCCGTCTCCGGCAAGATGTTGACTTAGGTTAAACCAGCCGGAAAGTCAGTAAAATTTCTATTGCTGTTCTTCCAACCGGTCTGTCGCCGGTGCCGGGGTTTTCGATAGGGCGGTTATTTTTGCCCGAAGCTCGCTGCTCATCTCCGTATCAAGAGCATTCAGCGAGGGTTGAAGTTGCTCGAGGTTTCTGGACCCGATAATCGGGCAGGTGACGGCGGGGTGCCCGGCAGCCCAGGCAACGGCCAGGCTGACCGGGTGGTGTCCGTGAGCCTTGGCAAATTCGGTAAACCGGCCTGCCGTCTCAAACACCCAGTCCTGCCCATAGCGAGCCGAATAACTTTTATCGTTGATGATGCGGCCACTATCCGGGCGCTTGTCGGGGCCGTATTTACCGCTCAACAGGCCGCCGCCAACCGGGCTGTAGGTTATAACGCCGATCTCTTCTTCTTCGGCCATCGGCAAAATTTCCGACTCGACCTGACGTTTGACCAGTGAATACATGGGCTGGATGACATCAAACCGCGCCCAGCCTCGGCGTTCGGAAATGCCCAGTCCCTTGGCCACCTGCCAGGCGGAGTAGTTGCTGGCCCCGAGATACAGCACCTTGCCGTCGCGAACCAGATCTTCAAGGGCGCGGAGCGTCTCTTCCAAGGGGGTTTCGGGGTCCCAGCGGTGCATGAACAGAACATCAAGACGATCCGTATTCAGGCGTTTCAGACTGGCTTCGACGGCGCGGATGATGTGCCGCCGGTTGCTGCCCCGGGCATTGATGTCGTCGCTCGTCGGGTTAAAACATTTCGACGTGATCACCAGATCGTCGCGGTGCCCCTGGACCAACGACCCCAAAATTTCCTCGGCCCGACCTTTTGAATAGGCATCGGCGCAGTCAAAAAAATTGATGCCTTTGTCCCGACACGCCGCATACATGCGCGCCGATTCGTCGGCATCCGCATCGCCACCAAAAGACATGGTGCCATAACACAGTTCGGATACCTGCAGACCGGTTTTTCCAAGCCATTTATATTTCATGTTTCGCCCTCGAATTTTCTAACTGCACTGCATTTCGGAGATGATGTCTTCGGCTTCCGTAATCAATGTTTCCACCAGTTCACCGGCGGGCAGGTCTCGTGATAATGCCCCGGCCTGTCCCGACCACAGGGACATATAATCGGGGGAACCCACCTTGCCACTGGCGGCACGCAGGGGCCCCGTCAGACTGTTGGGGATGGGGAAATCCGGGAACTGATCTTCCTTGCCAGCCATCTCTCTGATGTAACGGTTTTCTATACCGCGTGCTGGCCGCCCTGAAAAGGCATGGGTGATGCGGGTCTCGGTATCGTCGGCGGCCTCCAGCGCCTCGCGATAGGTGGTATTTGTTGCCGATTCCGGACAGCGTAAAAATGCCGTGCCGATCTGAACTCCATCAGCCCCAAGCGCCAGAGCAGCCGCAATCCCCCGACCGTCGGCAATTCCGCCCGCCGCAATCACCGGCACACTGACCGCATCCACGACCTGCGGAACAAGGGCCATGGTGCCGATCTGACCTTTGTCATAGGGTTTTGCAAAGGTGCCACGATGCCCACCGGCTTCGAACCCCTGGGCGATGATGGCATCGACGCCTTTGGCCTCCAGTTCCCGGGCCTCAGCGACGCAGGTCGCGGAACAGAGAATTTTGATACCGGCCTGTTTGAGGTCCTGAAGCATGTCTTCATCCGGCAAACCGAAATGAAAACTGACAACCGATGGCCGTTCGTCCAGCATGACCTCAAGCTGCGCCTGATTAAAACTGGGAAAGGGTGCTGTCGCTTGTGGCACATCCGATACCCCAAGGGCCTCGTAGGCCGGTTTCAACAGATCGCGCATTGCCTCATCTTTGGCCGGGTCAAGGACCGGGGCGGCATGGACAAAAAAATTGACGTTGTAGCGGCCATTGCTGTGGTCGCGCACCTGCCCGCACTGTTCACGCAATTGATCCGGTGTCAACATGGCGGCCGCAACCGAGCCCAGCCCGCCCGCCCGGCTGGCGGCAATGGCTAGTTCCGGTGTCGATGATCCAGCCATGGGGGCCTGAATTAACGGGTAATGGATGCCCATTAGTTTACATAGGCGATTATTTCTCCACATATCGAACTCCGACATTCATCGTCTTAAAAGGTATTGCGCAATCGGGGCCCACGGCCACAATGAACAGGGCCACAATGATATGGCTTTCCCCGGTCGTCCAGAACATTGGACGCTGTTCCTGTCGAGTACTCTGTTTTTTTGTGATGACCCTACAACTCCACCTCGTTTTTCTGGTTCTGTTGGCCGCCGTTGTTCATGCCTCGTGGAATGCCGTGGTCAAGGCATCAGGAGACCGCTTCCTGACTTTCACGGTCATCCATTTCACCGGCACCGCGCTGGGCATTGCCGTCGTTCCCTTCGTCGGGTTTCCGGAGCCCGGCGTCTGGCCGTATCTGATCCTGTCCGTGGTCATTCATAACATCTATTATGTTTTTCTGCTGTTGTGTTACCGTCATGGTGATCTTGGCGAGGTTTATCCCATTGCCCGAGGCTCATCGCCGGTTCTGGTCGCTGTCCTGGCCTTTTATTTAGCCGGCGAAGCGCCGTCGCAGAATGCCATAATCGGTATCGGGTTGGTTTCTGTCGGGATTATCAGCTTGATGTTTGCCTCCGGTCGCCCAACACGGGCCGGTTTGTTGCCAATTGCGCTGGCGATGACGACCGGGGTGTTGATTTCGGGGTATACGGTTGTTGATGGTCTTGGTCTGCGTGCCGGGGCGAGTCCATGGCCCTATATCGTCTGGCTCAATATGCTGGAAGGCATTCCGTTTGCGCTTTGGGCGATTTCCCGACGAAGCGCCGAACTCGGGCCTTTCCTGCGCGCCAGATGGAAACCGGGTGTCATCGGCGGTTGTCTGACCATCGCCGCCTACGGCCTTGTGCTTTATGCGCTCAACCAGGGCGCAATGGCTCACGTTTCGGCGCTGCGGGAAACCTCCGTGCTGTTCGCCGCCATCATTGGAACATTTATTCTGAAAGAAAGTTTCGGTCTGCGCCGGTTGCTTTCGGCGGCGCTTATTGTTGGCGGTGTTATCGTGTTGCAGGTGTCTTAATGACATCCCCCAAGATACCTCTGTCGGCCTGGATTTACCTGTCGATCGCCGCCCTGGCGCTCATCGATGTTGGCGTCGACTGGGCGGGTATCGTGCCGCTGGCAGCGGGATTGACGGTGCTGTTTCTGGTTCTGGAAATCTTCAATGCCCCAGTGACACCGCGCATCATCGGGGTGCTGTTGATTGGTGCCGGACTGGCGGCAGCGGCCTATGGGGGGCAACTTGAGGTGGCGGCGCTTGACGGTTTGTCCCGCTCCAAAACCTTTCTATTGCTGTTTTTCGCCGTTGCCTGGCTACAGATTCCGGCCCGTGAAAGCCCGGCGTTGCAGGCCGCCCGTCAGGTGATTACCAGCCAGCCGCCGGGACGGCGGTTTCTGTTTGCCGCCTTGGGTGTTCACACGCTGGGGTCGGTATTGAATCTGGCCGGGCTTAGTCTGGTGGCGACGATGATTGACCGCAGGCTTGCCCCCGATCTGTTGAAACGATTGACGACCGCGTTGATGCTGGGGTTCACCAGCGCCTCAAGCTGGTCACCATTTTACGTCAGTATGGTCGTTGTTCTGACGGCGTTGCCGACCCTGCAATGGATTGAGGTGGCGCCGTTCGGATTTCTGTTCGCCATGATGGGGGTGTTTGGCGGGTTTCTGTATGACCGTGTCTTGCATCGCCGTGGGGCGGTTGACGGAGCAGGAGGGCCGGTGCGTTTGTCCTCACAGGATAAGATTAGGGTTATTGGTGTATTGGGGTCGCTTGCCGTGCTGGTCGTTGGGATGGTCGAGATGGCACAGATTTCGATTCCGGTTGCGTTGGGACTGGTGGCGCCGCCGTTTGCCCTGATCTGGACGGCATCAATGGCACCCGGACGGCCCACTTTGACCACCCGGGCAACCCATATGTGGGGGCTCGTCAGGCAGGTCGTCGGCGGCTTGCCGGCGCTTCGTAATGAGGTGCTGGTTTTTGTCGGTGCCACGGTTTTTGGAGTCGGCGTATCGACGCTGATCCCGGCAGAAAATCTGGGCCCCTTGCTCGATATGTGGTTGCCGTCAATTGATTTGCGACTGGTGATCCTGACCTTCGGTGTGGCGGCGCTTAGCATGATCGGCCTTCATCCGGTTATCGTTGTCATTCTGATCGGTGAAGTGTTGCCGCCTGAAGTTCTGGGGGCTCCCGACTGGGTCATCGGTGTGGCGCTGCTGGGCGTGTGGGGGTTGAGCACCATGATCAGTCCCTATTCGGCGACCACGCTTTACCTTGCGCGGGTGAGTGGGGTGTCGGCCTATACCATGGCCTGGCGCTGGAACCCGCCGTTTGTGTTTATTGCCATCAGCATGATCAGTCTGGGGGCGATTGTTTTGCGTCACTCAACACTGTGATCGGAACCCTTGTTTTCCTCGGTAAGGTTTTTAAGTTGTTTTGCCATGCTGAGGTTCTGCTGTTCAAGTCTTGCGATCTTGGCATTTAACTCATCTGTTATTTTCCGTTGATCGATTTGAACACGTTTCAGAAAAGTCGTGCCGATATCTTCAATTTTCTTCATGGAAGAAGAGACCAGCCACAAAGCAACAAAGGAGATGAGTAACGCCAGGGAACCGATGATTATCGCCATTGATAAAAGCCTATACCTTTAGTTCTTCTTGCCATATTGCGGAACAAACCGCGTTGAAATTTTACCATACTTGCAATACCCGAATGTGCGCTATGATATTACGGCCTCGATCGACTGCATTGCCGGGGTTTGCCCACGGTCCCCGGCCTCCGTCATCAGCACCCGAAGCCGTACCATATCATCTTCGGTCGCCGTGCCCCGACCAACCGTGGCGAGCAGGCGACAGCGTTCGATGTGATACACCGCCCAAGGGATGTTCTTTGGACCGGCAAATGCGTCAAAGCTGTCAGCGTGTTGGTCAACGCGGTCCCAATCCTTCCAGTACAGCGCCGTATCCATGGCGTCCAGTTGAAACCAAAGGTGATTGTGAGCGGGAACGCGGCCCTTAAGAACGCTCAACCCTTCCGTCAGGCAGTCGTTAGCAATGTTCTCATCGCCGCAAACCTTGGCGTAAGTCCCGAGCACCATGGCACCCGAATACACCATGCCGTCTTCTCGGGCTCCAGCAAGAGCCTCTCCAGCAGCGCCAAGGGCGTCATCGCTTCTGCCGGTGGCCCCTAGAACACGGGCCAAAAACGACAGATACATCGGCTGATACCGAAGCGCACCAAGATCCCTCATGATCTCCAGCGCTGTTCTCAGGGCCTGTTCGGCCTCACTCCAACGTCCTTGATCGGCTAGAATTTTTGCCAAACAACTTCCCTGAGAAACCATCTCTGAACGGCGATTGCCGGCATCTACGGCCATAGATATTGCCCGGTGGCCATCTTCCAGGGCCTCTTCAAAGCGCAGCAGGTAAAGTCGCATGTGCCCGCGCATGGCGAGATTCCCGGTTTCAATATCCGGCATTTGATGATCCTGGCAAATCTGCACCGACTGATTAAAATGATCTTCGGCCCGGGCGACCTCCCCGTCCAGCATGTAGGCGTCACCGATACCACCAAGCGCACGGGCTTCAAAATCGGCTCGTCCGTTTTTTCTGGCCAACTTACAGGCTTCGGTATGTTCCTTAAGGCAACCATCAATGTTGCCAACGGGGAAATACATATTGCCACGCAGATAATGAATGCGAATCAATTCGTCGCAGTTGGCGTCCTCGCTGCACAGTGCCTGAGCTTCATCAAGCGCCTGGAAGGCATCGTCGTATCTGTCAATGATGCGCATGCTGGCGGTCATATCCAGCAGCAACTCGATGTGGGACGATTTTTCGTCTGGTTTGGTTTTGCCGTGGGCAATCAGGGCCCTGCCAAAAAAATTAACGGCTTCGGTATTGGCCCATCGTCGGGCCGCCGTTTGGGCCGCTTCGATCCAAAGGGGCAAGGCGCGGTCAGCCAGACCAGCCTCGCTAAGGTGATAGGCGATAACTTCCGGTTCACTGCGCAGTCCAAGCCGTTCAGCCTTTTCAAGTTCATCAGCGACACAACGGTGCAGATCGCGTCGTGTGCGGATCAACAGCGACTGATACGCTGCATCCCTGATCAACGCCTGTTTGAACTCAAATCCACCGTCGGGCCCGGTCATGGCGGTCATGATTAACCCCGCGGCGATCAGGTCAAGAAGCGCTGAATCAAGGTCGACGTTTTTGTTGTCGGCAACGGCCGCCAAAACGTCGCGCCGAAAGACCCGACCGATAACGGCAGCCGTCTGGGCGACTGTCTTAGCTGGACCCAGGCGGTCAAGCCGTGCCATCAGGGAGTCCTGCAAGGTTGTCGGGATCGTCAGGTCCGATTGACCGTTTTGATCCAGGTTGACCTCAATCGCCGATCGGGTGATCTCTTCCAGAAACAACGGTACGCCGTCGGCATGTCCGAGAATATTGTTTATTTGCTCGGGCTGTAACGTGTTGTTGTCGGCGATCTGAACGATGACTTCCCTGGCCGCTGCCGGGTCAAGGCGTTCAAGCTGAACGGTGGCAGAAGTGTTGTTCTCAAATGTCGAGGTATCAAATTCCGGTCTGGCAGCAAGGGCACAAAGCAGGGGGCGGGATTTGCCCTGAACAATGATTTGTTCAATAATTTCAAGCGTTGACGCATCCATCCACTGCACATCATCGGCGACAAGCAGATGTGGGCCTTGTTCGGATTGTGCCCGAATGATCTCCAGAAAGACATTGGAGGTTCTGTCTTTTAATGTCGCGCCATCCAGACTGATGGGCGGGTAGGCATTAGACGATGGCAGGGCCAGCAGATGGGCGAGGATAGGGATCATCGCGTCAGTGTCGAGATCTAGCCTCTCCAGAAACCGCGCCAGTGCCGCGTATTGATCTCCGTTCTCGTCGTCTGTTCCATTGGTTTTCAGTTCCGACAGCAGGTATTCCCGAAAGGGTCTGAGCGCGCTGTCCTGGTGAAATTCCGAACCGACCAGAACTGTCTCTCCACCGTTGTCGTTTTGAACTTGCCGGCGAAATGCCGTCAACAGGCTGGACTTACCAATTCCGGCTTCACCCCTGATCAGGATTACACCGCCGTGGCCCCTCTGCGCTGCCTTCCATGATTGGGAAAATCTGTCCAATGGTTCCCGGCGACCCAAAAGGGTTCTGGAACCCGTCGGAGACAGATGTCGGGAATACCCGATGCCTTCAACGCTGAATGCCGTGACTGGTTTTGAGATGCCCTTAAGGGCATGTTCGCCAAGAGACGTGGAGCGCAGTCCCGGTCCGCACAAAGTCTCCGTGGTTGCCGAAACGACTATCGTGTCTGGTTTTGCCAGTCCTTGCAGGCGGGCCGCCAGATTGGGAGTGTCGCCGAGAACCGCCCGCTCTTCCGAGGCACCGGAACCTATGATGTCACCAGCCACCACCATGCCGGTCGCCGCACCGATGCGGACCTCCAGCGCCGTGCCATCGGATGCCCGCATACCTTTCATAGCGTCGATAATATCAAGACCGGCCCGCACAGCGCGTTCGGCATCGCGTTCATGGGCGTTGGGGTAACCGAAATAGATGAGCAAACCATCGCCCATGAATCTGGCAATATATCCGTCGTAGCGTTCAATCGCCTTGGCAGCGGTCTCCTGATAGGCGCTGATGGCATCGCGCAGATCTTCGGGATCAAGGCGCTCAGACAACGCTGTTGAACCGACCAAATCGCAAAACATAACGGTCAATTGACGGCGTTCCGCCGTCGTGGCTTTGGGTGCCTCGTCGGGCTGTCCCAAGGGTGTGCCGCATCCCCCGCAGAATTTGCTTACGGGTTCATTGGCGAAGCTGCATGACGGGCAAACAGCTTTCAGGGGCGTGCCGCACTGGCTGCAAAATTTATGGCCGTCAGGATTGTCACTGTGACAAGACGTGCATTGCATGGAAATTAACGCCCTTCGAACGTTGACCGATAAGCATGGAGAGCCACCTGCCCACCCGTGTGCAGGAAAATCACCGTATCACCCTTTTTGAACACTCCGGTGCGAATTTTGCCGATAAGCCCGGCCATGGCCTTTCCCGAATAGACTGGATCAAGCAGTAGGCCTTCAAGCCGGGCACAGAGGGTAACGGCCTCAATCATGGCGTCATTGGGTTGACCATAACCAGGCGCAAAATAATCGCCATCACAAATAACGGACTGACGCAGGATCGGTGCCGTGATCCCTGCATGGTCAGCCGTCCGTTCGGCAAGATTAAAAACCAGGTCTTCCAGTTCCGGGCCGCTGCGACTGACACAAATTCCGTGAACCGGAATGTCTGAGCCGGCACCTGCCAGACCGACCAGCAGGCCAGCCTGTGTCCCCTGACTGCCACTGGCAACAACGATGGCGTCGACATCGAGATTGATTTCACCGGGTTGTCCCCCAATCTGACCGAGGATTTCGTTGGCGCAATCGACATAACCCAATGCCCCGACCGCCGACGAACCGCCGGTTGGTATGAAATAGGCATTGGCACCGCCGCTTGACAGCGCATCGGCGAAGGACTGTCCTTCCACATCCATATCCCCGCCCGGTTCGCGATGATGCAGGGTCGCCCCCATCAGATTATCGAGCAGAACATTACCGTTGCCGACGTAGTCGTCATCACGAACAACGGCCTTTTCCAACAGCACTTCTGAGCGTAATCCCAGCTTAGCTGCCGCCGCAATGGTTTGGCGGACGTGGTTGGATTGGGTGGCACCGACGGTGACAACCGTATCCGCCCCTTTTTCAAGCGCGTCGGCCATCAAAAATTCCAGTTTTCGGGTTTTGTTGCCGCCGCCCGCCAGTCCGGTGCAGTCATCGCGTTTGACGTAGATCTCGGGCCCGTCGAGATGGCGACTAAGGGCGGCGAGTGGCTCCAGAGGCGTTGGCAAGTGGGCAAGATGGACGCGAGGGAATTTGGCTAGATTCATATTGCTGTTCCTGATCAAAAAACTGTTTTCCCGTAGGGGAGCATCGCTATGATGGCATTCCAATGGTTGCGCGAAAAGGGCTCCTTTATGAATGAAACATCCGACAACACACTTGATCTGTGCAATGTCTCTGCCTCCAACCTGCTTGATCTGTATGAATGGAAGACCGTTTCCCCCGTAGACGTGACCAAAGCCGTCTTCAGCAGGATTAACGAGGTCAATCATGAGGTCAACGCTTTCTCGCATCTGAACGAAGAAGCTGCCCTGAAATCGGCGGCCCAATCAGAAGAACGCTGGGCCAAAGGCGAAGCGAGAGGGGCCATTGACGGTATCCCGGTGACCATCAAGGACATCGTCAAATCGACAGACTGGCCAATGTTACGTGGATCCTTGAGTGCCCGCGAAGATGTGCCGTTGGATGAAGACTCGCCTTGTGTGGCCCGACTTCGTGAACACGGTGCGATCTTTATTGGCCGGACGACAACACCTGAATTCGGCTGGAAAGGGGTGACGGATTCGCCGTTGACCGGGATTACCCGAAACCCCTGGGACACCTCCAAAACATCCGGAGGCAGTTCAGGTGGCGCGGCGGCGGCGGCGGCGCTTGGCATGGGGGCCTTGCATATCGGCTCGGATGGCGGTGGTTCGGTGCGCATACCTGCGGGTTTTTGCGGTATTTTTTCTCTGAAACCGACCAGCGGGCGGGTGCCGGTGTATCCGGCCAGCATTTTTGGTACCTTATCTCATATCGGCCCGATGACGCGCACCGTTCGTGATGCAGCGCTGATGATGAATGTTTTGATCGAACCCGACAGCCGTGACTGGTATTCCCTGCCCTATGATCCGTGGGACTACCGGGCCGGGCTTGAGTTGGGTGTGCGTCGTTTGAGGATCGCGCTCAGTGTCGATCTGGGATATGCGGACGTTGATCCCGAGGTCGCTGCCGCCGTCCGTGATGCGGCCCGTGTATTCGAAGACCTGGGAGCGACGGTCGAAGAAGTTGAACCCCCGTTCAATAACCCGCAGGAGTGTTTTAACCGACACTGGCATCTGGCCTGCCGCCGACTGGTTAGTTCTTTTTCGAAAGAGCAACAGGCGCAAATGGATCCGGGCCTGATTGATCTGGTTGAAGAAGCCGCTTCGATTACCCTTGGGGACTATCAGGACGGGGTTGATGAACGGGTGCGCCTGGGCCAATCCATGAATGCGTTTCACGAAACCTACGATTTGTTGTTGACGCCGACGCTGCCGATTCCGGCGTTTGATGCCGAGTGTCAGGTTGCCGACCCTGAAACGCAAAAGCGTTGGCCTGATTGGACGCCATTTTCCTACCCATTCAACCTGACCGGCCAACCGGCATGCAGCGCGCCGTGCGGGTTCACCCGCTCAGGCTTGCCCATCGGGTTGCAAGTCGTCGGTCCGCGTTATGCCGATCCGCTGGTCATGCGGGCCGCGGCTGCGTTTGAGAGCGAACGGCCCTTTAGGATGCCGTCGGGGCCGAACCCAGCTTAATCGGATCACGGATGCGGGGATTAAATGACCGCGACACTCCGCTCCGCCGGGAAGTGCAATCTAGCCGTCGTGCCTCTGCCAATTTCACTTTGGAGGGACAGCGTTCCCCCATGTAATTCCACAAGGTGTTTAACCAGTGAGAGGCCGAGACCAATTCCTTCACCGTTTTTGACCATCGGGTTGGAATCTACCTGACCAAAGGGAACAAGCACGAGCTCAATATCGCTTTCCGAAATCCCGATACCCGTGTCAGAGATGTCGACCCGAATGGCATTGTCTGTGTCGGTATCGATTTTGATCTCGACCTGTCCGCCGTTGGGTGTGTATTTCACCGCATTGTCGGCCAGATTGAGCATCATCTGCTTGACGCGAAGAGCATCGCCTCGAAGGTCCGGTAACTCGTCAGAAATCGATATTGAAACGTCTATGCCCGAGACCTCTGCCCGCGGCGATATGATGTTTTTAACGGTGCGGGTCACTTCTCTCATATTCATCTGGCCATCATCCAGCGTCATGGCTTTGGCTTCTATTTTGGAAAGATCAAGGATGTCGGAAATCAACTGAAGCAGATGCTCTCCGGCTGAGGCCACGATTGAGGCATTTTCCAAGTACTTTGAGCTGCCGAGAGGCCCGTGAATTTCGTTGGCGGCCATCTGGGAAAACCCGATGATGGCATTCAGAGGGGTTCGTAACTCATGGCTCATATTGGCCATGAATTCGCTTTTTGTCCGGTCCGCCAGAACCGCGTCGTCTCGTGCTTTTTGTAGGTCATGCGTGCGTTCTTCGACCCGGCGCTCCAAGTCTTCATGAGACTTCTTGAGTCTTTCGGTCGCCAGTTCGCGTTCGGTCACATCCGTATACATTGAAACGTGTCCACCGCGCTCAAGAGGGAAACGCCGAACATGGACCCGACGCCCATCAGTCATTGAGAAAACTTCGTCAGAGGCACCACCGGCCTCGACCAGCCGCTCCAGTTCGCGGTCGATGACTTCTTCGGAACTGTCGTCTCCAAAAGCACCATGTTTGGCCAGGTGTCTCAGAAGGTCACTCATGTGCGCTCCTGGTCGGAGCCCTTTTGGATAGTACCAGAACTCGGCACAACGTTTGCTCCAAACCACGAGTCTGTGGTCCGCATTCCAGACCGCAAATCCCTGGTCAATGGAATCCATCGTCAGCTGAACCAACATTGAATTTTGGGAAAGCTCTGCTGTTCTATCGTCAACCTGGCGTTGGAAGCGGATGTTTTGCATCAATAGACCATAGAAAATAAGCGCCACGAGCAATGTCAGGACTGAACCGCCAATACTCACCAGATTTGCCAGATGAGTGGAGGGGCCTCCCAGGTAGTCGGGCATAATGTCCCAGTGCAGATCCCATCGTGCCTGCCCACTGGTAATCCGGATAATTTCAGTGGAGGCAACGTTCGGCGGCGGGGCGAGAGACCCGATGATCGGAATGAACTTATTAACCGCTCGCGATTCGCTATCGCGCTCAATAAGCCGCACTTGAATGCCGTTTGGCAGGTAATCGGCGGCAAATGAGGAAAAGAATTCCACCAGATTAAGGGTTGCCGCCATAACCCCGGTTTTGCCCAATAACTCCGTCGCAGTCGCTATAACCGCGTGCTGATCTCCGTCTTGACCTTCAAATGCGGGGCCAAGGATCACATGCCCCGGGGTCTGCCGGGCCGTGACGGTCGCAGTCCTTACAGCAGGATGGGTTGTGAGATCGGTGTTCAACCGGAAAACGCCGTCTTCGCGTGACATTAGCCGGACGGCGAAACTCTCAAACTCTTCCGGTGCACGGATTTCCGGTTTGCCGATGACGGTCAGATTCGCACCCTGGTCTTGTTCGTATCTCCCCCGGTCCTTGCGGAGGACCCGTTGGGCAAAAACGACGGAGTCAAAGATGACATCCGGGTCCCATGATTCAGCGCCGTCAATGAAGTCGAAAAAGGCTTTCTGATCGAAATTTTTGCCGCTTCGAAACTGGCCGGAGATGGCACGAAGATTGACTTCAGCTTTGGATATCCAAAACATGACGCTTTCCGTCATGCGCCGCGAATCAACCTTTCCCTTGTTGACCCAATCGTTGTAGGCGGTGGTCCTCAGGCGCTCTCCAGACACAATCGAGGCGCCGAGCCCCATTACAATCAACCCAATGATCGCCATGCCCACGATTAGGGTTCGCCTGTCGATGCTCATGCCCGACCGGACCCACAATGATTAGGCAGATTTAGCATCGGCACTCCCAATTTAAATCGCCCGCAAAGCGTGCCGAAGCGACCAGCTTTCTAGGTGTTGAATCAATAATCGAATCATCCCTGATCTCGACCTGAATTCAGTCACATGAAATCATACCCGCTATTCAATAACAATAAAATACGGGGGCCCTTTACCGTGGCGTGTGATTCACAGGCACCGTGGTCTAATGTCTCAAACAGACGTCAAATTTGCGGCACTTGGTCAACCCAGCCCATTTCACGCTCGTAGGCATAGCTTGCGCGATACAGGGTTTTCTCGTCAAAAGGGCGCCCGACCAGTTGGAAAGAGCAGGGCAGGCCATTGTCGGTAAACCCACAAGGGATGTTCAGACCAGGCAAGCCAAGATAATTGACCGGACGGGTGCAGTGGCCGAAGCGTGCAATCAGATCAAGAAAGGCCTGATCTGCGAACGAGTCGGCTTCCGAATATTTCGGTACCGGCATGCTGATCATTGGTGTGTGCAGGACATCGACCTTGTCGAACACTGCTCTGGCAAAATCATCGAGAATTTTGGCCCGCATACTGATTGCCTGATGATAGACAGTCGCAGGGGTCATCAAACCCATTGAGAACCGGGCGAAGGTCTGATTGCCATAATCTTCTGCGCGGTCACGAAGCCATTCAAAGTGGAGCGTCGAGCCCTCGACCGCCGTAATCAGGCTTGTCATGGTGTTGGTTGCTGAAATGCTTGCCGGCAGGTCGAGGGTGACAAGTTCGGCGCCGGCCGCCTCATAGATATCCAGGCTGGCCCTGACCAGGCTGTTAACTTCCCGATCAATACCGTCGTAAAAGTGGGTGTTGGGAACACCGATGCGAAGCCCCTTCACACCGCCGTCGATACCGTCAAGATAATCGGGGACAGGCAGAGCGCTGGTTGTCGGATCTTTTTCGTCCTGCCCGGCGATGGCCTGGAGCATCATGGCGTTATCACGGGTCGTGCGGGTCAGGGGACCGACGGTATCAAGTGAATGCGACAGGGGCATCGCCCCATAGCGACTAACCCGGCCCAGTGTAGGTTTCATGCCGACCAGTCCACAGCAGGCGGATGGCAATCGGATCGAGCCGCCGGTGTCGGACCCCAATGCGCCATAAGCCAGACGTGCCGCCACGGCAGCGCCAGACCCGCTTGATGAGCCGCCGGTAAAGTGTTCGACGTTCCACGGATTGCGTGGTGTTGGCATGACATCATTATGACCGGTAACACCCAGGGCGAACTCGACCATGTTGAGACGCGCGATATCCAGGGCACCCGCGTCGTCCAGTCGGGCCAAGGCGCTGGATGTGTGATCGGGGACAAAATCGGCGCGAATTTTTGAACCGCAGCCGCTGACCCGTCCTTGGCGATAATACATGTCCTTGTGGGCCAGCGGTACACCCTGAAGGGCTCCCGAAGACTGGCCCTTGGCCCTATTGTCGTCGGCCTGGCGGGCTTGCGCACGGGCGGCGTCAGGATCGATATCCGCGATGCAATCGAGTTTTGGCGCGACGCTCTCAATTCTGGACAGACAGGCCTCTGTTGCCTCAAGTGATGAAAGGTGCCCGCTGGCGATTTCATTGGCGACATCAGCGAGGGCCATATGTGTGATCGGTTTGTTCATTTCGATCCCCCGGATTTCAGGTCTTCAGGGGCGAGATCATGAAGTAATCTATTGAACGCTGCGGGATCCGTGTCAAAGGCCATTCCGTTCGCTGTTTCACCGATGACGTGGGCAAAAGCGGCCGCGGATTTGGCCGGATTGTCGATCTGTTCTTCAGTCATTTTCAGGCGTTGAAAGCGGGCGAGCCAGTGGCAGAGTGGTGTATTGTCGGATTTGGGCATGAGGTCCTCAACAAATAATGACATACAGAGACGTATAGGCGGGCGTCATGTTACGATCCCGATAACGATAGCGAAAGAGGAGAGATCGGTAATGGAGCTTGTAGGGCGGGTGTTGTCATTCTGGTTCGGGACAGGGGACGATGGGTACCGCGAAATTTGGTTTGAAAAGGATCTGGAATTTGACAGGGAGGTTTCTGACAAGTTTGCCGCGGACCGGGAAATCGCTGCCAATGGGGGGTATGACGCGATGGCCGAAACCGCGGACGGGGCGTTGGTCCTGGTTATTCTTCTCGATCAGTTTTCGCGTAATCTGTTTCGGGGAGACGCTGGGGCGTTTGCCTCTGATCCGAAGGCTTTGGCGATTGCTAAAACGGCGATTGGCAACGGTTTCGATCTAACGATGCCACTGTTCCGGCGGTCATTTTTTTATTTACCCTTCGAACACAGTGAATGTCTTGCGGATCAAGACCGGGGTGTTGAGCTGTTTACCGCGCTAGGTGACGAGAACATGCTGGAATACATGGTTAATCACCGCGATATTGTCGCCCGCTTTGGCCGGTTTCCACACCGCAACGAGGTTCTGGGGCGTGTGAGTACAGTCGACGAGGTTGAGTTTTTGGAAACTTTTGACTCATTTTAACGCTATGAAACCCTAATCAAACATGGACAAAAATTTGTGAGCGGCACTTTCCATTCATAATATTGAGATTATATTTGAGTCCTCAGACACAAGGAGGCGATGATGAAACTCGTCCGAACAGTTACCGCGATTCTCTTGGTTGCAGGGTTGAGCGCATGTGCGATCCCCGACAATGCCCGCTCGGGATTGCGGCCTCTGGATGAAAAAAATGGTGTACTGGCGTTCAGCGATGGCCCGTTCAAGCGAGCTGCCAGCGAACGAATTATGTTTGCTGACCCGTCGCAACGTGAAGAATACGCCCTGTTCAAATCACCCCGCGGGGTCGCAGAGGTCGTTTATATTACCACCCGTCATCTGCACCTGAAAAATATCCACCTCGAAAGTGCCATGACTTCGGATAAAATGCTCCGCAGTTGGACCTATACCAAAAATGCCAAACCAACGGAGGTGGATGCCTATTGGTTTGATGCCGGATGGATTGGTATGTGGGTCCGGCCATTTACGATAAGTGAGACCCAACAAAGTTGCGCCGCGTTTAACGCGGAATGGGATGTTCCCGCCGATGATACTGAACAATTCCCGTCAAAGACGATATTTGGGTATTTCTGTAATCCTGCGGGCACGAACATGACGCCGGGCGATGTGGAAAAACGCCTGACCGAGGTCGGCGTACGGGGTATCAACATCAAACTCGCCGCAGACGATGAGATTGTTGAGGTTCCGGCCATTCCGAAAATACCGTCACAAACGGATTTGATGTCCCGGGTTCAGCAGGGACCTTATGGCATCCCTGAATTCCCTTATATCATGGCCAGAATCTACAACTTAAATCTGAACTGTGGTGATGATATTGACTGCTGACGGCGATCAGTTGCCCAAATCAATGATCGTTTCGGCACCCGTCACCGGCAATATAAAAGAGGCCTCTTCAAACGACGGCGGCCCGAAAAATGCCCGTGCGCCGTTTGAAAATCCAAAATCTTCCAGGGGAATGTCCAGGAAACCCTGATCGAAATCATGATTGCCGTTTTCATCATGGTAGACGGCGATGGCGTAGTTTCCGGGCTTCAGATCACGAAAAACTAGACTCGCCTGCTTTCCGCTAGCCGACACTTCTTCTTCAGAGCGCATACCTTCGCTATCAGGAAAATCTTCTGGTTTGTCATAAAGTGCGATGTGTACGTCGCCTTTGTCGGTCTTCAGGCCGACAACACTGACCTTCAGGTCAGCCCCATATGCACCCGAAGCCCACAGCAAGGAGGCCAAGACGGTCAGAATGGGGCTTGGAGCCGATCTGTGGGGACGCATGAGAGCGTTTCGCCGGATCATCAGACCGTGATGTTTAGGTAATACCCTCTGGGAACATCTTCACGAAGCGGCCGTTCGTGCGCCAGCACTGAATTTAGCCGTCTCAGGTTGTTGCGTTCTTCGGGGCTGTGGTTCTGTTCCGTTACCGCGGCGCGTGATTTCACTTCACGCACAGAGTCCGAACGGTATCCGTCGGCACGCGGTGTTTGCGGGAGACGCCCGGAGAGGACGTTGTTCAGTGATTCAACCATTCAGGCAATGTAGGCGGAAATGGTTAACGGAATCTCAAAACGCCACCGTCTTTCTGAGGTCTTTTCAAAAAAGCCGAAAAATCCTGCGAATCGGGGCATTTTTTGCTAATTCCGGATTTCAGGAAATTCGCAAAAACCCAAGGAGATCAGGTGTTTTCCTTTGAGTCTCAGGATGTTATAACCCTTATTAGTTAAAATAAGAGCAAGGCGTGAGCCGTGTCCGAGCACTATAAAAACTCCACCGATACGGATCACAACTTCCTGGATTTGCGTCCGGGGGCGTTTGGTGATCGTACAGAACTGGGCTCCATGCGATTGTCCGCGCGGACCAATATGTTCGTTCTGTTCGGTGTTTTTTCCATTCTCGCCTTTGCCGGTATGTACGTTTATGTGGATTACAAGGTCGACAATGCGCTGACGGCCTGGCGCAGCTCGCAAACCGTGGCCGGTCTTGTTAACAGTGCGGAAACCGGAATGGCCCGCATCAAGAGCCAGGAAAAACAGTTTCTTCTGAGTAAGGACGCCGAATCGGCCCGCGCCTTTGGCGAAGATATTCAGGCCGTTGCGACGGGCCTTGATGACCTATACCAGATGGCGGAAAGCATTACCGTTCGCCCGGCAATCGCAACCCTTCGTGATGGATTGGTTCAGTATGACGAGCAGTTTGTCGGCGTCGTCAATGCCGAACGGGAACTGGGGATCTCCGATGCCTCCGGGTTGAGTGCGGCGCTTGACGAGACAACAAATGCGCTGCAAATCCTGTTCCGGCAGGCCGGATATGCAAATCTGGCCGACCAGATTACGCGGATCAATCGCGAAGGTAAGGAAACCCTGTTGTCCGGGTCGCGAACCGGGGTCGATGAAATTCGCAAACGGTATGAGGCGCTTCATGCTTTTCTGGGCGCGGCGGAGTTTGCTGAACGCATTCGTCGCAATGCGGAAACGCTGCTGAAAACTCATGAAACCAGTATGCTGTCGATGATCAACCGGCGGTTTGCACTGGATGGCGATCGCCAGCGGTTTAACGATATTTTTGATTATGTCGCCCCCGCCATGGAGCAGTTGACAGCGTTCTCCGGGGACCTGACCGTATCTGCGAGCAAGGGCCTTGATAAGGTTCAGAGCTTTTCGCGCTATACGCTGGCTGGCGGAAGTGCGGCAATTGTTCTGTGGCTGGTGTTTGCCGGTCTGTTCCTCATGCGCTCCGTTGTCAGCGGTGTGCGAACCATGGCCGGCACGTCATCGCGTTTGGCCAGCGGCGAACGCAACCTGTCGGTTCCAGGCATGGGCAATGTTGACGGGATTGGCCAGATTGCCCGGGCCCTCGACAAGTGGAGCGATGACCTCAATGAAATGGACCGGGTGCGCCGTGAGCTGGAGCTGACTCGCAAAAAATTGCTATTTGCCGAAGAAGAAGGGGCCCGCCAAACGGCGGCAGCCGTCGAAGCGGCGAAAACCGCCTTCCTTGCAGATGTCGCCAGTGAAACCGAGCCGGTTGCTACCCCTGAACCACTCATCCAAGAACCCGCCATCCCGGAAGCCGCCCCCGAGCCGATTGCCGAACCAGCCACTGCGGCGGCCGCACCTCAACCGGAAGCCGCTCCGCCAGCCGTCTCGGAACCGCGCTATGCCCCGCCCATGATGGATCAGGGCGGGACCGGCGGTCCGATATCATCGATCAGTCAGAAAGTCGCCCATTTCAGTGAATATGTAACTGCCGCCGCCGCGGACGTGGAACGCACCGAACTTCTCGTCCGTGCCCTACAGGAAGCCGGTGCGCAAATCGAGATGTTGGGCAATCTGGTGACCTCGGTCCGTGACCAGACCAATCTGCTGGCCTTCCATACTCACTCTAAAGATACCCGGCCCGCCGATACGGAAAACCTGATACCGTTTAGTGAAGACGGTCGCCGCTCGATGGTTGATCAGCCGTTCCCGGATCGTGAAGCGCTACAGCGTTTCGATGGCATTCGTGAAGCCACGGAACGGGCCGAGCGGACCATGCAGGCCGTGCGCATTTCCATGGAAAACGTCACCACCATGGCCAATGAAATCGCCTCAACGGCATCAAACCAGGCCCTTGATGCGACCAAAAAACTGTTGTCGCAGTCTGAATACCTGCAAAGCATGCTCGACGATATCATTGACAAAATTTCGAACACCCGCGGCGGCGCATCGGGCCAGTCTCAAACCCCGCTCTCGCCCTATGACCCGAGAACAAACCGCAGGGGATAACCGAGACCGCCAACTTCTTCTACAAATACGTTCGAGAACCGGAGGAAGAATTTGTCAGGTTTATTTCCGCCGACCCTGAACAATTCGATCAATAATCATCGCGCAGAATAAGATTGCCAGTCCGGCAAGAATACCTTGCCCCTCTGCGGCGAATTGTAAGGCCTCGAGCACGTCTTCACCCAAGCCCTTGGCGCCGATCAGTGAAGCGACGACGACCATGGACAGGCTTATCATCACGGTCTGGTTGATTCCGGCCATGATTGATGGGGCGGCGAGCGGTAAATCGATTTTGAAAAGAAGGTAGCTCCATGTCGCACCAAAAGAAATCGCTGCCTCACGGACCGCGGCGGGCACGCCTTTCATGCCAAGCACGGTCAGTCGAACGACCGGAGGGCTGCCATAGATTATCGTCGCCACAATCGCCGCCGGTTTGCCGGTACCGAAGAAGGCGATGACCGGGATTAAATAAACAAACGCCGGCATCGTTTGCATGAGATCGAGAATTGGGCGCACAAAGGCCAATGCGCGTGGTTTCCGCGCACAGATTATACCGAGCGGAACGCCGACAAAAATACTGATGCCCGCCGCCGCACCCAACAGGGCCAGGGTTGTCATGGCCTTCACCCAAAACCCCATCACACCGAGATAGGTCATGGCGGCTCCGGCGAAAATACCGGTTCTTGGACCTGCAGACAGCCCCGCTAACAGAACGATTATGGCGGTGGTCACCGGCCAGGGCGTCGATACGAATACGGTCTCAAGCGCGTCCAATACGGTTAACAGCCCGGCGCGCAGGGCATCGAAGAAGGATTCACCGTGGGAGGTAATGACGCGGAAAGCTTCCTTGATCGCGCTGGCCGTGTCCGCTCTGTAGATTTCATTCGTCGGATATTTGACCAAAACCTCGATGGATCCCGGCAGTGTGTACTGCATGATGGACGCCCAGTAAACTAAAGGTACGAAGCAGATCACGGCGATTGTCGAGTTGCGATGGCGGCCACTCGGCAGCGTGCGATCCGAGCGCCAGGCCGTAAATCGTTTATCCAGAGCCCAATTGGCGATCGTACCCTGCACCACCTTGACGAGGACGGTTAAGACGATGCCCAGGATCAGAATCGAGACTGCGGACTGTTCGGCCACCCGCGCATCAGCCAATGCGCCAGCCGCGGCGGTTTCGAGCGAGTCGACAGCCCGCTGGAACGAGGCGACGCTGTTGTCCCCGTTGCCGATCGCCGACTGCAGTTGCTCGCGGCGTAATTCCAGTATTTTACTTATGGTCTCGGCTCGAGCCCTGAACGGTGCCCCTAGATCGCCCCACAGTCCACGGGAAAGCTGGATCAGCGTGATGGTTTCCAGAACCACGAAAGGTAAAGCCCAGGCCCAAAGACCGCGCATGCCAAACCACAGCGGGCCAAACAGCGCCGCAGCCGGATTAAAGGTTAAACGGAAATTTGGGCGCTCTCCGATTTTAGCAAACTGGGCAAGATAATAGTCCGCATTGGGCCCGATGAAGGTCCGGATAAGGTCTTCGCGGCGATTGGTCTCGATGGACGTTACCGCCGATGTCGAGGCAGATTCTGGTGCCGCGGGTTTGATCGGCTCAATCATTGTCGCCACCACGAATTCCTTTCAACAGTGCCGTGCGGGTCACGACACCGATTTCTTTGTCATCCGGGTCGACGATCATGACAGGGCCTTCGGAAGCGACAACGAAATCGACCAATTCATCGAGTGTGCTGTCTTCACGCGCCCGCGGTGTCCCGGCGGGTAGGGGGTGATTAGTTTTTTCATAGCGTGCCAAGGGTGTCATGACCGAATGGGCAAAGACCACTTTAAGGCGCGAGATACCGGCGACGAAGGCCGCCACGTAATCGTCCGCCGGTTCGGTTATGATCTTCTCGGGTGTATCGATCTGAATCATCCGCCCGTCTTTCATGATGGCAATACGGTGTCCAATGCGGATCGCTTCATCGAGATCATGGGTAATGAAGACGGTGGTTTTTTTCATCTTTGCTGACAGCGCCATGAACTCATCTTGGAGCTCGCGGCGGATGAGCGGGTCAAGGGCGCTGAACGGTTCGTCCATCAGGAGGATATCCGGGTCGGCGACCAACGCGCGGGCCAGACCTACCCGTTGCTGCATGCCACCCGAAAGTTCGTCGGGGGATTTGTCCTGCCAACCGTCCAGTTTGACCATTTCAATGACCCGGTCTGCCGCCTCCCAGCGTTCGGTTTTGCCGGTGCCGCGTATTTCCAGCGGCAGGGCGACATTCTCGCGTATGGAACGATGTGGCATGAGACCAAAGTTTTGAAACACCATGGCGACGCGCTCGTTGCGCAATCTGCGAAGTTCCGCCGGATCCATCGCCATGACATCTTCGCCCGCAACCTCGATTTTCCCGGCGGAAGGTTCGAGCAATCGATTGATGTGCCGCACCAGGGTCGATTTGCCGCTGCCCGACAAACCCATAACGCAGAAAATTTCACCGGCTTCGATGTTTAGGCTGACGTCAGCGATTGCGACAACACAATCGAAGCGCTCAAGCACTTCGTCCTTCGTTAAATGGTTTCGCTTGATGGCTTCGAGCGCTTCTTGCTCGCGATCTCCGAAAATCTTCCATATGCCGTCGACGGTGATCGCCGGGCCGGAGCGCCGTGTGTTTTCCATGATAAAGTCCTGATTTTCCGCCGCAGCGGGAGATCATTGTCTCAGGCTCGTCTGAAGAACGCCGGAATTTCCGAATGTAAATTCAGAAGCTCCGGCAATTCAGTCAGTTCTACTCGCTTATAGACCCAGCCATTTATCGATCTGACCAGGGTTGGCCTTCATCCATTCGCGCACGACATCGGCGGGTTTTTTCTTCAGCACGACGACGGCATGTGTCCAGGAACTTATGGTGTCCCTTTCAAGCGAGATGTTCTCAAGAAGACGGGCAACGTCGGGCGCGCGCTTTTCCAGGCTGGCGGAATAGGCTATGTGAACCTTTTTCTTTGGATCGCCGGACGTGATCTTCGATTTCTTGAACCATTCCTTGTCCTGCGACGGTTCAATAAGATTGTATTTTGCCTTATCATACGCTGGCTCTTCCAGCATCACCAAATCATGAAGCTTGAATACATAGTGTGGCTGCCAGCAATAAAACACCACGCCTTTACCTTTCTTGATAGCGTCACCGGCTTTCGCGTATGCGACCGCCAATTCTTCCGTGGTGGTTTCGTAAAATGCGGTGATGCCATAATCACGGGCTTTTACGGAATTTGATCGTGTCGATCCCCAACCAGGAGCGCCAACCCAGAATTCCCCTTTGCCGTCGCCATTCGAATCAAAAAGTTTTGCGACTTCCGGCGTCGCCAGGTCAAAGATCGATTTGATGTTATGCTTTTCGGAAAATTCCCGCGGCACGCAATACCCTGAAACGCCGGAGTAAGGATTCTTGTTTAATTTGACTGTCTTATTCCCCACCACATATTGATCGACCAGGTTCTGTTGGTTCGGCAACCAAGAATCCGGATGGATGTCGATGTCGCCCTTGCCACGGTCCATGGCTTTATAAATAACCGGGTTGGTTCCCGGTGCCAGCCCGGCCTGGCCACCCAGTTTTTCGGTGATGATGGCCTCGATCAAATTAGCGATAATCTTGGCACCGGCCCAGTTTAATTCACCAACCATTACCTTTTCTTGAGCCAAAGCGACATTCGCCGTGGCCGATAGCATGGCCGCGCACATGGCTGTTCTGATAAAATTTTTCATTATTCCTCCGCCAAAAAATGAACAACACTTTCCTATAAATATCTGGAGACCGCTATTCAGCTAAGCCGAAATTTTTAAGAATGCCTCCACACCCATAGCGACATTAGCTTAATCATTTCTCAATTGGTATGGAATTTTTTGCAACCGAAAAGCTTGCGCTTGACGTTGCTGGGGGACGTTACTACAGAGTTTTCAGAAACTACGATTTTGTTATCGTGTTAAGATATAGTAGAGTTATTTTACATAATGCTCTCATAAGTAATTAGTTTATTTTATGGTATTGAGAGAGGAACGGTGATGGCGCGGGCAACTCTTCACAATGTTGGGTTTTTGGCAGTCATTTTACTGGCGTTTGCAGGCCCGGTTTGGGCTGTTGACGACGCTTTGAAGTTAGCCAGACAACCAGGGGCAGCGGTCACAAATAAGGCCCTACCCGTTCTGACCTGCATACTGGAGGAATTAAAACAGCCCTTTGAGTTTATTGAAGTTCCCTGGAAACGCGCGCAGGCTGGAACCCAGAACGGTACATATGATGGTTTTTTCATTGCCAGTCGTAATAAGAAACGTGAAGCGTATGCCACCTCATCGTCACCATTGCTCGATACGGAGTGGTATTTTGTGAGCGATAAGGCGCAGGCATTGACGCCAGAAAACCCCGGATTTAGAGGTCTGAGTTTTGGAGCAAACCAAGGCACGGCACGTTACCAGTGGCTAGATGTCGAAAAAAAAGAAGGTCGCCTACTGGGTAGGGTTGAATCGGGCGCCAGCCCGATGAATACATGGAAAATGTTAACTCGAAAACGCTTTGACGTGCTACTCGAAAATGAGCAAAACTTAAATAAATTCCTAGCGCAGGGAGAGTATTCCAAAGAGGGCTTTAATATTTATTTGGCCAGAAAAATTCCCCTTTCAGTTTATTTTGGGAAAGAATTTTTGGCGCAATCTCCAGATTTTTTAACCGGCTTCAACAGTAAAATTAAAGAGTGTCGGCGAAGAAACCCTGACCAAAATAACTGAGGTTGTCGGCTAATGCCCCGTGCGGTGTCGAAAAGCCTGATGGATGTCCGCCGTTAGGGAAAGTATGTGCTGATCGACACGCCACGGTGCGGCCGATGAGAACCGTCATGGGACATTTACGATCTGTGTGAATCCAAATATTTACGCACTTTTTCCAGAACCGGAAGGGCCGTAGAAATATCCTTATCAGAAACTTCAGTTAATAGGTCAGCGAGCAGCGGGCCGACACTTTCCACGCACCGCAGACGCATATCGTGACCAGCCTCGGTGATGCTGACCAGCTTTCCACGACCATCCGCCGGGTCGGCTGTGACCTTCACGAGGCCACGTTTTTCCAGACGCTGAACTGTATTGGTCATGGCGCCCTTGGTCACTTGGAAGGCGCGGGCAAGACGTGCAGGGCTCCACTCGCCACCCAACCGCACCAAGTGATTCAACACGCTGAACTGTGAAATCTTTAGGCCATCGGGTAGGGTGCGTTCGAGCTGGTTCCGGGCCAGTTGTTCAATAATTCCAATTTCGCTGAACAACCGAAAAATCGATGTGTCGTCGGTAGGATCCACCTTTAGCTTCCCTTCACTCTGGTCTCCAACGGCCAGCGTGGAGCTGGGCCCGTATCCTCAGCATACCCCAATCGGGCCAACATCTGCACCCGCTCATCTGGTTGTTTCGTCAGCATATCATGGACGGTCTCGAAATAAGGTGCCATCGCGGCATACTCCTGCAACGCCTGACTCATGGGTTGCATGACGAGGCCATTTGAGGCGATTTGCAGTGCGATGCGCATATAGGCCCGGCCCGCTTCGATTTGCGCCTCACGGTCGTTGCCGGACGTCGTGATCCAGACAAAACCCATGGCTGTCATCGCGCCTTCGTCGATCATATCGAGACCAATTTGATAAGAACTCGACGTTGGGTCGGCAAGGTTGTCACGGGTCAGAACGCCAGCCAAGTTCAAGGTTTCGAGGAATGCACCACCCAAGGAGATGCCGTCGGGATTGGCTTCAATTTCCCTGCGACCAATACGCATCAGGTCAATGCTCTCTTGATAGGCTTCAGGCGTCTTTATCTCGGTGATCATCGCATCACGAGTCAGCGCGCGTAAGTCCTGCAACATCTTGCCGCCGTTCGTCGTGCCTGTCTGAACGGGCCCCAGTGCAATCTTCAACACCTGTTCGGCAATGTCATCAGCGATAGAAAGCGTGGTGTCATAGGGCTCACGATTGGTGTGACGCTTCATGATATGCGCGAACAGTGGATCGGATGCCAGTCCGTCCGACTTCCTGAGAGAGAGGTGAGCAATGGGCCGCCGATCAAGCCGGTCTGGCGTCTCGCCGTTTGGAAAATATCGGATATCAGCCAGGTAACCTTGTTCCGCCGCCGCGATCGAAAACAGTTCCAGGAAACACCCCAACCCGATTACGATCTGACGGCTGAAGGGGTCTGTTGCCGGCAGAAGCCTGTCGAGATCGCAGGCAAGTACGGCTTCGGTCTGGCTTTTTAGGTCGACGATCCACGGTTGGCGGTTGTGCGGATTGGGGGCCAATATTGCATATGACAAGGCTCGTCTCATTGGATCGGAATAGAGCGATCCTGCATCTTTCCAGGGTTTGAGCGCTTCCGTTGGCGTGCGTGTTGTCACGAAGCCCACGCTGCCTGCGGCAACAAGGACTGCGCTAGACCCCGCAATTTTTATAAATTTACGCCGGTTCATGATCGTTCCTCCATCATGGGAAAGGTAATTTAGTTTAACATTAAACAAAAATAAAGTTTAATGTTAAACTAGTCAAGAGGTAAACTACCCACATCATTCTTAGCGTACGAGAGGAGCAGGATGGGTTCTCGACCCGCCGTTATGTGTAAACCGATTTTGGTTTCCCGATAAACCATCGCCAATTAGAATGAGCCTGTACAAAAGAGAGGGATCAATATGTGCCGATGGCTGGCCTATTATGGTGAACCAGTTTTTCTCCATCACTTTCTCTACGAGCAAGAGAACTCGCTTATACGGCAGAGTTTGGAATCAATGGAAGGCGCGGTGACTACCAATGGTGATGGCTTCGGTATTGGATGGTACGCTGCCCGCGAGGAGCCAGGCGTCTATTGCGACGTACTACCGGCTTGGAATGACCGAAATCTGCAAAATCTGACTTACCAACTTTCGTCGGGTCTTTATTTTGCCCATGTGCGAGCTTCGACAGGCACCGAGACTTCACGAACCAATTGCCATCCGTTTCGCAGCGGTCGTTGGCTATTCATGCACAATGGATCAATCGGCGGCTACGCTCACATTCGACGTCAATTGGAGGCTCTGATTCCTGATGAGTTGTACCTGCAACGACTGGGCACTACCGACAGCGAAGTGTTTTTTCTGCTGCTGCTAGCCAATGGCGTCGATGACGACGTAAGCGCCGCTTTCGAAACCACCGTCGCCCAGATCGAAAGTGTCATGGCTGCGGCCGGTGTCGAGGAGCCGTTCCGCATGACGGCGGCACTGAGTGACGGCAAAACAATTTATGCTTTGCGCCATGCCAACATCGGAGAACCGCCTTCACTCTATTGGTGGCCCACTGAAAATCATCTGATTATTGTTTCAGAACCGTTTGACGGCGCATCCGACCACTGGATGCCAGTGAATCCCGACAGCCTACTGGTCTCAGTCGGCCATGGCGACACCGCTGTCAGGCCATTCAGAGCATAATATGAGGTCCGGGTTTTAATTTAACCAGGACACTTTAGTCAGTAGAGCAAATAGGCGAAGCGACGTCCGTTCAGGGTCAACGGCTGCCGAAATGGTCGCTTGAGTATACCGACTGGTATCTGCTCAAAAACGGTCATCTAACGTCACAGTGTACTTCGTCCGGTGAATTAGGGAGGACAACAGGAGGGCTTGGCGTTGCCTTGTGCCGAGCCCAGCGGCTCAGCCCTTCGACAGCGCCGCCACGCCGGGAAGTTCCTTGCCTTCCAGCCACTCCAGAAATGCCCCGCCTGCGGTTGAGACGTAGGAAAAGGCGTCCACAACACCGGCATTGGCCAACGCCGCGACCGTATCGCCACCTCCGGCGACCGACAGCATTTTGCCGTCCTTGGTCAGCCGCGCCACTTCGCGGGCGACGGCGTTGGTGCCGACGTCGAACGGCGAAATCTCGAACGCCCCCATTGGGCCATTCCAAACAATGGTTTTGCATTGGCCCAGGCGTTCAACCACATCGTTGATGGAGGCCGGGCCGACATCAAGGATCATGGCGTTGGCCGGAACGGACTCCAGCGGCACGGTTTTGTTAGGTGCGTTTTCGGCAAATTCTTCGGCGGCGACGGCATCCAGCGGCAGCACAATCTCGCACCCGGCTTCGGCGGCGCGGGCCAGGATGTTGCGGGCCTGATCGGCCATGTCCTGTTCACACAAGGAGTTGCCGACATCAATGCCCTGGGCGTAGAGGAAGGTATTGGCCATGCCGCCGCCGATAACGACGACATCAGCGCGGCTGACAAGATTGCCGAGGACATCCATCTTGGATGAAATCTTGGCCCCGCCGACCAGAGCAGCAAGTGGATGTTCGGGGGCAACCAGAGCATTCGACAGGGCGTCAAGTTCCGCCTGCATCAGACGCCCGGCAGCAGAAGGCAGGTGTCGGGTGATGCCTTCCGTCGAAGCGTGGGCCCGATGCGCCGTGGAAAAGGCGTCGTTGACAAAAACTTCCGCCAGATCAGCTAGCTGTTTGGCGAACCCGGGGTCGTTGGCTTCTTCACCAGCATGAAAGCGAAGGTTCTCGAGCAGCACGACATCACCGTCGTTCATTCGCGAAATTGTGTTTTCCGCAGCCGGACCAACGCAGTCAGCGGCAAACGGGACATCGCGGCCGAGCGCTTTGCCAAGGGCGTTGCCGACCGGGCGAAGCGACATTTCATCAACGACCTTGCCCTTGGGGCGGCCGTAGTGTGAGGCGGCGATGATTTTCGCGCCCTTGCCGGACAGTTCAGTCAGAGTCGCCAGGCTTCGGTCGATCCGCGTCGTGTCGGTGACCACGCCATCCCTCATCGGCACATTCAGATCCAGGCGAACGAACACCCGTTTGCCGGCAACGTCGATATCATCAAGGGTTTTGAAATCAGTCATGGTCAGTATTCCTGAAGCTAAGATGAGGTAATTACGGCGACGCCGGACCCGGCGAGCACAACCCCTGCCCCCCGGTTCATCCGCCGCATGGCTTTTGAAGATGTGAACAGATTGCGGGCCCGGTCCGCCGCGTAGGCGTAGGCGGCAAGGATACAGCCGAGATCAAGGGTCAGAACAACGCACAGTATGAGCATGTCCAGACCGCTAACAGCCGATAGATCAATAAACGTTGGCATCAGCCCGACGTAAAAAAGAATGACCTTGGGATTTCCCATGGTCAGCAGAAAGCCGTTAAGGAACGCCTTTTTGGCCCCGTGGGTGGTGCGGGCAGATGCATCGGCAGCCGCGCCAACAGATGTCTCCGTTGAGGTGAAGGCCTTATACCCCAGATAGATCAGGTATCCGCCGCCGATCAGCCGGATGACCAGGAAGACGTCGTTGAATTCCCGGGCGATTACCGACAATCCAAGCAATACCGCCAGAATATAGATAAGATCGCCCAGCATAACGCCTCCGACGAAACTGAGGGCAGAGCGAAATCCGTAACTTAACGATTGAGCCGCCGTCGCAAACACACCGGGCCCCGGCGAGGCCTTGACGATAATGCTGGCGAGCAACAGGGCGAGCAGGGAGTCGATGGTCATGTTGCGAGTGGTCTCGAGTGAGTTGGTAACCGAAGGTGGTTATAACGGGGTCGGCATGATAATTCCAGCCCAAGCGCCATTTCCCGGCCCATAAACCCACTTGCCACGCTCCGGTGGGCGAGTGATGGACGCCACCTGAAGAATTGACGGATCATGGCTTTCAAGTCAGTCCTGCGATCATTTAGAATGTAGCACAACTGGGGTAATTCGTTTAGCAACGTTTTACCGACTTTGGTTTCAAAATCCATGAGGACGGCCGATGGGTAAAATTCTTGTCACCGGAGCGCTGGGTCAGATCGGATCGGAACTCGTCCCGGCGTTGCGTCAGCGCTGCGGCGCGGACAATGTTGTCGCCACCGACATTCGGATGTCGACGGGGCACGGACACGAACCGTTCGAGCACTTAGATTGTACTGATGCCCGCCAGCTTCAGGACGTGGTCAGCCGGTTCAACGTGCGCACAATCTACCATATGGGGTCGATGCTGTCGGCGGTGGCCGAACATAAACCACAGGCCGCGTGGGAGCTGAATATGGGCGGGCTCTACAGTGTGCTGGAGACGGCGCGCAAATATTCCTGTGCGGTATTCATCCCCAGTTCGATCGGCGCTTTCGGCCCGACGACGCCTAAGGACAACACACCGCAGGATACCGTTCAACATCCCAACACCATGTACGGCGTGACCAAGGTCGCGGGAGAGCTACTGGGCGATTATTATGCCCTGCGGTTCGGGGTCGATACCCGTGGACTGCGCCTGCCCGGGCTGATCTCACATGCCACGCCGCCGGGCGGTGGCACCACCGACTATGCCGTCGAAATATTTTTCCAGGCGATCCGCTATCGCCATTACACTTGTTTCCTCAAACCCGACAGCCGACTGGACATGATGTACATGCCCGACGCCATCCGCGCCATCATCGACCTGATGGAGGCGGATGCCGACAGACTTAAACATCGCAATGCCTTCAATGTTACGGCCATGAACGTCACCCCCGAAGAGTTGGCCGCCGAAATCCGCAAACATATTCCGGATTTCATCATCGACTACGACGTCGATCCGGTGCGTCAGGCCATCGCCGACTCGTGGCCGCATTCGCTCGACGACAGCGCGGCGCGTGATGAATGGGGATGGCAGCCGGACTACGACCTTGCGGCCATGACGACGGACATGCTGAAAAAATTGCAGGCGACGCTCAAGCCCGCCAGATAAAGGAACATATCGATGCCTGATAACAAACTGCAAGCCGCCCTGTCGGCTGAAATCGAGGCGCTGGAGCGTGATGGCAGGGCGAAGGGGGCGGAGACCGTCTTTAGCGGCATCGTCTCGGCGGTGGCGGGCAAGGGGCCGCGCTACCTGTTGCTTGGCGAAGGACAGCGTCCGTACTTGCGCATGAACTCCAACAGTTATCTCGGCATGACGTTGCGCCCGGAAGTGATCGCCGCGGAAGAGGAGGCGGTCAGGGCCTTCGGCACCGGCCCCGGCGCCGTGCGCTTCATCAGTGGCACCTGGCAAACCCATGTCGAGCTTGAGCGTAAGCTCGCGGCCTTTCACGGGCGTCAGGCGGCCATGATCTTCAGCTCGGCCTATAGCGCGATCATGGGAGTGCTGACGCCATTGATCACCACCGAGACCGCCGTCATCAGTGACGCGCTCAATCACAACAGCATCATCAATGCCGTCCGTCTGGCCCGACCCCGGGAAAAGCATGTTTATGCCCATGTGGACATGGCCGAGTTGGAGGCCTGTCTGCAAAAGGCGGCGAGGCACTGCCGTCGGGCCATCATCCTCACCGACGGCATTTTTTCCATGCGCGGCGATCATGCGCCGCTGGACCAGATTATGAGTCTGGCGCGGCGCTACGATGAGGCCTTCGCTGAAAATGTTGTGGTCGTTGCCGATGATTCCCATGGTGTCGGCGCCTTCGGTGAGACCGGACGCGGTACCGAACAGTACACCAGATCGGAACCGGTGGACGTGCTGATCGCCACCCTGGGTAAGGCCTTTGGTGTCAACGGTGGGTATGTGGTGGCCGCTGAGCCGATTACTCGCTATTTGCGCGAAACCTCGCCGATGTACATCTATTCAAACCCGATCACGCCAAGCGAAGCGGCGGCGGCCTGTGCGGTCTTGGATCTGGTCGATGGTCCCGAAGGTGAGCGGTTGCTCAGCCATTTGCGGGCAATGACGGTGCGCTTCGAGCAGGGGCTGACGGGCCTCGGGTTCGAGACCATTGCCGGCGCACACCCGGTGGTGCCGCTAATGGTGCGAGACACGGCGCGTACGGCAGCCCTGGTCCAGCATCTGCGCGCCGGCGGCGTGCTGGCCACCGGCCTGAACTACCCGGTGGTGCCGAAAGGCGACGAGGAAATCCGCTTTCAGGTGTCCGCTGACCACACGCCCGCCGACATCGATGAAGCGCTGGACGTACTCGCCGGTTTTCAAGGCGTTTCGTAATTGGTGTGAACGGCCATTAGTGTTAACGCACGCTGTGTTCGAGATGGCGGGCAACGATGGCGATACCGTCCTTCACCCGGTCGCTGGGATGGCTGATAACGCGCGTCCCTTTGTCGAGTCCAGCCAACACCTCAGCGGTGCTTCCGTTTCGGTGTCCGATGGTGATTTTGGTTAATTTTGCTGTGCCTTGATCATCGATGAAGACAGCCCAGTTGTCGGCGTCGCGGAACAACGCCCCGATGGGCACCTGCAAGACATCCTCTCCGCGCCATTGGCGAATATGGGCGACGACGCGAAAACCATGGCCGAGGCCGCTCCAGCCTTCCGGCGCGCCGATGAAATCGATAATGACGTTGACCCGCTGTTCATCGATGCCGAGCGCCGAAACTTTCGTGAAACCGTAGGGTTCGATCCGGCGCACCCGGCCTAAAAGCGCGGTCTCGCCGCCCCAACCATCGATGACGACGGGGGCTGCCTCGCGCACTCTGACGGCGTCGGACGACAGCAGGTCGATCTCGACCTCCAGGTGTTCGGGATCGCCGACCTCGATTAGGGGACTGGCGCGCTCGACGACGCCTTCGCTCTGACGCAGGACGCGCAGGACCCGGCCGCTGACCGGGGCGCGGACCTCGACGCAACAGCTCGCCTGCTGGTCATTAGCACTGTCGGGTTCGATCAGTGCGGCTTTTGCGGTTTCCATCTCGAAACGCCGGACTTTTAGGGTCGCCCGGGCGCTGTCGAGTGTGGCGGCATGGGTCGCGGTGTCCAGCTCCGCCTGATCGAATTCGAGTTCTGAAATCGTTTGTTTGGCGAACAACTCGCGGGCACGTTTCATGTTTGTCCTGGAGAATACCAGCTCGGCCCGGACCCGATCGAGTTCCGCCTGGGCCAGGGATTCAGCAGCTTCAGCGGCCCTGACGTTGGCCTGTGCCTGGGCTTCGGCGCGGGCGTCGAGAAAATGTGGACTGGCAGGCTCGATCGAAGCCAGCAGGGTCTGCTCGGCGAGCACCTCGTCGCCGACGTGAACCTCGATGCGGCGGATGCGTCCCGATACCGGGGCCGAGACGGTATAGATGTCATGGACCCTGGTGCGTCCTTCACCCTTGATCGTAACTTCCATTGGTGCGCGTTTAACGACGGCCAGATCAACCGGTACCGGGGCCGGGATGAACGCCCACGTCAGAACTGCCCCCGAAAAGGTGACGGCGAGCACGGTGAGGATGATTTTTTTAATGTTCGATGCGGTCATATCAAACCTCTTATTCTCTGGTTTTCAGCGCTCCGATCAAGTCCATGGTATTGAGTTTGCGCCGCACGACCAAGCCGGAGACAGCGGCGGCGGCGAGCACAACGGCAATGGACAAGGCAAAGGTTTCACGATTGACGACAAGGGGCATGCGGAACAGTTCGGTATCCATCGACATTGCCCAAAGCGCCGCTTGCCCATATCCGATCAGGCAGCCAAGCGGAAGTGCTGCGGCGACGAGCAGCGCCAGTTCGCCGAGCAGGATGTACGCGGCTTCACCCCGGGTAAACCCGAGCACCCGCAGGCTTGCAAGTTCGCGGGCTCGCTCCGAAAGGGAAATACGTGCCGAATTGTAAACGACGCCAAAGGCGATAATGGCGGCGAAGGTGACGTTGAAGGTGACCATCAGCCCGATGTTTTCCTCAACGGTTCGGCGGAAGCTCTTGACGATGACCTCCTGAATGGAAACGGACGCGATGGAGGGCATATCCTTTAGTTCGCGATAGAGCTCATCCGCCTGCCTCCCATCGACGCGCAGGGTGGCGCCGGAAACCACAAAGGCATCACCGAGAAGTCGGTTGAGCGTCGCCAGGTCCATATAGACGGGATACCCGATAAGCTCCTTGACCAGGACCGTTACCGGCAGTTCGACAACGGGACGCCGGCCCTCCTTGACTTCGACCGTGATTATATCGCCCAGCCCGACGTTCAGGATCTCGGCCATCTTGGTCGATACCGCCAATCCGTGGCCGGGCAGTTTCAACGGCTTGAAGTCGGTGCCGAGGGGGCGGAACATGTTGGCATCGGGGCCGAGCCCGAAAATGTTTACATAGTGTTTGCGATGTCTGGAGATCAGGCGAACGGAGACGGAACGGTAGGGCTCGGCGGCTAGGACGCCGGGCATACGGGCGACTTCCTCCATCGCCGAGGCATCTCGTACATCGGTGAAGCGCAGCATCACATCCTGGCGTTGGGTCTGGAAGAACTGGATATCGACCAGTCGGTCAAGGGAGTCGAAGAAGAAAAGGGCACTGATCAGGATCGACACCCCAAGCGCCGTGCCCAGCACACTGATGGCGGTGCGCACCGGCCAACGAAAGGTATGACGCAGGATCATCCGGCTCGGGCCGCTTAAGGCTTTCAGGCGCAGCAGACGCTCGATCCAGGCCGTCCGGTACGAGGTGGGTGGTGGTGGCGTCATGGCGACGGCTGGCATCAGGCGGGCGGCACGCCAAACAGAAATCATCGCCCCGGCCAGACCGACGGTGATGCTGATCAACGTTGCCGTGACGTAGACCGAGACATCGACAATGTAATAGAGGAATGGAAAACGGAAGTAGTCGGCGTAGAGCTTCGTCATGCTATCGCCAAGCCAAGTGCCGGAGGCGACGCCGACCAATACGCCGAATATGAGGATGGCCAGAACAAACTTAATATAAAGCCAGGCGACGGCGGCATTGGTGTAGCCGAAAGCCTTGAGCAGGCCGATCTGCTGGCGCTCGATTTCGACCAGTCGCGAAACCACGATATGCAGAAGGAAAGCCGCGATCCCCAGAAACAACGGCGGCGCAAAGCTGCTCATGGTCTGCAGCTGGTTGATTTCGTTGGTGACGAACCAATTGGATATCTGGTCCTCGCGCCCGTAAGCGCGAATCCCGCCATACGGCTCGGTGAGCCGGTCCAGTGTGGTGATTATATCGGCTTCGCTGGCGCCGCGCTCAAGGCTCAGCGTGGCCTCGGTGAAGGAACCGCCAAGGTCGAAGGCCGCCTCCAGCGCCTCTTCCCCCATCCAGATGACACCGAAGCGCTTGTCGTCGGGGACCAGCGCACCGGGGCCGAGGGCGTAGACGTATTCCGGTGACAATACGACGCCGACGATGCTCAGGGTGCGTTTGTGGCCGTTGATGACGGCACCGAAGGTGTTGCCGGGTTTGAATTTATTGGCCTGGGCGAAGGCCTCGCTGACCAGGACTTCATCGGGACGATCCGATACCAACAACCGGCCCTGTCGCAGATGCAGCATGTTGTGGGTCTGCATGCCGGTTTCGGGAAACGAGATAATGCGCCCGGAGGCGGGCTCGGAAAAACCGGGGATATCGAGCGTCACGTTCTTGGCGATGCGGGTATCGACGGTTTTAACGCCGGGAATGGCGGCGATGTCGGCCTTGAGCCGCTGCGGCGCGCGCTTCAGGGGGGCAAAAACCTGGGCGAACCGATAGCGTTCGTAAAAAGCATTGCGCGTCTCTTGCAGTGAATAAAGGGTGCCGAGGGACATGATGTAGGTCGCGACGCCGGAACCGATAACCAGCGCGATGGCAAGCGCCTGCCCTTTGATGCGCCACAGATCGCGAAGGATTTTTCGGTTAAGCGGGGTCATGGCGGTCTACCAGCTGAGCTCTCTGACGGGGCGACGGGTGGGGTTTTTACGCACGTCGATGATACGGCCGTCTCCGAAAGTCATTACCCGGTCGGCCATATCGGCGATGACGGCGTTATGGGTGATCAACGCCGTCGTCGTTTGCATGGTTCGGTTTGTCTGTTCGATGGCCTCGAGCACCAGCAGCCCGGTTTTGCTGTCCAGCGCGCCGGTGGGCTCGTCACAGAAAAGAATATCCGGGCGTTTTGCGATGGCGCGTGCGATCGCCACCCGTTGCTGCTCGCCACCCGAAAGCTGGGCCGGAAAATGATCCATACGCTGCTCCAGCCCGACCATGGTGAGAGCCTCTTCGGCAGGGAGTGGATCGGGGGCAATTTCGGTGACGATAGTGACGTTTTCGCGGGCGGTTAGGCTGGGGATCAGGTTATAGAACTGAAACACGAATCCGACATGATCGCGGCGATAAGTGGTCAGGCCCCGGCTGCCAAGGGCCGACAATTCGTTATCGTGAAAAAATACCTGACCGGAGGTCGGACTGTCGAGGCCGCCCAGAATGTTGAGCAGGGTCGACTTGCCGCTGCCTGAAGGCCCCAGCAGTACGACCAATTCGCTTTCATGCAGCTCCAGGTCGACGCCCTGCAGTGCGTGAATAACGACCTCGCCTGTGTGATATTCTTTGGTAAGATTGAAGGCCGAGAGTGTTGCCTTGCGCTCTCCGCCCGTCCTCTGCAAGTCCGGTTTAGGCATCACTAATCACCTGTAATGGGCCTAAGCATATAGTTTAACGCAATTGTTGGTCGAATAACGCACTTAATGTCCGAAAAGGTCAAAAATCTCGATCAGAGCCGATTGGGCTTCATGTCTCCTCATGGCCCGATAACGAAAATCTATACCCTTACGGCCGCGAAATCGCTGCTCGGCAATCCTATTTGTGGGTCTCCATTTCTACTATCTGAGCGCCGGTTCTCACTCTATATGTCCATCCACAATGGGATGACGACGCCCGCTCGTCCTCACCCTTCGGGTTTGATACCCTGATGAAGAATTGGCATGGTGTCGAAGTACGGGCGGATGTGCGGCGAGGTTGATTTCTCGAACTCTTCCAGTGGGCCATCGAAGAAAATCCGGCCGTCGTGCAACATCACGGTTCGCGGATGCAGGCGGTAGAGCAGGTCCTTATCGTGGGTAATGATCAGTGTCGTGCGGTCGCCCCCGGCCTGCTGGAATTCGACATGCGTGGAAACGATCAAATCATGGATCTGGGCGGCGCTGACCGGATCAAGACCAGTGGTTGGTTCGTCGTAGAAAATAACCTGTGGTTTCATGGCAAGGGCGCGGGCCACGGCCAGGCGTTTTGCCATGCCACCGGACAGGTCGTAGATGTCGCGATCAAGAAAATCGTCATCCGTCGGTAAGGCCACGGCGTCGAGCACTCGGCGCGCGATGGGCCGGATTTCTTCGGCCTCCATGTTTTTGATCTCACTCAGGCACAGCTCGATATTGTCATAGACACTGCCCGAGAACAGGGCGTTGTTTTGAAACACCACACCCCAATGCGTGTGGATACGGTCCAACTGATTAGGGCTCAGCGCTGCGAGATCGACCAGGGGGTCTCCGTGCTGATCATGATCGGTGACCTGAACCCGGCCCAGGTCGGGGGACAAAAGCCCCAGGATATGGTTGAGCAGAACCGTCTTGCCGCAACCCGAACCACCGACGATGGCGACAATGGCATTACGGGGGATGGTGAGATCGACACCCCTCAGGGCATGGTTGCCGCCAAAGGACTTGTGCAGATCTTCGATAAGGATTTCGGCAACAGGCCCTGCGTCCCGTGCCTCTCCGCCGCCAACGTTGGTTGCGTTCATCTGCCTACTTTACAGGAATTTCCTCCCCGTCGACAGCATTACTCGTGAAATCAGTAAGGTGCCGATCTGTGCTTGGGTTTCCCCTAAGTTTTGACCTTCAATTGACTCACGTCTAGATTGCAATATTTTTATAATATTTACTTGTTAGTTTATATGACGATACTAGAGGTCGTGACCAATACAGCCCGATGACTTTTTTATTCAAGAATGCATAAAATTCAGTAATACCAATGAAAAATGCACCAAATTTACAAGCACTAAGGGTTTTGATCGCCGTTAATACCAGTCAAAATTTTCGAGATGCCGCCGCGAAAGTGGGGCGGACAGCAAACGCAGTAAGCGCATCAATTGCACGACTGGAAGAACATTATGGCCAACGACTGGTTAATCGCCCGAAAAAGGGCGGATTGGTAACGCTAACGGCCTTTGGCAAAGTCGTTTGTGATCGTGCGGAAAGGGCCATACGGACACTGGAGGGCCATGATCTGGATGATGGCCCGAATTATAGTGGAGCAACAGTCACGCCAAAACCGCCGCTGACGGCTTTGGGGGATCCGACAATTCATCGTCGACATATTTCCGAACTGAAAGAGGTCAGTCGCCAGCTGTTCCGGTATTCCAGGGCGTGGCAAGGTTCAAAGATTTGGAGCTCGACAAATTTAAAGCCCTTTCATCATGAAATGCTGTGCGTCAAACCCAGCAGCAATGGCGGCGATCTGATGGTTTTCCATATAGGAGAAAGTCACGGATCTTGCGTCCACTTTGGCGAGGCTTGGCGGCAAAACATCATCGGCAATTTAATCGACGTTGACCCGCTCGGTGATGAGTACATCAAAAAAACGTCAGCCGGGTATTTCGAGGTATTGCAGAGCGAGGAGGCTGTCCTCGACTCTATTATGTCACAAGGGGTGCAAGATGGTGATGAAACGACTTTTGTGGCCTACCATAGATTATTGACTCGCTGCCTTCTGGATGATGGCCAGGCGATTGCGGTAAACCTAACGGCCAAGCACAGGCGGTTTAACAGGGAATCTGAAGCCAGACTATATCTTGACCCCAAGATTAACGGCTGATCATTCAGCGTTGGAGCAAACCTGCTCTAAACCAGAATGATATGAAGACACGCACGCTCTATTTTATTATTTGGCTTCAAGCGCCTGAATTTTTTTGATGACTTCCGCAGCTTTTTCCGTTTCCCCCAGCACCTGATAGGCTTGCGCCAGACGTTTCCAGCCCGGCAGATCATTTGGCTCGGTTTTCAGGCGTTCGGCGAGGCGGTTGACCATGCCCCTGATCATTTCGGACTGGTCCTCAGCAGACATCTGCCGGGCGGCATTTACATCCGCGGCAGTCGGGCCGGGAGCCGCCGTGGTGCTTTGGCTGTTCCCTTGGGCCGCGCCCGGCGCGACACTTCCGGCAATGCCCTGCGTCTTGGCAATCTCCAACGCTTCGGCGGAAGGTTTGATAGTCGCTGGGTCAATCCCTGATTTTTTGAATGCCGCATCAATCTGGCGATTAATGGTCGGCATCCACGGGGCATCGCTGGCCGAAAGGGCTGCAATGTCGACCCACTCTTGCAGGGCACCTGCCGGATCATCGTTCTGGGCTTTATGCAGTCCGATGTAATAGCGGACTTTGGGGTCGGCGGGAGACAGGCCCAAGGCCTTTTTAAGTATATCCGACGCCGTTGTGTCAACCTGCCCCTTGTTGCTGAAAATCAGGGCCTCGGCGTAATCGACAGCAATGTCCGGGTCGTTGGGACTTAGGTCGTGTGCGTGTTTATAGGCAGCGGCCGATTCATCATAACGCCGCCGTGTGATCAAGGATCGGCCCAGCAACAGCCAGCCTTTGATGTCGCTGGGGTTTTTTTCCAGTCGAAGGGCGAGTTGGCTGAGCAGGGTCTGCATGTCCTGCTCTCCCTGCTGGTCTGACCGGGCGCTCTCTTCTGCTGCAATGTCACGATCTGCGTAGGCCAGGTCTCGGAGCTCTGGTTTTCCCAGATAGGCGTATAGACCAACCGCGCCAACGGCGACGAATAGTGACACGGCAGCAGCCACCCAGATGCTGCGACCGGAAGCTGACGCAGAAGCGGATTTTTTCGCTTTGCCGTCAGCGGCGCTGTTCAGCAGTTTTCGTTGAATTTCAGTGCGCACGGCATCGGCCTGCTCATCGCTCAGCAGGCCGCGTTCCAGATCACGATCGACTTCCTTCAATTGGTCTTTGTAGAGGGCAACATCGTAATCCGCCCGTTGCGTGTCACCACCGGTATCGACACGGCTCTTCAGAAGCGGGCGGATGATGATTAGCAGAACACCCAGTGTCAACAGGGCGACACTGATCCAAAGCGTGGTCACGGATCGTTTCCTTCCAGAATTTTTTCAAGGCGGTCCTGTTCGGCTTTGTTCAGGGGTTTGGGAGCGGCATTGGGAACGGCCACCTCGGAACGGCTCCGTTTGTAAAACAGGACGACGGCGAACAGCCCGATCAGGACCAATAAAAATGGTCCCAGCCAGAGCACCAGCGTTGCCATCTTGAACGGTGGTTTCAGCAGCACAAAATCGCCGTAGCGTGAGACGACATAATTGACCACGTCCTCATTGCTGTCGCCGGCGGTTAGCCGTTCACGGACAAGAACGCGAAGGTCTTTGGCGAGGCTGGCATCGGAATCATCAATCGACTGATTTTGACAGACCAGACAGCGCAGGCCCTTACTGATGTCGCGGGCCCGGGCTTCAAGTACCGGATCGGCTAGAACTTCATCGGGGTTGACCGCATAGGTATTCGTTGGTGCGAAAGCGACCAGGACGGCGATAAGCAGAATGCGTAGCATGTTAGGACCCTTTGCCTTCCCGGAGTTTTATGATCAACGGGTGGATGATCTCGTCCCAGGAATTCTGGTTGATCGGACCAACGTGTTTGTAACGAACCACACCTTTTTGATCGACAAGAAAGGTTTCCGGAGCGCCGGTGACGCCAAATGCGATGGCCGCCCGGCTTTTCGGATCATCACCCGCCAGCGTATAGGGGTCGCCGAATTTTTTGAGCCAGTCCGGCCCCGCCGTTTTGTCTTCTTCACGCCAGTCGATGCCATGAATGGGGACTAAGTTGTTTTCCTTGAGCGCCATCAGGAAGGGGTGTTCGACCCGGCACGCCACGCACCACGACCCAAAGACATTAACCAGCGTCACATCGCCTTCAAGGTCTGAGTTTTTGAACCCCTTGTCGTCTCGGCCCAACAAGGCGGCCAGAGTGAACTCCGGCACGGGTTTTCCCTGTAGCATGTTGGGTAGTTTTCGTGGATCCATCGTCAGTCCGATGGCGAAGTAACCGACCAACACAGCGAACACCAGCAGCGGCGCGAGAAACAGGGCACGTGATTTCATCGGCTCGCTCACGCTTCCACAGGTTTGCCAGCCGCCGTCGGTCGGCGACGGTGGGGGACACCAATCCGGTGACGCACATCGGTGACACTGATCGCTCCGCCCAGAACCATGACAATCGCCCCGATCCACATCCATACCACCAGCGGGTTGAAATAAATGCGGGTCACATAGGCACCGTCGCTACCCTCCGGATCGCCGATCACGGCATACAGATCGCCGGAAAGCATGGTATGAATAGCGGCCTCCGTGGTTGGCATGCTGCGAACCCGGTAAGCACGTTTTTCAGCCAGCATTTCAGTAACGACTTTACCATCTTTGCGGGCCGTGAACTTTCCGGTGACGATATCGTAATTGGGCCCTCTACTCTGTTCGGCACCATTGAAGGTAAATTCATAACCACCGACATTGACCATTTCACCCGGTTTCATTGTCTGGATGCTTTCCACTTTCCAGGACCCGGCACCGGTCATGCCGGCAATCGCCAGAGCAAGGCCGAAATGACCCAGTGTCATGCCCCAGGTCGCCCGGGGCACACGCCCGAGACGGCGCAGAGTTTCGGCGGGAGCTGCCCGGAACAGATGTATACGCCCAGCCAGTTCAGTCAGCGTGCTGGCACCCAGCCAGACGGCCAGGGCTATACCGATGACGCCCATAAACGGCCCGTCCTTTTCCATGGCCCAGGTGGCAGCACCGCCAACGATCGCCAGCATGAACACAAGTTTCAGGCGGCTCAGGGCGGGAATCAAATCACCGCGTTTCCAGTTCAGGAACGGGCCGATGGCCATGGCGATGATCATGGGGATCATCAGCGGAATGAAGACGGCGTTAAAGAACGGCGCGCCAACGGAAACCTTCGATCCACCAATGGCATCAAGGAAAAGAGGATAAAGCGTGCCCAGCAGCACGGCTGCGGTGGCGACGGTCATGCCCAAGTTATTGAACAGCAACGCCCCTTCGCGAGAAATCGGCTGAAACAGCCCACCACTCTTAAGTTGCGGCCCGCGCCAGGCAAACAGCGCCAGGGATCCACCGATGACGATGATCAGCAGGGCCAGAATAAAGACCCCTCGGGTGGGGTCAGTTGCAAAGGCGTGAACGGAGGTAAGCACCCCTGAACGTACCAGGAAGGTGCCGAGCAGGCTCATGGAGAAGGCGATGATCGCCAGCAGGACGGTCCAGCCCTTCAGGGTTTCACGTTTCTCGACAACGACGGCGGAATGCAACAGGGCAGTCCCAGCCAGCCACGGCATGAACGAGGCGTTCTCCACCGGGTCCCAGAACCACCAACCACCCCAGCCCAGCTCGTAATAGGCCCACCATGACCCCAGCGCGATGCCGCCGGTCAGGAACATCCATGCCGCCAGCGTCCACGGTCGTACCCAGCGCGCCCAGGCGGCATCAACGCGGCCCTCAATCAGGGCAGCAATGGCGAACGAGAAAGCGATGGAAAAACCAACATAGCCGAGATACAGCATGGGTGGATGGAAGGCGAGGCCAGGGTCCTGCAATAACGGGTTTAGGTCGCGGCCATTGAGCGGCGGAAACTCGACGCGCTCGAACGGGTTCGATGTCAGCAGGATGAACAGGTAAAAACCGATGGCGATCATCGCCTGCACAGCCAGCACACGGGACCGAAAGGCGGGCGGCAGATTCGCCCCGAACAGCGCTACAGCGGCCCCGAACAGTGATAGAATCTGAACCCACAAAAGCAGCGAACCTTCATGGTTCCCCCAGACCCCTGAAATCTTATAGAGCATCGGTTTTGCCGTGTGCGAGTTCTGCACAACATTCAACACTGAAAAATCAGAAGTGATGTAAAGGTGTGTCAGGCAGCCAAAGGAAATGACGACCAGGGCAAACTGGCAGTAAGCGGTCGGTTTGCTCAAGGCAATCCACGGCGCATAGTTGCGTTGCGCACCGATCAGCGGCAGGGTCGCCTGAACAATGGCAACAAACAAAGCCAGGATCAGGGTGAAATGTCCAAGTTCAGCACTCACTGTGTCGCCTCCACGGGTTTGTTCGCCCCTTCTTTCCATTGCCCTGACTTCTTGATGGCTTCGGCAACTTCAGGCGGCATGTAATTTTCATCATGTTTGGCGAGCACTTCGTCTGCGACAAATTCACCGTCCTTCAGGCGCCCTTCGGCAATGACCCCCTGACCTTCGCGAAACAGGTCCGGGAGAATACCGGTGTAGCGCACGGTGATAACGTTGGCGGTGTCAGTGACACGAAACAGAACGGTTCCACCGGTGACCTGTTCCATACTGTCTTCTTCCACCAAACCACCCAGACGAAGGCGCTGATCGGGCTCAAGCTGCTTGGCTTTCAACTCGGTCGGGCTGTAGAAAAATACGATGTTATCTTCAAAGGCGTTAAGGATCAGCGCCGCGGCGACACCCAAAAGTCCCAGGGCAATGACCACGAAGGTCAGGCGTTTGTGTTTACGCTTCATTTGTATCCCCGGCGTTTCGTGAGTTCAGCTTAGCAAGTTCGGCTTCGGTCGTGGTAACGAAACGCCGACTGACGATCCACAGTCCCAGCAGAACAAGTGCAACGGCGCCGTAGGCCGGCCAGACAAAGGCACCATAGCCGCCCATTTCAAGAAATTCAGCCATTTGCTGTCTCCTCTGCCATCTGTGGGGTTGTGCCATGGACCTGGCGCAAGCGCAGGGCCCTGATTTTACCAGCGTTGACTTCGCCGCGAATGCGCATCAGCAGGACCCAGATGTAATAGGCCTTGAAAGCCAGGGCCATCAGCAGCAATGGCGTCAGCATACTGGGGTGAATGGCGGGGCCCCCCATTTTGACGACGCTGGCGGGTTGGTGGAGGGTGTTCCACCAATCGACACTGAATTTGATAATCGGCACGTTAACAAAACCGACAAGTGCCAGAATGGATGAGGCCTTGGCACCGCGCGCCGGATCATCAAAGGCATTCTGCAGAGCCATATAGCCCAGATACATGAAAAACAGGATCAGTACAGAGGTCAGGCGGGCGTCCCAGACCCACCAGGTTCCCCACATGGGTTTGCCCCATAGGGACCCGGTCAACAGGGCGAGAAAGGTGAATGCCGCGCCAATCGGGGCGGTCGCCTTGGCCGCCAAATCGGCCAGCGGGTGTTTCCAGATCAATCCGACCCCGGCCGAAATGGCCAGCGCCGTATAACAGAACATCGCCATCCAGGACGCGGGTACATGGACATACATGATCCGGACCGTTTCGCTTTGCTGATAATCGGCAGGTGAGCCGATTAGGCCGTAGTAAAGACCAGCAGCCAGAAATAGTAAGGTCGCTCCGGCCGCCCACGGCTGAACGATGGCGGCGAGTTTCAAAAACCGGGTTGGATTTGCAAATCTGTGAAACATTGTACTCAAATGGTTGTTGAAGGGCTATGGCGCAAGTCTGTGGTCATTCATATATGGTCAGCGAACCGTTTTTTTCCTTGATTTAAGTCAAATTTGATGTGGTTAACACAAAACTTATGTTTCCAGTGCCTGGCGGATGGCCCCGGCGCTGGCCCACGGGCAAAGCGCCACGGCGGCAATCAGTAATCCGCCCAAAATCATCAGGTGGGATTTAATTGCAAACCCACCAATTGCCGCGTCAACCGCACTGACGCCGAAAATCAGAATCGGAATATAAAGCGGCAATACCAGCAAGGACAGCAAAACCCCACCCCGCCGGGACCCCAGGATAAGCGCCGCCCCAATGGCCCCGATCAGGCTGAGGCTTGGCGTGCCCAGCGCCAGGGTCAGGACCAGCATCCAGAACCCGCTGGCCGGGACATTCATGAAAATCGCCAGCAAGGGCGTGGCGGCAATCAGCGCCAGCCCCGTGGTTAGCCAGTGAACGGTGATTTTGGCCAGAACGGTGATTTCAAGGGCCATGGGTTGCAGGGCCAGCAATTCCAGGGAACCGTCCTCAAAGTCGGTCTGAAACAGCCGTTCCAGGGACAGCATGGCGGCCAGCAATGCCGCGACCCAGATCACGCCTGCGCCGATTCTCGCCAGAATGTTGGGTTCCGGGCCGACACCGAAGGGAAACAGGATGACGGCAAGCACGAAAAACATGATAACCATCACATTATCCATGCCTTGGCGCATGGACAGTTTCAGGTCGCGCCTGACCATCGCGATGAAACGGCTCATGCCGCTTCGCCCATGTAACGGAAAGCATCGAGGTTCAGTGTCTGGGCATCGTCGAGACCGATATCGGCGTGGGTCGAGGTAATGAGCATGCCGCCGGATTTGCGGTGGATGCGAATGGCAGCCTCAAGTGCCGAAATGGCGTCGGCATCAAGCGCCGTTGTCGGTTCATCGAGCAGCCACAGCGGCGCCGGTGCGGCGACAATGCGGGCCAGATTGACCCGGCGTTTTTGCCCGGCTGATAGAAACCGTCCCGGAACGTCAGCAAGAAACCGGATACCAAATGTCTCCAGCGCCCGGTCAACATCGTATCCGTCACCGCGAAGTTCGCTCCAGAAGGCAATGTTTTCTCGCACGCTGAGAACAGCTTTGACGGCGTCCAGATGGCCGACGTAATGCAGGCGCTGGTTATGCAGTTCCGGCTCCTCCAGAATGTCTTCGCTATCCCATGAAATTGCCCCTTCGCGGGCTTTCAGCAACCCCGCCATCAGGCGCAGCAGGGTGGATTTTCCGCTGCCATTGTGGCCACGTAAAACCAGCGCGCCACCTTCACTGAGGGTAAACGTCAGATCGGCGAAGACGATACGTTCGCCCCTGAAACAAAGCAGGTCGGTGCCGGAGAATGTAGACATGGACAGGGAGTCGTTTTCATCCTGTGAAAATGTGTTGTCCCGTCCTCTACCTCCTCCCCCGTTATGAGGAGAACCAAGGTGGCAGTACAACCTGGAACACGGAGCAACGTATAACATAATTTAAGAAAAAAGAAGCTGCCGGTTTGGTTTTGTTACGCCTAAATTCCCGATCTCCGCTATTTGATGCTGCCCGGGCTATCCGTTCCACGAGCAGCTAGATTACCGTCTGAGCGGGCGCTACATAGAGTCACTTAATATAATGGGCAAGTTTTTGATCAGACGTTTTTATATGCGTCGTCCACCAGCTGCCCAGTAAATTGAGAAATGCTTTCCCCGAAGGATCGCTACCTGACCTGAATTCTTCATAAACTTTTTCCAGGCGATCTACAAATTTGCGGTGCTGGGTCTTGTGATGTTCAATATCCGGATAATTTGCATTCTCCATTGCCTGTTCCTCATTAGAGAAGTGAGTGTTGGTGTATTCAACCATTTCTCCATAAACATCACTCACCGCAGCACTTCCCGCTCCGGACCGGATCGCAGCGTAGAGTTTGTTGATGATCGCAATGAGTTGTTTATGTTCTCCATCAATGGTGTTGTGCCCGACTTCGATATCGTCGCTCCAGACAATCAGTTGATCCGGCGTGTCGCCATCAGCGGCTCGTACATTGTTGAGAAACCGTTCGACATCTACATTCAAAGCAACGGTCTGTTCTGACAGGTTCTCAGAGGATTCACCTATGTTTGTGGCCAGTTGAAGCGAGCGGTTCGCAGAGTCAGAGACCTGAACAATTGACGAAGATACTTCGGTCGTTCCCTCAGACACTTGTTCGACATTTAATGAAATCTCGCGGCTTGCAGCATCTTGTTTTTCAACCGCCGTCGAGATCGAAGCCGCGACGTCGTTGACGGTTTTGATGATGTCGGCAATTCCTCGTATCGAGTTAACCGACGTGCTCGTCGAACGCTGCACGTCAGTTATTTGATTGCTGATCTCATCGGTTGCCCGTGCTGTTTGGTTGGCCAGGTTTTTCACCTCAGAGGCAACCACGGCGAAGCCTTTTCCAGCCTCACCTGCTCGTGCCGCTTCGATGGTCGCATTGAGGGCAAGTAAATTGGTTTGCTCGGCAATGTCGGTGATCAGCTCGACCACATCGCCGATCTTTGTGACCAATCCTTCCAACTCCTGGATTTCTTCCATCGTGTTGGTCGTATCTGCAACAGCCTGGGCCGTTATCTCCGTAGACTGGTTGACCTGCAGCGCAATCTCGCGGATTGATACCGACAACTCCTCCGTCGCACTGGCAACCGTCTGTACATTGACCGATGCCTCCTCCGCAGCTGCCGCGACTGTGGTCGCCTGAGACATTGTTTCATTAGCCCCAGTATTCATCTCATCGGCGGTTTGTTTCATGACGGTATCGGCATTCTCCATACCTTCCATCACCGTCATCATCGTCAGCTCGAAATCACTGATATATTCATCTACCTTGTTTTGTCGCTGGGCCCTTAATTTTTGCGCTTCTTTTTCTGATTCACCCAAACGTTCCGCACGAACCATGCTGTCCTTGAACACGAGTACAGCTTCGGCCATGGAGCCAATCTCATCACCCCGATCAGTACCGGGAATGTCGCTTTCCTTCTCTCCATCAGCGAGACTTCTCATCCTTGATGTCATTTCGCTTATCGGGCCGGTAATACCGGCGGCAATGAATAGCACGACCGCTACCGTGACCACCAAAAGGACAAGCGTGACAACGCCCAATGCGACAAAAGCTGCATAAGCGGAGCTTTCGATGTCGGCAGCAGTTTTTTGCAGGTCTGTTGCGACCCTGTCTTCAACAGACTTTAACAAATTTATTTTCTGGGTGATTGTTTTGAACCAATGAGGTGCCGTGACGCCTTCTGTCGTTCCGGTTATCAGGCTCTCAATTGCAATCTTTCTTAAGCGATTGACTTCGTCGACCGCAGGGCCAGCGACCGTCGACCGCAGAAATGACCGTTGCTCGTTTGTGGCATATATGTCGAACCGACCAAGATAGGTGTTCTGCATCGCGATTAATTGAAGGAATTTACGGTAAATTCCCGGTGCAAACTTTCCGGCAGCGAAACCGCCGGCACCCATCGCCCGTTCAATCCCGGCGCGTTCCTTACCTTGCAAGAAGGCCGTATAAGCAGTGATTGCGTTTGTTACTGTTACGTCAGTGCTCAGTAGGGTCATTTCTTCAACAATATGCAGCAGTTTTGCAATTGTTGGTGTGTAGTACCCGGCCATTTGAGGAACGGATACCTTGAGGGCGGTAATTTTACCACGCATTTGACTGAGGTCGGTGAGGGCACCTTCAGCGGTCTTGATTTTCCCCCCTAGGCCCGCACTGAATGATGCCGAGTCAAAAGCCTTTAACGTGTTTTCCAGGGCAGCCTGTTTTTTGTCGGTCAAGCTGCGTTGTATCGGTAATTCCTTCGCAAAATTGACGCCCTTGCTGGCAATAAAACCTGCCGACATGCCGCGCTCTTTTTGCAGTTCGTGGACGACAGCGCTAATCACCGGCGCGACCTGGGCCAGCTCTAGAACTTTCCCCATTTCAGCTTCCGTCTGGTATTTGTCGATCACAGCTGACCCTGAAAAAGCCAACAGCCCAATAACCGGCAAGGCCAACGCCATGACAACCCGTACACCAATTTTAATATTTTTCATAAAAGCGAACATCAGCCTGATTCTCCGATATTTTTGGTTTTATTTTAGTCGTATCAAGGCGTCCCAGCAGGAAAGAAATTTGGTTAAATCTGCAGTCAACGATCAACCAAAATTAGGCAATTTTTTTTCAAGCAACTTCAGCCAGATGGCGCGTAAAATGATCTGAATCGACGCTGTGGTTAATGATCTAGATCAATTGAAAGCATTTGGAAATATTTTGAAATATTCTGCACATCCCAAAAAAAGGCGGTCGGACTTTTGGGGTCCGACCGCTAGTTTCGGCGCGGTGCGCCGATAGGGGACCAGAGAGGGGGGTCTCTGGATATAGACGAGGAGGTCTATGGTCTTAATCTAGACCGCAATTGTGGCAACTTTATGGGCGATATGGGGTTAAATTAAGGCAGGCCAGTCAAATTTTCAGTCAAATTTGCGGATGTCGTCGATGACAATGCCGTCGTTGGGCAGGCTGCCTTGTTCGGCAAAACCCACTTCACCGCGCAGTTTGCAGACGGCCTGAATGGTTCCGACGATCTCGCTGGCCAGGGCGTTCTGGCTGCCGACAATGGCTTCCGGGTCTTCGACTTCACAACTTAGCGTCATGATGTCGGCGCCATCGCGCTGGTCGATCACCAGCCGGGCTTTCAATATCTCGGCGTGGCGTTTGGCGACTTCGGCGATCTGCGCGGGATGCACAAACATGCCCTTAACCTTGGCCGTCTGGTCGGCCCGCCCCATCCAGCCCTTGAGCCGCATGTTGGTCCGCCCACAGGGACTGGCGCCGGTCATGACCGCCGACAGGTCGCCGGTACCAAAGCGGATCAGTGGATATTCAGGCGCAAACAAAGTCGCCACGACTTCGCCGACCTCACCTTCGGGCACCGGGTCATTGGTGCCGGGGCGAACGATTTCAATGATCAGATTCTCATCGACGATCAAGCCTTCGCGGGCGTCTGATTCATAGGCAATATTGCCGAGATCAGCGGTGGCGTAAATCTGCTGGCACTTAACGCCCTGATCCTCAATCTCCTGACGCAACGCCGGAAACAGGGCTTCGCCGCCGACAATCGATTTGCTGAGCGAGGAAATGTCCCGCCCCATTTCGACGGCCTTGGACAACAGGATTTTCAGGAATGACGGTGTTCCGGCGTAGGCCGTCGGGCGGATATCGGCAATGGCATGGACCTGAAGTTCCGTATTGCCGACACCGGCGGGAACCACGGCGCAGCCGATTTCGGCGGCCCCGGTCTCCATCATCACGCCGGCGGGCGTAAAGTGATAGGAAAAGGTGTTATGGACGATGTCGCCGTGGCGAAACCCCGCAGCATAGAGGGCGCGGGCGGTCCGCCACCAGTTATCGCCATACCCTTCCGGGTCATAGATCGGTCCGGGTGACTGGAAAATGCGTTTGAGGTTTCCAGGTTCTCCGGCCGTTAACCCGCCCAACGGATAAGCTTTTTTCTGGATTTCAATCAGATCGCTCTTGCGGGTCACCGGCAGGGCAGCAAGGGCGTCGCGGCTGGTGATCTCCTGGGGGCTAACGTCTTTCAGCAGGTCGCCAAAAAAGACAGAATTCGATTTGGCATTGGCAATCTGGACGCTCAGCGCGGCAAACAGAGCGGTTTCACGTTCATCTGTGGACCGTGTTTCCAGGTCGTCAAAAAAAGTGTCATTTGTGGACATGGAAAAAATTCCGAACTTTTAAGTGATCAGAGCCAACGTTTGCGGCGGCGATAATGTTTGACGTCGCGGAAACTTTTGCGGCCGCCAGAAGACAAGCCGAGATAAAACTCTTTTACATCTTCGTTTTCGCGTAAAGACTGGGCATCGCCATCCATAACAACACGACCGTTTTCGAGAATGTAGCCGTATTCAGCATAGCGCAGTGCGGCCATGGTATTCTGTTCGGCAAGCAGGAAACTGACACGTTCTTGTTTATTAAGATCGCTGACAATTTCAAAAATTTCTTCAACCAGTTGCGGCGCCAGTCCCATGGACGGCTCATCCAGCAAGATCATATGCGGACTGGCCATCAGGGCGCGCCCGATGGCGGTCATCTGTTGCTCACCGCCTGAGGTATACCCGGCCTGTGAGGTGCGCCGTTCTTTCAGGCGCGGGAAATAATGATAAACTTTCTCGAGCGAGTCGGCGACGGCCTTGCGCCCGTCACGCCGCGTATAGGCGCCGGTTAGCAGGTTCTCCTCAACCGTTAAGTGCTCAAAACAATGGCGGCCTTCCATCACCTGGATGACGCCGCGTTTTACCAGTTCGTTGGGACTCATCGAATCGACACGTTCGCCGGAAACTTCAATCGAGCCTTTGGTAACCTCGCCGCGTTCGGCACCTAAAAGGTTGGAAATAGCTTTTAACGTGGTTGTCTTGCCTGCGCCGTTGGCGCCGAGGAGGGCAACAATGCCCCCCTCGGGAACCTCCAACGATACCCCCTTCAACACCAGGATGACGTGATCGTAGATCACCTCAATGTTGTTGACGTTGAGAAGGGGGCTCGCAGTTTCGGTTGCCCCCGCTTCTTTAAGAGCGGTTTCGGAAGTCATGTGATTATCCACAAGTCCTTGGAGTAATACCATTTTCCTTGGCGTAAGCAGCAGCATCGGCTTCGACCATGGGCCGAACGATGTCACGCATGGGTTTCAGCCATTCTTTGGTCAGTGCCCACTTGGAGCCATCCCATTTCTGGAAGCCAACGGCACCCATGGTTTCATGGTCAGCACAGCTGATTTTAACTGGCTGCGTGAAACCGGCCATACCAAGCCGTTTCAGATCGGCTTTTGTGATGTTCAGATTTTCAAGACCCCAACGGACCTGTTCGCCAGTCAGAGACTTTTTACCATATTTGCCTTGTGCGGTACGGACCGCTTCAGCACCAAACATGGCGTTTGCTAATGCGCGGTTATAAAGAACCTCACCAAATTTGTTTTCTTTGGCTTTGGCTTCATCACCGTCATAAACGTATTTGATGATGTCTTTATGAACCTGCCAGCTGGTGCCTGCGCCATGATAGGTGGCTGAGGTATAGCCAGCGGATTTTGCACCTGTCGGGAGAACATCAGCATCGGAACCGGACCACCAGTTACCAACAAAACGATCCATGTTGTACCTGATGCCAACGGCTTCTTTGATCGCCACCTGGTTCATGACGCCCCAGCCGGACATGAAGATCCAGTCTGGTTTTTTACGCCTGATCTGCAGCCACTGGGCTTTCTGTTCCTGGCCCGGGTGATCAACCGGCATCAGTGTCAGTTTAATCCCATACCGCTTGGCAAGGGCTTCCAGTGTCGGATTGGCTTCTTTGCCATAGGCCGAGTTATGGTACAAATGAACAAGTTTCTTGCCGGCAAGCTTGTCATAGCCGCCTTCCTGACGGGCCATATATTTGATGAAGGATGATGCCTGGCTCCAGTAGGTCGCCGGCGGGTTGAATACCCATTTAAACACCCGGCCATCAGCTGCGGAAGTACGGCCATACCCCATCGTCAACAGCGGAACACCGTCAACTGCGGATTTTGGGATTAACTGGTAGGTAATGCCGGTTGAATAGGGATTAATCAGCGATGCCCCGGTCGGACCCTTGCTTTTGAGCTTTTCGTAACACTCAACGCCCAGCTTGGTGTTGTATTTGGTTTCGCATTCTTCAAACGTGATTGTGACACCACCGATGCCGCCATCGCGCTTGTTGACCATGGTGTAATAGTCACGGAACCCGTTGGCGAGCGGAATGCCACTCGGCGCGTATGGGCCGGTCCGGTAAACCAGCATTGGAAAGAACTGCTCGGCCGCGAGGGCGACCTTGGCTTCCATTATCCCGGTAACGCCTGCGGCGATACCGGCGGTAGCCAGAATGAGATTACGGATATTCATGGTTTCTTCTCCCTTTGGTTACTCCCTAGTGGTCAATCGAACCAGTCTGGGTTCTTATGACCTTAGCACGCCCGTCAAAACTGGCAAACGTACATCCTTTTGGGCCCGCTCCCCGATTTAGTAAGGGAACGGCCACTGTCTCAGTTTCTCCTTAACGATCTGCCACATCCGCGCCAGTCCATGTGGTTCGACAATCAGGAAGAAAACAATAAGAACGCCGAAAACGATTTCCTCGATGTGTTTCGATAAATCCGTCGCAATGTGGATGCCGATCATTGGTGGGAAATTGGTCAGGAAAATCGGCAGCAGGGTGATGAAGGCCGCACCCAGAATGGAGCCCATGATCGAGCCCAGCCCGCCAATGATAATCATGAACATGATCTGAAACGACAGGAAGATATCGAAGGCTTCCGTTTCCGCACTTCCCAGCCAGACAAAAATGTACAGTGCGCCTGCCACACCGCAGTAAAAAGAGCTGATGGCAAAGGCCAGCAGTTTGGTTTTTAAGGGTTCGATGCCGATGATCTCAGCGGCGATATCCATGTCGCGGATTGCCATCCAGGACCGTCCTATGCGGCCGCGCACAAGGTTTTTCGCGGCTATGGCAAAGACAACAAGAAATGACAAGACGACGTAATAACGTGTCGTCGCCTTGGCTTCCGGCCCGGTGATCAGGATGCCGAACAGTTCGCGCGGCGGCGCTGTAATGGTCCCGGATGGGTTGTCGTTGTAGAACCAGCCGACTTTGTTAAACAGCCACAAGATGAAGAACTGGGCCGCCAACGTAGCAACGGCCAGATAGAAACCTTTGATGCGTAAACTCGGAATGCCAAAAATAATGCCGACACCGGCGGAAAACAGGCCGGACATGGCAAAAATGACAACAATGTTCAAATCTGGAAAAGCCGTGCAGATCTTGTAGGTGGCATAGGCCCCAATCGCCATGAAGGCGCCTGTGCCCAGGCTGACCTGTCCAGCGTACCCGGTCAGGATGTTCAGGCCAATCGCGGCAAGCGCATAGATGAACAGCGGGATCAGAATGGCCTGCATCCAGTATTCGTTGGCGATCATCGGGATGGCGACAAAAGCGACAACGAGGATCAGGCCTAAAAACCAGCGATCCTGGATGATCGGGAAAACACCCTGATCGGTTTCATAGGTTGTCTTGAATTGTCCGGCTTCACGATAAAACATCTGATGAAATCCTAATCTAAACTCTCTCGATGATTTTTTCGCCGAACAGGCCCTGAGGTCGGAACATCAGGAAGGCCAATGCCAGCATGTAGGCAAACCAGCCTTCGATGGCTCCACCGAACGCCGGTCCCCAATAAATTTCAGCAACTTTTTCGCCAACCCCGATAATCAGGCCGCCGATGATGGCCCCCGGCACCGAGGTGAAACCGCCGAGGATCAGCACCGGCAGGGCTTTCAAGGCAATCAGCACAAGTGAGAACTGCACCCCTGATTTTGTTCCCCACATGATCCCGGCGACGAGCGCCACAATGCCGGCGACGGCCCAGACGATGATCCAGATGGTTTTCAGCGGAATGCCAACGGACAGCGCCGCCTGATGGTCATCGGCGACCGCCCGAAGGGCCCGGCCGACGGCCGTGTATTGAAAGAACAGGGCCAGCACGGTGACCATAACGGCGGCAATGACGGCGGCCGAAATATCAAAGGTATTCAATAACATTGGGCCAAGTTCGAAGGACTCGTCCGGGATGCCGATATCCAGTCTCTTGACGTCAGATCCCCAGGCAATCTGACCAACACCTTCAAGGATGAAGTTGAGGCCAATGGTCGCCATGAACAGAATGATGCCTTCCTGATTGACCAGGTGGCGCAACATCAGCCGCTCAATAGCCCAGGCCAGGGCAATCATCACACCGATGGTCATCAGAATAGCCAAGACAACAGGGACGCCCTGTTCCATAAAGCCAACCAACGCCAGGGCGGCGAACAGAACCATCGCGCCCTGGGCAAAGTTAAATACGCCGGATGCCTTGAAGATCAGCACAAACCCGAGGGCGACCAGCGAATACATAACGCCCGTCAGCAAGCCGCCGATGACCACTTCCATTAGAAACTCCGGACTGTCGGCCATGTCGAGAAACGGGAGAACGAATATAGCTTCTAAAAATTCCATGTCCGTCGCCCCTATTCGTGTGTCACGCCAAGATAGGCGTCAATGACACTCTGATTGGCGCGGACTTCGTCTGGAACTCCGTCAGCCAGCATTTTTCCGTAATCGAGAACAACCACACGATCAGAAATATCCATAACCACGCTCATGTCATGTTCGATCAGAACGATGGTCGTGCCGAACTGGTCATTAACATCCAGAATGTAGCGGCACATGTCTTCTTTTTCTTCGTGGTTCATACCGGCCATGGGCTCATCAAGCAGCAACAGATCTGGTTCCGCCGCAAGGGCGCGGCCCAGTTCAACGCGTTTCTGCAAGCCATAAGGCAGGCGGCCCACGGGGGTTTTGCGAATGGCCTCGATCTCAAGGAAATCGATGACTTCCTCAACGACCTTTCGGTGTTCCATTTCCTCACGCCGGGCCGGACCGAAATACAGCGCCTGCATGAGGAAGTTTTGCTTCATCTTCAGATTGCGCCCGGTCATGATGTTGTCCAAGGTCGACATACCCTTGAACAGGGCAATATTCTGGAAGGTCCGAGCAATGCCCTGAGCAGCAGCTTTATGGGTTTGCATCTGCTTGCGGGTTTCACCCTTGAAGGTGATCTGCCCTTCCTGTGGATGGTAGAAGCCGTTGATGCAGTTCAGCATGGAACTTTTGCCGGCTCCGTTGGGACCGATGATCGAGCGGATTTCGCCTTCACGCACGTTGAAGCTGATATTGTTCAGCGCCTTGACGCCACCGAACGACAGGCTGATGCCTTCGACATTCAGCAATACGTCCCCGATATTTCTATGATCTGCCATATAGGGTGTCTTTCGCCTTACTCTGCCGCGGCCTGCGCGGGGGCAGGCGCGATTACCTTGGTGTCGCGGATGGCGACATCGGCTTTGATCGTGTCCGTTCTGCCATCTTCAAAGGTCACGACCGCTTCCACCGGGCAACTGGATTTTCCGGTATACAGGGCCTCGATCAGCTCTCCGTATTTTTCAACGATGATGTTGCGGCGAACCTTTCGTGTGCGTGTCAGTTCGCCGTCATCGGCGTCCAGTTCCTTGTGCAGGATCAGGAAGCGACTGATCTGTGATGAGCTGAGGTTTTCATCTTCCGCCAAGTCACGGTTGACCTGTTCAACGCAGTCCTGAATCAGGTCATAAACCGGCACCTGACCGGCCAGATCAGTGTAGCCGCTGTAGGCTAGGTTCTTGCGTTCCGCCCAGTTGCCCACTGATTCCAGGTCGACATTGATAAAGGCCGTGACGTTGTCGCGCTCGTGGCCGAAGGTCACGGCTTCTTTGATATGGGGGAAAAACTTGAGCTTGTTTTCAATGAAGTTGGGGGCAAACATCGCCCCGTTGTTCAGTTTTCCCACATCCTTGGAACGATCAATGATGCGAAGGTCGCCATCGGCGTCTATATAACCCGCATCACCCGTATGGACCCAGCCGTCGTCGGTCTTGGTCGTATGGGTGGATTTCTCGTCCTTGAAGTAGGACTGAAATACCCCGGGGCCATTGAACATGACCTCGCCGTCGTCTTCGATACGGATACCCACGCCAACAGCCGGTTTGCCGGAAGTGTCCGGGCTAACCTCGCCATCGCGCTGGATGGTGATGAAGACGGAGGCTTCGGTCGAGGCATAAATCTGTTTCAGATTGAGGCCCAAGGACCGGTAAAACACAAAGATATCGGGGCCAATGGCGACGCCGCCCGTATAGGCCAGGCGAATTTTTGACAGCCCCAGAACATTCTTCAGTGGCGCATAGATCAGCAGATCGCCAATGGCATAAAGCAGCCGATTGGTTATCGATACCGGCTTGCGATCCAGAATGTCGAGGCCGACGCGTTTCGCCACATCCATGAAGTATTTGAACATCCACTGTTTGATACTGGCCGCATCTTCGATGCGGATCGTCGCCGTGGTCAGAATGTTTTCGAAAATCCGTGGCGGCGCAAAGAAATAGGATGGGCCGATTTCGCGCAGATCCTCGAGCACCGTATCGCTGCTTTCCGGGCAACTGACGCAGTAACCGGAAACATAAGACTGGGCGATTGAGAAAATGTTGTCGCCGATCCAGGCCATGGGAAGATAGGCCAGAATCTCGTCCTGATCGCTTAATCCTTCAAGCTCGATGTTGTTTCGGCCCGTATCGATCATGTTATTGAAGCTGAGGATGACCCCCTTGGGGCGACCCGTGGTGCCGGATGTGTAGAGCATCGTGCAGGTGTCGCTGCCGCTTTGCTCGGCCACCGAGGCATCAAAGAAACTGGGGTTTTCCGCATCGTAGGCGCGGCCCTTGTCTTGGACATCGGCGTAGGAATCAAGGAAATCCTGTTCGTAATGCAGCATGCCGCGGGTATTGCTGTAGGTGATGTGTTTCAGTTCGGGCAGGCGGTCTTTGATTTCGAGCAGTTTGTCGACCTGTTCCTGATTTTCGACAACCGCGTATTTGGCTTCGGCGTGTTCGTAGATGTAGTGCATCTCGTCGGCGACCGAGTCCTGGTAAACCGGGACGGGAATGCCGCCGATGGATTGAACCGCGGTCATCGACCAATAAAGGTGGGGGCGGTTATCACCGCACACACAGACGACATCACCGCGTTCGACACCCAGAGCTTTCAGCCCGAGAGCAAGGGCACGGACTTCCTGAGCAACCTGGGCCCAGGTCCAGGTCTGCCAGATCCCCAGATCTTTTTCGCGGCTCGCCGGTCGACCGCCACGCACACGGGCATTTTCAAGTAACAGTTTAGGGAAGGTGTCAAACTCCCCTGAAGACGCTGCGCCACCGGCCATCAGTCTCTCTCCCTAGCGGGGGCACACGCCACCCCCTTGAAACGTTTTCCAGCCTCTGCTGATTATTTTGTCCAGTGCGGGCCGGTTTTCCCAGCCTCGTATTACGACGGACTATTGGGTTGGTAGTCAAGAACTCAGGTAGGGTCAAGTGGAAGTTTACGTAAACGTCAACTTGGGAGGGGGTTGGCTTGTCTCAAGTCAAAAAAGCGCTCTGTTGAGTGATCTATCCCCGCTTTAAATTCGACCTTGCTCAGGCCTCTCCGGAGTATCAACAACGACGGTAGATATTATCCGGAATTCCTATTGGTGGAGCTCCCCCTCGCTGGAGGGGAGGCTGACGGTCACCGCAGTCCCTTTGTCGACTTCGCTGTTAATGTTCAACGTACCGTCGTGAGCGTCGACGAGAGATTTCACGATAGACAAGCCCAGTCCTGTGCCTTCCTGAGAATTGTGTGGATCGGCATCTGCCTGAATAAACGGCTCGGTGATTTCGGGCAGGTGATCGGCCGAGATCCCAATTCCTGTATCCATAACCTTAATCACGATGTCGCGATCAACGGCAGATGCGGATACCGAAATATTACCATCCCGGGGTGTGAACTTGATGGCATTGGACAAAAGGTTGTGAATGATCTGGATGCTAGATCGTCTGTCTGCGTAAAGCAAAGGAAGGTCGACGGCGACATCTGCCGATAGCGTGAGGTTTTTGTCTTCAGCGGCATCTCTGAAATTCCGAAAGCAACTCCTAAGTAATTCATCAACTGCGATGAACTCTTTTACGATGGAACGTTTTCCGGCTTCGATCGCCGCAATATCCAAAACGTCATTGACCAACTCCAACATATGTTTGCCGCTGTCGTGTATGTCGTTCGCATATTCATTGTAATTTTTTGATCCCAGTGGGCCAAAATACTGGGCTCGCATCATCTCGCTAAACCCAAGGATCGCATTGAGCGGGGTGCGAAACTCGTGGCTCATCGTCGCCAGAAATTCAGATTTGGCATTGTTTGCGCGTTCAGCCTCCTCCAAAGCCGAGTGAAGTGCCGCCTCAGCGTGTTTTCGCCCCGTAATGTCTTGGATGATGGCGACAAACACCTCCGGCGTTTCCGTCCGAATCAATTGTAGATGAATCTCGACGTCATAGTCTGACCCATCCTTACGACGATGAACGGTTTCGAAAGAGATTTTGTCTTCGGCCTTGTCTCGTAACGGCTTGATAACGTCTTCGAATAGCTCGCGTGTGAATTGCGGCTTGATGTCCAGCGGGGTCAGGTCTCGCAGTTCTGCCATCGTATAGTTTAGATTGTTCCGGGCCCCGTGATTGACCTGCAAAAACCGAAGGGTGTGAGCATCGAACACGTAAACCTCGTTGAGAGATCGCTCAACAATCCGCCCCAGCCTGGCGTTAAGCGTTTCTGTGCGTTTACGGGTAGAGATATCGCGGCCGACGGACTGGTATTCGATGACCCGGCCAACGTCGTCAAAAACTGCGCGTTTCGTCCAGAGTTGCCAAATTTTTTCACCATTTGGACCCGAGCAGGAGTTTTCAAACTCTCCCGACGGCTTTTCCGGTGTCAGGCCAGTATATACCGCTTTAAGTCTTTTTAAGTCACCGGTTGCCAGGTCGTCATATGAGGAACGCCCAATGAGCTGCTCTTTGGTTTTTCCATGATGTTTGCAATAGGCTTCGTTGACAAAAGTTCGGGTTCCATCCGGTAAATGACGACAGATCATTTCCGACTGATCTTCGACGACGGCTTGGTATTGTTTGTTTGTTTCGGCAAGGCTGCGGTGTGTGTCTTGGGTTTTTCTATAGACGGCGCCAGCTAAAAACACTCCACAGACCATGAGTGCAGAGCCCGACAAGGCGACCAACTCAGTTGTCAAATCAGGTGATAGCGAGACGTCGTTACCAACTGCCCGGTAAAACGTGATTGACCGGCGTATCGCCATGAGTGTTAACGCCAGGGCGATGAGACTCCACGCCCACCATTTTCCGGTAACGAAAATCAGACGTGCGGCCAGCCCCGCAGCGGTGAACTGCAACACGGTGGAAATCAACAGAATGGTCGTCGTCATGGGCAATATTCCAATGGACTATTACTCCCGGATTGGCGGTCTCACATTTTTTGCCTGAAACGCATACTATAGTACCTTGGCATTGAATTTAAGACTTAAATTCAATGCTCGTGGTTTCAATCGTCCCTTCATAGCCGGGACATTGGATTTTGATGTTCCTCGCCATCATGACCGGCTTCATGTCCTCGGCGTAGACGACCTCAGGGCGGTGGCCGGAACGTATTTGTCAAAGGCCAGGCTGGGGTCCCGGAACCTGCGGGAAATGGCAAAATACTGGTCTCCAGAAATTTGCGCCATAACCGATCTTACAGGGCGCAGATTTTAAGAAAAACACCCTCGGTCTGTTGAGGCCTCTGGGTCCATTGCGTTCAATCAATGGCCGGCAGAACAACATAAAATGTGCTGCCGACACCAACTTCAGTCTCAAATTCAAGGGTTCCTCCCATGCTTTCCGCCAGGGCTTTGCTGATCGCCAGGCCGAGCCCCGTGCCGCCATGTTGGCGTGTTGATGAGGCATCAATTTGGGTAAACTGCTCGAAAATCGATGTTCTGAATTCTTCCGGGATGCCAGGACCATGGTCTTTGACCCCGACGGATACCGTGTCCAAACCGCTGGCGACGAATATTTCCACGTCGCTGCCGGGATTTGAAAACTTGGCCGCATTGGACAGCAGGTTGTTTAATATCTGCTCAAATCGATGTTCCTGAACGTTGGCGTATACGGGGCCTCCGTTTTCCTTAAACAGAAAAGTGACAGTTTGGGTTTGCGCATACCCCTGAAGGTCTTTGACGATGCGCGCCGCAAGATCGCAGATATCATGTTTGCGAGTTTCGATGAGCAGCGTCCCGGACAGGATTTTTTCGTAATCCAACAACTCATTGACCAGGCGAAGCAACGCATCATTGTTGCGGATGGCAATATCGAGAAGCTCTCGCCCTTGTTCAGAAAATTCCTCCGGCATCAGGGATGCCAACAGACCAAGGCTGCCCAATGAAGATGTCAAAGGTGTTCTGAGTTCGTGGTTCATGGCGGCCAGAAATTCGGATTTGGACTGGCTGGCGCGTTCGGCCTCAATCACCGCCTGATTGAGTCGTGCGTTGACGGCGTTAAGTTCGGAGGTCTTTCTTTCGACCTCAGATTCGAGGGCACGTTCCTTCTCGTGTTTTTTGGCCAGGCGTTTGGCATCAATTTCAGTGACGATGGTTTTGGAAGATTCATAGACGCTGAACTCCACAAACAGGTTTTCTGTGTCGTAAGAAATCAGCACCTCGTCGGCCCAACAGTTTGTATCCAGAGCCTGATTGAAAATGCCAATAATCTTGCCCTGGATAAAAGGACACCCCCAGCGTTCGGGCAGGTCTTTTTGCATGATGAGCTCCCAGGTGTTGGAGACCCGGACGCGCGCCGTCTTTGAAAGCAAATCAAAGCCCAACAGCTCAAAGGATCCCCATCCTGCCGACGATACGGCGGCCCCCCACTTCAGGAAGCCGTCTTCGAAAGTATCGCCCAGCACCGTCACCATGGCGTGATAGTCTTCTTCCGTGCCGTTGCTGGCCGAATGGGCAACCAGCAGGCGAAAAAGATCGTGCCCGACTTCGTCCGCCAGCGGGCGAAGCATCGTCATCAGGGACGGATTGATCCAGAATAAAACTGCCGGTATACCAAAAAATGTAAACGTCCCGTTGTCGGTATTCCACTCGATGTCGACGCCGTTTATTTTTATTGAAGATTGGTCGGTCACTTAAGCGCCAGTTCTTGTTATGAGTGTGTTTGGTTTTAAATTCTCTTAATCAACACTTTACAAAAAGTGTAACTGACAGAGGGCCATATGGCATCTGTTTTTTCTGCACCATACCTAATCGATCCGAAGGATGTAAGAAGTTCTACTGCGGAGAGCACGATATCACCGCGCCTTGGTAATGGCCTAATCATCGGACAGTAATCGCGCTGCCCGGTTTCGGCTCCGGTGGTTTTCGAGTAAGAGATGTCATAATCTTGGTGCAGAAGCGCAATGATGGCCCGCGGGGAAATCAGACTCTGCAATGAAAAAAAGATATGTATCCGCAGCGATTTCATTGGCCTTGGCATTTATGTTTCTGGGTCTCCTGGTTTTGGCCGTCGCTAACCAAATCAGACAAACCGGCGAGGCGGTAGAGTGTAACGCCAATGGGGAAATCCAATGGCGCGCCAGGGTTTACGACTGCTCAAAGGTGATGCCGCCGTAAACGGTTTTTGAAGAGCAGAATAGAATACTGGAAAGGCAACATTGCCAACCAACTGATCCGCAATGTCCGCGACTTCCAGAGCCAGTACGCCGCCGCCAAAAATCCACTTTTTGTTCATTGGCCCGACCAGTTGGCGGGATCAACATAAAGACCAAACCAAACCGACCAGATGCCGAGCAAAACAAACACAAAGCCTAATACCCAGTGCATCCGCTTCATTAATTGACCGAAGGTATCCAGCCATCCCGTCAGTTTGGGGATGGCCGCGAAGGCAATGAGCGGCAGAGACAGGGACAGGCCGAATATGGCCATCATCATGAAGCCGCTCAGGAACGTTCCTGTCGTTGCCGCCAATCCCAAAAGACCGAACAAGATCGGTGCGGCGCAGGCCGGGATATTGAGCCCAAACGCCAAACCCAGGACGAACGGGTTTTTGGCACGCCTCCATGTGGAAGGAGCAAGGTCGATTTGCTTTTTGATCACTCCCGCCCGGCCAGTCAAATACGTCAACCCGACGGCAAAATAAATCACCCCGAAAACCAGCCATAAACCGGTTTGGATGCCAATCAGGTGATGGCCGAGCAAAGCGACGAGTGCTCCAAACGATCCCGCGACCACCGTGCGTACGACGACAAAAACCAACACGGCGTTGAGTTTTTCAATACGTGAGCGGTGTTCCTGTGTGCCCAAGAAGATGAGATGGCCGCCAATGGTGCAAGGTTCGATGAACCCCAATAGGCCGAGCCCAAATGGAATCAGAATAAAAGCCTGAAAAGAAAAATCCATAACCCCAATACTCCCTTGCCGAAATACTCATCCCGGAAAATCCACCCCCTGTCTGCATGACAACGGCCGGTATTTGTGAAAAGTGGAGTTTCGACCTAAAAAACCACACTCCCCTTGGCTTGCAGACGAAATCGGAGGATTCGATTTTCGTGCGAGATTAACCAGGAGCAGTCATCAGAATAACCTCCTAATCTCCTAATACCCAGATTTCTCAGCTCGGTCCGCCCAGAGCACATAGAGCGCGGCAGCCAACCCCATCAACGACGAAAAAAGCATCATTCCCAAGAGCGGATAGACCCCGTTCTGTTCGGTTACGAGCGTGCCGGTGATCGACGCCATCACGGCACCGCCCGCAACCGTCAACGCACCTGCTAACCCGGAGGCGCTTCCCGCCAGTTTGGGCCGTACCGACATCACGCCCGCACTGCTGCTCGGCATGGTTATGCCATTACCGACACCAACAAACACGCAGGCACCAAATAGTGAGTAGACATGTACAACGTCACTCAGAAACAGCCCCAAACCGGCCATGAGCCCGACGCAAGCGACAACACGACCGGTAATCATCATTGTCGTTAGCGGGTAATGTTTTGCGTAGCGACCGGATAGGAAACTACCCAGTAAAAAACCTGCTGTGATCGTCCCGATGTAGAAACCAAGCGAAGTTGTCGACATACCGAACATGAATTTAGCGACCAGTGGCACGCCACCCAAAAATGCATAAAACGCCCCTGTCGAAAACGCCATGCATAACGCATATCCCCAAAACCGACGTGATCGGAAGAGCTCCGGGTATGTCTCGAACTGTTTGGCGAATGTCTCTGAGGGTGTTCTATTCGTCTCTCCCAGGTCGACCCAACACAGGCTGAGCATCACCACGCCGAGGCCAGCGAATGTAACAAAATTGGCGCGCCAGCCAAACAGCCCGTCCAGTACCCCACCAATCATCGGGCCCAGCATCGGGGCCACCGCCCATGCCATTGCGAGATAACCCAACGTGCTCGCCGCTTCCCTTGCCGGAACCATATCCCGGACAACGGCGTTGGAAAGCACTGAGCCGGAAATAATCGCGCCTTGCAGTAAGCGGAAAATCAAGAAGGTCGAAATATCCGTCGCCAGCAGGCAGCCCAGAGATGCCAGGATGAATATGATTAATCCCGCGATAATTATGGGCCGTCGCCCGAACCGGTCCGACAACGGTCCAATGACTAACAGCAACACGGCAGTCATTCCCGCATAGCCCGCTATTGCCAAATTTACGAGTGCGTAATCGGTCTGAAACTCGTCGGCTATGTTGGATAGAGACGCCACAAACAAATTGAGGGATATGATCGAAAGCGCGGAGAGCAAAATCAGCGTGAACAATTTTGGCGGTGAGGTGGCGGAATAAAACATCGAACCCTTTCAGCGTAAACACACCCGGAAATGCTATGCCTGAGCACAAAAAAAAGCCCCCGAACTTGCCGGGGGCGCATGGGACAACGGATTGGTATCCGTTACCGGTCCAAGCGCCTTTGTCTCACCACGACGATTTGCAATCTCATAATGATCATCCTTCAATATACTGAATTCCACGGTAATTGTGATCTCATATGGCGTCAACGGCCGTTTTCACAGCTATGGGTCGGTTAAGTTTAGCCGAGAGTCAAAATACAGCTTATTTTCCTATTTTATCCTTTTTACCTTATTTCAGCCACATTGTCGTGGTAGTCTCCGTGAACCTGGGAAACCCTGTTTGGGGGGGTCCAGCCTTACCTTTTGACAGGAGAGCCACATGACCGACTCCATTCCTCACCCCAAGCGCGCCGCCGAGGCGATGGCAGCGGAGTTGCCAACCAACGGGCCGCCGCCGCGTGGCCTGTCCATGCCCAAACAGATGAAGCTGCGCCAGCGCCAATTCTGTGAATATTACGTGCATCACGGTAATGCGGCGCGGGCGGCGCGTGAGGCCGGGTATTCGGAGCCCAATGCGCGTTATCAGGGAAACGTCCTGCTGCGGGATTCCAAGGTCCGGGCTTATGTTCACGAACTGCGTCAGAAATATGCCCTCGATACGGCCTGGGATATGGAGGATACGCTCGATAAGCTGGAAATCATTTATGACTGCGCCATGACGGCCAAAAACTATCACGCCGCCGTGCGCGCCGCCGAAGCCCAGGCCCGGATACGGATGAGTTCCGTCGGTCGTCTGAACCGGGTCGCCACGCAAACCCTGGACCATGCGCCGGTGCCGGAGTTGGGCGCCTTGAAACAGGAAACCGACCACATCCGTCGTTATATGCGGCCCAAACCTACCGATGAGGAGATCATTCAGGACATGTCGCCGGAAGTTCTGTTTGGCCCCAACCGTGACCCCAGAAGATAACACATGACGATGAAAAGGTAGTGAAATGTTGTGTTTTGTCGTGAATTGTAGGGGCGTTAGAGACTTGTCTGTACGATTGCGGAACGAAGTTGGGCCGCGCCCGGAGTCGGACCCAGAATCGGACATGGATATGGACATCTCGGAAAAATCGTGCAGATTCCAACCGGAAATTTAAGCTTAGCAGGAGACATGCCGTGGCCGTAACCGGACAAGATACACTGAACACCCGTCGCACCCTGAACGTTGGCGGAAAAGAGTATGATTATTACAGCCTGAACGCGGCGACCGAGGCTGGTCTTGGCGATGTCTCGAAACTGCCGAAATGCCTGAAAGTCCTGCTGGAAAACATGCTGCGCTATGAAGATGGACGCAGCGTCACCACGGATGATGCCAAGGCCGTCGCCGGTTGGTTGAAAGAGCATCGCTCGAGCCATGAAATTGCTTACCGCCCGGCCCGCGTGCTGATGCAGGATTTCACCGGCGTCCCGGCGGTGGTTGACCTCGCCGCCATGCGCGACGCCATGGCCAAAATGGGCGGCGACCCGAACCGCATCAATCCGCTGTCGACCTGCAATCTGGTGATCGATCACTCGGTGATGATTGACTATGCCGGGACCCCGGACGCCATGGCCAAGAACATCGAAAAAGAGTTCGAACGTAACGGTGAGCGCTACACGTTTTTGAAATGGGGTCAGACGGCCTTTGATAACTTCACCGTGGTGCCGCCGGGCACCGGTATTTGCCATCAGGTTAACCTGGAGTTTCTGGCGAAAACCGTATGGACCGAGGAAGAGGACGGGCGCACCATCGCCATGCCCGATACCCTGGTCGGCACCGACAGTCACACCACCATGGTCAACGGCCTTGCCGTTCTCGGTTGGGGCGTTGGCGGCATTGAAGCCGAAGCCGCCATGTTGGGGCAGCCGGTTTCCATGCTGATCCCGGAAGTGGTTGGGTTCAAACTGACCGGCACGCCGAAAGAAGGCACGACCGCCACCGATTTGGTTCTGCGCGTTGTTGAAATGCTGCGACAAAAGGGTGTGGTTGGAAAGTTTGTTGAATTCTACGGCTCGGCGCTTGATGAACTGTCGCTGGCCGACAAAGCGACCATCGCCAATATGGCGCCGGAATATGGGGCCACCTGTGGTTTCTTCCCAGTTGATGCGGAAGCCCTGAAGTACCTTGAACTGACCGGACGCTCGCGCCAGGACATTGCCCTGGTTGAGGCCTATGCCAAGGAGCAGGGGTTCTGGCGCGACGCCAATTCCGAAGACCCGGAGTTCACGGCGACGCTGGAGCTCGATATTTCCACCATTGAGCCGGCGATCTCCGGCCCCAAACGCCCACAGGACCGTATTGATCTGTCCAACTCCGTACCGGCTTTTGCCGATACGCTGAAAACCATGGCCGGTACCGATGCGCCGCGCAGTCAGGATGTTGAGGGTGCGGACTATACGTTCTCCGATGGCGACGTGGCGATTGCCGCCATTACGTCATGCACCAACACGTCGAACCCGGCCGTGCTGGTCGCCGCCGGTCTGGTGGCGCGCAACGCGGTTGCCAAGGGTCTCAAATCCAAACCCTGGGTCAAAACGTCGTTCGGGCCGGGCTCTCAGGTGGTTCAGGATTATCTGGATAAAGCCGGACTTCAGCAGGACCTTGATGCCCTGGGTTTCCACATTGTCGCCTTCGGCTGCACCAGTTGCATCGGTAACTCCGGCCCGCTGGCAGGCCCCATCGCCTCGGCGATCGAAGAGGGTGATCTGGTGGCGACGGCGGTGCTGTCGGGTAACCGTAACTTCGAGGGCCGCATCAGTCCTCACGTCAAAGCCAACTATCTGGCGTCACCGCCGCTGGTCGTCGCCTATGCCATTGCCGGCTCGATGACCAAGGACATCGTCAATGATCCGCTGGGCGAGGACACGGACGGCAATCCGGTGTACCTCAAAGATATCTGGCCGACCAACGCCGAAATCGCCGATACGGTTGCCGGTTGCCTGACCCGCGAAATGTTCGAAGAGCGGTATGGCAATGTTTATGAAGGGCCCAAGGAGTGGCAGGACATCGCCACAACCGGTGGCGGTGTGTTCGGTTGGGAAGACGGCTCGACTTACGTTAAAAACCCACCCTATTTCGAAAACATGGGAGCCGAACCCAATGATCCGGCGGATGTCGTCGGGGCGCGACCGCTGCTGATTTTGGGTGATTCGATCACCACCGATCACATCAGCCCGGCGGGCGCCATCAAGAAAGACAGCCCGGCCGGTGAATACCTGCTGGAATATCAGGTGCGTCCGGAAGACTTCAACTCCTACGGTTCGCGCCGTGGCAACCATGAAGTCATGATGCGTGGCACCTTCGCCAACATCCGCATCAAGAACGAAATGGTGCCGGAGACCGAGGGCGGATACTCGAAACATTATCCCTCCGGGGACGAAGGCGCGGTCTATGACATCGCCATGCGCTACCAGGAAGAAGGCACGCCGCTGGTGGTCTTCGGCGGCAAGGAATACGGCACCGGGTCAAGCCGTGACTGGGCCGCCAAGGGCAGCCAGCTGCTCGGCTTGCAGGCGGTGATCGTCGAAAGTTTCGAGCGCATCCATCGCTCCAATCTGGTTGGCATGGGTGTTCTGCCGTTGCAGTTCAAGGATGGCGTGACGCGCAAGAGTCTGGGGCTGGATGGGTCGGAAACCGTTGACCTGACCGGGTTGGCCGATGGGATTTCGCCGGGCATGGATGTGACCTGCAAAATCACCCGGGCCGATGGGTCGTCGGAAGAGCTTACTCTGCTGTGCCGGATCGATACTCTGGATGAGGTCGACTATTACCTGCACGGCGGCATCCTGCATTATGTGCTGCGCAACATGATCAACGATGCGGTTTAACAGACTTCACGATTGGCTCACACCCATGTGATTGGCCTCGGTAACGGCGGTCCTGTATCCCTAGGCGATGCAGTATTTGAGAATAATTTTGCTGGCCGCCGTGACGCTGATGATGGCACACAACGCCGAGGCCGGTGAACAGGACCTGACGGTCATTGAGCTGTTCACCTCCGAAGGCTGTTCGTCCTGCCCGCCCGCCGATACGTTTGTTGGCGAACTGGCGGACCGAGATGACATCCTGGCGTTGTCATTGCACGTCGATTACTGGGATTACATCGGCTGGAAAGATCGTTTCGCCGATGCCCGCTATACGAAGCGCCAACGCAAATACGCCAGACAGTTTGCACTGCGCTACGTCTACACGCCGCAGGTTGTCGTTGACGGATCCTACCAGAGTGTCGGCTCAGATCGTCGAGAGATTTTCGATGCCGTGGGCAAGTCCAAAAGCCTTAAAAAGATTCCGATCAAACTTAAAAACTCTCCTGACGGCATGGTCCTCGATCTGGCATCGACGGATGTCGGGCCGGTCAACGTCTACTCAATTTTCTATGACCGCTATCAGGAATCCAACGTGCGTCGCGGCGAAAACAGTGGCCGCAAACTTGTCCACGCCAACGTCGTTCGCGACATGACCCGCATTGCCACATGGCAGGGAAAGCCCGTTAGACTCTCTATTCCCGCCAGTCCCAACGGCGGGGATGTCTGCGCCGTGATCCTGCAGTCGGCGAGCACCGGACAGATCATCGGTGCCGCCCGCCTCGCCCTTGATGGCAAATCATAAAACCTTCACCAAAGTGTAAATCATCTTTAGTAGCAATTGCATATCTTCCGCCTCGACCTTAAGTAACAAATTAGGGAGGATGAAGGCATGTCATCAGAGCTACCGTTCAGCAACCAATCCCCATATGGATTGGAGCCTCGATTGTCTGACGTTTTGAGCGATCCTGTGGTCCACGCGGTGATGGCCCGTGACGGGGTGACTGAGGCAGAACTTCGCTCCGTTATCTGCCACGCTCAAAGAAGCCTGAAAACCCAGGCTCAGCGCTGAGCCTCCCGTGCCGCCAGGCTATGCAGCCCGCTCGGTTCAGGCCGCCAGTTCAGGCCGACGGCAGGCCTTTTTCCATGATCGACGCCATACGACGGACGAAGGCCGACGGATCGTCAACTTTCTCGCCTTCGACAATGCGCGCCTGATCAAACAATAACCAGGCGGCGTCTTCGATGGTCGTGTTGGGGCCGTCGCTTTTCGACGCGATGGCGTTCAGCGCCTTGACCAGAGCATGATCGGCATTGATCTCGAGGACGCGCGGCGTGTCCTGCTGCAACTGCTTGTGCTGCTTTAAGAGCCGTTCGAGATGAATGTCCATGTCGCCTTCGTCGGCAACCAGACAGACCGGGCTGTCGGTCAGGCGTTCGGAAACCCGCACATCCTTGACCCGTTCGCCAAGCGCCAGCTTGAACGAGGCCAGCAGCGGATCAACCGTCGCCGGTTTTTTCTCGTCTTTCTTTTCGGCATCGTCCTTTTTGTCGTCGTCGCCGTCTTTCCCCAGATCGGAAAGATCGGCGCCGCCGCGGGTCGCCGACTTGAAGACGATCTCTTCGTAAAGGCCGACCGAGGTCACCCAGAATTCATCCACCGGATCGGTCAGCAGCAGAACTTCCACGCCCTTGGCCTTAAAGCCTTCGAGCTGCGGGCTTAAGGCAACCTGTGCGGCGTCTTCGCCGGTGATGTAGTAGATGGCTTTCTGGCCGTCCTTCATGCGCCCGACGTAGTCTTTCAGGCTGACCAGACTGTCGTGCGTCGTCGATTTGAAGCGGACGATTTCCAAGAGCTTGTCGCGGTTCTCGACGTCTTCATAAAGACCCTCTTTGAGCACAATGCCGAACACATCCCAGAAGGCCTGAAACTCTTCCGGGGCCTTTTCCGCTTTTTTCTTAAGCTCGGCCAGAATGCGTTTGGTCAGGGCTTTCTTGATCTTGGCCAGCGCCGGGTTGTGCTGGAACATTTCACGGCTGATGTTCAGCGGCAGGTCTTCTGAATCAACCACACCTTTAACAAATCGCAGATACGACGGCATCAGGCCTTCGCAGTCGTCGGTGATGAACACCCGTTTGACATACAGCTTGATGTTGGTCTTGCGCTCCGGATTGAACAGGTCCATGGGCGGCATGGAGGGAATGAACAACAGGTTGGTATAGGACAACACGCCTTCAATGCGGTTGTGCAGGGTCATCCACGGGTCATCAAAAGCATGGGCCGCGTGATGATAAAATTCTTTGTACTGGTCTTCCGTGATGTCTTTTTTCTCGCGGGTCCACAGTGCGGACGCCGTGTTCAGGGTGCGCTCTTCCTCATCCTTCTTCGACGGCTCGAGGATGATCGGAATGCCGATGTGGTCGGAATAGGTCTTGACGATGTTCTCAAGCCGCGCCGGCTCAAAAAATTCCTTTTCGTCTTTTTTCAGGTGCAGGATGACGTCCGTGCCGCACCGGTCGCGGCTTGCCTCATCAACCGAAAACTCACCGGCCCCTTCAGACACCCAGCTCGACGCCGTGTCTTCCCCGGCCTTGCGGGTAATCACCTCGATTTTGTCGGATACCATAAAGGCCGAATAAAAGCCGACGCCGAATTGTCCGATCAGTTCGACACTGCCATCGACCTTGCCTTTTTTCTTGGCCTCGTTGGCCGCCTTCAGCTGGTCCATGAAAGCCTGCGTGCCCGAGCGCGCGATGGTGCCCAAGGTGTCTGATAATTCGCCGCGGGCCATGCCGATGCCGTTATCCGATACCGTCAGGGTTTTGGCTTTTTTGTCGATGGCGAGACGGATCTGATACTCGCCGACGCCGTCGGTCAAATCGGCATTGGTCAGCGCCTCATAACGCAGCTTGTCGCAGGCGTCCGATGCGTTGGAGATCAGCTCGCGTAAAAAGATTTCTTTGTGGCTGTAGAGTGAATGCGCCACGATATCGAGGAGCTTGCTCACCTCGGCCTGAAAGGTGAAGGTTTCCTTCGTCATCGTCTTTTTATCCTTATCATGTTGTGTTCTGTTCAGTTACCGGCAACTGCCGAAATTTACGCGCCTGATATGGCGCAATGAACACCGCTCCGCAAGCCCTTTGCTTGCCCGCCTTCCCTCTGATGTCGGCAAAGAAACCTCAAAAATGTGTGCTTTTGTGCGTTTTTGTGTGTCTTTTCTCGCGTTGGATCCTATTTCCGCCCCATTTCGCTGCCTGATTTCCTCCGGTGTTCGGGGCGTTGCCCGTGGAAAGAAAATACCAATTTCAAGGAGCATACCGTGAGAATATGGCGGAATTATGGTAATAAGGCTAAAATAGGAAAATAAGCACTATAAAGATAAGTTTATGCAGCTCGGTTACCCTGCCATCGTCAGGACAGCGCCCACTCCACTCAGGACAGCGCCCACTCCACTCAGGACAGCGCCCACCCCCACACCGCCTCATGTGCGACCCGCCCCCTTCCGTCATGCGCGGACTTGATCCGCGTATCCACGTGGTTGACAGGGAAAGAACAAGGAAGGGTGGGGAAAAACTGTGGAACGGCTGCACGGTTCTTGGGCTTTAGGTCGATGTCTGGGAAAGCGGACTATACAAATTATTTTATGGCTTGATGACCAAAAGCAGTCTTTTACATAGCTATAATAGTAGACGTATAAATAATCTGTCACCGTAGTTACGATAAAATAGATTTTGATTGGTGACAGAATTCAAAGGATGTTACTTATTAAGAGGTGAATTCCATTTATTAATAGGATCAAAAATTGAACTCGTCAAAAGGCATCAACTGGACGAACTATTCCGTTAAGAAATTTTCTGGAGACGATAATCCTATTGACGAAATCACTAACAAAGCCAGAGAACTTGTCCTTAAAGCAATGGAGAACGGATGGTCGGGTCCTCCTTTTAATCCTGTTAATATTGCTGAGCTTCTTAATATCCCCCTGACAGCAAATTCTGATATTCCTGATGCACGATCAATATCATCCTCGGGTGGTTTGAAAATTGAATACAACCCAAAACAACCTAGATCGAGGGTACGATTCTCAATTGCTCATGAAATCGCACATTCTCTATTCTCTGATGCTCGCGATAGACCGCGCAATCGTGGAGGAACTCCGGAGATTAATGATGACTGGCAACTTGAAATGTTATGCAATATTGCTGCATCTGAATTTGTTATGCCAATTGGTAGCATTCCTTCATCCTCAACAGTTCCTCCAATTGAAGATTTGATGCAACAGAGGGTAAAATTTGATGTGTCCCCTGAGGCTTATTTAATAAGAATTTCTAAAACAACGAATGACCCAATATATATGTTCTGCGCTTCCCCAATAGAAAGTTCAGATGGTAACCGACATTACAAAATTGATTATGCTATTCCGTCAATTACTTGCCCAAAACTTGACTTGGAAGGCAGATTGATTCCGAAAAGCTCGGCTGTGCATTATTGTACAGCTATTGGCTTTACAGATAGGGCAGTAGAAAGTTGGATGAACGGTGATCCTGTGCACATGGAGTATGTCGGAATTCCTGGTTATCCGGGATCATCATTACCAAGAGTGCTAGGTATCGCACGATTTACAAAACCCCGTATAGATATCTCGCCTATCAGATATGTGCATGGAAATGCACTTGATCCGCGAGGTGAAGGATTAAAAATAATCTGTCAGATGGTTAATGACAAGGCTCTGCGCTGGGGGGGAGGTATTGCACGATCAACAGCCAGAAAGTTCCCTCAAGCTCAATCGGAATTTTCTAGAGATATAAAAATAATACCTCAAGAAGAACGCCTAGGGCTTGTTCATTTCTCCTCTGAAGAAAATGAAATAATAATTGCTAGTATTATAGCTCAAGCTGGATATGGAAAATCGGAACTTCCAAGAATTCGCTATGCCTCTCTTGAAATATGTCTTGACCAAATAGTTGCCGTTGCTCAATCTTTGGTAGCAACTATTCACATGCCCCGTATTGGTGCTGGTGCAGCAGGAGGTGAATGGGACTTGATAGAGGAATTAGTTGAAGAACGTCTTGTCAAGTCAGGCTTGCAGGTGACCGTTTATGATTTGCCACCGAAGAAAATCCAGCTAGGTTTATTTGATTGATACTACAAAATAGTAAACTCAGAATAGTCGTGTTGTCGGGGGAAATTTGTTCTGGAAAGTCGGCAGTTTCTACTGGCTTGAAAAAAAAATATGATGCAATAATTATTAAAACTCGCGATTTAATTTTAAGAGAGCGCCCAAAGACCAAAAATGAACGTAACCCGCTTCAATTAGCAGGTAATAAGCTTGATAAAGAGACTAATGGAGTCTGGGTCGCAGATGCATTGGCTAAAATCCTTAGCTCACAGCAGGGAAAACAAACTCCGAGCGGATTATTTGTAATAGACTCAGTCCGCAAAATCGAACAGTTAGATGCAATACGAAAAGCATATGGTGCAGATGTACACCATATACATGTTAGGGCTTCTGCGGAAGAGTTGAAGAGGCGCTTTGTTAAGCGTGCCGCTAAACATGATGCATCAGCTATTTACGAAAAAATGAAACGAGAAAAGACTGAAAGAAATGTCAGTAAATTAGCTGATATATCAGATGTAGTCGTTTCAACAGATAAATGCACTGCTGAAGCTGCCTTAGTGCGAGCTACCGCCCTATTGAACCTGTATCCAAGGGCGAATGATAAACTCGTTGATGTGATAATTGGGGGGCAATACGGAAGCGAAGGGAAGGGGAATATCGTAGGTCACTTAGCTCCAGAATATAAGCTATTAATTAGAGTTGGTGGGCCAAATGCTGGCCACAAAGTTTACGCAGATACCGAGCCTGAAACATATTTTCATCTTCCATCAGGGACAGAAAGAGCTCCAAATGCCAAATTATTGCTTGGTGCCGGTGCTGTGATATTTCCGCCAAAATTGCTTGATGAAATTGCAGAACATCAAATAGATGCTAATCGTCTGTCTATCGACTCACAAGCCATGATTATTAGCGATCAGGACAGGATTAATGAGAATGTGCAATTAAAATCTATTAGCTCTACTGCACAAGGAGTAGGTATCGCCACAGCGAATAAAATATTAGGCCGAGGCGATTATGCTGATAAAAAGGAATCTAGACCTCAACTCGCCAAAGATGTATCCGAATTGAGGCCATTTATTAGAGATGCACAAGAAATTATTGCTGACCATCTCTTAAAAGGTGATCGGATTATGTTAGAGGGTACACAAGGCACTTCTCTTAGCATACATCATGGAAAATATCCTTTTGTAACTTCAAGAGATACTACAGTTGCAGGGTGCTTGGCTGATGCTGGTATCGCACCTACGAATGTCAGACGGGTAATTATGGTTTGTCGAACTTTCCCAATTCGTGTTGGTGGGCCATCAGGCCCAATGGAGTTGGAAGTTGACTATGACGAGTTATCTGACCGATCGGGTATTCCAGTTGCAAAACTGAAACAAACCGAACTTACAACAACGACTAAAAAGCAACGGCGTATAGCTGAATTTGATTGGGTACAGCTTAAAAGGTCCGTTCAAATGAACGGTCCGACGGATATTGCCCTTACTTTTGTGGATTATATTGATAAGAAAAATCAATCCGCCTATAGGTTTGAACAACTAACAGAAGAAACTCTGCGTTTCATTGAAGAAGTTGAGCGCGTATCCGGTAGGCCTGTATCATTGCTCTCGACTGATTTTAGTTGGCGCAATATTATTGATCGGAGGTCTTGGTGACAAAAGATGAACTTGAAGAGCTGATAGCTGAATGTCCCGTTTTATACCATATGGCAGAGAGAGGAGCGTGGGGTTCTATTAAAGAAAGAGGTCTTTTAAGCACCAGTGCTCTTTTAGATTTATACGAAGTGGGTGGGCTAGAGCGTGACACAATTGAACAAGTTCGACGACCTGAAAGTGTTCATATTAATAAAAATGGCCTTCCTCAAGCCGTCATAAGGGATCAAATTCCAATGGACGATGGAGGCCTGATAAGAGGTCTTCCTAGTGAGATCACACCTAAAGATTGGTATCGGTTGTTGAATTCAAAAGTTTTTTTTTGGTTGACCAAAGATAGATTGCTTAGGTTGACCGGTGCGAAGGCTTACAAAGATAAAGAACATGATATAATTGAGCTCAATACACAAAAATTGATAGAAGCGCATTATGGCAATATCGTGCTTTGTCCAATCAATAGTGGATGCACAAAACCATTTCCTGCGAAACGCGATTACAATTCATTCTTACCTATAGACGAGTACCCGTACAATCATTGGCTTTCAAAAAGGGGGAAGCGAGGTGATAAAGTGGTTGAATTGGTTATCAATTACTCTGTGCCAGATTTAGCGGAATTTGTTCAGCGCGTAACAGTAATGAAGGGTGATGTAGAACTAAAAAATCTTTATCAAAAATGAGTAGGCCCGCTTTTTGTGGCGGCAAGCGGACCTAAACAGAATTATTAATAATCAGAGTGTTCTTTATTAGGTTTTCAATTTCCTTTTTACTCTTGCAACCGCACTTCTTTTCCCAAGTTCCGACATAGCCAGCCGTATCATTTCTTTCTCACCGATATTTGCCGACACCCTACTTATATCCCACCCGCCCTCCCGAATTAAGGGTACACAATCCGCTTTTCCGCAAATCGGTCATGTCCCCGCTACTCGGATACCTCAAGTCGTGGATCACCGGGTCACGCCCGGTGATGACGGAGAGGGAGAGGATGACGGAGAGGGAGACGGAGAGGGAGAGGGAGAGGGAGAGGGGGGCAGAGACCGAGATCGAGAGGGAGACGTTGAGGTTGGGTATTAGGGGGATACGATCCCCGGTTTAAGGCAGCCAAAGAGCGGCAAGGGTCCTGCTCTTCTTCATCACCCCGGGTGAAACAGGAGTGATCAGGTTGGCGGTCTTGTTCCCCTCAACCAGACAGGGGGGCACTCATCCTTAAGCGCAACGGATTGGCCTTCTTCGCCGTCATCAGGGTAGATTGCATAACATAGAATGCTATAGTTCAATTCGTACTCCGGTTCCGCCGTACTCTGGTTTCGCCTCATTCCGGCTCTCGTGGGATAGAAATTTGATTGATATACAGAAAATCAAAAACCTTACGGCAAACTCAAACCTGATTGAGTTTGCCGAGTTTGTGATTTCCGAAGCGGGCGACAGAAACTTTGCCGACTATAAAAAAATTGATCTGATGAAAATTGCCCGCCTGGTGAGCAATGTTTGGGTGTATGATTTTCGCGACGGCGTCAGCGATGGGTTGCTGTTTCATTTTTCCGGCACCCAGATTGATGAACAATACCGGATGAATGTTACCGGGCATCGTCTGGAGGATTTATACGATGCCGAAGACAAGGAAGAGCTCATACAAGGTACGTACCATCAGGTCTATTTACAAAAAAGAGTCAGCTACACCCGCAGAAATGTGACGTACAGGTTGAAGCGTGGTGAACGCATAACAAGCGTCGAGAACATTATGTTCCCGTGTTCAACGGATGGTGAAAATATTGATTTTGGCTTGGGGTATGTTGACTACAGTTTTTCAAATGTTGGCGTCGAGAATACTTATGTGTTGGTGTAAGGGGTAAGCCCTCCCTCCCCCCATCTCCCCAACTATCGAGCACATGACCTGAGGTGCTACCCTTTATTGGCCCGAGCGGGGGGATGTATTTTGTTAACCATAAGTTTTTCCGAAACCGAGTATGATATTATACCGATTCGCAAAGGGATCATCTGCAACAGGAGTGAGACGTGGACGCTCGGAAGATAATTATCGCAACGTCGTTTTTCTCGGCCATGCTGGTGCTGGGCGTGGCTGTGCCGCTGGGGTTTTTCGTTCTGCAGGAGCTGGACCGGAAACTGGAAACCGCAAACGCCGAGGTCAGGAGCGTTATGATTGACCTGAAAGCCGAAACCCTGAAGGAAATCCGGGTCGCCGCGGAACAGGCTGCACAGGGTATGGCGAAAGATGGTATGGCGAAAGAGGGTGGCGGGGCCGACCCGACCATCGTCGCCGGCCTGGAGCAACTGAAGTCTGACTTGGAGGCCATGCGCGGCACCCAGCGACAGATGCTGGAGACCTTAAAGCGGGCCCCTGAAACCGTCGCCGCTATCTCCCCCGGCGCCCCCGCCGCGCCACCCCCCGGATCAAGAGACGACACCCTGAACCAGACGGTGTTTTTTCCGCTGGGCAAAATAACCGGGCCGGTGATCGACCAGCAGGTCGCGACCATGTTGCCAAAAATTGCCGACTACGGGCGGAACGGTACATGCCTGTCCAACGTCCTCGGTTTCTCCGATACGCTTGGCGGCGACAAGAGCAATATGGAACTTTCGCAAAAGCGCGCCCAGCATGTGGCCACCCTGTTACGCGCCCAACAAATTCCGGTCGGCGAGGTCAAGGGCTGGGGAGAACGGTGGTTGAAGGTTCACACCGTTGACGGCATCAAAAACGAACAAAACCGCCGGGTTGTCATCGAAACCGTCTGTGAGAACAATACGCCTAAAAGCGGCGGCGCCATGTCCTGATTGAGCGGGGCCGCCGTCAGCTTTCGATTCCGGTCTTGTCGATGCGGTTTTGCAGTCTGTGGACGTCGGACTGAATCTCGAAAATCAGCGCCGAGGTCTGTTCGTGCAGGTTGATCAGCCGGTCGACCTTGACCTTGAGGGCTCGCGTTTCCTCGACATTTTCATCTTCCCGGGTGAGTTCGTCGTCGCCGGTCACCAGCCATTGCAGGGAAACACCCAGGACGCCGGACAGTGTCGCCAGCTTGTTGCCGCGCGGTTCCGAGCGGTCGGTTTCCCAGTTGCGCACGGTCTTGAGCATAACACCCAGGCGTCGAGACAGTTGCGCGTCCGTTAGATTGATGCTTTCGCGTGCGAGGGTAATGCGTCCGCCGAGAGTCACGGGCTTCTCCTAAAAAGGGTTAGCAGTCATGTTCAGGTCCCGACAACCATAACCAATCCGGCCCGGTTTTGAAACACCGTCACAATCGCGTCACTTTGCAACACTGCGCTTTGTGAATGTCGGGCGGGGTTATAGGGTGGGGCGGTTACCTGTTTATTGGTGGGCATGTGTTGAGAATTTGCGGGAGATTGACCTTGGGGCAGGACACCGAAGCTTCTGATCCGGTGGGGCGTCGGCAGGTCCTGACGCGTTTACTGTTTGTTGGATTGTCTCCGGCGCTGGCGGCTTCATTTCCGGCGCTCGGTTCTTCATTTCCGGCGTCCGCCGGGGCCGGGCCGCCGCCCTTTCAAGGCGAGCGCCGCCCCTTCACCCAGGTGGCGCCGCCTTATCCGGCGCCGATTACGCCCATGTACACGGCGAAAGGCGGGGTCACCAACCTGCGCAAGTACCGGGGCAAGGTGGTGTTGTTGAATTTCTGGGCGACCTGGTGCCCGTCCTGCCTCTATGAACTGCCGGCCCTCGACCGACTGCAAAAAGAGCTCGGCGGCACAGATTTCGAGGTGCTGACCCTAAACGTTGATGAGACGGAGGCTATCAAGGCCGGACGGTATTTCGACCGCCTCAACATCACACATCTGCCGCTGCTGTATGATCCCGCCGGTCGCGCCCCGAAAGCCTTCAAGGTCTACGACGGCCTGCCCTGGAACTTTATCATCGACCGGCAGGGCAGTGTGCAGGGATACCTGATGGGGTCCGCCGACTGGCATTCAGAAGACGCCCGGCGGCTCCTGGCCTATTACCTGAACTGAAAACCCGGTCGGTGAAGAGCTGAATTGGCACCGTCAGAATATTGATGCATCTACGTTGACGCATCAACGGTTTTGGTGTAAGGTGTTTGTGGTTGATACATCAATGGAGACTGACATGGCCTGGAAACGAGATTCTGAATACTGGAAAAAACGATTAAAAACCGAACACCCGGACACTTGGGCAAAACTTCAGCATGGTGACATTGCCAGTGTGCGTGCTGCGGCGATTGAGGCCGGATTGATCCGTGAACGCACGGCGCTGATGGACCTGCGGCGCGGCTGGAAAAACGCCTCGGCCAAGGAACGCAAAACCTTCCTCGCCGAAGTCAGTGGCTGAAGGAAGTCGCCGGGCGGCTCACCAGACGCCGAACAGATACCCCCGGTCCTTGGCGTTGTCGGTGCGTTGCTCGACCTGATCGAAACGGATGGTCGTGCGGGACTTAAGCTGGCGGCGCCAGGCGGTGATTTTATCTTCCAGATCGTCCCGAACGGTTTGGTGATCGGACGATTCGCCCAGATCGGCTAATTCGTTCGGATCATTTTTTAGATCAAACAGTTGAGGGCGGAAACCGTCGTAGCTGATGTATTTCCAGCTTTCCGTGCGCACCATGTAGGCGCGGGTCTGGTCCGGCGCCAGCTTCAGGGATTTGCGGGCGCCACGAAAAGCATAGTCGGCTTCGCTGAAAACTGCATCACGCCAATTGTCGGGTGTGGTGCCCCGGGTCAGCGGCAACAACGACCGGCCCTCCAGGACATGCGGTTGGGCATCGCCACCGACGGCGTCGATAAAAGTCGGCACAAGATCAATGCTCTCGATCAGGCGGTCATTGACGGTGCCCCGCGTTTTGTCCGCCGCCGTGTCCGGGTCGACGATGATCATCGGCACCCGAAGCGCCGCTTCATGAAACATCTCCTTCTCGCCGAGCCAATGATCACCCAGATAATCGCCGTGGTCGCTGGTGAAGACGATCAGCGTATCGTCCATGCGGTCCTGCTGCTCAAGGAAGGCAATCAGCCTGCCGATGTGGTCATCGATTTCCGTGATTAGTCCCATGTAGGCCGGGATTACATGGGCGCGGCGGTCCTCAATCGAGAAATTCAAACTCTCTTCGTGCCCCATAAAGGCCTCAATCACCGGATGGGGATGGCGTTTTTCCGCCGCGTCACGATTGACCGGCAGGACCGTATTGGCGCCGTACATGTTATGGTAGGGCGCTGGGGCCAGATAGGGCCAGTGGGGTTTGATATAACTGAGATGCAGGCACCACGGGGTGTCGCCGAGATCATCAATTTTGGCCATGGCCAGATCGGTCATATAGGCGGTTTCGGAATGTTGCCGGTCAACCCGCGCGGGCAGGTGGGCGTTGCGCAGATACCACCCGCTTAAGGTTTCACCATCCGGACCATCAGCCGAATTGGCGACCGTGTGCCAGGGGTTGTCGCCTTCATAACCCTGCCGGCGGAGGTATTGATTGTAGGCCAGATTGGGGTCGGCGACCTGATCGGGGTGCAGGCCGTCGTCGCGTTCCCAGGGTTCGAACCCGCACTGGCTGGCGAGGATGCCGTCGTCGGACGCAGGGTCAACCCCCAATCGTTTCAGGCCATCGAAATCCGGGGCCATATGGGTTTTACCGATCAAACCGGTGCGGATGCCGACCGGCCTCAAATAATCGCCAAGCGTCTGTTCGCCAATGGTCAGCGGTACGCCGTTATAGGTCGAACCGTGCGACGTCATGTAACGCCCCGTATAAAATGACATGCGCGAGGGTCCGCAGACGGGTGCCTGGCAAAAAGCCTGTGGGAAGTTGACACCGCGTCCGGCCAGTTGATCAATGTTTGGCGTGCGGATCGCCGGGTGACCATTACACCCCAGGTAATCAGCGCGGAGCTGGTCACACATGATAAACAAAATATTGCGGATGCCTGCCATTTGATCTTTCTCTGGTGTTGCGTGTCGATTGCCGCCGTCAGCAAAAAAACCAGCAAATCAGCCTGCCCCCATCGATGCAAGCTCGATATATGCCCGACATATGAAAGTATCAGGTTTGTAAACAATATTCTCGAGTTTTGAAGAAGTTCAGATAGATGTGAGATTCTGAAACGACCAGGAATGTCCGCCGAAGCGCACCAATAACGGGCGCTGTGACCGTTGTTCCGGAAGCCTTTTTACAAAATTACCTCAAGGCCAAACCCGAGCGCCTTTGTCCGCAAGGGTAGGCTGATCACCGTCGACTGGCTGGGCCGCTGCCTGGATAAGAATAAACAGACCGGGCACCTGAAAGAGCTGGCTCATGACTACGGCATCGAGAGATTATTGATCTGCGGGTCTTTCGACCGTCGCCCCAGGCCTTGCAAAATGTTTATTCAGGCGTAATTCTCAAATTATGGAAATATCGACGTCACGTGCGCGGGTGGTTGCCGTTTTGGGACCAACCAATACCGGCAAAACTTATCTCGCTATGGACCGGATGCTCGCCCACCCGAGCGGCATGATCGGGTTCCCGTTGCGTCTGTTGGCCCGTGAAAACTATGACCGGGCGGTCAAGATCAAGGGCAAAAACTCTGTTGCGCTGATCACCGGCGAAGAAAAAATTCTGCCCTTGGGGGCCAACTATTTTATCTGCACCGTCGAATCCATGCCCATCGACCGGCGGGTCGATTTTCTGGCGATTGACGAAATCCAGATGTGTGCCGACCCGGATCGGGGACATGTCTTCACCGACCGTCTGCTGCACGCCAGAGGAACATCCGAGACGATGTTTCTGGGTGCCGAAACCATGCGCCCACTGATCCGCCAGTTGGTAGACGACGTCGAGTTTACCTCGCGCCCCCGCTACTCGACACTCAGTCATGTCGGTGCGAAAAAGACCACACGACTACCGAAACGCTGTGCCATCGTCGCCTTCTCGGCGGCCGATGTTTACGCCATTGCCGAGCTGATCCGCCGTCAGCGTGGCGGGGCCGCCGTGGTCATGGGGGCGCTCAGTCCGCGCACCCGAAATGCCCAGGTCGCCATGTATCAGTCAGGAGAGGTTGACTACATTGTCGCCACCGATGCGATCGGCATGGGGCTTAACATGGATGTTGATCATGTCGCCTTTGCCGCCACCCATAAGTTTGATGGCCGTAATCGTCGTCGCCTGGAACCGGCGGAACTGGCGCAGATCGCCGGGCGAGCCGGGCGTTACATGAATGACGGAACGTTCGGGACGACGGGCGATGCCGCCGCCATTGATGAGGAAATCACCGCCCGCATTGAAAATCACGAATTTGAAGCCTTGCGTAAAATCAGCTGGCGCAATGCTGCGCCCAAATTCACCTCCATCGACGATCTGTTGAAAAGCCTGTCCGTGCCCCCCAACCTGCAAGGTCTGGTCCGCGCCCGTGAGGCCGATGATGAAGTGGTCCTGAGGCAGCTGGCGAAAGACCCGGATGTAATGGCACGGGCAAGCGGTTTTGAGGCCGTCAGATTGTTATGGGATGTCTGTCAGGTGCCGGATTTCGGCAATGTTCTGAGCGACGGGCATTCGAGGTTATTGGCCCAGGTCTATAATTTTCTGATGACCTCACCGGGCAAACTGCCCACCGACTGGATGCACCGTCAGGTTCAGCGCCTGGAGCGCACGGATGGTGATATCGAACACCTCACGGGGCGAATTTCGGCAATCCGCACGTGGACCTATGTGGCCTTTCGCAGTGACTGGATTGACGATCCGGTGCACTGGCGTGAACGGACCCGCGCTATCGAAGACCGCTTGTCGGACGCCCTGCATGAATGTCTGACCCAGCGCTTTGTTGATCGGCGCACGGCGCAGCTGATGCGCCGCATGAAAGAAACCCCTGACCTGCTGGCTGCCGTGAAAGCCGATGGTGATGTGGTGGTCGAGGGGCATTATGTCGGCAAAATTTCCGGTTTCCGCTTCGACTCGGATGCCGAAGCCAGCAACGCTGACGAGGCCGCCGCCGCGAAAGCCATCGATCAGGCGGCTGCAAAAGTGCTTCGGCAAGAAATATCATCCCGGGTCCGAAATCTGGAAACTGCGGAAGACGAGGCCTTTCAACTAAAGTTGGTCGATGCTCAGCCGACCGGCGTTATTTTGTGGCAGGGAGAGCCCGTTGGCTGTTTGATTAAGGGCGGCCATATCTTGCGCCCGAAAGTACGGCCGTTGGTCGGTGAGCTGGTTGAGTCGCCGTCACGCGAACGCATTGAACGTCGGCTGGAAAACTGGATTGCTGCCAGGGTGCTGCATGTGCTCGCCTCCTTGCATCGCTTGCAGCGTGCGGATCTGTCAGGTGCCGCCCGCGGCCTGGCTTTTCAGATCGTCGAGAACCTGGGGTCTTTGCCCCGACGCCAGGCCAGTGGCGAGATCGACGCCCTTGGCCGCCCGGAACGTCAGGCCCTGCGGCGCACCGGGGTCCGTATCGGTCGCGATAATGTATTTGTTGAAACCCTGTTGAAACCCAAGGCCGTGGATATGCGCGGATTGCTGTGGGGGTTGTATCACGACAAGTCGGTGAGCCTGCCGCCACAGGGCCGGGTCTCCATCGCCAATGATAAAAATATGTCCGAAGCGTTTTATCAGGCTATTGGCTACCGTGTGATGGGCGACCTGGTCATTCGTATTGATATGGTCGAACGCATCGCCTCGTTGGCGTGGGAACTGGGCAAAAAAGAACCTCTGGTGATTACGCCCGATCTACTGTCGCTTGCCGGATGCACAACCGGGCAGATGACAGAAATTCTGAAACGTCTTGGATATGTGGCGCGGACCAAAGGCGAAGTTGTAACTTTCCGCTTTCGCCATCAACGCATGAGCGGCAAAGCTGAGCGGAAAACACCGGCGACATCGACATCCAAAAAGCCGGACCTGCCCGCTCAGCGCCTGAAAGTGGAGGTTGATGAAAATTCACCGTTTGCCAAATTGCGGGAGTTGCAGTTTTAACGATGAGCGAAGCTTCCCTCCGGCTGGACAAGTGGCTGTGGCATACGCGGTTTTTCAAAAGCCGCACACTGGCGACAAAGTTTTGTGAAGCGGGCCGGGTGCGCATCAATGGGGAGCTTGTTAAAAAAGCCCATTATAAACTTTGTCCCGGAGATGTGTTGACCTTTGCCAAAGGCGAGGATGTCCGGGTGATCAAGGTGCTCGAGCTTGGGAAACGGCGAGGCCCGGCTGTTGAAGCACAAAGCCTGTATGAGGATCTGGACCCGCCCCAGCCTAAATCGCGGAAAGAAGCCTCAACACGTCAGCGGGTCGCTGAACGCGAACCGGGATCAGGCCGCCCGACAAAAGCCGAGCGCCGGGCGACGGAGCGCCTTCGCCCGGACGCGGGTGATGTTTAGTTTGCACCTGTCGTAAGCGCCTAGTGAGGCTTTACATAGTCTACCGAAGCGCCACGCTGGCAGGGCTGCTGAGATTTTTTCCCAAATATTGATCACGATCAATTCGTGAAATCGCAGGATTTGCGATGATGAATGGGTATTCTTGTATTCTGAGACTGACAATTGGAGGCAGACGTGGCGTGTGTCGAGTGGTCGGACGATTACAACACCGGAATTCCTGATATCGATAGGGAACACCGCGGGCTCTTTGCGCTGATCAATGATTTGCATGGGAAGGTTAAGGCCGGGTCCGGGGAAGCATCGCTTAAATCCACGATTGAGGCTTTAACTGACTACGTCAACTATCATTTCGACCGAGAAGAAATCCTTATGAAAGCCAGCGACTATGAGGATCTGGAAAGCCATGTTGCCGGACATCGGAAGTTGCAAAGCCAGCTCGGAGCCTACAAACAGTCATTTGAACGCAGTCCCGAACAGTTTGACATGGCGGATTTTATGGCGTTTCTGAGTTTTTGGTTGAAAAACCATATTCTTCAGTCCGACATGGCCTACGTGCCGCAGGTCCAGCATCATGTGAAGCAGTTGGCGAAGCAGTAAAGCCGGAAGTTCGAATTCCCGTTGTTTTCGTTGAGCTCATCTCAGATTAGTCCGGCTCGCCGGGCCTGAAAACTTCATTCGCGACCAGTTTCTGGTATGATCCGTTAAATTTCCGGTCATCTGTTAAGTCACGGGGCTGACCACGGCAACCGACATCGGGAGAAAGTTGATGGGTTCAGTTACACTTGATCAGGCGGAAACGATTGTTGACGGGGCATTGGCCCATGCGAAAACCACTGAGGCGCGCCCGTTAACTGTAGCCGTGCTTGATGTGGGCGGACATCTGGTCGCCCTGAAACGCCAGGATAACAGCGGCATCCTGCGTCCTGAAATCGCCGTTGGTAAGGCCTACGGTGCTCTTGGCTTCGGCTTGGGGTCGCGAGCCCTTTCCGGTAAAAACCCGACCTTTCTGGCGGCTGTATCCGCGGCGGCAGGTGGGCTTATGGTGCCGGTGCCGGGCGGTGTGCTGATCCGAAATGCTGGAGAAATCATCGGAGCCGTGGGCATCAGCGGCGATACGTCGGGTGTCGACGAGGCCGCGGCGATCGCCGGAATTGAAGTCGCCGAATTGGTCGCGGATCCGGGCGAAGAATAAAAATCACTGGAGGTTCATGAAATTGTAACCTGTTTTCGTTAGTTTCCGGCTGATGAAAAGAGGAGATGATATATATGAATATGCGTTACAAAAACCGTTATGAGCCCGAAGGCAACCGCTGGGTTGTGGTTGATACATTTTTGAATGATCAGGTGCTGGGCTTGCACCAAACCGAACTACAAGCGGTTATTCATGCAGAAACTCAGGAGCGGCACTGGGGGCTCTATCGTTCGCCAGCCGAGGACGTTGCCCTGATGATGGCGTAACCGCCACCTTCCTTAAATCTCTGTAATTAAACTCTATAAATTCAGGCGGCAGCTAACCCGAATTGGTTTAGCAGCCGTTTTGCTGCGCGACCCGGTGTATCGCCTGTATCGCGATCCCAGTGCAGGTAAAACTGTCTGGCGTTTAATGAACAACTTGGAAAAAAATCTTTCAGGCGGTTATCCGTGGTAATGCCGCAACTACCATTATTGAGCACAAAAGTCTCACCACCAAAGAGCACGGCCAGTACGGCATGGTCCCGGTTCGGAAAGCGGGTGTCGGCCAAGACCAGACGTAAACGGTCAGCGTGAAACCCCAACAATCTGAACGAGACATATTTAGCGAGTGCCTTGTCCGTCTCATTGTCAGGCCAGGAGGGGCGGTTTAATACACCTGTCCATGGTTTTGTTCGGGCCAACGCCGCAGCTTCGCAGGCAGTTTTGTTCATTTGATTGATGTAGGAATGTACACCGGCGACCTGACCACGCACGCTGTAAGAGCCCAGGCGCTCAATCATATTCCGCCACTGCCTGAGTGTTTCTGTGGGTTTTGATATGGGGGGACGGTCAAGCTTCAGGTTGGCGAATAATTCTGCGGGACGGCCCAGCGCCCGTTCCCCGCATCCGAACAAATCGGCTCCCGAGTTTGGTGACAAACCGATGTCGCCCCATTGTGCAAAATCAAACGTGTTGGCGCTGGATAAATCGGGTTCACGACGCCAGTCGCGCAGGCGGGCGGCGACGGCACTCCAGCTGGTAATCTGGGACGTAAACTCCGGAATAAACATGAAGGGGACATATCCTCGGATCGGTGAAATGGTCATGGAACAGGTCGTGACCCAAGGATGTTAACCCATCGAATCTTAAAATTTTGAGAATAAAATGGACGTTTGTGCGGAAAAACCCCTTGAAGTCCAACGCATTTAACTCAGAACGTTATCCGTAAGTTGGTTGATATGGTCGATGCATTCATCAAGGAACAGGCGCAGCAAGCGGGTCATGTTGGCAGAACCTGTATGCAGGGCACTCAGGGCGACTTCGGGCAGTTTCCAGTCAGGCAGGACTTCGACAACGGCACCGTGACGCAGCGCCTGCCCACACAGGATTGAAGGAATTTCCGCGATACCGTGATTAAGGCTGGCCGCCGTCAATAAGGCGCTCAAATCGTTAATGCTGAAGGCAGGGCGGATGTCCATGCTTTCGTGACGGAGCCCATCGGAAAAGCCCAGTTTTCGAAATTGCGAGGGCCAGTTTCCGAAAAGTAACATGCGATGATCATGCAAATCTGTCGGGTGTTCAGGGGGAGAGCTGTTTTTGAGATAGTCTGGCGATGCTACCAGGATATGGCAGTAGGACATCAGGCGGCGGGCGACAAGGTTGGAGCTTTTCAGGTCACCAACCCGAAACGACAGATCAACCCCGTCGTTAATCAAATCAACTCGGCGTTCGGTAACCAGAACATTGATGCGGGCTTTCGGATAACGGGTCTGGAACCGGGTGATGATCGGCACGAACAGGTTGTCGGCAAGATTTGGGGGCAGCGATAGCCGTAAGACCCCGGATACGTCCCTCCGGGTTTCCAGTACGGCGGCGTTGGCTGCATCAAATGCGTCGCGACCGCGACGGCAATGGACTGCATAGACTTCCCCCGCCTCCGTCAGGCGCATGCGTCGCGTAGAGCGCTCGATCAACCGCACACCGAGTTCGGTTTCAAGATTACCGATCTTGCGGCTGACTGTTGATAGGGGCATCCCCAGTTCTCGCGCCGCTCCGGAAAAACTTCCGGCGTCGGCGACGCTGGCAAAGATCGCCATGGCGTCCAGGTTTTGCGTTGTACGCATAATATTATCCCAAATATGAAATTATAACTCTCAAATTATCCATCTATTCCAGAAAATGGAACTCAATTAGGTTTCAGTCAGCATTTAAATTCGGCAACTGGCCGTAACCAAAGGAGAGTGACCGTGACATTTCGTAAAAAAGCAACCGGTGCAGCCGTCGGTGTTGCCGTAGGGCTGGCCACAGCCTTAACCGCAATTGGGGGGGCGGCTGCGGGAAATGCAACATCTGTCCAACAGCTCTTAAAAACCTATGAGCGGGAATTGAATGCAGCGAATACGGAGGCGATTACCGGGCTTTACACGGCAGACGGGGTGTTTATGCCTCAATACAAACCGTCGGCCGTCGGCCGCGAGGCGGTCCGCCAAGCCTACAAGGCTGTTTTCACCGCGATACATCTGAACATTGAGTTCGACGTCGTCGAAGTTGAACAGATTGCGGAGAACTGGGCATTCGCCAGAACCAACTCGGCAGGCACCGTGACGGTTCAGGCGGATGGCGCAAGGATTGGCACCTCAGCGCAGGAGCTTTTTGTGCTGAAGAAAAACGCCGAGGGCAGTTGGAAGATCGCCCGCTATGCTTTCTCATCGACAAAACCGCCGCGCCAGTAATTCGACTCGCTCATCCCCACACCGACTTAATTCAGGAGACAACCATGAAAACAATTGAACCTATAATGGACCCGGCTGGCCGCCTGCTGCTTGCCGCGATATTCTTGATGTCGGGTGTCGGCAAAACCGGCGCCATTGAAGGCACCCAGCAGTATATGCAAGCCTTCGGTCTTCCGGGGGTTTTGATTTACCCGACCATTGCCTTTGAAATTTTTGTCGGGGCGGCATTTGTCGTTGGCTGGCAAACACGGGCCGCAGCACTTTTACTCGCCGGATTTTCCCTGCTCTCGGCCCTTATCTTTCACACAGATTTTAGCAATCAGATGCAAATGCTGATGTTTTTGAAAAATCTGGCAATCGCGGGGGGGTTCCTGATGGCCTATCGCCTGGGGGCCGGGGCTTATAGCCTCGACCGAAGAATGGCCGATTGATCTGATGCGCGACAGTGCACCGCGATCAAACGGAAATATCCATTAAATTTCATCCGGATTCAAAATCATGAAAGCTGTTGTCATATATCAGGCGGGAGGGCCCGAAGTTCTGAAGGTCGAGCAACGCCCACGACCTCAAGCAAAACCCGGTGAGGTCCTTATCCGTGTCCGGGCCTTTGGCCTTAATCGTTCTGAACTTTTCACCCGTCAGGGCCTTTCACCGACGGTCAAGTTCCCTCGTATCCTGGGCCTTGAAGCCGTGGGGCAGGTCGAAGCTGCCCCCGGTGGAGAGTTCACGGCGGGCGATACGGTCGCCACCGCCATGGGCGGAATGGGCCGGGTGTTTGATGGTGGGTATGCAGAATACACGGTCGTTCCCGCCGGGCAGGTGATGAGGCTCGTGACGTCATTGAGTTGGGCGGATCTGGGGGCGTTACCGGAGATGATCCAAACCGCCTGGGGTGCCCTCCAAATGTCGCTGCACATATCGGCGGGTGAAACGCTGCTTATTCGTGGCGGTACAACATCGGTCGGTTTGGCGGCAGCGGTGTTGGCCCGCCGGCAAGGCCTGACAGTCGCCGCAACAACCCGAAATCCTGACAGTGTGGCGTTGCTGAAGACCAACGGCGCCGATCATGTATTTATCGATGATGGCGAGATCGCCAGCAAGGTCCGGGGCGTGTTCCCCGGCGGGGTCAACAAGGTGCTCGAACTCGTCGGTACGACGACCCTTCTGGATTCCCTGCAACTGACGGCCATGAACGGTGCCGTCGCCATGACCGGTATGGTTGGCGACCGCTGGGAGCTCAAGAATTTCAGCCCTATGGGGGCGATTCCGACAGCGGTAAACCTGACCACCTATTCCGGCGGACCGGTTGAATTTATCAACACCCCCCTGCAAGGGGTTGTCGATGCCCTGGAAGATGGTGAGGTCCGCATCAAAACGGGTCCGGTGTTCACGATTGATCAGATCGCCGAGGCGCACCGGACGATGGAAGAAAATCGCGCCGGCGGAAAAATCGTCGTCCTGACCTAGAGCATTGATATCGCCGCAAAGCCACGTTCGCGAATGAACCTATTCGCTCCGGTTTTGCTCTAGGGCGCCGTTTGTAAATTTTCAGGCCTTGCGTTTGAAAATGACCGACAGGTTGTTTGACGGCATGCGGACCGTTTCGGCCAGTTGAAACCCCTCGTTCAACGCGGTGGCGGCAACATCGTCGAGATTGCGCACACCCCATGCGGGGTTTCGCCCCTGCAGCGAGCGGTCAAATTCGGCGTTGGACGGTACGGTGTGTTGTCCGCCGACCTTGTAAGGCCCATACAGAAAAAGCAGTCCGTCGGCCTTCAAAACCCGTCCGGCATTTTTAAGCAGACCCAGACAGGCCTCCCACGGTGCAATATGGATCATATTGATCGACAGAATGGCGTTTAAATTTTCGATCCTGCCGATCGGCCATATATCCGTTCGGGCATCAATGTTGAGCGGCGGGTTGACGCGCTCCTCAACACCTTCGTGACGGCTCCAGGCCTGAATGGAGGGAAATACGTCTGCATCAGGGTCGCTGGGCTGCCAACGCAGTGCCGGCAGGTTGCCGGCAAAGTAGGAGATGTGCTGGCCGGAACCGGACGCGATCTCCAGGACCGTGCCTTGCGTGGGCAGGACACGCGTCAGGACGTCAAGGATAGCGTCCCGGTTGCGACCGGCGGATGGATAATCGAGACGAGGGTCGTCATTTTTAGGGGATGTATTCATGACCTCAGAGTTAAGGCTGATGAGGCTCTTCATCAAGGGAAATCCATACGCCAATTGGGGTTGTCGGCCTTGGGGAGTTGTGTTACGCAACGCCTATGATTGATCTTATCCGAAATCTGATTTTCAACACGGCTGGCGGCACTCCTGCTGCGGCGAGCCCTCACGAGCCCGAGGCTGCTGCTGCGGCGTTGCTTGTCGAAGCCGCCCTGATTGATGGTGACTTTGACGAGGCCGAGCGTAAAACCGTTTCCCGGCTGCTGGCAGAACGGTTCAGTTTGGATGCTGATGATATCGAAAACCTGCTCATTGAGGCTGAAGAAAAAGTTTCTGAGGCGGTTGAATTGCATGGTTTTGCCAAGCGCGCCAAGGACGTCTTTGATCATGATGCGCGCATTGAGCTGATCGAGATGTTATGGGAAGTGGTCTATGCCGATGGTGTTGTCCATGATTATGAAGCCAATCTGGTCCGCCGCCTGAGTGGGCTTTTGCATGTTTCAGACCGCGATAGCGGCGCGGCGCGCAAAAGAGTTACTCAGCGACTGGACATCCCTACGTAAGGGTCTTAAAAATCAACGTGTCAGGCGCGTTCAGGCGTGTCAGAAAAGTTATCAACCGGAGAACACCATGACTTACATCGTCGTCGAAGATTGCATTAAATGTAAACATATGGATTGCGTCGAAGTTTGCCCCGTCGACTGTTTTTACGAAGGCGAAAACTTCCTGGTCATCCATCCCGACGAATGTATCGATTGCGGCGTCTGTGAACCCGAATGCCCGGTAGAGGCCATCGTTCCCGATACGGAGCCAAACGTCGAAGAATGGCTTGAAATCAACACCAAATTCGCCAGCTTGTGGCCGAACATTACCCGCAAGGGCGAAGCCCCCGCAGATGCCGAAGAATGGAAAGGCAAACCGGGCAAAAAAGCCATGCTCAGCCCGAATCCGGGTGCCGGAGACTAAAAAACCAAGCTAATTTTCCGACCGCACGCCGGGGCTGTTTTTCCCCTGATTTTTGTGGTATGGTGCTAAATAACGTCGATTGTCGTTGAGCTTCTCGTGAGCTCGCGCATTTCGGCGTTCGGGTTATGTATATGGGACCGGGCACTCAAATGAACAGGAAATGGCGTTAACCGCATGGGCAGGCGGTGCGCCTTTTTATTGGGAAAATAGATACGCGGAACCGGTTGCCGGTTGGCGCGGAATTCAAAAGATGGAGTAATTAAAAATATGGCGGATGATCTCCCCTACAAGCAAGGTGACTTCGTGGTTTATCCGACCCACGGTGTCGGCAAAGTTGAAAGTATCGAAAAGCAGGAAATTGCGGGTCATAAACTCGAGTTGATCGTGATTTCTTTTGATAAGGACCGCATGACGTTGCGTGTCCCGGTTGCCAAGGCGGCGACGTCGGGACTTCGCAAACTGAGCTCGCGTAAACTGATGGACGATGCGATGACCACCCTTAAGGGCCGTGCCCGGGTCAAGCGGACCATGTGGAGCCGTCGGGCGCAGGAATATGAAGCCAAAATCAATTCCGGCAACCCGGTGCTGATTGCCGAGGTTGTTCGTGATTTGCACCGCAATGTGGGGCAGCCGGACCAGTCGTTCAGTGAACGCCAGATTTATGAAGCCGCCCGTGACAGATTGGCCGGTGAAGTTGCTGCCGTTGATAAAACGGATATGGATCAGGCAACCAAAAAGCTTGAAGAGACCATGCAGGTGGCGTGATCCTGCTCAGTGAGTTTCTAAAAAAACGGCTTCATCGGCGACGATGAGGCCGTTTTTGTTTTTGAGCATATGTCATGAGATTGCCGAACCGATGGGGAAGGCCAATTCAACGCCGTCATGCGAGAACGTAACGCAGCCCAATAACAAAAATGATGAGCGACAGGATCATTTGCAGCCAACTGTTTTTCATCCAACGATTGACGAACGGGCCAAGGGTCGCCCCCGCGACCGCTCCAACGGACAGCGGAAGTAGCGCGTTAATGTCCAACTGCGCACCAAAATTGAGATAATTTCCGATGGATACAAGAAGGCTTATAATGATGGCGATCCCGGACGTGGCCGGGATGATGTGCATTGGCATGTGGAGCAACGCCGACATGTAGGGAACAAGAAGAAATCCGCCGCCGACACCAAAAATCGCGGCGATTGTCGCCGTCAGGAGGCCTGCCAGGAAAGGTGACCACATGAGCACACGGTAGTCCCGCCCACCGTAGGAGAAGGTGAGCGTCATACCTGAAAACGATAGGTCTCGAACCCCATGGCTGTCCGCCGTTTCCGTCGAAGACTGTCCGGAATTTTGCTTTCCCCGTGATCTGAACATGTCCCAGACAATTTGGGCGGCGATGACAAGAGTGAGGCCGCCGAACAACGGACGAAAGGTCTTCATGTCTGTCAGGTATACGCTTGATAAGCTGCTTCCAATCCATGCGCCAAGCAGGCCGCCCGCGGCGAGCAACAGGCCCAACGGCCAGACCAGGGCGGAACGTCTGAAATACCCAGGAACAAAAACCAAGGCTGTCGCCAGTACCGTGATCTGGGTCATCGGCTTCACGCTGTTTGGATCGGCAATGCCAACAATGCTAATCAGGCCAAAGGAAGCCAAGATGCCGCCGGCGGCGCCAATAGAAGAAAAAACAACGCCGACGAGAACGCCCCAAAGAGCGATCGTGGCAAAGAAAGAAATTTCCATATCCAACCTCTCAGGGCGGAGCTTTGTACATTCTCTTGATTTTGACAGGTGATGGGAACCCCCTTGTTTATATGAGGTCGAAGCTGGCTATTTGTGCTCGAAATTCACACCCTCAGGTTCCGTCTGAAAGCCAAGGGAGGCGCGCCCATTCTAAGGTCAGGTCCGGATATTCCGCAAATATTGACCGCTGGTGTGCCGATAGGAGACGGCTTGTCCAGGGGGGGCATTGCGGACTCTGCGACCGAGTCAAGTCAGTTCTTTTGATCCGGTTGGTGTCTCAATTTGTGCCCGGTACCGGACTTTGGGGCCCTGGATGAACGCAGGCGGAAGGGGAACCGCGTGACCGAAAATCTGACGGCGGGTTAAAACAACGGAGTCGATAGCATCCGTACTGGCAACCCACCCACGCAGACGCCGGCCTTCGTTCCAGTCTGATCTGACTTTTTTCTGATTGTCGAGACCGAACCAACGCGACCGGCCAGGCTCGGCACCCTCCGGGTCGAGTGCTACGATCTCGAGATAGACAGAGTTTCCGAGTTGAAGCCGGTGATTGTGGGTGCCCATGTAATCGTGGCGTGTCCCGAATGGAACTTCGAGGCCGAGGCAATTTTGGACGTGCGTCACCCCTTCGATCAGCGTTGGGGCTATAACGGTGATGTGGTCAAGTTTCAGCACGTGTGGAGAACTCAAATTCGGTTTCGAAAAACTATATGAGGCAATCTGCCGCGAAATGCAACTGCAGCGTTGGACTCAAACCAGCCGTTCGCCGCACAATGCAAGAATGACCGTTGTTGGCGAACCTTGCCCGTCAGAACCTCCCCTGAGTCACAACCAGACACCATAATCTTGCGTTATGGGTCAAATCATTCTCAGATTATATATCAAACCACAGCTTTTTTTCTGGCTTATCGAACCACCACTTTGACCCGCTGTCCGGTTCTTAACCTTGTGTTGGGTTCCAGTCCGTTCAGCACCCTGAACCACTGGGCATTAAATTTTCCCAGGGGCATGCGGCGAGACAGTGAGGCGACGCTATCGCCTGACGCGACTGTGATCAGGTGAACCTTCAACGGTTTCAGCTCTGCCGCCTCCTTGTCGCTGATCCGGCGGAAGCTGTAGGTGGTACGGCGAAGGGATTCACTCATCTGGTTTGTTCGTTCCGGTGGCGTCAGCATCGCCAAACGGAAAATTTGATCAGGGCCGCCGCGCATGACCAGCAGACGAATATCGCGCAAGCCCTCCTGGGTCTGCATCTGGGAGGACCCGGTGACGGCATCAAGCCCGTTGATGTTCAGGCGTTCAACGCCTTGCATCGTGAGGTTTTTACCATAAACACCGGTGAGGTAGCGGTTTAGGTCCTTAACTTTAGAGGCGGCTTTCTGGCTGGCCATATCAAATACTATACGTGACTTGTAGGGACCGATGGCCCTCACGTGGCTGGGCGAATTAAACACCACATAGTCGGGGGGAGCTTCGAAACGGATCTTAAATTCTGGGTGTATAAATTCCCGGTCCCGGATGATCCCTTGAGAGGAATCACTGCCAAAGACCATTCCGTCGATCTGGGCGAGAAACTCGGTCCGTGCAACGCGTGGGTTCCGGAGCTTTTTGGCCTTCGCCAGCTTGATCGCCTGGATAATCCGGTCTTTGGTGCGTGGATGGGTCGACATGATGTTATGGCTGACCCCGTCCTCTCCCTTCATGGTGGCTTCCAGTTTGGAATGGGCATCAAGTTTTTTGAAAAACTCCGTCATGCCGTCGGGCGTATAGCCAACCCGGGTCATATAGCGCACACCCAGCATATCGGCCTGAAGCTCCTGGCCCCGGGAATACCCCTGAATGGCGGCGTTGGCACCTAAGGAAACGGCCTGTCCGATACCGCTGGGCAGGCCGACAACACTGCCGAGCACGCCGATTACGGTCAGGCCGATGTTTGTCGCCTGCGCCGTCGAATAACGTTGCGCCGTATGCCGGGCCGTAATATGGCCAATCTCATGGGCCAGCACCCCGGCCATTTCGGCTTCGTTCTCTGCCAGGGCCAACAGGCCGCGGGTAATATAGACGTAACCGCCGGGCAGGGCGAAGGCATTGACTTTCTCGTCGTTGAGGATGGTGAACTTGTAGGGCAGGTTAGGGACTTCGGAAACGGCGGCGAGTTTTTTGCCAACTGAGGTCACATAACGCCTTAGTTTCGGACTTTCATATTCACCACCGAACTGTTCAAGAATTTTTGGATGTTCTTCCGCGCCGACCCGTTTTTCGTCATCTTCCGACATGAACGCGGTAAAGCTCTGTTCGCCGGTCGCACGATTTGTCGTACAGGCCGAAACAAGCATGAGTGAGGCCAACAGGACCGGGGCCAGGCCGTAATGAAATTTGTGACGCATCAAAAGCATTTCCATATTATTTTGTCTGATTATGCAGGGCCATGACCATCGCGGCAAGAAGGCTTGCCGGTATTCAGCGCTCGCCAGATGGAAACGATCATCTATAGTGATGCCCGTTAAGATCTCTGTTTTCTCAACGGCCGTACCCTATGGTACATAGCGGGCGGCGGCGGAGAATCAAAAAAAGTCGGGGCAATTTGCCCGGTCAATTAGAAGGAAACCATTTATGCCGATAGTACGGGTCGAAATTTTTGAGGGACGAAGCATCGAGAAAAAACGTGAGCTGGTTAAAGCCCTGACGGCGGAAACTGTGCGTGTTCTGGAATGCGGCGAAGCATCCGTCAATGTCATCATCGATGAGGTCAATCAGGAAAACTGGGCCGTCGGCGGGGAACTCTATAGCGATCGTACCAAAAGGACCTGATGATGGGAGAGGCACGCCAACGTCGGGTGTTGATTGCCGGTTTCAGTCATGAAACCAACACATTCAGTCAGCTACCGACGACGCTCGAATCCTATAAGGCCCGCACACTGGTTTACGGCGCCGACATCCCGGCCAAACTCCAGCATACAAAAACCGAAATCGCGGCGTTTCTGGATGCCTGTAAAAAGCACAACTGGCAGGCCATCCATCCGGTTTATGCGGACGCCACACCTTCGGGGAAAGTCACCGAAGAGACCTTCGATCATATTGTCTCGACGATGATTAACGCGCTTATCGATGAAGCGCCTGTTGATGCAATCATGCTGGCCCTTCACGGCGCCATGGTCTGCACGCATACCAACGACGGTGAAGGCGAACTGTTGAGCCGCATTCGCGCCCATACGGGGCCAGATATCCCGATCGCCGTGACGCTTGATCTGCACGCCAATATTTCGGACCGGATGGTCGAGTTGGCGGACATTATTACCATTTACCGAACCTATCCGCATGTGGATCAGTATGAAATCGCCGAAGAAGCGGCAGAACTCATGCGCCGCACCCTTGATGGCGAAATCCAACCCAGGTGCATGGTGCGTCGGGGCGCCATGCTGGATGGCGCTGATCATGGGCGGACCACGGCCCCCGGGCCGATGACCGAAGTTCTGGATGCTGCCGCGAATTTGGCTTCAACCGAAGGCGTGCTGTCCATTGGCATCGCCGCCGGGTTCCCGTGGGCGGATACGCCGGACACCGGGCCCAGTGTGGTGATTGTCAGTGATGGCGAGAGTACCCAAAGTTCGGCGCTGGCCGAAGGGCTGGTCGAGCAGATCTGGCAAAGTCGTGGTCGCCTGACCATCCAGACCCTGCCGGTCGGAGCGGCGCTGGCGGCGGTGAAAACTGCTCCCGACAGCGACCAGCCGATTGTTATTGCCGATTTTGCCGATAATCCCGGCGGCGGAGGTTATGGTGATTCAACACCTCTGCTGCGTGCCATGATCGATGCCGACCTGCAAAATGCGGCATTTGGTATGATCTATGATCCGGTGACCGTTCGGACCTGTATGGAGCAGGGACTGGGCGCGCATGTTGTTGTCGCCCTCGGCGGCAAGGTCGATCCGCGATTTGGTGAACCGGTTGCCGTAACGGGCCGTGTTTTGGCGATTACGGACGGCACGTTCCGGCTCCAGGGTCCAATGATGGCGGGCATGCCGGTGGACATGGGGCCAACGGTCGTCGTTCAGGTCGGCGGCATTGATGTGGTCATTACCAGTGGTCGGTTTCAGTGTTACGACCGCATGTATTTCGAACATGCGCGTGTGGATATCAGTAAAAAATCCGTCATCGCCGTCAAATCGGCCCACCATTTTCGCGCCGCTTTCGGGCCAATCGCCTCGCAGATTTTGGTTGTTGATAGTAGTGGTGGCCTGACATCTCGAAATTTCAAGGAACTGCCCTATGAGAACGTGCGCCGTCCGGTCTATCCCCTGGATATGAACTAATGATCCTCCTGTTCGTTAAAGCCACGCTTAAAGCAGAATAGATGGACCCTATGCCTCCGGAAACTCAACAGACCCTCGTCGAGAAAACCCTAGGTCTTGCCATGCAGCACCACCGCGCGGGGGACCTTGCGAAAGCTGAGGGGCTGTATCGTCAGGTCCTGCAAAATGACCCCAATCATCCGGTGGGCCTACATTTGCTCGGCGTGCTTGCCCATCAGGTGGGCGACAACGGTGTTGCCGTTGATCTGATCACCAAGGCGCTTTCTCTTAAACCGGATTATGTTGATGCCCATAACGACCTGGGGTTGATCCATAAAGCCTGTAGGCGTCTGCAAGAGGCGATGACAAGTTATCACAAGGCGCTCTCCCTCAACCCGGACAATGCGTATTCCCATTACAATCTTGGCATTGTGCTGCAGGATCTGGAGCAGTCGGACGATGCCATTTTCCACTATCAAAGAGCCATCGAGTTGATGCCTGGATTTGTTGAGGCCCACTATAACCTGGGGATCGTGCTAAAGGAGCTTGGGCGATTGGACGAGGCGGTCTCTCAATATCAGGTCTGTATCAAAATCAATCCTAATAACGATGAAGTCTTCAACAATCTGGGGGCGACTTTACAAGAACTGGGGCGCGTCGAGGAGGCTGTTGAGAGTTTGACTAAAGCCATTCAGATTAATCCACTCAACGCGGAGGCCCATAACAATCTGGGATCTGCCCTGCAAAAGAGCGGCCAACTGGATGAGGCCATAGAAAGATATCGCGAAGCCATCAATTTGCAGCCTGAAAATGCCACGGCCTATAACAATCTAGGATCTGCCTTGCATGAGCGGCGCAGATTTCCGGAGGCTATCGCAAATTATCTGAGGGCGATTGACATAAATCCCGGATACGCCGAGGCTTTTAATAATCTGGGGTTTGTCCAATCGGAATGTGGGCGAACCGAAGACGCCATGCAAAGCTTTCACAAAGCCATTCAATTTAAGCCCGACTTCGTCGAGGCTAACTATGATCTGGGCAACGTTCTGCTTAGAATGGGTCGGCATCAGGAAGGGCTGGAATATAAACGCAAAGGTAAGGGCGTGATTGAGTTTAAAAATGATAATGGCCGACACTTTACCATTCGTGGTGGGCCTGAGGGGGAGGAGGCCTGATGAACGAACGGCTGAGCGTAGGTGGGTCAAAATATCCTAATTTTATCGGTGGCTGGATGTTGGGCAGGCCGTCGATTTGCGATGATTTGATCGAGCTTTTCGAACAAAATAAAAATTTTCAGTCACCGGGCCTCCTGGGCAGTGGGAAAGTTGACGAGACAGTTAAAAATTCAATCGACTTCACAATCTCTCCTTACCAACTGGAGGAGGAGAAATTCCAGGCTGCAGTGAGATATATGGAGGACCTGAAGGCTCTATATTCTGATTATCTGGAACAATGGGAATTTTTGAAAACTTTTTTGCCTCGGGCCCATATCGGACCGTTCAATATTCAAAAATACAATGAAGGCGGACATTTTGGAAAACTGCATTCCGAGCGGACATCAATGGGTAGTTTGCAAAGGACGCTGGTGTGGATGACCTATCTGAATGACGTAGAGGATGGTGGCGAAACCGAATTCCCGATGTTCGGGTTAAAGGTCAAACCCGAAAAGGGAAAAACCCTGATTTGGCCTGCCGAATGGACCCATGCGCATCGAGGTGCCGTTGTGACAAAGGGGCCTAAGTACATCATTACGGGCTGGTTGCATGTCCCCGATGATGTTTGAGGTCAGTCTGGCATTTCAGGGTGGACGGTCGTTGCGGGGGGCGAGGTCCAGCGGAAGGTCAGGTTGATCCGCGAGCCGACCTTGCGGGCTGTCTTGGGAACAGCGTGTTGCCAATGATGCTGAAGCGGGCCGGACATCAGAAGTAAACTGGCATCCGGCAGATCGATGGAGAGCGTCTTATCTTTGTCGGTTTTATGACGTAACCGAAAGCGCCGTGGCTCTCCCAAACTGACCGAGGCTATGCTGGGGTTAACACCGAGTTCCGTCTCGTTGTCGCTATGCCAGCCCATGCTGTCGCGGCCATCGCGGTAAAGATTAAGCAGCACGGAATTTAACGACGCGCCGGAGACCGCCTCAGTCCGCTCCTTGATCATTAGCAGCAGGGGCGTCCAAGGTTCCGGGGGCATGGTCAGGCCGGAATAGGTATAGGGGGCATCGCCGCGCCAACTGCTAAGGCGCGGGGTCAGGACCTTGCGCCCAAACACAGTAAGTTCCTCCTGGCGCCAGGGGCTGGAGGATAACAAGGTCTCGTAGGCGTCGCGGGCCTCTTCAGCAGTCAGGAATTGTCGAAACAGAACGACCTGACCATCAACGTCGCTCAACAGGTCGCCGGGCTCTTGCATAGGGGTCAGTGCAGGTCGGGACGCAGCAAAAAATCGTTGCGATCGGCGGTTTTGATCTGCACGTCAAAAACCTGATCGTCTCGGATGACGGACAGGGTAATCGTAATTCCGGCGTCGCCCAGCGCCCACAGTTGTCGGAAAAAGGTGGGTAAATTTTCAACCGGCTGTCCGTTGATGGCCGACAACATGTCATCGGATTCCAGTCCCGATTTTGCACTGGGTCCTTCTGGGATAATGCCCGCAACATAAAGCTGCTCATCGGAATCGGCGATCATAATGCCCAGCCAGGGGCGCGGCGGTTTGTCGACCCGGCCATAGGTCAGCAGATCCTCGAGTACAGGTTTCAGGATATCGATGGGCACGATCATATTGCCGTCGAAGGGCAATTGATCTTCCTGCGAATGCTGAATAAACAGCGAGCCGATACCGACCAGTTCACCATGCTCTGAAATCAGGGCCGCCCCGCCCCAGACCGGATGGGCAGGTGTTGTGAATATGGCTTCGTTCAGCAGGTATTCCCAGTATCCCGCGAACTCCTGCTTGGCGGCGACCCGCGCACTGATGGCATTCTCAATGCCGCCATGCCCGGCAACGACCACATCGTCACCAACTTGCAATGTTGTTGAACTGCCAAGGGGGATTGCCCGGGCGTTTAATTTCCCCAGCGCCTGCACCAGACCAAACCCGGTTTCCTGATCATAAGCCAGAACGTGACCGGCAACGGCCTGGCCGGTGGCGTCGATCAACCATATTTTTTGGGCTTCAATGGTCAGGTAACCGATTGTCAGCACGACGCCAGAATCGCGGATCAAGACACCATGACCGCTGCGCTCGGTTCCCAATGAGGGTGCGGTGAAGGCGTTTTCGGGCACTTCGCATCGGATAGAAACCATAGCCGTCAGCGCCGCGGCCAGATCGTAATTCATGTCGTCGAGTTTTGGGTGCAGCGCGGGGTCGATGGAAATATCTTCATTCATGCTGTTTTACGAGTCCTGATACTCTCAGTCAGATCGGATTGTTTCCAAATCATGCCACCCCGCGCGACACTTGTCACTTACCCCTGTACAAAGACCCATCACGGAGGCGCGGTGATAGCACAAACGCAGTATATCGGCCGCCATAATGCAGACTGGCGTTGGATACTGATCCGCCGACGGTTGAATTGGTAACCTGGGCGGGCAGGTCTAGAAACAAACGGCTCTAATATCTGTATCCGTAGCGCACACCCGCATTATCCATGCCCTCGTTTTCATCGTCACATAGCCCGCCGTGCGAAATGTGATCCCAAATTATTGACACGCTGTGCTGTTCCAGTATCCGGTAACCGAGCTCCACTGACTCACGAAACAATACCTTACACCCGAATTCGCGCCGACGACCGCTGTCTTCATCCGCACCGTCGATATGCAGGCGCCCATTGTGTGCGGAAAACCCGAAACTGGCGTCTATAAAGAAATCTCCCAAGGGGTCCCATTCCCAGGTCAGGCCCGAATAGACCTGATCCGTATCATCGCTGCTGGCATTGAAACTGGCACCGATATGTGGCCTAGGCGACCACATCCAGTCCAGCCATTGGGGCGAGGTGAACAGGACCTCAATATTTCCGTCCACGCCTTTTTCCTTGGGGGTATTGGTTGAGATTGCCGCCGAATGTTTGAGGATGCCCAGGCGGATTTCCGACAGCCATCCCCATTTTCCGTTCGATGGTTGCTGCTGCTGGGAGGTCGCTGCCGCCGGTGCGGAGGCAACGTTCTGAACCTTAACACCAACGGGTGTCGTCGCAAGGGTCGCAGGCGCAGCGCCACCACTGTAGGCAGGTTGAAAGGCGCTTTTGGGTAAAAATCCACGGTTCTGAATAGATTGTTGGCGAACGGCCTGGGCGAAAACTTGGTTAACAACCTGCCAGTCGAGGCCGGCGGGCGGCACAGTTCCCGCCTTCAGGGGAGCCGAACCGAACCCTACACCAGCAACCAAAAGCGCAACCCCGGCATTCCAAAAAATGCGAGTGGCAGAACACATGTCCTTCATTCTCCCCAGAATATCTAGCCCCAGAGGCCCAAAACATCACAAAATTCAGAGATTTGGTAGTGAAAAATGAAGGCCCTCGACCCGCGTCTGCATCGTGACGGAATGACGTGAGGTTATGGCGCTCCCCCTCCCAGGGGGCCGAGGAGGAGCATGACGTATGGTCAGAGGATCAAAGAAGGCAGTGTTTGGCAAAATCCGTGGCTTCGTTGGTCGTCCAATCACCTTTGGGTTTTTCTTTCAATTCGGCACACCATTCTTTTGATCCGACTTCTGGTGAACATGCCGCCAGACCGGTGGCCGAGACAAAGGCGATCGTTAGGGCAATACAAATTTTCTTTGTTGGGGTCATTTCAAAAACCTTTCCGAATAAAAACAATACATGAGCATAACACGCTCTATCCTGAGCGCTAGATCAAGAAATGTGCAAAAAAATACCTGGTATCATTTTATAGCAAGGTTGGACGGTGCTTGTTAGTATCGTTGTCTTCGCGGTTATGGCTCAACCGATTTTGGACGGGTAGGGGCCGCTAACGGCGGCGTCCCGGAAAATCGACTCTAAAAATGAAATCTTCGAATAAGACCGATGACCTAAATTTTGATGACACGGATGATGATGTCGAGGATGCACCTGTTCTCAGCGGTATCCACACCCATATCACGCCCCAGGGCTTCAAGAAATTTCAGGATGAGTTTAATGAATTGGTCCGGGCCGAACGGCCGAAGGTGGTTGAGGTTGTTTCCTGGGCCGCGGGTAATGGGGACCGGTCTGAGAATGGTGATTATATTTACGGTAAAAAACGCCTGCGTGAAATCGACCGGCGCATCCGCTTTCTCAGCAAACGCTTAAAACATGCAGCCGTTATTGATCCGAAACAACAGACCCGACAGGATCAGGTTTTTTTCGGCGCGACGGTCACCTACGTCAATGATGACGATGTCGAGCGCCAGGTGACCATCGTCGGAGTCGACGAAGCCGACCTTGACGCCGGATGTGTCAGTCTAGCCTCTCCCATCGCGCGGGCCCTGTTGAAAACCCGTATTGGCGACATCGTCGAGTTGCGCACTCCCGGCGGTGCGGTGTCTTTGGAAGTTCTTAGCATCAGCTATTGATATGGTACCTGCTTCCTCTACAGGCGTGTGCGTATATTAGTGGGCTGGCTGTTTGACGGGAGGGGGGGCAGAAACAAACTATACCCAAGAAAGCCGCATGATGTGCTGAGGCCTAAACCGGCCTTGCTGCCGCAAATCACCAGTGCCAACAAATCCACCTGACAGATGCCACATCAAAATCGGTGGTTGTCAGATCAAGTCTGAATTACTTCACTTTACCCCTTATACGGCCGTACTTATCCGGGTGATGTTGGATGTTTCGCCGCCATACATGTTTTTCTCTTCCGGCTTTTGACTCAAGTATTGAATAAATTCAAATTCAAATCCGGCAGGATCGATGAAGTAGATGGTTTTTCTGTGCGGGTGATCCGCACCGATGGTGGCAATCTCATGCCCCTTGGCTTGCAAGCGGTTTGAAATGCCTTCCACGTCGTCAACGACAAACCCGATATGGGCGAGGCCGGGCGAGTGCCCTTTAAGGTCACGGTTATTATCATCACTACCTTCATTCAGCGTGATGTAATTCTCATCTGTGCCGACATGCAGCCATTTACGCTTTTTGCTATACCATTCACTTTCACCTTGTCCGCGCACCTGCCAATCAGGGAAGGCTGTTTGGATAAAATCGAGTGTTGTATCCACATCTTTGACGACTAAATTGACATGTTCCAAACGGATCATTGTCTTTCTCCTTTAAGTTCTCAGTTATGATTGCAGTCTAGTTTGTTTCCTGTTTACCGATAATGCCGTTTATGAGAACATTATTGTTGAGTTAATGTTGACGGTAAGAGCCCATATGCAAGATATCTCTGCCATTCCTGTGTTTACGTGCGTGATTGAGGAGGGAAGTTTCTCGAAAGCTGCAGGTAAGCTCGGCATCACAAAATCTGCTGTTAGCAAGCGAATAAGCAAATTAGAAGCGCAGCTCGGCGTGAAATTACTCCACCGCTCTACCCGTAAACTAAACTTGACTGAGGCAGGCGAGCGTTATTTTGAGAATGCGCTCCTGGCGCTTCGCGCGGCGCAGGACGCCGAAAATTCTGCCACTGAATTGCAAAAAAATCCGCAAGGGACGCTGCGCATTAGCGCGCCGATGTCCTTTGGCCGGATTCATGTTGCGCCGATTATCCCGCTCTTTCTCAAGCAGTACCCGCAAATTCAAATCCATATGTATATGAGTGATCTTTCCCGTGACGTCATTGCCGAGGGGTTTGACATTGCCTTAAGAGGTGGGGATTTGCCGGATTCATCACTCATCGCCAGAAAATTGGCGCCGCTGCATAGCGTTCTTTGTGCGTCTGAAGAATATATCATGCAGCATGGCATCCCTAAAACACCACAGGGGTTAATACGGCATAACTGCATTCTATACACTTATCACACGACAATGAATGAATGGGTTTTTATTAAAAACGGTGAAGAAGAACGTGTGCGGATATCTGGAAATTACCAAGTGAATAACAGCGAAGCGTTGCGTGGTGCTTTGGTTCAAGGGCTTGGTATTGGCCGGTTGCCGACATTTGTTGCTGGCGCTGATATTGAATCTGGAAAACTTATCCCGGTACTGCATGGTTATACGATGCCGCATAAAGCGATCTACGCGGTATTCCCAGAAAAACAATATCTGCCGGAAAAGGTGCGCGTCTTTATTGATTTTATGATTAAGCATTTAGGCGGTGATGTGCCGTATTGGGATAGCTGGAGAAGTGGAAAGTAAAATCTTGGGGTTCAGTTGCAACGTTTAACTTAAGTCGAAAACTCGATATAATCGAAGACGTCTGCACGAGCCTGTTCATGGGTAGCAGAGGTTTTTCGTCGTATCCGCTCGCGTTTAAGAAGCTGGAAGAAGCTCTCGGCCATCACATTGTGATAACAGTTACCCCGGCGGCTCATGCTGGCATGCGCGAGAAGTGGGGCAAGCATCAGCTGCGCTAGTTTAATGATGTTCCCAAGGAGCAATTTGGGTTATTTTTGAAAGACTGTGAATGGCGTTATTAATATCCGTGACTCGTCAGCTCAATTAAAGCCGCTAAGAAAATGGGTTAAAGCTAACTTGAATTGATTATCTGGTGCAGCCCCAATTTTAAAGATCTTCCCAAATTTAATTTTACAAACTCTCTAATAAAGAACTGATTTTATTGTTAGGGTTAATTGTTACACCACATTGTTTTGATGAGTTCTATTGTCAACAAGTTCTCAGAGGTTCGATGATCATTGACTTCTCCGGAATAGTCACTATATATCCCACAGACGATTTGCATTTTATTTGCGTTACTTGAATAGTCGGCACGCCGATTAACTTATTTATCCCCTGACAATGTGAGCGTTAAACAGATCGTTCCGTCACATCGTGTGACCTGCGATATCAACACTCTTGTTAGAGGAATAACCATGACGACAGGTACTGTAAAATTTTTCAACCCGGGCAAAGGTTTCGGATTCATTGAGCCGGAAGATGGCTCAAAAGACGCTTTTGTTCATATTTCAGCCGTTGAACGCGCTGGATTGAGCTCGCTTAGCGAAGGGCAGAAAGTTTCTTATGAACTTCAGCCCGGCAGAGATGGCAAATCTTCGGCCGAAAGTCTACAGCTCGTCGACTGACGCGCGAACAACAATTTGCGAGAACGGCCGCGTGCTTGGCGGCAAAGAGAGGCGCTCGGGAGATAGACTTCCGAGCGGTCTGGGGGAAATCGACCCCGAGACCACGTCCTCGCCATCCACGGAAGGCTAATGGCCTCCGCCATGGCTCCGGGTAGAATTCTTTGCCCGTGACAGATGGAACCAAAAGAAAGGAGTCCAACATGTTCAAGTCAAAAAAATTGACTGCCCAGGAGCAGTTCGCTGCAACCCAGAAGAAGGACATGAAGGCCCGTGAAGAAAAAGAACAGGCGAAGCAGGAGATAACTGAGCACAGATCGAAGCTACGGGCTCTCCGCCTAGCCAAAGAGGCTGAGGATAAAGAAGCCGCTGAACTGGTTGCCGCTGAAAAATTGGCGGCTAAAAGCAAAAAATCGAAACGCGCAGCTCAGGCTAATTGAAGCGCGAACTAACGATTGTTGAGACCACGAACAAATCAGACATGACCGAGAGATGGCGCGCCAGTGCTATCGTCTAACGACTGAACTTTAGGGCCAGAGAGCCCGGTTTCTCGGAAATTTTTAAAAACACCCGCCAACATTGCGCCCGGCTGTGCCTGAGAGCGCACGCTGTTGGCACCTTAAATATCTAGGAATAACAATGAATATAGAACAACACTTTTTAATCAAATATGGCCTGCATAATTTTGTGACATGCGCCCTGACGAGCGGTAAGCACATCTTCCTCATAAAAAACAAGGAAGGTCAGAATATGATTCGCCACGCCAAGACTCTGATCAAAGAAAGCTTTGGCGAAACCACTGACATCCAAGTGATTTAATTTCCGCTAAGGGTATTCCAGCAGAGGTGCGGTCAATTGCGAGTTCTGCAGTAGAAATGAGAGGTTTCCCTGAGAAGTTAACCAGTCTGCTGTCCGAGATCGTGCAGCTGTCGACGTGATGGCAACTGAAGCCGTCAAACGCTATGGCCGCATTGCATTCTGGCCCAAAACGCCGCCCTCTATCTGGCAAGCGACGAGGCGAAGTTCGTTACTGGTCAGACCATCGTCATCGACGGTGGACAGATTTTGCTCTAGGGGGGGTGCCTGAAGTTCTAAAATCAGCTATTGAAATGATATCTGTTTCCGTGATGAGTTCGGGCATGTGTGAAGAACACATGAGATTTAGGGGGTCACTTGATGTATAGAGGTTTGCAGCCGCACGGGAGTCTCCGTTCATCGGCCGTGGTGATCTTGGGGGTCATCCAGGTTTTAAGTTTTTTTGGCTATTTGGGCGGTTTTTTTGACAGAACGGATCAACTTGAATGGCATGAATTCGAGTGGGACCCGTCTACCAGGATCTCAACTATGACTTTATGTTTAGCCTGGGGGATCTCCGTTTATGTCTTGTTGAAAGCCAAGGTAGACCAAAACACGAAGTTAGGGGGAATGGTGCTCGTTAGCCTGCCAATGGCGATATTTGTGCTGCTGTTTTTTGAATTGGTAACGCTGGGCCCGCGTTAGCAGTTACCGTGTAGCTCCTGAGAGCGTCAGTTCGACCCGGCGTCTTTTTAGGCCCTGATAGCGGAAGTCATAATACCTGCAATCTGCGAACAGGCATTAACCCGAGGCAAAAACTTTTTTCAGCAGGTCCGTTGTCCGCGCCGCCGGGTTGGTGCGAATGGCGGCTTCTTCTGCGGCCATGTAGTGAAACAATCCCTCAAGTGCCTTGCTGACAGAATAGGCCGTAAGATCGGTTTTGACATCGGGGACGAACGGCACGGTCTTGTACTGGCTGATCATCGCATCGAACGCCTGAATGGCTCCGACCTGCGACAGGCTGCTTTCGACAATGGGCGTGAATCGCTCGGTCAGCGGTGCCGACATGGTGCGCTGGAAATACTGGGTTGCGGCATCTTTCGGGCCATCCAGGATCTTCTTGGCATCATCGAGGGTCATGGACTGAATGGCAGTCCAAAACACCTCTTTGGCCTCGGGAGCAGCTGCCTCTGCGGCCCGATTGATTCGTGTTTCGACATCCTGGGTAAGGGCACCAAAGCCGAATTTGTTCAAAGTCTGGTGAACCGTATTAAGGGTATCGGGAAGCGGGATATGAATGGCTGGATCCCCCAGATAACCATCCGCTTGCCCGACCTGGGACACGACTTTTTCAGATCCGATCCTCAGCGCCTCTTTCAGGCCGGCGGTGATATCTTCCGTGCTGAGCCCCATCATTCCTGAAGACGACCCGCCTTCACCCGTCACCTGTTTGGTTACTTCCTTGACCACACCTTTGGTCAGGTCAGACCAGCTTTGCGCGTACACGGGAGAAGCGATTGCCGTTGCGGCAATGACCAGGGTAATGACTTTCAACATGATACTCTCCGAAGCTAAAATTTAGGTGGTGATGTTCGGGTCACCAGCATCCTTGAAGCGGGCCAAGCCGCGTTTCAGGAAACTATCACGCATAGGCTGACCATTTCCTGAATGGGCGACCATTTGGTCTGCAGACGTCGGTGCGGTTACCTCGGGCCAGTGCCCGGCTTGCGGCCCCGAACCTTCGGCGGCGATGTCGAGGGGATCATCATCTTCAATTGCCGGCGTGTCCAGCAACTCCATATATTCCCAGGTGGCTTCCAGCGGAATGTTGTTGGGGTCATAGAAATAAATCGACCAGAACATGCCGTGATCGACGGCACCGTGTACATCGATCCCGGCAACCTCCAGCCGGTCTTTTAAGCCAAATAGTTCTTCCTTAGAGGCGACCGTGAACGAGACGTGGTCGAAGCCCAAGGGTTCGCTGGTGCGCTCACCGGGAAACTTTTGTTTCATCGGCACGGCACCTTCATACTCGAAAAATGCCACATGGCTTTCACCGTCACCCAAACGGAAAAAATAATGGCGATACCCATCATGACCGATCCCGGCACTGAGTTCCATGCCCAGCAGGTCTCGGTAAAACCGCACCGTTCTGGTCATGTTATCGGTGATAAATGCGAGGTGATTAATGTTGTGCAGTGCCATTGTGCATCTTCCCAAAGCCGAAACCCATTATAGCATATAGGTGCATCCCGGAGTTTTATCGAGGGTGTATTTTTCCATCACCCTTTGGGGCGGTCCATCGCAAAGACCTTTTCCACCCGGGTGTAATCCTTATAGCCCATCCGGGCCAGCGGCATAATCCTCTCGATGTCGATAAGGCCATCAACCAAAATATCATCGTTGATGTGAATGCCGACAACCTGTCCGGTCACCAACGCGTTGCGCACGCCGGGAGTGTCGCTCGGCATGTCGAGGGTTTTGTAGTAGACACATTCCATGTGGATGGGGGCGGCTTTGACGCGCGGTGGTTTGACCAGTTGCGACGGTTGGGTTTCCAGTCCGGCCAGATCGAATTCATCAACATTGGCATCGACGGATGCACTTGACGCGTTCATCTGATCACGCAGATCCCAGGTTGCCATGTTGCAGATGAATTCCCCGGTTTCCTCAACATTTGCAAGTGAATCCTTGGTTCGCTCATCAGTATTGCCGTTGGCCCCGAACATGACCATCGGTGGCTCACCGCTAACGCCATTAAAAAAACTGTAGGGTGCCAGATTGACATGCCCGCTGGCGCTTATGGAAGAGATCCAGCCGATGGGACGCGGCACGACGCAGCTCTTGAATGGATTATGGGGCAGGCCGTGCGGTTTGTTGGTTTCCCAGAACATAAATTACTCCTCCAGTTAATCACGTTTACGAAACAGGTCGCCAAGCCAGAAGGCCTGCGCCCCAATGGCGCCAAACGGCAGCAGAATCCACACCACGTCAAATGCCGCAAGAATCAGGATGATAAAGCAAAACTCCGCGCGGCTGAGGGTGTGAAGGACATAGAATAGTTTTTGTCTGAACGTCGGTGGGGCTTCGGATTCCGGCTCCCGCTCTGGCTCACCAGCGGCCTCTTTTTCTGCGGCTTTGCGAGCTTGGACGAACCTGTTGGCGCGAACCAGATCGACGCCATAGTCGATGGTTGACCCGGCGGCGGCGATCAACCCTAACCATAACCACCAGATTTCGCTCCCGGCAACCCAGGTGCCGTATCCGAGACCGGCAAATATCGCCGTATCAACGATCCAGTCAACAAAATCATCAAACGCCGCTCCTGTGGGAGAGCATTGACCCTTGAGCCGGGCAATCACACCATCGCAATAATCCAGCCCGTAACTGAGAACCAGCAAAAGCGCACCATAAATGTTCCAGATCAACTCACCTTTCGTAAACAGCCAGCAGCCGGTTAAACCGATCAGCATGGAGATGAAGGTGACCTGGTTGGCGCTAACGGGTAGTTTGATCAGGACAAGAGATAAATAGTATCCAAACAACCGGGCCAGGGGGAACAGGCTGTCCGGAGGGATCACTGCAGGGCCGCTACTCCCTGGTTTTCCAGCCTCCAGGTTGACTTGAATGGAAAGCGACATGATTTATTAACCTTGAGGGACGACAATCACGGGCGACAACAATCACGCTATGTAACCCAGACGGGTGGCGGGGACAACCGGATTGCTTCTTTATCACGTTATCGTCAACCGGCACTTCGGGTTTGTGTAGTTTTGGGCCGAATGATAGGTTCTCCGCCGAATTGAGATATAATCCGCTACAGGAATGCGCCTTTGGCTAAAGTTCTTTCATATATAGGGCTTTTCATCGGTCTGGTTGTAATGACCGGCCTGATCGCGTGGCAAGGCGTTGGTGAGGTTGCAGATATCATTCTGGCGTCCGGATGGCCGATTTTTCTGGTGCCTCTGGCCTGGAGCCCGACCGTCTTTCTGGGCACTATGACGTGGCGACTTCTGTTCGAACTCGGCAAGGAACCTCGCTTCAAGGATGCCTTCATGGCGTTGTGGATGGGCCGCGCGATCAACACGTTGCTTCCGGTGGCGACCATTGGTGGCGAGATCGTCAAGGCCCGCATGCTGATTTTGTGGGGCTATCCCAAGGCTGAATCCAGCGCCTCCGTTGTGGTCGACAAGACGGTTCAGGTGTTTGGTGTTATCATCTGGGGGCTGATCGGTGTGAGCTTGCTGGTTCACTATTCCGTCGAGCAGGGGATGATTGCCGCCGCATTGACGGGATTTGCGATCTTGGGCGCCGGTGTCGCCGGATTTGTGCTCGTGCAAAAGACCGGCATGGCACGTTTTATGGTCAATTCGGCTCACAAACTGACGAAGGCCGATTATTTTGAGAATCTCAAAGATGGCGCGGAGCGGGTAGACGGTTGCGTCCGTGCGACATACGCCCGGCCGGGTCGGTTGGCCCTTGCCACATTCTGGCGGGTGTTGGCTCTCGTGTTACAGACGGCAGAGGTCTGGGCCGCAGCTTATGTGCTGGGGCATCCGATTTCGGTCATGGAAGCCATGTTCCTGAAAAGCATGACGTCGACCTTAAGTGACGTTGCTTTTGTGATCCCCAATGCCTACGGCATTCAGGAAGGGGCGTTTGTTGTATTGGGCGCGATGATCGGATTGCCGCCGGACTTGATGCTCGCCATATCCCTTTCCATCCGCATTCGTGAATTACTGGTTGATGTGCCGGGCCTCGTCATTTGGCAGCATGCCGAGGGCCATCATTTTTTCAAGAACCGTAAATTGTCCGCAGCGGGGAAACCCTGAAATGAGTATTGCGCTCTATATCGGGTGGGTCTTGTTTGCGGCGTCAGTCGGCTATTTGCTGGTTGCCAGCTATTGCGTACTGCGGTTTCGGCGCAGGCTGTCCAAAACGCCCAAGCCGCTGACCGAACATCCCGGCGTCACCTTATATAAACCGCTGCATGGTCTGGATTATGGCCTAAAGCAGAACCTGCTGACGTTCTGTCGGCAAGACTATCCCAGCTATCAGGTCGTATTCGGCGTTTCGGACAGCAGTGACCGTGCGATATCCGTGGTTCGCGAACTCATCAGAGAATGCCCGGACGTGGATATGGAGCTGGTCATTAGTAGCGACTCGAACGGCAACAACCCGAAAGTCAGCAATCTGATCAATATGGATGCGTTTGCCAAACACGATGTTCTGATCATTTCCGACAGCGACATGCAGGTCGAGGCGGATTATATCAAGCGGGTTGTTGGCGGGTTCGACTCAGATCGGGTGGGGTTGGTTACGTGCCTATATAAAGGTACGGCGGCCCCGGGGCTGGCGTCACAGCTGGGGGTGATGTTCATAAACCAGTGGTTTACGCCATCGGCCTTGATCCCAGCAACGTTCGGGAAAATGAAGCACTGCTTCGGTGCGACCATGGCGATCAAACGCAGCGTTCTGAACCAGATTGGCGGTTTCGAAGCCTTGGCCGGGAATCTGGCGGATGATTACACCCTTGGACGATTGGTTAGGGGCGCCGACTATGAAATCCGTCTGGGTGATGTGGTAATTGAAAATATTGTTGAAGAAGCTGGTGTGAAATCCCTTATTTTACACGAACTCCGCTGGGCCCGAACCATTCGATCCGTTGAACCGCTGGGGTTTCTGTCAACTTTTCTAACGGATAGCATTCCGTTAGGCCTGCTTGCTGGCCTGCTGGCTTATGTCACGGGTTACGGCCTGCCTTGGGTTATCGGGCCATTTGTTTTGGCGTTTGCAGTACGAATTATTTTGCATTTCTCGACAAAGGCCACATTTATCTCTAAACAGTCGGTCCCGTTTTGGATTATCCCTGTTCGCGATGTGCTTTCTTTTCTCGTTAGGCTTTTGTGCTATACGGGACAGACAGTTAATTGGCGCAATTCAAACCTTTCCGTTGGCAAAGACGGCGAAATAAATCAGTCAGACCCAAGCAATACGGCAGTAAAACGATATGAAAAAAACCCTATTTCTGAGTCCCCCGTCCTTTGAAGGATTTGATGGTGGTGCCGGTTCGCGCTATCAGTGCAAACGCGAGGTCCGCTCCTTCTGGTACCCGACCTGGCTTGCCCAGTTGGCGGCTCTGGTGCCGGACAGCACACTGATTGACGGACCAGCGGGGGGATATACGCTCGATCAGTTGCTGGTCGAAGCACCCAAATACGAAGTTCTGATCGTCTATACGTCGACGCCGACCTTTGCCAACGATGTTCAGGTCGCAAACGCCATGAAAGAGGCGAACCCGGAATTATTGATCGGCTTCTGCGGCGCGCATGTGATGATCAATTGGGAATCGGCGATGGACGCATCGCGGCATATTGATTTTGTCTGTGACAAGGAATTCGACTTCACGGTCAAGGAAGTCTGTGAAGGCAAACCCCTTGGCGATGTCATGGGGCTTTATTACCGTGACGGTGACAAGGTGGTTAAATCCGGAGAGCGGGCCTTGATCCATGATATGGATTCACTGCCCTGGGTAACGCCGATCTACAAAAAGTTCCTGGATACAAAAAATTACTACAACGGCTACATGCTACACCCTTATATGTCGTTATATACCGGGCGCGGGTGCAAATCGCGGTGCACCTATTGCCTGTGGCCGCAAACCATTTCGGGTCATAATTACCGTACCCGGTCGGTCAAGGACATTGCCGCTGAAATCGCTTATGCCCAGAAAGAGTTCCCGGAAGTGAAGGAGTTCTTTTTCGACGATGATACCCTGACCGATAACATCGAACACGTCGAAGCGTTGGCGGTCGAGCTTGGAAAGCTGGGGGTTACCTGGTCGTGTAACGCCAAAGCCAATGTGCCCCGGAAAACTCTGGAAATCCTGAAAGCCAATGGCCTACGTCTGCTGCTTGTTGGTTATGAGTCCGGTAACCAGAAAATTCTCAACAACATGAAAAAAGGTGTTCGCCTGGACTTCGCCCGGCGCTTTACCAAAGATTGCCATGATCTGGGCATCCTTATTCACGGCTGTTTCATTATGGGGCTTCCCGGTGAAACCCGTGAAACCATTAAAGAAACCATGGCCTATGCCAAGGAAATCGACCCGAAAACCATACAGGTCTCTCTGCCGGCTACCTATCCCGGTACGTTTCTTTACAAACAAGCCATGGAAAACGGCTGGCTGCAGACGGACGAGTTGACGGAAGGTCTGGTCACCGATAACGGCACCCAGGAAAGCATTCTGAGTTATCCGCATCTGGACAAGACAGAAATTTTTGAAGCCGTCGAAACGTTCTACAAAGATTTCTATTTCCGTCCAGCCAAGATGGCGCAGCTGACCTGGGATATGTGTCGGGACTGGGATGTCATGAAACGCCAATTGCGGGAAGGCAAAGAATTCTTCAAGTTCCTGTGGGGACGCAAGGAAGCCGCTTGAAGAACCTCATCGTTACCGCTGACGATTTCGGTATCTCGAAAGAAGTAAACGAGGCAGTAGAAGCCGCGCACAAAAGCGGCATTCTGACCGCCACATCATTGATGGTTGGCGAGCCGTTTGCGGCTGACGCTGTGGAGCGTGCCCGTGCGCTGCCCACGTTGGGCGTCGGTTTGCATGTGGCGCTATCGAGGGCCCGCCCTGTTTCCCCACTGGCCCAAATCCCTGACCTGGTCGACCGAGACGGCCTGCTGCGCTCAGGTTTGGTGGGCGCCGGGTTCAGATTTTTCTTCTTGCCCTCCGTGCGCCACCAGCTTGAGGTTGAGATCTCAGCACAATTTGAGGCTTTTGCAAAAACCGGATTGCCGCTGGATCATGTCAACGCCCACAATCATCTGCATTTGCACCCCACGGTGCTCAGTCTGATGTTTAAGATTGGCCGGAAGTTTGACATGAAATCCGTGCGCCTGCCAAAGGATGCCGCCGCAAGAGGGCTCGGTTCTAAATTTCTTTCCCTGTGGGTTGGGTTGATGAAATCACGGCTTCGTAAAAACGGCATCTGTCATAATGATGTTTTGCTGGGGCTCGAGCAGACAGGCTCCCTGGATACGAAATTCTTGATTTCCATGATCGAACGGTTATCAGATCAAACGGCAGAATTGATGTGTCATCCGGCAACCGGACCGTGGGCAGGTATGGACCCGATGGCCAGAGACTTTCGTCACGATCTGGAGTTTGAAGCTCTGATCAACGCTGCGACGGTTACTGCGATCAGAGACAATGACGTCCGCCTGATCACCTATAAAGATATTGCCGACTGAGAGATTAAATGACGAATTCTGATGAGCCCGAGGCAACAAAACCGAAATATGTTCTGGGTCGGTCCTGGACACATCGACTGGCCCTTATAGTCGTGCGCCCGTTGGCCAATACGCCGATCACCCCGAACCACCTGACGACGCTTCGCCTGATCACTGGTCTGTTGGCGTGTTATTGTTTTGCCACCGGAGACCGAAGTCTGGTGATTTGGGGTGGCTGGATATGGGTGGTGTCGGCTTTTCTGGACCGGGCCGATGGAGAATTGGCACGGGTCAGTGGCAAAACCAGCCCGTGGGGTCACAAGTTCGACATGTTTTGTGATTCGGCGGTTACCAGCCTGTTTTTTGTCGCCGGCGGTATCGGGCTTCGAGATGCGGAACTTTTGGGTGCGGAATTGGGCGACTGGGCGATTGTCATGGGTGTGGCCGGTGGGCTTGGCGTTTTGGCGGCGGAATATTTCGCGGAACAAATCGACAAACGTAATGATGACCCGGCAGATAGTGCTTACCCCGGGTTTGCCGGATTTGATTTCGACGATGTGTTGTATCTGTTTGCCGCTGTTGCGTGGCTGGACGTGTTCATGCCGTTTGTCGTCGGCGCCTCGATTGGTGCACCGGCTTTCGCTCTTTTGACATGGTATAGATGGCAACGGCTTCCGCCGCAGGAAACCATCCGGGACTAAGCTGGTTTCAAATATCCAAAATCAGTGTTTCGCCGGGTTTTGCCCGCGACACACAAATCATAATTTGAGTCTCCTGATCTTCTTCGCTCAGGAACTCATCACGATGGTCGGCTTCGCCGCTCAGCAGGCCTGTTTGGCATGTGCCGCAAATTCCCGATTGGCAGGCTGATTCCGCTTCGACACCTGCGTCACGAATAACCTCGAGAATGCTTTCGCCGGGCCGGATTTTCAGGGTTTTCCCACTTTTTTTCAGGACGACCATGAACGTATCATCACCGTCCTGGTTCGCATCTTCGGAACCGGCGAACAGTTCATAATGAACAGTGCCTTCGGGCCAGTGAGAAGCGGCGTTAAGGGCTGCATCAATCAGGCCCCTGGGACCACAAATGTAGAGATGGGCACCATCGGGACGGTTTTGCACCGTCTCTCCCAAATTAATACCGTTTGCCGGGTCACCGCCATCGTGATGGAAGGTCAGGTTATCACCGAAAATATCCGCGACATCCTCACGGAAGGCGGTTTGTTCCGGACTTTTGGTGCAGTAGTGAAGGGCCTGGCGTGCGCCGTTGTCTTGTAGATGGCGTCCCATGGACAGAATTGGCGAAATGCCAATGCCGCCGGCAATAAAGATATGCTGATGGGCATCATCGGCCAGTTCAAAATTATTTTCCGGCGTCACCGCCGTAACCTGATCGCCTTCTTTCAGGTTGTTGTGCATCCAGTGTGAGCCGCCTCGTCCATCGGGTTCATCAAGGACGGCGATGACGTACCGGTCTCGCTCGGTAGGGGCGTTGGTGAGCGAGTAGGAACGGCGCAGGTCGTCATTGATTTTAATGTCGATATTCGAACCGGCGCTGAATGCGGGAAGAGTCTGGCCATCGGCGGGACGCAACTCGAACAATTTGATGGCGTCCGTCAGGTTTTCAACCTTGCTGACAGTTAGCTGTAGATCCGTACCCGAAACCGGGTTGGGGAACTCCTGATCGTTGGCGAGTATCAGGTGTTCCACCTGTTTGCCGTTGAGTATGTGATGTTCAAGAATGTCATCGATGTCGTCGGTTGATGTAATGCCATACCAGATGCCGTCCGGATAAATCACCATGACCGGACCAAGCTCACATCGGTCCAGGCAACCCGCCTTGTTGACGCGGATGCCTTCGATGCCAAGTTCCTTGGATTTTGTTTTCATATACTGGTGAAGTTCGACGGATCCCTGCCGCGCACACGAACCGCGCGGGTGATCCGGTTCGCGTTCGTTAATGCAGCAAAAGATATGGGCGTCGTAAAAGTGTTCGGTCATATTGGAAAGCTTTCTACAGGTCAGGGCTGTCAGCAGATAGATTGGGAATCATTGCCGTAACGTCAATAGCGTTTCTACATGGCCCCGTCAGTTTTTCAAGAAAGGCGGGCAGTTTTTCAGGAAAGACTGGTCTTCGCGGGTTTGGGCAAAGTGATGGCTGCAACTGCCATCAGCACCGCGCACCCCCCGAGAATCTGAAACAATGTGGTAAACCCACCGCCCCAATGATGGAGATAGGAAATTAGCGGAACCGCCATGGCACCAACACCAAGGTTCAGGAGATAGCGAATGGAAAACACCTTGCCGCGATGGGAATCGGGAACATAGCGGGTGATCAGGGTATCGATGATCGGGATCTGTCCAAACACGCAGGACATGCCCAGCAGAGCCAGCGCAAATACCATCAGGCCATCGGCAAAGGCGACCCCGGCAAACACGATGAATTGCGACAATACGATGCCGACGATCAATGTTTTTGCCGACATTCGATCGACGGCAGAACCGGCGATGACCTGGGCCAGTGAGGCGACAGCATAAACAATTGCCGCCATCGCCGTATAGGTCAGAAAATCAGGCCCCGAGTCCGCCAGTCTCTCTTCAAACAGTTTGGGGATGGAGACTGTGGTGGAGTTGAAAATCAGTCCACCCAACAAGGTCACGATGGCAATGACCCCCAATACATGACGCCAGCCCGGGACAAATGCCTCATCCATGGAGGCGACGGTCTTGGTTTTGGATTTTATCGGCGGATCGGCGGGAACAAGCTTCCAGAACAGAACGCCCAGAATTATAGAAACGATGCCGGGCGCGATGAACGCCGCCCGCCAACCAAAAGATACGGCGATGGCACCGACGAATAAAGGAGCAGCGGCAACGCCCAGGTTCCCAAAAACACCATTTATGCCGAGCGTCTTTCCGGGTTTTTCAAGGCCCTGAACCAGCATTGGGATACCAACGGGGTGATAAATCGCCGCAAACAGACCGATTGCCGCCAATCCAGCCCCGACCTGCCAGATACCCTCGGCAAAGCCGGTCATGACAGCCGAAAGGCCGATGCCGATGAAGAAGATCAGGATCAGACGATGACGCCCCCAATGATCACCTAACCATCCAAACACCAATGCCATGGCACCAAACAAGACGAAACCCGGTGTCGCGAAAACTAGAATTTCTCCGTAGGTTTTGCCAAATTCAGCGGCAATTGTGATCACTGCTGTTGCGTAGATCAGCATGAACAGATGATCCAGAAAATGTGCCATATTCAAAAACAGCGTTCTCGCGGCGGGGGGCGCAGGGGGCATAAAAATCTCCTTCTCGATTACCCTACCCTGCGGAAAAGGTCTCTGGAAGTGATTTCGGATTTACAATGAGCAAAGGGCTGGAGTTGGGAAAATTACGGGAAATTTGCAGAAAATTTAGGTAAACTATCCGTATCGCCTATCTATGCCATTTTAATTCCTAGGGTTTTAGTCGGAATTGAAGAGGGCTGGAGCCTAACAAACCCGCTGACATCCCGCCGAATAAGGCAGGGTCGAACTTTTTTGATTGGCTGATCGGGGCTCGTTTGGTATCTAACTGGGCATTTTTGTGAATCTCCAAGATAGCTTACGCAGAGTATGAACGATGAACCATGTCAGCACGCCCAGAGGTCCCGGATACCCAGATGAGCAGGGAATGTATGATCCTGCCAAGGAACACGACGCATGCGGTTTCGGGTTTATCGCCAATATCAACAACGAAGCCAGTCACGAGATTGTTCATCAGGCGCTGAAAATCGTTGTTAACATGGGGCATCGTGGCGCCGTTGGCGCAGACCCCCTGGCTGGTGACGGCGCCGGCATTTTGATTCAGCAGCCGCATGAATTTCACAAAAAGGTTTTTGGCGCACAAGGGATCACTGTGCCCGAGAAAAACGACTATGCCGTCGGTATGGTGTTTCTGCCACGCGACGAGCGTCGACGGGCAAAATGTGTGGCGGCGTTCAATCGGGTAACCGCAGCAGAAGGACAGGCGCTTCTCGGTTGGCGCGATGTGCCCGTCGATAATTCCGTGCTGGGCGAAACCGTTAAACCTAACGAGCCGGTGATCCGGCAAATTCTCATCGGCAAGGGTCCCGATACTGAAGATACGGATGCCTTTGAGCGCAAACTTTATGTCATTCGTAAACAGGCTCACCACGCGATCTGGGATTATGACCAGGAAGCCTGGAAAGATTTTTACGTACCCTCGCTGTCGGTGCGCACCATCGTTTTCAAAGGCATGGTGCTGGCCCCTAACCTGGGTAAATATTATGTCGATTTACAGGATCCGGATTTCCAAACCGCCATGGCCCTGTTCCACCAGCGGTTTTCGACCAATACGTTCCCATCCTGGCGACTGGCTCAGCCGTTCCGTTATCTCAGCCACAATGGCGAAATCAATACATTGCGTGGCAACATCAACTGGATGAACGCGCGGCGTCACAACATGAGTTCGAAAATTCTGGGTGAAGACCTGGAAAAGCTGTGGCCATTGATCGGTGACGGCTCGTCGGATTCATCGACCTTTGACAATGCGCTCGAGCTTTTGGTGATGGGTGGTTATTCACTGGCTCATGCGATGATGCTGATGATCCCTGAAGCCTGGACTGACAACCCGCTGATGGACGAAAAAAGACAGGCGTTTTACGAGTTTCAGTCGGCCCTGATGGAGCCCTGGGACGGTCCCGCCGCCATGGCGTTTTCAGATGGCCGCCAGATTGCCGCAACCCTTGACCGTAACGGTCTGCGCCCGGCACGTTATGTTGTCACGGAGGGCGGGTTTGTGGTCATGGCCTCCGAAGTTGGTGTGATCGATATTCCTGAAGAAAAAATCATCAAAAAATGGCGCCTTCAGCCTGGAAAGATGCTGCTGATCGATCTGGAAGAGCATCGCATCATTTCAGATGAAGAACTTAAATCCGATTTGGCGGATGCCCGGCCTTATAAGGAATGGCTGGAGAAAAACCAGATCATGCTTCGGGACCTTCCGGCCGAAGTCGGCCCGATGACACCTGACCCCGAAACGTTGTTGAACCTGCAGCAGGCGTTTGGTTATACCCGAGAAGACATCGGATTTTTCTTCAAACCCATGGCGACCAGCGGCCAGGACCCCATTGGGTCCATGGGACGGGACATTCCGCTGGCCCCGTTATCCGATAAATCGCGCATGTTGTATGACTATTTTTTCCAGAACTTTGCCCAGGTGACCAACCCGCCGATCGATCCGATCCGCGAAGAACTGGTGATGTCGCTGGTCAGCTTCATCGGTCCGCGTCCGAACCTGCTCGATCTGGACTCAGGCGGAACCAACAAACGTCTGGAAGTTCCCCACCCGATCCTCACCAACACGGATCTTGAGCGTATTCGCCGTATTGAGAATCAGGTGGATGGGTCGTTCCGCACCTATACCTTGGATATCTGTTATTCGGTCATGGATGGCCGTCGTCAGACCATGGCCGAAGCCATTGAGGCCTTGTGTCAGCGGGCCGAGCGGGTTGTCGGTGAGCACGGATACAACATCCTGATCCTGTCGGATCGCGGCATGGATGCCGATCATATCGCCATTCCGGCGTTGCTGGCGACGGGCGCCGTTCACCATCACCTGATCCGCAAGGGTTTGCGCACCAGCGTCGGCCTGGTTGTCGAAACCGGAGAAGCCCGCCGGGTTCACGATTTCTGCCTGCTCGCCGGGTATGGCGCCGAGGCCATTAATCCCTACCTAGCTTTCGATACGCTTGCCAACCTAAGGCGCGATTTTGGTGATGAGTTGTCGGAAAAACAGGCTCATAAACGCTACGTCAAGGCGATCAATAAGGGTATACTCAAGGTCATGTCCAAAATGGGCATCTCCACGTATCAGTCCTATTGCGGGGCGCAAATTTTTGATGCGGTCGGATTGTCGAGCAAATTTGTCGAAGCCTATTTCACCGGCACGTCAACAAAAGTCGAAGGCGTTGGGTTGGATGAGATCGCCCAGGAAACCGAAACCCGTCATGCGCTTGCCTTCGGTGATCAGCCAAATATGCGCGACGATTTGGAAGCGGGAGGGGATCTGGCGTTCCGCCTTGACGGTGAAGAGCATGTCTGGACACCGGAAACGATTTCGACGTTGCAGCATGCCGTCCGCAAGGGGGACTACGACCTGTTTGGCGTTTACTCTTCCAAGGTCAATGAGCAATCAACCAAACTGAAAAACCTGCGCGGTTTGTTTGAACTGAAGCCTGTTGGCGATCCGGTGCCGCTGGAAGAAGTGGAGCCCATCGAGAACATTCTCAAACGCTTCGCCACCGGCGCCATGTCTTTCGGTTCCATCAGTTGGGAAGCCCACACCACCCTGGCCATCGCCATGAACCGCATTGGCGGCAAATCCAACACCGGTGAAGGTGGCGAGGAAGCGGAACGGTTTGAACCGATGGCTAATGGCGATTCCATGCGTTCGGCGATCAAACAAGTGGCGTCCGGGCGATTTGGCGTGACCAATGAATATCTCGCCAATGCAGATGATATCCAAATCAAGATGGCGCAGGGTGCAAAACCCGGAGAAGGCGGCCAGTTGCCGGGCCACAAAGTCGATGGCAGGATTGCCGCCGTGCGGCATTCAACACCGGGCGTGGGTTTGATCTCACCACCACCACATCACGATATTTATTCCATTGAGGATTTGTCTCAGCTCATTCATGACCTGAAAAATGTCAATCCTGAAGCCCGCATATCGGTCAAGCTGGTTTCGGAAATTGGCGTCGGCACCGTTGCCGCGGGTGTCAGTAAGGCCCATGCCGATCATGTGACCATTTCCGGCCATGATGGCGGTACCGGGGCAAGCCCGATTACGTCGCTGCTGAATGCCGGCGGCCCCTGGGAAACCGGTCTGGCTGAAACTCATCAAACGCTGGTCCTTAACGAACTGCGCGGCCGGATCGCAGTGCAGGTCGATGGCGGACTGCGGACCGGCAGGGACGTGATCGTCGGCGCGTTGCTGGGGGCCGATGAATTTGGCTTCGCCACGGCGGCGCTGGTTTCCGAAGGCTGTATCATGATGCGTAAATGTCACCTCAACACCTGCCCGGTCGGTGTCGCAACGCAGGATCCTGAACTCCGCAAACGCTTCAACGGTGATCCGGATCATGTGGTTAATTTCTTCACGTTCATTGCCCGTGAAATCCGCGAGCTGATGGCCGAACTCGGGTTCCGTAACTTCAATGACATGATCGGGCGCACCGACGCGCTCAACACACGCGCCGCCGTTGATCATTGGAAAGCCCAGAACGTTGATCTTTCCAAATTGCTCTATCAACCGGATGTTCCCGAGGGTGTCGCCGTTTTCAACAATACGACACAGGATCACGGTCTTGAAGACGCCCTTGATCATGAACTGATCCGCCAGTCGCAACCGGCCCTTGAAGACGGTAAACCTGTGGAGATCACGTCCGAGATTCGCAATATCAACCGGGCCGCCGGCGCTATGCTTTCCGGGAAAATCGGCAAGAAATTTGGCATCGAAGGGCTTCCGGAAGGTTCCATCCACATCAAGTTTACCGGCAACGCCGGGCAGACTTTTGGCGGATGGCTGGCCCATGGCGTATCGCTGGAACTTTCCGGAGACGCTAACGATTACGTCGGCAAAGGTCTTTCGGGCGGGCGCATCAGCATTTACCCGTCGGAAAAAAGCAAGATCGTGCCGCACGAAAATATCATCGCAGGGAACACTCTGCTTTATGGCGCCATTTCCGGTGAGTGTTTCATCCAGGGTGTTGTCGGCGAACGGTTTGCCGTCAGAAACTCCGGTGCGACGGCAGTCGTCGAAGGTTGCGGAGATCACGGCTGTGAATACATGACCGGCGGCATTGTCGTCGTGCTGGGCAAGACCGGGCGGAATTTTGCCGCCGGGATGTCCGGCGGCATTGCCTACGTGCTCGATGAAGACGGCGAATTTGAGACTCTGTGCAATATGAGCATGGTCGATATTGCGCCGATCGCCGATGAAGAACGTTTTATGACGGAAGAAGAAGCCCAGTCAGGGGATCTGGAAAGTCATGGAATGGTCGATGTTTCTGGCGATATGACGCGCCATGACGAGCAGCGTCTGAAAGGCCTGATTGAAACGCATCTGCATCATACGGGAAGTGCAAGGGCCCGGGAAATTCTGGATAACTGGAATGATTATCTGACAAAATTCGTCAAGGTTATGCCAATTGAATATCGTCGGGCTCTGCAGGAAATGCAGGCCAAATCAGCGGCGGCGGAAAGCGAAGGTGCCAACCTCGCTGTAGGAGCTTGAGGTATGGGTAAACCAACTGGATTTCTGGAGATTGATCGTCGTGACCGGACCTATGCACCTGTCGATGATCGCCTAAAGCACTTCAAGGAATTTGCCGTTCCGCTGAACGAAGATGAAGTTTCAGCACAGGGTGCGCGCTGCATGGATTGTGGCATTCCCTATTGTCATCAGGGCTGCCCCGTTGATAACCTGATCCCCGAATGGAACGAGTTCGTCTATCGCGGAAAATGGCGTAAAGCCTTAAGGCGCCTGCATAGCACAAACAACTTCCCGGAATTCACCGGCCGGGTTTGTCCGGCGCCGTGCGAAGCCTCCTGCACGCTTAATCTTAACGATGAGCCGGTGACCATCAAGAGCATCGAATGCGCGATTGTTGACCGCGGCTGGGATGAAGGCTGGATCAAACCTGAAATCCCCAAGCACCGTACTGGAAAACGTGTCGCCGTTGTCGGTTCCGGTCCTGCCGGAATGGCTTGTGCCCAACAGTTGGCGCGCGCCGGACACAAGGTCATCGTGTTTGAAAAAAATGCGCGTATCGGCGGGTTGCTGAGAATCGGCATCCCTGATTTTAAGATGGACAAAGCCCTGATTGACCGGCGTATCGCCCAGATGCAGGCGGAAGGGGTTGAATTTCGCCCCAACAGTCATGTCGGTGGCAACGTTCCAACGGAAAAGCTGGTCAAGGAATTCGATGCCATCGCGCTTTGTGGTGGGTCGGAATACCCGCGCGATTTGCCGGTTCCCGGTCGGGAGCTTAAAGGCGCGCATTTCGCCATGGAATTCCTGTCTCAGCAGAATGACCGGAATGCCGGCGTCAAGGTGCCGGAAGATGTATCGATCCTGGCGAAAGACAAACATGTTATCGTCATCGGTGGCGGCGATACGGGGGCCGACTGTGTGGGCACGTCGGCCCGTCAAGGGGCCGCCTCCATCACCCAGCTTGAGCTTTTACCAAAGCCGCCTGAACAGGAAAACAAGGATCTGACGTGGCCGAATTGGCCGACGAAGCTCCGCTCATCGACGTCTCATGACGAAGGCTGCGAGCGTGATTGGTCGGTCCTGACAAAGTCACTGTCCGGTGACGATGGAGTGCTGCAGACCCTGCACGGCGTGCGCCTCGAATGGGCGGCGGATGAGAGCGGCCGGATGCAGATGACGGAAGTTCCGGGCTCGGAATTTGATCTGAAGGCTGACCTGGTGTTGTTGGCCATGGGTTTTGTGCACCCGGTTCAGGACGGGCTCCTGAATGATCTGGGTGTTGAGTATGACGGGCGCGGCAACGTTGGCGCAGATGAGCTGAACTATCAGACCTCGGTCAAGAAAGTGTTCGCAGCGGGCGATATGCGGCGCGGTCAGTCGCTGATTGTCTGGGCCATTCGTGAAGGCCGTCAATGCGCCAGTTCGATTGATACCTTCCTGAAAGGCTGAGCGTAAATTGTGAACCCATCCGTGATTTCGGATTGTTCACCACCCAAGATACCGCCTAAGCTGGCATAGAACCTGACAGCGGGAGGGCGCTCATGCGGATCACGGACTTTGAGACCTTTGTCGTCGGTAATCCACCGCCTCATTTCGGTGGCCGGTACTGGATATTCGTCAAGCTGGTCACCGACACCAATGTTGTCGGATACGGCGAGGTCTATGCCGCGACCTTTGGCCCGCACACCATCGCCAAAATGATCGAAGACGTTTGCGAACGTCATGTCGTCGGTGCCGACCCCTTCAAGATCGAACGCCTGTGGCGCAGTGTTTATGGCCGGGGATATTCGCTTCGGCCCGACATCTCCCTGATGGGTGTTTTAAGCGGTATTGAAACCGCCTGCTGGGATATCGTTGGCAAGGATGTGGACAAGCCGGTTTATGAATTGTTGGGCGGACAGATCCATGAAAAACTTCGGTCCTACACCTACATCTACCCGAAACCTGATGATAAGTCGGATGTGTATGCCGACGCGGACCTGGCGGCCGAGCGGGCGTCAGAATACGTGGCACAAGGTTTCACCGCGGTAAAATTTGATCCGTCCGGACCCTATAGCGTCTACGATGGTCGTCAGCCGTCACTGGACTCCTTGCAGCGCTGTGAAGAATTCGTTCGTAAAATTCGCGGTGCCGTTGGCACCAAGGCGGACCTGTTGTTCGGCACCCATGGCCAGTTCACCACGTCGGGTGCCATTCGTCTGGCCAAAAAACTGGAACCCTATGACCCGCTGTGGTTTGAGGAACCGACACCGCCCGAAAACGCCAATGAAATGGCGCGCGTCGCCCGCCAAACCTCCATTCCCATCGCCACCGGTGAACGCCTAACGACAAAATATGAATTCCTGCGGGTGTTGGAAACGCAGGCGGCCTCCATTTTGCAGATGGCTCTGGGGCGTGTCGGCGGCATTCTGGAGGCCAAGAAAATTGCCGGTATGGCCGAAGCGTATTATGCCCAGATCGCTCCACATCTTTATTGTGGGCCCATCGAAGGCGCTGCAAATATCCAGATCAGCACCTGTTCGCCGAATTTTCTGATCCTGGAAAGCATCGAGACCTGGGGCGGCTTTCATAGTGACATCCTGAAGAGTCCCATTCAGTGGGAAGACGGCTATGTCATCCCGTCACGGGAACCCGGCATCGGTGTCGAGCTCGATGAAGAGGTCGCCCGCCAGAACCCTTACGAAGGAACAGAGCTTCATCTGGAAATGTCCGAGGACGTGATTTTTTAGAAGTTTAGGGGTTTGAGCCGCACGCGAGTTGCTGGTGTGTTATTGATCAGACAAGCGCCGCCGACAGCATCAGAGCATTTCTGTCCGGTGAAAGTTGAAAAAATCAGGGGCTGTTCCGGTCGCAAGCCTCAGATACGTGTCGATGTTACCCAAATGATAGGCGTGATGAGCATACATGGCCCACAGGAAACCCATGCCCGTATAGCGCCGGCCCGTGTGGATAACCGATTTGCTGAGCTCGGCTTCCCCGTAGGTTTCCATGATCGCCATACTGTCGGCGTGAACCTGCTTGGCGACATCGAAAAACCGATCGGATTCCAGCCCGGCGACAATTTCCGGGTTTTTGTCCATGCCCAACTCCGTGCCGTCAGCGCAGTCGCGCAACATCCTGCTCCAGCTGTATTCCGACAGGGTCACGTGGCCATAAATATTCTTGATCGTCACATCCGATATGCGGTCACCAAACTTGATATCATCGCCGCCTTCCGGTGCCCAATCCAACTTGTCGGCGGGTGTTGCGGCAATCCAGTCATTCGCCAAGACCACGAGTCCATCGAACATCACCAAGAATCGTTCCTGTTCCGTCGTCATATTTTATCCTACCAAACTAAAAGCCAGAAGTTGGCGGTTAATGCGATTCTGTACTTACTTACAGTATTTCGGAGGGTATCAATTACAACTAAAATTTATCGTCATGCAATTTGATTACGAGAATTTGTGACGCCGTTCCATAATCGAGAATAATTCGCGATAAATGCCTTGACCATAGGTAAAGTAGGGGTTAGTAATTGCGAATGCCTCGCAATTGCATGATTTAAAATAACTCTAAAGAACGGGGCTTCCCTACAAAAATCGACTTTACGACTAGGATCATACGAAATGACAAAATTATCAAAGATGGTCAGGACAGCAGCATTTACGGTTGGCGCACTGGCCATGTGTACGGGGGCCGTCCGCGCCGCCGAAGATGTAAATCTCTATTCCGCCCGCCAACCTTTCTTGATCGATCCGCTGCTTAAGGCTTTTACATCAGCGACGGGGATCAACGTCAATGTTGTCTATCTGAAAAAGGGAATGCTTGAACGCCTGAAATCGGAAGGCTTGAACAGTCCCGCCGATTTGATTCTGACGGCCGATATCGGGAATTTGCAAAAGCATGTCGATGCCGACCTGTTGCAGGAAACATCATCGCCGGTTCTGACGAAAAATATTCCCGCCCAATACCGTGATGGCAAAGGGCGCTGGTACGGCTTGACGACCCGGGCGCGGGTGATTTATGCGCATAAAGATCGTGTCAAACCGGGCGAAATAACAACCTACGAAGATCTGGCCGCGCCTCATATGAAAGGTCGGGTCTGCATTCGGTCCGGCAAACACGTTTATAATGTTTCCCTGCTGGCGTCGATCATTGCCAGCAAAGGTGTTGCCGCGGCGGAAAAGTGGGCGGCTGGCGTGAAGGCCAATCTTGCGCGCAAACCCCAGGGCAATGACCGCGCCCAGGTCAAAGGCGTTTATCAGGGCGAATGTGATGTCGCCATCGGCAACACCTATTACATGGGGAAAATGGCAACCAACGAGAAATCGCCCGAGCAGAAAGACTGGGCCAAGGCCGTGCGTATCATTTTCCCTAACCAGAAGGGTCGCGGAACCCACGTCAACATCAGCGGCGCCGGAGTGACCAAAAGCGCCAAAAACAAGGCCAATGCCCTTGCTCTGATCGAATTTCTTAGTGGTGACGCCGCTCAGAAAATTTATGCCGAACGGAATTTCGAATACCCGGTCAAAGCCGGTGTTCAGCTTCATCCACTGGTCGCCTCGTGGGGCACGTTCAAGGCCGACACCGTACATCTTGATAAAGTTGGGGCACAACGAACAGAAGCCACAAAGATCATGGACAGAGTCGGCTTCAACAACTAGATTTTGCCTGACGCTGGAGGAGAGGGTTTGCACAAATAATGAACACAGTTGCGCTCTCCTCCGTGGCTGTGCCCACCTCCGTCAAAACCCGCTTCGCCTGGTTCAATGTGTGGACCGTCGGCGCCTTACTTGTCGGCGCGGTGGTCGCTCTGCCGGTGCTCTCGGTGATCTTTATCGCCTTTACCCCGGGCGATGAGATCTGGAGTCATTTGGCGTCCACCGTCTTGCCGGTCTATATCTCAACCACCCTGACCCTGATGATCGGGGTGGGGGCAGGGACCATTACCATCGGGGTCGGCACCGCTTGGCTGGCGTCCATGTGCCGGTTTCCGGGCAAGCGTGTGTTCGAATGGGCATTGCTGTTGCCCTTGGCCATGCCGGCCTATGTGATTGCCTATGTCTACACCGATATTCTTGAATATGCGGGCCCGGTTCAGGTGATGCTTCGCGAAGTCTTTGGTTGGGCCACCAAACGGGACTATTGGTTTCCGGAAATCCGCTCGACCGGCGGGGCCATTTCGATGATGACCTTGGTCCTCTATCCTTACGTTTATATCCTGTCGCGCGCCGCCTTTCTTGAGCAGTCGGTCGGTGTTCTTGAAGCCAGCCGCATGTTGGGGCGGGGGCCGTGGCAGAGTTACTTTTCCGTTGCCCTGCCACTGGCCCGGCCAGCCATCGTCGTCGGCGTGTCGTTGGTTCTGATGGAGACCCTGAACGATTTCGGCACCGTCGATTTTTTTGCCGTCAGTACCTTCACGCTGGGCATATATGATGTCTGGCTCAACATGAACAATGTTGCAGGCGCGGCGCAGCTGGCGGGTGTGCTGCTGATGTTTGTCATTTCGCTGATCGTCATCGAACGTTTTGGGCGCCGCAAACAGAAATTTCATAATGCCGGTGGAACCTATAAGGCCCTGCCCGGGTACACCCTGACCGGCTGGCGAAGCGGGTTGGCCGTTATCGCCTGTGCGCTGCCGGTCGGCCTGGGGTTCGTTCTGCCCGCATTGGTTTTGGTGAGGAATTCGATCACCTACTTTGATGCGGCGCTGAATGCCGATTTTTATCGGTATGCACTGAACAGTGTTATGCTGTCGTCGCTAGCGGCGGTTCTGGCGGTCCTTGTCGGCATCTTTCTGGCCTATGCGATACGCCTGAGGGGAGAGCGATTTTTGAAAATTCTGGTCCGGTTTTCCAGTCTGGGTTATGCCGTGCCGGGCTCGGTACTAGCCGTCGGTGTGCTGGTCTCGTTAGGCAGTTTCGACAACTCCCTCGATGCCTTCATGCGCAAGTCCTTTGGCCTGTCGACCGGACTGTTGCTGAGCGGCACCATCGCCGCCGTGACCTTTGGCTATTTGGTGCGCTTCCTGGCCCTGTCGTTTGGCAGCGTCGAAGCAGCACTGGAGAAGATTACCCCCAGCATGGATGGCGCGGCCCGTAGCTTGGGTCATGGTCCGTGGCGGACGCTTGGGCGGGTTCATCTGCCGCTGATCCGGGCCAGTGTGCTGACCGCGGCAATTTTGGTGTTTGTCGATTGTATGAAGGAACTGCCGCTGACGGTAATCCTCAGGCCGTTTAATTTTCACACGCTGGCGACCTTCGTTCACCAGTATGCCTCGGACGAACAGTTTGGCGAGGCCTCGCTGGCGGCGCTGGCCATTGTCGGGTTTGGCATCATCCCGGTGGTCGCCCTGTCGTTTGCCATCACCCGTTCCCGACCCGGTGCGGTTAGTCAGAGGGCCGGTCAATGAAGGGCCTACATATTTACGGCGTGTCGCATAGCTACGGCGACCATCAGGTATTGCGCAACGTCGGCCTGCTGGTTCCGGCGGGCGAACTGGTCTGCCTGCTCGGGCCATCGGGCTGTGGTAAATCAACCTTGCTGCGTCTCGCCGCCGGGCTGGAGCCGGTGCAGCAGGGCAGCGTCGTCATCAATGACGTCAAGGTCGCCGACAAGGAGCTGTTTGTGCCGCCCGAACATCGGCGTGTCGGATTGATGTTTCAGGATTACGCCCTGTTCCCGCACCTTAACGTGATCGACAATGTGACCTTCGGTTTGCTGGGTATGGACAAAAAAGCCGCGCATGACCGGGCCATGGATATGCTTGATCAAGTTGGCATGACCCATCACGCCGAACGCCACCCGCACATGCTGTCCGGCGGCCAGCAACAGCGCGTCGCCCTGGCCCGGGCGCTGGCGCCGGAGCCGGAACTGCTGCTGCTTGATGAGCCGTTTTCCGGCCTGGATACCAGTATGCGGGCGCGCATCAGGGAACAGACGCTGGATGTTCTCAAACGCGCCGGTGTCGCCACGTTGATGGTCACCCATGATCCGGAAGAAGCCATGTTCATGGCGGACCGCATTAAGGTCATGGGCGAGCAGGGCCGTATCCTTCAGGCGGGCCGCCCGCACGAGATTTTCTACCACCCCAAACACGAATTCGTCGCTCGCCTGTTCGGCATCATGAATTCCGTTGATGGTGTTGTTATTGGCGGTCAGGTGGCGACACCGTTTGGCTCGGTCAGCGCCGGAGCGCTGGCTGACGGCGACGAGGTTACCGTTCTGGTCCGCCCGGAAGGTATCCACCTGACCGATGAGAGCACGCCTGGCGTCACCGTCGAGGTCCAGTCCATGCACCTGCTCGGCCACGACAGCCTGATGCGCATTCGCATGGCCGAGGGACCGGGCAGTACGGGGGAGTTTCATGTCCGTGTCCATAACGAGTTTGATCCGGCCCTGATCTATCCGATCCACGCCCATATCGACCCGGAATACGCCTTTGTTTTTCCGCTCGGCGGAGGCCCCATATTTGACCAGCCCGATGACCCTGATCCGGAATTCGCGGTTGTCGACGAAGATCAGCCCGTCGGACAGGACACGGCAGCCGAATAATGCTAAAAAACAGATGGCCTGAAGGAGATGAACGCCAATGGTAGAGATGACACCGTCCTTCGAATTGGAAATCAAGGCCCTGGATGATGACCATCAGGCACTGATTGATTTGGCCAACCGCATCACCGCAGCGCTTGATGGCAGCACGGAACATATTGGCGACAGCCCGGGGCTGGTTGCTGATTTTGTCAAGCTGACCAAACAACACTTCGCCCGCGAAGAGGCGCTGCTGACCAAATCCGGCTATCCCAACGTCAAAAAACACCACGATCATCACCGCTCACTTTATGGCAAAATGGACCACATGGTGGAGTTCGCCGGAATGGCTGCTGAAAATCCCATGGCCCGCGACAGTCTGAAAAAAGAACTGCGCTACTTCCTGCTGGACGACGTCATCACGTCTGACATGGAATTTAAGGACTTCATCAAGGACCACCAGCCGCCGACGTAAATCATGCGGTTTCATGGAGGTTCCTGACCGTCCCTCAGGTTTGGGCTTTGAAATTTGTGTATATTATGGTAATATACACAAATGTTTGATTTCACTCGAATTACCGGATTTCAATGGGATCAGGGTAATGATCGCAAAAATATCGACAAGCATGGCGTCAGCCAGTCCGAAGCTGAACAAGTGTTCTTTAATGAACCGCTTTTGATTGTCGATGATGTCAAACATCTGCAATCTGAGCCGCGGTTTCATGCGCTGGGTGTCACCGTAGATGGACGCCAACTGCATATAACATTCACGTTGCGTGACCAGGAAACCAGGATTCGCATAATTTCTGCCCGCGCTATGCATCGCAAGGAGCGAGATCGTTATGAGCAAGAAACGTAAACCTCTTCCCGCCTTCAAGAACGAAGCGGAAGAACGTACCTTCTGGGAAACTCACGATTCTATTGAGTACGTTGACTGGAGCGGAGCCGAACGTGCTCGTTTCACCAATCTCAAACCGACATCTAAGGCCATTTCTTTGCGCTTGCCCGTCAGTTTGCTTGAGCAAATCAAAATCGCCGCCAACAAACGCGACGTGCCCTATCAATCCCTGATCAAGGTTTGGTTATCCGAAAAGATCGACGCCGCCTGACCATGGCTTCCAAGTTATGCGGTCTCCCCAACGAATTTGGCATCGTCCTGACCAAGCGATGTATGACCCGACAATGAAAAATCCAAACCACGAGCTTTCCTCCCTTCAGCAGCGCATCGAGGCGGCGACGGGGGCTGACCGTGATCTTGATGCCGACATCGACCGCCTGATCCGCCGTGTGGTCAACGACCCGCCCGATGCTGATCCAGACCCCACCCCAGATGCCATCCCGGCCTACACCGCTTCCGTCGACCAGTGCCTGGAGCTGCTTCATGTCGTCTTGCCCGACTGGCACTGGCATATTGGTCGCGACGCCAGCGGGGTGTTCCCCTATGCAGCCCTGTCAAAAGGCAAGACCGTCATATCCGCCGATGGCACATCGGTGCCGCTGGTTCTGCTGACCGCCATGATCCGGGCCGTCAAGGTGCCGGAATAGGACTGGGTATCAGGCGGTGCGGTCGTGGTGAATAAAGCCGAGCACCAGTCCGACGAAGACGAACTGTAATATTTGAAACGCCGTGCCAAAGGCGATGAAATTCCAGACCGGTTCGATTTTAAACTTGGCGGCGGTGGCGAACACCATCACCGTCCACACGCAGACCCCCAGCAGTAGGCTGAATTTAACGCCCTCCAGCAGGGGGTGCTCACCGCCCCGGTGCGTCAGGTAAATCGGGAACAGATAAGCGAAAACAAAAGCCTGTAAAATAACTGCCGTCATACCCAGTCCCATGATAGGCTCACCCCGCGTAAATGCGCCCATGGCGATGTATTCGTCGTGAAACAGAACCAGATGCCAGAGAACAGCGACAATCATCGTGGCGACAAAATACCCCAAGACACTCAAAAAAAACCGGCCGTTCATATCAATCCTCCCAACCCACAATCGTGCTTGCGCTATGCAAGTATATTTTTGTAACCCACGTGCTTGCGCTATGCAAGTTAATCGGCAAGGCTCCGGGTATGAACGTCGAGGAAAAACATGAGTAAAGAGGGCAAGAGAGGACGCAGCGACTGTGCCACCGCCGGTGCTCTGGAACTGGTCGGCGACCGCTGGAGCCTGCTGATCATCCGCGACTACATCTTCAAGGGGTCGCGGGAGTATTCAGACTTCATCGCGATGGAAGAGGGCATTTCCTCTAACATCCTGATCGCCCGTCTCAAATGGCTGACGGACACCGGTTTCCTGATCAAAAACCCTCACCCGACCAACAAAAAGAAATTTTACTACGAACTGACGGACAAGGGTTTCGATCTCATTGACACTATCATGACTCTCGCCCAATGGAGCTGGAAACACCTGCCCGTGGCGTTCTCGCCGCGGGAGGTGAAAAAAGCCTGGAGCGAGGACCGCAACACGTTCCGCGAAGAATGGCGAATAAGAATGGCCGAGAGGTCACGGGAATATTTGAGGGACCTGCCGGTTTCCGGACGTGGGTTACAGGGTCAGGTCCGGTAATGATAAAAAAACAGAACGCAGAGTTGCTGATTCACCCGCCAACCTGCCGTGCCAACATCTCCAGAACGGTCCTCGCTTCATCTTCCTCCAACCGCCCATGATTGTTCAGAAAGAGTTTCATATCCCGACCGGTATAGCGCCCCTTGAGGCCGCTCTGTGTGTTGATCAGCCGATTGCGCGCCAGCGTTACGGCGCGTTCGTGGCAAATCAGGCATTTGGTTTGAAAGATCGCGCCGCCGTTAAAGATGGCGCTGAGATGACGGACCATGGTGTCAATATCTTCGCTGCTTTTCAGGTGGCCGTGGCCATGGCGCATCAGGTCGCCGATCTCGGTTTGGGTTTCGATGCCGATAAGATTGCCATCTTTCTTGATCAGACTTTGGCGGACAAACATTCCGCCGTGTGAGGCGTGGCAACGGGCGCAGCGTTTTTCATAAAGCGCATGCGGGTCGGCGGCAATGGCCGGTTGGATGCCCGCGACCAGAGCAATCAACAGGCTCGCCAAGAGCCCCGAAAACCGGAACAAATTCTGACCTCGTCGCATGATGGAGGTGCCTCATTACCGCATATCACCGGGCGGTCCGGTGTCTGGAAGAGGGATAGTATAAGGAATTTGACGGCTGGGGCATTGATTGGTGTCAACACCCGGCCACGTGCCGCCGTCAGGCGAACTTGCGCCGCCATTTGAATTGGCCGATCAGCAGCCAGAAGGCGAGGGACATGTTCAAAAGGTTCCAGCCGATGCCATTGAGGAAGGCGGCTTGGTAGGAGCCGGTCAGGTCGTAGATTTCGCCGGACATCTACAATCAATAGAAGAATAGATGATTTGCAATTATCTATGGATAGATTTGTTGTTTCAAAATGTTCGTGTTTGTGTAAGTTTTTTAAGTTGAAGCATTCGCAATGGATCATAGGAATTGAACATGTCGTCAATCGGGTTAGCTGCATTCGCAATACGCATCAGGAACCGGCGAAATAGGCAATCTTGTGATCTGGACTCTTTCACTCCTGGAATCGATTTTATTGACGTTCTAACGCGATATCTCACAAACGACCAAGCAAGGCACCGAAAGCTTTCGGGTCTTCTGAAAGTATTCAAGTTTGAAAACCTGGATGCATCGGGAAGAATTGTTAAAGGCATCGTTAAGACAGGAGAGTATGGTTATGAATCGGATTTGATAGATGCGCAGACAGGACTGGACACTCACCACCGAACCTCTGACGAAGCAGAGTTGTTGCCATTTTATTTTCTGGCGTTAATTCCAAGCGGATCAGACGAGGGAATACTATTGCTTCAGCGATTCAAGCAATTTGGTATTACAAGTATATTTAGGGAAATTGTGCAAAGGCAGTTTAACAAAGCGTTTAAAAACCACTCAATTGAAATAAACCCTCTTGTCCCTGACCAGGTGTTAAATCGTATAATCGATGAAAGCCGAATTGTTAAGGCGCGGTTCATTAAGTTTCGGTTGCCAACAGACACTGCTGAACGTCTCGCGGCCGGACATCGGGAAGATCAATTCGAAGTGGAATATACAATTAAAGCTAAACAAAAAAACCACGTGCCACTCACAGAGAGAATCAAGGCATCTATGAGGAATGAAACTGATAGTAATATCTTAGAATTGGAGAATTTCGAATACGACAACGTGAAAATTGAAGTTGAGGTGGGTGATAAGTTGAGAACAATAGATCTTTCTGATCTATCCAGAGTAAGCCCAAATTTTGACATTACAGAGCAAGTCATTATCGGTCCAAATGGTCACCCAACGTTTCAAAGTATCGACCAACAAGCTTCACAGTTAGTGGGTTCGTTGCGAGAGGCAATTGGTGTCTGAGGAATTGAATGATAACCAAAATCAATATTTCAAATATTATCCTAGACCACTTGGGTACTCTTAAGAATGACCAAGGGACGGCTTACCTCAAGGCTGATATCGCGTTATTTTATTTCGTACCCCTAATTCTCGCCTCTTATTTAGCAATTGGTGTGGATATCGATATTGGAAAGTTTTCGACAACCCTTAGCGCTATTTTTTCAATATTTGCGGCACTGCTATTTAATTTACTGTTGCTAATTTACACAATATTCGACAAAAAAAATGAAAAAATAAAAAATGATGTGGATTACGATAGGAAGGAAAAAATAAGAATTAATCTAATTAAGGAAATTTACTCAAATATATCGTATTCAATATTTATCTCCTTAATTTGTTTAATTTTTGTCGTGCTGTCTAATAATGTATCTGGGTACACCGAAAAAACGTTTTCATTTTACACCTATTTTTTTAGTATAAATTTTTTTCTAACCCTTCTGATGGTCTTGAAGAGAATTCATGTACTCTTGAGCGATGAATTTGCCAATCACTCATCCTAACATGGTGCGGGATTGTTTTTAAATAATACGGTCTCGGCCTGCCACGTAATCATATTCAAATAACTTGTGTACCGCTGCCGTCAGGCAAACTTGCGCCGCCATTTGAACTGGCCGATCAGCAGCCAGAAGGCGAGGGACATGTTGAGCAGGTTCCAGGCGATGCCGTTGAGGAAGGCCGCCTGATAGGAGCCGGTCAGGTCGTAGATTTCACCCGACATCCAGCCGCCCAGCGCCATGCCGAGCACCGTCGCCATCATCACCAGACTGACCCGCGCCCCGGCTTCTTTGGCGGGCAGGTATTCGCGGACAATCATCGCGTAGCTCGGCACAATGCCGCCCTGGGCCAAGCCGAAAAAGGCGGATACGATGTACAGCGAGACCAGACCGTCAAACGGGATATAAAAGATCAGCGCCGCGCATTGCAGGATCGAGCCCAGCAACAGGGTGCCGACGCCGCCGATTTTGTCGGCGATCATGCCGGATAACAGGCGGCTGATAATGCCGAGGCCGAGCATCAATGACAGCATTTCCGCACCGCGGGTGACACCGTAACCAAGATCGCCGCAATAGGCGACAATATGAACCTGAGGCATGGACATGGCGACGCAGCAGGCTATGCCTGCGAGGATCAGCAAGACCTGCAAAGCGCGCGGCGAAATATTCAGTTTGAAGCGATTGGCGCTGATGGCGGTGGCTGCGGGGTGGTCGTCAAGCCTCGGGCGTCGACGCAACAACAGGGCCAGCGGCACCATGGTGGCGATACAGAATAGTCCGATGCCGGTATAGGTGTCGCGCCAACCGACGTGTTCCATGCCCCAGGTCAAAATCGGTGGCCAGATGGTACCCGACAGATAATTGCCGCTGGCGACAATGGCAATGGCGATGCCGCGACGTTTGACGAACCAATGAGTGACGTCAGCAAGCAACGGCGCAAACGACGCCGAACTGCCCAGCATGCCGATAAACAGGGCCTGGACGAGGATAAATTGCCACAGGCTGGTGGCAAGGGCGGCGCCCATATAGCCGACCCCCAGCATGACGGCGCCCAGGATCAGGGCGTAATGAACGCCGAAACGGTCGGACAGTCGACCCATATAGACCCCGCCGATGGCAAAGCCGATCATCGTTGCCGTGTAGGGAAGTGACGCGTCGCCACGGTCTACGCCGAATTCAGTCTGGATGGTTGGCAGAACCACCACCACAGACCAAAAGCCGACGCCGCCAATTGAACTGATAAGCAAGGAAATCGCCAGCCGCCGCCACGAGTAAGCTCCGTCGGGATGATAAAGGGCGTCGGCGTGTTCGGCTGTTGGCATCAAGCGACATTTCAATGAGTGGGTCGAAACTCATCAATACTGCCGCCATGCCGACCGGGTCAATGGTGAGGCCGGGCAGATGCGGAATTAAGTTGTTAGGGAACAATCACTGCTGTGTTGCGTATCTCGCCAAGGCTCTGGCGGATAATCTGGATGGCTGACCATAAGAACAGCCCGGCCATGATTGCGGCAACGATCACATCCGGCCAGCCCGTACCGGTCCAGAAAACCGTGGCGGCGGCGATCACAACAGCGACGTTGCCGATGGCGTCGTTTCGTGAGCACAGCCAGACGGAGCGCACGTTGGCGTCTCCGTTGCGGAACCTGAGCAGCAGCAATGCGCTGGTGACATTGGCGACAAATGCCAGGGTGCCGATGCTACCCATGATCATCTCGTCGGGTTGGCCCAGATAGAGCACCCGATACAACGTCATGATCAGCACCCAACTGCCCATGACGGCAAGGCTGAGGCCCTTGAACAGGGCAGCGGAGGCCCGCAGGCGGGCTGATTTGCCGATGACGTAGAGAGACAGGGCGTAGGTTACGCTGTCACCCAGAAAATCCAGAGCATCGGCCCTGAGCGCCATGGACTGGGACGCCAGCCCGGCCGTCAGCTCAACCACGAACATGACAGCATTGATGGCAATGACGATCCACAGAACACGTTTATAGGCGGCGGACGCACCGTCAAAGGTTACAGTGGAGCAGCAGGATCCGGACATGTATTTGCTCTGATATCAGTTCTCAACTATGATCATCCTAATACCTACAGTGACTGGAGCTACAAGCAGAAAATGCTGACGGATTTATCAATCGGGAAACTGGCCCGGGACTGCGGCGTCAAGGTCCAGACCATCCGTTACTACGAACAGATCGGTCTGATTCCGGCGGCCCGGCGTTCGTCAGGGAATCAGCGCCAGTACACGGAAACTCATCTGGATCTGCTGAAATTTGTCCGCCACAGCCGGGCGTTGGGCTTTTCCCTGGACCAGGTGCGTGAACTGCTGGCGTTGCGTGAGGCCCCCAACCGCAAGTGTGAGGTGGTCGACGAAATTGCCAAACGGCATCTTGTCGATGTTGAGCAGAAAATCGCCCAACTTCAATCTCTGCAGGGCGAGTTAAAGAACATGGTCGGGCAATGCGCCGGGGGCACCGTGTCATCGTGCCGGATCATCGAGGTCCTGTCCGATCATTCACACTGTGTGGCCGATGACCATGCGGGGACCGCTCTGAAGGTCGATTAAGGCGCGGGTCTATGCATTCGTGCTGGTATGGCAAAGCGCCGGCGGGTAGCTTTGCCGAATGATCAACAAAGCCCGCGAAATCCTGAAAACTTCTTTTGGTTATGACAGCTTCCGACCGGGACAGGAGGACGTCGTCCGTGCTCTGCTTGACGGCACCGGGGTGTTGGCCGTCATGCCCACCGGGTCGGGGAAATCACTGTGTTTTCAGATTCCGGCACTGGTCAGGGGCGGGCTGACGCTGGTGGTTTCGCCGCTGGTCGCCCTGATGGAGGATCAGGTTGCGGCCCTGCAATTGGCCGGGATCGCCGCTGAAACTATCAATTCGTCAAAAAGTTATGAGGTGAATGCCGACACCTGGCGCCGCGTCGCCGCCGGTCAGGTCAGGTTTCTGTATATCGCGCCCGAACGCCTGATGACCGAACGGATGCTGAGCGCGCTCGCCGGACTTCCCATCGGCATGATCGCCATAGATGAAGCGCACTGCATTTCACGATGGGGCCCATCGTTTCGTCCGGAATACGAACAGCTCGAAACCCTTCGCGACCGCTTCCCCGGCGTCCCCATTGCTGCCCTGACGGCGACCGCTGATGCCGCAACCCAGACCGATATTTCATCGAAGCTGTTTCGGGGTCAGGGGCAGACCTTCGTCGCCGGGTTTGATCGCCCCAACATCAGAATCGGCGTCGACATGCGCAGCACCTGGAAACACCAGTTGCTGGACTTCGCCCAAGCCCGACCGAGGGTCTGCGGCATCGTCTATTGTCTGTCTCGAAAACAGACGGAACAGGCGGCGGAATTCCTGAACGATAATGGGGTGCGGGCGTTGCCCTATCACGCCGGTATGGACAGTTCCCGGCGCAGTCTCAATCAGGATATTTTCATGACCGAACCCGGCGTTGTCATGGTCGCCACCATCGCCTTCGGCATGGGCATCGACAAACCCGATGTGCGGTATGTATTCCATACCAACCTGCCGGCCAACATAGAATCTTACTATCAGGAGATTGGCCGGGCCGGGCGCGATGGGGAACCGGCGGAAGCCATGATGCTGTATGGTCTGGACGATATTCGCATGCGCCGCATGTTCATCGATCAGGACACATCGGACGAGGATAACAAACGCCGCGAACACAAACGCCTGGATACCCTGATCGCTTATTGTGAGACTCCGGAATGCAGGCGTCAGGCCCTGTTATCTTATTTCGATGATCATAGTGAACCCTGCGGCAACTGCGACATCTGCATCAATCCGCCCGAACTTGAGGACGGCACGGCGATTGCGCGGCTGATCATGGATGTGGTCAAGGATACGGGACAGCGCTTTGGCGCGGCGCATCTGATCGACCTGCTGCGTGGCGCCAATACGGAACGCATCCGGAAATTCGGCCATGATCGCTTGGCACGCTACGGTGAGGGCAAAGGCATGGCTGTCGATGACTGGCGCTCGATCATTCGCCAGATGGTCGCCGCCGGGTTACTGGATCTGGACATTCAGGGCTACGGTGGCCTCAGTCTGACCGAAAAAGCTCTCCAGTTTCTGAGCAATGATCAGGAATTCAATTATCGCAAAATGGTGGCCAGACCGAAACGATCGGCAGCATCGAAACGGGCGGCGCGCGTGGTCGACTTGTCGGAACGTGATGAAGGCTTGTTCGGGGTTTTGAAATCACACCGGCTGGGCCTTGCCCGGGACCGTGGCGTGCCGGCCTACGCGGTATTTCCCGATAAGACTTTGGCCGAGATGGCGATGTCTCGCCCGGCAACGCGCGAAGAATTTGCCGAACTTAATGGGGTCGGCAAGGCGAAGTTGACGAAATTTGCCGATAGCTTTCTTGAGGTGATCGCCAACCACGATGGCTGAATAACCCACCGCTCGGATGCTGATTGTATGAGCGCAATTAACGTTGAATAACGGTCCGTCCCTATGCGCCAGTTACAGACCTCTCATGGTCATTCGATAGTCTGCGCTGGGGACAGCCGAAAACCGAAAATCAAGAAAGAAATTTATCGACGGATTCCAGGAATAAGGAGATATCAAGTGGTTTGGTGATGTAGCCGTCGCAGCCAGCCGCCCGAATTATATCTTCATCGTGTTTCTTGGCGAAAGCCGTCACCGCGATCACTGGAATATTCATTAGCTGCTCATCGGCCTTTAGTGATTTGATGTGATCCACGCCGGATATCTCAGGCAATTGAATATCCATAATGATGAGGTCGGGATTATGTTCCCTGGTTAGTTTCAAAAAACCTTTGCCGTCAACGGACTGAAGGGTGTCGTAGCCTTGCATCTGGAGAAGGTCCGTCAACATCTTCATATTTGCCACGTCATCTTCAACGATCAGGACTTTTTTCGACATCTCAAACCCTTACCCTTTTCGCTTTTTGCTGTTGTAGGGCATCGTCACTGTGATGGCGGTTCCCTCACCAACCGTGCTCTGGATATCCAGCTCGCCATCGTGCAGATCAATGAGAGACTTGGTGATTGACAGACCGAGACCCCATCCCTTCTCTGCGATGTAGGGGTCACCCTCGGCCCGGACAAATTTATCGGTAAGTTCTGGCAGTTTATCAGCCGGGATTCCCTTTCCTGTATCAACAACTTCGATGACGGCATCTTTTGCCGCCGCCTTGGCTGATACCGTGACCTTGCCGCCGGCAGGTGTGAACTTGATGGCGTTTGAGAGCAGGTTGAGAACAATTTGCGTCGTTGCCCGAAAATCGGCGTAAATGGGTGGCAGGTCTTCCGATAGGTTTGTCATCAGACTGATGCCTCCCTCCCGCGCCCTTTTACCTACAGCTTCCGTGCATTCAAAAATAACTTCGTTGATTGACAACATTTCTTTGTCCAGGGACTTTTTGCCTGCCTCAATTGTTGAGATATCGAGCAAATCGTTGACCAAGGTCAGTAGGTGTTCCCCACTGGTATCAATGTTCTTGGCATATTCCCGGTATTTTTTATCTCCGAGGGGACCGAAGTACTCTTCTGTCAGGATCTGGGAGAAGCCGAGAATGGCATTCAGCGGGGTTCGTAACTCATGGCTGACGGCGGCGAGGAATAGAGATTTAGCGTTGTTTGCGACCTCGGCCTCGCCCTTGGCTGCCGTCAGGGCTTTCTCCGCCCGCTTTCGTTCGGTGAGGTCATGCAGCATCACGGTAAATATTTTTTCACCATCAATTTCTAGTTTGGATACCGACGCGGATGCCGGGAATTCAGTGCCATCCCGGCGCAAGCCCAGAATTTCCTGACGAAAGTCCTTGAGCTGAAAGTCTTCCAGCGAACGTTCAAATATTGCGATATGGTTCGAATGTCGGCCGCGGAACCGTTCGGGTATCAAGATGTCCAGAGGTTGGCCAAGGACCTCGTTAGCTTTATAGCCGAAGATACGTTCAGCGCTCTGGTTAAACAGCCGGATATTCATCCTTTGCCCGATGGCGATGACCGCTTCCGGGGCAATTTCCAGAATGGCCTTTAAGCGGGCTTCGGATTTTTGCAGGGAGTTTTCGGCTTGTTTACGCTCTGAGATGTCGCTGATCGAGCCTGCCATACGCAGCGGTTTACCGTCTTCACCCCAGACCGCTTGGCCTTTGGCCTGTATCCAGATGTAGTCGCCACCCTTGCGCTTTATGCGATATTCGGTGTTGTAGGGAACGTGCTTTTCAAAATGCAATTGCACTTGTTCTTTGACTCGGTATGCATCACTTGGGTGCAGTGCATCGAAGAACGATTCTATGGTACTCTCAAGCTCACTTTCTTGATAACCCAGAATCTCTTCAAAGCGCGGCGACATATAATTTTCGTTTGTCTCGATGTTCCAGTCCCACAGCCCGTCATGGGTCCCGGAAATTGCGAACGCGTATCTTTCTTCGCTTTGCTTTAGCGCTTTATCAGCTTCCTTTTGTTCGCTGATGTCCTCAACGGAGGACCAAATCAGGCGCTCACCGCCCCGCTCAATGATCTTTCCTGAAAGCCTCACAGGGATTAAGTCACCGTTTTTGTCAATATACTCCTTCTCGTACGGGCCATATTTTCCGGTCTTGTTCAAGCAGTCCAGTTGATATTGTTCCTGTGCAGCGTACTTTTCCGGGGTGATTTCCCAGTAATCCAAGCTAAGGGTTTCTTCCTCCGTACGTCCAATAATTTTCGTATATGCAAAATTAATATCAACCAATGTTCCATCCATTCTGCACAATGCCAGCCCGATTGGTGAGGTCTCAAAAAGAGTCCTGTTGTAGTCACGGGCTTCTTCCAACCTGAAAAAGGGTTTTTTCAGATTCGATATAACGATTGCTTGGAAAATCAGCCAAAAGGAAAAGAGCTTAAAAATATGCCCAACCAGATTTGAAAGCCCAAAAACACTGACATAAAATGTAAACGCCAATTCGGCGAACATCGTTAGGACGATTGAAGCGGCGACAAGGGTTTTTTCTGCTGTAGAGATGCCGTGCCCATAACGGAATAAGGCAATCAGCGCCAACGCCAGAATCAGGTCAATCAGGTATTCGCTATAAATCTTAAAATTCGTAAGGCCACTGTCTTCAACAAAACCGGTGGGGAACTGTCCGGTCAAGATCAAGGTTGTTAAGGCAAGGGCAGCAATTCCAAAAACGGAGAACAACAGGTATTTGTTCTGCTTTCTTGATGAGGCGAAGGATGCCGTGAGCAGCAAAAAGGCTTCCAGGTAGCGGGCGCTTAGCCAGAACTGCACAGATAGATTTCCACTGCCTTCCACAAAAATATCCATGCCCTTGTAGACAAAAGCATGCATCAGATCGATCAGGCCGATCCAGAGATATCCGCAGGCTAAATACAGTAGAAAATTGTTCTTGGAAAAGTCGAACGTTGACCAGGCGAGCGCAAACAGAACGAACGAAATCACGATTGCGAAAAGTTCGGCTAAGGTATGGAAGGCCAGAAAGTTATATTGGGCAATAACGATCAATATGACGGACATGGCTATAGGTGGAACCCACAGTCTCCAGCCCATCAAGGGCTTAAGCCATTTGTTTTGAACACTCACTACCGTTGTTCTTTCCTGAAAGCTGTCTGATTTATGTACATTCCATCGTAGGCACCTTAACCCGTATTTGTGTTGCTATGATGTCTGGAATGTTTCCTTTTGTGACTCGTGCGGGAAAAATCGACCGTTCAATGATCTCTCATCAGGCCGTGTGATGTCGATCTGCTACGTATATCAATGACATGACGATGTAACTGGGCGTTGAACTCGGAATACACGCAATATTAAGATAGGTTAATGGGGCGCAAGTGCCGGCTGCAATTACGCTATGACATAAGCGGGCATCGGCCTTCAATCAGGTCGCGCTTGGCGAGCATCGCTTCGGCCATGAAGTCGAGAAAACGTCGCACCCTGGCGGTATTGCGTAAATCTTCATGGGTTAACAGCCAGATATCGCGACCCGGTGACGTTACCGCCGGCGGCACGCGGCGCAACGTCGGCTCAGTATCACACATGAAACAGGGCAGCATGCTGAGACCCATTCCGGCTTTAACCGCCTCCAACTGGCTCAAGGGATTGACGATGCGATTGTGAGTGGGGGCTTTTGGATAGGGACTATCTCGAACCCACTGCGGGTCTGAGACGGCATCACTCCAGCCAATCCAGGTCAGATCTTCGCCGCCACTCGCGAAATCATTTCGTGCCAAATAGTCTTCGGACGCATAAATGGCGGCGGCATATTTCAGGATACGCCTGCCAACGAGAGTCTCGGGCGGATTATTTGATATACGGATTGCTATGTCGGCTTCTCGTTTGGCCAGATCGGCCATGGAATGAGAGATTATTAGCTCCAGCTCAATTTCCGGGTAGGCCTCGCAGAAAACGGCCAAGTCCGGCATCAGTAGCTTTTGAGCCAGTGACTCGTGAAGTGTCACCCGCAACAGCCCGCTTAGCCGGGCATCACGCCCGACAACCCGGCGATCGATAGCCGCAATCTCAGCTTCGACCTGCTCAGCCGATTGCAGCATTTCCTCTCCGGCCTGGGTGATCAGATAACCCGTGGACAGGCGCTCGAACAAGCGAACTCCCAGCTTTTTTTCAAACGCGTCAATGCGCCGCGAGACCGTTGAATGGTTGACGTTGAGTCCGGCGGCAGCCCCACGGACCGAGCCCTTGCGGGCAACAGCCAAAAAGTAACGGAGATCATCCCAATTTTCCATTGGTGCATTATTGCACCGAGATTTTGCAATTTCCATCACTTACCTATTTTATCTGCACCGCTTAGATAGTCATCATTCAAACGACAACAGCGTTATGCAGTCTGTCGATGACTGAAGATGAATAGAATTCACCCTGAACGGAGAGACCCATGACAACACAGATACCCTCACCCCGCCTGGCCGGGAAAGTCGCTATCATAACCGGTGGTGGAACTGGAATTGGTCGTGCCACGGCCGAAGCTTTTGTCAGCGAAGGTGCCGACGTTCTTGTCGTCGGGCGGCGTGAGCAACCGCTCAAAGACCTGGCAAACGCGCACGACGGACGAGTGAAATATTTTCAAGCCGACCTTTCGAAAAGAGAAAATGCGAAAGCCGTTATTGATTATGCGTTGGAGATATTTGGACGCCTCGACGTTCTGGTCAACAACGCCGGAGCAGTAACAGCTAAACCACTGAGCCTTATGACGGATGATGAGATCGATCAAATGTTCGCGATCAACGTCACGGGGCTGCTGGCGTTGTCGCGTGAAGCTATTCCGGCTCTTGAAAACAGTAAAGGTTCGATCGTCAATATAAGTTCCGTAGCGGCACAAAGTGCGGTGCCGGGAATGTCGGCTTATGGGGCGACTAAAGCCGGTGTTGACCGTCTCTCTAAAATTCTGGCGGTTGAACTTGGACCTCTTGGAATTCGCGTCAACGTCGTCTCGCCGGGACTGATCCAGACCGACATGTTGTCGGTTATGCCAGAAGAGGCCATTACCCAAATGGTGAACGAAGCGTCAGCCCTGCGTCGCCTGGGCGTTCCCGACGATGTTGCCCAATCAATAACCTGGCTGGTGAGTGATTCCGCCGGATTTGTCACCGGGCAGGTGGTTCAGGCCAGCGGTGGGTTGCTGATTAGTTAATCAATCCAGGTTTCTCTGCTGCGGCTGAGGCACCCGACACGAACAAAACGAAGGAGAATTTTTTTGTCGTACGAACTGTATTGGATCAGTGGCAGCCCAAATTCGTGGCGGGTCATGTTGGCGATGGAAATTAAGGGGCTGACGTATGTGTCCCATCGTCTCGACCCGAGTAAACGAGAACATAAGGCGCCGAGTATTCTTGCCATGAATCCGCGGGGTAAGGTTCCAATCCTCAGGGATGGTGACGTCGTAATTTATGAGTCACTTGCGATCCTTACTTACCTTGAGCGAAAACACCCTGAACCAGCCTTGTTTGGGACAACACCGGAGGAGACCGGTCATATCTGGCAACGTACGTTTGAGGTCATGAATTATGCACGGGAGTCGATCGAGGACGGTGTTGTTCGCCCGGTGTTCCGTGGACAGGCGAAAGAGACGGGGGAGGCGATCAAAGCGGCGTCTCTAGATGTGCACGAGGCGTTGAGCTGGGTTGAAGGCGTTTTGGCAGATGCGCCGTATCTCACCGGCAACTCGCTTTCGGCGGCTGACGTTTCCTATATGCCTGTTGTCCAGGGCCTGGTTCGAACCGGTCGCCGGGATGAGGCCATAGAGCTGGAGTTGGGGTTTGACGGTTTGCCTGAAATCTATCCGAAAATCACCGCTTGGCTGGGCAGGATTGAGGCCCTGCCGGGATATGACAAGGCCTATCCCCCGCATTGGCGAGATCAGACGTGAAATGTTCCCGAGCCTAGGTCAGAACCGGCAGCGTAAAAAAGAACGTCGTGCGTCCATCTTTCTCGGAATAGAAGCCGATTGTGCCGCCATGCTGTTCAATCAATGATTTGCTGATACTGAGGCCTAGGCCTGTGCCGCCCTGGGTACGGGTGTCAATATTTTCTCCGCGGACGAATTTCTCGAACACTGAGTCGCGGATCTCGGTTGGGATGCCCGGCCCTTCATCGCTGACATTAACCGTCGCCAATTCGCCGTTTTGTGACAGGGATACGGTGATGTTTCCGCCTTTTGGCGAGAACTTGGCAGCGTTCGAGAGTAGGTTCGCCATCACCTGCGTTAGCCGCATTTGATCTCCCAGGATCATAACGTTGTCTGGAGAGTCTGCCATGTTTATGGTCACGTCGAGTTCGATGGCGTAACCGGCATTGAGTTCAACTGCGCCGCTCACCAGCTCTGATAAATCCAGTCGTTCCATCTGAAGCCCGATGGTGCCAGCTTCGAGCTTGTCGACATCAAGAATATCATCAACGAGTTTGGAGAGTTGCTGACTGTTCCGCCGCGCGACGTCGAGCAGGTTGGAAAAAACGTCAGGATCATCGCGGACATTGTTTTTAGACAACATGCCCAGCGAGCCGACAATTGACGTCAAAGGGGTCCTGAGTTCGTGGCTCATCGTCGTCACCAATTGAGACTTCAGCAGGCTGGCCGCTTCGGCTTCGTCCCGAGCGGTCTTCAGCTCCGCCGTGCGCTCCTCCACCCGCTTCTCAAGTCCGGTATTGAAGATCTTTAATTCATTTTCTGCGATCTCGCGCTGTTTGATGTTTTCCTGTAGGTCGGTTGCCATGTGGTTGAAGCTGTCTGCCAGCAGCCCCAGCTCGTCACGCCCCCGTACGGGTGCACGGGCCTCATGATCTCCCCGGCGTAATTTCACCGTTGCCTGAGTTAGGCCTGCCAGCGCCACTTTGATGCGTTGGGAGCTGATTGCCAGCGCAAGAATGACCAGCATCAGAACGATGATGATCGTCGCTGAAACGATATTGCGTTGCTTATCGAACAGGGTGTCCAGACCAAGCGTATCTTTGGCAACAACAGCGGCGAGCCTGTCTTCAAGCCGCTCAGCAGATCCTTCGGTGTCGTCCAAGCTTTCGGCTCTTTGCTTGGTAAGGTCGACCAGATGATCAGATATCTTGAAGAGAGCTTGTGCAACACTCTCGATTTTAGCTATGAAAGGTTTTTCATCAGGAAAATTTTGCGCGGTCGCGGCAAATGTCGCCAGACTTGAATCAAACGCTGTTCGGGACGCCAATAGTTTGGCAACTGTCTCGTCTTCGCCTCTAAGAACGAACTGACTTGTTTCAGAAACCAGACGCCAAACGGCAACGTCTATATCACCAAGACTATGAAGTTCCGGCATCGACGCTGACATCAATAGCGTCATATTCTTGTTTTTATGGGCTTCTTGAATTTCCTCTTCGATCACGCTGCGGGCGGCAGAGACAGTATCTGTGATCTTGACCCGCCACTCCTCTAGAGTTTCCAGGTTTTCGACGATTTGGGTTTGGATACTGACGATGCTGTCTCCGTTTGCCAGTAAAGACTGGACCAGGCCCTTCATGTTGCTTACATCGGTTGTCTGGGATATATCGCGACGATGTTCATGGAAGGTAAGCCATTTCAGGGCTAACCCGACCTGATCCTTAGCATCCTCGATTTCCTGTGCGACGGAAGGCTCGCTCTCCACAACAAATTCCCGGTACTCTCCGGTCAAGTCGAGAACGGCCGCTCTCAGCTCATCAATATGCAGAATGTGTTGTAGCGACTCGTCGCGTATGGACTTTGTCATCTGGACGAACGTCAAAATCATGATCAGACCGCCGACAACAATTGTTGCGGTAACCGGAATCAATAACTTATTGCGGACGGACCAGTCTGCGAAAGGTTTCATTTCTTAGGATTTTCCTTCGTGGGAATCCGCGTAATTCAAGCGCCGGGAGCGCATACTATAACCTGGACATGACCGTGCCATTAACCGGATGTGAACGGCTGTATCAACCCGGGATGGGTAAAATACTGAGTAAATACAGTGACAAGGGTGAATAACGCCGATATCGTGACTGCTGCTTACAATACTGGGGAGGAATTGCGCAAATGGCGGACAAAACGCCAGCGCTAGTTGCCGACGATATTCACAAGTCTTTTGGGACTCTGGAGGTCCTGAAAGGCATCTCCGTGACTGCCCATGATGGGGATGTGATTTCGATCATCGGCAGCTCGGGCTCCGGTAAAAGCACCTTCCTGCGCTGTATTAATTTTCTCGAAACCCCCGACAGGGGACGCATCGTCGTCGGTGGTGAGGAAATCAGGATCAAAACCGATCGCAACGGCAAAATGATCGGTGCCGACTCCAAACAGATTGATCTGCTGCGCACCCGCCTGGGTATGGTCTTTCAGAGTTTTAACTTATGGTCGCATATGACGGTTCTGGAAAACGTCATGGAAGGCCCGCTTCATGTCCTGAAACGACCGAAAAACGAGGTACGCGACGAAGCCGCGGCTATGCTCGAGAAAGTCGGTATCGCCGAAAAACAGATGAGTTACCCATCCGAGCTATCCGGAGGACAGCAACAGCGTGTGGCCATCGCCCGCGCGCTGTGCATGCAGCCCCAGGTTTTGCTGTTCGATGAGCCGACATCGGCGCTCGACCCGGAACTGGTCGGTGAAGTTCTTAAAGTCATGCGTGTTCTTGCTGAAGAGGGGCGCACGATGATTGTCGTCACCCATGAAATGGGTTTCGCCCGCGAAGTCTCCAACGAAGCGATTTTTTTGCATGAGGGCCGTGTTGAAGAACAAGCCCCGCCCGCCGAACTGTTCGGCAACCCGAAATCAGAGCGCTGCAAGCAGTTTCTGGCGAGCAGCCTTTGACACCTGAGTAAAACCAAAAATAACGTAACAACCCAAGGAGGACGAAAATGAAAAAACTAACTATTCTGGCGGCACTTGCTGCGGTCATGCTGGCCGGACCGGCACAGGCGAAAGATTACAAAAAGATCACGATTGCGACGGAAGGGGCGTACAAGCCGTGGAATTTCAAGGATTCATCCGGGAAACTGGTTGGCTTTGAACTTGATCTGATTGTTGACCTCTGCAAACGCATGAGCGTCGAATGCAAAGTCGTCGAGCAGGCCTGGGACGGTATTATCCCGTCGCTGACCGCCGGTAAATACGATGCCATCGTCGCCGGCATGTCGATCACCGACAAACGCAAAAAGAAAATTACCTTCTCGCGGTCCTACGTGTCGACACCGGGTTATATGGTTGTCACCAAGTCCAGCCCGGCGGCCAATATGATGGTTTCCATGAAAGCTGTTGATCTGAATGAAGTCAGTGCTGATGAAAAAGCGGCAATTGCTGAAATCGTCAAACAGTTTAAGGGTAAAGTCATCGGTGTGCAGACCGCCACCACCCATGAAAATTTCCTGCGTGAGTACCTTGGTAAAGATGCTGAAATCAAAAGCTACGATACCCAGGAAAACCTTGATCTCGATTTGCAGGCTGGCCGGGTTGATGCCGCCCTGGCATCGATGGCCTATTGGGATCCGCTGCTCAAGTCCGACAAGGGTAAAGACCTGAAAGCTGTCGGTCCTGAATTGACCGGTGGACCGTTCGGTCATGGGGTTGGTGTCGGGATCCGCAAGGAAGACCAGGCGCTGGCCGATATGTTCTCGAAAGCCATCGCGGCTTCGGTTGCAGACGGTACGGTATCCAAACTGGCCGTGCAGTGGTTCGGTTTCGATAACGCCACCCGCTAAGAACTAAAAATGCTGAAGAGCCACCGGCGGACGTCTCCGCCGGTGGCTGTTTGCTAAAAACAGGGGCACGGCGTGGATTTAAGTCTTCTTGTATACGGAGACGCCGGTTGGGGCGATGAAATGCTCATGGGCGCCCTGATGACCATTGCCGTTGCCACATGCTCCTATCTGCTAGGTATCGTATTCGGCTCGGTTTTTGCGACCATGAAGCTGTCGCATTATTATATTCTTCGTTTGATCGCCGACGCCTATACCACCATCATTCGCGGTATACCGGAATTGCTGGTGATTTATCTGGTGTTCTTTGGTGGCGGGGCTGTGTTGCGAAGCATCGCCAAAGGCGTCTTCGGCTATGGTGAATATATCGATCTTCCGATTTTTGTGACCGGAGTGCTGTGCATCGGCATCAGCTCCGGGGCCTATTCAACAGAGGTAATCCGCGGAGCTGTCCAGGCAGTACCTGTCGGACAAATTGAAGCAGCCCGCGCTGTAGGTATGTCAAAATGGCTGCGGTTCTGGCGCATTCTGGTGCCACAGGTGGCACGTTATGCTCTGCCGGGGTTAGGCAATGTCTGGCAACTGACCTTGAAGGAAACATCCCTTATTTCGGTGATTGGATTGGCGGACATCATGCGCCACAGTTATATCGCCATGGGTTCGACAAAAGAGCCGTTCACGTTTTTCCTGACGGCCTTTTTTCTCTATCTGGGATTGGCATCAATTTCAAATCGCGGGTTTCTACGGGCTGAATCCTGGTCCAATCGTGGCGTCAGGGTGACCTGATATGGATTTTGAACTGATGCAGGAAAGCTGGCCGAAACTGGTCGGTGCCATCCCAGAAACGCTTATCCTGGCAGGATCGTCATTGTTGATCGGGTTTGTGATTGCCATGGTCGTCGCGCTGGCCCGGCTATCCAACAACAAGGCGCTATCCAGCCTCGCTTATGGTTACATGTACATCTTTCGGTCGACGCCGTTACTGGTTCAGATTTTCCTGATCTATTATGGCTCCGGTCAGTTCCGACCGTTTCTGGAAGAATACGGATTATGGGTTTTCTTTAAAGAGTCTTGGTTCTGCGCAATTCTGGCGCTGACCTTGAACACCGGCGCCTATACAAGCGAGATTATTCGAGGCGGCATCCAGTCGGTTCCCTGGGGGCAGCTTGAAGCGGCACGGGCCTGCGGTATGTCCGGGTCTTTGCTGTTTCGCCGTATTACCTTCCCAGTTGCCATACGCCAAGCCCTGCCCGGTTACGGCAATGAGATCATCCTGATGATCAAATCCACATCACTGGCCAGTATCATAACCATCCTGGAAATTACCGGCGTCGCAAAAAAGATTATTGCCGAGACCTGGAGTCCGGTGGAGATATTTATTATTGCCGGCGGGATTTATCTGGCGATCAACTTCATTATTACCCGCGTCGTTCAATGGGCGGAGATCAAGCTGTCTCCGCAGCTGCACCGGGATCGCGTGTCTTTCTGGACCATGCTGTTCAAGAAGGAAGATGACGAGGCGGCAGCCGATCAGGTCGTCCGTTAAGGCGACAGCAGGGCCCCTGATTTCCGATAGTCCAATGCCTCGGCACCGGCGATTTTGCACAACTGATCCCCCGGTCTGACCAGCACGGCCGCCCGTCTGGCAAACAGGAACCCGCTGGTCCCGGCATGAATTGGCGTGCGGGCGGATGTCGGATCGTCGGCTTCGATATCCACCAGATCAGCAATAACCTGTCCCTTGACGACAGTGTCACCGGGTCTGACATGCCAGGCCAGGACTCCCGATGCCGGTGCTTTCGGGACATCAACGCCGTCGAGCGGGGTTGGATCATTGATCATGTCGGGCAGCGGGCCGGGATCGCCACTGACCACGCCCTTGCGCATGAGAAACCGCAGTAGGGCCTTGGCATCCTGTTCGGCCAGTTTGTCGGTGACGTCGGTTTCGCCCCGCAGCTCGACGGTAACCGCGAAACAGTGCCGTGCGACAGCTTCATCAAGACCAAAACGTTTTTGCAATTTGATCCAGGGCGCGTGGTTGGCTTCATCGAAAGAGCCGCCGCCCGCCTCATCTTCGAGCAGTAAAACCGGCGAGCCCAGATCACGGGTCAGGGTCGTCGCGTCCTCCAACTGGGCATAGTTGGCGTAAACATGGAAAGTCGCCAGCTGGTCGCAGTGAAGGTCGAGGACGATATCGGCGTCCACGGATAACCCCATCAGGGTGCGCCGTAACTCTTCCAACTCAGTTTCGTCGGATAGATCATCAACGGCTGATTTTAAGGCTTCACGAATAAGACGGATATTGGCGTTGGTATCCTCGCCGAGTTTGCCGTCGACGGCGTCGCCCGCCGTTTGAGTCAGATCGGGCCAGCCCCGGTTAAAATTGCCGCCCCCATCAAGATGATACCGGCCAACCAGATCACCGTTGACCCGTTGCCCGAGACCAAGGGGATTGGCATAGGGCAGCAGCACGATTTCCCCGGTGATCCGGCCTTCACCATCGGCCTCATCCAGCATCCGGGTCAGATGATGAAGAACCAGTAGGCCGGGCCATTCGTCAGCATGCAGTGAGCTGTGCAGATAGGCTTTCGGACCCAGACCCGGCGCGCCATAGCGGTGAACGCGAAGATGGCGTGTCGACCCCGGGTTGGGCGCGGACAGGGCGATGATATCGGTCTGGCGGGGCATGCAGGCGATCTCCGGAGCTTAGGAACAAGGGCGTTCATAATCACTAATAATGCATGCATGTCCAGAAATCTGATACGCTCAGAATTGCCGTGCGGCGGGCTGTCTTCGGAGCAGCTTCCTAAACGGTAGCAGTTAATACCTGCGGGTGGTTAAGGGGTGAATGAAGTGTGTTCGGATAGAGGTCTTGCGTTCGCGCTAATTGGCGAACAAGGCCCAGCACCATATCGATGCAGGGTGTGGAAATATCAACAATGCGGCCCATTTCCTGAACCGCGGTTACCAAGGCGTCGATTTCCATGGCACGGCCCTGCTCCAGGTCCTGAAGCATCGAGGTCCGGTGTGCGCCGACTTTCGCAGCGCCGTTGATCCGCCGTTCACGATTAACCCGGAACGTTGCGCCGAGCTTGACGGCGATGTGTTCCGCTTCCTGCATCATCAAATCAGCCGTTGCACGGGTATCGGGGTCAGTTGCGACAATATCCAGGGTGGCACGAGTCAAGGCCGAGATCGGGTTGAAACATAGATTCCCCCACAGCTTGAGCCAGATTTCGCTGCGGATATCATCAAGCACCGGGGCCTTAAAACCGCCCATCTCCAAATTCTGTGAAATACGTTCACATCGCTGAGACCGGGTTCCGTCGGGTTCTCCGAGCGCAAATTTATTGCCATAGACATGTTTGATCACGCCGGGTCCGGTCAGTTCCGTTGCCGGATAGACAACGCAACCAATCGCCCGCTCCGGTCCGATGATATTCCATTGCCGGTCTGATGGATCAACGGAGGGGAGGCGTTTGTCTTCGAGCGAGCCGGGCAACCCATGGAAATACCACCAGGGAACGCCGTTCTGGCACGTGATCACCGAAGTGTCCGGCCCCAGCAGCGGTGTTATCCACTCAGCAGACTCCCAGGCTTGGTGCGCCTTCAGACACATGATGACGACATCCTGAGGGCCGAGTTGATAGGGGTCGTCAGTCGCAACAACGGAAACGGTTTCCCGGGTATCCGCAGTTTCGAGGGTAAGTCCGTTTTCACGCATTGCCGCCAAATGTGCGCCGCGGGCGATCAAGGACAAATCAACATCTTTAACCTTGGCGAGCCCATGAGCGAGATACCCACCGATGGCGCCCGCACCGAAAACACAAATTTTCATAATAACCCCCCCTAAGTTGCCAGGGCCGAATTGGAGCTGAACTCGACCAAAGCAGTGTTTGTTTGAATCGTAAAAGTGCCCCTCTATTGATGTAAATATTATTTGAGTTATTATTAAGGCCGCTGTAAACCGACAAAATTGTCATTTTAGGATAATAAAAAGTTATGCGAAGGTTGCGAGATCGGCTGCCACCTCTTAACAGTCTGGTGGTATTTGAAGCTGCGGCGCGGCATCTCAGCTTCACGGACGCAGCCGAGGAACTGAGCGTCACGCAGGCAGCGGTGAGCCGTCAAATCCGGTTGCTGGAAAGTCACATTGGCATAACCTTGTTCAAACGATTGCACCGGGCAATCGAGTTAACGTCCGAGGGTAAGGATTTTCAAAAAGCGATTACCATTGGCCTGGAGCACATTGCCCACGCGGCTGACGATATCCGTAGCGAATCTAACGGTGCCGATGTGACGATTTCATCGAGCGTGACGTTCGCCTCATACTGGCTGATGGCCCGGATCGCCAAGTTTCGGGCTGAATTCCCTGACGTCGATGTCCGTCTTGTTGCGTCTGCAAAAATGCGGGATCTGGGGTCGGCGGGAGTGGATTTGGCCGTGCGTTACGGGGTTGGAACCTGGGACAACGTTATTGCTGATCGCATGTTCGGCAACGATATATTTCCGGTCTGTTCGCCAGCATACGCCAAGGAGTGCGGAGGTCTGAGCAAGCTTTCCGACCTGAAACATGCCACGTTATTGAAGTTAAGCCAGAGCGATCGCAACTGGGTGAGATGGGGGACCTGGTTCCAACACTTCGGTGTCGAAGGGCCCTCAAACGGCAAGGCCCTCTATTTTGATCATTATATGTTGCTCATTCACGCTGCCGTTCGTGGCGAGGGTGTCGCCTTGTGTGGCGGGCGCTTTGCCGAGGACCTGATCGAATGCGGCGAACTGGTCAAGCCGATTGATGTCGCCCTCAAGTCCGATTATTCGTTTTACCTGTTGCGGCCATCAAACCCGCCGCTTCGGCCTCATGTAGCTAAATTCAGAAACTGGCTGATGTCGGAAGCCGTGGGGCGGACAGTGAGTGATCAGGAGGCCGCCGTCGCAGTGTGAATCGACGGGTCGCCGGGTTCCCACGGGGTATACTTTTTCATAATCGTCGAAAACAAGGCGGAGTCGAGAAACGCCGTCAACCATCTCTGCACCGCCGGGTAGGGCGTGGTATCGAACCACTGGCGATCCGTATTGGCGAACTGGCGAATGAAGGGTGCGATGGCGACATCGGCCAGCGATTGTTGGCTGCCAAACAGGTATGGGGTTGTGGACAACCGTCCCTCCAGCACGTTCAGAAAGTCTTCGGCCTCTGAGCGATGGGCCATTGGGTCGGCGCCTTCATACCTGTTGGCATATTTGTAGCGATCCAGATGGGGTTTGAAGTCGGTTTCGCATTGCTGAATAAGCGCCAACATATCCTCTTTAGTGCCAGATGAGGGCGTTAGCCAGCCGGACGGGTCGTTTCGCGCCAGCGCCCACAGCATGATCTCCAGACTTTCTTCGAGAACCTCGCCGGGTTCGATCTCAAGCACTGGAACGGTGGCTTTTTGCGAGATTGCGACCATGGCTTCGGGTTTATCCCGCAGTACCACCTCACGATGGGTACAGAGCTGCTCGCTCACATACAGCGCGGCGCGGGCCCGCATGGCATAGGGACAGCGGCGAAAACTATAGAGGATGGGATAATTTGTCATGTTTTCTACGGCGCCAGCCCGATATATTCTCAGTCTTCTTAATGTAATCAACCCGCGTGAACCCGCAACGTAAATGTCAAAGCTGTCTGATCCAAATATCTGGTGTGCCATTGCGCCACACTTATCGATTTCTGATCGGCATGTTGAGTCCCCGCCCGTGGACTTTTCCGCAGATATATTGGCCGCCATATCAAAACGCTTTCACGAAGACGGCTATCTGCATCTGCAACCGGTTTTCGATGCGGATGAGCTGGGTGCGTTGCGACAGGGAATTGTCGCCCTTGGGCAGGCCGGATTGCCGCCCGTGTTCATTTATCTCTATGACCAGCCGTTTATCCTTTTCGCGAAGCTGAGACACCTGATCGGGCATTTCCTGGGACCTCGGTTTGCCTTGTTGCCTAACTTCTGGGCCTGGAATATCCCGCTACAGCAAGGCGCCAGCGGCTGGCCCGCACATCAGGACTGTCAGGCGCAGACCCGGTTCCCCAGTGGCGATGGTGGTGATGTTCTGATGAGCCTGTCTCTATGGATTCCCCTGACCGACGCGACGCCTGACAATGGGTGTATGTCCGTGCTGCCACGTTCGAACGAGCGCCATTATGATCTGCCATTGGATGACCCTTCTGATATCAGGGCTGAGCACGGCGTTGCCCTTCCGGCAAAGGCCGGTTCGGTGCTGGGCTGGCCACAGGATCTCTATCACTGGAGCAACACGGTTACCGAAAACGCCTCTAAGAATGCTCTCGAGCCGCGCCTCAGCCTGTCGCTGGAATTTCAGAACCCGGCGTTTGAGCCGCTGGTTGTGCCGTTGCTTAATGTTGCCCGCCCCCCGTCATTTGAGACCCGTCTAGAGCTTGTCCGTCAGCAATTCCCGAAATATCAGCATATGGAAGATAGTGGATTTGACGTGACCCGGATTTGTGACAAGTTGTCTTCGGTCAATTAAAACCCAGCTTCCAACCCGAATACAGGACCGCGCCATGACCCTCGATCCCGAAACCCTGAACCAGCTGCTTGAGACCGTTCGCCGTTTTGTCCACGAGCGCTTGATCCCGCTCGAGCAACAGGTCGATGCCAACGATAAGATTCCAGACGAGGTTATCGACGAAATGAAGGAGCTGGGCTTTTTCGGGCTGTCGATCCCAACCCAATACGGTGGCCTTGGTCTCAGCATGTCGGAAGAAGTGCTAGTCGGGCAGGAACTGGGATACACGGCCCCGGCGTTCCGCTCCGCTTTCGGAACCAACGTGGGCATCGGATCGCAGGGTATCTTGATTGACGGCACGGATGAGCAGAAACAGAAATATCTACCAAAATTGGCGAGTGGCGAAATGGTCGGTTCTTTTGCCCTGACGGAACCCGATGTCGGGTCGGATGCGGCGTCGGTCAAAACCAGCGCCAAGCGGGACGGTGACACCTATACCCTGAACGGCACCAAACGTTATATCACCAACGCGGCGCGGGCCGGGGTGTTCACCGTCATGGCCCGCACCGGGACGGTCGAGGAGAAAGGTCGTGGGGTGACGGCATTTCTGGTTGAAGCCGGAATACCCGGACTGGGGCTCGGCGACCCAGAAAAGAAAATGGGGCAAAAGGGGGCCCATGTCTGTGACGTGATTTTTAATGATGTTGTTGTTCACAAGGATCAGATTATCGGCGGCGTCGAAGGACAGGGGTTCAAGACAGCCATGAAAGTTCTAGATCGTGGACGGCTTCATATGTCGTCGATCTCTATGGGAATGGCCAAACGCCTGATCGATGAATCGGTAAACTATTCCATCGAACGCAAACAATTTGGTCAGAAAATTGGCGATTTTCAGCTGGTGCAGGCGATGATTGCCGATAGCCAGACCGAATATCTGGCCGGGAAATCCATGGTTGAAGCGACGGCGGCGGGGTATGACGCAGGCGACAAGGTCTCGACTGATGCGTCGTGCTGCAAGCTGTTCTGTACGGAAGCCGTTGGCCGCATCGCCGACCGGGCTGTGCAGATTCATGGCGGTGCCGGCTATATCTCCGATTACGCCGTCGAACGTTTTTATCGCGACGTCCGCTTGCTGCGCCTGTATGAAGGCACCTCGCAAATTCAGCAACTGGTGATCGCCAGAAACCTGATCAGGGAGGCGGAAGGCGTTAAGTGAGTTCGGGTTCGAAACCCTCCGGGGCGGGCACACCAAATGCGTTGATGGTCATTGAAATCAGCGTGTAATACCCAAGAATACCGATCAGGTCGACCAGCTGTTCCTCTCCCAGAACCGAGGTTGCGCGGGCGTATAGTGCGTCATCAATTTGGCGCTCGACGTGGAGGGTTTTAGATACCTCATAGACCACCGCCTCATCGTCGTGTTCGAACACGACGGCAGAGTCCGTGCGGATCGCCTCGATAACATCCGATGATAAACCGGCTTTTAGACTAAGGGGTTTATGCGCGGCCCATTCGAATTCAGCACGCCATACCCGTGCGGTTGTCAGGATTGCCAACTCCGACAAACGGGACGGCAACGTGGTCTCATAGCGGCAATACTGACCAAGCGCCTGGGCACGGTCAGCAAGGTCCGGTCGGTGTAACCAGACGGCCAGCGGGCCCCGCACGGCGCCACGCGGACCCGATACGATGTCATCGTGCACCTGTTTCTGGCGAGTTGTCATGGTGTCCGGGGATAAGGGGGCAAGGCGCGACATGATGTTTCCTGAGTACTAAATGGCCAGTGGTTTTATTAACGTGCCCCTGGAAAACTGCAATAGCTATCAGGCCCGTGACCAGCGTTCCGGTCTGAATAACCTGGGTTCAGCGGGAATTTAATAAGGACGATCCCCGGCGACAGTTACCCGGTATCCGCATCGGGTTTTGGGGAAATAGTCCCAAATGGCGTAATGCTGGACGGCCCGGTTATCCCAGAAAGCGACGCTGCCGGGGCGCCAACGAAAGCGAACCTGAAATTCCGGTTTCTCAATATGCCGGAACAGGAACTGCAGCAGGGTTTCGCTTTCGGCTTCGGTCACGCCATTGATGTGCGTGGTAAAGATGCGGTTGACGAACAGGCCTTTGCGATTGGTAACGGGATGGGTGCGAACAACCGGATGGTCGTTATCGGGGTAGGATAACTCTTTATCATCGACACCCCTGTACTCGTAGCGCCCGCGATAGGCCATTTCCCCACTGTGGCGCGCCGTCAGATTGTCCAGCATCGTTCGCATGGGTTCAGACAATGCGTCATAAGCCGCCGTCATGCTGGCAAACAGCGTATCCCCGCCGGTGTCCGGGACGGTATGCATATGCAGGACGCTGCCCATCGGCGGTTCATCATCACAGGACACATCGGAATGCCAGTCCTCTCCGGCGATCCGGGTTGAATTTTCATTCGTGTGGATGGCGATCACTTCCGGATGACCCTCGGGTCCCGGAATGCCGGGGTGAATGTGTAGGTCGCCGAATTGCCGGGCGAACTCCTTTTGCTGGTCCAGGGTCATTTCCTGATCATGAAAAAACAACACCTGATGTGTCATCAGCGCTTCTTGAATATGACCAAACTGTGTTTGATCCATGACATCGGAAATTTTGAAATTGCTGACCTCTGCGCCGATAAAGGGGGTTGTCGGGTGGATTTGGATTTGGTCTTCGGAATTTACCATGTTGCCCTCAAGCACCAGAGACGGTCGAAACCTAGGTATAAGTCGATCAAGATCGACAGTACCGAGTTTCCTTCATCAATGGAAAGGACTGATTACCAGCCTTGTTCTGGCAAATTCCGTAGAGCTACATCAGCCGCGCTGTGCCGGAGACACGAATTGAGCTGCCGGGGGTAGGCGAAAATTCCGCTTTAAGGCGAGACCGGGCACCCATGTCTTCCCCCTGCACGATGTCGATGACCCCGCCATGCGGCCAGTCGAGGTCACGCAAATATCCGGCCAAGGCCGCCGCCGCCGCACCAGTCGCCGGGTCTTCGTAAACACCACCCGAGGCAAACGGGTTACGGCTATTGAACAGCTGTGGCGTTTCGGCATGGATCAAGCTGATGGTGACAAGACCGGCGTCCCGCATGAAGGATCGTCCGGAATCAAGATCGTAACTCATTGCAGAAAGGTGAGCGCGCTGCTTCAGGGCCAATATCAGGTGCGTTGCCCCCGCATCGGCAATTGCCGGCGGGATGCGGGTGTCGAGATCATCGGGGGTGTAGGAGAATAACGAAAATGCTGCGGAGACGATCTGTGGGTCGGCGGCCTCACTGCGGGTTGGCGGGGACTGCAGGGCAGCGGCTATTCTGTCGCTATCGCGCTGGCCCTCAACCGTAATGTTGACGTCGTTCAGGGTCAGGTCAAACACGCCGTCGCCGTGTTCCATGGCCAGTGCCGCGCCTAAGGCAATTGTCGCATGGCCGCAAAAAGGGACTTCTGACTCGGGTGAAAAATAACGCACCCGCCAGCCGTTCTCCATGGGTGCTGCAAACGCCGTTTCTGAAAACCCGACCTCGGCAGCGATGGCTTGCATCCGGACCGGATCAGGTAGCGTGTCAGCAATGGCGACGCCGGCAGGATTGCCGCCCCGGTCACCATCGGAAAAAGCCGCGATACGAAGAACATCCATTGTCTCATCCTTGTCAGAGTTGATCAGGTACCAATTACTGTGTCCACATTTGTAAAATCGACGCTGCGAGTAGCAGCCCGAGAGCGATGTTTACCATTCGCCACTGACGTTCATTGTGAAGGGCTTTGGCCAGAAGGGTTCCGGTGGCGCACCACAAACAAAGTGAGACGACAGAAGCCGTCGCAAAAATTGCTCCCATAATCAGAGCCAATACTACCGGATCCGGTGATATGGCGGTGAAGGATGCTGCTGCTCCCAATGCCATGGTCCAACCCTTTGGGTTCAACGCCAGCATTAATATGCCGCCAAAAAAATTCACGGGACGATCACGACTGTAGGTGGTGGTTTGAGGTGCCCCGGCCATGCTGATTTTACGGGCCAGCCACAGTAGATATCCCGTGCCCATCAATTTCATTGTTAATGCGAGACCTGGCAGAGTTTGCAGCAGTGCCGACAGACCTGAAGCCGCCGCAATTGTCAGCAGTGCCAGCCCTGATGCGATTCCGAACATTAGCGGAATACTGCGGCGGAACCCGAACTGAACGCCCGACGCCGTTGCCAGTGTTGTCGCACCACCCGGCGTCAAGGTTGCCACGGCGGCAAACAGAATGAATGAAAACAATGCTTCTGACACGTCAGGTCCCCTCAATCAGGAACAGACGATAAACAAACCACCTAGATTAAAAAAACGAATAATCTTTATGAATTTCATTAGCGTTGCTAATGTAACGTATGATTAGAAATCTAGACATCAATCTCGTCCGCACATTCGTCATGGTCGCCTCAACCGGTAGTATGACCCTCGCGGCAGATCGATTGGCGCTAACCCAAGGCGCCATCAGCCAGCAGATCAAGCGGTTGGAGGAAACATTGCAATGCCAGCTGTTTGATCGCAGCCGCCGCAGTCTGAAGCTCAATGCACAAGGCCGACATCTTCTTGGCCTGTCCAAACGCTTGCTGGATGCCAACGATGAAATCTGGAACGAGATGGTAGCACCGACGGTCCAAGGTGAAGTGCGGTTTGGGCTTCCCGATGATCTGGTCACCACCTACCTGCCGCTGGCCCTGGACGGTTTTGCTGCCGATCACCCAACCATTGAGGTTTCGCTGGTCAGCGACACATCTCCCAACCTGCTGGCAGGGTTGAACAAGGGTGATATTGACATCGCTCTTGTTGAGGAGCCGCTGGGCCAAACCGACGAGGGGCAGTGCAGTGGGGAATGTCTAAGTATCGAACGCTTGTTGTGGGTCGGCAGCAGATACGGGACGGCCCATCGCCGTCGCCCTCTTCCCCTGTCTATTGTCAGTGAGACCTGTGCCTTTCGCTCGCCGACTGTTGACGCATTGGGCAAAAATGGCATCGCCTGGAAGCCGGTCTTCGAGAACGGCACCATCGACGCCACGATGACGACGGTCCGGGCCGATCTGGCGGTGACGGTGTCGCTGGCCTCGGTTATCCCCCCTGACCTGGAGGTGCTGGGGCAAGACACCGGCCTGCCTGATTTGCCGAGCTTTGCAATTAATCTGTATCTTGGCCGATCGGATATGAACCCTGCCGCCCATCAGCTGGCCCGCCACCTGCGTGAGGGTATCCGAGGGTTTGAGCGGCTGCGCGCCTGATCAACGTATAATCGGCCAATATACGGAAAATAAATAGCGGGAGAAAACAACGTTCTCTCCCGCTATTCCGTAACGTCAGAAACTCGGCGTCAGTTCTTCTTCGCCGCGTGGTCTTCACGCATCCGTTTGGCTTCTTCAAGGATGTTGTTCACAGCTGTGTTTAGTGGTGCCCATCCATACCAGTGCATGTAATCGTTGCTGGCGTGGAAGGCTCCCTGAAACGCCCTTTGCCTGTACTCAAGCATGATCATGTAAAGTTCCTGCTCGATTGACGTCTTGGCGTCATAGTATTGCAGCAAATCAGGTGCGTACTTCCAGCCTTCGGGTTTGATCAGGATGCCATCCTTATAGAGCCCCTGCACCGCCACAATCGCTTTGGCAAAAACATGATCGGACTCTTTGATCACCTGATCGGAGGCCTTGAAGTGAGCTGTCACGTAGTCCTTGGCGTGACATTCGTTGCAGATTTTTTTCATCCGGGTTCGGAGCCTGTTGAACTCATCTGGGCCGCGGGCGGCTTGTCCCTGAACGACAATCTCAACAAAGCGTTCTGTAGGTTGAAGGGTGGCGTCCAGTATTCCGGTGGCTTGCAAGATCAGGGCTCGGTCAAACGTCCACTGGGGATCGTCATCCAGGTCCATGAAGTTCCCTGACGGCAGGGCGGCGGCCAATGACGTCAAAGGTTCCTTGAGGGTCGGTGCAACATCTATCAGGGCCAGTACGTTTTCTTTGGTCGGAATACGAAGGCCAAGGAAACCCCACGGGGTGGCGACATCGTGCGTGCCTTCATCCATATGACATTTTTGGCAGGTTGGGGCACGCTGTGAGCCATCGCTGACATTGCCTTCAATATCCCAGATGATGCCATGCTTGGCTGATTTGTACATCTCCCACTGGGGATGGTCGAAACCCATGTGACAGTTTGAACAGGCTCGAGGATCCTGAGCTTCGGATTTCTTGAAGCTATGGCGTGTGTGACAAGCATCGCACTGGGCGTTGCCATAACGATATTCAGCGACTTCCTTGCCACCATCGTATTTGACGCTCTGCTCGCCCTGGGCGATTCCGATCAGTCCCTTTTGGCCGAGTTTGTGACAGCCTGAGCACCCTCGATATCCTTCATTGACGATGGAACCCGGTTGCCCGTGCCAGGCAATCTGCGACTTCATCCCGAACCAGGCCAGATTGTGTTTTCCGGCGCGGTATTGTTTGTGTTGGGTTTTGTGGCATTCGCGACAGGTATCAGCCGTCGGCATGTCGGCGTTGGCATAATCATCCATGGTGACATGCCGATCACCATGGCAGTCCGCACATCCAACCCGGTCTTCAGCCTTGGCAACATTGGCCATGGGACTGGACATGTGTTGATGGACAATGCCGGGAGTCACATTGATATGACATCCGACACATTTTCCTTGAATAATCTGCTGGTCGGTCAGGTTTTTCGCTGCTGCATGTTGAAGAGGGGATGTTAACAATAAGACGAGCGCAGCCCCAAAAACCAGGATTCGCTGGGTCGACATGGGTGTTCTCCGTTGTTGGCGACGGCCCGACCTTGCGACGGACCGGTTCGCTTGGCTGCCCGCCACACAGGACCACCCTCCAGCTGTCTGATCCCGTGAAATGGGAAATATCAAACGCCGGACAGCGTGTAACCACTAGCCTGGGTTGTCATTGATATCGGTTAGGCGGAGGAGGTAAGAAAATCGATGCCGGACGCGGTTGCCGGAATTTAAAACGCTTTGAAGCCGACGATGGTATAGGTGTCGGTGATGCCGGGGATGGTTTGCACCTCGCTGGTGACAAAATGTCCGACATCGATTTCCGACTCCAGATGGAAAATCAGCATCAGGTCATAGCGCCCGGAAATGGAATAGGTCGTGGGCGGCGGGTTGATGGTGTCGACCACGTCGGCGGCCACGTCGTAAACCTTGCCCAGCTCGCATTTTACCATCACGAAAATTACCTGCATGGTCTCTTAACCCCGTCTTTTGCTGATCTCTCTCAGGGGGCTATTTTGAGCGGCGGGCGGCCATGACGCAACAGCAATTTATATTCTTCTCGTGGTCTCGCGCTTTTTGGAGATTTCTTTAAACTCGTGACTGTGGACGACATACGTGCGGTTCCAACTGTGGAGAGAGACCTTGGCAAAAGTTTACGAAATAGACGGCATGATCCCGGTAATCGACCCGGCTGCCTATGTTCACGAAGATGCAGTGATCATTGGCGATGTTGTTATTGGTCCCAACTGCTATATCGGACCAGCGGCCTCGATCCGCGGTGATTTCGGTCGGTTGATCATCGAACGCGGCGTCAACATCCAGGATACTTGTGTTCTTCATGGTTTCCCCGGTGGCGATACGGTGATCGAAGAAGACGGCCATATTGGCCACGGCGCGGTTATTCACGGATGTCGCATCAAACGTAATGCTCTGGTTGGCATGAACGCTGTCGTCATGGATGAAGCGGTGATTGGCGACTCTGCCATCGTCGGTGCCTTGTCCTTTGTTCCCGCCGGGTTCGAGCTGCCCGACCGCCATCTCGCCGTCGGCTCGCCAGCCCGGATTTTAAGAGAGCTCAGTGATAAGGATGTGGCCTGGAAAGAAAGTGCGACGGGCGAATATCAGGAGCTGACCCGGCGCTGTCTGAAAACCATGCGCCCGGTCGAGCCGTTAAGAGAAATTCCCGCTGACCGCCCCAGATTCACGGCGAAACAGGAGATCAAACCTCTCCATGTTGCGCGTAAATCAAAATAACTCTCAGAGCTAGTAATTCAGAGAAAACCATAGCCAGGTTGTGCCTATTTCTTGACAGGCCGGTGCCCTCGCAACAAAATCAGTTCGGGTGCCGAACATACGGAATCTGATGTTAAACTCATACCACTAAGGGGAGCCGGGTGCCGAACGACGAACGGGGCATTTCAGGCGGGATGAATGCAGCGGATTCGTTGCTTCAGGTGTCTCGCGAGCTTGGGCTGGCAGAGCAGCCCGCGATCCTGACCCAAGCCGAAACCATCACCTATGGGACGCTGGACCTAAAGGCCAGTCAGTATGGGCAGGCGCTTCGTAAACTCGGTGTCGGCTCCCAGGACCGCGTTCTGCTGTTGATCGATGACCGGTCGGAGATGTTTTATGCCTATCTGGGTGCCATGAAAATCGGCGCTGTACCGGTCGCGCTCAACCTCCGAGTTTCGGTTAACGAACTGGGTTTTATCGTTTCCGACAGCGCCTGCAAAGTTGTAGTCGCCGAAGCCGAGTACCTCGAGCTTTGCCGGGCAGCCTGTGCCAAGGCCTCAACGTCGCCCGCGATTGTTGAAACGGCGGCGTCAACATCGGAGTTTGTTTGCCTGGACACGCTGGCGGCCGCGGAGACCGGGGAATTGGACTCCGTTCTTCTGGCACCGGACGACATGGCGTTGTGGATGTATACGTCGGGCACGACAGGGACGTCGAAGGGTGCTGTTCACCTGGTGAGATCCATGGACGGCCTGGGCCGCTATCTGGGGCCGGTCTATGGCGTCGGCCCTGGGGATCGGGTGTTCTGTTCGTCCAAACTGTTTTTTGCCTTCTCGCTCGGCCACATTTTATTGGCGACCTTGAGACTGGGGGCGACAGCGGTTTTGCATACGGGATGGCCGTCGCCAGACGCTATCGCTGAAACCGTCGAGCAGTTTCATCCAGATCTGGTGTTCAGTGTCCCCACCATGTACCGCGGCTTGCTCGCCGAAGGATTGGCGCAGACCGTGGGGTTCAAGTCCGTACGCCATTTCATTTCGGCGGGTGAACACTTGCCCGAGCGGGTCTTCGATGAATGGCGTGCGGTGACCGGCCAACCGATTCTGAGCGGTATCGGGGCGACGGAAACATTGGTGATGTTCATTGCCAATCGGCCGGACCGCGTTTACCGCGGAGTCACCGGGACGCCGCTGCCCGAGACCGATGTTCGACTTGTCTCTCATGATGGTCAGGACATCGACGAGCCCGGTTTGCCCGGTGTGTTGTGGGTGCGATCCGCCAGTCTGGCGGCCGGGTATTGGAAACAAAAAGAGATGACTGAAGCCGTGTTTCGGGACGGATGGTATTGCACCGGTGACGTCTTCATTCGCGATGCCGATGGGCATTATTATTATCAGGGCCGTGATGACGATATGCTGAAAATTTCCGGCCAGTGGGTGAGCCCGGCGGAAATCGATGAATACGTCTTACTCAACTCGAAGGTTGCGGAAGCGGCGACGGTCGGCATTAAAAATGAACAGGGTCTGGTCCGTCTGGCGCTGTGTCTGGTTCCCGAACGCCCGGATGTTGACCGTGAGATTTTGCAGGCCGAAATAACGGAATGTCTGACCGATAATCTGTCCGTCTACAAATGCCCGCGCCGGTTTGTTTATCTCGATGAAATGCCGAAGACGGCGACCGGTAAAATCCAGCGCTTCAAATTGCGCCAGTATGCTGCCGACCAGATTGGGCAACTGTTATGAAACCGGGCAATCCCCATCCGGTCAAAACCGGGATGCTCGACACGCTTTTGGGCTATCAGTTGCGCCGCGCCCAATCGGCGGTGTTTGCTGAATTTATGCTGACCATGGTGGACGATAAGGTGACGCCGGGACAGTTCGGGGTACTGATCCTGATTGAAGAAAACGCCGGCCTCAATCAATCCACCCTGGCCAAGGCGCTGGGGATTGAACGTTCGACCATGGTTGGCGTCATTGACGGGCTGGAAAATAAAGGTCTGGTCGAACGGCGGAAATCGCAGACCGATAAACGCGCCCACGCTCTGACTTTGACCGATCAGGGAAGCAAACTTCTGGACTCCATCAGGCCAAAAATAAAAGATCACGAAAGCCGCATTGCCGGTGATCTCAACACCGAAGAACTCGAAACCCTGATGGAACTATTGAAACGGGTCGGGCGTTAGGGCGTTACCTAACACAAGCAAAACCGGAGCGAATAGGTTCATTCGCGAACGTGGCTTTGCGGAAATTCTCTAGTCATACAGTTTACGCACCAGGGCGCGGGTCAGGTTGGCGGCCACCTTGCGCCGGTACCCGGGCGGCGTAAACGTACTGGTCATCGGCTGGATCTGTTTGGAGATCAGTTCGGTTAGCTGCTCAAGCAAAGTGTCATTGAACTCGACATCGATCATTTCCTCTGTGCCTTCCAGCAATAGTGGACGGGCGTTGGTGCCGGTTAGGGCAATTCTCAGAAACGTTAGTGTTCCATCACCCCCCGACAGGTTGGCCGCGACCCCGACTAGGGGAAAGTCAATGGAACCACGAACCCGCACCTTGGCGTATCCTGACGGCCCGGTATCGATGGCGGGCAGGATAACGGCGCACAGAATTTCGCCCTTTTCGAGGCGCAGATGGGCCATGCCGTCGTCTTCATACATGTCGTTCAGGTCTAGCGTTCTCCGGCCATCCGGACCGGCAATTTCCACCTGTCCTTCGTGGACCATTACGGCGGGCGCTACATCGCCACTGAAGGCGGCGAAGCAGGTTTTCCCGGACGGCGCGACATGACAGGTGTCGCCGTTATATTTCAGGCAGTAGTCATTGGCGTTTCGCCACCATTCGCTCTGATTATAAAAAACACAGCGTGTATCCAGACAGAGATTGCCGCCAAGTGTCGCCACTTCACGATGAGACGAAGCGGCGACTTCGTGGGCGGCCTCGGCAATCGCTGTGTAGCAAATTCTGACGTAGTCATTTGAAGCCAATTCCGCCAGAGTGACGCCGGCCCCAATCCGCAGTCTTCCGTCGTCCTGTTCGGTAATTCCCTGCATCTCGGCAATATTCGACAGATCAATCATCACGGATGTCTCGACAATGCCGCGTCTGATGTTGACCAGGATATCGGTGCCACCGGCCAGATAGTGGGCCCCCGGGTTGTCCGTATAGGCACCAACGGCATCATCGATGGTTGTCGGGCGAAGCACGGTGAAGTCGGGCATGTATTCCATCAGGCGGCTCCCGTTTTGGCCTGGCGGCGTTCCAATTTTTGCCGGGCTTTCAGCACCCGGTCGGGAGTCAGCGGAGTCTCCGATAACCTGACGCCGATGGCATTATGCACGGCATTGGCAACTGCCGGGATCAGGCAGGCAAGCGGTGCTTCGCTGGCTTCCTTGGCGCCGAAGGGGCCGTTGGGGTCCATGCTTTCGACAATCTTGACCTCGATATGTGGCGATTCAACAATCGTTGGAACCCGATAATCGAGAACATTGGGACCGATGGGCAGCCCCTTGTGATAGCGAGTTTCTTCGCTCAAAGCCTGACCAAGTCCCATCCACACCGCACCCTGAACCTGTCCCTCAACCGATAGCGGGTTCAGCGCATAACCGCAATCATGGGCAACCCAAACTTTGTCGACGGTGACCCGTCCGGTAATGTCGCAGATACTGACCTCGACCACGGCGGCGGCGTAAGAGTAGGCCATGCTGGGTCCGACCCCGGCACCACGGTATTTGCCGCCCTGATATTCGCGGGGGACGGTGAACGTGCCCTTGACGGTGATGGTGCCTGACTCGGTCAAGGCCTCAATGACGACATCCTTGTAAGGGATGCCGAAATCTTGCCCACCGGCGACCCGGTAAACTTCGCCAAGGCATTCAATGTCGAGCGGGTCGGCGTCGAGCTTGCGTGCCGCCGCGGCAATCAGGATGGTTTTCAGGTTCTCCGCCGCTTCCAGGGCGGCATTGCCGACCATATAGGTCACACGCGATGAATACGATCCGTTGTCTTTAGGGGTGATGCGGCTGTCATTGGCGATTACGGTCAAGCGGTCGAAATCCAGTCCCAGCACTTCGCCCACGACTTGCGCCAAAACGGTTGACGATCCCTGACCGATATCGGCGGCCCCGGTCAGAACCGTAATGCCGCCGTCGAAATCCAGTTTTAGATTTACCACTGCATGCGGCTCGCCGGTCCAGTGCACGGGTTTGGCTGCTCCACTGATGTAATGCGAACAGGCCATGCCGAGGCCTTTGCCTTCGGGCAGGTTTTGTCGGCGTTCGCTCCACCCTGATTCCGCCTCGACCCAGTCCAGACAGTCCGGCAGGCCGTAGGTGTTGACGACCAGATCGTTGATGGTGCGCATCGGCGGTTTCAATAGATTGCGCCGCCTGAGTTCGAACGGATCAAGACCCAGTTCTTCCGCCATCTGATCCAAGAGCGACTCGAACCCGTGGCGCACATCGACGGTCCCGTGGCCGCGCATAGCGCCGCAGGGCGGGGTGTTGGCGTAGACACGATAACCATCGTATTTGACGGCGGGAATATCATAGATGGCATTCAGCAATGCCCCCGCATAGAGGATGGTGATGATGCCGTATCCACCATAGGCCCCACCAACCTGTTCGGCCTTGCATTGGCACGCCGTGATTGTGCCATCACGTGTCATGCCGATCTTTAGATCAACCAGGGTGCGCGGGCGTCCGCGATGGGTGAGGAAGGTTTCCTCGCGGCTGAGTTTCATACGCACCGTGCCCCGTGCGGCACGGGCCAGCAGGCAGGTGACGATCTCGAAATTAAGGGTTTCCGTTCGCGCCCCGAACCCGCCACCGATAAAGGGTTTGATCACCCGGACTTGCGATTCTTCCATGCCCATGCACTGGGCAACGCGCTTGTGAACATAATAAGGGACCTGGGTCACGGACTTCAGGGTGATGCGATCTCGGTCAACATCGTATTCGGCCAATGAGGCGTGAGGTTCCATATGCATATGGGTAACTTCGGCGCAATCAAATGAGGCCTCACGAATGAGATCGGCGCTTTTGAACCCGGCCTCCACATCGCCGAATTCATGATGGACGTCGCGTTCCAGATTGCCGGGGCGGTCTTCATGCAGGTCGACGGCACCGGTGGCCCGGGCCTTTTTGGGGTCCTGATAGGACGGCAGTTCCCTGACCTCCATGCTGATCAGGCGCAGGGCTTTTTCGGCTGTGGCCTCGTCAACCGCGGCAACGGCGGCAACCGGTTCGCCTCGGTAGCGCACCCGGTCACGGGCCATGGGATACTCGTTCTGGGCGATGGGCAGGATGCCGAAAGGCACGTCGCAATCGTCACCGGTGATGATGGCAACGACCCCCGGCAATTTCAGGGCTTCGGAAGTATCAACCGCCAGGACGTCGGCATGGCTGTAGGGACTTCGGTAAATCCGCCCGACCAGGGCGCCGGGTTCAATAAAATCGGCGGTATATTCGGCCCGGCCTCGGACTTTCTCAACACCATCAATGAGCGGCAGGCGTTCGCCAATCATCGGCGTTTTGGCCGGCGTGTCCCGAACAGGTGGGGTGCCGCTCATGAGTTCTCTCCCGCTGCGGCCTGAACCGATTCGATAATCTTTACATAACCCGTGCAGCGACAGATGTTGCCGCCCAGCGCTTCGCGGATTTCACCATCCGTCGGGTTGCTGTTTGTTCTCAGCAGGCCCTCGGCGGCCATGATCATGCCGGGTGTGCAGTACCCGCATTGAGATCCCAGTTTTTCATGGAAGTTCTTTTGCAGCGCCGACAGGCGGCCATCTGTGGCAGCGCCTTCAATGGTCTCAATGTTTTTCCCTGCACATGATGACGCCAGTGAGATGCAGGACAGTCTCGGGCGTCCATCGACCAGTACGGTGCACGCCCCGCATTCGCCACCATCGCAACCCATCTTGGTGCCGCTCAGGCCGATGGATTCGCGCAGGTAATCAACAAGCAGCATGTTATCGGCAACGGCGTCCTCGCGCGGTTGGCCGTTGACGATTAGACGTAGGATTGATTTTGCCATGGCAGGGTCCGGATTTTTGTTCGCGAATATATTGTTTGGTAACCGAACAATATTGTATTTCAAACAAGCCGATCCGGCAACAGGAATATCCGGACCAAACTTGACCGAAATCAATTACGGAAGGGGTATCACGGGTGATGGTGTGCCTCATCACGGTGCTGGTCACAGAACGAGGTTGTCGCAGTTAATGTCACCCGAGCGATTCCCCATCAGCGATCTGCTTTCGAAGGATTTTCTGAATGCAAAAATCTGGCATGAAGACGGGCTCATCCATATTGATGTGAGTGCCCTGCCCGCACCCGATCCTTTTGTTGCGGCGCTGCGCCTGATTGAACATCCCGGTATTGGTGATGAGATCGTGTTTCATAATGACCGCGAACCGGTTCACCTGTTCACCGAATTGCTTGAGCAGGGGTGGACGTGGCGGGTTGAGACCGACCGGCCGGGAGAGTTTCGTATGCGGGTGATCCGTGAGTCCATGCCATGACCTTCGACCCAAGTTTTCTGGCGGGTGCGCAAAGTCGCCTGCTGCCGGTCTCCGTGCCCTTTCGGTTTTTTGTTGCCGGGGCGCTGTTTCATCTAACTTCCTGGATTCTGATCGCCTTGAATGCCGATGCCGTTATTAATTTTACTGGCGGTCTGGGTGTCGGGTTAGCGGCGATCCACGCCGTGACCCTCGGCGTGTTGGTGATGTCGGCCATCGGTGCCAGCCTGCAACTGCTTCCCGTGGCGACTAGGCGGACGGCACAAGCCATCTGGCCGACCTGGATCATAACGGTGTTGGTTATGGGCGGGGTCCCCGTTTTGGTGTGGGGCATGGCGGTCCACGACGTTCTGGTGGCACTATGGGGTGGTGCCGCTGTCGGTGTCGGTCTTGCTGTTTATGCCGTGCTCATCGGGGCCAATCTGTTCCACGCAAAGGGACTCAAGACCGTCGTCGCCTTTTGCTGGGCGGCACTTGTTGCGCTGGGTACGCTTGTAGTTTTGGGACTGTTGCTGGTGCTGGATTTTGATCTGGGGGTTCTTAACGATCACGCGACACTGGCGGGCGTGCATTTTGTTGTTGCCGTCTTCGGCTTTATGGGCTTGCTGGCCTTCGGTTTCAGTTTCATTCTGATCCCGATGTTCACCTTAAGTCGCGGCATGCCTACGTGGCGCGGGTCGCTGACCCTCGGGGTCTCTCTGCTGGCGATTGGTCTAGCTTGTCTTGGTTTGGTGTATGCCATCAAACCTGTCGTTTACGCGGCATTTGCCTCCGGACTAGCGGCCAGCTTGCTCTATCTCTGGACCATGTTGGAAATGCTGAAATCGGGTATGCGCAAACGCCTCGGTATCCCCTTCACCCTGATCCGTCTCAGTTGGGCGCTGCTGCCCCTCTCCTTGTTGGTCGGGGTGCTGGCATTGGGCGGTTGGATTGAGAGCCGGGGCTGGACGCTGTTCGGGTTCATGCTGTTGGCCGGATGGCTGCTGACGTTTCTATTGGGAATTCTCCTAAGGATCGCCCCGTTTCTGGCGTCCATGCACAGCGCTGTCGGCGAGGGCCGCCCGGCGCGGTTGTCGAGCCTGACACCTGAATGGCCACAAAAAATATTGGCGGTCTGTCATCCCTCGGCGCTGATCCTCGTCGGCGGCGGCATTGTCAGCGTACAGATGGTACCCGTCCAGGTCGGAGCATTGATCGGGGTCCTTGGGGCCTTGGCGATGCTGACCTATATCCTCAACGTGATCCGCCGCTTGGTTGCCCATCGCACACTCTCTCGGTCCAGCACTGATCCTTCTAAAACAGAAGCCAGTCCCTGAGCGCCTGCGTTGCGGCGTTGGGACGTTCGAGCGGGGTAAGGTGCCCACAATCGTCGAGGACAATGAGATCGGCCGAGGGAATAGCGTCGGCCATTTCCTCATGCAGGTCACGCGGCGTCAGGCCGTCCTGGTCGCCGCACATGACAAGTGTCGGGCAGGTGATCGACGGCAAAAGCGGCCGCGCGTCGGCCCGTGAAATAATGGCCTTTTGCTGGCGTAAGAAAGCTTCTGGTCCGACGTTTTGGGCCGAGGTCCGAATGGTCGCGAAGTAAAGCCCTTCGGTCAGGCGACGTGGATGAATGAACAGCGGCAGCAACTCGTCCAGAACGGTGTCGAAGTCATCGTCCTGGGTGAGGTCAATCAGGCGCTTTCGCCGTGCCGTCTGATCCGCGCTATCGGCCCGCGCCGACGTATCAAGAAGGGCCAACCGCTCGACCCGTTCGGGGGCTTGGTGCATGATTTCCAGCGCGCAGTATCCGCCCATGGACAGGCCGCAGAGGGCGAATCTGTCGGGAGCTTGTTCAAGGATGCGTTTCGCCATGCCGGACATGGTGTCGTCCCGGGTCATGTCGGTGACGGTGCAGTCGACAAGGTCAGTCAGGTTTTCGGTCTGATGCGCCCAGAGTGCCGGATCACACAGCAGGCCCGGCAGAAGCAGCAACGGCACGGCCATTGTCTTTTCCTCACCTCAATTAATCGTTCTGGCTGTTCAGAATAAATAACTGTCAGCGGTTCGCAAGTGTGTTGGCGGCGTCGCTATATATATTGCCCGCCATCAACGCGCAGGACTTCGCCGGTGATCATCGCCGCCCCTTCCGACAGCAGGAACATCGTCGCATAGGCAATATCTTCGGGTGTCGCCAGCCGCTCGGTCATGGATTCACTTAAGGCGTTATCGAGAATTTGTTGTGGCAATTGCTGGGCCATATCAGTCATCACCATGCCCGGCGCCAGCGCATTGACTGTCACGCCCTTGCGTCCCAGTTCGCGGGCTGCGGTTTTGGTTAGGCCGATCAATCCGGCCTTGGCCGCGGCGTAATTGGCCTGGCCGAATTTCCCGCGCATACCATTGATCGAAGTGATGTTGACGATCCGCCCATACCCCGCCGCCGTCATCGCCGGAGTGACGCCGCGAAGCACGTTGAAAGCGCCGGTCAGATTGACGGAGATAACACTCGCCCATTCCTCGTCGCTCATTTTGGCTATCGAGCGGTCACGGGTGATGCCCGCATTGTTGACCAACAAAGACGCTGGGGTCTCCAATGCGTTGATGAGTTCCGTAACCGCCGGGCCGTCTGAGATGTCGATTTTGTGGATCGGATAGGCGAGATCTGAGGAGGTGTCGACGTTCCAATCGAAGCCCTGAACGGTGGCGCCGTGCGCTGTCAAGGCATCGGCAATGGCCCGCCCGATACCGCGCGCGGCTCCGGTGATGATGGCCGTCCGATTGGTGAAATCGAATGGATCAGACATGAAATTTCTGGCCTTCTCGCTTGACGGAAACGCAAATTACGTATTACAGTACCGAATTACGAAAATAGTGTATCGTCCTGTTGATTTTCTGTCAAGATGCGGGACAGTACAACCTAATCAACCACCTGAAGAGTGTCGGAGATAATAATTCAAATGGAACATAATTCGCAGATTGCGCGGTTGCTGCATAACGAACACATGGAAGAGGTCGCCGTTCTGGAACGTCTGGAAGGCGCCTTGATCAAGCAGAAGGTCTCCGACCCTCCGGCACCGGACAGTGATTTTATGTCCCATATGCTTCCCGCCTTGATCGGCAACACCGATACCCAAATCAATCTGCATTTTGTTTTTGAGGAAACACATCTGTTTCCAAAATTGGCTGAATACGGTGAGCCGAACATCGGAGCATTTTTGCAGAGCGAACATCAGGCGATCCGCGAGACCGGATCGGCGGTTATCGAATTGGCACGGGCGGCGATGACCAGCGGATTTACAGCCGAGTCGTGGCGTGAATTTCATCTGCTGGCGGGCGAACTGATTGAATGGGTCGTTGGCCATGTGCAGAAAGAGGAAATGGGGCTTTTGCCCTTAGTAGAGGACCTGTTGGATGAGCAGGCCGACAGCGAACTGGCGCAGGCCTATATGGCAAGCCGCTAAACAGGAGACCAAGATGTCAGAGCCTGACCAAATTCTAAGTTCCGTCAGCGTCGCCATCACGGGTAGTGGTGGTGCCGGGGTCATTACGGCAGGCAACATGTTGCTGGAAGCTGCCGCCAAAGCCGGGTGGTACGGTCTGTTTACGCGCTCGTCTGGCCCGCAAATCAGGGGTGGCGAGGCCGCCGCCATGATCCGGCTGGCGGACGGGCCGGTGGCGGCCCCGGGTGACATCTTTGATATCCTGATCGCCATCGACTGGCACAACATCGAACGTTTCGCCATTGAGTTGCCGTTATCGGAAACCTCGGTTGTCATTGCCGACCCGTCACAGGGCGAGGTCCCGGAGGTGATTGTCCAAAGTGGCGCACGGATTGTCGAAATTCCCCTTAAAGACCTGGCAAAAAAAGTCAGAAAAGGCCGACAGAACATGGTGGCGTTGGGCGTGATTTCTGCGCTGATTGGTCTTGATGATGGTGTCGTCGATCAGGTCATGGTGCATGTCCTGGCCAAGCGTGGAGAAGAGGCATTGATCGCCAGCCGCGAAGCCGTCGCTTCGGGGCGTGCCGCTATCGGAGATACGGGCACGCGTGTCGCCGCACCGGAGATCACGGAAGGCGATGGCCGCTGGATGATCAGCGGCAACGAAGCCGCCGGTCTGGGCGCGTTGCGCGGCGGTGTGCGATTTGTTGCGGCCTACCCGATTACCCCGGCGACCGAGGTGCTGGAATGGATGGCACCCAATCTGCAGAAAGTTGGTGGATCTTTGGTTCAGGCGGAAGACGAACTGGCATCCATCAATATGATCATCGGTGCGTCTTACGGGGGCACGCCATCGCTGACCGCAACATCGGGGCCGGGTTTGGCGCTGATGAGTGAATCGCTTGGTCTCGCCGTGGCCTCTGAAGTGCCGGTTGTCGTTATTGATGTTATGCGCGGCGGTCCGTCGACGGGTATTCCAACAAAATCTGAACAAAGTGATCTGAATATTGCCCTGTTTGGCCTCCATGGCGACGCACCTCATCTGGTGGTTGCCCCCAATTCCATCAGCGATTGTGTGTTTTCCACCCAATGGGCAGTCAGTGTCGCTGAAGCAACGCAGACACCGGCCATCATCCTGTCTGATCAGCTGCTGGGGCAAACCAAGGTGATTGCCGACCCACCTGTCGACCTGACATTTGTCGCCAAGCGCCTGACACCCGATGTAATCAATGAGGGGTTTCAGCGCTATGCGGCATCCGGGGCAGGTGTTTCAGCCATGTCCGTTCCGGGAACGGCTGGTGGGCAATATACCGCCGACGGCCTGGAGCATGATGAAAAAGGCCTGCCGTCCAGCCAGGTCAACGATCATGCGGCGCAGCTCGATAAACGTGCGGCCAAATTGGACACCTATGATTTTGGTGACCATTGGGCCGTGATAGAAGGGCGAGGGTCACTTGCGGTCATCTGCTGGGGGTCGACGACGGCAACGGTTCGAGAAGCCCTGGCGAGACTATCTGCAGAAGGCAAGAACTTCCGGCTGATCTCACCGCGGTTGTTGGCCCCGGCCCGACCGGCGGAAATGGCAGCTGCTCTTGAGGGGGTTGATCGTGCCCTGTCTATCGAGCTCAGTCATTCCGCTCAGTTCAATCATTACCTGAAAGGACATTTTGATTTGCCATGTCCGCTTCAGTCCCATCATCGGCCCGGCCCCCTGCCATTCAGGGTGGCAGAACTTTGCGACGTCATCACCGATTGGAGCGGATCATGAGTGTGAATTCAGCGGCGGCCCCGGCCTTTTCGGCGCGGGACTACAAATCGGATGTCAAACCGGTCTGGTGTCCGGGATGCGGCGATTACACGGTCCTGTCATCGATCACCAAGGCATTTGCCGAACTGGCGTTGGCCCCAGAGGAGGTCGCTGTGATTTCAGGGATCGGCTGTTCGTCGAGAATGCCAGCCTATCTGAATACCTATGGATTTCATGGTGTGCATGGCCGCTCATTGGCACTGGCGACGGGGCTCAAGCTGTCGCGCCCTGATCTGACGGTACTGGTCACCGGTGGCGATGGGGACGGGTTCTCTATTGGCGGAAATCATTTCCTGCATGCCTGTCGGCGTAATGTTGATATGACCTACGTCGTCATGGACAACCGGGTTTACGGTATGACCAAGGGCCAGCCATCTCCGACAACGGAGCCGGACTGGGACAGCGCGTTGTCGCCGGGGGGGACCGGGCTCCGTCCGTTTAATCCGTTGGTGATCGCGCTGGCGTCAGGAGCAAATTTTATCGCCCGTGGTTTTTCCGGAGACCCGAACGGCACGGCGAAGCTGATCGCTGACGCCATTGAGACACCCGGATTTTCCTTTGTCGAAGTGCTCAGCCCCTGCGTAACCTTCCGCCCTGACCAGCGGGACTGGAAAAGTATGGTGCGCCCGGCGCCGGTCGATCCGACCGAAGACATCGGCCAGGCGGCACGGCGCTTGATGACCGATGACGGGTTTAACCTGGGTGTGCTCTATCGTGGTAGACGGAAACCTTATAGGTTGGCCGAACATGACGTGATCGGCGATCTGTCGGATCTTGAACAGCAGTTTGCAATTTGAACGGAGGCGAGCCGTGAACACGAAAATCGATATAAGCTCGGTGCCCGACCTCCTGGCCCATGTCAAAGCCATGGAAACGGAAGCCATGGAACGGTATCAGGACCTGGCCGAACAGATGGAGGTTCATCACAATTCCGAAACCGCCGAGCTGTTTCGGAAAATGGCACATGTTGAATCGTTGCATGTGGCTAAGGTGCTGGAACGCGCCAAGGGAATTGATTTGCCACATATTTCGCCGTGGGAGTATCAATGGATTGATGGTCAAACGCCGGAGGCGGCAACCGCAGAAGACACCCATTATCTGATGACCCCGCATCACGCCCTCCGGTTGGCGTTGAGCGCCGAAAAAAGGGCTCTCGAATTCTTCACCAGTGTTGCCGCGCAAAGCGAGACCGGTGTAATTCATGACCTCGCCAGTGAGCTCCGTGATGAGGAGCAAGAACACGTTGAGTTGATCAAGAGCTGGCTGGACAAGACTGCAGAGCCGGATGAGGGGTGGGATGATGACCCGGACCCGCCGATGTTGCAGGAATAGAGGAGCCTGACCGGGAGCTGTCGAATGGGTGAAGAACTTAAACCGTCATTTGAACACATGCTCCGCTACGATGAGAACCTGAAGGTTTTCAACAATACGGTGCCGGCGGGGATTCTGGTCTTGCGAGTTGAAGACGGTAAGGTCGTATTTTCAAATCAATTTTTCTATCAAACCTTGGGCCTAAAAGGCGATCAGGTACTGGGGGCTTCCTGGGATCAATTTTTTGTTGACTCGGAAGATCGACAAAGATTGATGTTGAAGTTTGTCAATGATGACGAGGTTCATGATTTCGGATTGCGTCTGAAGCACCGGGATGGAGGGCTTGTTTGGGGGCTGGCATCAATGTCAGCACTCCTCATCGAAGAAGAAGACTTATTGCTGTTCTCATTTGTTGATATCTCTCGGTTAAAAGCAACTGAGACCGCCTTGCAAAACAGCAATGAGGTGCTCGAATTGAAGCTGGCCGAGTTGGCGGCGTCGAAGGCCAGTCTTGAACGTCAGGGCGCCGAACTTGTCGACTATGCGGCGCAGCAAGCGCAGCTTAATCAACGACTGAAATATGAAGCTGATGTCATGAATAAATTTTTCTCCATCATCTCTCATGATCTAAAGGGGCCGTTTACCTCACTGCTTGGAATGACCACAATGATGTCTCAAATGGCGGACGACTTAAGCAAGGACAAACTGGTTGAATTAGCCACGGATGTTAACGAGGCCGGAGAGCGGGTGTTTGGTCTCATGCAAAACCTTCTCGAATGGTCCCGATTGCAAATGGAAGGGGCGAAACAGGAACCGACAATAATTTTGCTGGATGAGTTGGTCGAGCAAAGTATTGACGTTCTCAATCCAATCGCGCTTGAAAAGGAAATCATTCTGTCGAGTACGGTCACGAATTCAACCGCTTTTGCAGACCCCGACATGGTGCGGACGGTTATTCGAAATCTTGTTTCTAATTCCCTGAAGTTCACCCCGCCAAGAAGAACTGTTGAGGTCTCATCCTATCAGCATGGAGACATGACCCAGGTGACGGTCGCAGACTCCGGGGTCGGCATGTCACCGGAACAGGTGGGCAGAATATTTGCTCTCGACGAAAAAACCTCGACATCGGGCACCGCAGGAGAAAAGGGAACTGGTTTAGGGTTGCCTATTTGCAAAGATATGATTGAACGCAATGAGGGGCGCATCTGGGTCGAAAGTAATCAGGGGAAGGGGACTCGGTTTCACTTTGTAATTCCTGCAGATTCCCGAAATTAATGATCTTCGCATGTAGGGATTTCCAGTCCTTTATATTTGGTTGAGAGCGTCGCTAGTCAGTGTCTTGAGTCAGATCGCTTTCGTCAAAATCAGCTGCTGGGCGGGCTCGAACCCGTTGCGTTCAAGGAAACTGATCAGTGGGATGTTTTTCCACGATACATTTGTTCGCACATGCTCGACGTGAAGGGCATCCAGATTTGCCAGCAATTGAGAAAGCAGGGCGCTGGCGATGCCGAGATGGCCGAACCCCGGATCAACCCCAATGGTATCGATGACGGCAGCGGGTTCCGTGCGTCCATAGTCGCCGTAATCGACACGGGCCATGATAAAACCGACGACGTGATTATCCTGTTCGGCAATCAATGAGGCCCGGATGCCGCTTTCACTAATCACTTCTTTCATCTTGGCGGTATAATAGTCACGCCGCTCTTGGCCATTGAGCTTCTTGTCGATCCGTATAATCGCCTCAAGATCCGTATCCCTGGCGGATCGGATAGGAACCCGGTCACGTGACAGGGCCTCAAAATCGTCACCATCGTTATCGCTATAATCGGGGACACCGGCGTCCATTGGCTGGTTGTTGCTGCCTAAGTCGGGTCTTGTGACCATGTCGGGTCCTCTCAATTTATTAGGGGCATATACAGATTTGGCGATTACAGGCCTCTTGAAGCCGTGCGCTCCAGAACCCGGCTGGGTGCCAGAAGGAAATCATGCCTGGAAAAAAACTGGAGCAGGTCTCTGTCGAGCCAATTGATCTGGGTTCGAATTTCGCTGATCCCCATTTTTTTTGCACGCACGACAATACCATCAAGCAGGATGGTCCCCTGTCCCGCCTTTTGCGTCTCGGGATCGACGCCGATAACGTCAAGGACGGCAATTTTGTGGTCCATGCCGAATTCACCGTCCTGAAGGCGGGCGATTGCATATCCTGTTAGGGAGCCGCCGGTCTCCGTGGCGACGGCGATGAAACCACCGGTGTTCGCCAATGCCGCTTCCAGACGTTTTTCGAAAAATTTCTTGCGCGAGCGACCTGTGATCCGACTGTCGATGTCGACAACACGCTCAAGATCATCGGGTTTTAGCGCCCGAAGTGCCTGTGGGGCTTCGTTGCTCATGAAGAGTTTTCTCCGCTTTCCGGCCCAACGCGCGTAGACACTGGACTAAATAAATAAAACAGTACTATAATGCGTAATTAAACGAAAATCAACTGTTTGCGCTTCCGTGCGACGGACGATACTGTGAAATCTAAGGGGGGGAGGAACAGATCAAATGCAGCAGGAAACCTTTCAGAAATTGATGATGCCGGTCATTGAGGCCATCTCCGGCCAGGCTGTTGACCAGGACCTGGCCAGTGCTCTCAATCAGAATTTTCCCTCAGACAGCCAGGTGTTTCAGGAAATTGAAGTGGCCTGCCATGCGGCCATTGAAGCCGGATGGATGTGCGCTCATGGTGACGAGGGGCGCCGCTTTGGGCGGGTGATCAAACCTTCAGCCGACACCCATGATCTCAGCGTTGACGTTGTTCAGCTACGCGATTTTGTCGGCCCGCATCACTCCCATCCAAGTGGTGAAATCTGCATGACCATGCCGGTTACTCCGGGGGCTAAATTTGATGGTCATAGCGCGGGATGGTGTGTCAATGAACCCGGGTCGGCGCACCACCCAACTGTCAGTGGTGGTGAGGCGCTGGTGCTTTATCTTTTGCCGGGTGGAGAGATTGAATTTACCAAATGAGGACGGCAATGGCGGCTGGATTTTCTCAAAACCGGTGGCGTCGTCAAGCGATGTTAGGTTACAGTAAGAACCGAAACGACAACTGTTCCAAGGCGCAAGAATAAGAACCGCCGGAATACAATAAGTAAAACCATAAAACTATAAACAAGGAGAGGATCACATGAGACTCAAACAATTTGCGGGCGTTGCGTCCGTACTCGCCCTGGCGACTGCCCCGGCGTTAGCTGCGGAACCGATCAAGATTGGTTTTGTCACCACGTTGACGACACCCGCCGCCGTTATCGGTAAAGATCAACAGAACGCCGTTAATCTGGCGATTGAGCACATGGGTGCCAAAATGGGAGGGCGCGACGTCAAAGTTATCTTCGGCGATGACGAGTTCAACCCGCAGAAAGGCAAGCAGAAGACCGAAAAATTGGTCAAGCGAGACAAGGTTGATATCGTCGCCGGGTATATTTGGTCTCACGTTCTTATGGCCTCTGCCAAAACGGTTCTGGATTCCGGAAAAATTCTGATTAGCGCCAACGCTGGACCGTCGGCTTTGGCTGGTAAACGCTGTAACAAGAATTTCTTCAATATCTCCTGGCAGAACGATCAGACGACCATGGCCATGGGTGAGGTTCTGAACAAACGTGGAATCAAGACCCTGTATATTATTGCGCCCAACTACGCGGCGGGTAAAAACATGGTTTCCGGCGTTGAGCGCACATTCAAGGGCAAAGTCGTCGGCAAGGACATGACCAAGTGGCCAACTCAGATCGACTGGGCTGCGGAATTCACCAAAGTTAAATCGGTCAACCCTGACGCCGTTTTCATCTTTTATCCCGGAAAACATGGCGGTGCGTTCATCAAGCAGTATCAGCAGGCCGGACTTGCTGGTCGTGTGCCGCTTTATAGTGCCTATACCATCGACTCCATCGCTCTGCCAAAATTGCAGAAAGCCGGTCTGAAGGGTGTGCTCGGCACTTACATGACCCAACAGTGGGCACCTGATATGAAAAATGCCCAAAACCAGAAATTTGTTGCGGACTTCAGGGCAAAATATGGAACCTATCCGTCGTTCTACGCGTCTCAGGCTTATGACTCGATGTTCTTCATCAAGTCAGCCGTCGATGCTGTTGGCGGCAAGATTTCAAATACGGACGGCATGCGGGCGGCGCTTGAAAAAGCCGATTTCCCGTCCGTTCGTGGCGCCCTGTCTATGGGCAAGAATCACTTCCCAGTTCAGAACTTTTATCTGCGCAAGGTTGAGAAAGATGCCGACGGCAACTGGACAACCAGAGTTAAGGACGTCGTTTATACAAACCATGTCGATCCTTATGCAAAAGACTGCAAAATGTAAAATCGAACTTTAGTGGATAGGGGCGCCGGAGGGTTGGTCTTCCGGCGCCCCGTCTTCGCCTGCCTCTCTGATTAGTGATCCATCTATGGATTTTGCCCTACTCGCCGAACAGACATTGAACGGAGTACAGCTTGGTATTCTGCTTTTCCTGCTGGCTGCCGGATTGACGCTGGTATTTGGAATTATGGATTTTGTCAATTTGGCGCACGGTTCATTTTATATGCTTGGCGCATTTTTGTTCGCCACGTTTTATACCTGGACCGACTCATTCGTGCTGGGAATTGTGCTCGGGCTTCCGGCTACATTATTGGTTGGAATCTTCACTGAAGTTACCTGCCTTCGAACACTTTATACACGTGACCACCTCGACCAGGTTCTGGCGACGTTTGGTCTCATTCTGTTTTTTAACCAGCTTGTACAGGTCATCTGGCCTCTGGATGGAATTGCCGTTCCGATGCCGGCCTATCTGGATGGTGCCGTCAATGTGGGTCTTGGTATTGAATATCCTATTTACCGGATCATGATTATTGCCAGCGGTCTGGCTGTTGCCGCGGCGCTTTATTTCGTTGTCGTTCGGACCCGCCTCGGCATGTTGATCCGCGCCGGGGCCTCCAACCGAACCATGGTTGGTGCACTGGGTGTTGATATCAAGCTACTGTTCAGCTGTGTCTTTGGTCTTGGGGCGGCGCTTGCGGGTTTGGCGGGTATGCTGATCACCCCGGTCATCTCGGCAACCAGTGGCATGGGCGAGCAGATTCTTATCCTGGCCTTTGTTGTTATCGTGATCGGCGGTATTGGCTCCATTCGTGGTGCCTTCATTGCCGCCATTATCGCCGGTCTTATCGATACCCTTGGCCGGTCATTTCTGGATGTTATCCTGCTGGCAGTTCTGCCCGTGAACGCCGCCGAAGCCGCAGGTCCGGCGCTCTCATCCATGCTGATTTACATCCTGATGGCGGCTGTTTTGTTCTTCCGTCCCCAGGGACTATTCCCGCCGCAGCGGCGATAGGGAGAATTGATGTGAAACCGGTCAGCAGGAATAAAACGGGGATCGCCTTTCGGGTCGGCATTCTCGGGATTTGTGCGTTGATGCCAGTTATCGCTCCGCTTGTCGGAGAGCCTTACTGGGTTGATATTTTCCTGCGTGTGATGATTTGGGCGATCGCCGCAATCAGTCTTGATCTGATACTGGGGTTCGGCGGCATGGTCAGTTTCGGCCATGCCATGTTCTTCGGTGTTGGCGGATATACCGTCGGCATCTTGGCCTATTACGAGAATTTCAACGGGTTCATTCAGTGGCCGTTGGCTCTAGTTCTGAGTGCCCTGGTCGCGGTAATTGTTGGGGCAATTTGTCTTCGAACCCGCGGCGTCTATTTCATCATGATTACCCTGGCCTTTGGTCAAATGCTCTATTTCCTTGGCGTCAGCGCAGAAGAATACGGAAGCGATGACGGCATGACCATCTATGGTCGAAGTGAATTCAATGTGGGCTCACTGTCACTTGATCTCAACGATCCAATGATCTTCTACTATGTCGTCTTTTTCTTCATGGTTGCAGTGCTGTGGTTTGTCCACCGTCTCGTCAACTCCCGTTTCGGCATGGTCATTCGTGGCATCAAATCAAACGAAGGGCGGATGATGGCCATCGGCTTTGATCCCTTCCGCTATAAACTCGTGTGTTTCGTCATCGCCGGCGTGATTTGCGGCTTGGCCGGAATTCTGATGGCAAACACCGAGGACTTCGTCAGCCCGGACATGATGCACTGGACCAAATCCGGAGAGCTGATCTTTATGGTCGTTCTGGGTGGCATGTCGACGGTATTCGGTCCTCTAACCGGGGCCATGGTTTTTCTGTTTCTGTCGGAAATCCTGTCCAATATCACCCATAACTGGCATTTGATTTTTGGCCCCTTCCTGGTGCTTGTTGTGCTGTTTGCAAGACGCGGGATTGACGGCTTGTTCTGGCGACAGGGGCATCGTCATGACTGACGTCATTCTCGAGGTCCAGGGACTGGTCAAGTCCTTTGGCGGACTGACAGCGACCGATAAAGTTGATCTTCAGGTCTATGAGAACGAGGTCAATGCTATCATAGGTCCCAATGGTGCCGGAAAAACAACACTGGTTTCACAGCTCACGGGTGAGCTCGCACCGGATGCCGGGCGAGTCATTTTCGCCGGCCAGGATATTACCACGCTGCCTCCTCATAAACGTTCTCACCTTGGCATCGCCCGGTCTTTTCAAATCACCAGTGTCTTTCTCGAAATGAGCATCCTTGAGAACGCCGCACTGGCGGTACAGGCTCATACCGGTCACTCCTTTCAGTTTCTGACACCAGCCAGTGCTGACCGTTCCTTGACCCAACCAGCCATGGAAATTCTGGAACGCGTGGGCCTTGCAGACCGCGCCCATCTTCCGGCCAGCAACGTGTCCCATGGTGAACACCGCCAACTGGAAATCGCAATGGCACTGGCATCAAACCCAAAGATGCTGTTTCTGGACGAACCGATGGCAGGCATGGGGCCAGAGGAATCCGCTCGTATGACGGAGTTTCTGCAAAGTCTCAAAAACAGCGTAACCATCCTTCTTATCGAGCATGACATGGATGCCGTTTTTGCGCTTGCGGATCGGATAACCGTTCTTGTTTACGGCAAGGTCATCGCTGTTGGCGCACCTGAGGACATCCGTGCCAACCTGAAAGTCCGACAAGCCTATCTGGGTGAAGGGGAGGAATCCTAACATGCTATCCCTGGAAAACGTCCAGACGTTTTACGGCTCCAGCCAGGCCTTGTTTGGCATGGAGTTTTCGGTTGGAGAGGGAGAAGTTGTCACCCTGATGGGCCGCAATGGCATGGGTAAAACCACAACCGTTCATTCTGTGTTGGGTATTGCGCCATGTGGCAGCGGAAAGATCCGGTTTGACGGCCAGGAAATTCAGGCGCAGCCCTCATATAAAATCGCTCGGTTGGGGGTCGGCCTTGTTCCCGAAGGGCGTCAGGTCTTTCCGAACCTGAGTGTCCGTGAAAACCTGATTGCGACGGCGGAAAACCGGTTGCGCACCGCCAACCCCTGGACTTTAGAGCGTGTGTTTGAGCTCTTTGGGCAACTGGCCGGACGGCTTTCCAGCCCGGCATCAGTGCTGTCCGGTGGCGAACAACAGATGCTGGCCATCGGACGAGCATTGATGACCAATCCCAAATTGTTGATCCTCGACGAGGCAACGGAAGGGCTGGCTCCCCTGGTTCGCGCCGAAATATGGAAAAGCCTTGAATATCTAAAGTCCCAGGGGCTGGCTATCCTGATCATCGATAAAAATGTTAATCATCTGGCCCGCATTGCGGACCGTCACGTGATCATCGAAAAGGGCAAGGTTGTCTGGACCGGAACATCTTCTGAGTTGGCCGAAAATCCTGACGTGAAAACTCGCTATCTAGGGATTTGAGCCTGAACCAAAACCGTGCACTCGGACCCCACTGCCGCCCGCCGACACCTGAACACCAGACGAGATCAAGTTATGTCCGACCAGATTAACGTATTAGATTCCATGCCTTCCGCCAGTGATTTTTATAGCCGGTACTGGAACCAGCAACCTTTTGTTGTGCGTGGCGCGATCTCGGAAGGGGATATGGCAGGTTTGATCTCAGCCGACGAATTGGCAGGTCTGTCGATGGAAGAGGCGGCTCAATCTCGGCTGATCAAAACGGCAGGCGATCACCAAGATTGGTCCTGTCGTACGGGGCCTTTTTCTGAGCAGGACTTCAACACCGCGGGTGACTCAGACTGGAGCCTCCTGGTTCAGAACGTTGAACAGTTCCATCCTGATACGGCGCAGCTTCTGCGTTATTTCAGTTTTGCGCCGCGCTGGTTGATGGACGATATTATGGTCAGTTATTCGGCCAAGGGCGGTTCAGTAGGACCACATCTCGACAGCTACCACGTCTTTCTCGTTCAGGGGCAAGGGAGACGCTGCTGGAAAGTCGGGCGGGAAGCCATAAGGGATGAGGTGTTTATTGAGGGCCTGGACCTCAAAGTCCTCGAAAACGAAATTGAGGGAGACGAGATTGAGGTGACCTGCGGTGACCTGTTATATCTTCCACCAAGATTTGGTCATCAGGGAATTACACTGGAAGAAGCTCTGACGTTTTCGGTCGGATTTCTTGGACCAAAGCTCTCCGAGCTTTTTATTGGATACGGTCAGTATCTATCCGGGTCGGAAGATCTTGATCAACGCTATGTCGGTGACGGGCTTGATGCTGATAGTGCAGGGTTCTCAATCGACAATGCTGCCGTTGATAACTTACGGAACCGGTTCAGCGAACAACTGGGCACCATGGATTTTAACCAGTGGCTGGTGGAATTCTTTACCGAGTCCTCACACGACGATTTTGGCAATTACAGTTTGCGTGAAGAGGCCCTTAGCGACGATCAGTTCGAAGCTGAACTGGAATGTGGAAAAGGCCTGGTCAAGCCGGAATACGTCAAGTTCGCACTCACGGCGTCCTGCTCCGGTAAATTCTGTCTCGGGTTTGATCAGCAGAGTTATGTTATTGCCGAGCATTTGCGCCCCGTGGTCCAGAAGTTGATGAAGGAAGAGGCGGTCGATCTGAAAACTCTTCTTCAGATGTTTGACCAGACCGGCGGCCTTGGTCTTCTGCTGGAACTCTACAATCACCAGGCACTGGAATTTTCTGTTCCGGGGGCAATTGAATAATCCGGAGACACCAGGGCTCATGCCGGGCAAAAATTAGATACGCAGCTTCTTCTTTTCAGGGTCGAAATCGTCCAGGGTTTCATAGAACGAGTCTGCTGATCCAACCAAAAGCGGATGCGCAGTCGAATTTATTTCGTCGTCTTTACCGACATAGGGAATGTTACTGAGGAAATGGCGCATGCAGTTAATACGTGCGCGCTTTTTGTCATCTGACCGCACGACCGTCCACGGCGCATCTGCCGTGTGGGTATAGAAAAACATACTTTCCTTGGCTTCTGAGTAATCATCCCAGCGGTCCAGTGATTCCAAATCGACGGGACTCAGTTTCCAGTGTTTAAGCGGGTCATTCTGTCGAGAGCGGAAACGGTGTAACTGTTCTCCGCGGCTGACGGAAAACCAGAATTTGAACAAACGGATTCCGCTGCGAACCAGCATGCGTTCGAATTCCGGAACTTGACGCATGAACTCCATATATTCAGCAGGCGAACAAAAACCCATAACCCGTTCGACCCCGGCCCGGTTGTACCAGGAGCGATCAAAAAACACGATTTCACCTTTAGTCGGCAACTGATTAACGTAGCGCTGAAAATACCACTGCCCGCGTTCTTCGTCGGTGGGTTTTTCCAAAGCGACGACACGGGCACCACGAGGATTAAGGTGTTCGGTAAAACGTTTGATGGTGCCGCCCTTACCAGCGGCATCGCGGCCCTCAAAAATACAGAGTACGCGTTGGCCGGTGTCCTTGACCCAGTTCTGAACCTTCAAAAGTTCAATCTGGAGCTCTTGCTTGCGGGCCTCGTACTGATCACGGCGCATGCGGGTTCTGAAAGGGTAGTTTTCCGGCAATTTCTTTTTTTTGCCCTTAAGCTCCTCGTGCTCGTGTTTCAACAAGGCGTGGCCTTTATGAGCGCTCGGGTGAAGCGTGACCTTGGCGATCTTGGTGGCTTTCGCCTGTTGTTCTGACCGAGTTTTTTCTTTGATTTTTTTCTGAGAGTCGTTAGCCATCTTGAACCCATCCTACATCCGCGTAATAAATCAAGCGGGTCAAACCATGCCCACGACGAAGCTAAATTTTACATGAAATACCAGTAAAATTCAATTGAAAAGCCGTAGCTTCCTATCGCCAGAATCCGTCTTTATCGATGGTGTGGAGGGCTGTTAGTTCAGCCTTTGTGGGCGGTGGTGTTTCCATCACACCCGGAATCACGCCAAGGTCCCAGCCTGTGTGTTCACGGATTTCATCGATGGAATGGCCGGGGTGACAGGATGCCAGATGAAGTTCTTTATTGTCACCGTGGGGGCACAGAATGGCACGGTCGGTTATGACGGCTGCCGGGCCGCCGTTGAGTCCAGCCTCCCGGCGTGTCTTGCCACCGTCCAGAAAACCCGGTGAGGTGATGTAATCGACCCGTTCAACAAGCCGGCGTTTCTCATGGTTCATGATCGCCAGTGTACGTTTCGACATGGCGGCAATATCAGCCGCCCCGCCCGAGCCCGGCAACTTGGTTGTCGGGGCAGTGAAGTCACCGATGTAGGAGGTGTTGATATTACCGAAGCGGTCGATTTCCGCGCCACCGATAAAACCAGCATCAACGCGTCCGCGTTGCAGAAGGCTCATGACCGGGATCAGGCCGCTGGTCCAGGCGGCGTCCAACTGATTGGCATTATCACCCATGGTGTAGAGCATGCCGTCGGCGGGTTGATAGCGGACAACCCCTGATTCAAACAGCCCGACGGCATTGGGCGCATGGGTGAGCCGGGCCACGCCAAAGGCCGTGATCGGCAGTCGCATACCAACAAAAACAACCTCCCCGTCACGGATTTCGCGGGCGGCGGCGACAATCATCAGTTCCTGTACGGAATATTCTGCCATCGATCTACTCCGCCGCGTAGTTAGTTGGTGCGGCCAGGGCCGAGCCGGTGATCTTGAGGTCATCCAGTCGCGGGCCCAGTTTGCTCAGGTAGGCCTCATGGTCAGGAATGTTCAGAACCCAATCATCCAGCCAGGCCAGAAACCCGTCGCGGGTGCGTGAATGTTTATGGTAGTCGCCGAAAAAATCCGTATCCCGTTTCCAGCGGCCGGTCATTGGTGACGGGTGGATGCCCGCCGGGACATGACAGACGGCGGTCGTCAGGAACCCCGGCACCAGAACCCGGCTGGGGTCGGAAGAGATGACCTCAGGTTCAACGATTTCATCGGCGATCAGGATCAGTTTTTCCGCCGCCATCGCCGCCTCAAAAATCAGACCCCGACTTCCCCAGTGATGATTGTTGCCGAAGCGGTCAGCCCGCTGAACGGCGATGATCGCCACATCGGGTTTAAGCGGTGCGACAAGGACAATTTTTTCACCACTTTCCGAAAACGGATTTTCCGCAATCTTGTGTTCGGGGTTCGATTTCAGAATGTCGGAGCCAAGAATTGTGCGCGTCGGCGCGTAGGGCATGCCGTAAGCGCCGGCCATTAGCGCCATGCCCAGTGAAAAGTTGGAGTGGTCGTGGACGGTAACCCTGTGGGGCTCACCGTGTTCGGCAGAACGGCGGTAGTTGTGCCCAAGGCCACTGGATACATTTCCAGCCCAGGCCCCGGTAATCTCCGAACAGCACCCGGCGCCGATCAACATATCGGTGGTGACATCGGAAATGGGGGCGATCATGTTAAGGCCGGTGATATTTTGGCGGATGATCTCGTGTGCGGCGGCGAAGGGAACGTCGGGTTCCAGACAGGCGCCGAGAACAACACTGTCACCGGGTTGGATGTGTTGGGCGATGGCGCCTTTCAGGCTGAGCAGTTTTTCTGTCATTTTCAATGACCCCTGGCTTCAGCGCAACTTGAACCGCTGTATTTTCCCGGTTGCCGTTTTTGGCAATTCGTCGACGAAATTGATCCAGCGCGGGTATTTATATTTGGCGAGGCCTTGCTTGCAATGGCTTAGAAGTTCGTCTTTGGTCGCCTCAACCGCATCGGATTTTTCATTGAGGACGATAAAGGCTTCGGGTTTGGTCAGATGTTCATCATCTTCCCGACCGACGATGGCAGCTTCCAGAACCTTGGGGTGTTCGATCAGCTTGGCTTCAATCTCGAACGGCGAACACCAGATGCCGCCGACCTTCAACATGTCATCGTTACGCCCGCAATAGAGATAATACCCTTCCTCATCCAGAATGTAGGTGTCGCCCGTATTGAGCCAGCCATCGACCATAGTGGATGCGGTCTTTTCCGGATTATTCCAGTAATGTGAGGCCGTTGATTGCCCTCTGATCATCAACTGTCCACTGTCTCCTTTGGCAACGTCTTCGCCATCATCGCCAATGATTCGGGCATCAAACCCCGGCACCATGCGACCGCTGGTACCGGCTTTGTAGTCATCCTCAAGATTTGAGATAAAGATATGCAGCGCTTCGGTTGAGCCAATTCCATCGAGAATCGTCGTCCCGGTTTTTTTCTGCCAGCGCATAAAAATGTCGGCGGGCAGGGCTTCTCCGGCGGAAACACAAACCCGTAGTGATGAAAGGTCACGGTCCGTCTCACCTAACGCCTTCAGTTGTGCCGCGTAAAGCGTGGGCACGCCGAAGAAGATGCTCGGTTTGAAGTTCTCAATGGTATCGAAAGTCGCCTCGGGCATCGGTGGTCCCGGGTAGAGAACGGCGCTGGCCCCGACCCATAACGGGAACGTCATGCCATTGCCAAGGCCATAGGCAAAAAACAGTTTGGCAGCGGAAAAACAGATATCGTCTTCCCTCACCCCTAGGGTGCGAAGCCCATAATGTTCGCTGGTGACCACCATGTCGCGATGGAGATGCACGGCACCCTTGGGGGTTCCCGTGGTCCCCGACGAATACAGCCAGAAACAAGGGGCCTCGGACGTCGCCGGAGCGGCCTCAAGGGTGTCACTGGCCTCACTCATCAACGACGCCAGCGTCTGGCCATCACCCTCGGTTCGGAAGTGGTGCGTTGGTTTTGCTCTGGCGGCATCGAGCGCGGGTTCGACTTCGCTGGCGAACTCCGGCGAGTAGATGACTGCCGCAGCGCCCGAATCCTCGATCATGAACTGATAGTCCTTGGCGCGAAGCAGCGTATTAATCGGTACGGGAATGAATCCGGCTTTGATCGCTCCCCAGAACAAAAAATAGAAATGGGCGCAGTCCTTGACCATCATCAGCACCCGGTCACCGGCGTTCAGGTCAAGCGAGGTCAGGCCATTTCCGGCCCGATTGACGTTTATCGCCAGATCGCCATAGGTCACGGTTTCGCCGCCGACCGGATATATGGCAACTTTGCCGGTACGTCCCTCATCCAGATGGCGGTCAATAAACGAGACAGCAACATTAAAATTGGCGGCATAATTGATGGTGCTCGGTGATGTCGAGCGGTCAATAGTCACCGTATGATCCCGCATGAAAACTCTCCCAATTTTTTTTAAGGCCGGGCGCGGTTTTGTTGTTTTTATGGTTCCGTCCCGGCCAGGTCGATTAGGTGTCCGGCGTCAGATACCCATAGTTAAAGCGTTCAGTTGAAGCGAACATAATCGAAGTCCTGCGGTTGGCCGTTGATGCCCTTGGCAGGCGGCGCGATCCAGTTGGCAACTTTACCCGGTTCGGTTACGGCCTCCATCAGAGACGTCACATATTGCCGGTCTTCATCCGTGGGCAGCCAGTCGCTGTGTTTGTGATCCCAATCGGCTTCGGTGATGATTTTTCCGTCGGGTGTCGCCTTGACTGTCGAGAACGATCCAATACCGCGATGGAATATGCGATGCGGCAGCGTCATCTCGAAATCGATGCCAGCTTCCTGAATGACCTTGTTCCACTTGTCGACACCACGCTGGCAATCACGAATATAGTCATCACGAAGCCGTTCGTTGACCGCCGTCAATGCGCTTTGATCGGCATAGACGACTCCATCACCTTTGACCTCGGCAACCTGATAGATGGCATCTTTAAGCAGGTGGTCATCATCGATGCGCGTTTCCTGAAAGCGTCCCTTCAGACCCATGGTGAAATAATTGGCGGCGTTGGTTGAAATTTCTTGACCAAACAGATCGACGGAGACACTGAAGTGGAAATTCAGGTACCGCTGGATGGTCGCCAGGTCAATGCCGCCATATTTACGCACATCATCGGTTTTGTGTTCGTTCATGATGTCACAGGCGCGCTGAATGACGCGGCCGACGCCGGTTTCACCGACAAACATGTGGTGTGCCTCTTCGGTCAGCATGAAACGGCAGGTGCGTGACAGCGGATCGAACCCGGATTCAGCCAGTGACGCCAACTGATATTTACCGTCGCGGTCCGTGAAATAGGTGAACATAAAAAACGACAGCCAATCCGGCGTTGGTTCGTTGAAGGCTTCGAGGATACGTGGTTTGTCAGCATCACCGGAATGGCGTTCCAGCATGGCTTCGGCTTCTTCGCGACCATCGCGCCCGAAATGGGCATGAAGCAGGTAGACCATGGCCCAAAGGTGGCGGCCTTCCTCAACATTGACCTGGAAGAGGTTGCGAAGATCGTACAGCGACGGACAGGTCAGGCCGAGATGGCGCTGCTGTTCGACCGAAGCCGGTTCGGTGTCGCCCTGGGTGACGATCAGGCGGCGCAGTTCAGCGCGGTATTCACCGGGGACCTCTTGCCAGGCGGCATCGCCTTTGTGGGCGCCGAAGTTGACCTTGCGTTCTGCTTCCTGCGGGGCAAGGAAAATTCCCCAACGGTAATCCGGCATTTTGACATGGCCGTAATTGGCCCAGCCGCCCGGCTCAACGCTGATCGCGGTGCGCAGATAGACATCCATTTGGTGACTGCCCTCGGGTCCCAGTTCGGACCACCACTGCTGATATCCCGGCTGCCACTTTTCCAGGGCGCGCTGAAGTTTTCGGTCTTCGGCCAGATTGACGTTATTTGGAATTTTTTCCTGATAGTCGATGCTCATGTTCGATCCCGCTTGTTTTATACCCGGTTGTTGTCAAATTCAGCCTTGAGGCCGGTGCCGAAGCGTTTTAATGCGCCGTCGTCGCCGACCGCGTTGGGGCGTTGGAAAATCCAGTTCTGCCAGGCACTCAATCGCCCGAATATCTTGGTTTCCAGCGTTTCCGGCCCGGCAAACCGCAGGCTGGCTTCCATGCCGGTCAGAGAGTCCGGTGAAAAGCTGGCGCGTTCCTCAATGGCGAGGCGGACTTCGTCTTCCCAGTCGATATCGTCAGGTGCGAACGTAACCAATCCTAATTCTTCCGCCGTTTCCGCATCCAGATCGTTGCCGATTTCGGCCCGGATGTCATCAATCTTTGCGTCATCGTCAAGGAACCGCGTCTCCAGCCGGGTAATGCCGTTACACATGGGCAGCGGACCGAAGTTCATGGCGCCCAGCCGAACCGTGGCTTCCGGGCGGTTGTCGCCTTCAAAGGTTCCCGCCAGCATGTAGCTTCGGTCGGCAGCCAGAACCAGCTCTAGCAAGGACCCGGTGAAACAGCTTCCGGGTTCGATCAATGTGATGATGCTGCGTGACGTGACGTCGATACGCTTGAAGGTGCGCTTCAGGAACAACGTGACTTCACGTACATACCAATCGTCTGCGTTGTCTGCCAACGCCGCATCAGCTGCGGCAACCAAGTCCGCATCGCCACTGGTGGTGAATACCCAGGTGCCGATGGCCGTTTCGTTGGCCCGCAGATGTAGGATGGCATCGTCCAGTTCGCGGGCAATCGCCATTGGCCAGAACGCCGTTCCTGCATCATGAATGGCGGCGATTTCGCTGGGCGGCATTTCGGTGGGGGCATTGATGTTGATTTTAACCATGCCCTGGTCGCGGTCGAACTGCAGACTGATGTGATTATAGGTCACCGCGTCATCGGATATGGTGCGTTTCAGTTCAGTCAGTTCGATGCCTTTGGCGGCGTTGGGGCGGTCGGATTTTTTGGCGAATTCAGAGGCCCGTTTGGCCACCGTTTCGTCCAGTTTTGAGCGTGGGACGATTTCGTCGACCAGCTTCCACGATACCGCCCGTTTGCCGCGAATGCCTTCCGTCAGGGTGCAGAACACATCGGCATGATCACGGCGCACGTGGCGTTTATCGACAACGCGGGTCAGCCCACCGGTTCCCGGCAGCACGGCCAGAAGCGGCACTTCCGGCAGCGACACTGCGCTCGAGCCATCGTCAATCAGCACTATGTGGTCGGTCGCCAATGCCAGCTCATACCCGCCGCCAGCAGCAGTGCCGTTAATGGCGCAAATATAGGTCTGGCCGGAATTTTCGGTCGCGTCTTCGATGGAATTTCGGGTCTCGTTGGTGAATTTACAGAAATTGACCTTATGGGCGTGGCTGGATTTGCCGAGCATGGTGATGTTGGCGCCAGAACAGAAGACTCTGTCCTTGGCTGACGTGATAACGACCGCGCTGATTTCAGGATGTTCGAATCGGAGGCGCTGAATGGCGTCATAAAGCTCAATATCGACACCAAGATCATAGGAATTCAGCTTTAGATCATATCCCGGCACCAGTCCGCCGTCTTCGCGAACATCCATGGCCAGTGTCGCGACCGGGCCATCAAAGGATAATTTCCAGTGCTTGTAATCCTTTGGATTTGTTGAAAAATCAATCATATGCGTTGACGCAGCCCCTTTTGCGTAAGATGAAATGTTACCCGAAATGCCCAGTTGATGGTGACCACAATTAATCTATATTGTTAAATAGGTACCAAAATACTTATTTACATATTGCTTAACAAGTTTCATCCTGTCAAGGCGTTAGCGCGGGCAAATAAGAAAGATAATAATTCTAAAGTGGGGACCACATGCCTGATACGAATAACGGCCTGACCGTTCGAAATTCAGCGGCCTCAGATGTGCCGTCGGTGGTCGGACTGGATGCCCGGATTACGGGTCTGAACAAGGCTGGCTACTGGGCCGATATGTATGAGCGCTACGGCAAACGAGACGACCGATATTTCCTGGTCGCCGAAGATCCGGACGGCAAGCTGGTTGGGTTTATTATCGGCGAAGTGCGGGCCTGGGAATTTGGATCACCCCCCAGCGGCTGGGTGTTTGCGCTGGGTGTTGACCCCGATGCCCGCCTCATGAAAGTCGGCTCAACTTTGTTTGATTCCATTTGCCAATGCCTGAAACAGTCGGGCGTCGATACGGTGCGCACCATGCTGGCCCGGGATGATGAGTTGAATATGGCGTTTTTCCGCTCGCAGGGCATGATGGGCGGGCCTTTTATCCAGCTGGAGATGGGCTTATCGGGTGCTGATCTGGAGGACAAATCGTGAGACTTCAAAAAGCCACACGATGTGCATTATTTGCGGTGCTTGAACTGGCTCAGGATCCCGAACGACAGATATCAGCCGCTGATATTGCCGAAAAATACGGTATCTCGGCCAATCATCTGGCCAAGGTTCTGCGCGATTTGGCCCGCGCCGGGTTGGTTGAATCCATGCGCGGCGCCGGTGGCGGTTATCGGTTCTCCGGTAATGCCAAACGTGTCACGCTTTATGAGATCGTTGAGATGTTCGAAGACGTCGGACGGGGCTCACGCCCGGAAGCCGGTGATCATTCACCCATTGGGCAGGCGCTCAACCAGGTGACCACCGAAATCGATGAAATTGCCGTCTCGACACTAAAATCGATTACCCTGGCAACCCTGCTAAAACTCATGCACCGCATGGCGGCGGACGGGTCATTGAATTTGGAAGACGCTTAGCGGGTGGTGCAGGAGGTGAGCCATGAAAATTGAAGGTGGATGTTATTGCGGTGCGGTGCGTTATATCGCCGATGGTGAACCCCAGGTCAGAACCCAGTGCCACTGTCGGGAATGCCAATATATTACGGGTGGTCACCCCAACGTCATACTGGGCATGCTGAACGACGGGTTCGCCTATACCAAAGGATCTCCCAAGCAGTTTCTCCGTAATGATCTGGAGACTCCCCGGACCCGTGACTTTTGCGGAGAGTGCGGTACTCACTTGCTCACCCGCTCCCCCAGTCTGCCCGATGGCGTGCTGATCAAAGTCGGAACCTTTGACGATCCGTCTCTTTTCGGCGGACCCGACGTGGTCATCCAGACAGCTGACAGCCAAAGCTTCCATCATGTGCCGGATGGGGTTCCTAATTTTGAACGATGGCCGCAGAAATCGAAGTAATCGTTTTATGAGAGAGTTTTCCGGCGTCTGGTCCTGCGCCGTGGGGGAGGGAATATCATGTTTGACTATACATTAATCCATTGGCTGACATTCCTGACGGCTGCGATTCTGCTCAATTTGTCTCCGGGCCCTGATATCGCGTTTATTCTTGGCCAAACGGCCAAAGGCGGCTCAAAAGCCGGTTTTGCGGCGATGTTTGGGATCTGGACCGGTGCCGGTGCGCATGTTGTGTTGGCGGCTGTTGGTCTATCGGCAATCTTGGCAACATCGGCGGTGGCGTTCTCAGTCGTCAAATGGGTGGGCGCGGGGTATTTGATCTGGCTCGGAATCAGTGTGCTCAGATCAAAGGGAGGCGGCCTGGTCGGAGAGCCGGGATCTCAGAAAACGTCCAACGGAAAAATATTCAGACAAGGTGTGCTGGTCTGCGTACTCAATCCAAAGGTCGCCATCTTTTTTCTCGCCTTCTTGCCGCAATTTATTGTCGCGGGTGCCGGACCAGCCTGGGCTCAGTTACTGCTGCATGGCAGCCTGATCATCGTCGTTGCTGCCTTTATTGAACCGCCGCTGGTTATGCTTGGTGCGAAACTGGCAAAAACCCTGCGCAACCATAAAAATCTTGGGTTGTGGCTGGATAGGGGACTGGGCGCATTGTTGGTGAGCCTGGGATTGCGATTGGCCTTTAGCGAAAAGTAAATATCTGCGAGCAACCCTCACACCCGCTCAATTGCAATCGCTATTCCCTGCCCAACTCCGATACACATGGTGCATAATGCATAGCGACCTGATCTGCGGCGGAGTTCATACATCGCGGTTGTCACAAGCCGCGCCCCACTCATGCCTAATGGATGACCGAGCGCAATGGCGCCACCGTTCGGGTTGACGTGTTCGTCATCATCACCAATACCCAGCTCCCGCAGACAGGCCAGACCTTGGGCGGCGAAGGCTTCGTTGAGTTCGATAACGTCGAAGTCCTCGATTTTCATGCCGGTCAAAGCCAGCAGTTTTTGTGTTGCCGGGACCGGACCAATGCCCATGATGTGCGGTGATACGCCTGCTGTCGCCATGGCGATGATCCGGGCTTTCGGTTCCAGGCCATGGGTTTTGGCCGCGGCTTCCGAGGCGATCAGGGTTGCGCAGGCGCCGTCATTGACCCCCGACGCATTGCCCGCGGTGACGGTGCCGCCTTTGCGAAAAGGCGTGCCCAATTTGGCAAGAGACTCGATGGACGTGTCGGCGCGGGGATGTTCATCCGCTTTAAGGACCTTTGGGTCACCCTTGCGCTGGGGTATGGTGACGGGAACGATCTCTTCGGCGAGAGTGCCATTTGCCTGTGCTGCTGCGGCCTTCTGTTGCGAGCGCAGGGCAAAGGCGTCCTGATCTTCCCGGCTGATGGAAAACTGCTCGGCGACGTTTTCTGCCGTTTCCGGCATGGAGTCGGTGCCGTACAGTTCGTCCATCTTTTTGTTGATGAAGCGCCAACCGATGGTGGTGTCATAAATTTCGGCCTTGCGAGAAAAGGCGATCTCGGCTTTCGGCATGACCAAAGGAGCGCGCGACATGCTCTCGACACCGCCGGCGATCATCAGTTCGGCCTCACCGGATTTGATGGCCCGGGCCGCCTGACCGATGGCATCCATGCCGGACCCGCAAAGACGGTTGACGGTGGCTCCCGGGATATCAATTGGCAGGCCTGCCAGAAGAGATGACATTCTGGCGACGTTGCGATTGTCTTCGCCCGCCTGATTGGCGCAACCGTAGATCACGTCATTAATTCGTGCCCAGTCGACCTTGGTATTTCGCTCGATCAGGGCTTTTATGGGAATAGCACCCAGATCATCGGTGCGCACGGTGGACAGACCGCCGCCATAGCGCCCAATGGGGGTGCGCAGACCGTCACAGATATAGGCTTCGCTCATGATCAGCGACCTTGGGTTCAGTTATGAATGGTTTCGTATTTTGCCTGGAGTTCGTCCGGGGTTTCAACAAAATCCGGGTTGGGGATGATGCAGTCCGCCGGGCAGACCAGCTCACACTGCGGCTCATCCTCGGCACCAACGCATTCTGTGCAGCGTAGCGAGTCGATGATGAAGATCGGATCGCCGAAACTGATGGCGTCGTTCGGGCAGGGTTCGATACAGGCGTCGCAGGCGGTGCATTCATCGGTGATCATTAAAGCCATTGGAAGTCCTCCTTATCCATAACAAATGATTTTTTGTTTACGCCGCCAGCTTGTTGAGGCGTTTAAGTTTTTCATGGCGAAATTCCCCCCAGATTGCCGCACCGATGGCACCGGCGTAAATGGAATCAGGGCTCGATACTGCTTCAATCGTCAGCTTTTGTGCAACCATGCCTTCCTGCAAAGCGGCCAGCAATCCGCTATCAAGGGCGAGGCCGCCGGTGAGCAAAACTGTGCCGTCCTTGACCTTGGTGGCACGCAGCAACTTGACCAGCCGCGTCGCCATGGAAACATGAATACCTTTCAGGATATTGGAGGCGGAAATCTGGCGCGACACCATGTTGATGACATCGGTTTCGGCGAGCACGGCACAAATCCCGCTGACGATTTCAGGGTCATCCGCCTGTTGGGACAAGCCGCCGATTTCGTCTTGGGAAATTCCGAGATAGCGTGCAATGTTTTCCAGAAATTGGCCCGAGCCCGAGGCGCATTGGCTGGTCATGCGATAGCTTAAAACCTTGCCCCGTTCATCGATATTGATGGCGCGACCATGCAACGCCCCGATGTCAAGAATCGAGCGGGCATCGGGTTGCAGGTAAATGCCACCCCTGGCATGGGTCGTCATGGAATAGAAGTGACCGGTGGTAAAACTCAGTGTTTCGGCTTCGCCGGTTGACGCCGTATAGGCAACATCGGCGCGGCTCAAACCAGCATCCTTCAGTACGTTATCGAAGGTTTCTTCGGCGAGGACGAAGGGGTCGCGTTGGCGAATGCGTTCGGTCTGTTTGCCGATCCACTTGGTTTCGTCGCCGTCGATGTCGAACAAAACGACCTTCAGGGCTCCGGTTCCAACGTCAATTCCTGCGGTGATGGTCATGGCGGATGATCCTCTCAGTTTTCCATAGCGCGCTGGGCGAACGTCGCGGCCCCAAGCGCACCGGTATAAATTGACGCCGGGTCGATGTTGATGGTGACATCGCCGTAGTTTTCCTTAACCAGCTTTTCCAGCTCACGAACGGCAGCGCCGTTATTGGCGACCCCGCCGGTGAAGGTGAACTGATCGGTGATGCCGCCGGATCTTGAGATAATCGACATGGCGCGCAGGATGATGGCACGGTGAAGACCGGCCAGAATGTCTTCGCGTTCTTCGCCCAAGGCCAAGCGGTCGCGAAGCTCGGCCCCGGCAAACACCGTGCAGGTCGAGTTAATGCGGACCGATTTGGTTGATTTCAAGGCCAGCGGTCCCAACTCATGCAGGCCCATATTCATCTCATCGGCGATGTAACCGAGGTACCGACCGCAACCGGCTGCACAACGGTCGTTCATCTGGAAATTGGCGACAATGCCGTCTGAGTCGACTTGAATGCCCTTGGTATCCTGACCGCCGATATCAAGAACGGTACGTGTTCCCGGATACATGATGTGCGCGCCGAGGCCGTGGCAAAGAATTTCCGAACGAATGTGTTCTTTCGGGAAGGGCAGGGTAACCCGGCCATACCCGGTGCCGACCACATAGGTTTCTTGCAGTTCCACGTCCAGTGCCCGTGATAGAGCGCCAGCCATGGTATCAGATTGGCTCTTGAGGCTGTCTTCTTCGTCGATAACCCGATTGAGGGCGCGACTGAATTTTCCAGACATATCGCCCGATGGTGGCCGGTTTTCAACCTCAATGATCGATTTATCATAAACGTTCAGCAACAGATCGAATGGCAATCCAGCATCCTTGGCGATCTCTTCAGCAATCTGCATGAACCGCGATCCCGCAATGTCTCTGAAGAAATCAGATTTCCGTGCCCCGCCCGGCGTATAGAGCGCCGGGGCTTCGCCGCGTATCCGTAAAAACACACCATCAAGGGCTTCAGTGATGGCCTTTTCCTTACCTTGATATTTAGGCCCTTCGACGAAGGAGGCGCAGGTGGTGTGCAGGTCTTCCAGTTGCTCAAGAAACTGTTCCAGACGGAAATACAGTTCAACCCGATCCAGAAACAGGTCGTCCCCTGCTGCGTCCAGGCCATCTTCGCGGAGCGCCCGGCGGAACAGGTGAAGTCTCGCTGACACCACCGCTTCCTGTTTGGCGACGGCGGCGGCCGTTTCATAATTGGAGCGCGAGTTGGTAATGCCGACGCCCAGACGCTCACAATTTTCATCTAGCAACACGGCCTTGGTTGTCGTTGAGCCCAGATCAATACCGATAAAACAACGCATAATCTCAAACTCCCTTTACGCGGCGCGTGGCGCACTGCCACCGGCCCGACGTTTCTGGTCGATCATCTGAAAATAACTTTCCAGCCGGTTCTTGATATTCGACGGTGAAAAATAACGCGGATCAACCAGATCGCTTTCGACAAAGGCGGCAGGTTTACCCGTGCGGTTTTCGATCTCCCGCATCATCAGCAACTGCCCAGCCGAGAAGCTGTTGCAGCTCTTGATCGAATTGATCAAGAATCCGTCGGCCTGATAGTCGTCCATATATTTTTCGATCATGTCGACGCGTTCCGGCAGGTTGCGGTTGGTGTAACACCCCAGACAATAGTCAGCGAGGGATTCCAGCGGATTGTCCGGATCATGACGGAAACCATCGTAGTCATAGACGCCGCCGACTTTGGTATAAGTGCTTGAGACCACGACCGCGCCTTCTTCGTAGAACATTTTCCAAAAATCCCGGAAACTGGTCCAGTTCGGCGGCCCTTCAACAACCAGGCGGTATTTTTCTTCGCCCATGTCGCCTTCCGGCGTAACCGGTCCCTTACCGGCAGCAATACGCTGCTCGATTTCTGAGCGCAGCAGTTTGTAATACTCGATCGCATCATCCGATCCGCGGAACGCGGTGAAGATCGGGCCGATGTAAAAGACGCCGCCGAAATAGGCATCAATGGGCGACGGCGTGTTTTTGGCACTTTCCAGAACCCAGACCAGATCGTCTTCAGCTTTTGCCGACCGGCGGAGATTTTCGCGCAAGCGATCGATGTCAAATTTCACGCCGCTGGTTTTTTCCAGCGCTGGAATGACGTCTTCCTTTAGCTGTTTGACGACGTAGTCGCGCATGTTTGATGTCGCCACGCCGTCACCTTTGTAAGGCACATGCAGCATGGTGGTGTCGCAACCATACTGATCACGCAGCAACTCGAACCATTTCATGAAGGTGAAACAGCCGGTGTACGACAGCAGCAGCAGATCGGGGATTGGCATCGGTTTACCGTTCGGTGCGATGGAGCCTTTTGACATATTGCCGATGTCGGCCTTCACATAGGTGCAGACATCTTCTGAATGCCCCATCTTTTCGGCTTCCATGATCATGCCACCGGACTTTTTGCGCATGCCGTTCTGAATGGCGTTGATTTCCGGCAGGTTGTTGAGCACATCAAAACACTGGATCAACTCATTGAGGTTGCCGGGCACATAAGTTGAAACCACCTTGTCGCCGGATTCAACCGTATTGGTCAGCTTGTCGTAGTTGGTGGCAATCATCTCTTTCTGCTTCAGCATTGAAGCTTCTTTGATGATTTCCGGTGTTGCGGTTTGGGTGCTCATGCTTCGCTCCATAGTTTGATGGAATCGGCAAACGTTCCGGCCTGTTCACGAATTGGCTGCATCTGGCCGGAGTTCTCGGCGTATTTGAACGATATGTTGGGGATGTTGTTGTCGTTGAGTTTGTGTACCAGCATGGGGCGATCAAGCAGGGCAGGGTCGCAGAAGCTGGGGGCCGCAAAAATAACCCCTTCGGCGGCGCGCTGGCGTACGGTGTCGAGCAGGAATTGACCCTTGCGCGATCCATCAGGTTCATACTTGCAGGCGGTTTCAATGGACTGATGCAGAAACGATGACGCGAGATTGTTGACCGGATCACCGTCGAGTGGAACATCCTCCATTAACCAGCGGGTGACCAGCATGTAGTCGTCATCAACGATGTAACAGCCCGCCATCTCGATGGATTTAATCAGATTGAGCGGCGGCTGTTCGCAGAACGATCCCTGCACAATGACCCGGCAGTTATCGCGCATGGGCCGGTCTTCGGCCTCGGCAGCGGCCAGATAATCTTGCATCAGTTGCGAATGTTCCTCGACCGGCAATACCATGCCTGCCCGCATCAACAGGTAAACTTCATAGGATGGTGCCTTCCAGGGGGACGCGGCCCGGAACGAGTAGACCTCTTCGACAAGACGTCGGTTTTCATTATAGATCGCCGTGCTGCGGCGAATGTCGTCGTCGGTGATTTTGCGACCGCACACACCTTCCAGGCCTTCGCGCAGTTCTTCCAGTTCCTGGGCATAATAATTGCCGCCGACACCATCCTTGAAGTTTTGTGGCACGTCGAAATAACGCACATAGACGCCGGGGAACATCAGCTTCCACATGCCGGACAGGTTGCGGATGACGTCACAGATGGACGGAAATAGCATGCCATCGACAAAATCGAGACGTTTGGTGATGGCCAGTTCGATGGTGGAACGGGGAATACGGCAAATGTAACTCTGGTAATAAGCGTCGCCGTGAATAACTTCCAGAGATTCCCCGCCACCCAGAATGCCAAGCGGCAACATGCCACCGGCATGGATCAGTTCACGCGGCACGTAGACCGGCATATAACCGACAACCTTGCGACCCTCCTCGGCCTCTTTCCACCGGCGCGCCGCCGTAAAATTCAGATCGTCGTAGAGGTCCTGACAGGTATCGATGATTTCAGATACGGTTTTCATGGTTCAACGGTGCTCCCATTGTGGTGGGCGTTTTTCAACAAAGGCCTGCAGGCCCTCGACAGCGTCGTGGGTTGTCATCAGGTCTTGCAGGTACAGGTTTTCAACACGATCAAGATCGGCACTGACCGCGTCTCGGAACGGTCCGTGTGCGGCTTCCACGGCATGGCGAAGGCTGCTGGCCGACAGCCCAGAAAGATGGTCGTCAAAGTAGGCGAGGGCGGTGGCTTCCGGATCGTCAACGGCGGATACCGCCAAACCGATTTCGGCAGCCCGTTCGCCGCTAATGCTGCGCCCGGAATATAATAGATCTTCTGCGTGTTGGCGTGCTACCAGACGGGGCAGCAGGCAGCTTGCGGCGGGCGCAAATACCGCCAGCTTGATTTCCGGTTGACCAAGCATGGCGTCTTTTGCCGTGAAGATCATGTGGCCCGCCATGGCCACCTCAAGTCCACCGCCCAGACACTGTCCCTTGACGGAAACCAGTAATGGAACCGGACAGGCCAGCATTTTTTTGATCAAGGCATGCAGGCCTTTCAGCATCTCTGCGCACTGGGCGGGTAAGTGTTCTTCGACACTGGCGCCGAAACTGAAGTGCGGACCGTCGTGATCCAATAAGACAGCATTGATGTCACCAACGTCAGTAAAGGCGGCGTCAAGCGAGGCGATCATTTCGGCATCAATGACATTTGCCTTCGGTCGGTTCAGGCGCAGCCTGAGCAACCGGTCATTACGTTCACGCCAGACCTTGAGCGGGCTGTCAGTCATCAACGGATGCTCCCGGCATCAGGCTTTCAATGAGTTCCGGTGTCCAGGGTGTGCCAACGGCCAGGGCTTGGCGCAATTTGACGAAATCAATCTCACGACCAGTTTCGCGCGTGCCTTCGTTAAAGGCACGGAAACCGGTGCGGGCTTCGGTCATCATGTTAAGCGACAACCAGGCCCGGGAATTTTCCCTATTGGCGTTCCAGGCAGCGAGTTTCGGTTTGCGCAGTTCTTCGACGCTTTTGGTCATGCAGTCAGGGAAAGTTTCAAGCAGTTTTGAACAAAGCGCCTCGACGGCGTCATCGAGCAGGCTGAGATCGATTTCACCGGATTTAATCAGCTCTTTGGCGGCTTTCATGTCATCGCCGGTCTTGAACTCACCGTGAACAATGCGGCCATACTCATCGAACATCTGATCCGTAATCGCACAAGGGTTGGCGACGAACTTACCATCGATCTTGAGCGCCGGGACAAGCCCGGAAACAATGCCCAAGCGGTTGGCCTTATGGGCCGAGAACGGCTCACACAATGTACCCGATACCATGGCCTGTTCCGCTCCAATCATCAGCGGCAGAAAATCAGTTGACCCGCCAATGGCGGCAGACCCGTGTTTGGGGCCAGCTTGACCGAAGTTGGCGAGGTCTTGCGTGACGGAGAAGTCACAAGCCATGCCGATTTCCTGGCCGCCGCCAATACGCATGCCGTTGACCCGGCAAACCACGGGTTTGTCACAGCCCAGAATGGCCGACACCATGTCGTTGAACAGCCGCATGTACTGACGGTACTCCTGCGGGTTGCCAGCGTAATATTCGGCATATTCCTTGGTGTTGCCGCCTGTGCAAAACGCCTTGTCGCCGACGGCAGTGAAGACCACGGCATTAACTTCGCGGTCAACGCTTGCCCGCCGGAAGGCCAGGATTGCCCCTTTGACCATGTCGGTGGTGTAGGAATTAAACTGTTTGGGGTTATCCAGGGTGATCCAGACGTTGAACAGGCCGTCTGCAATCGTTCCGTCCCGGCGCTTTGCCGGTCGTTTTTCATAGATGATGCCATCGACAATAGTTTCGGCGATGGGGACAAGGTTGTGATCATTCAGATCATCAGGTTTGGTGTTTTCAATCACGCTGTCGGGTGTGGCCATTGGTGGCGTGCTCCTCGGGTTAAATTGGTTTAGACACCGGGCGTCAGAATCGCGCGACGGGTCAGTTTGTGGTCATGTGCGGCTTCGAAAATGGAATTGATGTTTTCCAGTGGGTGCTGTTCAACAAAAGGCAGAACCTGAACCTCGCCATTCAGGACCATATCAATGGCCGCTGGATAGTGATCCGGCGTGCAGCCCCAGTTACCGAGCGCACGGGCATGGAAAGCCATCAAATTTGATAGGCGCATTTCAAATTTATCCATGGTGAATCCAACAACGCTGAGCGTCGCCCCATGAACCAATAATCCATAGGCTGCCTGCTGACCGGCGGCGGTGCCGGAACATTCAAAAATGAACCATTCGGTCGCCGGCAGATTGTTATCCTTGGCAAAGGCACCAATGGCTTTTTTAAGGTCACGGCCGGAAATTTCACGGGCATTGAAAGTGATGGCAGCGCCGAAATTCGAAATCATCTTCAGCTTGGCATCATCGACATCAATGGCGACAACGGTTGCGCCCTTAGCGGCGGCGATCTGTGCGGCATATCCACCGACCCCGCCAACTCCGATGACAATCGCCAGGTTGCCGGGCAGAACATCGGCCTGCAGGACGGCTTGATAAGGTGTGGTGACGGCATCAGCGACAACTGACATATCGGCCAGCGTCATGCCACGCGCCTCAAGACGTGCCAGGTCAACTTCGCTCAAGCCGCGGGCCGGGACGGTGATGTGCGTAGCGAAACCGCCCTGAATGTCATTGCCGGGCATCATCTGGCTGCGGCAAATCGTACCCTTGCCACGGTTACAGAGATCACATTCACCACAGGGAATAACCGCGGAAATCACAACCGCTTTTTCCATCCAGCTCTCGCTGCCTGACCCGGTGGCGACGACAATGCCGGAAATTTCATGGCCCAGCGCCAATGGTAACTGGTGGTTGGTGCGAACACCGTCATAGAGATACCCAAGATCCGTATGACAAACCCCACATCCAGAAATCTCAACGACCACTTCATCTTCGGCGGGAGTTCCGACCTCAAATTCCTGTTTGCTCATTGGTTGCCCAACTTCGGTCATCAGCCAGCGGTGTGCGGTTATGGACATTCTCTACCTTACGTAAATGGATGTAATACCTAATTCGGTACTTTAATGCCGATTAAGCATTAAGTCCATATGTTTTTTAGGGAGATGATGTGATTAAATGTTGAGGGGTGATGCCAGGTCAGACCCGGCATGGGAATTATTCAATTACCTCAATGCATGATTTTATATGGGATGGGGCATTGTAGAAATCTGCAAACCCAATGGTATAGTTGATCGTTGTCCCGTCGGATGAGCAGGGGAACATGACAGTTTCCGCGACCTTGAACTTATCAACGTATTCGTTTTCTAAATGGACTGAGCGGACTGTGTAGCTGGGTTTTTTTGCACGGATGCCTTGCCAGAAAACATTCTCGATTTCAGTAAAATTATCCTCGCCTTTATAGTGATCAATAACGCATTTCCCGGTCATGTTGGAGCCGTAGAACTCGTCAATTTTGGTGCCGCAATACTTGACAATCAATTTTTCTGAAGAGTTAAGAACGTCAAGCGCAAAAACGTGCGGGACCAGATGAGGAATCTCCATCAGGTTGATGTTCCGGTAATCAGGAAGCACCTCTGTTTCGGATTGGGATAGGACAAATGAAGAAAACGCCACTAAACTTGGGTTTTTCGACAAGAGCTTGATTGCGTCAATCAGAACGGCCATTTCCACCTAGCCTGCGTTAACGAGAACATCAATTCGATTTGACACCCCACGGAAAGCCAGCAGGTCTTCGGCAACTCTACAACCCTATGAGCGGTAAAGATAGAGCGGCGTCACAACCTGCCTTTTATAAGTATCCATCGTCTATGCCCCTTTTAAGCTCCAGGTGTAAAACGCCCGACCAGACGGTGGCGGGTGCCCGGGTAGGTCAGGTGAACATAGGTCACCGGGCGCTCGGCCAACCAGGTCGTGCGTTCAACACGCAGGCAGGCTTCATGGGTCGGCACATTGAGCAGGTGCGCCATGTCGTCCGCAGCATTGAGGGCAGTGATCGCGTGTTCAGCCCGCGTCCAGGGGACGTTTTCGAGCAACCAGCGGCTGGGTGGCGTTGTCGTGAAAGTTTCATTGTCTGCATCGGGAACGGATTCCGAATTGATGTAGCGATCTTCAATGACAAACGCCACGCCATCGGCCAGATGGCGACATTGCAGATACAAAATAGGGCCACCCGGCCGGATGCCCAGATGTCCGGCGACATCCTTGTCAGCCTTGATCTGGCGACGTTGAAGCAATTGATAGGTGTAGCTGGCACCTGTGTCTTGCACTTCGTCGGCAATATCGCGCAGTTCCATGACGGCGTGTTCGGTAATCTGGGCGGCGACGAAGGTGCCGTTGCGACGGTGACGTGTGACCAGCCCTTCATCCGCCAACATCTGTAACGCCCGGTTGACGGTCATGCGCGAGGTATCAAAAATTCGGGTAAACCCGTCTTCAGACGGAAGGCGGGTGCCAGGGTCGTATTTCCCAGACAGGATAGGGTCGGCGATGGCGCGTTTGATTTGGCGATAGAGAGGACCCTGACCATCCAGAACAAATTCTGATGCTGGATTGTTCATGCCTTAAGTACCCGTTCCATCGATTGGCGGTAATCCCAGCGGGTCTGATCGCGAGCCATATGTTGGCCGTTTTGGACCACCTGCCGCCCCCCGACCCAGACGTTCGAAACAACCCGGTTGTCACCGGCAAATATCCAGCCATCCAGCCAGTTATCACCGTCACGGCAGATCAGCGATGGGTGATCGGCATCAAGTGTCACAATATCGGCCCGGTAACCAACCTCAAGTTTCCCGACTTTCCGCCCGACCCCCTGGGCACCGCCGACAAGCGAACGCTCATAAAGAGATCGGCCGCTGGAGCCTTCCGTGGTCAGCAGATTGCGACCCTGATCACGCTGGCGTTGTGAATATTCAAGCATCCGCAGTTCTTCGGCAACACTGATCTGGATGTTACTGTCCGATCCAATACCGAACCGGCCGCCATCGTCCAAATAGTTCACACCATCGAAGATTCCATCGCCCAGATTGGCTTCGGTGATCGGGCAGAGCCCGGCGATGGCAGCGCTGTCGGCAATCCCGTGACGTTCATCCTCCGTCAGGTGAGTTGCATGAACGAGGCACCAGCGCTGATCAACGTCGATGTGATCGAGCAACCATTCAACCGGGCGCTGACCGGACCATTGCTGACATTCCTCGACCTCTTTGATCTGTTCGGCGATGTGGGTGTGGATGGGGGCATCCGTACCCAACGTCAAGATTTCGCTGAGGCTTTCAGGGGTAAGGGCGCGAAGCGAATGCGGCGCGATGCCAACTACCGCATCCGGCAGCGTGTGGGCAATCTCGCAGATTCGCTGGTGAAGAATGGCATAGCGCTCGGGCGAATTAATAAAACGCCGCTGCCCTTCTTCAGGAGCTTGTCCACCAAATCCACAGTTGGCATAGAATACCGGCAGAAACGTCATGCCAATCCCGGTGGTCTTCGCTGCCTCGGCAAGAGCTCCGGCCATCTCGCCGATATCATCATAGGGATCGCCATTTGGGTCGTGATGAAGGTAATGAAATTCGGCAACCGAGGTAAACCCGGCCTCAAGCATTTCCACATATAGCAGGCTGGCGATGGCGCGCAGGTCATCCGGCGTCAGTTCAGCGACAAAACGGTACATGGCCTGACGCCAGGTCCAGAAACTGTCTTCTCCCGGCCCCTTGATTTCAGCCAGACCGGCCATGGCGCGCTGAAAGGCATGGCTATGCAGATTGGGCATACCCGGCACGGCGATATGATCGTGATGGTCAGCGCCGTCGGGGTTCGATTTCGGTGTGACCTGGTGAATGCGGCCCTGATCACCAACATCAATGCGGACATTTTTTGCCCACCCGTCGGGAAGTAGGGCGTTGTCAAAAAACAGGCATGTCATGTCATCAGCTCCTGCAGGATCATTTGTCTATACAAAATATGTTGCAGCATGTCCAATACAATTGTATATACAATTAATTATGGAGGGGTGAAATGACAACTCAGGTCGACAAAATCTGGAAAAACATCCGCATCGCGACGATGCAGGACACCGGCTCCGCCTATGGCGTGATTGAGTCCGGAGCGATCGCCGCAAAAGACGGGAAAATCGTCTGGGTCGGTTCGGACGAGGATCTTCCCGATCTTTCCGCCGCTGAGACCATCGACCTGGAAGGTCGCTGGGTAACACCGGGGCTAATCGATTGTCATACCCATCTGGTGTATGGCGGCAACCGCGCCCCGGAGTTTGAGCAGCGCTTAAACGGTGCCACCTACGAAGAAATTTCCAGAGCGGGCGGTGGCATTGTCTCTACGGTGAAGGCCACCCGCGAGGCTAGCGAGGACGATCTGTTAGCGCAGTCTCTGCCGCGTCTGGATCATCTGATCAGTGAGGGCGTGACCACGGTTGAAATCAAATCCGGGTACGGCCTTGATACGGAAACGGAAGCCAAAATGCTGCGTGTCGCCGGAGAATTAGGCCAGCACCGAAATGTCCGGATATCACGAACCTTTCTTGGCGCCCATGCCTTGCCGCCCGAAGTCGGTGGTGACAAGGATGCCTACATAAGGTCAGTTTGTGAAGATCAGTTGCCTGCCATTGCCGAAGCCGGATTGGCCGATGCGGTCGATGTTTTTTGCGATACCATCGGCTTTTCCCTGGAGCAAACGCGCCGCGTTTTCGAAGCCGCCCATCAACATGGCCTAGCCGTGAAAATTCACGCCGAACAACTCTCCGATCAGTCGGGTGCCGGGCTGGCGGCGGAGTATGGAGCCTTGTCGGTGGATCATTTGGAATATCTAAGTGAGGACTCAGCCATCCAGATGAGCCGCGCCGGAACAGTCGCCGTGTTGCTGCCGGGTGCATTCTATTTTCTTCGCGACACCAAAGTGCCGCCCATTGACATGATGCGCCAACGTAACATCGCCATGGCCGTGGCAACGGATTGTAACCCCGGATCATCGCCGCTGACGTCAATTTTGTTGGCGCTGAATATGGCCTGTACGCTGTTTCGCCTGACCCCGGAAGAAGCGCTTGCCGGGGCGACCAGGAACGCCGCCAAGGCGTTGGGCCTGGGCGACGAGACGGGGACCATCAGCATCGGAAAATCCTGTGATCTGGCGACCTGGGATATCGAGCATCCGGCCGAGCTATCTTACGCCATGGGATTTAACCCGCTTTATCAACGTATCGCTGGAGGTTTGAGTGACTGAGGTTTTGACCCTGACGCCGGGCGAAGTGACGCTCGACACTCTCGCCCATCTGTATTGGCAGAGCCCGGCGGTGAAACTGCATCCCGCCACTCGGCCTCGTATTGACGCCGCCGCCGAATTGATCATCAAAGCGGCAACAGGGGATGAGGCAGTTTATGGTGTTAATACCGGGTTCGGAAAACTCGCCAATACACGGATTGCACCAAATGATACGGCGCGACTGCAACGTAACCTGATCCTGTCGCATTGTTGTGGCGTCGGTGAGCCGTTACCCGACTCAATCGTTCGCCTGACCATGATCCTGAAACTCCTGTCCCTCGGACGCGGTGCATCCGGCGTTCGCTCCCACATCATTGAACAGATCGAAGCCCTGCTGATCGCCGGTGTAACCCCTATGATCCCGGCGCAGGGATCGGTCGGCGCGTCGGGTGACCTGGCACCGCTGGCGCATATGACGGCGGTGATGATTGGTGAAGGTGAAGCCTTCTACAAAGGTCAGCGCATGGTCGCCAGCGCGGCGTTAAAGTCAGCCGGATTGACGCCGGTGGAACTGGGCCCCAAGGAAGGTCTCGGCCTGATCAACGGAACCCAGGTGTCGACGGCGCTGGCGCTGGCTGGGTTGCTTGAGACCTGGCGCTGTGCCTTGGGCTCGATGATCACCGGGGCGCTGTCGACCGATGCCATCATGGGCTCATCGGCACCTTTCCGCGAAGAAATTCATGAACTTCGCGGTCATCAGGGACAGATTGATGTGGGCCAGGCCTTACGGTCCTTGATGCACGGATCAGATATTCGAGAATCCCATCGCGACGATGATGAACGTGTGCAGGACCCATATTGTGTGCGCTGCCAGCCGCAGGTGTTGGGGGCCTGCATCGATGTGCTGCGTCAGGCCGGGCGGACGCTGGAGATTGAGGCCAACGCGGTTACCGATAACCCACTGGTTTTCATCGAAGACGGGTCGATCATTTCAGGTGGCAACTTCCATGCCGAGCCCGTGGCCCTGGCAGCGGACCAGATCGCGCTGGCGATCGCCGAGATCGGCTCTATCGCCCAGCGCCGGGTTGCCCTGATGGTTGACCCGGCCATGAATTTCGGCCTGCCGGCGTTTCTGTCTCCCAACCCCGGCGTCAATTCGGGGCTAATGATTGCCGAGGTGTCCAGTGCCGCCCTGATGTCGGAAAACAAACAAATGGCCTCACCGTGTAGTGTCGATTCAACACCAACCAGCGCCAATCAGGAAGATCATGTCTCCATGGCTGCCCATGCGGCTCGACGCCTCTTGCCCATGGCCGATAACCTTGGCCGCATCATTGGCATCGAGCTGATCACTGCGGCCCAGGGTGTGGAATTTCGCAGCCCCCTGATCACCAGTCCCCTGCTGACTCGAGTGATTGCCCGCTTGCGTGGTGACGTCGCAACTATGGGTGAGGATCGTTATCTCGCCCCGGATATTGAAGCCGCCAGCGCCCTGATCCGATCCCGCGCCATAATTGATGCTGTGGGTGAACATAACCTGCCAGAATTGAAGGACAACAGATGACCCCGTACATCATCAGCGAAGGCGCCGGCCCTGTCATTCTGGGCATGCCCCATGTGGGCACGAAAATCCCCGACAACCTTGCCGGACGCCTGAACGAGGCCGGTCGGGCCATCGCCGATACCGACTGGTGGATTGACCGGCTTTATGACGGCCTGCTGGCCAGTGCGAGCGTCGTCAAGGCGACGTTTTCGCGTTACGTCATCGACGCCAACCGCGACCCCTCCGGCATCAGTCTGTATCCCGGACAGAACACAACCGGCGTCTGTCCGACAACGACGTTTGACGGCGATGCGATCTATCTGGACGGGCAGGAGCCCGGTGACGATGAAATCGCTGAACGCGTGATGATCTATCACAAGGCCTATCACGATGCGCTGGCCGGGCAGATTGAACGAGTGAAGGCCAGGCATGGGGTTGCCGTGCTGTATGACTGTCATTCAATCCGCTCGACCGTGCCCTACTTGTTCGACGGCTTGCTGCCGGTTTTCAATATCGGCACTAACAATGGTGAAACCTGTGCAGCGGAGATCGAGCAGGCGGTTGTGTCGGTATGTTCCGACGCAGATGAATTCGATTTCGTCCTGAACGGGCGGTTCACCGGCGGCTGGACCACCCGGACCTATGGCCAACCCGCCACCGGCGTTCATGCCATTCAGATGGAAATGGGCCAGCGCGCCTATTTGGAAGAGACCCCGCCCTGGGCGTACCGCGAAGACCGTGCGGCGTTGATCCGCCCTTACCTGCAAGACCTGTTGAGCCGTCTTGAGCGAGCGGCGCTCGACGGCAATCTGTAACTCACCCTGAGGAGATTGAGAGATGTCTGATCCCCGCAAAAATACCCGTGATGTCCGCAGTCCCCGTGGCACCGACCTCAATGCCAAATCATGGTTGACCGAAGCGCCGTTGCGCATGCTGATGAATAATCTCGATCCCGAGGTTGCCGAAAATCCTCATGAATTGGTGGTTTATGGCGGCATCGGGCGGGCGGCACGGACCTGGCACGATTTTGACGCCATTGTCGATGCGCTCAAAGGCTTGGAGGAAACCGAAACTCTTGTCGTTCAGTCCGGCAAACCCGTTGGCATCTTCCAGACGCATGCCGATGCGCCGCGGGTATTGATCGCCAACTCCAATCTGGTGCCGCACTGGGCCAACTGGGATCATTTCAACGAACTCGATAAAAAAGGCCTGATGATGTACGGCCAGATGACGGCGGGATCGTGGATCTACATCGGCTCGCAGGGCATCGTTCAGGGAACCTACGAGACGTTTGTCGAAGCCGGACGCCAGCATTACAACGGCGATCTATCGGGAAAATGGATTCTGACGGCGGGGCTCGGCGGCATGGGCGGGGCGCAGCCATTGGCGGCGACCATGGCGGGGGCGTCATGTATTGCCGTTGAATGCGACGAAGACCACATCGATTTCCGTCTGCGCACCCGTTATGTGGACGAAAAGACGGACTCATTGGATCAGGCCCTGGCGATCGTCGAGGCGGCCCACGGTGAGGGACGCGCGGTTTCTGTTGGCCTGCTGGGCAATGCCGTCGACGTTGTGCCGGAAATCTTCAAACGTGGTATCCGCCCCCACATGGTCACCGACCAGACCTCAGCTCATGACCCCATCAACGGTTATCTGCCGCAGGGCTGGACCATGGCCGACTGGCGTGAAAAACGGGAGTCCGATCCGAAAGCCGTCGAGGCCGCGGCCCGGGCCTCGATGAAAATACATGTTCAGGCCATGCTGGATTTCTGGAATGCAGGCGTCCCGACGCTGGATTATGGCAACAACATCCGTCAGGTGGCGTTTGATGAGGGTGTCAAAGATGCCTTTGATTTTCCGGGTTTTGTTCCGGCCTATATCCGCCCGCTGTTCTGTCGCGGCATCGGCCCGTTCCGCTGGGTCGCCCTTTCCGGGGATCCGGAAGACATCTACAAAACCGATCAGAAGGTCAAGGAACTGATCCCCGATGATACGCACCTGCACAACTGGCTCGACATGGCGCGTGAACGTATCGCCTTTCAGGGATTGCCCGCCCGCATCTGCTGGGTTGGCCTCGGGCAACGCCACAAACTGGGTCTGGCGTTTAACGAAATGGTCGCCTCCGGTGAGTTGAAAGCGCCCGTCGTCATTGGCCGTGATCATCTCGATTCCGGTTCCGTCGCCAGCCCTAACCGCGAAACCGAATCCATGAAAGACGGCTCGGACGCCGTCTCTGATTGGCCGCTCCTGAACGCACTCTTGAACTGTGCGTCCGGGGCCACCTGGGTCAGCCTGCATCACGGCGGTGGTGTTGGCATGGGTTTCTCCCAGCATTCCGGCATGGTCATCTGCTGTGACGGCACTGAAGACGCTGCCCGTCGGATTGGCCGCGTTCTGTGGAACGACCCGGCCACCGGCGTCATGCGCCACGCCGACGCCGGCTACGACATCGCCATCGACTGCGCCAAGGAAAACGGCCTCAAACTTCCGGCGCTGGGGATTGGGGTCTGATAGATTACCCGGCGCAAGTGTACGGTTCTCTGCAAACCATTTTAATTCACCTTCTTGATACGCATCATAGCGCTGGCGGCGTCGGCGTGTGAAAAATCACGTGTTGTTGAAGATGCTGAATCAAGATTTTTTCAGAAATTAATGAGCCCGAGACAATGGCGTTTGGGGGACCCGGATGAACGGTTCAATTTTGGAATGGCGAACGCCGACTGATCGAAGTTTGCGACCGGGCTCCTTGGGGGAGGGTTTTGGGGCTCATTTTCAAAAATCGTCAGAATGGGGAGCACTAACTAAGGAGCAGCTCCAACGACTGGATGAGGTTGGAGTGTGTCGAAGGTACAAAGCCGGAGAGGTTCTTTTTCACCAGGGAGATAAAGCCCAGGGTGTTTATTATGTCCGTGATGGTTTGGTATGTATTCGCAAACACGATGCTCAGGGGAACTCATTTATAATCCGGAGGTTGGCTTTCGCGGGAAATTCTATCGGCCTTCGGCCATTTCTGGCAGAGGAGACCAACCGGAGTAGCGCTGAGACCCTGACGCCGAGCACGGTATGCTTCGTCCACGCCTCAGTGGTGCGCGACATGATCAAAGCCACGCCTGATTTTGGATGCCGAATTCTTAAAGTGATGGCATTGGCGTTAGGTGCCGCCGAGGATGCCTATTTTGAAAACGTGACGATGAGCGCTGATTTAAGGCTTGCTCACCTGATGTTACTTCTCAAGGACCATTACGGAAAACAACTGAGCGATGGTTCTATTATGATCGATTTGCCGGTTTCCTGGCGGAATATTTCATCTTTGATTGGTGTAAGGCCGGAATCGATGTCGCGAGTTATCAGAAAGCTCGAAAATGACGGAGTTGCTGATTTTTCCGGTCACACAATCTGCTGGCACCACATAGAACGCCTCCTTGGAGAGTTGGATTTGGAAACATCATCTGAGCAACTTTCAAGGATGTCTGATTAGTCAAAAAAAGACCTTCGATATTCCGAATACGGGAATTCACCTTGGCGGAAAAGACAGAAATACTCTGTCCATCCATGACAATTCATAAATTAAATTTTGCGTTTGTTAACGAACATCAATGCGCCGGTCGCCGGAAAGGCGCATACAAAAACTTGAGTTGAATAAATCGCTGCCAATGGCTTGAAGACGCACTCTTTGCTCCCATCGGGAGCTCTAGAAACGAGAAATAATGGAGTATTTAAGTCAGCAATCTTGTCATCGGGGTCTGCATAGATTTCGAGAATGATAAGGTTATCGATGGTCTGAAACGATACTGCTAAATCCCGCTTCGCCTCCCGACTTACCATCATGCCGGAGTGCGGACATACATTTACTCATGTCTGGAGCCCCCCGCATCGCGCGGGTTAGCGAATACCGGTCAACGGCAACTCTTGAATTGAACGTGACCTACGGTAACGAAGGAGCGTGACTGTCATGGAATCAATTAGGAATACCGCGAAAACCCCGGAAACTTTCCTGCATCGGCGAGGTGCAATCGCTGTTCTGGCGGTTTTCCTGGCATTTGGCGTGGGTAGTTTCGGATGTGCCGGACCCACCAGTCCGACGCCAGACACCGCCGCGCAAACTGCAGAGTTGAAAAATCTGCGGACATTTGAGGACGCGCATACTGTAAAATTCAAGCTGCCGTGCCAAGCCTGCCATTTATCCCGGACGGCGCCGAGTTTTCTTAGGGTCGAGGCCGGGGTCGTGGAATTCGCTCCCACAAACGACAAGGTTACCGTGGATAGAAAGGTCTGCTTTTCTTGCCACCTTTCTTCAAAACCCATCTTCGGCAACCAGTTGATCAAGGCCGGCGCGGCCTACGGAAAGTGAGGGTGTTATGCCTAATAAATACGGTTTCGTAATCGATCTCAGAAAATGTATCGGTTGTTATTCCTGTCAGGTCACCTGCAAGTTGGAAAACGACGTACCCATCGGAAAATTTCGGAACACGGTAAAAGTCCGCGAGGGCGCAGGCTCTTATCCCGATGCCAAATGGCGTTTCTTGCCAACGCTCTGCAACCACTGTGACAATCCTCCTTGCGTCAAGGCTTGCCCTGTCCCTGGCGCGACTTACAAAGCCGAGGACGGTCGGGTCATGATAGATAAAGACATATGTAACGGATGTGGTTATTGCGTCTATGCCTGCCCCTACAGTGCTCGTTACGTCGGTCCAGGCAATGTGGCTGACAAATGCGACTATTGTGAACACATGCTTGAAAAAGGGATGAAACCAGCTTGTGTCGCGTCCTGTATGGGTAAAGCAAGATCCATCGGAAATATTAACGACCCCAGAAGCGAGGTGTCTCAGCTGATTGCCCGGAACAAGGACAAAATCCGTGTGCGTAAGCCAGAGTTCAACACCATACCCTCGGTTTTCTACATCCTCGACACTCGGGAAGAGTTGAAGGAGTTTTAAGATGGACACCAAATTCACAAGACGAACGTTTGTTCAAGCATCTGGTGGCGTTCTGACTATGGCGGCGTTAGGAGATTCTTTTTTCCCACTGCGCCAAGTGTTGGCCTCGGAAGCAAAGGAGTTGGCAGAGCAAATCGGCCAGGTCAATGTGCATTATACAGCCTGTGCGATGTGCCCTTCCGAATGCGGTCTGGAGATGTGGACGAAAGACAGTCGCCTCTTCAAGATATATGGAAATGCCGAGGTTCCGTTCAACGACGGAACGCTGTGCGCCAAGGGCGCATCCGGTATGCAGATGGTCTACTCCCCCTATCGCAACAAGTCGCCGATGATCCGCGTTGGCAAGCGGGGCGAGGGAAAATTCAAACAGGTTTCGTGGGACGAGGCGTTTGATTACATTGCAAAAAAACTGGTGAAAATCAAAAAATCCTACGGCCCGGAATCCGTCATTATGGATGCTGGTGACGTTACTGATCGCACCAATTACTGGCGCCTGTTCTTTGGTTATGGCACGCCTAACTGCGTAGAACACGGTTCCATCTGTGACACACCACGGCGGCATGGACCCAAATTGATGCTTGGCGGAAAACGCATTGAGCCAGACGTCATGCGACCGGTTCTGGTTCGTCAACCCGATGGCAGCCTAAAGAAGGATTACAGCTACAAGACAAAGCTTATCGTCTACAACGGTTGGAACCCCTTCGTTGCAACTCGCATCAATTACGAGTCGCGCGGGACAGTCGGTGCCCAGGTGGAGAACGGATGCAAGGTCGTTGTGATCGATCCCTGTCAAAGCAATACCGCTTCCAAGGCCGACACGTGGCTGGCCCCCAAGGCGGGCACCGACGGGGAGTTGTTCGGAGCGATGCTACGCTACATTCTTGAGCGTCATAGCGATGATGACGCTTCACGGCGTTATATCGACTGGTCCTTTAAAGAGTACAGCCAAGGTTGGGAGGTATTTCTAGCCGATTTCAAGGAATGGTGGGGAAAGATGGACCCTGTCAACGGGTACAGTTTCTTCTCCGTCGAATGGGCTGCTGCCCGGACGGGACTCTCCAAGAAGGAAATCACTGATTTGTCTCATCTCTTCGGCATCACCAAACCTGCCGCTCTGGTATGGGGCATGCAAAGCCCAGGTCATCACTACAACGGCTATATCGCCTCAATTCTTGGTACCGTCCTCAATGTCATTACCGGCAACCTGGATGCGCCAGGCGGCGCCATCGATACGGAATTGACCAAGTCGGATAAGGGCGGCAAAGCCAAGGGTAAAGACTTCCTCAAACGCAAAGTGAAACGAATGGTTGGTGGTAAGGAGGTAGAAGGTAAGCAGGACGAACTGCACATGGATCACTACGGTGAATGGCCGGCAGCCTGGGACGATGTGGTCGGTGATTATCCGCGGGCGTTCATGGAAGGGGTGACCCTCAAGTATGGCCCGTTCCGCGGCCACAAGTATCCGATCAAGGGGTTCATCATCCGTACAGGAAATCCGGTAATCACCGGGTCGGCGACCTGGAAGTGGAAAGAGGCTCTGACCGCTACAGACAAGGACGGAAATTATAAAGTCGAGATGGTCGTTTACGTCGACACTCCATTCCTCGAAACCGGGCTTTATGCAGACGTTATATTGCCGGAAGCCAGCTATGCTGAGCGGATCAGCCTGTCTGACATTTATCCGTCGCATCAGGTGCTTTATCTGCGTGATCAGGTGATCAAACCGCTGCATGATTCCAAAACGCCATTTGAGATCATGATCGGTCTGGCCCGGGCACTCGCCAAGAATGGAGATCCCGACATCAAGGCCAAAGACTTCTGGGACAAGTACAAGACCGAGGATGATTTCTGGAATGAAGCCCTGAAACCATCACCGGGGCGTGCCAACGCCGGTAGCCCGCGGCCATATCCGGACCTGCCTAAGGACTACAAACTCCGAGGTACACCGGACTCACTGGAGGCGGGCAGAGTTAAGATAGATCACAAGAAGAAAGTGGTCCAAGGAGAACCGGTGACGACCGACTGGTTGCGCAAGCACCACGGCGTTGCCGTATGGCCGATGTCATGGCGGCGGTTCCACCCGCAGGGCGGGGGCATCCTCAAGACCGGCTCCAAGAAAGTGGAGTTTGTATTCAACCGGTACGCCAAATACAACAAGCTCATCGACGAAGCCGGGGAAGCTCCAAGAGCCATTCGTGAGTTGGGATGGAAGCGATTCCCGAACTCGTTCTTCTGGTTCGAGACCAAGTGGAACGCTAACAATCCGGCCTACGTCAAATACCTTAAATCTTATCCGCTGCAACTCATCGTCGGACGGGTTCATCACGCTATGTCCGGAACTCAGATGGTTCCGTGGCTCGGCGAAGTGGCGGTTGAAGGCACTTGGATGCCAATGAACAAGGAGTTTGAATACGATGTCCTTGACGTAAATTCAGAACGCAGCCAATGGAAAGCCTCGGACGTTGATCCCGCGACACGCTACAAGGTGGTTACGAAGAAATTCGCCGAGGGAACGTGGAGCGTGGGCACGATCCTGATCAGCAGTGACGATGCCAAGAAGCAGGGCATCAGCATGGGCGATCTGGTGGTGATTGAAAACCCGTTGGGTAAACATGTAAAAGCCCGGGCCTTCGTCAGCGAAACCATCAGGCCAGGGGTGATAAAAATGGGATTTGCTACGGGTGGACGGTTCAGCAAGGGTATGGGGCCGACCTACGCGCATCGGGAATACACCCCCAATCACAATGAGCTCATCGATCCCGATACCCTCAGCCCCATCATGGGCATGCCGGGTTACGCTGACATGATGGTGCAGATCACGAAGGCTAGTGGATAATGGAAGTCGCACAAAAATACCGTACGGAGGCAGCCGTTTACGGCTGCCTTCAGGGTCTCTACACCTATCCAATGCGCAAAAGCAAGCTGACAACTTTGTTGGAGCTGGAAGTTACGGATACGCGCTTGCAGGAACACTTGGGCTATTTGCGAAGCGTCATTGAGGACGGCGTCGGCCAGGATGATTTCCTTGAACAGCTTGATGTTGAATTTACGCGTCTGTTCGTGGGGCCGGGACAAAATCCAGCTCCGCCGTATGCCTCGTTTTATCTCAATGAAGCGTCTTTGATGGGGCCGGAAACTTCGGCGGTTCGCCGCGTATATCTGGACTGGGGGGTGGCGCCGGTCGATCTGGACCGGATTCCTGACGACCATATTTCCGTTGAATTGTCATTCATGGGATATTTGAACGATCAGATCCATACAGCCCTGATGGAGAATGACGACCGCCGTGCGCAAGCTTTGTTCGACGCTCAGACAGGGTTTTTACGAGACCATCTGCTCACCTGGGTTCCGCATTTTTGTGACGAAGTGGTTTCTGCGGCGCAACAGGATTTCTTCATCGGTTTGGCCAGGCTTACACAAGCTCAATTAGAGAATAATACCGAGATGTCTGCTGACCTGAACGCCGCCGGGGATTGGCGTAAGGCAAAACGGGTCTGAACCTCTAAATCAGGTCAGGAGTGCACCGGTGTTGCCGCAGCTTGAATTTGCGCTTTTAAAGGTACGGAGGCCATCGCAAAACCGCCGTCTGACCCATCAACAAAGTGGATATGTTCTCCCTTGGCCAGGGAAAAAACCAGGCAGGTCATCAACGCGTAATCGGAACGATGAGTGCCAAAACAGATTTTCCCCCGTCGATGCAGGTCTTCAAAAAAGGCCTCAATCGTGTCGGCCAGTTCCACCGGGCAGTCGAGGATCATGCGTAACATGTCATCGAACCGCCTGAAATCGGAATTGGCACGCAACTCGGCGCGGTAGACCGGCGCATTATATCCACCGGCAGACAGGTCAAATCTCTCCAGAATCAACTGAACGAAACTTGTGAAATATAGCCAAAACCATTTTCGGGCACGATTGCGCATCCCGGCGAATAACTTAAACTCGTTTCTGATGCCGGGAGACGGCCACTTGAAGACCATATTGTCCGCACTGACCGGGCTGGAGTCTTTCGGGTCGGCATTCAAAATGTTGGCCACGCCCTGAATGACTTCTCGGTAGATCTCGGCTTTTTCGCCTTCGCTGTCTGCGGTCGCGTAGATCAACATGCTCATCATCGTTCCGCGACAGCTTTTTAGAGGTTCCCATCGGCACGACAACCCCTCCAAATCGGGCCGGGTGTCACTGTCGGGGTAGGGGATCAGGTATTGCTCGGTGCTGTCGTCAGCCTTGATCAATGAGTCGGTTAGTTGCACGCCGCCGCCAGCGAACATCGCCATGGCGTTTCCGCGACTGAGTAGAAATTTTGCCACCAGGACATCCGCGCCCGCGGCACGGATGTCTCCGACCGGTACGATCCCGGCGCGTAAATCGAGCCTGAACTGACGTTCGGATAAATGTCGTGCTGAGCCAAGCACGTGTTTGACCTGAGAGGTTGCTGACGAGGGAACGGCCAGGGTCGCACCGTCGCCGCCAAAAACATAGGGCATATCAAATTCGGGAAGGGCATTGATGACTGCCGTGATGCATGCGGCGCCAACCATATTGACCTCTTTGTAGCGCCCCTCTTCAATGGCTTTGGTCGAGCCCCTGATGTCAGCGACCACAATGCTCCAGTCATCGGGAAGAGGGCTATAATATGAGAGGTCGCTCACATCTGAAAATTCTTCAAATCCCCTTAGGTTATGATAAAAGTGGTCTGAAGAGTTAGGCATATCCTGGTTCCCCGCTCACTTTAAAGAGATGTCTCCCACTTTAAATAGAAGTGTTTTGAAACATCGAGTACGTTAAATCTAACACGATAATTGACGCTGGAGATATCATATCCAGACTTCCCTGATGACGACATGGATTGAGGGAATTTTATTGCATGAAAACCGAAAGACTATTTTTATAAAAAGGGCTGCTAAATGGATGAAATTGAATTTGTTCAGCTGTTTGAGATCAAACAAGAACAAATCATCGACCTTATGAATAATGAGATGGTCGGCAAGCAGTTGCCATTGCTGGCCGGAGGGTTTTCAGTCGAAAATTGCCAGACCTTTTTGAAAGCAAAACAGCAGCTTTGGGAGGTTCATGGATATGGCCCTTGGGCCTTCCTTGTCAATGGTGCGTTCGCCGGTTGGGGGGGATTGCAACCGGAGCATGGGGATGCTGATTTCGCTCTGGTTCTGCATCCCGAATTTTGGGGCTGGGGACGAAAGATTTTCAATAAAGTCAAAGACCGGGCATTTGACCAAATGAACCTTAGCTCAATAACAATCTTATTCCCGCCAAGCCGACCAAATTCAAAAGCGATAACCCGTTTGGGTTTTGTCGAAGATGGACAACTGACCGTCGACGGCGAACTTTTCGAGAAATTCCGTCTTACCAAACCTCAACTCTAAGAGTTGCTGATTGCCCTGGCGACGGATTCAATGATCGAGTAGAGCTAACCACAGCCCAGAACGACATGTTCTTTTGGGCTCTGCTGAACACCCGATTTCCGACGTCGGAATGCAGGTTGAGAGCATGGTCGGGACTGGTGGAAGTTTGGAGGAAAATAGCGGCCAACCGAAGATTTCTCCGTTCCCTTCTTTGGTAATCGAGGATACGGTTTCGTCTTAAATGAAGGATGCCTTAACAATGACGATCAAAACCATTATCACCTGTGCGCTCACGGGGTCCGCTCCGACGCCCGGGAAAAACTCAGCCGTTCCGGTAACGCCGGAAGAAATTGCCAATTCGGCCCTGGGCGCCGCGGCAGCAGGGGCGGCGATTGTTCATATTCATGTGCGCCACCCTGAAACCACGCTTCGCTCCATGGAGCTTGAGCATTACAGTGAAGTTGTCGAGCGTATTCGCACCAGCGGGTCGGACCTGATTATCAACCTGACGACGGGGCCGGGCGCAACCTTCGTGCCGGGCGACATGGCGCCGGATATTGTTGGTGAGGGCACGCTGCTGAAGTCGGCGGCCGAGCGGCTCCGGCATATCGAAGTTTTGAAACCGGAAATTTGTTCACTTGATGTTGCGACCATGAATTTCAGGGAGTCGGTTTTCTTAAATCCGCCTCACATATTGCGTGAAATGGCGGACCGGGCGCGCAAGGTTGGCGCAAAACCGGAGATCGAGGTGTTCGATACGGGGCAGATCGAACTTGCCAAACAATTGATTGCCGAAGGCCATATCGATAACCCGCCTTATTTCCAGCTTTGTCTGGGAATATCTTACGGCGCAAAGGCGACGCCGGAAGCGATGATGCACATGCGTGATTGTCTGCCGGACGGCGCACTTTGGTCGGCTTTCGGAATCTCGCGGTTTCAGTTCCCGATGGTCGCCCAGGCGGTTCTGCTGGGGGGCAACGTGCGGGTCGGCATGGAGGACAATATCTATCTGGACGCAGGCGAATTGGCACCATCGAACGCCGCACTTGTCGAACGCGCCGGTGACATTATCCGAAATCTTGGGGGACAGGTGGCGACACCGGATGAGGCGCGGGCGACCTTGGGCCTTTGAGGACGCCTAACCCAGATACCCCAACCAGCTCCACCATAGATAATTCAGCGGCTGCAACAGGATCAGCGTCAGAATGCCCAGCGGGAACATGACCTTGGCGGCGGTTGAGATGTCGACATTGCCGAGGCGCAGGCCAACCATGATCGGTGCGCTCTGGTAGGGTAGGAACAGGGTCGAAAACCCGTTAACGATCATCATCAGGATGGCAAGGGTCGACAGGCCGGAACTTTCCGCCACCTGATCGGCGAACGGGGCCAGAATGGCGATCATGCCGGGTAGGGTGGAGAAGGTGGAGAACGCCATGCTCAGGCCGGAAAAGGTGGCGTAAGTCTGGGCCGGTTGATTCGGGGAAAACTGGATGACCTTCAGAATTTCCGTGGCGATAAAGCTGCCCGCACCCGTGGTCGAGATGACGGCACCGACACCAAGGATAGCGGTGACGTAAATCAAGGTCTGGTAACTGGTATTGCCTTTCAGGTTGGCTGGTTTCAGCACACCGATTTTGGGGGTCAGGCAAAGTGCGGCGGCAGAGATTGAAACCCAGCCTGGCGAAACGCCATGAACGAAATCACTGGCCCAGGCGATGAGGGCGAAGGACAGGATTGCCGCCAGCCGTCGCCCATCCGCGTTCAGTGCCTGTTGGGCGGTGTTGAAGTTGGCGTTGGGGATGTCGCTGCGAAACATCAGGCTGATGAACACCACTAGAAAAATTCCCTTGATGACGCCGGTCACTGGGAAGTGCATCAGCAGGTATTCACCATAATTGATCGGCAAATCATAAAGCGTGTCGGCCACACCGGCGAGAACGACGTTTGGCAGGTTGGCCGGCAGAATGGTCAGGGGCACGTAGAAGGTGCCAAGCGCGCAGGCCAGGGCCATGCCGGTCCGCCCGCGCGACCCTGCCTCGAACCCCATATTATCGGCCAGTCCCAGAACGATTGGCATCAGAATAACCAGTCGACCCATGGAGGACGGCAGCAGGAAGGCCAGGGCGACGGCGCCGATGATGATGCCGGCAATCAGTTGCGGGTATGAGGCATTCATGCGACGGGTGAATATATGGGCAAGGTAGCGCCCGAGGCCGGTGCGATCAGCAGCAATGCCAATCACCATGCCGCCGACAACCAGCCAGAAGGCGCTTGACGTTAGGCCTGCAAAAACCACCTCAGGCGGGGCAACCGAAAACCCGATGGCGAGCCCGAAAAAAATTAAGGACGTAATATATTCGGCCAGTGCGCCGGTCGCCCACAGGCCGACGGTAAACACAGTGATCGCCAGCGTCGGCAATACGTTAGCGGGCGTATCCGCTGGAACCGGCAGGTACAATGTGCCGCCTGCGACGGCGGCAACGAGAACGATCAACAGGCGTTTCATATGTTCCGATCTTTGATGTAAGTATCCCTGATTTCACGTTTCAGGGTTTTTCCGGCGACGTTCCTTGGGAAACTCTCCAGTATGACCGCATCGTGAAGGCGTTGGAATTTTGCCGCAACGCGCTGGTTTGTCCAGGCAATCATGTCATCGGGGTCCAGGGAACAGCCGTCGGCACAGACAATGGCGGCAACCGGCACTTCTCCCCATTTTTTATCGGGAATGCCGAAGACCGCAACTTCCAAGACACTCGGATGCTGAACCAGCAATTCCTCGATGTCTTTCGGGTAAACGTTGACGCCACCTGAAATAATCATGTCTTTGATACGGTCGACGAGAAACAGGTATCCGTCGTCATCGACGTATCCGGCGTCTCCCGTATGCAACCACCCGTCGACGATGGTCTGCGCCGTCAGGTCAGGGCGTTTGTAATATTCCGGCATCATCATGGGCCCGCGCCCGCAGATTTCACCGACCTCACCAGCGTCGCAGTCAGTGCCATCGGGACGCAGAATTTTTAGTTCCTGAAACGCCGGTGGCACACCCACGGAACCGGCCTTCCGGGTCGAGTCTTTGCAGTCCAGAATGGTGACGAACCCTTCCGTCAGGCCGTACAGCTCATAAAATTTTCCTGGCAGAAAATCGTTTAGCTGTTGCTTGTATTCGAGCAACAAGGGTGCCCCCACAGATAAGATCATCTCCAGCGATTGGAGTTTTTCTGCGGCAAAATCCGGATGATTGAGAACGGCAATAATCTGTGATGGGACCATCACAATATGCGTCACCTTACGGGCATCAATGTCACGGATAACACCGCCTGCATCAAAGGCCGAGTGCAAGATATAGGTCGCGCCCAGATACATCCACGGCATCAAGTCGAGCATGCAGCCGTTAAAAACAATCGACCCGGCATGTAAGATCACACTTTCCGGCGTCATACGGTATGCGCTGGCGAAATGGGTACAATAGTTGGCGCGCACATAATGGCTATGAACAATGCCCTTAGGCGCGCCGGTGGTGCCGCTGGAATACATGATGTTATAGACATCGCTGTCGGTCAGGTGGGCGTCCGGTGGGTTGTCTTCAGACGTGCCGTCAATGAAGGTCTCGAAGCTCAGGAAGCCGTCCGGCGTTTTTTCTTCGCTATTGACCAGAACAAACCTGTCGGCCTTGATTTCGGGAAGTCGGGGACGCAGGTCATCAAGCGCATCGGCGAAACTAGCATCGGCAAAGACAATAAGGGCATCGGAGTCTTTCAAGAGGGTGGATAACCCAGTGCGTTGCAAAAGTGTGCTGGAGGGCACAATCACAATTCCGGTTTTCGCCGCCGCCCAGTAAAGCGTCATCAACTCCACGCAGTTGGGCAGCACGGCGGCCATGTGATCGCCTTTTTTAAGCCCGGCCCTCAGCAGGGCGTTGCCAAGCCGGTTAACGATGGCATTGAACCGGGCGTAAGAATACGTGTGTTCGTTGACGATCAGGCACAGATGATCCGGCCTGTAGCGCGCGTGCCTCGGAAGCAGAGAGCCAATATCCATCTGAGTTTCTATCCGTTAGTGGTCTAACTTAACCTGAGATATTCAGGTATATTCCACAAACTCGTCAATCTTGGCACGATCATAGCCCATACTGGCGGTCAGGAGCTGGCGGGTATATCCCTGTTCAGGCGTTTGCGTGCGTAACTGGTCTTCGGTGATTTCCTCGACGAATAGTCCCCGGTTCATGACGGCGATGCGCTGACAGACATGGGCGACGACGGCAAGGTTGTGGCTGACCATCAGATAGGTCAGTCCGCGTTCTTCGCGCAGGCGGGTCAGCAGGTTGAGAATTTCAGCCTGCACCGAGACGTCTAGCGCCGAGGTCGGCTCATCGAGAAGCAGGACCCGGGGTTCCAGAATTAGGGCCCGGGCGATGGCGATGCGTTGGCGTTGTCCACCGGATAACTGGTGCGGGAAGCGAAATCGAAATTCCGGACCGAGCCCGACCTCCGAGAGCGCTTTTAGAATGCGATCCTCTGTATCACCGAACCTGTGAATGCTTAGGGGTTCCTTCATAATATCATTAACGGTGTGGCGGGGATGTAGGGAGCCGTAAGGGTCCTGAAACACCATTTGCAGCCGCTTGTGAAAGGCCCGGTCGCGTTTAGCACCCAGTTCCACGCCGTCGATAACGATCTTTCCCGACCAGTCATCATTGAGTCCGGCGATGGCGCGGAGCACCGTAGATTTACCGGACCCCGACTCACCGACCAGTCCGAAACTTTCCCCTTCATCAACGTTAAAGGAAACGCCACGCACGGCGTGAACGGCTTCGCTTCCATGACCAAAGGTTATGCCAAGATTTTCGATGTGAATCATGGCTGTGCATCCTGTTCGTTCATCCAGGCCGGGTCACGCTCCAGCACGGGCAGCACCTTATGCGACCCTTCCAGACTGGGCAGGCAATTCAGCAGGCCCTGGGTGTAGGGGTGCGTCGCCTCGTGCAGAGCCTTGGCGTCCAGTGTTTCAACGACCTGGCCGCCATACATTACCAGCACACGGTCACAGAAGGAGGCCACCAGACTGAGGTCGTGGGAGATGAAAATCAGTCCCATCCCCCGGTCGCGTACCATATCATCGAGCAACGCGAGTACCTGCAACTGGACGGTCACATCGAGAGCGGACGTTGGTTCATCGGCGATGATGATGTCAGGATCGGGGATCAGCATCATGGCGATCATGATGCGCTGACCCATGCCGCCTGAAACTTCGTGAGGGTAAAGCTTGTACACTTTTTCCGGCTCGCGGATGTGTACGGTTCTGAGCATCTCCATGGCCCGCTCGCGGGCTTCGCGCTTGCTGGCTTTGGAATGAACCAGATAAGCCTCGGCAACCTGATGGCCGACGGTCATGATCGGGTTTAGGGAATACCTTGGGTCCTGCATGATCATGGAAATACGGCTGCCACGGACGGTGCGCAGAGTCTTTTCATCGGCATTGATCAGGTCGATGCCGTCGAATTCCATTTTGTCTGCAGAGACGTGACCCTGCGAGGCTATCAGCCGCAGAATGGCGCGGCCGGTTTGTGATTTCCCGGAACCCGACTCACCGACAATGCCGAGGCGTTCCTGCCCTAGGGTGAAGCTGACATTGCGGACGGCTTCAACAACACCCTTCGGCGTGTCGAACGAGACACTCAGGTTTTTGACATCAAGCAGGGTCTTGCCAGCCATGATCAATCCCCACTTCTCGGGTCGAGAACGTCTCGAAGACCATCGCCCAGAAGATTAAACCCCATGCTGACAACCAGAATGGCGAGCCCGGGGATGGTCGGCACCCACCACTGATCAAGCAAATAATTGCGCCCGGTGGAAATCATTGCACCCCATTCCGGCAGAGGTGGCTGTGCACCGAGGCCGAGGAAGCCAAGTCCGGCCGCCGTCAGAATGATGCCGGCCATATCGAGTGTCAGGCGAACGATCATCGAAGACAGGCAGAGTGGAGTGACATGATGGATGATAATCCGCATCGCCGAAGCGCCCTGCACGCGGGCCGCCATGATGTGTTCAGAATTGCGGATGGTCAGGGCTTCGGCGCGGGCGATGCGGGCGAACGGAGACCATGTGGTCAGGGCGATGGCGAGTACGGCATTTTCCAGCCCTGGTCCGAGCGCTGATACGAAGGCGAGGGCAAGGATTAGGCGTGGGAAAGCCAGAAAAATATCGGTCAGGCGCATCAGCAAGTTATCGACCCAGCCGCCTGCATACCCGGCAACGGTGCCGATAAACAGACCGATCGGGACAACAATGACAGTCACCAGGCTGACAATGTAGAGTGTGACCCGTGAACCCCAGACGATGCGCTCATAGATGTCACGCCCCAGCTCATCGGTGCCGAACCAGTGGGAAGCGCTGGGCGGTTGCAAGCGATCTGAAAGAATTTGCAGGGTGCCGTCGCTTGATGTCAGTACGGGAGCCAGCAGCGCCACCATCAGCAGAGTTGCAATGATTATGAAGCCGGCAAGGGCGATGGGGTTGCTTCGGAACACCCGCCAACCCAAATAAAACCGCTGACAGCGGGCCTGAAAAGCAGAATCAGGACTGTCTGACAACAACCATGCACGCAGTGTGTTGGACGTCGTCATGCTCTGGCCCTCGGGTCAACCAGACGATACAGGAAGTCAGACAGCATATTGATGCCAACGAAACAAATGCCGACGACAACCGTGCCGCCGATGACCGCATTCATATCCGCATTGAACAGGGAATTGGTGATGTACTGTCCGATCCCCGGCCAGGCGAAAACGGTTTCCGTCAGAACGGAGCCTTCCAGCAGCGAGGCATAGGTCAGGCCGATAATGGTGATCAACTGAACCAGAACATTCCTGAAGGCGTGCTTCCAGATGACGGCGCCTTCCGACAGGCCTTTGACCCGCGCCGTCAGAACGTATTCCTGATTGAGTTGATCGAGCATGAAACTTCGGGTCATGCGGGCAATGTAAGCCAACGCGTAGGTGGCCAGCATGGCGGCGGGCAGGATCAGGTGCATGAAGGCGTTTTCGAAAATCTCCCATTCACCCTGCATGGCGGAATCAATGAGGATGATGCCGGTAACCGACTCAACAATACCATCGTAATATACTTCGATGCGTCCAGGGCCGGGGACCCAATCGAGTTGAGCGTAAAAAATTAACAAGGCGACCATTCCCAGCCAGAAAATTGGCACGGAATAACCAAACAATCCGATGATGCGTACGATGTGGTCCGTCAACTTGCCTTGTCGGACAGCGGCCAGAACACCCATCGGGACGCCGATAAAAACACCAGCGATGGTGGCGACACTGGCCAGTTCCAGGGTGGCGGGGAAAAACCGGATGATATCGTCCAGCACCGGGCGGGTGGTCATGATTGAGGTGCCAAAATTTCCCTGAAGAATATTGCTCAGGTAGATCCAGTACTGTTCAAGAAGCGGCCTGTCGAGCCCCAGATGAACCCGCATGGCTTCGTAAACTTCCTGTGACGCCCGGTCACCGACAATGGCCATGGCGGGGTCTGTCGGCAGGACGCGACCAATAATGAAGGTGATCGCCGTCAGGCCGACGAAGGTCAGTGAAACTGTAAAAATAAAATTAGCAAATTTCAGAATAAAAGGATGACGCCAAATAGGCGATGGGGGCGAATTTTCATCCGCCCCCATTTCCGATGTTTCAGTTACATTCGACATGTCTGTAGCAAGGTTCCCGGATTATTTGGAAACGTTGCGATAGAAGACGAGGTCGAAGTTGGCACCGCTAACGAAACCCTTGACGTTTGTGCGGCTGGCGACCTGTTCGTTACGCTGGAACATGACCGTAAATGGTCCCCTCATCTGCACATCGCGCTGAACATCGATGTACATTTTTTCACGTTTCACCAGGTCCAGTTCCTTGGCGGCAGCTTCGGTTTTGGCGTTGATCTTCGGATCAGACCAGCCCGTCCGCCAAGCCAGCTTACCGGTCAGTTTGGCTTCGTCGCGGTTGTCCGGGTTATGGGCAAAGGCATCGGCGTTGGAGTGCGGATCAACGTAATCCGGAGACCAGCGGGCAATCAGAATGTCGTGTTTGCGCGCCCGGTATTTTGGCCACAAGGTTTTGCCTTCCGACAGGGTAATAGAGGATTTGATGCCGACGCTGCTCAACGTCTGTTGCACGGATTGTGCAACTTCCTTGAAAGGTGATTCATTCAAGGTATCGATCTTGATGTCGAAACCCTTTCCATAACCGGCTTCGGTGAGCATGCCCTTGGCTTTTGCTGTGTCCAGACTAAATGGCAATTCGTTCAGGGCGCCCCAGAATCCCGATGGCCAGAAGGCCTGATGGACCTTGTACTGACCGGCAAGGAATGAATTCGCCATGCCTTTGTAATCGACCAGATAGCGCATCGCCATACGAACTTTCGGGTTCGACAGGATCTTATGTTTGTCGTTGGTCGCCATGTACATCAAGGCAGCTTTTGGATAGTCGTTGATCCGGATTTCTTTGTTGCCGGCGATGCCCCTAATTTGGTCAGGCGTGAGATTGCGAACGATATCGGCATCGCCTTTTTCAATCAGCAGACGCTGGGCGGAGGGTTCCGCAACATGACGCAGGGCGACGCGTTTAACTTTCGGCGGGCCAAGACGATAGTTCGGGTTGGCTTCCAGAGAGACCAATTCGTTGGCCTTCCAGGTTTTCAAGACAAACGGGCCGGACCCGGCGGAATGGTTTTTCAACCAACCATACCCCATGTCGCCGTCTTTCGCGTGGCTTTCAACCAGCTTCATGTCGACGACGGAGCCGACACCTGCCGACAGCGCATTCAGCAACAGGCCGGGGGAGAAGTCGACGGTCATGGTCACGGAGACGGTCATGTCGTCAGTCGCCTTGACCAGGCTGTCGACGTTATCCTTGTTCCAGCCGAACTGGGTCAGGATGAAGGACGGAGTTTTTTTGAGTTTGACGACGCGTTGCAGAGAATAGGCGACGTCATGTGCGGTGACCGGGTTTCCGGAATGAAATTTTTGACCGGGACGCACTTTCAACGTGATGGTTTTACCATCGCTGCTGACTGTGTAACTTTCAGCGACGCCGCCGACGAGGGTCGTCAGGTCTTCCGCCTCAAACATCATAACCTTGTCATAGATGTTCGCGGCCACTTCGCCACCGGTGAATTCGAAAACCTCTGCCGGATCCAGAGTGATCATATCGCTGATATTTTTTGCCATTACCAGCATGTTTCCGGGGGTTTTGGCGTTTGCAATATTGCTGCCTGGTGTCGCCAGTGCGGTTGCTGCCAATATGCCAACTACGAAGGCGATTTTTCTGAATTGTGGTTTCATTTCGATCTCCTGTGTTTCTGGGATATTCTATTATTGTTTGTTTTTGTGCTTAACCGCAGTTTCCCCCCTGCGGGCATTTTGTATCTTGAGTGGCACGGTAAACGACATGGTGATAACGGACAATTGAAAAGATGTTCTTTTTGGGGCAAGTGAATACGCCAATACTCTTTTAGAGAGAAGAATGCCGGTAGAGAGAAAAAAGCCGGGTATTGGATAATCGGGTGGAGAGGCATACAGTCCACCAAGCTGTTTTACCCCGATCCGAAGGAATACCTATTGATGACGACGACCTGTCCCTGCGGCACCGACAAGGCGCTTGAAGAGTGCTGCGGCCCCTATATTGATGGCGCCGCTGCGCCGAGCGCGGTGGCTTTGATGCGCTCGCGTTATACGGCGTTTGTTCTTGGTAAGGGTGAATATCTCGCCGAGACCCTGTCGACTGCCCAGCGCGCTGATTTCGATGTTGAAGAATTTAATGCAACAGCCGGTGAAACCAAATGGCTGGGGCTGGATATTCGAAAGACCACGGACGGCGGGGAAAAGGACGAAACAGGGACGGTGGAGTTCGTTGCCAGTTATCGGAATGGGCGTGAAAAAATCCAACATCATGAACTGGCAAAATTTACCCGCGAAAACGAGCGCTGGGTTTTCGCCGACTGTATTATGAACCCGAAAGAACCACCGCGCGTGGTTCAGAAAGTTGGGCGTAATGACCCCTGTCCGTGTGGATCGGGTAAGAAATTCAAAAAGTGCTGCGGGGCATAATCATACCCGCTTGACGGCAAAGGGCTCCAGATACCATGACCGATAAAAAACGCGCACTCAGATCACAGCTCTGGTTCAATAATCCAAATGATCCGGGCATGACGGCAATATATCTCGAACGGTATTTGAATTACGGGTTCACCCGTGAAGAATTGCAGTCGGGAAAACCGATCATCGGCATCGCCCAAACCGGATCTGACCTGTCCCCGTGCAATCGCCATCATATTGAACTGGCAAAACGGGTGCGTGAAGGCATCAGGTCGGCAGGCGGCATTGCTTTTGAATTTCCGACCCACCCCATACAGGAAACCGGAAAACGGCCGACCGCCAACCTTGATCGAAATCTTGCCTATCTTGGCCTTGTCGAGGTGCTGTTCGGCTATCCTCTGGATGGTGTCGTGTTGATGATCGGGTGTGACAAGACGACACCAGCCTGTCTGATGGCTGCAGCGACCGTCGATATTCCGGCCATTGCGCTTTCCGGGGGGCCAATGCTCAACGGATGGCACAAGGGTGAACGGACCGGGTCCGGGACGGTCGCCTGGAAGGCGCGCGAATTGAAGGCGGCCGGTGAAATTGACGACGAAGGGTTTCTTGAGCTGCTTGAATCCGCGGCACCGTCCGTCGGTCACTGTAACTCCATGGGCACGGCGACAACCATGAATTCTCTGGCCGAGGCGCTGGGTATGTCATTGCCCGGATGTGCGGCCATTCCGGCCCCGCATCGTGATCGCGGGCAGATTTCCTATGAAACCGGTAAGCGTATTGTCGACATGGTGTGGGAAGACATGAAACCGTCCGACATCCTGACCCGACAGGCGTTCGAGAACGCCATCGTCGTCAACTCGGCAATTGGCGGCTCAACCAACGCCCCCATTCATCTCAATGCCATAGCCCGGCATATTGGCGTGTCGCTCAATAATGACGACTGGCAGGCCGTCGGACATGATGTGCCTTTGCTGGTTAATTTGCAGCCTGCCGGGGATTATCTGGGGGAAGACTATCATCACGCGGGTGGGGTGCCGGCGGTTGTTGGCGAATTGCTTGCCGGTGGGCGTCTGCCACATCCCGGAGCACTGACCGTCAATGGCAAACCGATTGGCGAGAATTGCGCTGAGCGGCGCTCGGAAATCCCCGACGTCATTTATGATCTGGATAATCCGCTGGTGGAGGATGCCGGGTTCATTAATCTCAAGGGTAATCTGTTCGAGTCGGCGATCATGAAAACCAGTGTAATCTCACAGGAATTTCGAGACCGGTACCTGTCGACGCCGGGTGATCTGAATGCCTTTGAAGGCCGGGCCATCGTCTTTGAGGGACCGGAAGATTATCACCACCGGATCGAAGACCCGGCTCTCAATATCGACGAGCATTGCATCTTGTTTATTCGAGGAGCCGGCCCCATCGGGTATCCGGGTGGCGCGGAAGTGGTCAACATGCAGCCTCCTGCGGCGTTGATCAAAACCGATATCCACTCCTTGCCCTGCGTCGGGGATGGACGCCAATCCGGGACAAGCGGTTCGCCATCCATCCTGAATGCCGCCCCGGAAGCCGCAGCCGGGGGCGGACTTGCCATTCTCTGCACGGATGACCGAGTCCGAATTGATCTTGGCAAGGCGACAGCCAATATCTTGATTTCCGATGAGGAAATAGCCGAACGCTGGAAAGCCCTGGAGGCTGACGGAGGTTTCGGAATGCCCGACAGTCAGACGCCTTGGCAGGAAATTTTCCGCGAAAAAGTCACTCAATTTGATGATGGCATGATCCTCAAAGGCGCCGATGCCTACCAGAAGATCGCGGCTAAAAGCGTGCCCAGAAATAATCACTGAAGATGACCAGAGGGCAGATATGAGAGCGCGGTTATGAAAGACGTCACTGTGCTTGCTTTTGATGCTGACGATACCCTGTGGCACTCGGAAAACTATTTTCAGGACGTCCAGCAGAATTTCATCACAATTCTGGATAAATATGCACCTCACGATGAAGTGCAAGATCACCTACATGAGACGGAGATCAGGAATATTCAGCTGTTCGGGTATGGGGTGAAAGGCTTTACCCTGTCGATGATTGAGACAGCCATTCAGATATCGAACCGCCGCATCTCCGCCACCGATATTCATGACATCCTAATGCTCGGCAAAGGCATCTTTGACGCACCTCTAGACCTGCTTGACGGAGTGGAGGATGTGCTGAAATCGCTGCAGGCAGACTACCGCCTGTTGCTGATCACCAAAGGAGACGTGCTTGATCAGCGTAACAAGATCGAAAAATCGGGGCTGGAACACTATTTTACGCGTACCGAAGTGGTCCAGGAGAAAGACCCGGCCACCTACGCCAGGTTTTTTACGGAGTATGATATCGCTGTCGAAAAGGTCGCCATGGTAGGTAATTCATTGCGCTCGGATGTGTTGCCAATCCTCGAACTCGGCGGCACGGGCATTCACATACCCTATCATGTAACCGCGCATTTCGAAAAAGTGGCTGATAAGATTGATCATCCAAAATTTCATCGGCTCGACAAGGTCGGCGATTTGCCTGACTTTATTCAGCGGATTAAGGCCTCCTGAAAACGCGGTCTGGCCCAGCGGGCGAAATATATTGAATTAAAACAAATTCCAGTTTGATTTCAGAATTGAAGCGACTTTTTTCTGGTCGCTTCGCATTTCGCTGATCAGCCAGTCACGCATGTCTTCGGCCACCGGACGCATGGGTCTCAGATTAGAGGCGACAATATGATAGCGCCGTCCGGTTTTCACCACTTGGGTGCAGGCCGGAACCAAATTGCCTTCAACGATTTGTTTTGAGGCGTCGGTCATCCACGCAAGGGCGATGCCATGTCCCTGAATGGTCGCCTGCAGGATGCTGGAATAATTAGAAAATTTGGTAAATGACGCTTTCTCAGGTGTCTGAAGCCCAATCGAATGAAAGAATTCGTCCAGTGTAAATCGCTGGTCCATCTGTTCGATCAGGGTATGCGTATGTCCTTCTTTCGGTTTATCGAGCGATCCGTATATTGACAGATATTCGGGCGAGCATACGGCCAATATTTTTTCGTCTGAAAATGGCCATCGATGTAGATCCGTGCCCTCTGGGTGGGAAAGCCTGATGCCAAGATCAATGTCGTGCAATGGGTCATCGTCATCTTTGGAATACATTCTGAAATCCAGACTAACGGACGGGAACCTGTCGTTGAAATTGGACATGCGGGGGATGAACCAGTAATTGACGGCTGTCGGCGACATCGAAATTGTGATGGTTTCGCCTCGATCCTCTTGCTGGTCAATGTCGCGCAATGCGTCCGTAACGGTATTGAAGGCTGTTGAGGTTGCCCGAAACAGTTTGTCGCCGTTGGGCGTCAGCTTGATCCAGCGTCCATGGCGCTTGAACAGCGTGTATCCCAGATGAGCCTCCAGATTTTTGATGGACCGGCTGACGGCGGGCTGAGTGACATTGAGTTTGCGGGCAGCTTCGGAAAAGCTTCTAAGCCGTGCGACAGCCTCGAATGTGAACAGGGAGTTTGCCGACGGGAGCTGATGGCGAAGCATTTTATAACCTCAGTTAATATCTAGTATGAATATTATACAGTTTCAATTTGTCTACAAGGCCGTAACACTCGGGGGATCAAATATTTGCTGGGGGGGACAATAACAACAGATCGATATCGGTCTGCCAGCATTGCAAAGCCTGTCAGCAACTGGTCGCGAGGCATTCGTGGCGGCCATTAAGCAACTTGAATATACGTATCAAAAACGAATCCAGGGAGAGAATCATGTCGAAGAAAAAGATGGATCACGAAAAATCGGGACGCGTTCACCCGAGAATACCGGATCTGAAAAACCAATTTTTAAAAGGCCAGTTGGATCGTAGAGAGTTCTTGAGAACATCGACGCTTCTTGGTCTTTCTGCCGCTGCTGCATATACCTTCACCGATGCGTTCAGCGTCGATGGTCCCAGTCTGATCTCCAGTGCACAGGCAGCAACACCGAAAAAAGGCGGCATTATTCGCTGCGCCATGCAGGTTCAGGATATGTCTGATCCGGCGGTTTACGATTGGGTCGAAAAATCCAACGTTTCGCGGCAAATGGCTGAATACCTGACGATTACCGGGTCTGACAATGTGACGCGGCCTTATCTGGCGGAAAAATGGGTGCCGTCGGATGACTTGAAAACCTGGACCTTCCACCTGCGTAAAGGGGTTAAGTTTGGTAACGGTGATGAGATGACTGCCGATGACGTCATCTTCAATATCGAGCGCTGGCTCGATCCCAATACCGGATCATCGATGGTCGGCATGCTCAACTCCATGCTTGATGAAACGGATGGCAAGGACAAGGACGGCAAGGCGATCAAAATCAAACGCATACGCGCTGACGCGGTTGAAAAGGTCGACAAGTATACGGTTCGCATCCGCCTTAAATCGCCGGATCTGTCGATTCCGGAAAAAATGTACCATTATCCGGCGGCGATTGTGCATCGCAGCTTCGCTGAAAAGGGTGCCAATATCGCCAAGAACCCGGATCTCGGCACCGGCCCATACACGTTGACCGAATACAAGGTCGGCGAAAAAGCCGTCCTGAAACGCCGCGGCGGTGGTTTCAAGTACTGGGGCGAGGATCCCTTGCTGGATGAAATCCACTACATCGACACTGGGCAGGACGCTGCCGCAGGGTTGGCGGCGTTGGCGTCGGGTCAGGTTGATACCATTTATACGCTCGATTTGACACTTTTGGGTGCCGCCCAGAGCCTGCCGGGGATTGTTGTCCACGACGTGACGACGGCGCAAACCGGTGTCATGCGCATCCAGGCCGACAAAGCACCTTTTGACGACATACGGGTTCGTCAAGCGATGCAACTGGCTGCGGATAATGAGCAGATGTTAAAGACCGCCCATCAGGGCCGTGGTCAGGTTGCCGAAAACCACCACGTTTGTGCCTGCCAGCCCGATTATGCAGCATTGCCCAAAATCAAGCGCAATGTCGGCAAGGCCAAGCAGCTTCTGGCCGACGCCGGCCATGGCGGTGGATTGGACATCACCTGCAACGTCGGCAATACCAACGGCCAATGGGAAACTGATCAGGTCATCGTCCTGAAACAGAACCTGGCCGAAGCTGGCATTAATCTGAACGTTAATGTCATGCCGGCGGCCCAGTACTGGGAGGTCTGGGACAAGGCACAGTTCAGCCTGACAGTGTGGACACACAGGCCTTTGGGCACCATGCTCTTAGGGGTGGCCTATCGCACCGGTGTGCCATGGAATGAAGCCAATTATGCCAACAAGGAATTCGATGACTTGTTGACCCAGGCTGAATCTACGGTTGACATCAATGCCCGCCACAAGATCATGGCCAAGGTCGAAAAACGCCTTCAAGACGATGCCATCATGATCCAGCCGTACTTCCGTTCGGTGATGACAGCGACCAGCGATAAGGTGAAGGGGATCGGCGTTCATCCGACCAACTATCACCAGTGGAACAAGGTCTGGATCGACTCCTGATCTGAATCCAACACCCCATCGCGCCACCGGCTTTCCCGTTTGCGGGGAAGCCGGTGGCTGCTGTGGCTTTAATAATCGACGATATAGGATGGCTGCCTCATGTTGATATTGATCAGCAAGCGCATCGGTTTCATGGTTTTGACCATGCTTGTGGTGTCAATCCTGTTATTCCTGTTGCTTGAGTATTCTCCGGGTAGCGTCGCAACCAAAGTGTTGGGGCCCTATTCCTCCGAAGAGTCGCGCCAGCTATGGCTCGAGCGCAATGGCTACTTCGAACCGCTGTGGTGGCGTTACGGATCCTGGCTGGGTAATTTCCTGAGCGGCGATTTTGGTGATTCCGTGCGCTTTAAGGTGCCGGTCTCCGAGGTCTTGTGGCCGCGTCTCTGGAACACGGCAATTCTTGGGTTCTGGACCTTTGCCATAATGATCCCGTTGTCGCTGATCCTTGGCGTGCTGGCGGGGATGCGTGAAGGCTCGAGGTTGGACCGTGTCATCTCAGTGGGGTCAATCATCACCACGTCGGTCCCGGAATTCGCCAGTACTGTCTTGCTGTCGACGATTTTCGTATTTGGCCTGAACTGGCTGCCCGGTACGTCTTCCATGACCAATGGCTTCGAAGCCAAACAACTGATCCTGCCGGTGATGGTGCTGATTATTTATGATTTTGGGTACGTGGCGCGCATGACGCGAGCGTCGATGGCCGAGGTCATGACCAGTCACTATATTCGCACGGCAGTGTTGAAAGGCCTGCCGTACAGGCAGGTGATTATGAAACACGCGTTGCGCAACGCGCTGATCGCACCTTTCACGGTGATCATGCTGCAGATCAATTGGCTGCTGTCCGGCGTTATCGTCGTCGAGTTCTTTTTCGCCTATAAGGGTTTTGGAGCGCTGCTATTGGAAGCGTCACTGAATCAGGATATCTTCGTGATTGAAGCCTGCGCCATGGTTGCTGTGTTTGTCGCTGTCGCCTCCCAAACCATCGCCGATATTGGTTACACTTATCTCAACCCCAGAATTCGGTTTACCTGAGGAGGATGGACGTTGACCAATATCATCGAAACCGTCACTCCCGCACCGACCCCAGGAGCAGCCTTCATGCGTGCGATTAAGTCCTTTGCATTATTGCGTGAAAGCACCCCAGGCCTGGTCGGCGCCGGGCTTGTTCTATTCTGGATCGTCGTCGCCATCCTGGCACCGGTCATAGCCCCCTTTGATCCTCTGGCCCTGTTGCAGCCGATGGCGTTACCCGGTGCCGAATACGCCAAGGGTGGCACGTTCTGGCTGGGTGCGGATCATCTGGGTCGCGATATCTTGTCGCGCATCATCTGGGGCTCACGGACGGTCCTGATCTATGCTCCACTGGCGACATTCTGCGCCTATGCGCTGGGCATCCTGATGGGGCTGGCGGCGGGATACCATCTGGGCTGGTGGGATATCGTGCTGTCGCGGATCAGCGACATCATCCTGTCGTTCCCGGTTTTGGTTCTCTACATCATCATCATCGCCACCATTGGTGCCTCCGGTGTCAATGTGATCATCGCCATTACCTTTGCCAGTGCACCCGGCATCATGCGTATCGTCCGCGGTTTGGTGCTCGACCTGCGTAATCGCGATTACGTTGCCGCCGCCCAGACGCGGGGAGAATCCTCCATGTATATCATGCTGGTGGAAATCCTGCCCAATGCGCGCGGGCCGCTGATCGTCGATGCCTGCCTGCGCCTGGGGTATGTTATCATCACCATCGGCGTGCTCGGGTTCTTAGGCCTCGGCCTGCCGCCACCCGATCCGGATTGGGGCGGCATGATTAACGATACCCGCAAGATGGCCAGTTTTTTCCCGCACATGACGGTGTTTCCGGTGATTGCCATATCGTCGTTGATCCTGGGCTTTAACCTGCTGGCCGATGGCTTGCGCGAAGTATCACTGAGGGATTAGGCCATGACTGACACAACCAATAGCTACGATGGCCCGGTCCTGGAAATAGAAGACTTGTGCCTGTCTTACTACACCAGAGCCGGCGAAATACCCGCCGTTGTCGATTTTTCGGCGACTCTGGCGCCGGGTGAAAGCATCGGCCTGGTTGGTGAATCAGGATGTGGAAAGTCGACGGTTGCTATGGCGATCATGCGCTACATGGGCGGAAATGGGGCCATTGTCGGTGGCACCGTCAAGTTCAAAGGGCGTGACATGGCGACCCTTAGCAATGAAGAACTGCGACAAATTCGTGGGTCAGAAATTGCCATGATCTATCAAGAACCAATGGCCGCACTCAACCCGTCGTTGACCATCGGTAGCCAGTTGATGGAGGTGCCAATTACCCATGACGGCGCGACCAGGGATGAGGCGTGGGCGCGCAGTGTCGAGATGCTGTCGGACGTTCATCTTCCGGACCCGAAACGCGTGATGGACGCCTATCCGCACCAGATTTCCGGTGGCCAGCAACAGCGCGTTGTCATCGCCATGGCGCTGTTATCGAGCCCGTCTTTGTTGTTGCTGGACGAGCCGACGACGGCACTCGACGTCACCGTTGAGGCCGGCATCGTCGAACTGATCGCTGAATTAAGCCGAAAATTCAACACATCGCTTCTTTATATCTCCCACAATCTGGGTTTAATGCTGGAGGTCTGTGATCGGATCTGCGTCATGTATTCCGGTGAAGTGGTCGAGGAAGGCCATATTGATTCAATTTTCTCGTGGCCCAAACATCCGTATACGCACGGGTTGTTCGGCTGCATTCCGTTGCCTCATGCCGACAAGAATGCCCGACCCCTTGTTGCCATTCCCGGCCAGTTGCCGCTACCACATGAACGCCCCAGAGGCTGCTATTTTGGTCCGCGCTGCAATTTTTTCAAGGCAGGCACCTGTGATCAGAGTCTGATAAAAATGCGTGAAGTTGCCGGTGGTGAAGACGCCGCGCACCGGGTGCGTTGCGAGCTTTGGGACAGCATTGACCACGATACGGCGATCCTTGCGGGGGAAGTCAAACCGCCGGCGGAAATTGGTGAGGCGGTACTTGAAGTTGACGGCATGCAGAAATATTACGAGGTCGGTGATACTTCGGTGGCGGCGATGATGTCTGGCAAAAGCACGCGCTACGTCAAGGCCAACGAGGAGATAACCTTCAGCGCCGGACGCGGCGAGACGGTCGCCATTGTCGGTGAATCGGGCTGTGGTAAATCGACATTCGCCAAAGTGTTGATGGGCCTGGAGCAGGCGACCGATGGTGAAGTTCGCATGAACGGTATCAATATCGGTAGTTTGCCGGTGCAGCAGCGCTCGCCAGAACAACTGGGATCGTTGCAGATGGTATTCCAGAACCCCAATGATACCCTTAACCCGTCACATACCATCGGCGCCCAGATCGGTCGTGTGATTAAAAAATTTGGCGTTGAAAGTGACCCTGTCAAGATTCAGGAACGGGTGCTGCAATTGCTTGATATCGTCAAGCTGCCGCGTGATTTCGCCATACGCAAACCGCGCCAACTTTCCGGCGGACAAAAACAACGTATTGGTATCGCCCGCGCCTTTGCCGGTAACCCGGCTATGGTTATCGCCGACGAGCCGATTTCGGCACTCGACGTTTCCGTGGCCGCTGCAGTTACCGAGTTGTTGATGGACATTCAACGCGATAACCAGACGACCCTGCTGTTCATCAGCCACGATCTGAGTGCCGTTCGCTATCTGGCGGATCGGGTGGTGGTCATGTATCTGGGTAAACTGATGGAGCGCGGGACCACCGACGAGGTGTTCAGTCCTCCATACCATCCTTATACTGAAGCCCTGTTGTCGGCCGTGCCGATCGCTGATCCTCAAGTTGAAAAACGCCGCATTGTGCTGGAGGGCAATCTTCCGAGTGCCCTTAACCCGCCAAAAGGATGTCCGTTTTCGACACGGTGTCAGCGCCGGATAGGAGACATTTGTGATAATGAGGACCCGAAAGTACAATTCAATGCCGACCGTCACGGTATTGCCTGCCATATCCCTATGGAAGAGTTGTGCAAGGTCGAACCTGTGATCAAAGTTACTGACAAAAATGCCGACCCGGTTGACACCGGGGCAAAGGCCTAGCCGTTCAGCTGCGAAGCCTAATCCCTTTCGGATCGAACTTGGGATGTTCAAGGATGACAGCGCGGTGCGGCCTGCCGAGAATAGCAATGTCCACTTCGGTTCCAGGTTTAGCCTCATCCGTCCGCACGAAACCAAGTGCTAATGAGGCCTCAACGCTATACCCATAAGCAGCGGACGAGACCCGTCCCACAGGCGTTCCGTCAATCAGGAATATAGGTTCACCGCCCACGGCGTCAGCCGTTGTCACCTCAACCTCAAGGCAGACCAGTTGTTCGCGAGGCGGGTTATCCTTGATTTCGAGATAGGCGTCCCGCCCCAGAAATTCCGGTTTTTCAAGCTTGATCAGGCGTTCAAGGCCGACTTCATGGGGCCAATATTCGGGGCTGTATTCTCGACCCCAGGACCCATACCCTTTTTCCACCCTGAGCGACCCGAAGGCACGTCCACCGACGGCGGCAACGCCCAGATCTGAACCTGCTTCGAACAGGGCATCATATAAGATTAACTGGTTCGCTTCGGGCAAGTGGAGTTCCCACCCGAGATCGCCGGTGAAGGAAACGCGCAGGGCCAGGACCTCGACACCTGCAATCGTGATCTGCCTGGAGCGCATGAACGCGAAGGCCTCATTGGACAGATCGGCGTTGGTCAGACGCTTAAGTAGGTCGCGTGACTTCGGCCCGGCGACATTGAAGCCGCACCAGCTATTGGTCAGCGAAATGAACTTGACGGTTTCAGGGCGCTCAACCATCTGGAAGAAACGCTGATGGTAGCGCTCAGCGATGCCCGAGCCGATCATCATGAAGTCGTCTTCATCCAACTTGGTTATGGTGAAATCACCGGCGATGCCGCCCCGCACGCCAAGAAGCGGCGTCAGACATGATCGGCCGATCTCATTTGGAACATTGTTAGCGACCACCCGGTTTAACCAGTCAGCCGAACCGGCACCTTTGATGCTGTATTTCGCATAATTTGAAATATCGATCACACCCACGCGATTCCGTAAATCGCGGCATTCTGCACCAACGGTATCAAACCAGCTCTGACGCTCGAAGCCGTATTCCTCTTCTGCCACCATGCCGTCGCGGCGAAACCAGAGCGGGTGTTCCCAGCCGAAATTGAGCCCGAAAATACCTCCCATCTCTTTTTGCCGCTCATAAACCGGGCGTGTGCGCACCGGTCGCCCTGCCTCGCGCTCTTCAAAGGGGAAGTGGATTTTGAAGCGATGGCTGTAACAGTCGAGGGCGCGGGCCTTGGAAAATTTTTTGTCGGCCCAGTCGCCATAGCGAGTTAAATCCCAGGCAAACATGTCATATTCCGGCTCACCATCGACAATCCATTGTGCCAGCAGCAGGCCCAGCCCGCCGGATTGTGAAAAGCCGGGAATAATGCCGGTGCAGCAGAAATAATTGCGCAGTTCCGGAACAGGGCCGAACAATGCAGCCGAGTCCGGTGCCCAGATCATCGGCCCGTTGATGACCCGTTTAATCCCCGCCGACGCCAGTGTCGGTATGCGGTCACAGGCGCGCATGATATTTTCCTCGATCCTGTCGAGGTCGTCAGGCAGGAGCTCATGACCGAAATCCATTGGTGTGCCTTGTTCCGCCCAAAAACGTCCGTCCTTTTCGTAGGCTCCGACCAGCAGGCCCTGACCTTCCTGGCGCAGGTAATATTCACCATCGCGGTCGGCGACAGAGGGCAGGCGGCGATCCATCTCGGCAATTTCGGGAATGCTTTCGGTGACAAAATACTGATGCTCCATGGTCATCAGCGGCAATTCAAACCCGGCCATACGGGCCAACTCGCGGCCCCACAGGCCGGCAGCATTGACGACGATGTCGGCGTGAATAGAGCCTTTGGTCGTGGTCACGTCCCAGGTGCCGTCCGGGCGCTGAACCGTGTCAGTGACCGGGGTGAAACGATTGATCTCGGCTCCTCTGGCCCGTGCGCCCTGAGCATAAGCATGGGTTACGCCGGAGGGATCGACATTCCCGCCGTCAGGTTCGAACATGATGCAGCGGATTCCGTCGAAATCCACAAGCGGATGCAGTTTTTCGGCCTCAGTGCGGCTGAGTTCGTGGAAATCAACCTTGAAATATTTCGCCTTGGCCTCCTGAATCCGCAACTGATGCACGCGTTCCTGGGTTTGCGCCAGATAGAGTGAGCCGGGTTGGAATATCCCGCAGCCCTGACCGGTTTCCTTCTCCAGTTCCTTATAGAGTTGCATGGTGTAATACTGGATTTTGGAGATGTTATTGTTGTCGTGCAGACCGTGAATGTTGGCAGCAGCGTGCCAGGTGGACCCGGACGTCAGCTCGTCGCGTTCCAGAAGCATCACGTCGGTCCACCCCAGTTTGGTGAGATGATAAAGAATTGAACAACCGACGAGACCGCCGCCTATGACGACGACGCGGGCGTGAGTTTTCATGAATTCTGTCTCCGGGCGTGACCAGCTTTGGTCGTGGTGTTGAAACGGAAAATCCCACTCAGTATAAAATTAATAAGAGGTGCCTTATGCCTTGTCCAGCGCGTGTGCGACGTTCCCTGTCTCATACTCCAGCGGCGATGTTGGGTGGCGGAACGTGGGGCCGGGGCATAATAAAGTACTGGCAAAACCAGGATTTGAGTGTGACAAGATTATCGGGCCATTAACTGCTTATAACGTTGATATCTGGATGAAAATCCGGGGGTTCCACCGTAAATTTGAACTGTTTCTGGAATAGGGGAGCGAGAATGCCTGATGCGGAAACCTACGCGACTAATCTGGATTGCTGGTCTGGTCCGGTCACTCTGACCCGGCTGGAAGGGGGCATTTCCAACGACAATTTTCTGGTCAACGATGGGGGCAAAAAATACGTTGTTCGCGTTAACGGCGATGTGCCTGAACACGGTGTCTTGCGTGTCAACGATTATAACTGCAACCGGGCCGCCGCGGCAGTCGGGATTGCCCCTGCCGTCCATCATTATGAAGGTCGCGCCCTCGTCGTAGATTATGTTCATGGTCGGACGCTTGAAGAAGTGGATGTTCGTGAGGACGCCATGCTGGAACGTATCCTCGACCTTATTAAACGTACTCACCGTGATGCATTTTATCATGCACGGGGGCCGATTTCAGCGTTCTGGCCCTTTCGGGTTTGTCGTGACTACGCCTTTTTTTTGGAAGAGAACAACAGCCGTATGATTCCGGTACTGAGTTCTATTCGCCAACTCAACAAAGGCCTGGAGGCCGCTATAGGGCCCGTTGATCTGGTGCTGGGTCATAATGATCTGCTGGCGGCAAATTTTCTGGATGGCGGAGATCGGCTTTGGTTAATCGATTGGGAGCACGCAGGATTTACCAGCCCGCTATTTGATTTGGCCAATCTGGCGTCCAATAACGCGCTGTCTGAAGTCCAGCAGGAATGGTTGCTGGAAGCTTATTTTGAAAAACCGGTGACTGATGATCTTCGGCACCGGTTTCACGCCATGTCCGCCGCATCTCTGCTGCGCGAAGCCATGTGGAGCATGGTGTCGGAAATCCAGTCGACAATCGACTTCGACTACGTCGCCTACTCTGATGAATTTTATGGTCGTTTTAACCGGGCGATGGATAGACTGAAAAAATACCAATGAGGCCCTTCCATCCTGCCCCCAAGCGCACTTGATGGGTCGATTGATCTGGATGTTGCTTGATACCGTTGCGCGACAATACTGATGAGACCTTCAGGACAAAGGCCAAGGTAACCAAGATCAAAAATACCTATAGGAAAATACCAGTAATTTTCGGCCTTGTCGGCGCGGCACCAAGAACCCTCGCTTCATATAACTGGTTTGATGTTGATAAGCTGGTTCCAAAATAGCTCACTACATTCCGTATTCTGCATGTATTGTTGTTTGAATTGTTCGTGACAATCAACCATCCTTCTTTGGTTGCGAGGGCATCTGAAATTGTTATCGAGGAAATGAGTGTTGCACAAAAAACATGGAGCGCTCACTGTCAAACGATTGGCACCGCTACGTCTGAGATCAACGCGACGCGATATAGAGCCATCTGAACAGGCATTCGAGATACCGGTCATGCAAATTTGTGAGAAAATATTAAGGATGCGCAATGACGTATAGGTGGGATGACAATAACCGAATTTATCCAGTCATCCTATCCGGGGGTGCGGGAACCAGATTATGGCCTTTGTCTCGCAGTCTCTATCCAAAACAGATGTTGAGTCTGAACTCAAACCTGAGCCTATTGCAGGAGACAGCGAAAAGGATTGCTGGCTCGCGCTTCGAAGTGCCCCTCTTTGTTTGCAACGAGGCACATCGGTTTGTGGTCGCTGAGCAGCTCCGCGAACTCAATCTTGACCCTGATCGGATTGTTCTTGAATCAGTTGGGCGGAACACTGCTCCTGCCGCGACAATTGCGGCTTTGTTGGTTTTCGAACAGGACCCAGATGGCGTCCTCCTCTTGCTTCCATCAGACCATGTGGTTCGTGATGAGCCGGGGTTTCATGCTGCGCTCGCTTCTGGGTTTGGAGCTGCCAAGGAAGGCCAGCTCGTTACCTTCGGAATCAAACCCAGTTCGGCGGAGACCGGATACGGCTACATTCGTAGGGGACCGGAGTTTGGACAGAACGACGGTTGTTATGATGTGGATGCTTTTTTTGAGAAACCTGACCAGCAGACGGCGACCGATTACCTTGCCGATGGCAGGTATCATTGGAACAGCGGCATGTTCATGTTCTCAGCCGCCGCTGTTCTTGGGGAAATCGAACGATTGAACCCGGACCTATTGGAAGGGTGCCGGAGATCTGTCTCTGGCGCAAAAAGTGATGCCGATTTTCTGCGTCTTGATGCTGAATCATTCTCGGCGATCGAGGCGATCTCCTTCGACTATGCGATTATGGAACGTACCGATAAAGCGGTAGTCGTTCCAGCTGACATCGGCTGGAGTGACGTGGGGTCCTGGTCGGCGCTCTGGGACATCGGGGAGCAGGACGAAAATGGAAACGTGGTCTCTGGTGATGCCATTTTAACCGATACGCGTAATTCTCTGGTGATGACCAATGACAAAGTAGTGGGCGTTGTCGGGCTTGACGATGTGGTCATCGTCGCGACGGACGATGCCCTGATAGTCGCCGCCAAGGACAAAACTCAAGACGTAAAAAAAATTGTCGAGACATTAGAAAGCCGCGGTCGAAATGAACACCTGGATCACGTAAAGGTCCACCGACCTTGGGGACACTACCGGACCGTCAATGCCGGCGACGGTTGCCAGGTTAAACAGATTGCCGTCAAACCAGGTGAAAAAATCAGCCTGCAAAAACACTTCCATAGATCAGAACATTGGGTGGTGGTCAGTGGCACCGCCAAGGTGACAAATGGCGAAGAAACTTTCTTCCTCAATGAGAACCAGTCAACTTTTATCCCCATTGGAACCATCCATGCGCTTGAAAATCCTGGAGACACTCCTCTGAGAATCATCGAAGTCCAATGCGGCGACTACCTTGGTGAGGACGACATAGTCAGGTATGAAGATCGTTATGGACGGGTTGAGGGTGCCGCGGAATGATAGGGGCAGAATCCGAGTCCCACTGATGTCGCCCAGTCAAATCAGCTTTCAGATATAGCCCTTTGTGTAACATTAAACGCCTTTTGGAGTGGCGCGAGGACTGCCTGCATCAATCCGTTCAGAACGAGGGTGTTTCCTATGTCTCCAGGGTGGGCAATTGATTTAATGGCGGAGCGGCAATCCGGGCATCGGCGAGAGAGATGGTATTCACTGACCCAAGTCCCATTTGCCGGGCCCTGCCATTCATTTTGAACCGAAAGAGCCAAGATTTAGCTCCAGAGCCGCTTACTTGAAGATAAAGACCGCCCCCGTCAGCATATCGACCCTTCTTCGATTCAGACGCAACGCGGCGCGCTGATAATCGGTTAAAAACCTTTTGCAAAAGTGTCCTCCCAACTTTTTACCCACATTGATACCCACACCATAAACAGCGATTATAGGAGACATTCAGAGACGTGACTAGATGGGAATTTTTTACAAGCCCCAATGAGTGAGGGCTTCAGGAGACAATCTGAGATTTTGTGAAACGGGAGGATGGCGGAGAGACAGGGATTCGAACCCTGGGTACGCAAGCGCACAACGGTTTTCGAGACCGCCCCATTCGACCACTCTGGCACCTCTCCGCAGAGCCGCCACTCATGTCTTATCTAGGACTACGCGAGCGGCTCATGTTCGATGTCGAACGATGGTCGGGACTGAGGCCCGACCGGGGCGATTACCTAGCGCACCGCTACCGCCTTGTCCATACACTCACGCCTTTTAAAAGAGTGACAGAAGCGAGGCCGGAAATTATCTTAAGATCCACCCTGCTTTTCTTCGGAAAAGCCCGCACTGAAGAACAGGCGTTACATGAACCGTAAAGAACGGCGACTCCAGGCGAAACAGGTGAAAAAATCCAGTCGCTCGGGTGGTGTTCAAAAACCCACCAACGGTTCTGCTTTCAGTGAGGTCATGCAGCTGTATCGTACCGGAGAGCTACGCCGCGCCGAGACTTTGTGTCGCCAAGTCAGGTTGCTGAACCCGAATGACCCCGATGGTCTGTTAATTCTGGCGATGATCGCTCAGCAGTCCGGGCGGAATGATGAAGCCCTGAAACTGACTGACGAGGCCGTGGTTTTGGCGCCGGAGTTTCCGGAAGCTCAAAATCTTCATGGCAACGCGCTGGCCCAGGTCGGGCAACTGACCGAAGCGGTTGAAGCTTACCGACGGGCGACGGAGCTGGACCGGAATTTTGCCGATGCCTGGCTTGAAATGGGGGTAGTTCTCAACCGGCTGGACAAGATAGACGAAGCAGTTAAGGCCTTCCGCCAATGTGTCCTGATCCGGCCGCACTTCGCCATGGGGTACTACAATCTTGGCTGCGCCCTGGAGCGCAAAGGATATGTCGAACATCCGCGTGATGTGTTCGAGGAAGCCGTGCGGCTGAATCCCGATTATGCGGACGCCCATTATGCGCTTGCCGGGACGTGGCTTCGGGAACGCAGGTATGACAAGGCAATCACCTGTTTCCGTCAGGGCATCAAGGCGACACCGGGAGTCGCCCGGTTGCATGTAGGGCTTGCCGAGGCTTTGCGTGAAATGGGATATGTGGATGAAGCGCGGGCCAGCTTTAAGGCGGCGTTAGCTTTGGAGCCGGGAAATGCCGGGTGGCGGGTTCGTGCCGCCCTGACCCTACCGATTATCCCCCAGACCACGGTGGAGATTGACGCTGCCCGCCAGCAGTTCGCCCGAAATGTGCAGGCCTTGCGTGACGAAAAAATAAAACTGTCAGATCCCTTTGCCGAAGTCGGCATGACAAGTTTTTTTCTGGCCTACCATGAACTCGATGATCGCCCGTTGCAGGAAGCGGTGGCGGCCATGTACCTGGAGGCCTGTCCATCACTGGGGTGGACGGCTCCCCATTGTTCGAAGACCCCACAACCAAAAAAACGGCTGCGATTGGGCATCTGTTCGGCATTCATGCGTGGCCACACGTTGGGAAAACTGACCCTGGGAACAATTCAGACACTGTCCAGAGAGCGCTTTGAAGTGGTGCTTGTGCGCTTGCCGGGAGGCGAAGATGACATGTCCAAAGTCATTGATGAGGCGGCGGACAAAGTCATTCGGGTGCCCTACGATCTAGCCGAAGCGCGCCAGATCATTGCCGATGAACACCTCGATGTCTTGTTTTACCCAGATACCGGCATGGAATCGTTTACCTATTATCTTAGTTTTTCGCGTCTGGCCGCTGTTCAGTACACCAGTTGGGGGCACCCCGACACGACTGGTATCCCAAATCTGGATTATTTTCTATCCAGCGACGGCATGGAACCCGACGAATCGGAACCGTGTTTCAGCGAGCAACTGGTCAAACTGAAAGACCAGACGACGTATTATTATGCGCCTGAAGCCCCGAATCGGACCTACACACGAGCAGACTACGATCTACCTGAAGATCAGCGCCTATATGTCTGTCCACAAACGCTGTTCAAATTTCATCCTGATTTCGATCCGGTTCTGGGTGATTTGCTGCGCCGTGACCCGGACGGCGTTCTGGTTTTGATCAATGATGCGTTCGGTGGGCTATTGCGGAATCAGCTGACAGAGCGGTTTAAGACAGCCTTCCCGGATGTTTGTGAGCGGGTCCTGTTTGTAGACAAGGTGCCGCTGGATAAATTTTTCGGACTGGTCATGCTGGCGGATGCGGTTTTGGATGTGCCGACGTTCTCCGGGGGTAATTCTTCCATCGAGGCGCTTTCGTTCGGCGCGCCAATTGTTACCTGGCCGGGCGGATATCTGCGGGGCCGTATAACATTGTGCTGTTATTTGCAGATGGGTGTCGAAGATCTGATCGTTGATAATGCGGAAGACTATATAAACAAGGTTCTGCAACTCGCCCTGGATGCGGATTTCAGGGACCAGATGCGGGCGAAAATACTCGAAAATGTTCCCAAGCTATATGAGAATACCTCTATGATACGGGAACTTGAAGATTTTCTGCACGCCGCATATCAGGCCCGATGTGAAGATCGTCCAAAAATCCTGTGGTCGCGTTAAAAGACAGCAAGATTCCTGCGTTTTTAAATACCTTGGAATACGTGCCGAAAAGCCGTTGACTACGGGGGCAAACGGGGTATATTGCCGCCCTCATTCGAAGGGGCCGCGCGCAGTTTGGCGGATGGCCCCATTTTGACGTGGAAGCATTTAGAATTCGAGGCGAATATGTTCGCAGTCATCAAGACCGGCGGTAAACAGTACAAAGTCGCTAAAGACGACAAGGTCATCGTGGAAAAGCTCGTAGGCGAGCCAGGCGCGATGATTGAACTCAGCGACGTGCTGATGATTGGTGAAGAAGGTAAGGCGCCCACCGTGGGTGCGCCATTGGTTGAAAAAGCCGCCGTATTCGCCGAAGTGATTGAACAAGGCAAAGCCGACAAGGTTTTGATCTTCAAGAAAAAACGGCGGCAGGGATATCGTCGGACCAAAGGCCATCGTCAGGAACAGACGACCCTGAAAATCCTTGAAGTCAGCCCGACCGGCACCAAGCCGAAGGGTGCGGCCAAAACAGCAGCACCTAAGACGGATGAAACGGAAGCCAAGGCTGCGCCGAAGAAAAAGGCTGCACCTAAAACAGAAGCTAAACCTTCTGAGGCCCCGGCAAAGGACGCCAAGGCTGAGGCTAAAAAACCCGCAGCTAAAAAGAAGGCTCCGGCGAAAAAGAAAACTGAGGAGTAGGTCGCATGGCACATAAAAAAGCAGGTGGTAGTTCACGCAACGGTCGCGATACAGCGGGCCGACGCCTGGGCGTCAAAAAGTTCGGTGGCGAAGTTGTTGTGCCGGGCAATATCATTCTCCGCCAGCGCGGAACCAAATATCACCCAGGTGCCAACGTCGGCATCGGTCGTGACCATACGATTTTTGCAAAGGTCGATGGTGCGGTGAAATTTGATAAAAAAGTCGGTGGACGGGTCTACGTGGGTGTGGAGCCGGCAAGCTGACTTGAGCTTGCCCATTTCCGAATGTAGAGGGGAATGGACAGCCATTCCCCTTTTTTAATGGAAAATATGGTTCGGTATGAAATTTCTCGATCAGGCAAAAGTGTTTGTCAAAAGTGGCGACGGCGGCGGTGGTGCCGTGTCGTTTCGCCGTGAGAAATATGTCGAGTTTGGCGGCCCCGATGGCGGTGATGGCGGGCGTGGCGGGGATGTTATATTCGAATGTGCGGACAATCTGAATACCCTGATCGATTTCCGCTATATGCAGCACATCAGGGCCAAACGCGGCAATCATGGTATGGGCCGGAATCGCAGCGGTGCCAAAGGTGAGGACGCGATTATCCGGGTTCCGGTCGGCACCCAGATTCTGGACGAAGATCAGGAAACCATTTTCGCCGATATGATGGAGCCGGGGCAGACCTTCATTATCTGTCATGGCGGTGATGGCGGACGTGGGAACGCGCGCTTCAAGACATCGACCAACCAGGCGCCGCGTCGCGCCGATACTGGCTTTCCCGGTGAGGAACGCTGGCTGTGGTTACGCCTGAAACTGATCGCTGACGCCGGGCTCATTGGTTTGCCCAATGCGGGCAAGTCGACGTTCTTGACGGCTGTCACACAAGCCCATCCGAAGATCGGCGCTTACCCGTTCACGACGCTGCACCCCAATCTCGGCGTGGTCAACGTCGGCCATGATGAATTTGTTCTGGCCGATATTCCTGGCCTGATCGAAGGGGCCAGTGACGGGGCCGGGCTGGGAACACGGTTTTTAGGTCACGTCGAACGTTGTCAGGTGCTGCTTCATCTGGTTGATGCTTTGGAAGACGACGTCGTTGCCTCCTATCAGACCGTGCGCCATGAGCTGGAAGCTTATGGCGCGGATCTTTCGGGCAAGACGGAATTTGTCGCTCTCAACAAAATTGATTCGGTTAGCGACGAAGATATCGCCGAAAAACGACAAGCCCTTGCCGAGGCCTGCGGTCATGAGGTGCAGGTGATCTCCGGCGTTGTCGGCACCGGCATGGAAGAGATAACCGGTAAATTATACGACACCATCCGTGGCATTCGGGACGCTGCGGAAGAGGCCAAAGACCAGGACCGGGTGTACCAGCCATGAACGGCGCGGCCACGAGCCGGGACGCCCGCATAAGCCAGGCCGGACGGGTCGTCGTCAAGATCGGATCGGCCCTGCTGGTTGATGCCGAGCGTGGCGTCGTCCACAGGAAGTGGCTGGAGTCGCTGGCCACCGACATCGCGGCCCTGCGAGCGCGTGGTCAGGAAGTCGTTATTGTGTCTTCCGGCGCCATAGCCGTCGGGCGCCGATATCTGGGGTTGGCTGACGGGCGATTGCGTTTGCACGAACAACAGGCAGCAGCAGCCACCGGCATGGTCCGTCTGGCACACGCCTATCAGGAAGTGCTAAACGCCCATGACCTGACTCTGGCGCAGGTCCTGATGACCCTGGATGATAGCGAAAACCGGCGGCGTTATATCAATGCCCGCAATACCCTGGATACGTTATTGAGACTGGGTGCGGTGCCGCTGATCAATGAAAACGATACCGTCGCCACAGACGAAATCCGCTTTGGCGATAATGACCGTCTGGCGGCCCGTGTGGCGGCGATGATCAGCGCCGATGTGCTGGTTGTCTTATCTCATATGGACGGCCTGTATGAACAAGACCCACGCCAGTTTGCGGATGCCCGGCATGTTCCTGAGGTAAAAGGCGAGGTATCAGCAGAGATTGAAGCCATGGCCGGGACGGAAATGAGTGCCGACGGTTCCGGTGGCATGGTCACTAAACTCGCCGCCGGGCGCATTGCAATGGGGGCCGGTACTGCCATGGTCATTGCCGACGGTACCGCTGAACATCCGCTGTCGCGCCTCGAAGCCGGAGCGCGCTGCACCTGGTTTATGCCGACCGCCAACCCAAAAACAGCGCGTAAAAAATGGATTGCCGGGTCTCTTAAACCCGCCGGGTCCTTGATCCTTGATGCCGGGGCGCTGAACGCCCTTGGGGCCGGCAAAAGTCTGCTGCCTGCCGGTGTTGTAAAAGTGGATGGTGAGTTTCAGCGCGGAGACGCGCTTAGTATTCGTGATCCCAACGAACGCGAAATTGCCCGTGGTCTCGCCGCCTATTCGGCAGAGGATGCACGGCGGATTATCGGTCATAATACCAGTGAAATCGAAACCATCCTCGGCTACCGTGGACGCGATGAACTGGTTCACCGCGACGATCTGGTTTTAAGTTGAAGGCTGACTGATGGAAAATGACAATCAGGACATTCCCGCCTTGATGAAAGCCATTGGCAAAAATGCCAAGGCCGCGCTTAGGGGGCTCGCCAGCGCATCGACCGAAGCCAAGAACGAAGCGTTGACGATTGCCGCCGCCAGTCTGCGCCGCCGCCAAAACGAGATTATGTCGGAAAATGCCAAAGACATGAAGGCCGGTGAAGAAAAGGGCCTGACGTCGGCGATGCTGGATCGATTGACGTTGAATGAAGAACGCATCGAAGGCATGGCGAAAGGGCTTGAGGATGTTGCTGTCCTGGCTGATCCCGTCGGTACCATCACCGATGAATGGGACCGGCCCAACGGGTTGATCATCCAGCGCAAGCGCGTGCCGCTTGGTGTTATTGGCGTCATCTACGAATCGCGTCCCAACGTAACCGCGGATGCCGCCGCCCTTTGCCTGAAAGCGGGCAATGCGGCGATTTTGCGTGGCGGATCGGAAAGTTTTCATTCGTCACGGGCGATTATGGAAAGCCTGAAAGAAGGCGTGCAGACCGCAGGCCTGCCGGAGCACGCCGTGCAACTGGTGCCGGTCACGGACCGCGCCGCCGTCGGTGAAATGCTGGGGATGGCGGATTTCATTGATGTTATTGTGCCGCGTGGCGGAAAATCCCTGATCGAGCGGGTGACGGCAGAAAGCAAAGTGCCGCTGTTCAAACATTTGGAAGGCATTTGCCATTCCTACATAGATCGCGATGCTGATCCCGAGATGGCGACGGATATCGTGATCAATGCCAAAATGCGCCGTACCGGTATTTGCGGATCAACCGAGACCGTGCTGGTTGATCGCAATGTTGCAGACCAAATTCTGCCGTCAATCCTGAACGGTTTGATGGATGCCGGATGCGAAGTGCGTGGCGATGATGCGACCCAGAAACTGGATGCCCGGGTAATTGCCGCGACGGAAGAAGACTGGGAAACCGAATACCTGGATTCCATCGTTTCCATCAAAACCGTCGATGGCGTTGAGCAGGCGATTGATCATATCGAGACGCACGGTTCGAACCATACGGATGCGATTATTACGGAGAATGCCGAAACTGCTGAAACGTTTCTCAATGGTGTCGATTCGGCGATTGTCATGCTGAATGCCTCGACCCAGTTTGCCGATGGTGGTGAATTCGGGATGGGCGCGGAAATCGGAATTTCGACGGGCAAGCTACATGCCCGCGGTCCGGTCGGCGTTGAACAGCTGACAAGTTGCAAATACGTGGTTCGCGGATCCGGCCAATGTCGCCCCTAGATTTGTCGCCTCTGACATGACCACATCCTCCACCCCTCAAGCTGCGGTAGGGCAGCGTATTGGTCTGCTCGGCGGTTCGTTTAATCCGGCTCATGAGGGCCATCTCCACATTAGCGAGCTGGCCCTTAAGCTATTGAAGCTGAATGAAATCTGGTGGCTGGTATCGCCGCAGAACCCGCTTAAATCCGAACACGGCATGGCCCCGCTGAAAGACCGCCTGGCACGTGCAAAACGGATTGCCCAAGGCCACCAGATCACGGCGACGGATCTGGAGCACGAGCTCGACACACAGTTTACGGTGGACACTCTGGCGGCCCTCAAACAGCGTTTCCATGGGGTCAACTTCGTCTGGTTGATGGGGGCGGACAACCTGTTGCAGATTGATCGCTGGAACCGTTGGGAGCAGGTGTTTGAAACCGTGCCGGTTGCAGTTTTTGCAAGACCTTCCTATTCTAATGAAGCAGAGAAGGCGAAAGCCTCTCGGCAATTTGCCCAATACCGGTTAGACTCGGAGCGGGCAGATGAACTGGCGGAGATGAACCCTCCGGCTTGGGTCTTTTTAAAGACGCCGGAAAACCCCATATCCGCTACTGAGATACGTGTCCGTGGTGAAAGCCCGGATGATGTTTAGACAACCCAAACTCGAAAGGAACTTGACCATAGCGCAAGCGAAAAAGACAACACCGATTGGCAAAGAAGTGCTCGATCTGGTGGAACTGTCTCTTGATGACGACAAGGCCGAAAACGTCGTTATCATTGATCTTGAGGGAAAATCTGCACTTGCAGATTATCTGGTAATTGCCTCTGGTTCATCCCAGCGCCACGTCAGCGCCATGGCTGACCATATCCAACGCACTCTGAAAAAGCACGGTTTGAAGCGGGTTGCCGTCGAAGGCGCCAATCAATGTGACTGGGTGCTTATTGATGGCGGGGATGTGATCATCCATCTGTTCCGTCCGGAAGTCCGGGACTTCTACGGGCTGGAAAAAATATGGATGGCGCCGCAGGATGCCGGAGATAACGCGACTGGTGCTAGTGCCTAGATCTTAGTCAGGTCTCGCATCGGCAGAACACGGAGAGAGCTCGACCATGCGCCTGACGTTATGCGCTGTTGGCCGCGCCAAGGCAGGACCCGAACGCGCACTCTTTGAACACTATGCCAGCCGGATTAGCTTCCCCTTCGAGCTTAAGGAGGTGGAGGAACGTAAACGGCTGAGCGGCACCCAACTCAAAACCCGCGAAGCCGAGCTCCTGAGCGCTCAAATCCCCGACGGCGCAACTCTCGTCGCCCTCGACGAGCGCGGCAAAAACCTGACCAGCCCAGAATTCGCCCAGCGCCTCGGGGCCTGGCGCGACGACAGTATCCGCGACATCGCCTTTGTGATCGGCGGTGCAGATGGCCTCGACGACAACATCCGTAGCCGCGCCGGTCTGGTCTTGTCGTTGGGCAAACTCACCTGGCCCCACATGCTGGTCCGCGGCCTCATCGCCGAACAAATCTACCGCGCCCAATGCATCCTGTCGGGGCACCCGTATCATCGGGATTGAGGGGCGGAGCACCAAAGCACTGCGCCGAAATCTCGTCACTCCGAAATATCCCGATCCGCGACTTCGCGCAGCTTTGGGCGTTGTTTGAACAGGATGAAGGTTTTTCCTTGGGACTTGGCTGTTAGGGCGTAGGCACCATCTGCCTGCTCTCCCGGGTGGCGTTCCGTATATCCCACGTATTCCCAATCGCCGGGCGAGGTGTTGGTTAGGAAGGCCTCGTTATCGGCGGTCCACAGCGACGTTATCGAAATCAGCATTAATGCGATCATCTTTAAATCCTCCATAAAAATGCGCCACCGTTTTGTGAGCGGCGGTGCCAGATCGTCTGTTTTGAGGATTTGAAAGCTATCGATCAGATACGGCAGAATTGCGGGTGGACTAAGGTAATTTTGTGGCAAGACCCCGGCTATAGGGCGTTGCCGGCCTCGTTGAAGGTATTGCTGATTTCGGGGCCGATCAGCGTCAGGCCGGCGATGATCACCAGCGCAATCAGACCGACGATCAGTCCATATTCAATGGCTGTGGCCCCGCATGTGTTGGTAAACAGTCTGTTTGTTGTTTTCATGCCGGCCTTTATGCCATGCAAACCCCGGTGCCGCCAAGTCCACAATATCCGCCGGGGTTTTTGGCGAGGTATTGCTGGTGGTAATCTTCGGCAAAATAAAAGGTATCAGCCATCAGAATTTCCGTGGTGATTTTGCCGCGCCCGGCGGCATCAAGGGCGTTTTGATAATCTTTCCGTGAGGCTTCGGCATCACGGAGCTGGGCATCCGTGGTGCAGTAGATACCGGACCGGTACTGAGTGCCCATGTCATTGCCCTGACGCATACCCTGGGTCGGGTCGTGGCTTTCCCAGAAGGTGCGAAGCAGCGTTGCCAAACTTAAAGAGGCGGGGTGGACAACGCGCACGGCTTCGTTGTGACCGGTCTTGCCCGAGCAGACTTCCTCATAGGTGGCGTTGGGGGTATCGCCTCCAATATAGCCTGCCGCTGTCACAAAAACCTGAGGCAATTGCCAGAAGCAGCGTTCGGCTCCCCAGAAACAACCCATCCCAAAGAAGACTTCTTCATGGTCGTCCGGCAGCGGGCCGGTCATGGCGTTGCCGTTTACATAGTGCTGCTCGGGCACTGACATGGTCGTTTCGCGCCCCGGCAGCGCATCGCCGGAGCCGGGCAGCATGGGTTTCAGTTTAGCAAAAAAAGACATGATCCGAATCCTCGAAGATTGGCTCTCGTAGATTGGCCAGAAAGTACCATGCATATGTGTCTGTTGCGACCGAATTCCAAGAGGCAGCAGGCAACTTGCAGGGCTTGATGCTTCCGGGTTAGGCTGGCGTCGGATAAAATAAGGTTAATCAATATGCTCGACGACGGTTCCGTTCCACCCGGCCAACCAACGGCCCCCTCAACCACCCAACCGGTTGGGAACATTCCTTTTGCTGACCGCATCAATACGTTGAGCTCGGCGGATCCGTGGTTGTGGTTGGCGGCGGGGTGGCGCGATCTTATGGCGGCACCGGTCTATAGCCTGTCCATCGGCGCGCTGTTTTCCGGCCTCGGACTTGCCGTCACGGCTGGGCTATATTATCTGGGTGTGCCCTACATGATCTGGCCCATGGCGGCCGGGTTCATTCTGATCGCGCCGTTATTCTGTACCGGGTTTTATGCCATCAGCCGGGCCTTGGAGCAGGGCCGGAAACCGACCTTCGGCGACGTGTGTTTTATCTGCCAGGGCAAGTCGGTGGGTGTGCTGGGGGCGGGCACGGCGCTGGTCTTCTTCATGTTGATCTGGATCCGGATGGCGGCCCTGATATACGCCATCAATTTCCCGTATACCTCGTTGTCTGTGCGCCAGATCGCCCTCGATACCTTGTTCACGACCGACGGTATCGTCTTCATTTCTGTCGGCACGACAATTGGCGGCGTATTGGCATTTTTTGCGTTTCTGGTCAGCGCCGTGTCGCTTCAAACCATCGTTGATGGCAAAGCAGGATTTATACCGGCAATCCTGATCAGCGTACTTTCGGTGTATCGTAATTTCATCCCGATGATGGTCTGGGCGGCAATCATTGTGTTGTTCATAACGGCCGGATTTGCGCTCGCCTACGTGGGGTTGGTGATCACCCTGCCGCTGATCGGCCACGCCAGCTGGCACGCCTATCGGGCAACCGTCCGCTCCTCTGAAGTTGACGCCTCCTAATCCTGAACGTCTAAGGTATCGCGATATCGCGGGTATCGGTCCTGATAGCTTTTGGCCGCACCAGCGATCAGGGCAAGGTCGCTTTCGGACGCCTCGCGGATGATCTTGCCAGGCGAACCCATGACCACGGACCTGTCCGGAATTTCCTTGCCTTCGGTGATCAGCGTGTTGGCCCCGATCAGGCAGTTTTTACCAATTTTAGCGCCGTTCAGAATGATCGAGCCGATGCCGATCAGCGAATTGTCGCCGATGGTGCAGCCGTGGACCATAACCATGTGACCGATGCTGACGTTTTTGCCAATCTTAATGGGAAAACCGGGATCGGTGTGCAGAACCGACCCGTCCTGAACGTTCGACCCTTCGCCGATGAGGATCGGTTCGTTATCACCGCGGAGCGTCGCCGAGAACCACACACTGGCATCGCGCTCCAGCGTCACATCGCCGATCACGGCGGCATTCGGCGCAATGAACCAAGTATCGCCATCAGTCGTGACCGAGCTCTCGCCAAGGGTATATTTCATCAAACAGGCTTCCGTTCGTATGGTTGCAAAATATTCAGTACTTTCCTAAATCATAGTATCCAGCTCGTGGGAAATTGAACAGCCAACCCTTGGGGAGTTGAGCAAATAGTGTTAAGTAACGGCTCATGAAGCAGATTTCTATCCTGGCTTGCGTTCTCTCGGCTGCGGCGTTTGTGCTGTCCCCTATGCCAAGCCATGGCGCTGAGGAAAAACATGATCCGAAAGAGTTGGGCACGTTTGGGTTCAAGTTCGAAAATGACCTGTTTTCCGGTCAGGATCAGCACTATACGAACGGCCTTCGACTTTCCTGGTTATCGCCGGAAGGTGATACCATCAAGCCGCTGCAATATGTCCGCGAATTTCTCGAGGCACTGGCTCAGGACACCAATAAAACGACCCGCTTCGGCCTCGCCGCCGGGCAGGAGATTTACACCCCGGAAGACCGTTTCCGCACTGACCTGATCACCGATGACCGGCCCTATGCGGGCTGGCTTTATGGCGGCCTGTCGTTGCATACGGTGACCAAACGTGCCGGTGAACGCAAAGACCTGGAATCGATCGAGCTTGATGTTGGCGTGATCGGCCCGTACTCGCTGGGAGAAGAGGCCCAGAATTTTGTTCATGAAGTTCGCCTGATCGACACCTTCGATGGTTGGGACAACCAACTTAAAAACGAAATTGGCGTGGCCCTGCACTATGAACGCAAATGGCGGTTCTTCGACCCCATTGCCGTTGGTCCCTTGCAGTTTGATGCCATTCCCCACGCCGGTCTGAGCGTCGGCAACGTGGTGACCCAGGCCAACGCGGGCGGCGCGCTTCGTCTTGGCTGGAACCTGCCCCATAACTTCGGCCCGCCCAGCCTGATTCAGGGCGGCACATCCGTCGACCGTCTGCCCAGTAGCGCCTTCAGTGCGTACCTGTTTGCCACCACACAGGGGCGCTATGTCGCCCACAACATATTTCTCGACGGCAACACCTTTCGCGACAGCCACAGTGTCGACAAGGAAAACTGGGTCGGTGACCTGAGCCTTGGTGCGGCGGTGTTGATTGGCCGCGTCAAATTGTCTTACGCCAATGCCTTCCGGTCCAAGGAATACGAGGGTCAGCCACGGATCAGTCGCTTTGGCTCACTCACCGCCTCCTTTCAGGCGGTATTCTGACCACCCGACAGCCAGAGGGGACTTCGAATATGGAGTTTGTATCTATAAAAAAAACCGGGCGGGTTGCGGTTGTCCGCTTTCAGCGCGATCACAAGGCCAATGCCCTGTCACGACAGGTCATGGATGAATTGACCGAAGCGGCGCGCAGCTTCGAACACGACTTTGAAACCTCCGCTGTGATCCTGACTGGGCGCGATGACGTGTTTACACTGGGTCGTGATCTGACCGACCCGAAACTCGCCGATATCGACAAACTCGGGTTGGCGGAACGACGCAAGGCCATTCAGGTCGGGCCGCGGTTGACCAAAGCCTGGGAAGAGGTCGAGCCGGTGACCATCGCCGCCATTGACGGCTGGTGCGTCGGCGGCGGGGTGGCGCTGGCTGTCGCCTGTGATTTCCGGGTGATGGCCAAATCGGCGCATATGTATGTGCCGGAAGTCGAGCGTGGTTTTAACATGAGCTGGCAGTCGGTGCCGCGTATCGTCAACTTGATTGGCCCGGCGAAAACCAAACGCCTGATTTTGCTGGCCGAAAAACTCGACGCCAACCGCGCAACGGATTGGGGGTTGGCCGACGAAATTGCCGATGATGACGGTGCACTCGCCAAAGCCATGGAGTGGGCTGGGCGTATTGCCGCCATGCCGCCGGTACAGGTCCGGATGGTCAAACAGGGCATCAACGCCTACGCCAATGCGCTCAACCACGCTGCCAGCGCCATGGACGCCGACCAGTTCGCCCTGGCCTTCAGCTCAGGCGACCGCCAGGAAGGCATCGCAGCCTTTTTGGACGGGCGGAACCCGGAGTATACGGGGGAGTGAAGGGGGGGGTATGAGATTAGTTCTGTCAGGACGGTGCAATGGTTATATTAGGGTGATGGCCGGGCAGAAAACGTAACAATACGGGATGGGTTCTGTATTTTAGTCGCTGGTGCGCGGTCACGGAACATCAATAGGTTCCAAAACAGCCTCTGCTTGGACATTGATAGGAAATGAGATCCCCGCTGAATCCACCCAGCTGTCCACCTCTTGTTTGAGCGTGGGTGATTTCAGGGCAAGATGTTGATAAAGTTGGTTTGCAAGAGACGCTCGAATATTTGCGACATCCTGATTTTCTCCATCCCCCCGAGTCGCGATGGAACAGAGCAATACAGCCCAACTTTCTGCTGCTGACTCAGGGCCTTCGGAAGCCAGATAGTCCGCCAACGCGTCATAAATTTCTCTGGCCAGGCTACCCATCAATATTCTAAAGGGCTCGATTGTTGGATTGGCGATCTGAGCAGGTTGCACGTAACGCCCATATATCAAAATTGCGGCCAGCAGAAAAATCAAACAGAAGGCAACGCCTGCCAATTTGTATTCAGGTCCCTTTATCAAAGTTATCGCTGTCACTCCAATTCCCATGCCACCAACGAGAATAACCAAGGCAAGAAGCCCGATGGGTGTCTTAACTGATTTGATAATATCTGAGAAGTTATCTGTAGATGACATTTGATGGTGGCACCCGGTCCGGTCTGAAATTACGGTTTGATCTGCTTTGAACTGAATAACAGTTTGATGCCCTCGGCCTCGGCGTCTTTTAGTTTGAAGTTTGTGCCAATTGGTATTCTAAGAATATCCAGGTTTTTGAGAGACGGAGATTCGCTGATCGTTTTAACGGTCACATGATCGTCCAGGATCGCATCGACCTTCACCGGTATGCGGGGTGCTCCCTGTTCATCTTTGTATACAGGCCCAGTGACATGCCCTCGCGCATAAACACCCCTAATATCCGGTGTGCCAGCCAGCCAGAAAAAAACACCGTCACCATCCCGCATATCCTTGGCAAACCGTGTCGCACGCCATGGCACCTCTTCGCCAACGCGTAGATGCTCACGAATATCATATTGATCAGGGCGTGCTTGATATATCCAGTTTTTTGTCATCAGCAATAAACCTATTGATCAAGAAAATTTGAAAAGCTGTAAGAAAAAAATTAGGAGATTCAATATAAAATGTCAATTTGAGGACCCAAAAGCACCAGTTCGACGACTGCCGTATATTGTTCGCTAATTATGCTGGCAATATTCCTCCATCATTTTTTTCGAATAGCATTCCCCAGAACCTAACCCCGCCAAACGTGAACCCCAGATTAACATTACCGTAACCCGTCTGCGCTATCGTTTTCTCGAAAAAAAACATTATACTTGAGACACCATGCCAGACACCTCCTCAAACCCCACGCCGCTGCGTCCTGTTGTGCTTTGCATCCTTGATGGATGGGGCGAGCGGGCGGAGGTGGAGAACAACGCCATTGCTCTCGGCGACACCCCCAACTGGGACCGGCTGGTTGCCTCGGTGCCGAAGGCCGTTCTCGACGCCTCGGCGGAGGATGTGGGTCTGCCGTCGGGGCAGATGGGCAATTCGGAAGTCGGGCACATGAATTTGGGTGCCGGGCGGGTGGTCATGCAGGATTTACCGCGAATTGATCAGGCCGTGGGCGACGGGTCGCTGGCGGTTAATCGGGAACTGCTCGCCTTTATTGATACGCTCAAACAATCGGGCGGCACGTGTCATTTATTGGGCCTGATGTCGCCGGGCGGGGTTCATGCACACCTCGATCATCTGGCGGCTTTGGCCGGAATTGTCAGCGGGGCCGGTATCCCGGTGCGGGTTCATGCCTTTATGGATGGCCGTGATACGCCACCGAAAGCCGGTAAAGGCTATCTGGAAGACTTTATCGCCAAGGTGTCGGGGTTCGAAAATTGCACGGTTGCCACGGTGACCGGGCGCTATTGGGCGCTGGATCGTGATAACCGTTGGGAGCGTGTCGCCCGCGCCTATGAGGTGATGGTCAATGCCCAAGGCGTGCGGGCCGATGATCCGCTGAGCGCCATGGATGCCTCTTATGCCAGCGATACCGGCGATGAGTTTGTCGAGCCGAGCGTTAGCGGTGGGTATTCGGGCATGGTTGATGGCGATGGCCTGCTGATGGGCAATTTTCGCGCCGACCGGGCGCGGGAAATCCTGACGGCACTTGCCGATCCGGCGTTTGACGGCTTCGCCCGCAGCCGGGTCGTCGAGTTTCCGGCGCGCCTTGGTATGGTGGAATATTCCGAATCCCTGAACCGGCTGTTTCCGGCGCTGTTTGCGTCCACGGCTCTGACGGGAATTCTGGGGCAAGTCGTTGCTGATGCCGGCAGACAGCAGCTGCGCATTGCCGAAACCGAAAAATATGCCCACGTCACGTTTTTCCTGAACGGCGGGCGTGAGCAGCTGTTTGATGGTGAGCAACGCATTTTGGTGCCGTCGCCAAAGGTCGCCACTTATGACCTGCAGCCGGAAATGTCGGCCCCCGAGGTTACGGATAAACTCGTGGAAGCGATCAATTCTGGGACTTTTGATCTGATCGTTGTCAACTATGCCAACGGTGACATGGTCGGCCATACGGGTGTTCTCGACGCTGCGATCAAGGCCGCGGGCACTTTGGACCAGTGTCTCGGGCGGCTGGAGGAGGCGGTGACGCAGGCGGGGGGTGTTTTGTTCGTCACGGCCGATCATGGCAACTGTGAAAGCATGTATGATCACGATGCCCATGAACCACACACCCAGCATACCCTGAACACTGTCCCAGCTCTGCTGATCAACGCGCCGGGTTGGGTCCGAGGCCTTAAATCAGGTCGCCTGTCTGATGTGGCGCCAACGTTGCTTCGCCTGATGGGATTGCGCCAACCCGCTGAAATGACCGGCGCGTCGCTTCTGGATGAGGGCGGTCTGCAAACTGCGGCTGCGGAATAAGATGTCGCCGCGATTACCTATTGCCGTCTTTTTCGTTACCTGTATTGGTGCGCTGGCATGCGCCCCCTACGGCGCTTTAGCCCAAACACCTATGAAATTGAAACCGCGTAGCTCTTCGACCAGGGAGATCGCCCCCGCCCCCAAACCGCTGCCCGTGCCGAAAGTTACCAGAACACCAATAGGCACCCCTCCCGCCAAACCCCCCGTCAAAGGCAAGGCGGCAAAGCGACTGGAAGACCTGGACCGCGCGATTGACGCTGCCAGGGGGCAGAGCAAAGCTCTGAAAAACAAGGCAAAATCACTAGATGACGATATCCAAAACCTGCGCCAGGGCATGGTCGCCGCGGCAAGCTTGATCCAGCACCACGAGGTCCGGGTGGTGGAACTGACGGCTCAGTTGACCGAGGTTAATCGGACGTTGGTTCTGAAAGAAAAAAAGCTACACAAGGAACGCAAACAAATGGGCCGGGTGATTCTGGCCCTTCAGCGGGTCGCCCAATATCCGCCCGAAGCCTTGATTGTTCGCCCCATCTTGCCCGGCGATGCGGTGCGCAGCGCTATACTTCTGCGAGCCGTAGTACCGGAACTTGAGCGCCATGCGATCACGCTCCGAGATGATCTGGACACGTTGCGCTTGACCCGAGAAGAAGCCGCACGCAACAAGCTAGAGCTGTCATCGGAAAAAACCGAGCTTGAAAGCCAGCGGAAATTACTGCGCACCATGATCGGCAGGAAATCCCGCTTGCGGCGCCGGACCTTAGCCAAAAATGACCAGGCCCAGCGTAAAGTCAGCAATCTTGCTAAAAAAGCCCGCTCGATCCGCGATTTGATGGCGCGTCTGGAACAGTTGCGGATCAAGCGCGAGCGCCAGGCGAAAGAGCAAGCCAAGGCGCAGGCCGACATGAAGGCCAGCGGCAAGACGAATGGAAAATCTGCCAATGTAGCCTTGGCCAAAGGGGTGCCCAATCTGCAACGCCCCAAGGATTTCACTGGGAAACCCATGGATGGCGCACGAGGTCGGCTGCCCTATCCGGTCGTTGGACCAGTGGTGGCGCGCTTTGGCGAGAAGGCGGATGGCGGGTTGTCTCACAAAGGTTTAACCATAGAATCCACTGGCGGTGCGCAGGTTATTGCCCCATATGAAGGGCGTGTGGCATTTTCCGGACCATTCAGAGGATATGGGGAACTCTTGATCATCGAACACCGAGAGGGATATCATACTCTGCTTGCCGGGATGTCCCGGATCGATGGTGTGGTCGGTCAGTGGCTGCTGGCTGGTGAACCGGTGGGTGTTATGGGATCGGCCCGATCTGGGAAACGGAAAGATAAACCAACTCTTTATTTGGAATTACGTCACAAAGGCCAGCCTATCAATCCTCTGCCGTGGCTGGTGAGCCGAAAAGGTTAAGGCGGATAAACATAAGGTAATCGGATGAAAACTCGACACATTTTGATGGCAGCTGCCGTTGCTTTTCTGATCACGCCGGTATTCGGTACGGGTGCGATCAGTGCAGAGACTACGGACACAAAAAACAATGCTGAAACGTATCGCTTGCTGAACCTGTTTGGCGATGTGTTCGAGCGTGTCCGTGCCGATTACGTGGAAACGCCTACTGATGAAGAATTGATTGAAGCCGCCATTGGCGGAATGCTGTCATCGTTGGACCCGCATTCGAGTTATATGAACGCTGATCGCTTCAAGGACATGCAGGTCAATACCAAGGGTGAATTTGGCGGACTTGGTATTCAGGTCACCATGGAGGCCGGATTTGTTAAGGTGATTTCGCCGATTGATGATACACCGGCGTTCCGCGCAGGTGTGGAATCTGGTGATTTTATCACCCATCTGGACGGCGAAACCGTACAGGGGCTGACGTTACAGGAAGCCGTCGACAAGATGCGCGGCAAGGTTGGTGCCGACATCAAGCTGACGCTGCGCCGCAAGGGTGTTGCCGACCCCTTTGACGTGACCATAACCCGCGCTGTTATTCAGATCACTTCCGTGCGCTCCAGACTGGAAGGAAAGATCGGGTATGTCAGGATTACGTCCTTTACTGAACAGTCGGACAAGGGACTGAAAAAGGCCATCGACAAGTTCGACAAAGACTTGGGCGACGAATTGCAGGGGATTGTCCTTGATCTTCGCAATAATCCCGGCGGATTACTGGATCAGGCGGTTGCCGTGTCGGATGCTTTTCTGGAGAAAGGTGAGATTGTTTCCACCCGTTCACGCGATCTGGAAGACACCAGCCGCTACAACGCCCGTCCGGGTGATCTGGCGCAAGGGAAACCCGTGGTCGTGCTCGTCAACGGGGGCTCGGCGTCAGCTTCTGAAATCGTTGCAGGTGCCTTGCAGGATCATCGTCGAGCTATAATTCTGGGAACGCTGTCCTTCGGCAAGGGGTCGGTGCAGACGATTATGCCTCTGCCCGGGCATGGCGCCATGCGGCTGACGACGGCGCGCTATTACACACCATCTGGACGATCCATTCAGGGGGAGGGCATCGAGCCGGACATTATCGTTGAGCAGGCCCGCATTGAAACCATCAAGCGGAATGGCGAACGCCATGAAGCTGACCTTCGTGGTGCCTTAAAAAACGAAGATGCGAAAAAGAAAAAGGATGATGTGAAAAAACCGACCGATGATCCCACGAAGGACGCCAAAGATAGCGAGAAACCCCTCGACTATCAGCTTCTGCGCGCCCTCGATATCATCAGAGGTGTCGCCTTGTTCTCGGGCAATACCCAGCAATCCAGCAAATGATCGGTTGAGGTGTCGTCGTGAAACTTCCGGGTTTCCTCACACGTAAAAAAGACGATGACGACGACGAGGACTTCGAAGACGATGAGCCGAAAACCCGGGTCATTGAAGATGAAGTTGAGCCGGACTTGCCTGCGGGTGCGCCTGATCAGAATGATGAGGCGCTGGATGCCGACAACGTACCCTCTGAGATGTCTGAAGAAGAGGGCTCAGCGGATGGTGAAGATGTGCCGGCATTCGATGGCGATGACGATGACGATGACCTCGATTTTGACGATGATGACGACGACGACGATGAGGAAGATGAAGAGGGAGGTTCCGGACCACCTATCCTGTTTATTGTATTGGGTGCGGTGGTCTTGCTCGGCGGGGTGCTTGGCGGCGCGACGTTCTGGTTCCTGAACAGTGGTGATGATGCTGACACCACGGTTGCCCAGTCGAGCAGTTCGGGCAAAAGCGTTGGCATGGCCCTTCCGCCGATCACCAAAAAACCGCTGACCCCGCAGGGTGTGGGTCTGCAACCAACAGGTCAGGAAGATACTGTCGGCAAGCCGGCACTCGGTACTGCCCCAGCCGCTACCCCAGCCCCGGTTTCAGCGATTTCCGCTTTGGGTGCCGGAGGGCTTAACGCCCGTGCCGGTGCTTCAGCAGGGCCCCGTCAGGGGTTGATTATCCCGGCTGTCACCGGGGTTTCCTATCAGGCCATCCCGAACCAGCGCAAAGTGACACCTCTGGCGACGGCACCTGATAAGGCGCTGGTCGAAGAGGTCAACGGCCTTGCCGGAAAATTGCCGATTATCAGCCGTGATGGGCGGAAAGCCTGGGAAGTTTATGCCCGACCGCCAACGGCCGCTGGATCAAACCCAAGGCTTGCGATTGTCGTCACAGGCCTGGGGTTAAGCCGGGCCGCGACCATCGCCGCCATCAAAAAGCTGCCCAGCGACGTCAGCCTTGCCTTTTCCCCTTACGCCCGTGACCTGAACGACTGGTTGTTGCGGGCGCGGTTGGCCGGGCACGAAGTGTTTATGGAACTGCCAATGGAGAGCAAAGGTTTCCCGGAACAGGACGCCGGGCCTTTGTCGTTAAACACGAATTTGCAGGTCGCAGACAACATCCGGCGATTAACCGAAGTCATGAGCCGCATGGAGGGATATGTGGGCCTGATGTCGGTTATGGGGTCAAAATTTATGGACGCCGAGGGCCAACTGAAGCCGGTTCTGGAAGAGATCAACAAGCGGGGACTGATGTTTGTTGATGGCACGGGCGGAAGAACCGCCGCCCCAAAAATCGCCACGGAAATCGGGCTGGCGAGAGCCTTTGTCAATGTTACACTGGATGATCCGCCCGAACCACAAAGCCTGAACAGGAAACTGAAATCCCTGGAATCCATTCTTAAGAAACAGCCTGTCGCGGTTGCCGTCATCCACGCTTACCCCAGCACTTTGCGCCGCCTCAACATCTGGCTGGAAACAATTGAGGAGCGCAAAATGTCACTGGTTCCCCTGACCGCCGTTGCCGACAAGCAGTTTGTTGAATGAGTGATAACGTCTCAAAAGATGACTCCCAAACGGACCTACCCTACAGACCATGTGTCGGGGCAGTGTTGTTTAACCGCGATGGTCTGGTCTGGGTTGGTAAACGGATCCCCAAATCCGGGGATAACTTTGTTGATGCCTGGCAAATGCCGCAAGGCGGTATCGACAAAGGCGAAGATCCTGCAGACGCTGTGTTTCGGGAACTTCGTGAAGAAACAGGAATTGACGCGGCTGAGATCATTGCCGAGACTGACGGCTGGCTGACATATGAGCTGCCCGATCATTTACGTGGTATTTCCTGGGGGGGGAAATACCGGGGGCAAAAGCAGAAATGGTACGGGCTTCGGTATTCAGGGGAAGATCAAGATTTCGATTTAGAGACCTATGACAAGCCGGAATTCTCGAGCTGGAAATGGGTCCGTCTTGAAGAAGTGTTGGACCTGATCGTCCCCTTCAAACATGACGTATATAAACAACTGGTGGCCGAATTCGGGCATTTGCCGGAAAGGGTTATGAATAAGTGACGATGTACATACAGGTTATAGCGGGTTTCATTATCCTTGTTGGTGGGGCCGAATTTTTGGTGCGTGGTGCCGTAAACCTGGCGGACCGTCTGGGGATTCCGCCGATCGTCGTCGGCATGACGGTCGTCGCTATTGGAACATCTGCACCCGAACTGGTGGTTTCGCTGAAAGCCACAGTTGCCGGCTCACCAGGGCTCGCATTGGGCAATCTGGTCGGATCGAACATTGCCAATGTTTTGCTCATTCTGGGTGCAACCTGTGCGCTGAAACCGATTGTTGATCACCCAGGTTCTACCGCCATGGACGGATATGTCCTGATGGGCGGCAGCATTATTTTTGTCGGGCTTTGCCTGATGGGGGAACTGTCACTGTTTGCAGGGATTGTCTTGCTGATCGCCTTTTTCGGCTTTCTCGGCGCGACGTACTGGCGCGATACGCATGACCCGGAAGCCGCCGCAGATCTGGTCGAGGAGGTGGAAGATCTCCGTGGAGACCCGAAACCGCTGCCGATTTCATTCGGATTTGTTGTTGCCGGGTTTGTTGGTCTGATTTATGGCGCCGATCTGCTGGTTCAAGGGGGGACCGAAATTGCCCGCGCGTTTGGTGTTTCCGAAGAAGTGATCGGACTGACGTTGTTTGCGCTGGGGACGTCGCTGCCCGAGCTAGCAGCGTCTCTTGTTGCGGCATTTCGTGGACATCCTGCGGTGGCGATCGGCAACGTCGTCGGCTCAAATTTGTTCAATATCCTGGGTGTTGGAGGCGTCATTGCCAGTGTGGCGACGATTCCCGTAGCCGATCAGATTAGCCGCTTTGACATATGGATCATGTTGGCCTCGACGGCTGTCCTGTTGCCGGTTTTGCTTTGGGGGTGGCGGGTCACCCGCCTATTCGGAGGCCTGTTGCTTGTCGCCTATACAGGCTACGTCTGGATTCAGGGCGCTGGGGTCGAGAAAGTGTTGGCGTCAATTGGATAAAACAATCAAAGAAACGGTTTTAATTACCGGCGCCGGGCGACGCATCGGTCAGGCAATCGCGCTCGATCTGGCTAAAGACGGATGGCGGGTTGCCATTCACTACAATACGTCTGCCGATGATGCGATCCGTTCTGTCGACGTGATCACGGCTGAAGGTGGGCAGGCGGTTGCCCTTGCCGGTGACCTTCTTGACGAAGACGTGACCACCGAACTGGTTGCCCGGGCGGCAGAGAAACTGGGGCCGGTCACCTGCCTGATCAACAACGCGTCTGTGTTTGAGGAGGATACCCCCATGGCCTCGAGCAGGGAGACCTGGGATCGGCACATGGACGTCAATCTTCGTGCCCCGTTCTTGCTGTCGCAAGGCGTGGCTCGTCAGCTTCCTGAGGGCGTTAAAGGCAATATTGTCAACATTATCGATCAACGGGTGTGGAACCTGACACCTGAATTCACCTCCTATACAGTTTCCAAAGTTGGGCTCTGGGGGTTGACCCGTATTCTGGCCCGCGCTTTCGCCCCGCAATTGCGGGTCAATGCGGTGGGGCCGGGACCGACGTTACAGAGCATTCATCAGTCAGAGGCGGATTTTGAGCGCGAATGGTCGTCTTTGCCGTTGCAGACCCCTGTTTCGACGGACGATATTTGCCGAGGCGTGCGGTTTATTCTCGACGCCCCTGCTATGACCGGGCAAATGATTGCTCTGGACGGCGGCCAGCATATGGGCTGGTCTTCGGAAAACAGCGGGCGGCGTCAATAAAGTTATGACTGACAAGACGATAATAAGGAGATTCAGATGACCATGAATCCGGTCAAGAACGTTACCCCGCTGAGAATCGCGGACGCAGGCAGTAATGTCCGTCATGTCTTCATCCGCGACTTTCTGGTCGACTGTTCCATCGGGATTTACAGTCATGAGAAGGAACACGAGCAACGTGTGCGCATAAATGTCGACCTTGCGGTGGCTGAAGGCGAAAACCCAATCGATGACAACATTCAGAATGTAATCTGTTACGAACAATTGGCGATCGGGATCGAGGCCATAATTGCTGAAGGACATGTCAATTTGGTAGAGACGCTGGCGGAGAAAATTGCCTCAATGTGCTTACAGCAGCGCGAAGTCCTGTCGGCCAGAGTGCGGGTCGAAAAACTCGATATACTGAAAAGCGCCGAAAGCGTCGGTGTGGAAATTGAACGCTTTAATTCTCAAGTATAGAATCAGTAATTCACTAGAATGTGAAAAGGACGGTAAAGGACTAATTTAGGCTTGCTTAGGGAAGGTTGTGCACAGGGGATCGTTCTTTGCAAACGTGTTACCGAAATATTACGCAATGTTTCCGGTAAGGATGCTGAATACAGCTGAGTAAAAAAAATTGTTTTAAATCAATGCGTTATAAATATGCATAAAAAATAGGCAAAAAGTGAAAAAGCGTTTGTTTTGTGTGGGATAGTAAATTCAGGAAGGGTTCTCAACAGAGTTATCCACAGGATTCGTGGATAGAAAGTGTCGCTGACTTTCACATATTTCCCCTATATTCAATGTCCTGTGATTTGACCTGTAAACAACTTGGAATTTGAGCCGAAAGTGAACGAAAACTCCGAGCCAGAATGCCGGAATTCGGGAGCCGAAAATGAGGTTTCCACCCCCAGGGGCGTGAGTGTTATCGCCGCCTACCTGAAAAATTTGCCTTCCAATCCGGGGGTTTACCGGATGCTTAACAGCAAGGGAGATGTGCTTTATGTAGGAAAAGCAAAGAGCCTGAAAAAACGGGTTGTCGCTTATACTCATCCCGAACGTCAATCTGTTCGTATCCGTCGCATGATCTCCGAGACAGTGTCTATGGAGTTTGTCACAACCCATACGGAAGCCGAAGCCCTGTTATTGGAATCAAACCTGATCAAACGGTTTGCGCCCAAATACAATATTCTGCTTCGCGACGACAAATCCTTCCCCCATATTCTGCTGACGGCGGGACATGATTATCCGCAAATCCTGAAATCCCGTGGTGCCCAGAACCGCAAGGGCGACTATTTTGGCCCGTTTGCGTCGGTCTGGGCGGTTAACGAGACGCTTGCTGTCTTGCAGCGCGCCTTCCTGCTTCGGACTTGTACTGATTCAGTATTCGCCAATCGCTCGCGTCCGTGCCTGCTGCATCAAATCAAGCGGTGTTCAGCACCCTGTGTCGACAAGGTTTCCACCGACGCCTACGCGACGCTGGTCGGGGAGGCGCGAGAATTTCTTTCCGGTGGCTCTCAGCGCATTCAACATCGCCTTGCCGAGCAAATGCAGGACGCTAGCGATGCCATGGAATATGAGATCGCCGCCCAGTACCGGGACCGTATTCGAGCGTTGACCCGGATTCAGGCCCGTCAGGACATTAATCTGGCAGGTCTAGGTGAAGCCGATGTCATCGCCGCCTATCAGACGGGCGGTGTTACCTGTGTTCAGGTATTTTTCTTCAGAACGGGTGCCAACTTCGGCAATCGAGCCTATTTTCCAAGTCAGGCCCGAGAAGCAGATGTTGAGAATGTGCTGGAAGCCTTTATCGGACAGTTCTATGCCCGGACGTTGCCCGCAAAGACATTACTGATCAGTCATGATCTCGAAAATCAGGACCTGTTGGCTGAAGCATTGACGGTGCGGGCAAACTCCAAAATAGAAGTCCTGACGCCAAAACGCGGAGACAAGCGGAAACTGGTCGAACACGCGCTTACCAATGCGCGTGAAGCCCACGGGCGGCGCATGGCTGAAAGCGCCTCACAGCGGCGGCTTCTTGACGGGCTTGCCGAGGTGCTAAAGCTGGATGGCGCACCGGAACGGATCGAGGTTTATGATAACAGCCATGTTTCCGGAACCCGTGCCGTTGGCGGTATGATCGTCGCCGGACCCGAAGGGTTCATGAAAAGCGCTTATCGCAAATTCACCATCAAAGGTGCGGCTCCTCGCGGCATTGCTGCTGGGCCGGAGGGATATGCCGCCGGTGACGATTACGCCATGATGCGAGAAGTCTTAAACCGCCGTTTCGCACGGGCGCTGAAGGAAGACCCTGACCGTCTTGGCGGACAATGGCCGGATCTGGTTCTGGTGGATGGCGGAAAGGGACAGCTGGGGATCGCGCTGGAAGTGTTTGAGGAACTGGGAATTGACGATGTGGCGGTTGCCGGGGTCGCCAAGGGACCGGACCGTAATGCCGGGCGTGAGCACATTTTTCTGCCGGGCGTGAGCACAGCGATTGAATTGGAGGCCAAAAACCCGGTTCTTTACTTTATCCAACGACTTCGCGACGAAGCTCATCGGTTCGCCATCGGAACCCATCGAAACAAGCGGTCCAAGGCCATATCGCGTTCAGTATTGGACGAGGTGCCGGGTGTCGGGGCGGGGCGTAAAAAAGCGTTGCTTCACCATTTTGGCGGTCCGGCCGCCGTAACCCAGGCTGGCCGTGCAGATCTGCAAGCGGTTAAGGGTATCAGCAAGGCACTGGCCGTTAAGATTTATGACTGGTTTCATCCGCATGGATAGTAGGTTAAAACTATTATCAGAATTGCTGAATGCCCGTTGGACGCCCATATGTTAACCCAGCTCCCAAATATTCTTACTGTTTCGCGAATTTTGACCATACCGGTTCTGATTGGACTGCTGGTTTTTCTCGACGATCCGCTGGCCAGCTGGCTGGCGTTTTCTGCCTATACCTACGCCTGCATAACGGATTTTTTTGACGGCTACCTTGCGCGGGCGTGGCATCAGCAATCTGCATTCGGGCGATTCCTTGATCCCATAGCGGACAAATTGCTGGTTGCCTCCGTATTGCTGGCGCTGGTTGGAATTGATCGGGTTTCGGGCCTGACCGTGTTGCCCGCCGCTGTTATCCTGTGTCGCGAAATTCTGGTGTCTGGGTTGCGCGAATTCCTGGCAGAGGTGGACGTCAGTGTGCCGGTCAGCCAAATGGCGAAATGGAAAACAGCCATGCAGATGCTGGCGCTGGGTTTTCTGCTGGTAGGGCCCAATGGCCCGGATTTCGGCCCACTTAGCACGTCGGAAATCGGTATCTATGGGATATGGGGGGCTGCGGTCCTGACCTTGGTGACCGGATATGATTATCTTGTCCATGGTTTGCGCTACATTCGTGATACGGATCAGGCGCCGGCACCCAAGCATCCGCAAGCCGACAGCAAGACAGAAACAGAATCTCATAACCAGAGTTGATTTTTAGACGCCTGCCGCCAATATGACGGACGTTGAAGGTGAATATGAAAGCGTATGGCATGAAGACATTTGGAATGATCGGATGGAGTGGTAGCGGCAAGACGACGCTGATCATTCAATTAATCCCGGAACTGATCCGGCGGGGCTACAGCGTCTCATCGATGAAACATACGCATCACAATTTTGACATCGACAAGCCGGGGAAGGATTCCTACGAGCATCGCGTTGCCGGAGCCAAGCAGGTTCTCATAACCGGAACAAAGCGTTGGGCCCTGTTAAACGAAAATCGCGAACAGGACGAATCCACAATCGACGACCTACTGGCAAAGATGGATCCGGTCGACCTGGTGTTGATTGAGGGCTTCAAGAAACATCCTCATTCGAAAATGGAAGTCTTTCGCCCCTCCGTCGAACGTCCGCTGCTGGGCCTGGAAGATAAGAGTGTTGTGGCGATTGCCACTGATGAACAGGTCGAAGGTGGCGGGTTGCCGATAATTGATCTCAATAATGTTGGCGCCGTCGCTGATTTTATCATCGAGTTCTGTGGTCTTGAACAAAGGGCGGTTGATGGCGCAGCTTAAAGACGACTGTTTTGCTTTCGGTGGGCAACTGACCCCGGTTGCCGAAGCACTTGACGACTTAGGCTCCCGCCTGTCGTGTGTGTGCGAGGTTGAAGTTGTCTCGATCCATGAGGCCCTGGGGCGAATTATTGCCGAAGATATCACCTCTCCGCGGGACGTGCCGCCTCACAATAATTCGGCGGTAGATGGTTACGCTGTTTACTTCGATGATCTTGATCCCGAACACGACACTCTTCTGCCGGTGACTGGCCGGATTGCCGCCGGACATCCCCTGGGCAGACCGAGCCGCAAGGGTGAGGCACTTCGTATTTTTACCGGGGCACCCGTTCCGGATGGTGAAGACGGCGGTCCGGACACCATCTTTATGGAAGAGGACTGTGTGGAAGCCGATGGCGTGGTGACACTGCCACCGGGGCTGAAACAGGGATCGAACAAACGCGATCAGGGTGAAGACGTCAAAACCGGCGCGTCGATCATTCCGGTCGGATCCCGGCTGCGTCCGCAGGAAGTCGGCTTGGCGGCATCCGTTGGCCGGGCGACGGTTCAGATTTATAAACGCCTGCGTGTAGGGGTGTTTTCTACTGGCGATGAAGTTCGTGACCCGTCTGGGGATGCGCCGGAAGGCTGTATTTTTGATGCCAATCGGTTCGCCATTATGGGGCTGCTCCGTGATTTGGGATGTGAGGTGACCGATATCGGTATCCTGCCCGATGACGAAGCAGTAATTGCCGGGGCATTGGCTGATGCCGCGCCCGGTCATGACATGTTGATTACCTCTGGCGGCATTTCGGCTGGAGAAGAGGACTACGTGAAAGCCGCTGTTGAACAGCAGGGGTCTCTCAACTTCTGGCGATTTGCCATTAAACCGGGGCGTCCGATCGCTCTTGGGCAGGTTGGCGCGACGTCGTTCGTTGGGTTGCCTGGAAACCCTGTCGCGGCGATGGTGACGTTCATGGTTATTGGCCGTCCGATGATTAACGTTCTGTCGGGCAATAGAGATGTATTGCCTCATCTTTACCGGGTCACATCCGGGTTTGATTACGCCAAAAAGCTGGGGCGTCGCGAATGGGTGAGGGTGCGCCTGGAAACCGCAAAGGACGGGACGCTGACCGCCAGAAAACATCCCGCCGGAGGGTCTGGAATCCTGACCTCCATGGTCGATGCCGATGGGCTGGTTGAATTGGGTGAAGATATTGAAACGATAAATGCGGGAGATAGTGTTGATTTTCTCGGGTTTAATGAGGTGATGCGATGAAACTTCTTTATTTCGCCTGGGTCCGGGAAAAAACCGGTACATCGTCTGAAGATATTAGCATCCCGGAAAATATCGCAACCGTGAGCGAACTGGTGGACTGGTTGAAAACCCGAGAGGGTGGCTACGCAGAAGCCTTCGCCGACCAAAATGTTGTACGTGCCGCTGTCAATCAGGAGTATGTTGCACTTGACCATGCCGTTTCGGACGATGATGAAGTGGCGTTTTTCCCGCCGGTGACCGGAGGATAAAAACGTGATTCGAGTGCAGCAGCAGGATTTTGATCTGGGTGCAGAACTCTCACAGATGACCGATGGCAATCATGCCATCGGCGGGCTCTGCTCTTTTGTCGGCCTTGTACGTGACATTGCCGGAGTAGACGAAATTTCGGCGATGACGCTCGAACATTATCCGGGTATGACGGAGAAGGCGTTGGTTGAAATTGAGGCCGAAGCCCAGGCCCGCTGGCCGCTGGAGGCAACTCTGGTCATTCACCGTTACGGACGTCTGGAACCCGGAGACCAGATTGTTCTGGTTGCTGCCGCGTCGGCGCACCGTGAAGCCGCCTTCGAGGCCTGTCACTTCCTCATCGACTGGTTGAAAACCAAGGCCCCCTTCTGGAAACTTGAAGATACAGCGGATGGTGGCAAATGGGTGGATGCCAGAGATAGCGATGACGCGGCTACCGCCAGGTGGAGTGGGCAGCCGACATCAAACGATGATGATCAGGACGCGGCGGAGTAACCGCTATTTTCCCGCCCGCCATCTTTTTCGATTTCGACGGTGTTATCGTCGATTCTGCTGACATCAAAGTACAGGCCTTCAAGGAGTTGTATTCAGCACAGCCGAACGAGGTGGTTGATCGGGTCGTGGCTTACCATAAAAACCACGAAGGCATCTCGCGCGTCGTCAAAATCCTGCATTGCCACCGCGAGTTTCTGGGTATTGAGCTCGACGGTGCGGAACATGAGCGATTGTGTCGAACCTATGCGGAAATCGTTGAAGAAAAAGTTGTCAGCTGTCCGGAAATTGCCGGGGCGACCCGATTTTTGCGTACACATTTGAACGAGAGCCGGTTTTTTGTTGTCTCGGGAACACCTCAGGATGAATTGCGCCGGATCACCAGACAGCGGGGGCTGGACGGCTATTTCGAGGCGATTTACGGCTCGCCAAAAGCAAAAGATGTTATCGTCAACGAAGTTCTGAAAACCGAGGGCCTGGCCCGTGGCGACTGCCTGTTTGTCGGTGATGCGATGACTGATTACCGGGCGGCGGCAGCAACGTCTGTTCCTTTTATTGGACGGGTCGACGAGGGTGACATCGGTCCGTTTCCAGTTGGAACACGGACGGTAAGAGATCTGAATGAGCTGGCAGAAGTTCTAATGCACGAGTAGGCTTGAGTTTCGAATTTACCCATTAAGGAATAACGTATGGAAGAGGAACACAAGGGACAGATGAAGGCCTACAGGAATGAGAAGTTCCTCAATAGCCCGGACGCCCGCGAATTGAGAATGCTTGCCGAATACATGGAGCCGGAAGCTCGGTTCGAAGCTTTCGATGTCAGCGATACCATCGTTTTTTTTGGATCAGCCCGTACCAAATCTAGAGAAGAGGCGGAACAAATTCTGGACGGCGTCCGTAAAGATGGTGGAGACACCGCGACCGCCGAACGCGATCTGGAGATGTCACGGTATTATGAAGAGGCCCGGGAACTGGCTGGCCGGCTGACCGAATGGTCGAAGGGGCTGGAAGAACAGAAACGCCGGTTCCTGGTCTGCACCGGTGGTGGTCCCGGCATCATGGAGGCGGCTAACAGGGGCGCATCAGAAGCTGGCGGGATCAATATCGGCTTCAATATTTCGTTGCCTTTCGAGCAGCACCACAACCCCTACATTACACGCGAACTGAGTTTCGAATTTCATTACTTTTTCATGCGCAAATTCTGGTTCATTTATCTGGCCAAGGCGCTGATCGTCTTCCCGGGTGGGTTTGGGACCATGGACGAGTTTTTCGAAACTCTGACCCTGATCCAGACCCAAAAGACCGGAAAGGTCATGCCCATCGTTCTTTACGGTAAATCGTTCTGGGGAGATGTTCTAAATCTGGATGCCCTGGTCAAACACGGCACCGTGTCCGAGGATGATCTCAAACTGTTCAGGACAGTCGACACGGTCGATGAAGCCTATGACTTCATCGTCGAGGGATTGAGTGAATATGCACTGGGGAATCCGGGCGGCAGTTTGTAAATATTTGACACCACCGACATAAAAAAGGCCGGGAAATCCCCGGCCTTTTTCAGGTGTTGTGATGTAGCCGTCTTTATGCCGCGCTGGCGGCCTCGGTCGATTTGCCGACGGCCTGATCGTAATCATCCATCATCCACTGACTGATCTGACCGACAGTGTATTTGTGAGTGTCGATCTCGCCGACCGGTGTGACTTCGGCTGCGGTGCCGGTCAGGAAAATTTCCGTGGCGTTGGCCAGTTCGTCCGGCATGATCACCCGTTCGATCACTTCTATGCCCCGGGCCCGCGCCAGATCGATGACCGTTTGGCGGGTAATGCCGTTGAGGAAGCAGTCCGGCGTCGGTGTATGCAGTTTGCCATCACCCATGACCATGAAGATATTGGCACCGGTGGCTTCCGCTACATAACCGCGATAATCAAACATCAAGGCATCATCATAACCATCCTGTTCGGCGGCGTGTTTCGACAGGGTGCAGATCATGTAAAGACCGGCGGCCTTGGCATGTACTGGTTCGGTTTCCGGTGACGGACGTTTCCATTTGGAAATCTGCAGCCTGATGCCTTTCATACGGGCTTCCGGCGAGAAATACGACGGCCACGGCCAAGCCGCGATCGCCACATTGATCCGGTTCTGCTGGGCCGATACTCCCATCATTTCACTGCCGCGCCAGGCCACCGGGCGCAGATATCCGTCAACAATATCGTTGGCGGCCAGAACGTCGATGCAAGCCTGATCGATTTCATCGGCGCTATAGGGAAGCTCGAAGCCCAGTTGTTGGCCAGAATAGATCAGTCGATCCGTGTGCTCACGAAGCTTAAAGACCTTGCCGCCATAAGCGCGTTCACCTTCAAAGACGGATGATGCGTAGTGAAGCCCATGGCTGAGAACGTGAACGTTCGCGTCACGCCAGGGAACCATTTCACCGTTGAACCAGATCAGGCCATCACGGTCGTTAAATGCAGGACCAGACATTGTAATTTTCTTTCGTCAAATGAAGTTAATAATCAATGTTCTTGCGTTTCGTACCATCGTCACGCATATATGTCAACATTGCTGACATAAATTTTTAGAGGCCATCGATTCATGCAGGATATCTCTCCCAAAGAAGAGGCCGTTCGTCAGGCGATTGAGCTTTTGTTCTTCGCCTATCGTGACTTCACCGGAGAGGCTGATCAGATTCTGGAGGAATATGGATTTGGCCGGGCTCATCACCGGGTCATATATTTCGTTGGGCGGAATTCAGGGATCACAGTTAATCAATTGCTGGCGATCCTGAAAATCACCAAACAAAGCCTCTCCAGAGTGTTGAGCCAGCTGATTGATGAAGGATTTGTTGAACAGAAAATTGATGATCATGATCGAAGACAACGCCTGATGACGTTGACGGAAAAAGGCACCAATCTCGATGCCCTGCTGACTGATGCCCAAAGCAAGCGCATTTCCAAGGCCTACGCCGACGCCGGAATAGATGCCATCGACGGGTTTCGCACGATTTTGAGAAACATCATCAATGAAGAAGATCGTGAACGCATCGAACCTTTTTTTGAGTGCGACACATAATTCCTGTTTCGACGTGGTATCATCCTGCTCATTGTTGGGCAGGTAACAGGAGCCTTCGACGGGCATGCAGTTTGTTGCGGAAACACCTCATGTATTGGTTGTTGATGACGATGACCGCTTACGCGCACTGCTGGTTAAGTACTTGAGTGAAAACGGGTTTATGGTTTCTGCGGCTCCTGATGCGGCGAATGCGCGGGTCAGGCTCGTCGGCGTTGAGTTCGATGCAATCATTCTGGATCTGATGATGCCGGGCGAATCGGGGCTGGATTTTGCCGAAGACCTCAGGCGATCCAATTCCGTCCCGATCCTGATGTTGACCGCCATGAATGAGCCGGATGACCGCATTGACGGACTTGAGCGCGGTGCCGACGACTATCTGTCAAAACCGTTTGAGCCACGCGAACTCCTGCTGCGGCTTAACAACATCCTCAAACGGATGCCGGTGGCTGAAGAGGCACCAAGCCAGATTCGTCTGGGCGATGCCGTTTTTGATCCGGGGCGCGGCGAACTGGAAAAGGCCGGCGTCCTAATTCGCCTGACAGATATTGAAGTTTCCCTGCTCAGGGTTTTGGCGCGGCGACCCGGTGAGACGATCAATCGCGAAGACCTGATCGAAATGACCGGTGCGAGCGGTGGTGGACGTGCTGTGGACGTGCAAGTTACCCGGCTTCGTCGTAAAATAGAACAAGACCCAAAACTGCCCCGGTATTTGCAGACCGTGCGCGGAAGAGGGTATGTCTTGAGTCCGGATTAGAAATTAAATAACCAAAGGCATGCCATGGCCGCCCTGATCAAGCGATACCTTCCGAAAAGCCTGCTCGGGCGATCAATACTGATTATCGTCAGCCCGTTGATATTGCTGCAATTGGTGTCGGGTCTAATTTTTTATGAAACGCATTGGGATAAGATCTCCCTGCGTCTCGCTCGGAGTGTGGCCGGTGATGTCGGCGCGGTGGTTAACCTGATGCATCGTGAGTTTGGACCAGAGGCGCGGCAGATGGCACTCGACATCGCTTCGGCCAATATGGGGTTAAGTGTGGTCTTCAGGGAAGGCGCGGTGCTGGATAGCCTTGAGCATCGGGGATCCGGACTGATGGAAAGAATGCTGGTGCGAGCGCTTTCTGAATCGAACTCCAAGCCGTTTTTCATCGATTCGGAAAGCATCGACCGGCATGTCATCATCGATATCCAAATGGCCGATGGTGTCCTGCATGTTGTCACCAATCGCAAACGCCTGTTTTCCAGCACGACCTATGTGTTTGTCCTGTGGATGGTCGGCACATCGCTGATCTTGTTTGGCGTCGCCACTATTTTCATGCGCAATCAGGTCAAGCCGATCCGCAGGCTGGCGATGGCGGCAGAGGATTTTGGTAAGGGCCGTGATGTCTCCAACTTCAAACCCGAAGGGGCTGCTGAAGTCCGCCAAGCGGCGGCCGAATTCCTCGACATGCGTGATCGAATTTCACGCCAGATCAGACAACGCACCGACATGCTGGCCGGTGTTTCGCACGACCTCAGGACCCCATTGACCCGAATGCGTCTGGAACTTGAGATGCTCGGCGATGGCGAAGCCGCCAAAAACCTAAAAACCGATGTCACCGATATGGAACATATGCTGGAAGGTTACCTTGCGTTTGCCCGGGGTGAAGGAACGGAAAAACCTACGCCGAGCAATCTCACGCAATTGATCGCAGGCGTTGTATCGCAGGCGCGTCGCAATGGCGGGCAAATCGATTTCCATGGAGAAGAGGATATTACCCTGCCGCTTCGTCCCAATGCCTTTAAACGCTCGATCACCAATATCGTCGATAATGCGATCCGCTTTGCCAATCATGTATCGGTCCGGGTCCGTCAACGTGAAGACTGCGCCGAAGTGCTGATTGATGACGATGGCCCCGGCATCCCTGAGGACCAGCGGGATGACGTTTTTCGCCCCTTCTACCGGGTAGAAGGTTCACGCAATCAGGAAACGGGTGGAATTGGGCTGGGGTTGACGATTGTTAGGGATGTCATCCGCGCCCATGGGGGTGACATTGAACTGGACCAAGCTCCAATTGGCGGGCTGCGTGTGCGGTTGCGTTTGCCGATCTAGGCCAAACCACAGAACCGCACCCGTCAGTCTTGCGCCTCGTAGAGTTTGTCCTTGTTCAGCTTGAAGCTCTACGGCGGACCTGAGTTCTTCCAGCTCTTTTTCAGGCGCCAGTTCTTTTGTGAACCTTGCCTCGCCAGGGAATATAGGCTGGGATCGTTGCCCGATATTTCTGGTATGCGTCACCATAGAGACGCAGTAAATATCGCTCCTCATGAATGGCCCCGACGGTCAGATAGATCGAGCCCCAAATGGCCGTCGCCAATCCAAGTTGGTCTTGGCAGTTCCCCCAGAGGATTAAATAAGCGCCGGAATAAATGGGGTGGCGGACATAGGCATGAAACCCAACGGTGTGCAGTGGTTCAGCTTCGGGCTCGTCCAACCCTGATCGGTGATTGCGGATCTGGGCAGTACCCGCCAGCAAGCCCAAGTCATACTCCCTGAGTGCCAGCACCAGAATGGCAATGCCAAGAAGCGAAGTGCCGAACAATCCACCCTGCATTATTGTCGATAGAGCGAACGCCGGTGTGCCATCAAACAGCCAGAAACCCACCAACCACACAGCGAATATATGGGTGCTGGCGAGGGCGTTATAGGCTAAGCGGTAATAAGGACCGAGTGCCGGAACGATGAGGTTTTTTGCCCTTTCCGATGCAAGAAATGAATGGCCGAAACCGAAACTGCACCAGGCCAGCGCGTAGACGATATGAGTTTCGATCAGGGTCATCATATATTACCGCCGGAAATTCCTCTAATACAGCCGCCCGCCATTGGGAACGTCGTGATCAGGCTTTAACAATACGACTTCACCTTCGTCGTCGGGAATCCCGACAACCAGTATTTCCGACATGAACTTACCGATCTGCCGGGGCGGGAAGTTTACCACTGCCGTAACCTGACGCCCAATCAGGCTTTCTGGAGTATAGTGTTTGGTGATCTGTGCCGACGTTTTCTTCTCACCAATTTCATCGCCGAAGTCGACCCAGAGTTTGATCGCGGGTTTGCGGGCTTCGGGAAAGGGTTCGGAACGGACCACGGTGCCAACCCGGATATCGACTTTTAAAAAGTCGTCAAAATTGATTTCCATAACATCCTCCTTGTTTGTCAGGAAGCTGATACAGAGCCGTCGTTAAAGCAAGAAAAAGCCGCCCTCCTTTGCAGGAGCGCGGCTTTTAGGGTCAAAAATAATCAGGGAGGAGAGAGATTATTTTTTGCCTTTAAGGGCCTGTGCTTTGAATTCGCCGAGGCTTTCATTGATGCGGGTGTTGATCTTTTCCGCACTTTCGGTGTTGGACTTGGCAACCATGTCGGCCAATTCACGCATATTGGTCAGCGATGTTTCGAAGGCGCCAACCATCAATTCTGTCTGTTTGGCGGCAACATCCTGTGGGGTTTTGATGTCGCTCATTTTGCTGAACGCAGTCTGCGTATCAGCGAGCGTGGTTTGGAAAATTTCGGTCTGGCGTTCAGCAACGGCCTTTACGCCTTCAACAACTGCCGTGTTGGCAGCGGTCAGGGCTTCCAGGTTTTTCTGCTGGGACTTCATGATGGCGTCGACGTCGACGGTTTTGAGGTCCATGGTGCCGGCCATTTTTGTGAATTCGGCAACCATTTTGCTGGGATCAAAATCAGCCGCGAATTTGCTCATGTCAAATGCGGCAAAAGGATTAGCGTTCTTGCTCATAACTCAGTTCTCCGTATGCGGCGTTTTTGCGCCTGTTCAAGTAAAATCATTTTGTCACGGTGCAGGGCAATGCTGCAGTGCAACATGGCGACAATATGAGGCATTCAGAGATAGAAGTCAACAAAAAATGGTGCACTGCACAATAATTATTGCAATCGCGAAATTATGTCGAATTTGTTAGGGTTTTCAGTCAGTTAAGTCAGCCATGTCGTCGGCAACATTTCCACAGCAGCTGTATCGAGCGAGTTTTTCGGCGCGTGCCAGCCCCTGGTCAAGGGCCGCCATGGTCGTCGCCATATCCGTACTGTCATCATTGATCCAAACTCGTATGGCATTTGCATAAACCAGCGCAATGCCTTTTAGGCGCAGCTGCCCCATGAGCCCGGATGCCGATAGGCCAGCCGCCTCAAGCATCAATACCAGAGACCGACGGAACCTGATGAGATGACACAGACCCCCAAGTGGGTCCCGGGCTTCTGCTTTGGCGATGGCAATCAATCCCTGACGATAGGGCAGCAGAGCATCGAAGCGCGACATGATGAGGTCGAACAAGCGATCGCGCGCAATTTCACCAGCGTCGTCCGGAGATAGAGATTGTAGCATTGCCGCATCTATTCGATCCATGAATCCCCTGATGATTGAGGATTTGGACGGATAGATTTGCAGAAGATCACCAAGCCCAAGGCCAGACGTTTCAGCGACCTGGGCCAGCGACAAATCCCGCCACCCCAATGATGCCGCTAGTTCAAGCGCTGTATCCTGAGCTAAAATATGAGGATCAGCGCGCTTTGTCGTTTTCTTTGCCATCGCCCGATTTCCTTACCGTTGGGATATGTATTTTAACAGATATGGGAAACATTGTGAAATTTGCCAATGAGTGTTACGAGGTACGAAGTGTGTTGGAATACAGCGGGTGGAACCTTTACTGTCTTCTGCTCGTGGATGAACAATGAATAATCTGCACCCTGACAAACCGCCTCTCTGGCATTTTTTTATACCAAAACTCTACACCGTATTCCGCGAAGGGTACGGCATTGGTGATCTGCGTCATGATGTCGTAGCGGGGCTAACCGTAGCTATTGTTGCCCTGCCACTGGCTATGGCATTGGCTGTGGCGTCAGGTGTCCCACCAGAGCGTGGGCTTTACACTGCCATTGTTGCCGGTTTTTTGATTTCTTTGTTTGGCGGTTCACGGTTTCAAATTGGCGGGCCAACGGGTGCGTTTGTTGTTGTCGTCTTTAATGTCGTTGAAACATTTGGATATGATGGTCTGGTCCAAGCGACATTGATGGCGGGAGGGATTTTGATTTTCTTCGGATTGGCTCGCTTTGGATCCTATATCAAATATATCCCTTACCCTGTTGTGACGGGTTTCACCTCAGGGATCGCGGTGATTATTTTTTCAAGTCAAATCAAAGAACTATTTGGCCTTGATATTGAAGCCGTACCTTCCGATTTTGTTGACAAATGGGTGCTGTATGTGGAGCGCTTTAATACGATACAATCACAGACTGTTGCGGTGGCGGGACTTAGTCTCGTGTTGATCATAGTGTTGCGACATTTCGCACCAAAAATACCAGCCTTTTTATTTGCGATTATTGCAGGGGCTGGTGCGGTCGGGCTGCTGGGGTTGGAAGTGGACACTATTGCTTCTCGTTTTGGCGGAATTCCTCATACTTTGCCCGCACCCGTTTGGCCAACGCTCTCACTCCCCCGAATGGTCGAGCTGTTACCCAGCGCTTTTACGATTGCTTTTTTGGCTGGTGTTGAATCACTTCTGAGTGCGGTTGTTGCTGATGGAATGACAGGGCGCCGGCACCGTTCCAATTGCGAGTTGGTCGCTCAGGGCATTGGTAATATCGCCTCGGTAACGTTCGGCGGCATCCCTGCCACAGGGGCTATCGCTCGTACGGCAACAAATATACGGTCTGGCGGGCGCTCACCGATTGCTGGTTTGATGCATGCTGTCTTTCTTCTGCTGTTTATACTGTTCCTTGCGCCTCTGGCATCTTTCGTTCCGCTTGCAAGTCTGGGGGCTGTGTTAGTGGTCGTTGCGTGGAACATGAGTGAGATTGATCATTTCAAAAACCTGTTGTTGGCCCCCGCAGGAGATCGGCTTGTTCTGCTAATAACCTTTGGGTTAACTGTCTTTGTAGATTTAACGGTTGCGATTGAAGTTGGTGTTGTTCTCGCAGCTATTTTGTTTATGCACCGCATGGCTGAAGCCGTCGAAGTACAAACAAAAAGCAGTCTGATAGAAGATGATATTGATGACTTAACCGTTCCTTTTCCTGAGCCTTATGCAGGGATGACGGGTCTTCCCGCCAGCATTGAGGTCTATCAGATTAACGGGCCTTTTTTCTTTGGAGCTGCTGCTCGTCTGGGTGAAATTCTGTCCCAAATAAGCATCCCCCCTAAAGTATTTATTTTGCGCATGCGCCATGTATCTATGATTGATGCCACAGGTGCTACTGCGTTGAATGCGTTCATAAACAAATGCAGATCTCAACAGACAACAGTGATCTTATCAAATGTGCAACCGCAATCACGTAAGGTGATAGAACGGATGTGCGAAGCCCAAGGTGAAGGGATCGTTGAACTTAGCAACAATTTTAAAGCAGCTCGCTCGCGGGCATTGGCTTTAGTCGCGGCTGGAGACGCCAACTCATAAGCCATCTGTATTGGGTTATGAGCCTGGCAAAGATTAATATATCCGCTGAAAAATTAGAAAAAGTCGGAGAACTACGCCGTCCAATTGATCCAGATCATCGCAAATTTGAGCTACCCGGAAATATAGTTCAGGCTCGAAGATTTGACTTTGGCTTGGGAAGAGAATGCTGAAAACGCCTGTCCTGAAACAATCGCATATCGACGATTTTGGTCGTGATGGGTTTGTTATTTTACGCAAAGCATTTGACCCCGGTGATGTCTCTCGTATCGAAAATAGCCTTGATGAATTGACGGACCTTCCTGAAACACCCGGAAAACATTGGGTTTACTGGGAGAACAGTCTGAAAACCCCGGGCGACAAAATCGTCAGCCGAGTTGAAAACATATCGCCCTTTGTTACGGGGTTCAGAAACCTCAGTGACACCTTAAGAGCACCGGTTGCCCAACTGCTCGGCGAAGAGGCCGTATTGTTCAAGGAAAAGGTCAATTTCAAATATCCTGGTGCGGATGGGTTTAAGCCCCATCAGGACCAGCAGGCCGGGTGGTGGGAGTATGCGGATTTTTTTATTAGTGTCATGGTCTGTATCGATGAGGCGACAGAAGAAAATGGATGCCTGCAAATGGTCGCCGGGCATCATCAGAACGGGTTGATACGGGAATGGGAGCCATTGACGGATGAAGATACGGCCGAGATGGACTTTGTCTTCGCGCCGAGCCAACCCGGAGATGTGGTGTTTTTCGACTCTTATGCGCCGCACGGATCGGAACCGAACATGAGCGACTCGACCCGTCGCTTGTATTTCGCCACGTTCAATCGGGCATCTGACGGCGACTTTCTCGAACGGTATTATGCCGATAAACGCAAATCCTATCCGCCTGATATCGAACGTCAGGCCGGACAGGAATATATTTTCAAGGTTTAGAAAAAAAGATGCCCCCCCCAGCCTCCCATACCCGTCAGCCGCCGCCGTTGTCTCCTGTCCTGTTGGCGGGGTTTGCCATGCGGCCCCTACCATTGGCGGGGCTGCAACCCTTGCTCAATCTCGCCATGCGGACCATGAAAACGCGTCACCAGGACGTGTTCGAACGTCTGGGGGACCTCGGCGAGCGGGTTTTTTTGATCGATCCAACAGACCTGCCGTTCGCCTTCGAGCTGTGCCCGTCAGCCGACACCCCGACCCTGAAAGCCGTCGAAAAACCAGACCAGTTGGCGGACCACGTCAAGGCGGCGATCCGTGGACCGCTGTTGTCGATGCTGGCCTTGCTGGAAGGCCGTGTTGACGGAGATGCCCTGTTTTTCTCTCGTGAACTGGTGATCGAGGGGGATACTGAAGCCGTTCTGGCCTTGCGCAATGCGGTTGATGGCGCCGAAATTGATATCCTGACCGATGCCCTGTCGCCACTCGGGCCGTTGTCAGATCCGGCCCGGAAAATTGCCGGCCATGGCGTCACCTTGTTTGCCCGGCTGGCCGACGATCTGGAGACACTTGGTCGCTCGGTCCGTGCTCCGGCGGCCCGGCGCTTACAGTCTCAGTCGGCGGACATTCGCGAGCTGAACGAACGGGTCGATGAGGTTACCCGAAAAGTCAGGCGCGCGGTGAAAGCAAAACAATGAGCAAAAAACTTGAACTGGTGTGCCCGGCGGGTAACCCGGCGGCTCTTCGCGCGGCAGTCGAGGCGGGCGCCGACTGCGTCTATCTCGGCTTTCGAGATGAAACCAATGCGCGCAACTTTCCGGGCTTGAACTTCAGCCGCTCCGAACTTCGCCAGGGTGTTGAGTATGCCCACAACAATAACGTCAAGGTGCTGTTGGCAATCAACACTTATCCGACTGCCGGACATCAGGGCCCCTGGCATCAGGCCGTTGATGACGCCGCCGACATTGGTGTCGATGCGGTTATTCTGGCGGATATCGGGCTCATTGATTATGCCATGCGAACCCATCCCCAACTGCGCCGCCATCTGTCCGTGCAGGCCTCGGCATCCAACGTTGAGAGTATCCAGTTTTATGTTGAGGCCTTTGACGTCAAACGCGTCGTGCTGCCGCGGGTTCTTACCCTGCCGGAAATCAGGGCGCTGAACGCGAAGATAGAGGTTGAGACGGAAGTCTTTGCCTTCGGCGGGCTGTGTGTGATGGCCGAAGGGCGCTGTTCGCTGTCATCCTATATCACCGGGGTTTCGCCCAATAAGGAAGGGGTCTGTTCGCCCGCCAGCCATGTGCGTTACGAAGACAAAGACGGCAGACTGTTAAGCAAGTTAGGTGACTTTACCATCAACGCCTTCCCCGACAACGAACCGGCCGGATACCCGACGCTCTGCAAAGGCCGCTTTAAGGCCGATGGCACGACATCTTATCTGTTCGAAGAACCAACATCGCTGAACGTTCTCGACATGCTGCCGGAACTCGCCGAGGCCGGTGTCAGGGCGCTCAAGATCGAAGGCCGTCAACGCGGCAAGGCTTATGTCTCGCAGGTGGTGTCGGCGTTTCGGAAAGCTGTTGATGCCGCGTCGCAAGGCCTGCCGGTCGAATCGGGGGCCTTGATGGAACTCAGTGAAGGCGGACGGGAAACCGCTGGCGCCTATGATAAGGAATGGCGATGACAGATCCCGGCAACAAACTCACCCTGGGCCCGGTGATGTTCAACTGGTCGCCGGAGAAATGGCGTGATTTCTATTTTGCCATTGCCGATGAAGCGCCGGTTGATTCGGTCTGCGTCGGTGAGGTCGTGTGTTCCAAACGTCAACCCTTCTATGATCCGGTGATCGGCGATGTCATCGAGCGGTTGCAGGCCGCGGGTAAGGAAGTCGTGCTCTCGACACTGGCGCTGATTATGTCTGAACGTGAATCCAACATGGTTCGCGATCTGGCGGCGGATGGCGATTTTCTCATCGAAGCCAATGATATTTCTGCGGTCTCGTTGCTGAGCGGTCGGGATCATATGATCGGACCGTTCGTTAACGTCTACAACGAAGGCACGCGCGATTACCTGATTTCAAGAGGTGCCAGACGTATCTGTCTGCCGTTCGAGCTTCCGGCCCCCTCAATCGCCGCCATCGCCGAGGGGTGTGATCAGCGGGCCGAACTGGAGGTTCAGGTGTTTGGGCGTCTGCCACTGGCGATCTCGGCGCGCTGCTATCATGCCCGCTCCTATGAACTGTCGAAAGACAGTTGCCAGTTCGTCTGCGCCGAAGACCCGGACGGCATGGCGGTCGATACGCTGGATGGCACCCCTTTCCTCAACGTTAATGGCACGCAGACCCTGTCACGATCATGCCGGGTACTGGGAAACGAGATGAGTGATCTTCAAGAGATGGGCATCAACCGCTACCGCCTGTCGCCCCTGGACACCGATATGATTGCCATCGCCAAGGGGTTTCGGGCTGTTCTGGAGGGCCAGGAAGACCCGGATAACCTCGAACGTGACCTGCAAACTCTGTTGCCGACAATCAGCTTTTCCAACGGGTTCTTTCATGGTGTCGAAGGCAGTGTTTATCGCGGACGGGGTGAGTAATTCGGGGCGGCTGAGACGTTCCCTGGTCAAAAATTTGTGCAAAGACAATCAATTCACAGTATATTTGATCTATATCAATGATTGAGCAGTGCACGGAATACTAGGTTTTAGATAGTAAGACTTTGAACCGGGAGCGAACGATGATCATCAACAACGAATGGCATACGATTTCTTGCATGGATGTATTCAAAGATTTGCCTCGTGAAACAGTCCTGAAAATACTTGCAGGCGCCAAACCCCGATCATTCGCGAAAAACAGTACCGTCTTTTTACAGGAAGATCCGGCAGACTGGGTGTATCTGGTGTTGGAGGGCTGGGTAAAGACCTTCCGTACGACATTTGATGGTGATGAAGCCGTGCTTGATGTCCTGGGAAAAGGCGACGTCATCGCGTGTTCAGAAATTTTCGGAGATGACGAACACTCGGTCAACTGCGTTACGGTCCTGGATGCCCTGTTGTTGCCGTTATCAATTCAGAAAATACGATCAATCGCCGCTAACAATTCCGACGTTGCCATGGGTTTTCTCTCATATTTATCCCGTCAGGTGCAAAAGTCTGAAGATGATATTGAAAAGTTAAAAACCAGATCAGCTATGGAAGCGGTCGTGGACCTTCTTTTAAATCACTGTAATGAAGTATCTGGGCCATCTTTCTTTTTACTTCCCTACAGCAAATCTTTAATTGCTCAGAAATTGGGATTAAGACCCGAAAGCCTGTCGCGAATTTTCTCCAAACTTAAAAAATATGGTGTCTCGGTGCGCCACGACAACGTGGTCGTCAAGGAAGTCCAGATGTTGATATCCTTGGGCGATCAGGACTATGTCGAGGCCCGGACCGCGTAGTCAAACCCTGTCCTGGAACTTTTTAGGTGGCGTGCCATCACCCTGGAACGTCGCATCCCATGTTTTTGAAATTAGGATAGCACGCACCTACTTGCCGAACCGAGACCCGGCCATCCCTAAAACGGCTCCATGTCTGCAATGAGTGGGTTTTCAGACCCATGAGACAACGCACCTTTTTGGCGGGGTTTGACCCATAACGATCTTCGTGACGCGATACGTGCTCTACGGCTGCTCTAGTTCTACGACATTTCCCTCAGGGTCTCGCACATAAACACATAGAATAGGGGTCTCCGCCGTCCCCAAATTGGTTATCTTACCAAGCGGCGATCCTCCCGCTTTGATGATTGCAGCAAATGTGGCATGGATGTCTTCTACTTCGAAAGATATGTGCCCATAGCCAGGCTGATTTACCGGTGGCGTTGGACGATCTTGAATTTTCTTGTACTGAAAAATCTCTAGGAACGGTCCGTCTACGCCGGGTAGGCCCAGCCATGCCGCATAGATCTCTGTATTGGGGACTCCATTTCCCTGAGATATTCGCTCGCCAGACATGTTCCTACGTTCAACAATGTCCTGACAGCCGAAGACCGCTTTGTAAAAATCCGCAAGGCGATCAGTATTGCGGGCAACCATGCTTACGTGGCCGAATTTCATGTATTATTTCTCCAACGCTGGACAATAATTTTCGTTAAGAATAATTGCGTATGGGCCGGGCGTGAACAAGATAGATCGCTGGAATTTGGCTCAGCCTGCGTCTTGACGTCCGGAGTTTGACTATCAATTGCCGCGCTGATGGCCACTTCTTAACGACTGAGGTTGTCGTGTGACCAGACAACATACAGCGGAAAAACCGACGTTTTGTGCTAACCCGCCAATTCCTTCGAGCGCGCTGTCGCGGCGGCGATGGCTTTGGTCATCAGCGGTTGCCAACCGTCATCAGCCATCAGCACACGAAGGGCTTCGGCGGTGGTGCCGCCGGGGCTGGTGACGTTGACGCGCAGGGTTTCCGGCTCGTCATCTGACTGGTGCATCAATTCACCGGCGCCGGATACAGTGACCCGCGCCAGGCGCTTTGCCAGAGCGTCAGGCAAACCCGCGTCTTGTCCGGCCTTCGCCATAACTTCGGCCAGCAGGAAGACATAGGCCGGGCCGCCGCCGGACAGTGCTGTGACCGCATCAATCAGGCCCTCGTCCTCAACCCATTCAACGTCACCGACGGCTTTCAGCAGTTCATCGCAAAATTGACGTTGCCCATTTGTCACCTGTGCATTGGGACAGGCGACGGTGATGCCGCGCCGTACGGCAGCGGGGGTGTTGGGCATGGCGCGAACGATGGCGGCACTGTCGCCGACGATGGTTTCGAAATAACCGATGGTCTTGCCTGCGGCAATGGATAGAAACACCGTACTTGGGGACGTAAAGCGGGCGTAATCAGGCGCCGCGACATCCATCATCTGTGGTTTGACGGCAAAAATCACCACGTCGGGCGACAGGTCAGCGGGCAAATCATTGGTGCTGGTTCTGGCATTAATGCCATAGCGTTTTTGCAGTTCCGCCACCATATCGGCGTTGGGCTCAACGGCGTAAACATCAGTTGGAGATACGCCGCGCTCCAGCCAACCTTCAAGCATGGCACTGCCCATCTTGCCGCATCCGGCCAGCAGGATTGTGCTGTTCACGGGAGTTTACGCCTCGCCAACCGTATCGATCATGGCCGACGAAATCGCCTCATCAGCATCCTTGCCGCCCCAGATAACATACTGGAAGGCCGGGTAAAAACGCTCGCATTCAATAATCGCCGTTTCCACCAGATCTTCCATCTGTTCAATCGCCGGTCCTCGGGCGCTGCGAAGCGGCAGGGCGTGGCGGAACATGGGTAGGCCTTCGCTTTCCCATATGCTGAAATGACCGAGCCACAGTCGGTCATTGACCTTGGCCAGTAATTCGTAGACACGCGGTTTTTGATCATCGGCGACCCGCATGTCGAATGCACAGGTGAAATGCAGGGCTTCCATTTCCTCATTCCAGGCGAAATAGAGGCTATAATCGCACCAGGTTCCCGGCACCTGAACGGCCATTTCCTGATCGCTGCGACGATCAAACATCCATTCGTTGACTTCAACCATCTGCTCGACAATGTCGAGAGGGTTTTCAGCGCGATTGTCTTGTGTGGAATCCAGGTTTTGCATGATCAGCTTCCCCTTGTGGCCTCCCGCGGTGGTGATCCAAGTGGGGACCGGTTCCGTTAATATCACAATATTTCTACAAACCACTACATTTAGCGGTATATTCAAAATATTGTGTGCCGGGTTTTCAGTCACCACTAGGTATAGCCTGCCTGAACCGAGTCACGGGTTCAAGGAAGAAGTGAATCATCACAAAAGTTTTTTGTGGATAAACCGGAGTCTCGGTCGGGCCAAATCGTTCCGAGTTGCAACCGGAGGCCCGGATATTGCCCGTCACCGTCGATGCGCAAAAATGATCGAAATCAAGGCCAGAACACCACTCTGTCGATAAGCTGGGTTGAAATGATATGGAGAAGGGGCGTGGGGCGTCGGATTCGATACGGTGATTTCACTCGTGAACTTTCCCATGAGCAGGTGTCGATCAGCTATGGCGACCTGACACCTGCCGCGCAGTATGACGATGCCGGGAACCTGATCCCCTATCGTCCGGAAAACCTGCGTCTGACCCCGACCAATGTCCATCGCCTGTTGGCACCCTACGTCAGTGTACGACTGGCCGATCAGGTCCGGGCCGTGGTGCCATTGGCGGCCTATCTGGTGTTGTTTCAGTTGCTGATCCTCAGGCAGGTGGTTGCCGAGTCGTGGGTGATTACCGGCGGGTTGTTCGCCGTCATTATTGGTCTGATGCTGTTCATGGAAGGGCTTAAGCTCGGATTGATGCCGTTCGGCGAAGAGATCGGCAACAAGTTACCAAAACGGGTGACCCTGCCCGTCGTCCTTAGCGTGACGTTCCTGCTGGGGATTGGCGTGACCTTCGCCGAACCGGCGATCGGTGCCCTGAAGGCCGTCGGCGTGATCGTTGATCCGGCCCGGGCACCCTATCTTTGGGCCTTGCTGAATCAGTGGGCGGGGGTGCTGGTGCTGGTGGTTGGCATGGGCGTCGGGCTTGCCGCCGTGCTCGGGACCATCCGGTTTCTCAATGGCTGGAGCCTCAAACCCTTCATTTACCTAACCGTGACCCCGCTGCTCGGCCTGACGTTGTGGGCCATGAACGACCCTGAGTTGGCCAAGATACTCGGGCTCGCCTGGGATTGCGGAGCCGTGACCACCGGGCCGGTGACCGTGCCACTGGTGTTAAGTCTGGGGATTGGTATCGCGTCTGCGGGTGGCAGTGGAAAGTCGTCGCTTTCGGGGTTCGGGATCGTCACCCTGGCCTCTCTGTTCCCGGTCCTCGGTGTCATGATTTTATCTTTTTACGTCGCCGCGACGGTCACACCTGAAGCCATCCTGGTGGCGGCCACAGCAGTGACGACTGACGGTACTGGTGCGTGGCACGAAACCTCACCGTTTGCTGAGGTCGTTGGCGGCATTCGGGCGATCGTGCCGCTGGTTCTGTTCCTGTTGCTGATCCTCAAGGTCGTCTTGCGCGAAAAAATACACGAAGCCGGAATTGTCGCTTACGGGTTGGTCCTCTGTGTGCTCGGTATGATCGTCTTCAATCTGGGTTTAAGTTACGGTCTGTCCAAGTTGGGCGGGCAATCGGGAGGCATCATTCCCGCTGCATTCACCCGGCTGGAACACATCGAAGACTCTCCCCTATATCTCTATGAGGTGGGTATCGGCATCGCCCTGTTTTTTGCCTGGGCATTGGGTTTTGGCGCGACCCTGGCCGAACCGGCGTTGAATGCCTTAGGCATTACGGTCGAGAACCTGACGAACGGCGTGTTCAAAAAACGCATGTTGTTGTACGCAGTTTCAATCGGCGTCGGTGTCGGCATTGCCGTTGGCGTGCTCAAGATCATTCATGATCTGCCCATTGGCTGGTTGTTGATCCCGGGATATCTTGCCGCCCTGATCATGACCTATCTGGCATCGGAGGAATTCGTCAACGTCGCCTGGGACAGTGCCGGCGTGACCACTGGCCCGATTACCGTGCCGCTGGTGTTGGCCATGGGTCTCGGATTTGGCGATGCGGTTAATGCGGTTGAGGGATTCGGTATTCTGTCGATGGCTTCGATTGGTCCGATCCTTAGTGTGCTGGCCACTGGGGTCTGGGTTCAGGCCAGGGTTCGTCGTAAGCGCGCTGCCGATGCCAAGGCAGAAGCAGAACTGGAGGCAGCATGAGCAAACGAGAGATCGTTGTCCTGACGGACGTATCCCTGATCACCTGCGTCGTGCAGCGGGGCATAGCAGACAAGATCATTCAGGCAGCGCGATCGGCCGGGTCCCAGGGGGCGACGGTCAATTTCGCCAAGGGTATGGGAATTCGCGAACGCCTCGGAATTTTGGGGGTCGCCGTCGACGTGGAAAAAGAAGTCATTCACGTTGTCGTTTCCAGTGAACAGCAGGAACGGGTATTCGAGCAGATGTATCTGGCCGGAGAACTGGATACGCCCGGCATGGGGATCATGTACATCACACCGCTGGAAAAGGCGGCGACGTATGTGCCCGATGAAGTGCTCAACAAACTGGCGTCGAAAGTTACGGTGGAATAGGCGCATGTCACTGAAGACCGAAGGCCCATCAAAGCTGATTGTCTGTATTCTGCCGCAAGGCAATGGCATCGTATTGGTCGACCGCCTGTCTCAGGAAATGGCAATCAACTCGGCGAACGTCTCGACCGGTCGTGGCCGGGGGGCTGGGCCTGTCGGCAGTATCGGCGCCTGGGACGAAGTCGACACGCTGGCGGTCACCGTCCCGGCCAACCGGGCCGAGGAGATTTTTGCCTTTATTTATGAGGCGGCCGAAGTCGGTCGTCCCCGTGGCGGCATCATGTACCAGCACGCCGTCGCCTCGGTAACGACTTTCACCTTGCCGGAGATCGATCCAGACCAATCCACCTGACCGGGAGCGAACTGGAGGCCGGTTCTCGGTCGTCGACACATCGATTTTTAGCTGGAGGCTTTTTTTACGCGCGGTTTTGCGGCGGGTTTTGCTGCAGGCTTTCTGGCTGATGGTGCCGCCGTCTTGGCAAGAGCCGCTTCCAGTTTGGCGACGCGCTTTTCAAGAATTTCCTGTTCCGTGCGGGCTTTTGCGGCCATCGCCTTGACCGCATCAAACTCGTCTCTGGGCACCAGGTCCATATCGGACAGCAAACGGTCCAATTGCTGGCGGACGACGGCTTCGACCTCGCCCTTGACGCCACTCAATGTTGAAACGGCGCTGTTGGCGACTTTCGCAATGTCGTCCAGAAAGCGGTTTGATGTCTGCATGGTCTATCCTTTCGCGATTCGATACCCATATTATGATCACCCGCGGCGCTTCGGGCAAGCCTAGGGCGATCCTTTGGCGTCTCTTGCCTGCGTAGCTGTGAGTGCCTATAAGAACGGAAGACTCAGGAAAGGTTTTTCATGTACATCGTCACCGGTGGTGCCGGATTTATCGGATCAAATATTGTCGCGGCGCTTGAAGATCAGGGCCTTGGGCCGATTGTCGTTGTCGACCGACTGCGCGATGGTGACAAGTGGCGCAATATCGCCAAACGCAACCTGTTTGATATCGTCGATCCGGACGGACTGGATGTGTTTCTTGCGGAACATGCCAACGCCGTTGAAGCGGTTATCCACATGGGGGCTATTTCAGCGACGACCGAACGCGATGCGGACAAGATCCTCAAAAATAACTTCCAGCTGTCGATGAAGTTGTGGCATTGGTGCACAAGCCACGAAACCCGATATATTTACGCCTCTTCCGCAGCCACGTATGGGGACGGAAATCAGGGGTTCGAAGACGACAGCGCGTCGGCGTTCCTCGACAACTTGCGTCCCATGAACGCCTACGGCTGGAGCAAACACCTGTTTGATCGTCGCGTCACCAATATGCTCGAGAACGGCGCACCGCGGCCTCCGCAGTGGGCCGGATTGAAGTTCTTTAATGTCTATGGTCCCAACGAATATCACAAAGGGCGGATGGCCAGTGTGGTGTCTCAGGTTTACCCGGTGGCCAAGGCGGGCGAAACCTGCCGCCTGTTCAAGTCACACCACCCGGATTACGAAGACGGCGGGCAGTTGCGCGACTTTATCTGGGTCGGTGACTGTATCGATATCATCCTTTGGCTGCTGGCCAATCCCGGCGTCAACGGGCTCTACAACTGCGGCACCGGTCAGGCGCGAAGTTTCGCTGATCTTGCCCGCGCCGTTTACGTGTCTTTGGAGAAAGATCCCGAGATCGACTTCATTGATACACCCGAAGACATTCGCGACAAATATCAGTATTTCACCGAAGCGCCGATGGCCCGGTTGCGGGCTCAGGGATACGACAAATCAATGACCGATCTGGAAGACGGGATCACGACCTATGTGACCCAGTATCTGGACCAGAGCGATCCGTACCGCTGATCATGCTGGCTGCCATTCCCTATCCGCAGATCGACCCCATCATCTTTGAGATCGGCCCCATCGCGATCCGCTGGTATGCGCTCGCCTATATCGCGGGACTGGTCTTGGGCATTTGGCATCTGCGCCGCCTGTCACTGACGAAACCGGTCTTTATGAAGGCGGATGATGCGGATGAATTTCTGACCTGGGCGACGCTTGGCGTCATTCTGGGGGGGCGGTTGGGCTATATTCTGTTCTACAAATTCGGCTTCTATCTCGAAAACCCTCAATACATGTTGTACGTCTGGCAGGGCGGCATGTCCTTTCACGGTGGGTTTCTTGGCGTTGTTGTCGCCGGTATTCTGTTCACCAGAAAACGCGGCATAGACCCGCTGCGGTTTGCCGATGCATTGGCCTGCGCTGCGCCGATTGGGCTGTTTTTCGGTCGCATCGCCAACTTCATCAATGCTGAACTGGTCGGTCGGGCGAGCGACGTGCCGTGGGCCATGGTGTTTCCGGGTGCCGGTCCCGAGCCGCGCCATCCGAGCCAGCTCTATGAAGCCGCCCTCGAGGGTGTCGTGTTGTTTATTATCGTCAATCTGTTGTGGCGCAATGCGACGTTCCGCAGCCGCCCCGGTGCGGCAACCGGGGTTTTTATTGCAGGTTATGCGATCGCCCGATCTATTGTTGAGTTGTTCCGCCAACCCGATGCCCACCTCGGGTTTTTGGTGTTCGGCTCAACCATGGGGCAGTTGCTGTCCGTGCCGATGTTCCTTGTTGGGGCCTATTTGATTTTCCGCCCCAAACCGGCGAAGTAGGGGACAATGAGCGACCTGCTTGATCATCTCTGCCGTCGCATATCCCTGGAAGGGCCGCTGACGGTTGCTCAGTATATGGAAGAGTGTCTGGCCAATCCCAAATATGGCTACTACATGGGCCGAGACCCGTTTGGGCGCGGGGGAGACTTCATCACGGCCCCGGAAATTTCACAGATGTTCGGCGAACTTATCGGCTTGTGGTGCGGGATCGAGTGGATGATGCTGGGCCAGCCCGAGCAGGTTCACCTCGTCGAACTAGGACCCGGTCGGGGCACGCTGATGGCCGATGTGATGCGGGTTGCCAAAGGGGTGACCGGGTTCACCGATGCCATCGACCTGCATTTTGTCGAAACCAGCCCTGTCCTGCGCGACCATCAAGGCCGGCAGTTGGCTGATTTCAATCCTTCGTGGCACGATCATCTGGGCGACATTCCGGAGGGACCGGCATTGATTATTGCCAACGAGTTTTTCGATGCGCTGCCGATCCGCCAGTTCCAGAAAATTCCAGATGGCTGGTGCGAACGTCTGGTCGGGATCGATGAAGATGCTGACAGCCCGGCTTTGCGCCTCGGCTGGTCGGCGCCGCAACTGGTTCATCCGTTGGTGCCTCGGCAACTGGCGAGTGCCGATGTCGACAGCGTTGTCGAAGTTTCCCCAGCGTCTCTCAATTATATGAGAGCCCTGGCCGAGCGATTGTCGGAACAGCAGGGTGCGGCGTTGATTATTGATTACGGGCACTCCAAACGCGGTGTCGGCGAAACCCTCCAAGCCGTGAAAGATCATCAGTTCGCAAACGTCCTGGCGGAGCCGGGCGAGGTCGATTTGACGGCGCATGTGGACTTTGAAGCCTTGGTCGATGTTGCCATCGAGAGCGGTGCACAGGCGTTCGGTCCGTTGGCGCAGGGCGCATTCCTGAAAACACTCGGCATCGAAGATCGCGCCGACCGCCTGACCGCAAATGCCTCGCCGGACCAGGCCGAACAGGTGCGGTCCGGCATGGAACGTCTGGTCGGTGCAACGGCAATGGGTGAATTGTTCAAAGTCATCGCCGTCACCTGTGCCGACTTGGAGCCACCCGTTGGGTTTCAGGAGGGGGTGGAATGATCACATCCCGGACGTTTAACGATCTGACCACTGCAGGACATGGCATCAAGCACGGGTTTTTCACCCGCCAGGGCGGTGTTAGCGGCGGGGTTCTGTCATCGCTGAACTGCGGATACGGCTCTAACGATAGTTCTGAAAATGTTACCGAAAACCGCAACCGGGCGATGGCGAACATCGCCTGCACGGCAGATCACCTGAACACGGTGTATCAGGTTCATTCGCCGGATGTTGCTGTTGCCGATGGGCCTTGGACTCTGGATGACCGTCCGAAGGCGGATGCCATCGTTACCCGACAGAACGATTTGGCCATCGGAATTCTAACGGCGGACTGCACACCGGTCCTGTTCGCAGACCCCGAAAACGGCGTCATCGGTGCGGCCCACGCGGGATGGAGGGGAGCCCTAGGTGGTGTCCTCGCAAATTGCGTTCAGGTGATGGTGGAACAGGGGGCAGAGCGAAACCGGATTTCGGCCGCAATCGGCCCCTGTATTCACCAGCAATCCTATGAGGTCGGACCAGAGTTTCACCAATCCTTTGTTGCAGCGATGGCCTCAAACGAGCAATTTTTTGTGCCCTCCAAACGCGAACAGCACTTTCAGTTCGATCTACCGGGGTATGTCAGATCGCAGTTGGATAAACTGGATCTGCACCAAATCGACGATGTCGGCGTTGATACTTATTGTGATGAAGAGCGGTTTTTCAGTTATCGTCGGACGACGCATCAAAACGAGACCGATTACGGTCGGGGTTTGTCGGCCATAGTTTTGAACGGATGAAGATCTGATGGCATTGCATTTTTCAGAAAGCGAACTGGCGGCGCGGCGCAATCGGGTTTGTGCGTTGATGAAACGCGACGGCCTCGACGGGATGCTGATCTTCCGTCAGGAGAGCATGTATTACCTGACCGGCTACGACACCTTTGGGTATGTTTTTTTCCAGTGTCTGTATTTGTCGGCAGATGGCGCGATGACGTTGCTGACCCGCTCGGCGGATCGTCTGCAGGCTAACCTGACATCAGTCATCGAAGATGTGCGCATCTGGGTCGATGGACCAACCGCCTCTCCGGCGTCTGAGCTTAAAGATATTCTGCATGAGCATGGAGCCCGCGGGCAGCGTCTGGGTGTTGAGTGGGAGGCCTATGGCCTGACGGCCCGCAATGGTCAACGCTTGAGCACCGCCTTGGACGGGTTCTGTGCACTGGAAGATGCTTCCGAACTGATCAGCACCATCAGGGTGATTAAAAGTCCGGCTGAAATCGAATATGCACGTCGTGCCGGAGAATTAACTGACGATGCCTATGCGGCGGCCGTCGACCTAACGGCCCCCGGCGCCTTTGAAGGGGAAATCCTGGGCGCCATGCAAGGCGCAATTTTTGATGGTGGTGGCGACTATTCTGGAAATGAATTTATCATCGGCTCAGGGGAAAACGCTCTGCTGTGCCGTTATGCGACAGGTCGCCGGACGCTGGATGATCAGGACCAGCTGACGCTCGAATGGGCTGGGGTGTATCGCCACTATCACACGGCGATGATGCGCACATTTATCGTCGGTAAACCGGATCCCAGACATATCAGTATGCATGCTGCCGCCTTTGATGCGTTGGAAGCGGTGAAAGAAAGCGTGTCTCCGGGCAAAACATTTGGGGACGCCTTTCAGGCGCATTGCCGTGTCCTGGATGGGGCCGGGATGGCAACGAGCCGTCTGAACGCATGTGGTTATTCTCTGGGGACAACGTTTGCGCCCAACTGGATGGATTGGCCCATGCTGTATGCCGATAATCCGGTGGTTTTTGAGCCCGGCATGGTGATCTTCTGCCATATGATCATTTTCGATGCCGACGCAGGGCTGGCTGCGACTTTGGGAGAGACGGTTCTGGTCACCCCGAGCGGACATGAAAGATTGTCAAATGCTCCGCTGTCTCTGGTCGTCAAGTAATACCATGGGTCACTATCACGGTACCTTGGAATAACCATGCCGCATTTGGCTATATTTTTTCTGTTGATGATTCTGGGTCTGATGGCAACCTGTGTGGTAATCTGAACCATGGTTCAAGTCTTGTTGGCACGAGGCGCGAGTTTGGTTCTGGTGGTCATGCTGATGGTCGCCTGTGGACCCTTGCCCCGTCCTTTCCAACCCAGTTCAAAAACCGTTCCCAATCCACTAATCGAGCAGGGCGTGCCCGCCGATGTTGCGGTTAATCCCGTGCAGGGCACGTCTGTTCCCATGGCGAAACTGTTAGCGGAATCGGTGGCCAACGAAATTGCCCGCTATGACATCGTCTCCTATACGAATGACCGTGGGACCAGCCGTTTTGTTCTTGATGGAGACGTCATTGATCATCCGGGGTCGAGGGCGGGGACATCAGAACGCCAAATCCGCTGGATTCTGAAGACCCGCAAAGGCGTCACGGCTGGCGAACATGTGGAGCCCATATCCGCCAGTTCCTTCGACTGGGACTACGGTTCACCCAAAATAATTCGCGACGTAGGTATCAAGACGGCGAAGGCCGTTGCCCGGCTTGTGCTAGGGCGTACAGCAGCTCTTGTCGATGAGCAGCAGACCCGCAAAGGAATTTGGATCAAACCGATTACTGATGCCCCCGGGGATGGTAATTTTTCTTTGACCCGGGCAATAGCGTTCGCATTGGGGGATTCAGGTCTGAGTGTCTCGCGGACACCCGAGCTTGCCGAGTATGTTCTGAAAGCCCGTGTGCGGGTCGATTCGCCCGAATCGGGGATGCAGAAGGTTGAAATTATATGGATCATCGGCGACCCGGCAGGTAAGGAGATTGGACGCGCCCGCCAGCGCAACCGGGTGGCGGACGGTACCTTCGATGGGCGCTGGGGCCAGTCGGCGGTAATGATCTCTTTGGCGGCTGTCGGCGCCATCAGAAACATTTTGGTCAAGAACGCCAGTCAGGCCATAACTCCCGGAAAACCGCCGCTAACGTTAATTTATCCCGAACCTGAAAAAGGTCAGGATCCAGTCATTCCCCCACCTACACTTGTGCCCAATTGAAACCACTTTTAGCGTTGAGTTCTCCGTATGATACCGTCTGCCAGATTGGGGCGGTTGGTCTTCTTTGCCCAAATGTCGCCCCTTTTTCGTGAATAGTTGACGACATGCTGATACAGTTTAAACGAGTCTATAACAGGTGTGTCTGTTTGAATAACCGATGCGGGGGACCATTGGATGGGGCCGTGCCGGTTGTCGTGGGCGTCGGATCGGAATTGGGTTTATGCGGCTAATTAAAAGCGTCGCGCAATTGCTTCTACCGTTGGGGTTGCTGTTGTTCGGCTGTACCGCAAATGTCGCCCCGCCCCCGCAGGTGAGCGGCTATCGAACGCACGCGCCTTTGGCAGATACGACAAATATTATTTTTGTCCTTCCGGTCTCCGGCATAGAAGGAACTGCAAGGCTGGTTCTTGCTGATGCCCTCGCCGCATCATTGCGCGATGCCGCTCGTCCTGCCGTCATATCTGAAATTCCCAACACCCAAGGACCAACTATATACGGAAATATCTCGGAAATTCGCCGCCGTGGCACCATCGCCTGGGCGACTGCAAACTGGGAGCTGCGGACACCCACCGGGGAAACCGTTGCCCATGTCAGCCATGAAGTTGTTGTCGACGGCCTTTTATGGGCTGCCGCGGGTGTCGAGGCCGTCAACCTGATTATTGCCGAAGCCGAGCCACTTATTATAGGCATGGTGGCCGATCACGTGGGACCTTTGACATCGACGCAGGATGTTGCCATGCCACCAATGGAACGGATGCCAGTCGTCAGCGGATCATCGCAGTCCGTGGAACAGGTCGGGCAGATGCCACCATCCACGGTTCCGGGGGTTCGGACCACTTTACGGCGTCCTGCCCGGGCTGCCTCAGCAACGCCGGAAAACGGTGCCATGTCTCCGGCTGATATGGCTAATGTGGCGGACACCGCTGAAATGGACACACTGTTGCCGCCTGGCCTGAATTCCCTGACGGAAGAGGACATGGCTGTACACCCGACCGAACCTTCGGCGATCCAACCCAAACCAAGAGCGCCGGTCCGGTTGATTCCCAGAGGTGATGCAAAGATATTAGAAGATGCCGAAGAGGTTGCCATTGAAGAAGTTCCTCGTTTCGACGGCATAGCGAACGACAACGCTCCCGCCATCGAGGATATTCAGGCCAAAGCGTTAACCGACGGGCTGCTCGAAATGGCTGATCTTCCCAAGGAAGACCTTGTTCCTGATAACACCAAACTGAAACCTTTGGTCTGGAAGAACCCTTCGTTTCTGGTGCGGATTGTGTCGGGGGCCCCGGGCGATGGCAATGAGAGCCTGACCAGTTCCCTGAAAGCCGCCCTGCGCGACAAGGATATGACGGTGACGGAAGACCCCAGGCAGGCTGAATATGAAATCAAGGGACGTGTTGTCGTCGGGCCACCGGTTAACGGTCGGCAACAGGCTCGGATTGTTTGGCGGGTAAATACCGTCGGAGGCGAGGAGGTGGGGCAGGCGGTTCAGGAGAACACGGTAATCTCCGGTAGTCTTGAGGGAGAATGGGGGCGAGTGGCAAGATTTGTTTCGGATGCAGCCGTAAATGGCATCCAGGAATTGTTTGACGATAAAGGACGGCAGCGCTCCCGAAGTCAGGCAGCGCCTAAGTTCCCAGATGTTCCTTCCTTGCCACAAGTTCCTGGTCGGGCGCCGCCCCCTGTTCAATAGAGAGTTACATGAATGCATTTACAGGCTCCGGGGACACTGCTAGATTTTGCCGCATCTCATCCGGCGTAAGGCCCCTTTCACGGATGGTTCTGGGGATGTTTAAAGCGAATATGAGGGGCGAAGGTATCAATCGGGGTATACCGAGTCGATGAAAATCATTGCGTGTAACAGTAACCGTCCGCTTGCTGAAGCCATTTCTGCTTATGTTAATCTGCCACTCACTAAAGCCAGCGTGCGACGTTTTTCCGATATGGAAATTTTTGTCGAGATTGAGGAAAACGTGCGTGGCGAAGATGTGTTTATCATCCAGTCTACATCCTATCCGGCAAATGATAACTTGATGGAACTTCTGGTCACCTGCGACGCTCTTCGGCGCGGGTCAGCTCAAAGAATTACCGCAGTTATCCCGTATTTCGGATATGCCCGCCAGGACCGGAAATCCGGGCCCCGCACGCCGATCTCGGCGAAACTGGTGGCCAACCTGATCACCGAGGCCGGGGCTGACCGGGTCCTAACTCTTGATCTGCATGCCGGGCAAATTCAGGGTTTCTTCGATATCCCAACGGACAACCTGTACGCCGCACCCGTCATGCGTCGCGATATCGAAGAGCGTTATGACGGCCAGGAACTGGTGATCGTGTCACCTGATGTTGGTGGCGTGGTTCGGGCGCGGGGGCTGGCCAAACGCCTCGGTGCCGATCTTGCCATTATCGACAAACGTCGCGAAAAAGCCGGCGTATCGGAAGTCATGAACATCATCGGCAACGTCGAAGGCCGGGCGTCTATTCTGGTCGATGATATCGTCGATTCAGCGGGTACCTTGTGCAATGCCGCCGTCGCCCTCAGTGAGGCTGGGGCCATATCTGTGTCAGCCTACGTGACACACGGTGTGCTGTCCGGTGGCGCCGTTGCTCGCGTCAGTGCATCACCGCTTGATCGGTTGGTCACCACCGACAGCATTCAGGCGACGGAAGCCATGAGGGTGTCGCACAATATGGAACAGCTGACCATCGCACCGCTAATCGCCGAAGCTATGAAGCGCATCAGCGAAGAAAGTTCGGTCTCGACTCTGTTTGATTGAGTTCAGCCCGGACAGCCAGCCGTAGGTACCTTGCCATCCAACAGGGTTTTTATATCGAAGGTGACGTCGTTGGTGTCGCTTTGCCAACCGACGTCGATAGAGGTGGCATCTATAACATTGTAGTCACCGGTTGCGTTCAGCCGCCAGAAATTCGGTGCCGCCGGGCCGCCAAAACTCTTGTCCAGGCAATAAGGGTCCGTGTCGCCATGGATATAGAGCATGGCTTTGCCCCAGTCAGCCGCGATCTTCCTCAGTTTTTTCGTTATATATTTGAAACCGTCACACTTCCCTTTGTCGAATTTGCAATCGCCCTTGCCTATTTCATCGGTCAGATCGGCGTGGCTGATGACGATGATCGCTCTGGCTTGTTCATCGTGGGCGCGGCGTAAACCTGCTTTTAGCCACGCAGAATTCGCATAATCTCGCACCTGAACCAGCGTGCGGGTGAGCTTTTTATTATCCAATTGTATCTCGTCACGCCCATTGTTGCTGCCGACTATATGGAGCGTCATGAAAACAATCCTCCCCGACGACCAGATGGCGTTTTCAGGGAATAGAGGTTGGTGGGCTAGTTTTGGGAGAGCCGTTTTTTGTGAGGTGAACTGCTTTTTCAGTGTTTCACGCAGGCGCTCCAGCATGAACAGCTCTGATAACGGTGATCCGGTGGATCCGCGATCACAGTCCGTCCAGTCATTGTCACCAGGCGTGTAGATAACTTTGCGATGCAGAGAAAAAATCTGATCAAGAGCGGTCTTCATCAATTTGGGAGAACAACGCGCCTTGCCCTTCTTGAAATCACCGTAGTGGGCAACAAATGAAACCTTGGTCTGGGGTATGGCTTTGGCGATCCTCTCGAACTGTTCGTCTTGCTCTTCGCCATAGGGCAGGTCACCGAGCGCGATGAACCTCACAGAATCAGCCGACGCGGCAGACAGAGAGAACACAACTGCAAGAAGGGTTAGTGAACCCGAAATGAGGAGCCTTGAAACCAAACGATTCCATATGCGGAGATCACTGGACACCATCTTCATTTCGATCCGCAAACCGCTCCCCCTATCCTTCCCGACATTACCTCATTGGAAATTATTTCAAAAATCGCGAGAGATTGCCATTGGAAAACCATAATTGCCAGATATGCAGGAGGCTTCATGGCGTTTGTTCAAACTCTGTCTACAATTAGGATTTGGTCGCGAACGTCGCGAAATGTGGTGATTTGTAGTGAAATGTAGGGTTTTCGGGGCCTTCCGGTTTGTATGGTATGGCTGCCAAGTCGATGAAGTGTTAATTCCTGGTCAACTCCCTGATTGACCCGTCCCGCGAAGCCGAGTATGTATGCGCCGCGCCCGATTTGGGCACTATGCGGCCCCAGCACCCCTGGAGGCAGGCCGAAACTTTTATTTAGGAGAATTCAGATGGCAGATGTCATTTCCCTCGCTGTTGAAGAGCGAGAACGGGCAGGTAAGGGGGCAGCCCGTGCGACCCGCAGAGCAGGTCGTATCCCCGCCGTAATCTATGGTAACAAACAGGATCCGGTTCTGATTTCAGTTGATCCTCAGGACCTGTCCCGCCAGCTACGTGAAGGCAATTTCTTTTCAAATGTTTACGAAATTGATGCCGAGGGCGAAAAACATCGCGTTCTGGCCCGTGACCTTCAGTTGGATCCGGTGACGGATCGTCCATTGCATGTCGACTTCATGCGGTTCAGCAAGAAAACGCGTCTGGTTATGGAAATTAATGTCAACTTCATCAATGAAGAAGAATCCCCAGGCCTACGCCAGGGTGGCGTTCTCAACGTTGTCCGTCACAGCATCGAAATGCGTTGTAATCCGATTAGTATTCCGGAAAGCATCGAGGTCGATCTGGAAGGTCTTGAAGTCGGTGACAGTATTCACATCAGTGCCATTACCCTTCCCGATGACGTGGAGCTGACGATTACTGATCGTGACTTCACCATCGCCACAATCGCCGCACCGACGGTCGTCGAAGAAGTTGAAGAAGGCGAAGAAGGCGAAGAAGGCGCTGAAGGTGTTGAGGGCGAAGCCGCAGAAGGCGCCGCCGACGAAGGCGATTCGGAAGACTAATATTCCTGTCGTTGAACCTTCTTACGTTTAAGGAGAGCAATTGTGCTTTTGTTGGTCGGCCTCGGCAACCCAGGATCGGGATACGCCAGGAACCGGCACAACATCGGTTTCATGGCGGCGGACGAGATCGTCCGCCGCCATTCCTTTGCGCCGTTCCGAACAAAATTTCAGGGCGAGCTGACAGAAGGCAAGATCGGCACTGAAAAGGTTCTGGTCCTGAAACCCCTGACCTATATGAACGATTCCGGTCGGTCCGTTCAGGCCGCCATGAGTTTCTATAAGATCAAACCCGAGGACATTATCGTTTTACACGATGAGCTTGATCTGGTGGCCGGAAAAATCCGGATTAAACGTGGCGGAGGGCATGGTGGACACAATGGATTGCGATCCATCGACGCCCATATCGGACCAAACTTTGGCCGGGTCCGTATGGGCATTGGTCATCCGGGCGATAAGGGCAAGGTTGTTGGCCATGTCCTGAAAGACTTCGCCAAATCCGATCAGGACTGGCTGGATAAACTGATGCCAGTCATCGCGGACGAAATCGGCTGCCTGGTCAAAGGTGACGATCCCGGCTTTATGAACCGGGTCGCACTGGTGATGAACCCACCTCGGCCGAAACCAGAGCAAAAATCTGAGCCGATAGAAAATAACAAGGAAACTGAATAATGGGTTTTAACTGCGGTATCGTCGGCTTGCCGAACGTTGGGAAATCAACACTGTTTAACGCCCTGACGGCGACGGCCAGCGCCGAAGCGGCGAATTTCCCGTTTTGCACGATCGAGCCTAATACGGGTCGCGTCGCCGTGCCCGATGAACGCCTCGATGTCATTTGCGCTATTACCAAGTCGGCAAAGATCATACCGACCCAGCTTGAATTTGTTGATATCGCCGGTCTTGTTCGTGGTGCCAGCAAGGGAGAAGGGCTGGGCAACCAGTTTCTCGCCAACATCCGCGAAGTTGACGCCATCATCCACGTGCTGCGCTGTTTTGAAGATGACAACGTCACTCATGTGGAAGGTGGCATTGACCCGATCCGTGATGCTGAAACGGTTGAGACCGAACTGATGCTGGCTGATCTAGACAGCCTGGAAAAGCGGATTACGCCGCTGGAGAAAAAAGCGCGCGGCGGTGACAAGGACGCCAAGATTGGGTTGGTTCTGGTCGAACGGGCCCTGGAAAGTTTACGTGACGGCGTGCCGGCCCGAAAGATTAGCGTTACTGATGATGAGGCAAAGGCCTTTCGCATGCTTCAGCTGTTGAGTGCCAAACCCGTTCTTTATGTCTGCAATGTTGATGAAGATTCGGCTGCCGATGGTAACGATTTTTCGACCAAGGTCGAGGAGATGGCGGTCCAGCAGGGTGCCGAAAGTGTGGTCATTTCGGCGCAGATCGAAGAAGAGGTGTCATCGCTCGAAGATGAGGCCGAAAAGGCCGAGTATCTCGACTCTATGGGGCTTCACGAAACCGGTCTGGCGCGGGTTATTCGCGCTGGCTACCACCTTCTGGATTTGATCACCTTCTTTACATCAGGCCCGAAGGAAACCCGCGCCTGGACGGTGAACCGCGATGCCAAAGCCCCGCAAGCCGCTGGCGCCATCCACACCGATTTCGAGCGCGGCTTCATCAAGGCCGAAACCATCGCCTATGCCGACTTCACCGAACTGAACGGCGAACAAGGCGCCAAAGACGCCGGAAAAATGCGCCAGGAAGGCAAAGAATACATCGTCGCCGACGGCGATATTTTGCTGTTCAAGTTTAACGTGTGACATCCAGTGGGCAATATTAATACCCAACACGAAAATCCCCGATATAGTTGGAACCAGGATTTCAATCGAGCTGGTGGTTTAAACCTGTGAAATCAAAAACCGTCTTGATGGGTTGTATTTTGTTGGGAGGGTGCGTGGCGACTAGCCCGGTCATAAGCGATGGAAAGATTAACGCCGCCGAATTCAAAGGCGGGTTTGCTATCCCCGACCAAAATGAAGCTTCGATGCTATATCAGGAGAAGAAATCTTCAAAGGGCGACTGGCTGCAAACGTTGACTTGGAACGGTGGTGGAAGGGTCAAAAGGTTTGTGATGGAGGTCGTTGATATGAACGGGCTAAGTTATTTTGCCGACCGACTGGCATTCAGCGAATCAATTCCCAAACTGGATCCCAGCTTGAAGAATACAACTATAAAATTCGGCACGAAACATGGTATCATGGGCAAATCGGGAGTGGTTACGGGACAGCGCTTCGATGTTGAGAATAAGGAGTGCGTGGCCTTTCATGTAGCTTTAAGGCTACATCCTGAAACTGGCTACAGAGGACTTGGAGATGGCGGCATAGGCGGATTTTACTGTGCTCCGGACGGTGTTTCCTTAAGGGATGGCACTGTGCTGAAGTTTTTGTCGTCGATACACTACAAAGGCAAAACCTTATAGGGTGTGACCTCTCAATCGTAACTCTCTCCGGACTGATATGTAATTGATCGTGTTTTGATTTAAAGCTATCGTATTTGGTGTGAGTAATCGGTGGAAGGGTCGAGCTGTGAAATCATCAATTTTCCTGATTGGGACAATCTTTCTGGCAGGCTGCGTTCAGACGTCGCAACTTGTCAAAGACGGACCTGTAGCGGCTTCTGAATTCCGAACGGATATTTTTCTACCGGATCGGGACAATGCTAACCTTATTTATTCACATATAGAATATACAGATGGAATATGGGGGCAGACAGCATCGTGGGGAGGCGGATCGCCAAAACGATTTCTGATGAAGGTCGTTGATTTTAACGGTACAGACTATGTCACGCACCGTGATCCACTATCGGTGTCATTACCAAGGATGGATCATGAGTTGAAAAAAATGACCTTGAATTTTGGTAAAATTTACAACGTTAAAGGACTGAGTGGACCCGTTTCAGGCCAAGCTTTCAGTGCTGGAACTTCAAAATGCCTGGGGTTTTATCAAAATTTGAGGACAAACGCGACCACCGGAACCAAGGGGGCCGGGAGTGGGGCAATTCACGGTTACTACTGTGCACCTACCAACGGGACCATCAGTGACTCGATGGCGATGAAAATCTTAACCTCAATAAATTTTAAAGGTTAGTCCTCATACCGCGACGACATGAAACCGGGTCGTGTTTTCGGTTTCAGCCTATATAAAGTCTCCGACGATCCGTATGATGCGCTCACGGACCTGACGTGATATTTCGGCCTGGGTTACATTACGCCCCCCGGCATAGACTGAAACCTGAGTCCGCAGCGTTTTCTTAAAGCCGCGATTTAAGACCTGGTCATCTTCGTCAGGGTCATCCAAGTTTTTCAGTTTGACGCTGTTGCTGAACGTGACTGTTTTTTTGGATTTCTTGAACTTCTTAACCACACCGAATGTTATGTCGGCGACAATGATATAGGTATCATCCGTAACAAAACTGCCAAGGATACTTCCCAAGGTTGCCCCCGCAACCGCACCGATGGCGGTTCCGGCATTCGCCTGAGAACGATACCCGGCAATTCCACCGGCTGCCGCCCCCAAAAAGGAGTAATCACTGGCAAGGTTGCTCTGTATTTGGCCACTGTACCTGACGTTCACATCAATGAGCAGTCCGAAATCGTTTTTTGACGTCGGCTCATAGCCATTTTGGCTATAGGTATCTTTCAACTGATTGGTAAACTCGCGTAGTCCGAATGCCAAATCACCGGAGGTGTTTCGGGTCCTGACCTTGATTTTGTTATTGTTGTAAAACGAGGCATCAGTGACGAGGTTGTTGCCGATTACAGAGCCGAACATTAATCCGGTCTTGGGGTCTTTTACCATTCCCATCCGGGTCGTCGGTTGGCCGATACAGGCTGACAGCAATGACAAAGATGCGACGATCAACGCAGTGCCTACAAATTTCATGGGTTTAGGTTTTTTCATGCTGGGTTCCATCAATTGGTCAAAACTCGAAATCCGGGCAAGTGCTCTTTCATAAATGCCAGGGCCTCTGAATAGTGCACGGCAAAGTTCAGTCCTTCGGATTTTTGCTTTAATTCTCCCCAAGTATTAATGCCGACTACTTCATCCCCAAGGAACATTGGCCCTCCAGAGTTCCCGTGATTGATCGCGACGTCAGACTGGAGATATAAAACATCTTCGCCGGCACCTTTCGGAAGGTTGATGCTGTAGTGGTTTCGGACTGAACTGATAATTCCTCGAGTGATACTGAATTCATGACCTTCCGGGTGGCCAATCGCTTCAACGGTCACGCCTAGATCGATCTTGTTCTTAGTGTAGAATTTTACAGGTTTTCCTCGCGACTGTACTTTGACAAGCGCCAGATCAAGCCTCACATCACTGCCAAGGACTTTGCCAAATGTTTCCTGGCCATCATAAGTCTTCATCTCGACAAACTTGGAACCCTCAACGACATGCCAATTTGTTAGGACAACGTCAGGTTTGACGAAAAAGCCGCTTCCCGAGCTGGAGGGCGTATAAACAACGACAACACTATCGAATCTGGGGTCGTTCAATGGACGGTCATCAAACGTGTTAGCCTTGTATTTCGCCAGAGCGGTATTTTTGTCTGCAAGCATATCGCGTCGTAACGCCGTCAGGCTTTTTAGCTTTTTTGATTGTGATCGATTTGCAATATAGTGATTGACCAATTGCGAAACCTTGACGCTGGAGGCCTGCTTTTCAAAGTCATCCACGTCCTTTTCCGTTGCGTAGGCTTGGGTGTTTTCCTTCCTTTTCAGGTCCTCAGCATCGATATTGTAGGCGACATCAAACCGTTCTTTCTCGCCGATGTCGAAGGTCGATTTAAAGTAGGTCTTTTGTCGCTGGTTGATGACGTAGTAGTGGACTGTCATCACCTTGCGGGCATCTATCGTTGCTTTTCTAAATGCATAGTCTTGATGGACAGGCTCCTTGATGGTCTTTGGAGTTGTAGAAAGCGCCTGCATTGATAGCTGAAGTTGCTTTTGGGCCTGATTTCTTTTGGAACTCGCAGACCATTGGGAAACTACCGACGCCAGACCTTGCCCATGATACCCTGCTGCTGAAATGGCTGCCTGATTGAGATTGATCTTCTCGATCTCTACATTCTGTTGGGCGATGGCGTAGTCTGGATTGTCGACATCTCTGTATCCTGCCAACAGGGTCGATCTAACAGGCGTCATTTTCATAACCCGCCGACTGGCCTTCGCCAGGGCAACATCAAAAATAATAAGGTAGTCAAAATTCTTGTTGAGTTCGCTATCAAATGCCGCATCAAGACCGGCCTTTGATGTCTCAACCGGCAGGTCAATATCTACGGTCGCCGGGAAATCAATTTGCCCTTGATTGAGGAGAGTGCGGCTAGTGACTTCAATAAACCCGATGTTTAGACCCGGCATGGATTTGGGCTTGAAGCCAAGTGTTTTGGCGGCGTTTGCTACACTTAGCATCGCGGCAATGCCCGGCGACGCAATCCCCAACTCGCGCACTCGCATATTCATATAGGCATCACTGACTGCCGCCCAGCGTTCCTCGCCCAACAGGGATTCGTCGTAGTTTGAGACAAATTGTGTAAATTGCTCCGTGTCGGCATTGGCGAGTTCTTTTGAAACGGCGTCGAATCCATTAGCCAATACGGAATCTTGATCCAACTCTACAGGATATATGTCAAACAGGGACGATGATCCAAAATGATCATATTGGGCGAATTCATCATCGGCGGACTTTTTTATCAGAGCTTTCAAGCTTTCCAGATCTTTTCCAATTTTGCCGACTCTCTTGTCTTTGAATTTTGGATCAGCGAGAAGCCCAGTTGTCGGGTAACTCTGAACTGCGGCGTATATGGAACTTAAAGATTGTTTGATGTTGTCCCATTCGTTTGAAGGGACAGGCCAGTCGATTGCGGAAATTTGGCTCAGAGCAGATTTCAGCGTTTCTGATTGTTCTGAATTCAGCTTCTCTGCCAATGCTGTAAGGATTGGCAAGCTTTGTGGACGGTTCGCATCGAAAAACACCTTTTGTTCAACATATAAACGATCAGCATCTTCCGTTTTGTTTTCATCAATAAGCGATTTCAGATGGTCGGTCTGATCATAAAACGGCAGGTAAAATTCTTGAGAAATCCGTTTGGGGCCTGTGCTTTCGGTGCTTGCCTGCTGCGGTGACGAGGGGTCCCACGAAGACCCTCCCTGAGTTTGGCAACCAGATACTAAGAGCCCCAGTAGTAGGCCAGTCAAAACGACACGGATTTTCGGCCTGATCCTCATTCTCGTCTCCTAGAATTTGAGCGCTAAATTTCAAAGACAACTTTAATGGCGTGTTCCGTTATTGTCGAGAGTTGAGGGAAAAATACACTTATTACGTGTTTTTATGCCGCTTTATTGGGACCGCGTTCCGGTTTAGTCTGCCATCTGTTAACAGGATTGACGAGTAACGTACTAAAGCGGGGGATCTCATCATGGGCCAAAATATCACACTAACTGCATCAGACGGGCATGAGCTTTCGGCCTATGTTTGCGAGCCGGAGGGCCCGGCGCGTGGCGGGGTTATTGTTATTCAGGAAATTTTCGGGGTGAACCTGCATATCCGTGATGTTACGGAACGTTATGCCGCACTGGGCTACAAGGCCATTGCCCCCGCCCTGTATGACCGTTTCGAACGGGGTTTTGAAGTCGGCTACACGCCGGATGATATAGCCGTCGGACGGGTTCATAAGGCGTCGGCCAATGAAAATCTCGACGGCGTTCTGGCCGATGTGGAAGCCGCACGCCAGGCCGTCGCGAATGCGGGAAAAGTTGGCATTACCGGATTCTGCTGGGGCGGGTTTGTTGTCTGGATGGCGGCCTGTCGGCTGGATGTACAGGCGGCGGCAGGTTACTACGGCGGCGGTATCGTTGACTATATCGGCGAACAGCCCGGGTGCCCGACCATCCTGCATTTCGGCGAGCGTGATGCGTCAATTCCCTTGAACGACGTCGATCAGATATCGGCTGCACATGCCGATGTTGGCGTCTATGTTTATGAAGCGGACCACGGGTTCCACTGTGATATGCGCGGTGCTTTTGATGCGCGGGCAGCGGATGTCGCAGGGATGCGCACGTTGCGTCTGTTCGATGAGAATCTCGGCGGCTAATTCCGTCCCAAAATATTGAGTAAGGGAACATACGAATATGAGTGAAACAGGTACGCCCCCGGTGATCGGGGTGATCGGTGGCAGCGGTGTATATGAGATTGACGGGTTGCAAAACACCCGTTGGCAGCGTGTTCAGTCGCCTTTTGGTGAAACCTCGGACGAATTCCTGTTCGGTGAACTGGCCGGACAGCAGATGGTATTTCTGCCGCGTCATGGCCGCGGCCACCGTATTCCCCCATCAGAGTTGAACTATCGCGCCAATATCGATGCCTTGAAACGTGCCGGGGTGACCGAAATTCTCTCCGTATCGGCCTGTGGGTCCTTAAAAGATGAACTGCCGCCGGGAACGTTTGTGATCGCCGATCAGTTTATTGACCGGACGTTTGCCCGTGAAAAGAGTTTTTTCGGTACCGGACTGGTTGCGCATGTGGCGCTTGGTCATCCGGTCTGTTCACGTCTTGGCGATGCGTTGGAGGAGTCGATTAAGTCCCTTGATATTCCCTATCAGCGCGGCGGCACGTATCTCGCTATGGAAGGCCCGCAGTTCTCAACGGTAGCCGAATCCAACCTCTATCGTAGTTGGGGTTGTGACGTTATCGGAATGACCAACATGCCGGAAGCCAAACTCGCCCGTGAAGCCGAGATGTGCTATGCCACCGTCGCCATGGTCACGGATTACGATTGCTGGCATCCCGATCACGATCACGTCACGGTAGATGCCATCATCAAGGTGTTACTGGACAACGCCGACAAGGGACGAAACCTGGTAAAGGAAACGGCTCCGAAACTTTCGGGACGGACCGTAACCTGCCATGCCGGATGTCAAACGGCTCTGGAAGCCGCCCTGATCACCGCACCCGATGCCCGCGACCCGGAACTGGTCAAAAAACTCGACGCGGTGGCCGGAAGGGTGCTGGGGTAAAATGAAACTGTTACCCGGCTTCACTCCGAATGCGGCGCAGAAAACCCTGTCGCCATTTTGGCGGCCCTACCTCGACGACAAATCCCGCGTTCGGCGCTGGCTTTAGGCAGGCAAACGGCATACGGTTTTTCCGGATATCAATTCAAATAAAGGTTCCCGACCATGAAAGTTGATGGCAAACCCTTTCGCACGATCTGGCTGGCAGCCGATGGCCGAACGGTCGAGATTATTGACCAAACCCGGCTTCCCCATGAATTTGTTGTTGTTGAGCTGAATAATCTGGCCGATGCCTGCCAGGCGATTGCTGACATGTGGGTCCGCGGTGCACCTTTGATCGGGGCGACAGCGGCCTATGGAATGGCCTTGGCGATGTGGGGAGATGCCTCGGACGCAGGGGTGAACGCGGCGTATGAGCGGCTTTATGCGACCCGTCCGACGGCCGTCAATCTGCGCTGGGCGCTGGATGATCTAAAGGCTGTTTTGACCCCGTTACGAGCTGAGCAACGGGTCAAAGCCGCTTATGCCCGTGCCGCTGAGATATGTGACGAGGATGTGGATATTTGTTCCCGCCTCGGTGATCACGGTGCTGAATTGATCCGTGCTGCGTGGGAGAAAAAGGGCAAACCCTCGCTTGAAGACGGCGGCGTCAATGTCCTTACACACTGCAACGCGGGTTGGTTGGCAACGGTCGATTGGGGCACGGCGCTGGCACCCATTTATAAAGCCCATGACGCGGGGATTCCCGTGCATGTGTGGGTCGATGAGACCCGACCTCGAAATCAGGGTGCCAGCCTAACGGCTTGGGAGTTGGGCCAGCATGGCGTGCCCAATACCTTGATTGTCGATAATGTTGGCGGGCATCTGATGCAACATGGTCAGGTCGATCTGGTCATTACCGGCACGGACCGGACAACGGGCACCGGGGATGTGTGCAACAAGATCGGAACCTATCTGAAAGCATTGGCGGCTCATGACAATGGTGTGCCATTCTACGTAGGTTTGCCAAGCCCGACGATCGACTGGACGCTGACCGATGGCGTCAAGGAAATTCCCATCGAAGAGCGCGATGCCTCGGAAGTTACGGTAATGAGCGGCCGCAGTGCGGATGGAACGGTGCAGGAGGTTTCGATCATCCCGGACGGCGCACGAGCCGCCAACTACGCCTTCGACGTGACGCCGCGTCGTCTGGTTACCGGCCTGATTACCGAACGAGGGGTCTCTGAGGCCTCACCGGAAGGCCTCGCCGCGATGTTCCCCGAGCATGCCAAGCGCGAGTAGGCAAAACCCATGATGTTGTGGAGGGCCTGAACGATGTGGGTGACGATCCGGTCCGTGTCCTCCCTGTTGCTGAGCCATTGTATGCTGCTTCTTGGAAATGGCATGATCAACATCTTGCTTGGCTTGAGAAGCCGGATGGAAGGGTTCTCGACGGAAATAACCGGCTTTATTATGGCCGGCTATTTTATCGGAATGCTGGTCGGTGCTTTATATGCGGCTCGCGCCGTTAGTGCTGTTGGCCATATCCGGGCGTTTGCGGCGTTCGCCTCAATCATGTCTGTGACCGTTCTTGCACATGTCCTGTATGTCGATCCACTTGCCTGGTTCGGGTTCAGGGTGATCGCCGGGTTCTGTATGGCGGGTATGGTGATGGTCGTCGAAAGCTGGGTCAATGAGCGCGCCACAAACGAGACTCGGGGCCAGATCCTGTCACTTTACATGATCATAAATTATCTGGGGGCGGGCCTTGGACAGTTCATGATGTTAATCGGCGACCCGGCACAGTTTCAATTGTTTGTCATTGCCTCGATGGTTTACTCCTTTGCTCTGGTGCCGATCCTGTTGACCCGCGCCAGCGCTCCGGCGCCAGCTTCTCCCCGGCGCATGCCCTTTCGCAAGTTGTATGCGATTTCCCCCATCGGTGTGTTCGGGACATTCTGTGGCGGAATGATTAACTCTTCCGTGAACGGTATGGGAGCGGTGTTTGCCAATGAATCGGGATTGAAAATATCAGAAATCTCCAGCTTTATGGCGGCGGTGATATTGGGGGGGATGGTCCTGCAGTTTCCAATTGGTCGACTATCAGACAAGTTCGACCGGCGCACCGTCCTGCTCGCCGCATCCATAATAACCGTTGGGGCGGCGCTGACGGTGATATGGGCCATTGGCCACTCGGTTTCGGTGTTGATTATATGTGCGGCGATATTCGGTGGTTTCAGCTTTACCCTTCTACCGCTTGTTTCATCACAGGTGAACGATCTGGCAGAGCGCGATCAGTTGGTCCAGATCGCCGCAGGCTTGCTGATCGCATATGGCATCGGAGCCAGCGTCGGGCCGATCATAGCGGCGCAGATGATGGCATTTTTCGGACCTGCCGGTTTATTCATCTTTATTGTCGCTATTCATGCCATGCTGATCCTGTTTGTGATTACTCGCATTGTCCAGCGCCGCCGAGGTGCCAAATCCAAGGCACCTTTCATGCCCATGGGCAGTGCCGGAGCTTCCAGCAAAGAACTTTATACGGCGGCACTGGATACCGCCGAAAGGCTCGCGCCCGATGAAGGCGAGTAGGCGGATTTACCGGCGCTGGCAGATCAGTCAGGTCAACCGTTCACTAACATCGGCGGCAAAATCTTCATAGCGGCGTATCGCGGTGACCTTGATGTCCACGTGTTGGCCCATCTGTTTCATGATTGGTAAATCAAAACTGATCTGATCCAGCATGTCGGCGCTTTCGACATTTACGATTGCAAAGACCTTGCGTGCGCCTGCCGCTTTCCAGAGATCAACAACGACGCCCGCCTCCTTTGCACCAAGAGCCGCCTCCGCCTCTTCCGCCCATATCTTGAAGAGGTCCTGCTGACCCATGTCTGCGCTGTATTCGACAGTGAATTCCAAGTGAAACAACATCTTTCAGTTCTCCCTTATTTGTAACGTCCATGTTTTTGTAGGACTTCAATCTTGTACCCGTCTGGGTCGGTGACAAAGAAAAATTTTGCCATTAGAGCGCCGTCGCGTTCGAACTCGACAATATTCTGGGGGGCCAGACCTTCAGTGTCGAAGCGATCATGTTCGGCTTCCAGATCGTCAACCACGAAGGCAATATGGCCATAACCGGTGCCATGTTCATACGGTTCAGCCTGATCTTTGTTGAGCGTTAATTCGAGCTCGAAGTCGGCGTTATCATTACGCAGGTAGATCAGGGTAAAGCTGTCGAAGTCAAATCTGTCGGCCACAAGAAGTCCGAAAGCTTTTTGATAAAACTCGACGGATCGCGATTCTTCGAGCACCCGGATCATTGAATGAATGGCTTTTGCCATGGGAACTCTCCACTTTGGTTTGCCCGGAGACAAGTATAGGGCAATGGTTTTTCGGTGGGTGTTACCCCGGTACTACGCTGCCGCTGTGTTCAGATCGTCCAACAACCCCGCTTCACGGTGCAGATACTGCAGGCAGGCACAACGTAGAAGTGAGGTGAAATTATGAGCTTCGCCATGAAGGGTAAGAACTTCCGAATGTAGCTTTGAGATGAACACGGGGGTTGTGACACCTTCATCGGCGGCAATGGTGTCAATCAGGTCCCAGAAGGCAACTTCAAGACGAATTGATGTGCTTTGGCCGTTCAGGCGCAGCGAGCGTAATTCTTTTTCGTAAGTTTTGGGATTCTGCCCCGCAAAGATTTGGCACATTTTGTATTTCTCCCCAATTTCTGTCTTTTGGCTATGTCCGAGTTGTTAATTGCTCTGATGACTAATTAGGAACCATTTATACCTAACCAAAAAGGGCATCCGGCGGCAATCGGCACCAGACATTGAACATTCTACTCATCGTATGTCCGCCATCCCCGCTCTTCACCCGACCATCCAATGTACGGTAATCGTAATCAACCCGTGCTGTCATTTAAACAGCTTTCCCAGTCCACCGTTTCCGGACCCAAAAAAATTGAGGATAACTTGCTTGGTGCTTTGGTCAGCTGTGATCAGGTAAAACATTTGGCCTGTCCCCTCGGAAACGCTATATGAAACGGGGAAACTACACGTCTATGCATTTAAGGAACCATCATGAAAAATCAGTGGTCTGACCACGACGCCCAATCTTATATCAAACGGTACGCCAAAGATGGTGTAAACGAAGATTTGGCGTACCGTGTCTATACCAGCCGCCTACTCGGTGGTGATCCGAAACTGGTGCTTCATGGTGGCGGCAATACGTCGGTCAAGACCGTGATGACGGACCTGGCGGGCGAACAAACAGATGTGCTCTGCGTTAAGGGGTCGGGCTGGGACATGGGGGATATCGAACCCGCCGGATTGCCCGCCGTACGATTGCAGCCGCTGCTCAAGATGGAGCAGTTCAAGACGCTTTCGGACGAAGATATGATCAACGCCCAGCGCACCAATCTGCTCGACTCATCCTCCCCAAACCCGTCCGTCGAAACCTTGCTTCATGCCTTCCTCCCCCATAAATTCATTGATCATACCCATTCCAATGCGGTGCTTGCCCTGTCTGATCAGGAAAATGGAGATGCGCTGTGCAATGAGGTATTCGGCAAACGTATGGGTTATGTGCCCTACATCATGCCGGGCTTTGCCTTGGCCAAAAAAGCGGCGGAGGTTTATCGACAGAACCCTGATGTTGACGGCCTGATCCTGCTGAAGCACGGCATTTTTACGTTCGCCGAAACAGCCAAAGACGCCTATGGCCTGATGATTTCAATGGTCAGCAAAGCTGAACGTCGACTGATCCAGGGTGCCGGAAAGAGGAAAGGGAAATCCTTTGTTCAGGTGAAACTGCCTGGAAAAATTGCCAAAGTTTCTGACGTTGCCCCCATTTTACGTGGTCTTGTCGAGCATGAGGGTAAACGCCTGATATTGGATTTCAGAACCGGCAAGGATGTTCTCGCTTACGCCGGTGGTAAACAGGTCATGCGCTACAGCCAGCAGGGCACCGCGACGCCTGATCATGTGATCAGAACCAAACCCAAACCACTGGTCGTTCCAGCTCCCGTTGCCGGAAAACTGGACGTTTTTGCCAAAGATGCAAAAACCGCGATCGACAACTACGTAGCCGATTATGACGCCTATTTCACGCGCAACAACAAACGCCTGAAAGGCATCAAGACCGAGCTGGACCCCATGCCCCGGATGATTCTGGTGCCGGGCTTGGGGGCCTTCGGGTTGGGTAATTCTGCCAAAGCCGCCGGAATCGCCGCCGACCTGCTGGAAACCAACATCTCCGTCATCACGCAGGCGGAAGCAATGGGGACCTATAGCGTCATTCCGGAAAAGGATATTTTTGATATCGAATACTGGTCGCTGGAACAGGCCAAGCTTGGCAAAGGTCAGGAAAAACCGTTTGCCCGTCAGGTCGTCGTGATCACCGGTGGCGGGTCGGGCATTGGTGCCGCCTGTGCCAAGACATTTGCCGGGCAGGGAGCTGAGGTCTGTGTGCTTGACAGTGATCTCAAATCGGCCAACAAGGTCGCCGCTGAGGTCGGTGGTCTGGGTTTGGCCTGCAATGTGACAATCGCCAAAGATGTTGAATTGGCCTTTGATGAAATCGCCAAAACCTATGGTGGCGTTGACATCGTCGTATCCAACGCCGGTGCCGCCTGGCAGGGCAGAATTGGCGAGGTCGATGAGAAAGTGCTGCGCCAGAGTTTCGAGTTGAACTTCTGGGGCCATCAGAACGTGGCCAGGAACGCCGTGCGGATCATGCAGGTGCAGGGCACCGGTGGCTGTCTGTTGTTCAATACTTCCAAGCAGGCGATTAACCCCGGTAAAAACTTCGGCCCTTACGGTCTGCCCAAGGCGACAACGCTGTTTCTGATGAAACAATATGCGCTGGATTACGGCTCGGACGGCATTCGCGCCAACGCCGTCAACGCGGATCGTATCCGTTCCGGCCTGTTGACCGATGACATGATCAAATCCCGCTCCAAAGCCCGGGGCCTGACGGAAACCGATTATATGTCCGGCAATCTGTTGTGCCGTGAGGTGACGGCTGAGGAAGTCGCCAATGCCTTTGTTGATCTGGCCAAAGCCCAATCAACGACGGCGGCCGTGGTGACAGTGGATGGCGGCAATATCGAGGCGTCGTTGCGTTAGGGATTGAGAGTGCTAGTCCACTCAAATCTCTGTTCAATGACTGACCGCCCCCAGGTGGCAGCCTCCTTTTCTTCGGTCAGGATAAACCCGGATTTTTCATAGAGATACCGGGCTGCATCCAGACCCTGGAAAGTGGACAGACTGACCTTTGGGTATCCTTTTTCCCGAACGAAGGTCATGGCGTTCGTAACCAGTCGTGAGCCCATACCGCTGCCTCTCAAATCGGCGTGTAGAATAAACCAGTGAAGCTGGGCGATTTGACCGTCCATACTGTCAATTACGATACCTCCCTTTACCACCCTATTTTGTAGGACCAGTTGGACAAAATCCCGATCAGGGTTGTAGCGGTCAAGAAATTCCGACATGTTGCGGGAGACCACGGCTTCATAGCGGTGATCGAACCCCCATTCGCGGGCATAATATTCAGATTGCAGGGCGCATAACGTCGCCAGCCCGCCCGGCTGATACTTGGTTAGTGTCAGGTTGGTCATCGCTTGCCCTTCCGTTACAGCGGATTATTGGCCCACGCCAAAAAACCGGCTAGTTACTTTCTTTCAAATCCAAAACTGCTTTCGCAACCCGGTGTGCATCTCGAATGCCGAAGAAACCGTCCAGTTTGATGTGCTTGGACAGGCGCGTGTTGCCGTCTCCGACCTCTTCCTTGACCATATTGACGGTTTTGCCAAAGATAACATCGCTGAGCCCGTTTGCACCTTGAAGGATTTCCACGTCCTTGATGTTTTCGGGATAAAAGGACTGGAGGCGCTTTTTGCGCCAGAGCTCGGCGATGATCAGTCGTTTGTTGGTGATGGCATAATAGACAAACTTCGCTTCGTAAGGTTTGCGGATAGGGGCTGCGGCCAGCCACAGGCCAACCCCGGCAATACCACCTCCAATGCCGACCACCGGGGATGGCGCACCCTCCTGAACTGCCATAAATACCCAGGCCAGAGCAAAGCTGAAAATGACCAGTCCGACCATGGCACTCGACCACTGGGAAGTGATGGCGGCTTTTGGATCAGGCTGATCATACCAGATCAGGCCTTCACCCGCATCCAGCAGAGGCGAGAGAGCGGAGTTGGCGTCGGGTGGTTTGGGAAGCATTACATCTCGTCCTATCGGTTAAAGCAATTGCACTTAAATTACCTTCCCTGAATATTCGACACTGTCGGACAGCCGTAAAACAATGCAAGCTGGGAGACGCGCAAAATATTATATATTCAATCGTGTAGACTTTGAATTATAACCGCCCGGATTGTCGACTGAAAACACCATGAATATAGATGAGCTCAAATGACTGAAGAAACGACTCTCGCAGTAGCGCTTGTTTCCGCCTTGAAGGCGAGGGGCATGAAACGGCTTTTTGGAGTGCCTGGTGGCGGGTCCAGTCTTGATCTCATCAATGGGGCAGATCAACTAGGTGTGGAGTTTGTCTTGTGCCGGGGTGAGACGTCGGCGGCCCTGATGGCTGCCGTCAGTAGTGAATTGACGGGCGTTCCACACGTGGCATTGACCGGAATTGCGCCCGGTGCGGCCAGCGCCGTCAATGGTGTTGCCTATGCGTCGCTGGAACGGGTGCCGATGGTGCTGATTACGGATGCGAAGGAGCCGGGTGACGGGACGAACAGTCATCAGATTTTCGACCAGGGAGCGGTATTTTCCCCACTAACAAAGGCCTCAATAATGCTGTGTGAGAGCGCACAAATGGTGGAGGTCGAAGGTCTGCTCGACCTGGCGCTGACCGCTCCGCAAGGCCCTCTGCATCTGGACCTGTCCGCCAAAGTCGCCAAGTCACCGTCGGTCATTGGTAAGGCCGCAATACCAACCCCGGTGGATGTGGCTGTAATTGCGGAAGATGTACAGGAAATTTGCCGGCTCATTTCAGCAAGTCAATATCCTGTTCTGCTTGTCGGACTGGAGGCCCGAGACAATCGTTCGTCGGTCACAGTTACGGCATTGGCGGAAACGCTCGGATGCCCGGTCCTGACCACCTACAAGGCGAAGGGAGTCTTCGATGAAACCTACCCGCTGTTTGTCGGGGCGTTTACAGGTGCCCAGGCAGAAGGGGAAACCCTTCATCAGGCAGATTTGATTGTTGGTTTTGGCGTCGACCCGGTCGAGATCATTCCAGGCCAGTGGACCTACAGTGCTGAATTTTTGACAATCAATACTGCGCCAGGTCACGTGATGCCAAGCGGTCCGAGCGCCCAAACCCACGGGAACTTATGCCAGATTGGTGAGTTGATAAGGTCTCGACTCTCTGACTATGTACCTGGCTGGGACGAGGAGACGATTGCCCGTCTGCGTCAATCCATGGCCGCTCGGTTGGCGTTGCCAGAAAGTGACGGGCTGACAACCGATGTCGTGGTCCGTGCGGCGAGAGACGCGGTACCTGACCCGTGCCGCGCGACTGTCGATGCCGGTGCGCATATGTTTTCCGTGATGTCGTTGTGGACGGCCCGCTACCCCCACGATGTTTTGAAATCTAACGGGCTGTCGACAATGGGGTTTGCACTGCCTGCGGCGATTGCATCGGCACTGGAAGACCCAGAACGGCCGGTCATTGCCTTCACTGGTGACGGGGGTTTGATGATGTGCCTAGCAGAATTATCAACCGCGGTTCGGCTTGGCTGCAATATCACCGTGATCGTACTCAATGATGGCGCACTTTCACTGATTGACATCAAACAACAGCGCCACCAACACCCTAGCATCGGTGTCAGATACCCACGCGTCAACTTCAAATCCTGTGCCGAAGGCATGGGGTGTCCGGCATGGCAGGTGACGACGCATGAACAGCTTCAAAAAGCTTTGAGGGCAGCGTTCGATACGCCGGGCCCGACGCTGATTGATGTGCATGTCGATCCGTCCGGTTACGCTAGCCAGCTCGACGCTTTGAGGGGCTGAAACAGAAACGGCCCCTCGATTGAGGAGCCGTTTTTGCTTATCTGGTATTTTGGAAGGTTTAGTGCTGATCGCTCCAGACCTGACGTTTGACGGCATAGAGCATGCCGGTCAGGACCAGGAGGAACAGTAGAACCTTGATGCCCATGGACTTGCGTTCTTCCATTTCCGGCTCCGCAGCCCAGCTCAGGAAGGTGGTGACATCCTTAGCATGTTGGTCAAGCGTTGCCTTGGTACCGTCTGTGTATTCAACAGCGTCATCACCAAGTGGCGGAGCCATGGCGATGATGTGGCCGGGGAAGTAGGTGTTATAATTGCCACCTTCCGGAACTTCTATATCTCCGGGTGCATCTTCCTTATAGCCTGTGAGAAGGGCATAGACGTAGTCCGAGCCGTTGAAACGTGCCTTGGTCATCAGCGACAGGTCAGGCGGAGTTTTGCCGTTGTTTGAGGCGGCAGCCGCCTTGTCGTTAGGGAACGGTGCAAGGAAACGGTCGGCCGGAATCCCTGGGCGCTCAAACATTTCACCTTCATCGTTGGGACCGTCGGTGACGTCAACAGTGCCAGCAATGGCCTTGATTTCTTCTTCAGAAAAACCAATCCCGGCCAGATGACGATAGCTCAGCAGGCTCATTGAATGACAGCCAGAGCAGACTTCTTTGTAGACCTGAAAACCACGCTGGGCGGCTCCCCGATCAAAGGTTCCGAACAGGCCTGAAAATGACCAGTCCTGTTTCGGCGGTTCGGGTGTGTTGCCGGCAGCGAATGCCGATCCGGATGCCACGGCGACGGTTGCGACAGCAAGGGCTGCTATGGATGATTTCAGAAATTTCATCTTCATTGTCCTTACTCCCCAGCCTGCTTGGCATGTGCGGCAGTTACGGCGGCACTGATGCTTTCCGGTATGGGTTTTGGTCGTTCCAGTCGGCTCACCAGCGGAATGATAATCACCAGATGGGCGAAGTAGTAGAACGTCGCCCATTGGCCGATGACGATAAACGAGCCTTCAGCCGGTTTGCCACCAATATAGCCGAGCACCAGACAGTCTATGAGAAACACCCAGAACGCCATGGCGTAAAAGGGCCGGAACTTGGAACTGCGGACCTTCGAGCCATCAAGCCACGGCAACAATACCAGCAACAGGATCGAGGCGAACATGGCAATCACACCGGCCAGCTTGGCAGACATGAGAAATCCGCCGAGCGAAACCACCTGATAGACCCAGAAATCACCCGTAAACGCCCGTAAAATTGCGTAGAACGGCAGGAAGTACCATTCAGGAACGATATGTGCCGGAGTGACCAGGGAGTTAGCCGGAATGTAGTTATCCGGCTCGCCAAAGAAGTTCGGGGCGAAGAACACGAAGAACATGAAGAACATCAAGAAGGCCGACATGCCATAGAGGTCTTTCATGGTGAAATAAGGGTGGAACGGGATCAGATCCTGTTCGCCCTTGATATCAACACCCAGCGGGTTGTTTGATTTGTGTTCGTGTAGTGCCCAGAGGTGGATAACAACCAGCCCGACAATAACAAACGGCAGCAGATAATGCAGTGAGAAGAAGCGGTTCAGGGTTGGGTTATCGACAGAGAAACCACCCCACAACAGCGTAACAATGGAATCGCCGACAATCGGGATCGCCGAGAACAGGTTGGTGATCACCGTGGCTCCCCAGAAACTCATCTGACCCCACGGCAGGACGTAGCCCATGAAGGCTGTCGCCATCATCGCCAGCAGGATGATGACACCGATGATCCACAACAATTCCCGGGGCGCTTTATAGGACCCGTAATACATGCCGCGGAACATGTGGATATAGACGACGATGAAGAACATCGAGCCGCCGTTCATGTGGATATAGCGAATCAGCCAGCCATAGTTGACGTCACGCATGATGCGTTCGATTGAATTGAAGGCATAATCAACATGTGCCGTGTAATGCATGGCAAGGACGATGCCTGAGGCAATCATCATCACCAGCACGAGACCGGCCAATGAGCCGAAGTTCCACCAGTAGTTCAAATTTTTGGGTGTCGGATATCCGGACCCCACCGAATCATCAATGAAACTGAGGATCGGCAGGCGATACTCAATCCAGTTGAGGACGGGATTTTTAAATTGTCTGCTCATGATATTCCCCTCAACCGATCTTCACAGAGGTGTCACTTAGGAAGGAATACGCAGGGATCGGCAGGTTTTTCGGTGCCGGGCCTTTGCGAATGCGTCCTGAAGTATCGTAATGCGAGCCGTGACACGGACAGAACCAACCACCGAAATCACCTTTTGGTTCGGATGTTTTCTGCCCTAGTGGAATACAGCCAAGGTGCGTGCAAACGCCAACCATGATCAGCCATTCCGGCTTTTTGACACGATCTGCATCAGATTCCGGGTCAATCAGTTCGGCTCCATCGTCTTTTTTCGCCATCTCGATCTCCTCGGATGTACGATGGCGTACGAAAACCGGTTTTCCACGCCAGACGACGGTAATCGACTGGCCTGCCTCGATGGCATCAAGATTAACTTCGGTGGATGACAACGCCAGCGTATCTGCGGCGGGATTCATCTGATCAATGAACGGCCAGACGGCGAGTCCGGTACCGACGGCGCCAACGGCAGCAGTCGACACGTAAAGAAAGTCGCGTCGTGACTTTTCGTCCACACCGGGTTCAGTGTCGGTGCTCGCAGTATCACTCATGGGGTTCCCCTTGCTCAAGTCCCATATGACCCTCATCAGGTCGATATGTCTCATGCCGTGCACCACTCTGACAAGTGGCTGACTTTGCACGATTTTTTCCGCCAGCGCCCGCAACTTGACGGACGTGAGCAGCACTATTTACCAAGTTCGGAAGGTATAATGAATATTCAGGGTGTTGCAAGGATTAAACGCAAGTGTTCCGGGCCAAATGACGAGAATCTAGTGGATGCTTATCGGCCCATATTGGGTAATGTTGCAAATTCACGATTGAGACTGGTGAAGGTTGGAAAGGGGAGTCCGTTACCATGGTGAGCAGTTAGTTCTTTAAAGGTTTCTGCTCAACAGTAGCCTATTTTGTGATATTGTTGACGACCTACAGTCGGCAGCATTGATTTCTCCTGCCTTGCCGACATAATCCGTCTATGACCTCGCCTCTCCACGTCGCTCTCTATGAGCCGGATATTCCGCAAAATACCGGAACGGTCTTGCGTATGGCAGCCTGTTTGGGAATCCCGGTAGAAGTTATTGAACCCTGCGGGTTTGTCTGGGGGGGCAAGCATATGCGCCGGTCAGGCATGGATTATCTGGATCACGTGGACGTCACCCGGCATCTGAACTGGGCGGCGTTTCAGAGCGGACTGGCAGGACAACGCCGAGTTCTTTTGAGCACCAAGGCCGAACAGCCCTATACGGTATTTGGTTTCCATCCGGGTGATGTCCTGATCTTGGGGCGAGAATCTGCCGGGGTTCCGGATGAGGTCCATGACGCCGTTGACGCTCGGGTGACCATTCCCTTGAAACCAGGCCTGCGCTCGTTCAATCTGGCTATTGCGGCGGCTATGGTCGCGGGCGAGGCCCTTCGCCAACTCAATGCGTTTCCAACCCAAAAACCTAAAGGATCAGAATGACAGTCAGCCCTCAGTTCGGAACGGCGGAGCATAAACAACGCGCAGAAGAATGGTTTGTCCGTTTGCGAGACGATCTGTGTGCGGCACTGGAAACTATTGAAGAAGATGTTGAAGGTCCCAACGGGTCGTCGGAGCGCGACGCTGGCCATTTCCATTGCCAATCCTGGGAACGTTCCGGTGAGGACGATCAGCATGGCGGTGGTGGAGTCATGTCGATCCTGCGTGGTCGTGTATTTGAGAAAGCCGGAGTCAATGTCTCAACAGTCGAGGGCGAATTTTCCGAGGAATTCCGAAAGAATATCCCCGGAGCGGACGAAGACCCCCGCTTCTGGGCATCCGGTATTTCAGTGGTCATTCATCCACTGTCGCCACTGGTTCCGGCGGCGCATATGAACACCCGCCTGATCGTCACCACAAGAGGCTGGTTCGGCGGTGGCGGCGATCTGACGCCGGTGTTTCCCGATGATGAAGAAACGGCACTGTTTCACCGGGCTTATAAAGACGCCTGTGATCGGTGTGATGAAAGTTATTATCCGGAATTCAAGAAAAAGTGCGATGAATACTTCTTCCTGCCACATCGGAACGAACCCCGAGGTGTAGGCGGTATATTCTATGACAACCTCAACAGCGGCGACTGGGAGCGGGATTTTGCTTTCACGCAGGATGTCGGTCGTGCGTTTCTGGGGGTGTATCCGTCACTTGTCCGTCGGGTCATGGACCTGCCCTGGACAAAAGCCCAGAAGGCGGCGCAACTGGTCAAGCGTGGCCGCTACGTTGAATTCAACCTGTTATATGACAGAGGCACTCTTTTTGGACTTAAAACGGGCGGCAATACGGAAGCCATCCTGATGTCAATGCCGCCCGAAGTGGTTTGGCCGTGACGTTCCTCTATAGCCCGTTCCGGGCGGCATTCTGAAATGCCGAAAGTTGTTTGGCGCTAATTGCGTTTTTGGCGCCATCGAACTGAACTGCGTAGCCGCCCTGAAATTCACGGACAATGTTGGCTTTCAGGCTTCTCTGGCCTTCCATATGAAGCTCAACAAACATGTCGTTTGATAGCTTGGGGGGAGACCCGAAAATAGCCGCGCCCGTGGTCGATAGGTCACGGATCTGCGCGGGCTGTTCGATGCCATCGCTTTCAATTGTTGCATCAAGTTCAACTTCAAGTCGTGGGTCGCGCCTGCGCACGGGCGAGGTCGGTTTGATCGGCAGATTGGGTCTGTAGGTCGTCGGTCCAATCATCGCGGTTTCTCCACTATTGCACGATAGAGGCTACACATCTTCGCTAATCTGGGCAGTGACGACGCTCACTTTATCCTCAGAGGGTTAACATTTTCCTGATTTACATCGGGCCTGAGCTTGAAAAACCACGGTTCGCGCCACCGTCAGGGTGCCAGTGATGGTGGATTGAGGTGGCGTTTCGCCAAATACCTGCTCTGTGAAATCCAATCGGTAACCGCCTGGTAAATACCCAACAATACGGGCCTTTCTGGAGTCATGCCCGGGGATGTAAACCTCGATAAGTTGACCTTCACGTGTCTGTCGCAACGGGCCGACAAAACAGGCGTTGGTGTTGGAGATCTCCTGAACGGAGGCGATGGTGGTATCTGTCGTCGTGAGGGCCTCAAGCATTCTAACCAGGTATTTGTGTCCATCTAAAGTATGGGCTCATGTGCAGTTCCTAACAGTGATGACGGTCACGAAATTTCGCGCAAGGGTTAATTTAGGGGCCTGACTTCCACCGTATTTGTTGATAAGAATACAGCGCTATGCAGCTCAGTCTTTATATTCGCTCGCTAATGATGGTCGGCCTTGTTCTTTCGGGGGTGACCGTTTCGTTTGTCGCCATGGACAGCTATCAGGATCAGAAACACCTGACCGGCGAATTGGAAACGCGCCTTGATCGCCTGGTCAAACTTCTTGCGGTTTCGGTCGCAGGTTCAGTTTGGGAACTGGACAGCAAGCGTGCCGGCGACATATTGAGCAGCCTTAAACAATATCCGGACTTTCACAGTGCCAGTATCGTCACTGAGCCTGATAAAGTGTTTGTTCAGGTTGGTGAGAGCGTCAGAGACGGGTCACCAGTTGTAACCGCGCAGACCGAGATCAGATTAGCTGAACCCGATGCAATGGAGGCAATTGGTCAGTTAACCGTATCTCTTTCGCAATCCCGGTTACTGGCTAAGCAACAGGCATCGTTGGTGCATTCGATAATTTTAGGCGCCGTTCAACTGGCTGCGGTCCTGCTGGTTACTGCTCTTGTGCTGCACCGTCTGATCGGCCCTTTGGAATCCATTACCAACAGGCTTGTTGGCCTTGCTCAAGGACGGTTGAAAGAAGAGATTCCCGGAATCGAACGGCAGGACCAGATCGGGAATATGGCTAAAGCGATATGGACACTACGCGAATCCCTAACTGAAATATCGGACCTTCGAAAGAAAGAGCGCGCACAGGCAAAGGAGTTATTGGATTCCCGTGATTTGTTGGAAAAACGGGTTGCGGACCGTACCCGTGAATTGCGTGAAACTAGCCAATTTCTTCAAGATGTGGGGGAAACGACTTATGACCGTTTCTGGGAAACGGACAAAGAATTTCGATTTACTTCCTTCAGGGAATCTCTCGGCAGTCAGGGGTTTGTAAATATACCGAATCTAATCGGTTTAACCCGCTGGGAAGGTGCCGGCGGTGATCCGGACAAAGATGAAAAGTGGCATAGCCACCGGGAAGATTTACGCAATTTTCGCCGGGTCAGAGATTTCGAATATTCGATCAATGATCTTGCCGGTAAACTCAGGTTTTACCGCATCAGTGGCAAACCGGTATTTGATGACGCCGGCGATTTTACAGGGTATCGCGGTAGTGCAACCGACATTACACAACGGAAGCTGGCTGAGATTGAGCAACGTAGAAACGAAGCTCTAATCACCGCTATTTTTGAGTATTCACAAGTCGCCATTTCGATAAAGGACCTTGACGGAGACTATCTTTACGTCAGTCCGAAGTTTGCTGAACATGTGGGTTATAGCGCGTCAGAAATGATCGGAATGAATTTCAGGAAGGTATATAACACCGCGCAGATAAAAGTTATCGCGGAGGCGGACCAGCGGGTTGTTGACATGAGAGAGCCGCTTTTGCCGGAAGATTTTTTTTCGTTCAGTATGGACGAAATGTCCCTGTTGGTATCGAAATTCCCTATTCTTGATGACGATGGTAATGTCACCGGGATTGGGACGGCAGGCCTCGATATAACTGAGCAGATAAAGGCCCGCGATGCCTTAAGTCGAGCGAATGACGATCTCGAGCTCAAGGTACAGGAACGGACCGTCGAACTGGAAAAGGCGCGAGACCTGGCGGAAACCGCTAACGAGCTGAAATCTCAACTGATCACAACAATGAGTCATGAGTTGAGAACACCGCTGACGTCGATCATGGGGACATTGCGAATGCTGTCGAAAGGCGTCGTCAAAGAGGTGCCGGAGGCTGCTGTCAACATGATCGAAGTCGCCTGGCGGAATAGTGAACAGCTGGCAAACCTCGTAAATGATATTCTTGATGTGGAAAAACTGAGTGGAGGGGCGTTGACCCTGACCCTTGAACCTCTCGAGGTATCAGATTTGGTCGAAATGGCGATTGAGTTGAATCTTGCTTACGCGCAGGAACATGGTGTCGATCTTGTCATCCGGGAAATTGTGCCCGACCTCATTGTCGAAGGTGACAAAGACAGGCTTTTGCAGGTCATGGCGAACCTGCTGTCCAATGCCTCCAAGTTTTCGTTGCCGGGCGGAAAGGTCGAGACGTCCGTTACTTGTGATGGCAAGACCGCACTTGTTTCTGTGACTGATCATGGTACGGGCATTCCAGACCATCTGCGGGATCAAATTTTTGATAAATTTGTTCGTGGAGACACGGTCGACAACAGAAACCGTGGCGGTGCAGGGCTAGGTTTGGGTATTGCGAAGGCGATTATCGAGCAGCATGGAGGCCGTTTGTACTTTGACACTGAAACCGATAGAGGTACGACCATGTCTTTCGAATTGAACTACGCGCCTGTTCGTGAGGCTGTCTGCAGCTAGCGCGCATTAGTCAAACCAGGCTCGCCAGGCGTCCCAACCGGTAATTCGCTCGGCCATCTGGGCGTAACCGGAGTGAAGCGGGTGAACGCCGTCTTCACCACTAAAAGCGTCGAGCCAGTTTGCGTCCGACGACAATATTGTAAACAGATCCAGGTAGGGAATGTCGAGTTCCCGGGCCAGTTCAGCGTAGGCGTCGTTCAGCTGGGCTGATCGATCACTGGAGAAGTCGTAGGTAACGCTGCCCGCTCTGAAAGGTTGGCGCCCATCATCAACCGGCGGCAATCCGACCCACAGCACCGGTTTCCAGGCTCTGGCTTCGCTCATCATCTTTCGTGCGATGGCACAGGACTTTTTGAGCGGTACCCGAATACTGTCATTTTCTTCAGCCATATCATTGGTGCCAAAGGAAAACACCAGTGCGCCCGGGTGGACATCCGGTAAACGGGCCTCGCATTCTGAACGCCAGCGCGACGCAATCATCTCTGAGGTGTCTGCCCGAATTCCCAGATTGTAAACGCTGACATCGTGGCCCGCCTGCACTTCTCGATGTGCAATGCGTCCGGGCCAGCCTTGAAAATCATGGTCGTTAGTGCCCAGCACCAAGCTGTCACCGACAAAGCAAATTCGAAGTGTTGTCACTTGGTTTCCTCTACAAGACGATTTAGACAGGCTTGGCGGTTCGCCTGATAATTACTGTTTTCCCACCATTCCTCGACGCGGGTCAAGAGCCTGCCGACTTCTGGCCCCGGCACTACGCCAAGCGCCAAAACATCCTTGCCGGATATGGGGAATGTAGGCTCCTGCCAGGTTTGGCAGCGTTCCAATAAAGCAATCCAGGCTTCCTTGCGATTACGGGGTAGTCGCGGATTAATGGTCATCTCGCGAGCCCAGTTGCATAAAGACAGGTCTTCAATCAGTTCATGACCGAACTGGCGCAGTGCCTTATGTTCCGCGAGCTCACCCATGTCCGGGGAGATGTCAATGGGGGGGGCGCAAATATCGGCCAGTCGATCCGCGTCCCGGTTGGAGAGTTTGAGACGGTCAGCGATTGCACGTGCGCCGGAACGATCCGTATCGACGAGAACAGCGAGATGGCGCACCGCATTCGGTTCTATACCCTCAATCATGATGGCCCGGGTTTCAAACCAGTTAACCATTCTAAGAAGATTGATGTCTCCGATCTCAGGCAGGATGTCATCAAGAATATGATCTCGACGCATGCGAACGATAAGTTCCGCAGGATCGTCAAGCAACAGTATTTTCAACAGTTCCTGACGTATGCGCTCACCGGACAGGCTTTTTAGTTCAGATGCCGCTGCCCGGCACGCGGCAAGTGCATCAATGTCGGCGTAAGATTGAGAGAACGAACCGTAAAATCGATAAAATCTGAGGATGCGGAGATAGTCTTCCGCGACCCTGGCGCCGGCCCGTCCGACAAAACGGACCCACCCGTAGGCCAGATCTGAAATTCCGCTAAACGGATCGTAAACGTCGCCGTTGGGTGTCGCCGAAAGGGTGTTGATGGTGAAATCACGACGTTTGGCGTCTTCAATCCAGTCGTCTGTAAAGACAACCTCGGCATGGCGTCCGTCGGTTTTAACGTCTCGTCGGAGTGTCGTGATTTCGAATGTTTTCCCATCAATGACCGCAGTGACGGTTCCATGTTCGATACCCGTCGGTATGGCCCGGATACCAGCCGTTTGCAGCAGGTTTATGACGGTTTCAGGGGGATCAGGTGTGGCGATATCGATATCCGTTACCGTTCGGCCCGACATGGCGTCGCGAACACAACCACCGACGAAACGTACATCCGTTCCGTAGGCCGTAAGCGCATCAATCACCGCGCAGGTCTCCGGCGCCCTCAGCCAGTCCTGCGGAGGAAGTTTGCCGGTGGGTTCGGTGCCTTTCTTGGGTTCCGGAATGCGCGCCAACTTTTGGCCTCTCATATTGAGTCAATGTGCATGGAACATGTACCCATAAATGACATCGTAATCAGATGCCAGTCCGGAGCGAGGTTTCTGACTAAGGATGTGCGGGTTCAGCGGGCCTCGGCAGAAATGGAAGTTTGAGATTATCACTCGTGAATGAAAGACCTACTTGCGAACGCGCACTTCAATCACCAAATAAAGTTCACCATCTTGGAAGACAAAGGGTATGCAGTCGTGGCTGAAGGTTATTTATGACCCGCATTTTTTTGCGACGTTTTGAAAATGTGCATGACAGCTGTGTTGTTAAAAAAAAGCCTTATAGATGACATTGAGTGATTTCATTGCCAGGCTACGGAAATGCCGTTTGTGCTGGCGTATTACCGGCGCAATATTTTTGGCCATTCTTGCGACTGAAGCGGCAATTTTGTATTTTTCAATTCATCAATTTGAGATCGACCGCTTGTATGAAGTGGAACGAGAAGGATTGGTCGTTGCGCGAATTATTGTCCGCGAAGCCCAGAAAGATGTGGATCTGACAACGGGAATTGCCACCATTGGCCCCCGATTGAGACAAAACACTGCGTTGTTGGGAATGCGTGTTTTCGACCGCTTCGGGACGCCGGTGGGACAGTTTGGAGATGTGCCCGATACTTTGTCGCCGGGTGGCGGGGATGTTCGAAAGACACTTCACAATCGCCTTGAAGATGGGGCTCTGATCGATGCGATGTGGCCGTCGCAACGTTCGAAAACCCCGTTTACAGTTGTGGCCAGAATTGATGTCAGTGAAATTTCGCCACAGTTAAATGCTTTTATCTGGCGGATTGTCAGCTTGGTATTGTTAACATCAATTGTTGTGACTTTGATCACCATGCTGGTGCTCGAGCGTTTGGTTCTGCGTCCAATTCGCGGTCTACGTGATGGCCTGTCCGCCATCGCGCAAAATCCTAAAGCCCCCCCTCTGGGCGGACTTCCAGATTACGGCAAGGACGAGCTTCGTGACGTTACCAAAAACTTTGATTTGCTGACATCGAGATTATCTGAGTCATTTGAACAGATTGAACGCCAGAACCAGGAGCTGATTGAGAAAGAAATTTCCGAGAAAGCCAGTCGAGCAAAAAGCGAGTTCATGGCGAACATGAGCCATGAGCTACGCACCCCGTTGAATGCGATACTTGGTTTTTCCGAGATGATCAGTAACCAGTATCTCGGCCCCATCGGCATAGAAAAATACCTGCACTACGCCCAAGACATCACTTTGAGTGGGCGTCATTTGTTGAATATGGTGAACCAAATCCTTGATATTGAACGGATTGATGCGGGAAAATATATACTTGAGCGACAACACTTTGATATTGTCGAGCTGTTTGACGACTGTCTAAAGAACATTCAAACGCAAGCCGAGGACAAGGAAATATCTCTGTCGTTTGATATTCAGGACGGGTTGCCTTCCTTTAACGCAGACAGAAGCGCAATATTCCGAATTCTTAGTAATCTTATCGCAAACGCCGTTAAATTTACGCCTCAGGGCGGTGATGTGAACGTCAAGGCGGCCCGTTCACGCCAACAGTATGTCTTTGAAATCAGCGACACAGGGATTGGCATCCCGCAGGAGGAGTTGATTAGAATGAGAGAGCCCTTCACCAGACACAATAGTGACCCACACAAATCACAGGTCGGTATAGGGTTAGGGTTGGCAGTGACCAGTGCTTTAGTTGAACTTCATGAAGGATATCTTGATTTCAGCTCAGAAAGAGGAATAGGCACCACCGTTCTGGTGAAGCTGCCAGATATTTTAGAATGAATGGCTCTAATCAAATTTGGGTGGAATGACTTTACCATTTTCAAACCGTGGAGACTGGTAAGTTCCTTCACCGGGAGGAGCTCCGCCTGTAACAGCAAGTACGCTGAGCGCAGCGAACATCAAGATCACACCTGCCACGACCGACCAAAATATGCTTGAACTTTTGATCTCCGGAATCTCGTCCCCACGCGCTCTTGAGCGGTGACGAATGACCCAGACCCATCCCAAGTAAATTGCCATCGGCAAAATCAGCGGCAGTATATAACTCATTACAATTCTTGCCATATCACATTTTACTCACTGTTCAGGACGTCATACAGATTGACCACCATACCCGCCGTCGCCCCCCAAATGAAATGCCCATTGTAAGGCATGGCATAAAATTCCCGGCGGGCACCCTGAAAGTCACGGTGGTGACGTTCATGATTGGCCGGGTCCATTAGAAACATCAGCGGCACCTCAAAAATTTCCGCAACTTCGCTGGGATCCGGCACAACGTCAAACGGCGGTGTTACCAGCCCAACCACGGGGACCACGGAAAACCCGGTTCTTGTCTTATAGGTATCCAGTCTGCCGATGATTTCAATGTGCTGGCGATTTAGGCCGACTTCTTCTTCGGTTTCACGCAATGCAGCCTCTTCCGAACTGTTGTCAATTGCATCCACATGCCCTCCAGGAAAACTGACTTGTCCGGGGTGATGTGCCAAGTCTTCGGTGCGCCGGGTGAACAGAACGGTGATGGCGTCCGGGCGCAAGATCAAAGGCACGAGGACAGCGGCCGGTTTCAGGTCACCATCGGCAAGCATACCCGGGTTCAGATCGTGATCACCACGAAATGCAACTGCGTCCGGTGTCCGGCCGGAAATCCTGGCGATAATATCTGTCTTATTCATTTAGTTAGTTGCCGAAGTTTGAGGTGGGAGCGGGGGTCGGACCGATGGTAAAAAAATCGCCTTTCGACCAGACACCATAGAACTCTTGGCCGTTGATGTCTTCACTCTTTCCGAGGTCGACAAGTTCATAAAACACCGATCGGTCGAGTTTGGCTTCAAGACCATTGCCAAGCCCCACATAGGGTCGGGGCTCAGAAGTTTCTTCATCGCTCTCAACGCGCAGGGGGTGTTGGTTATTCAGCTCGATGATTTGATCAATATTGGTGCGAAAGCGAATTTCCTGCTCAGGTCCCTGGCCTTCGTGAAGCAGTTCAACGGCCAGAAAAGGCGCGTCTTCGACCTGAATTTTGCACATTTCAACGGGTGTAATCAGCCAATAGTCGCCATCGTTGTCGCGCTTGAGCACGGTTGAGAACAGTTTGACTAGTTCGATGCGGTTGATCGGAGAACCCCTGTAGTGCCAGCGCGCCCACGAATCGATTCGCATATCAATGTCGCCGTAGATCATCTGACCCGGGCGGGCGATCAGTCCCGCCGGTGGTTTTCCGCCCTGTACGGCTTCATTTGATAATTTACTAAGCTCTGGCTCGATTCTGGTCATAATGATAACCATATAATCAACTCCCCGCCGGGATAAAGAGTGGAGGCCGGAAAATTGAGTGCAACGGGCAAGAAAAAAAGCGAAACCGAGACAATCGATCCCGATAAACTGATTGATCAGGTAGATCAGTTGGGCCGGGATATGGCTGGAGCACGTGACGAAATCGGCCGATTTATTTTCGGACAACACGACGTTATCGAGGAATCTCTGATTACCCTGCTGGCCAGCGGTCATCTGCTGTTGATCGGGGTGCCGGGTCTCGGTAAGACCAAACTCGTAGAAACCGTTGGTCAGGTTTTTGGCCTCGATACTCGACGCGTCCAGTTTACGCCGGATTTGATGCCCGCCGATATTCTGGGCTCGGAAGTCCTGGAAGAAACCGAAAAAGGTCGGCGCTCGTTCCGATTTATCAGGGGGCCGGTATTCTGTCAGCTGCTGATGGCCGATGAAATCAACCGGGCAAGCCCAAGAACTCAATCTGCGCTTTTGCAGGCCATGCAGGAACACCGGGTTTCTGTCGCCGGTGAGTATCACGACTTGCCGCAACCCTTTCACGTACTGGCAACCCAAAATCCGCTGGAACAGGAGGGGACCTATCCGTTACCCGAAGCCCAACTGGACCGTTTCCTCATGCAGGTTGATGTCACATATCCCGACCTTGAAGCAGAAAGGGAAATTCTGGTTAAAACCACAGGCGCCGGGCAGGGTACGCCTAAGCGGGTGATGAATGCCACAGCCCTAATGGAAGGCCAGCGGTTGATTCGCCATGTGCCGGTTGGCGAAAGTGTAGCCAATGCCATTTTGGAACTGGTTCGTGCGGGACGCCCCGAATCTTCCGACATCGAAGATGTAACCCAATATGTTGCCTGGGGACCGGGGCCGCGTGCAAGCCAGGCACTGATGCTGGCAGTGAGAGCGCGTGCCGTGATTGACGGAAGATTATCTCCCAGCGTCGACGATGTTCTGGCGCTCGCCCACCCGATCTTGCGCCACCGCATGGCATTGACGTTTGCCGCCCGGGCAGAAGGCGTCGGTCTTGGATCGGTTATCGACAGATTGTGTGAGCGGATCTCGTAAGCCGGGAAGTTAGTTTGGTATAAAATGGCATCTCCAAAAACTGAAAACTCAAATCGGTCAGATGTCCATCACCGGGCAGAAGCGCTGGCGGGCGGATTGCCAGCATTGCTGGTCGCCGCAGAGCGTGTCGCATCGACGGTATCTCAGGGCGTGCACGGTCGACGCCGGGTTGGGCAAGGCGAAACGTTCTGGCAGTTTCGCCGTTATGAATTTGGGGATTCCATTCAGACGATTGACTGGCGTCAGTCTGCCCGCTCAGAACCTGTCTATGTGCGGGAAATGGAATGGGAAGCGGCGCAGAGCATATGGCTGTGGCGCGATGGGTCCCCATCAATGGGATTTCAGTCAAGCCGGGGCCTGAAACCCAAATCAGATCGCGCTGATCTTTTGATGCTGGCCCTAGCGTCGCTGCTGGTACGTGGCGGAGAACGGGTCGCCCTGTTGGGAACGGGAACCTTTCCGACCAGCGGGCGCAGTGTGCTGCAACGCATGTGCTCGATGATAGAAGCCGGGCAGGTGCCGATATCAAGCTTGCCGGAAAATGACGTGTTGCCACGTTATGCCCGTGTGGTTTGGTTCGGGGATTTCCTGTCACCGTTGGAAGACGTCAAGAAAGCCGTATCCGCCTATGCTAACCGTGGGGTTCGCGGGCATCTGGTTCAGATTTTTGATCCTGCCGAATCACTGCTGCCGTATGATGGTCGGGTTCTGTTCGGGGCAATGGAGGCGGACGATCGCGATGTTCTTGTTCGCCACACAGGATCGGTGCGCGATGACTACCGCGCGGCCTTTATCGCCCATCAGGCCGGGTTGCGCGACATCTGTGCCTCGACCGGCTGGAGTTTTATCGACCATCGAACCGACCATGCGCCTGAACCGGTTCTGCTGTCTCTCTACCTGCATTTCTCCGAAACGGGAGTGCGTTAGTCGTGTTGTCGTTAGGGCCTATTTCATTCGCCGCTCCCTTGGCCTTGGCGGGATTTATAGCATTGGCGGTGATCTGGTGGTTCCTGCGGCTGAAACCACCAGCACCGGAACGGGTAGCTTTTCCGGCGGTCAGGATTTTAGCCAGTTTGCGCCAACAGCAGGAAAGCCCAGCATTAACGCCATTGTGGCTGTTGATCTTGCGGCTGCTTCTGGCGACGCTGATCATACTCGCCGCTTCGCATCCGTTGTGGGATGCCGACAAACCGCTCAGCAACAAGGGTCCTGTATACCTGATTGCCGATGACGACTGGGCCGCAGCTCCCAATTGGCCACTCAGACGGAAAATGATGCTAAACCTTGTTGATCAGGCTGAGCGTGAAGACCGTTCCATGGTGGTTCTGAGCACGACACCCAATAATGAAAACGCGGGTGACGAGCCTGTTCAGTTGGTTACCCCAGCCGCCGCTCGCCGTCGTATCGAAGCGCTTCAGCCCAAACCCTGGGGCGCAAATCGAGCGGATGCGGTCACGAGGTTGCTGGCGGCGCAGTTCATCGCCGACCAGCGACCGGGTGACGTTGTCTGGTTCAGTAATGGGCTGGCGGATAGCAGCAGTGATTTTAAGGCCATCACTGATGGGCTGCGACGCATCGGCGCCTTGTCTGTTGTCGCCGAGCGGCCCGATAAACTGCCGATTGTGCTGCGAGCCCCTGTGTATGAAAATGGCCAGTTGGAAATCTCGTTGGAACGTGCGACGCCGGACGGTGGTCAGGCCTTGACCCTTCGCGCCATCGCCGATGATGGACAGGTTCTGGTCCGCCATCCGGTCCAGTTCAAAGGTGGAAACCAGCGCGCCGTGGCTCGCTTCAACCTGCCGGGTGAGCTCTATAATCGGATTGCCAGAGTTGAAATTGAAGATGCCGGGTCGGTCGCCAGTGTTGTGCTTGTCGATGAACGCTGGCGTCGTCGCCCGGTCGGGTTGCTGGCGGCTTCCGGGGGCGAGAGTGCACAACCACTTTTAAACTCAGCCCATTATCTTGAACGGGCGCTGGAGCCGTTCACTGAAATTCGTAAAGGCAAACTCAGTGACCTGTTGAAACGGCCTTTGGCAGTCGTTGTTCTCGCCGAAACAGGTGCGATCAATGTAGATGATCGCAAAGAGATTTCCGGGTGGATGGAAAAGGGCGGAGTGGTTCTGCGATTTGCCGATTCTGATATCTCCCAATCCTCGGCCGCGGATGACACGTTGCTACCGGTCAGACTTCGCAGTGGTGACCGGGTAATTGGTGGGGTGATGTCCTGGAGTAAACCGGCGAAACTTGCGGCGTTTTCAGACACCAGCCCCTTTCACGGATTAGCGGTCACCGGCGATATCGAGGTGCGCAGGCAGGTGCTGGCCCGGCCATCTCCTGACCTTGCCGGCAAAACCTGGGCTCGCCTGAATGACGGCACGCCGTTGATGACGGCGGAGCGACGTGGGGAAGGTTGGCTCATTCTGGTTCATACGACGGCCAGCCCGGATTGGTCGAACCTGCCCATTTCAGGCCTGTTCGTTAGTATGTTGAGGCGGATTGTTGATCTCAGCCAAGGTGTGTCGGCGGCGATGGAAGGCGCGCCTCTGGTCCCGCTTAGCGTACTGGATGCCTTTGCCCAGGTGCAGAAACCGGGTGCTATGGTGAAGGCCATTCTACCGCAGAAATTTACGGGTACTGAAGTGTCGCCGACACACCCACCTGGTTTGTACGGCGCTGAGTCACGCAACGGCACGTCGCGTCAGGCCCTCAATCTTAGCACCCGGGTCGAGGCACCGGTTGCCCTGGGTGATCTTCCGCCGGGTGTTGAGCGGCGCTATTACGACGAAGGACAGGAACAGGATTTACGGCCATGGCTACTGGCGGCGGCGTTGATCCTGTTTATTGTTGATACGGCGATCAGCCTGGCGTTGCGCGGCTTGTTACCGATCAGGCGAACGATCACTGGAACATTAATCATCATTTTGATTGGCCTGGGGGCAGGTGACCTTCGCGCCGATGAACTTACATTCGCCCGAGAGAATTCTTTAGATACCCGGCTGGCCTACGTGCTTAGCGGGGATGCGCAATTTGATGAGATCACGCGCCTCGGGTTAACCGGCCTGACCCAGGTTCTGGCGCAACGCACGGCGGCTGAGCTGGGGCCGCCGCAGGGCGTAAACCCCAACTCGGACGATCTGTCGTTTTTCCCGTTGCTGTACTGGCGCATCCCGGATGATTTCACGGCGTCGGACGACCTGGGGGCCGAGCGCGTTCGTGCATTCATGAGGAATGGTGGGACCATCCTATTTGATACCCGTGCACAGGCGGGCCACGCCATGAGTGGCGCCGGGGCGCTCCGTGAGTTTGCTCGCGAAATCGGGTTGCATCAGCTGGTGCCGGTGCCAAGCGGGCATGTGCTGAGCCGTTCGTTTTATTTGCTGAAATCCTATCCGGGGCGCTGGACCGGCGGCACGTTATGGATTGAACGGGCAGGCGAACGGGTCAATGACGGGGTGTCGCCGGTGATTGTCGGCTCCCATGACTGGGCTGGGGCCTGGGCTATGGATGAAGGTGGGCGGCCCTTGTTTCCGGTGGTTCCGGGGGGCGAGGGGCAGCGTGAATGGGCCTACCGCTTTGGCATCAATCTGGTCATGTATACGCTGACCGGAAACTACAAGGCGGATCAGGTTCATCTCCCGGCAATCATGGAAAGGCTGGGGAAATGAACGGTGACGCCCTGACGTTTGCTCCGTTGATGGATGTCCGTCTGATCGGGGCAATGGGCTTGATCGGATTAGCGTTTGTTGTCATCGGATTGCTGAAGCAAGGCAAGGGCAGTTGGGTGCGGCTGGTTATTCTTGGCATTCTTCTGGCGGCAATGATGAACCCGCGATTTGTGCGTGAACAGCGCGAACTACGAAGTGATATCGCGGTTATCGTTATCGACCGAACCTCAAGCCAGAATGTTGGCGAACGAAAAATCCGAACAGAGACGGCGCTTCAGACACTTCGCCAACAGTTTCAGGAGATGGTCGGCCTGGAGCTGCGTGAGGTCGAGGTCATTGATGGTGGTGGAGTTGCCCAAAGCGACAGATTTGACGATGGCAGTAATTTGATGAGTGCACTTCGCCGCGCAGTCGGCGAAATTCCCAAAGGTCGATTTGCTGGGGCGATGATGATCACTGACGGGCAGGTTCATGATGTGCCACGTAATGGGGCAGTTGGAGAATTTGATGGTCCCGTTCATGTCTTGCTGAGTGGCAAGCCAGATGAGCGCGACCGTCGCCTTGTCGTTGACAATGCCCCAGGGTACGGCATCGTCGGACAAGAGTTGTCGATTACTTACCACGTCGAAGATAAAGGCCTTGATCAGGCGACAAATTCATTAGGAGACCTTGCGCGGGTAACGCTACGTGGCGGAGACAAGGTGATTGCGGAGGCCCAGATTCCGGTTGGTAAGAAAGATACTCTGACCTTCACCGTGGAGCATGCTGGCCCGAGTATTCTGGAAATCGAAGTCGCCCCAGTTGATGGCGAGCTTTCTGACCTCAATAACCGAACGCTGATCAGCATCAATGGTGTGCGTGATCGCCTTAAGGTTTTGCTGGTCTCTGGGTATCCCCATGCCGGAGAACGTACGTGGCGAAACCTGCTGAAAGCCGACCCGTCCGTTGACCTGGTTCATTTCACGATTTTGCGTCCACTAGAGAAAGATGATTTTACGCCGTTGAATGAACTGGCCCTGATCACGTTCCCGGTGCGTGAGTTGTTTGAGGCCAAGCTTGATGAGTTTGATCTGGTGATTTTTGATCGCTACATCCTGCGTGACATTCTGCCGCCGACTTACCTTCATAACCTTGCCGAATATGTCAATGACGGCGGCGCAATGCTGCTGTCCGTGGGGCCGGAATTTGCCAGCACCCGCAGTCTTTCAGAAACGGCGCTCAGCAGAATTTTGCCGGCCCGCCCAAGCGGCGGAGTCCTTGAACGGGCGTTCCGGCCGGGCATTTCGGCAATCGGCAAGCGACACCCGGTGACAGCGGGGCTGTCGTCGCGGGCTCCGATAAACCGGTCCGACCCGTCCCGTCCAGGATGGGGCCGCTGGTTTCGTCAGGTTGAAGCCGTCCAACGTTCGGGAACAACAGTGATGACTGGGGTGGATGATCAACCGTTGCTGATTCTCGATCGTATAGAGGATGGCCGTGTTGCCCTGATGCTGAGTGATCACATCTGGTTATGGGCGCGAGGTTATGATGGCGGCGGGCCGCAGGCGGAATTGTTGCGCCGGTTGGCCCATTGGTTGATGAAAGAGCCTGACCTGGAAGAAGAGAGCCTGCGCGCCAGTGTTAAAGGCGGGCAGCTTCATATTCGGCGAGGTAGCCTGTCGGAAGACGAAGTGACCATTGAAGTGACCTCACCATCGGGAAAGGTTAAACGAATTCTGACGAAGCCTTCGGACGACAATGCTGGAGACATCGTCATACCGGCATACGAGATCGGGTTGTACAAAATCAGTGACGGGATCCGGAAAGTACAGGCTGCATCGGGTGCCCTGAACCCATTGGAATTTGCCGACCTGCGAACGACTGAGGATTACACGAAGTCCCTTACATCAGTGAGTGGCGGTGGCATGTTCTGGGCTCTGGACGGTGTGCCGGACCTTCGCCGCACCCGTCCGGACCGTGATGCCAGTGGCAAGGGATGGGCCGGATTTCGGGAAAACAACGCCTATGTCGTGACAGGTGTCAGACAGCTCCCCGTCCTACCGGGACTGGCGCTAATGGCAGTGTTATTGGCGCTGTTGATGGGCACTTGGTGGAGAGAAGGGCGCTAACGGAAACCGTTTAATTGGCTTGTGCTTCTAAAAGTGCACAATCCCAATACGGATTCGGGCCGAACCGCTCGACCAGGAAATCAACAAAGGCGCGGACCTTGGTCGACAGATGGCGGTTATGGGGCCAGATGGCATAGACGGAGATTTCTGGTGTCTCATAATCTTCCAGCACCGCCTCCAGCGTTCCTTCGGCAATCGATTCGCCAGACATGAAGGTGGGACAGCGATAAACACCCATACCAGCGCGGGTAAGCTCCAACAGGGAATCTCCGTTGTCACTCCGCATGCGCCCTGTTATGGGGACCGTAATCCGATCTTCTGCACCTTCAAACGTCCACTCATCAGGACTTTGGCGATGGGCATAGATGAGACATTCATGACCCCTTAATTCCATCGGATGATCAGGTCTGCCACATCGGTCCCAATATTCAGGACTGGCGATAACAGCCAGGCGGCATGGTGATAGCTTGCGGGCAATCAACGACGAATCACTAAGTTGGGCAATTCGGATACCGACATCAAAACCATCTTCAATCAGGTCCACCTGCCGGTCATTGAAAGCAATATCAAGGGAAAGATCCGGATAACGGTTCATGAATTCAGGTAGACATGGGGCAAGGTGATGGATGCCGAAGGTCATGGGCGCATTGATGCGAAGCGTGCCGCGCGGCTCGTCTTGTAGACGCATAACCGCCTGCTCCGCTTCTTCGGCCTCTTCAACCACCCGCCTGGATCGCTCAAAAAAGGCCTGTCCGCTCTCGGTCAGATGCAGGCGCCTGGTCGTTCGATTGAGCAACCGCACACCCAGGCGGTCTTCAAGGCGCTGAATTTGTTTGCTGACGGCGGATTTAGACAGCCCAAGATCACGCGCCGCAGCAGTGAAACTCTGTCGTTCCGCGACTTTGGCGAAGACGAACATTCCAGTCAGTTTGTCCATAGATCTCTCAGTGATTGTAGAAAATAAGAAACAATATTATTCAATTTATCATAATTGTTTCTTTTCTGCCACGTGATTAGTTTCATCAAGAACAAGATCAAACAGAAATCGCAGGAGAAACTTTATGACCCGTTTGTTATCAATTGCATCCAGCCCCGCCGGAGAGCAGTCCAAGTCCAGCGCATTGGTAAAAAGATTCGTTGACGCATTGCAGGCTCATTCTCCGGATGTGGAAATCGCCAGCCGGGATCTGGGCGCAACTCCACCGCCACACATCGACGCAGACATGATCGGCTCATATTACACGCCCGAAGACCAACGTTCGGAGGATCAGCTTGCGAAGATCAGGTTATCGGACGATTTGGTCGAGGAACTGATGGTAGCGGATGTGATTGTCATCGGTGCGCCGATGCACAACTTTGGTATTTCGTCCTCACTGAAAACATGGATCGACCATGTGGCCCGTGTCGGGCGTTCCTTTCGCTATACGGAAAATGGCCCGGAAGGTCTGATTAAAGGCAAGAAGGTTTATGTGATCACGGCGAATGGGGGCAATTATTCTGAAGGCCATCCGGCCCATTCGATGGATCATCAGACACCTTATTTGAAAACCGTGTTGGGGTTCCTGGGGCTGGATGATGTGACATTTATCCATGCTTTTGGCATTTCCGGTGGAGAAGACGGAGTTCGTGCAGCCGAGGCCGAGATCGATGGCGTAATCGCCAACGAATTCTCCCTCCAGGCCGCCTAACATTGGAGAACAGATGATGGGTAAGCTTGTAGAAGGTGTGTGGCGAGACGAATGGTACGATACTCAGTCCACTGGCGGTAAATTCGTGCGTAAACAATCGCAGTTCAGGAACTGGGTCACCCCCGATGGGGCGCCAGGACCATCAGGAAAGGCTGGTTATTCAGCCGAAGCTGACCGGTACCATCTTTATGTTTCCCATGCCTGTCCGTGGGCACACCGGGCGCTAATTTTTCGTACCCTGAAGGGCTTGGAGTCGATGATTGGGGTGACGGCCGTCGACCCCCTGATGCTGGAAAATGGCTGGGAGCTGGGTGGTGGTTCCGGTCCGGTCGATGGTGCCCGTTTGCTTCATCAGGTCTACACGGCGGCGGACCCAGGCTATTCAGGGCGAGTAACGGTGCCTGTGCTTTGGGATACCCAACAGAACACCATTGTCAGCAACGAATCTGCGGACATCATCCGGATGTTTAATGCTGCCTTCGATGGCGTCGGTGCAACCGGGCCGGATTTTTACCCAGATCATCTGCGGGCCGAGATCGATGCCATCAACGATGAGGTTTATACGCACATCAACAACGGCGTTTACAAAGCCGGTTTTGCAACGTCTCAGGATGCTTACGAAGAGGCCTATAGAAACCTTTTCAGCGCGCTTGATGAACTCGATGATCGGCTATCCGGCAATCGCTATCTGTTGGGGGATACCTTGACGGAAGCGGATTGGCGGTTGTTTACGACATTGGTGCGGTTTGATCCGGTATATGTCGGGCATTTCAAATGCAACCGCAACCGCATCGCTGACTTCGAAAACCTGTCCGGGTATCTTCGTGAACTCTACCAGATGGAAGGTGTCGCCGGGACGGTCCACATGGATCATATCAAACCCCACTATTACACCAGCCATACCGGTATCAACCCGACCGGTATCGTGCCTCTTGGGCCCGACACTGACCTGACGGTCCCGCATGGGCGGAACCAACTGTAGGGAAACGAGCTCATCATTATCTTCGCCCGGTTTGAGTGACCAGGCGCCTTCGAAGTGACCGGCCAAAACTGCGGGCAAGAACTGCCCAGTAAGCGAAAGTGCCTATGAAACTCGACAAATATTTAAAATAAAATTCATATAATGCTTTGAAAACAAACAATAAAAAATTTGGCACACCTTCTGCATTAATATGAGCAGACTGATCTCCCGGTTGCCCGGAGGGACAGCAAAAAAAATGAAACGGGAATATTGAGGAATTTGAGATGTTAGCCTTGCAGATTTCAGCGACAGGCATGATGGCTCAGGAACGCAGAACGGAAACGGTGGCCAACAACCTGGCCAATATGAATACTACCGGATACCAGCGTCGTCGTGTCGAATTCAACGATTTGATCTACAAAAACCATCAACGCCCGGGCAACGCGTCATCGCGTCCCGGTGAAGAGGTGCCGGGTGGTGTGTATACCGGGCTTGGCGTCAAAGCCGGCTCGATCTATCGGGTTTCCGAACAAGGACATTTGAAGGCAACGGAAAATTCATTTGATGTCGCCATTGAGGGTGCTGGGTATTTCCAGGTTCAGTTGCCTAATGGAGAAACCGCCTATACCCGCGCCGGGACTTTCCAACTCAGCCCGGAAGGTGCCATTGTTACTCACGATGGATTTCCGCTGCAACCCAACATTACGGTGCCGACGAATGCCCGGGATATCACCATCAATGCGTCCGGAACTGTTCTGGCAACAGTACCCGGTCAGGACACCCCGGCGAATGTCGGCACGATCCAATTGGTGTTGTTTGCCAACCAAGGCGGGCTCAGTTCGGTCGGGGATAACCTTTATGTGCCAACCACGCGGTCTGGTGGTCCGGCAATTGCCGCGGCTGGAGAAGGAGGCGCCGGAACGATCCTTCAGGGATATGTCGAATCCTCCAATGTTAACCCGATCGAAGAAATCACCAACCTGATCCGAGCCCAGCGGGCCTACGACATGAATTCGAAAGTCATGCAGACAGCCGATCAAATGTCTGCGTCAAAGTAGACGGTCGGTAGGAATTGTCCGGAACGTTAAGCAGCGTCGATGAGGGGCTTTTCCCATAGGGAGGTGATGTGCCGATGCCTGACGGTGAAACAACGTTGCATCTTGTTTGTGGTAAAATAGCGTCCGGGAAATCTACGTTGGCCGGCCAATTGGCAAAGCAGCCAGCGAGCGTCTTGATTACAGAGGACCATTGGCTTTCACGATTGTATCCGGATGAAATCATTTCCGTGAAAGATTATGTCCGTTGCTCGCGACGCCTGCGTGGCGTCATGGGTGAGCATGTTACGTCCCTTCTGAGTGCAGGCCTTTCAGTCGTGCTCGATTTCCCCGCCAATACGGTGGACATCAGGGCCTGGATGCGCGGCATCAGCGAAAATGCCGGAGTAGAAAACCGTCTGCACTACCTTGAAGTAAGCGATACGGTTTGTAAGGCGAGATTGCGCCAAAGAAATGCAGACGGCGGACATGACTTTGCGGCCAGCGAAGCGGACTACGATGTGGTAACCAGCTATTTTGTGCCGCCATCGGCAGATGAAGGGTTTAACATCAGTGTCTATTCAGAGGGTGACGGCATTTCCATATCTACATAAATGGGTTGATGATCCGAGCCCACGGCGTCCAGACCAACCTGCATGGATTTAAGTGCAGGTGCCAGATCGGTGCTGATGAAGGCATAGTCGATCCGCATGGGGCCTTTGTTATGAGGGCAGGTAACGCCATTTTCGGCATCTGAGTTGTTGCCGCAACCGATCCAGGCATCGATCAATCCGTTCAATGGCGTCGTGCGCCCGTACCAAACATCCCAACGTCCAGCCAAGAGTTCATACTCTTTGAAATCCGGGGTCAGGTTGAAGTCTCCCATGAAAATGGCCGGGCGCGGCATCGCCGGTTCGCCCGCACCGTCAACCCGCCAATGGGCCGGAGCCTTTTTACCTGACCATGCTCCTCCCCGTTCAGGCGCGTTTTGCAACACATCCAGCAAATATGAAATCTGGCCTTCGCGTTCCTCAGCCGACGAATGACCAAGGTGAACGGAATAAACCCGGATCAGGCCAAGCTCACATTCAATAACACCTTCGACCATCGATCGCTGCAGGGTCAGTTGTTCGACCAGCCCAAATCGTGGCAGAAGATGATTGCGGCTTGATATGATCGGTGTCCGAGACAGCAACATGTTGCCAAACTGTCGGCGACGATTGACCAGTTTTCCCTGAACATCGCGAAAACTGGCGTCTAGGTCGAGGCCGGGGCCATAGCACCAATAGTGATCAGGGAACAATGCCGCCAAGTCAGCAACCTGATCGGTCATGCCGGTTTCGACATTAAAACGTTCAACTTCCTGCAGGGCGATCACATCGGCATTTCCAATTTCACCGGCGATACGGTTAAGGTCGACATTGCCGTCTTTACCTGTGCCGTATTGAATGTTGTAACTAACCAGCCTCATTTGCTTTCCTTCACCTGCCAAGCATCAACGCAGATAGTGATGTTTGCAAACCCTGGCCCGCGGGTCATCAACTTTCTTATCAAAGCCATGACATATCGATGATTGATAATCCGACGCCCCCCCAGAACCTGAACCTGATTCAGGTCGTCTTTGTCGCCACGCTGGTTCAGGCGTTGGCCAGCATGATCGTCATTCTGCCTGCCACTATCGCCCCGGAGCTGGCCGCAGCGCATGGGGTCGATACATCATTGATCGGATTGCAGGTCAGTTTCGCTTATGTGGGCGCCATGACGACGTCAATATTGGGCGGCACGGTCGTAAAGCGCTTTGGCCCACTGCGCTGTTCCCAGATGGCACTTGCCTTCGCTGCCACGGGCTGTGCCTTGACGATGGTCCCGCTGTTGAGTGTCATCGCCATGGGGGCAGTGTTTATTGGCCTTGGCTACGGACTGACCAATCCGCCGGCGGCCCACATGCTGATGAAAGTGACGGCACCGGCAAACCGCAACCTGATTTTTTCTATCAAACAAACGGGTGTGCCGCTGGGCGGTATCGCTGCGGGCCTGGTGGCGCCGGGTATTGCATTAGAGTTTGGCTGGCAGATGGCCTTGTTGGCTGGGGCAGGAGTGACGGCAATCGTGGCGATTGCTATACAACCCCTGCGGTCGGCCTGGGACGGGGATCGCGACCCGGACGTCGAGATCACGGCGTCACCCTTGCGCGACGTGCGTATGATTTGGGCGCATCGGGGCCTGCGCTTGATATCATTGGGGTCATTTGCGTTTTCGGCGACACAAGTCAGTCTGACGACATTTGTGGTAACCATGCTGGTTACCGACATCGAATTTTCTCTCGTTGAGGCAGGCATTGTATTGGCCGTGCTCCAGGTATCCGGTGTTAGCGGGCGTATTCTGTGGGGGTGGGTCGCTGACCGTCTGAATGACGGCAACAAGGTTCTGATCCTGATCACGCTGATTACGGCGACGGCCGCCGTATTGACGGGGCTTTTGGGCCCCGAGACACCCAGTATCTGGGTCTATGCCGTTCTGGCTCTGTTTGGGTTCACGGCGGTCGGGTGGAATGGGGTGTATCTGGCGGAAATTGCGAGATTAGCCCCATCCAATTTGATCAGCAGCGCTACTGGGGCAGCGCTGTTTGTCACCTTCTTCGGTGTTGTTGTCGGGCCAGCGGCGTTTACCGGAATATATTCAGGTGTCGGGAGTTACACGACGGCATTTGCACTGTTTGCGTTGGTGTCGTTCGTCGGCCTTGTCTTTGTGATACTAGCGCGTCGAGAGCGTTAACTGGATTTTCGGGCTTTCAGGTTCTGTTCCCAGTGCTGACGGACCTTGCGCTGAAAAGCCAGGGCTTCGTGAGGCGTGATACGGCCGTCGCGGTTGTCATCAATGGCCATAAACCGCGTACGCCCTTTGGTTTCGAATTCTTTCAGTGAAATTTCACCATTTTCATCGCTATCCAGCCGCTGGAGGCGATTTTTCCAGGAGGCATTCTTAGCGATTTCACGACGCGACAGAATATGATCGCTATTGGCATCCATATTGAAAAAACGTGTGTTGCGCGCTGCCTGTAATTCAACCAGCGAAACGGAGCCGTTGGAATCCCAATCGAGGACCTTAAACCAGTTGGCTTGCACCGGTTCGCCCGCCTGGGCTGTCCCTGCAGCGACGACCGAACAGGCCAGTGAATAGAGGTGTTTTTTCAGATTCATCGACTTTCTCTCCACTGTTTACCGGCGCTGACCGGCCTGATCACACGAATCTCCACTTTATCAGGGCAATGATGAACGGGGTTTTAAGAAAGCTGGTTAACGGGCCTTAACCATATTTCATAATGGCCAGTCGGGGTCTTTGAATTCCTGAATTTCGATGTTGTACCCATCCGGGCCTTTGAACAGGCATGAATAGACGTTGAAGCGTTCAGACAAGGTTGGTGGGCGTTCAAAAGTGATGCCCTTGGCCAACAGGTGTGCATAAAATCGGTCAACTTCCGGCGTAACGATGGTCAGCATGACGCCGACCGGGTTTTTAGGACGTTCGGAAATTTCACAGACACCGATGAAACTGCTTGGACCGGTCTGATAAATATGGCAACAGCCTTGATCGACAACCATTTCCAATTCAAGAATATCGCGATAGAACGCAGATGTGGAGCCAAGCTCTTCAGTGTAGATGAACGTGACCTGGCTGGTTATTTCAGGACGCTTCATGTTTAATTTCCCTTCTCCTGTCAGGGTCGGGTAAACTTCCGATACGCGCAAGAACTATCGTGGGAACCCAAGCATGCCGTTTGTACATCGCAATGAAGAGGGAACGATCCTCGCCGTATATGAGGAGCATTTGGAAGGGACGGAGGAGGTGGCCTCTAACGATCCTACCTTAGTCGCCTTCATTCATAAGAATATCCCTCCTGCCGCGCTGGATGACGATTGGATTAGCTCCGATTTGGCGCTGACGCGCGTTATGGAGGATTTGATTGATATCCTCATTGAAAAAAAAGTCATTATGTTCACCGACTTCCCTGAAGGTGCTCAGGAAAAACTGCTGTCCAGGCGAGGCTTTCGTAAAGAGTTCAGTTACGTTGAAAACCTGTTCGGCGATGACGAGGATGGATTCGATGATGGGGATGGGATGTTTTAGAAACATGCCAGAATTACTTGATTCCCGAATCGGATTAATGTTAGGCCGAAGTATCGAGTCATGCTGACACCCTATCAAATGGCGGCGGGCGGGTTCATGGTGGCGAACACCTGGATGAACCTATGGCCGATCCCTTTGTAATGCGATAAAAGACGTCATGGTTGATCAAGCTTTATACAGAGATGCCCTTGGACGGTTTGCCAGCGGAGTCACCGTCGTTACGGCGCCCGCCGGGGAAGGGGGGATTGCCGGCCTTACGGCCAGCGCCTTTTCATCATTGTCCATAGACCCGCCGCTGGTTCTTGTTTGCGTCGGCGAAAAATCGGCCTCGCGCGCGGCCTTTAAGGCTTCGCCGTATTTCGCCGTGCATATTCTGGCTGAATCCCAGGAAGAAGCGGCTATGGCGTTTGCGCGCTCCGGCGATGATAAAGCCAATGGTATCCCATGGACCCCCAGTGAGCGGGGAACGCCGATGCTTGATGATTATCTGGTGGCGCTAGAATGTGAGCGCACGGAAGAGTTCCACGGTGGCGACCATGCCATCATTATCGGGCACATTATTGACATTCGCATGAGCGATTGTACCCGTGCACCCATGACCTATTACCGCGGTCAGTTGAATCCCTTTGATATGAAGGGCGAACGCTAAAGGTTATTCTTGGGAACCGTTGGTATTACCCAATTCGGTCAATTTTAGGGGCGCCCGCTTCGATTTCGTGGAGGACGTCAATGCCCTGTCGCATTTCGGACATGATGAAGTCGACCCGTTTGGACGGGCCGCCTATGTTCGGATTGGGGAAAGCCGCCGCCCACGCCCGCATTTTGACGCTGATGGAACACAGGCTGCCACCGATGGTCGTGTGGTAATTTTCGATGAAGCGTTTGACTTGGTGAAACCGTTCGGCACTAGGATTGTCCCACATATCATTGGTGTATTTGTCAAAAGTCTCGAAGCGACCACTTATGGCTATCATCAAGTTGTTGATGGTCGTCTGAATCTCTCTGCAGGTCTTAATCAGGCCGGGTTGCTGGCATAATTGAGGGTTGTGACTCAACTCGTCAATGGAGTTCAGGAAATCCTCAACCAGTGGTTCCAGGTCTTCCATACATTTTCGAAAGTAGGACAAGGACAGAAATACATCGCCATAATCTTCCAGGAATTTTGGCAGGTCTTCGGGTTTGATCATCATGGTCGTCGCTAGATTGTTCAGTCGCTCACGCACCTTGTCGACGTCCGGATCGCGAAACAGTTTTAAAACGTCATCAAAACTACTGATTGTTCCAGCCTTGCCGCCATAAATGGTTTCGATCAAAGGGTAGGTGAACTTCTTCATATACTCTGTAAGTTCAGCGATTTTTTCAGCCGAAAGGTTTAATTCAGCGACATCATTGATGGGGATGTTGTGCTCGCGAAAAAGGATGCGCAGGCTGTAGATATCATAGCTGGTCAATGGTGCCAGTTTTCGGAGCAGAACAAGGTCCGGGTGTGGAGGCCGGAACGGCCAGCCAAACTGATGGGGAATCTGCTCAATATCCAACTGTCCGCTGCCTGTCTTGGCATCGGAGAAAATCTCGATGACGGCCTCAAGATGGACATTCTTGATCAGCCGGGCCTGTCTTAAGGACAGGGTTTCAATCGGCAGCATTCCCAGAGGTAGAATATGCAGCGCGTCGCGATCTTCGTTAAGGATGTTTGACACGTGCTGATCCAATTCATTTTTACAGGGAAGCTTTCTGGACATACCTCAAAATTAAGGGACGCTCAATATTGCAGTTTTTTTGGCGCTGGAGTGTTCGGTAATATACCGATCGCTATTTAACATTGACAATATAACGATCAGTATATAAAAAAATGATTATAAAAATATATCGAACGATATATTGCGCTCAACAGAAGTGCGCCAACCTCGAAAACAAGGAGTTTTCCCATGCCTCTTACTTTAACCCTGACTGAAGGTATTCTGCCGAAAATAGCCGAAGCACAGGCGATCAAACGCATCACCGACGCTTTTCTCAAATGGCACGGTCTTTCCGGTAACAAAGTTATGACACCGAACGTTACTGCTCATGTGAATGTTCTGCCAAAGGGGCATGGATATTCAGGTGGAGAACCGTTTGATGGCGTCTGGATTGAATTTAAAACCCCGAGCTTCGCGTTTACGGACCGCGACATTCAGGTGGGACTATTCAAGGAAGCCACCGACATCATTGTCGAATTGTCCGGCGGCAATCAGCCTCGGGATAAAATTTTTTCAAACGTCACCCATACCGTGGATGGCACGTGGAACATCAATGGTAACGCCATGACCAACGAAGAAATTGGCGCAACTCTCGCTTCAGGTTGAATCAACGTATCCATACAAATAGAGGAAAATAAAATGAAAAATCAGTTCGCAAAACCAGTTATCTGTGCCCCCCTGTTGATGGCGGCTTCCGTAGCGCTGATGGCGTTCTCGTCCATGGCCCAGGCCGAGAGTAGACAGTGTCTGCCAATCGGCGGGACTGCTCTTGGACAATTCTTTAATGAGGGCAAAGATGTTGTTGCGGCGATGTCCGGCACGTGGACCAGCACCCGCGGCACAGTTGTCAGTGAAAAGAAAACCGAGACTGGTTTGCTTCTAGGGATGAAACATGCCTTCAGCACCAGTGAGGGCGGGGTCGTGACGACACGAGACAATGTTACACTTACGTCAATCCCCGGTGAGAAAGACGACTATGGCCTCGATATTGCCTACACCGTGGTTGAATCCTTCGGCCATCTAAAGGGATATGCCGGGACATTCAACAGCTATGGTCGGGTTAATACCGCTTCGGGCGAAGCGGTCGTTCGATACAAAGGGGAGCTGTGTAAATAATATTCCCAGGAACGTCGCAGGCAGGCCGTGTTAATGCAGCCTGCCTGTCATTCCAACAGCTTGTCCTGTGCCACGTCTTAACGTATAGTGATCGTGATATAAATTTTAAGAAACTTGGTTCGGCTTGCCGCTTGATGAGTGATCGGGCCTGTGTGTAATATGATAAAAGGTTCAGGGGAATGCGAAATCAACAACGCAAGGAAGAAACCCATCAGCGGATGCTTGAGTCGGCCAGCCAAAATTTCAGAAGTCATGGTTATGCTGGGATCGGGGTTGATGGTATTGCCAAGGCTGCGGGCGTAACCTCCGGCGCCTTCTATGCGCATTTCGGATCTAAGGATGGCGCGTTCAGTGCAGCCCTTGATGCAGGTCTTGACGAGGTGATTGCCGGGATTCCGAAATTTCAACAGGACTTCGGTTCACAATGGGTGCAGGCCTTTGCAGATTATTATCTCAGCGTCGCCCATCGCGCTGACCTGAAAGGCGGGTGTGCAATGACGACACTGTCGCCGGAAGTTGCGCGCTCTGACCCCAGGGTTCATGCTGCGTATGAGACGAAAATGACAAAAATTGCAGACCTCATCGCGACTGGGTTGTCGGGAGGGTCTGATGAGCAAAGGTACACACGAGCTTGGGCAATGCTCAGCACTTTGATTGGTGGGCTGACGATGTCCCGTGCCGTAAAAAGTCCGAAACTTGCTGAAATAATTGCGAACGCGGTTAGCGAAACTGCGGTGAAAGCGGCAGGAAAGGCAAAGGTTGTGCGCTGAATAGAGAGCCAAAACAGTTCGCTATCAACAAAATTGGGCTTATACCAAGTAGCTGTGCATTGCCCCGTAGATCAGGCGCCCGGCAAGCAGGGTAAGGATGATCTTCAGGCCGGTCCGGAAGAGTTTCTCTGGCAGCCGCAAAAGCATATGTTTGCCACACCAGGTTCCAATAAAACCAAAGGCGATCAACCCGACGAGCAGGGGAATATAGGGACCGAAGGCAAACCCCAGCGTGCCGAAGGCGATAATCTTGAGGCCGTGCTGGATGGTCATCAAGGTGGCATGCGTGGCGACCACCTGCTGGCGTTCGGGGCAGGCGGCGCCAACAAAAGGTGCAACCAGAGGCCCTGTTGCTCCGACAAACATAGTGGCGAGTGTTGCACCGAACCCGACGGCAAAGAAAGTTGGTTTCCCCGGCGTCGCGGCCCTGAATTTCGGTGCCCAGGTGGCGTACAGGACGAACAGGGCTAGAATTCCCTGCAGCAAAGGCCCAGGCAAGGAAATCACTAGTTTTGCCCCCAACATTGCACCGAATAGAGTGCCGATTAGAAATGCAGGAATGATACCTGTCAGGATGTTATGACGCATCAGATAAGCGCGCCCCACGTTCGACCCTAGCTGAACCACCCCGTGAACGGGGATCAGCACGGCGGGTGGAAGAACCTGAGCCATGGTTGCCAGGACCAGAACACCTCCGCCGATGCCCATCGTTGCGGTCAGGAAACTCCCCAGAAACGACACGCCGCACAGCAGCAGAAAACCACCTGGTTCTAGCCCGGCCGCACCTGTGAGCAATTCGATAAACTGATCCAATAGAAATTCCTGCTTTGGTTATTCATCAACAATATTATGAACCACACCCGCCTCCAACAGTTCCTTGTGGTCCGGGAACCAGATGTCTTCGTGCTCTGAGGTAAAAATTTTGGTCAGGAAGTTTTCGGAAATACTCTGCTGACGATAGAAGGATACATCTTTCTCCTGTTCCTCTTTCAGGTCAAACAGAGGAATGGGGTACCACAGTTCCAGACTATACTTATGGAATCCCAGTTTGGCATCGTTACCGATACTTCGACGTGTTCCACCGATAAAAGCGGTGGCGCAGGCTGACTTGCAGATGCCGTATACGAAGGTGTTCAGGTCGCGACGTTTGATCAACTGCGCGATCCCCCGGCCCTCATACACCTGCCCGCCATCGCTTTCGAGGACGATACCCGATACTGCCGGATTTTGGTCCAACAGACTCCGCAGCTTTGCTGTCATGCCAAGCGCCATGATCCCCTTAATGTGGATCAGCATACCGGTGGCATCCAGACCCAGTTCATATTGGGTAGCCCGCGCCTGTTCGAGGGAAAGGCGATCATCCGCATGAAACCGCTCAGCAGATAGGGACTGATAGGCGCCAAATATACCGAGCAGCGTAAAGACCAGACTGACGATGATCGCCATGTATGAGGTCCACACCCAGATGTCGGAATTGATGCCGCCCGAACGGCGCTCGCAGGCTCGAACTAAGCCAACGACCTGCCAGAGGTAAACGAGCCCATGGCAGATGACACCGAAGATTAGAGTGGCGACGATGGCATCCGGGCGCTCGCCGATATAGGGGGGCAGCGTGTATTGATCAGTATGAAGAATTAATATCCGGACCAGAACCAGGTTAACCCAGAGTGACCATACCAAAGGTTGCTCACCCCGCCAGTGGGTCCGGATATAATTCATGTTCTCCGCTCGTGATATTACTCCGCAGCTTCGCGGTAACTGTCAATTGACGGGCAACTGCACACCAGATTGCGGTCACCATAGACGTTATCAACGCGCCCGACCGGCGGCCAGAATTTGTCTTCGCGTAATCCCGGCAGCGGGAAGAAAGCCTGTTCTTTTGAATAAGGGTGAGGCCAGTCACCTTCGAGCAGCAGGTGGTGCGTGTGTGGTGCATTGACCAGAACGTTATTGTCCGCGGCTACTTTCCCGTCTTCGACATCGCGAATTTCCTGGCGGATGGCGATCATCGCGTCACAGAAACGGTCCAATTCGCGTTTGGTCTCTGACTCGGTCGGCTCGATCATTAGTGTGTCGACCACCGGGAAGGACATGGTAGGTGCATGAAAGCCAAAATCGACGAGGCGTTTGGCGACATCATCCACGGAAATTCCCGACGACTCCTTGACCGGGCGCAGATCGATAATGCACTCGTGGGCGACCATGCCGTTTTTACCCGTATAGAGAACCGGGAAGTGCGGGTCCAGGCGATGGGCGATGTAATTGGCATTCAAGATCGCCACTTCGGTGGCCTTCTTCAGACCCTTTCCACCCATCAGGAACATATAGGCCCACGAAATGGGTAAAATGCTGGCCGAACCCCACGGAGCCGAGGAAATCGCACCAATGGTTTCGCCACCACGAGCCGCCGGGTTCACGCCGTCAACCTGGGAACTGTCAGGAAGATAAGGCGCCAAGTGAGCCCCGACACCAATCGGTCCTATGCCCGGCCCACCACCGCCATGCGGAATGCAGAAGGTCTTGTGCAAGTTCATATGCGACACATCCGGACCGAAGGTCCCCGGACGGCAGAGCCCGATCATGGCATTAAGATTGGCTCCATCCATATAAACCTGACCGCCATTGTCATGAATGATATCGCAAATCTCGATGATGGCTTCCTCAAACACGCCATGTGTGGACGGATAGGTGATCATCAGGGCGGCAAGGTTATCTTTGTGCTCTTCGGCTTTTGCATTCAGGTCCGCGACGTCGACGTTGCCGTGATCGTCGCATTCCGTGACAATAACCCGCATGCCGGCCATCGCTGCGCTGGCCGGGTTGGTGCCATGGGCACTGGCCGGGATCAGACAGACATCACGATGTCCTTCACCGCGATTTTCATGATATTTGGCAATGGTCATCAGGCCGGCGTATTCACCCTGAGACCCGGCGTTGGGCTGCAGCGATACGGCGGCAAAACCAGTGGCTTCGCACAGCATCTCTTCCAGCTCTTCAAACAATTGCTGATACCCCAGCGTCTGATCCAACGGCGCAAAGGGATGAATGGCTCCGAATTCTCGCCAGGTAACGGGAATCATCTCGGTCGCCGAATTCAGTTTCATGGTGCATGATCCAAGCGGGATCATGGAGCGGTCAAGGGCAATATCCTTGGCCGCCAACCAACGCAGATAGCGCATCATTTCCGTTTCTGAATGATAGAGAGCGAATACGGAATGGGTCAGATAGTCACTGCTCCGCTGCAGCTCAGTAGGAATGCACTCTTCTACGTCCCCGTCGATCTCTTCGATGTTCAGGTCTTTGTCGGCGTTGGTTGAAAAAACATTCCAGAGTGTCGACAGGTTTCGCCGCCGGGAGGTTTCATCGAAAGAAATTCCCAGGTGGTCATTGTCGATGACACGCAGGTTGATCCGCGATTCACGGGCTTTGGCTGCGATGCGGTTGGCCTGTCCGGGAACATGAACGGTAAGCGTATCGAAAAAGGCGTCATTCACCACCTTGAACCCCAGTCGCTCAAGGCCTTCGGCAAGAATCTGCGTCATCCGATGAACTTTGTCGGCAATACGCCTGAGGCCATCTGGGCCGTGGTAGGTAGCATATAGCCCAGCGATCACTGCCAGCAGCACCTGTGCCGTACAGATATTCGACGTCGCCTTATCCCGACGGATGTGCTGCTCTCTGGTTTGCAACGCCATACGGAGTGCCGGTTTGCCTGCTGAATCCACGGAAACGCCGATGATGCGTCCGGGCATGGATCTTTTATGTTTGTCTTTGGTGGCAAAGAACGCCGCGTGCGGACCGCCATATCCCATCGGCACACCGAACCGTTGTGAGCTGCCGACAACAATGTCAGCGCCCATTTCGCCGGGTGGTGTCAACACGCAGAGCGCCAACAGATCAGAGGCCACGGTTACGATGGTCTTCTTCTCCTGGGCGGCGTAAATGATCGGGCGGATATCACGCACCGCGCCGCTTGATCCCGGGTACTGTAGCAAAATTCCGAAACAGTCCTGTTCGGAAAATTCGGTCTCGGCTTCTCCGACAATAACCTCAACTCCCAATGGTTTTGCGCGTGTCAGGATGACGTCAATGGTCTGTGGGTGAGTGTCACGATCAACGAAAAACAGATTGCTTTTTGACTTCGATATGCGTTTCGACATGGACATGGCTTCTGCCGCAGCGGTGCCCTCGTCCAGCAGCGACGCATTCGCCATTTCCATTCCGGTGAGGTCGATGATCATCTGCTGATAATTGAGCAGCGCCTCCATTCGCCCCTGACTGACTTCTGCCTGATAGGGCGTATACGCTGTGTACCAGCCAGGGTTTTCCATAACGTTTCTAAGAATGACGCTGGGCAGTTTGGTGCCGTAATACCCCATACCGATCATCGAGACGAAAACCTGGTTCCGTCCCGCCATCTTACGAAGGTAAGACAGAGTTCCACGTTCGGTCATGTTTCTGCCGATCTTTAAGGGCTCGTCCGTGCGGATGCTGGATGGCACCGTTTTGTCGATCAGGGCGTCAAGGGTATCGAGCCCCAGCCCGTCCAGCATGTCACGAATTTGTGGTTCACCTGGGCCAATATGGCGGCGGATGAAATCGTCGCGGTGTTCGAGCTCGCTTAAAGTCGGCGCGGTCATTATTCGAGGCCCTCCACATGCGCTTTGTAAGCGTCTTCATCCATCAACCCGTCCAATTCGGAGGGGTCGGACATTTTGATCTTGAACATCCAGCCTTCGGTCGTCGGATCCGTATTTACCTTCGAAGGTTCGGCTTCCAGATCTTCGTTGGCCCCAACGACTTCGCCTGACAGCGGCACATAGATTTCACTGGCGGCCTTAACTGATTCGACAACGCCCGCTTCGTCCCCGGCGGAAACGTCGCTGCCGACTTCGGGCGTTTCGACAAAAACGATATCGCCGAGCGACTTTTGCGCATAATCGGTGATGCCGACGGTCGCAACGTCTCCGTCAACAGTGATCCACTCGTGATCTTCCGTGTATTTGGTGCTCATTGTCTGTTCTCCCCTTAACCTTTGTAATAGCTGTGTTGAACAATTGGCATTTTAGCGACTTTTGCCGGCAGGACTTTGCCACGTACCGACAATCCGATCTCTGTATCAGGAGCGGCCATTTCGATGGGTACATATCCCATGGCCACTGGGCCACCTGCGCTTGGCCCAAACCCGCCACTGGTGATAATGCCGACGACATTGCCATCTGCATCCATGATTTCAGTTCCGGCACGTGCAGGTGCGCGACCGTCGGGCCGAATACCAACCCGTTTCTTGGCCGGTTTGACGGCAATCTGCTGGACGATGATATCGGCCCCCGGAAACCCTTTATCTTCGCGTCGCCGTTTGCCGATGACCCAGGTCAGGCCCGCTTCAATGGGGGTCGTGGTCTGATCTATATCGTTGCCATAAAGGCAAAGCCCGGCTTCCAGGCGCAGCGAATCGCGTGCGCCCAATCCGCAGGCTTCAACTTCTTCTTCCCCCAACAGGAGGCGGCAAATGTCTTCTGCATCTTCCGCTGGGATCGAAATTTCATATCCATCTTCGCCGGTATACCCTGACCGCGTTACGATACATTCGACTCCGCCCCAGTGCAGATTGGCGATACTCATGAAACTCATATGACGCGTTGCGGGCATGAAGCGGGCGAGGACATTCGCAGCGTCCGGTCCCTGCAAGGCAACCAATGCACGGTCTTCGATAATCTCAAATCTTGCGCGATCGCCAACACCTTGTGTGATGTGAGCTATATCCTGCGCTTTGCAGGCTGCATTAAAGACCAAAAACAGGTCTCCTTCGCATTTCGATACCATGAGGTCATCAATAATGCCGCCCTGATCGTTGGTCAGCAGGGTGTAGCGGACGCCGCCAGCAGCGAGGCCATTGATATCCCCCGGCACCAGGGTTTCCAATGCCGCAATGGCGTCGGCACCTTTGAGGAAGGCTTGTCCCATGTGCGAAACATCAAACAGGCCGGCGCGGGTGCGTGTCTGTTCGTGTTCTTTCAACACACCCAAGGGATATTGGACGGGCATGTCATATCCGGCAAACGGCACCATCTTGGCACCCAGTTCTCTATGCAACGCATCCAGAGGTGTGTTTAATAATGTGGTCGAAGGCTCATTCATGAGACGCGTCCCTATACAACAGATTTCAGCACCCTTTCTGACCATAACGGATTCTAAACCGTTATCCCTGGTCGAAGGCTGCCCCCTCTGTCGTGGAACCTGAAAGATTCACTTAGCTTCCGAACCAGACAGCCAGCTTACATCTTCGGTGGAGCCGGATTCAGAACCAATCCAACTCACTTTCCAGAGTCTCATCACGTTGCGGTCCGGGTGCCTGAGAGTTTCCGGGGCGGTTGCTCCTTCGGCGACAGGCTGACGCAGCCTGTACTCTCCCACAACAATCATCTGAGAGTTTTCAGAATTTATGGGCGAACTATCTCATGACTGCCAGTAGGGGTCAACAGAGGTGGATGAAAAGAAAATTCGCCTTGTCCTGTTGCTCATGTCATGCGTGTTTGTGCCCGGTTTCGATGATTTCAACGATCATCATCTTCGTAATCTTCAGGGCGTTTGTGAGCTATGAATTTATGGCATTCAATGCAGGTCTTGCCTTCATCAGCAGCTTTACTCATCTTTTCTGCCGCCCGGCGTTTTTGTTTCTCGTAATGCATGGCGTCATAGGAATGACAGTTTCGACACTCGCGAGAATCATTGGATATCATCTCGGCCCACACGTGTTCGGCCAGTTCAAGCCGTTTGGCCTCAAATTTCTCTGGGGTGTCAATGGAGCCCAGAATTTTATGGTAGACCTCATTGGAGGCCTTGATCTTACGGATCAATTTGGCTGTCCAGTCTTTGGGTACGTGGCAATCTGAACAAACCGCCCGGACACCGGACGGGTTTTTGTAATGCGGTGACGTTTTATATTCCTGATAGACCGTGTCGCGCATCTCATGACAAGATATGCAGAAACCCAGCGTATTAGTACGTTCCATAAAGGTGTTGAAGGCACCCCAGAAAATCACGCCGCCGACGGCGCCAGCAACCAGAATCACGCCCCAACCATAACGCTGGGTAGGCGCGACGAACCACGCCCAAAGTGTTTTTATGAAATGCATGCGATCAAACCGATTTAGCGGCGACAAAACCTCTCGCCAGGATTGCGGCGAGAGGTTTCATCGGAGTCGCCTCTATTCTTTTGGCAATGTTTGTAGGTAGGCATTGATGTCGGAGGATACCTGATAGGGTAACGCCCGCAGACCTGGCATACCTTCAGCCGGCTGACCGTTAAGGATTTTATGCATCATTTCCCAGGGGTTCTTGTTAGAAAGCTTGCCTAGCGGCGGCATTTCCTTGGGCAGTTTCCCATCGGCGCCGTGGCAGTTAATACATAGAGTATTGAAGTATTCCTTGCCTTGCGTAGCGTTACCCTTGACCTTTTTAGACTTGCGGTCGATGTATTTATCCATATCGACCTGCCCCAAAGTTACGAACATTGCGAGGGCGGCCAAATCGGCGTCGCCGATTTTCCCGCCATAACCATGGGTTTTGTCTTTCATGATGGCGATAATGTCAGCCGCATTGCCGCCGGCAAATTTACGCAGGCCCACAATGCCGGTCTTGTACGAGCCTGATGCATAGGCCCCGTCCTTACCCATGTAATCCCATCCGTGGCAGGACTTGCACCGGTGTGTGGCATTGCCTTTTTTCTTGGTGTTGGAACTTGGCCATGACATGTGTGTATCAGCGGGTTTGGGCGCGCCGATGACCTTGAACCACTTGTCGTATAACTTACCGCCGCGCGCAATGGTCCCTTCGTCGGCACTCGCCGATGTGGCCATAAGAAGCGCAGGTAGCGCCAAGGCGGATATGCCTAAGATACTGAGTTTTTTGATTGATCGTGTAAAAGTTAACATTCCAATCTCCTGTCCCCAGACTCTTTAGTTGAGCCAATTAAAAATAACCGTGTAATCATATGATGCGTCAAACCCTCTTGCTTTGACATAGCTCAATTTCTATTTAAAAATTCTTCCCTAAATCAACTGTAAGAAGCAATGGATTGATCAAGGATATCGCGTGTTGGATGGATCGAAAAACTGGCACGTACTTTCTCATTAGCGGCTTGCTGGAGACAGATTGTCGTCTAGCTCATCGCAATTAAACCCCACGACCTTGATACGATATATTATTGCCATGAAGAACTCTCTGTCGACCTTGCCAAATTAGGTAATCCACCTAAAATGCCGAAAAGCTTGACGTCCTAGCTGGACCGTTCACTTGTCGGCTTTTTATTGACAATCAATTGGAACAAAAATTCGTGCCCCATAAACCTGCTGAACCCGACCCAGACACTCAATCAGACCATCGCCCAGGTCATCACCCTGATCATGACAACCCTTATCCGCTGAAGCGCCTGTTCCGGCGGCGGGTATTGCCATTGTTCCTGCTTCTAGGAGGAGCATTTTGTGCTGTCGCCGGGTGGGGCGGTACGCATTTGATGCAAACTGTATATATGGAGTTTGCGGCGCGCCGGGCCGCAATTGTTGACCGCGCCATGATGGTCGATGCCCCGGGGCCGTGGACGGCGCTTGCGACCGGAGCCTTGCCGGTAGATGTCTATACGACGGATGAAGGCGTTGCGCTTCTTGACGCCCTTCGCAATGAAGAACGTGAACTCAGTCTGTCACATCTGAAGGTCTATGGGCCGGCCGGAGTGATCGTCTACAGCTCGGAACATGAAAATATTGGCATGGAAGACGCGAGTCCGGCTTTCATGATGGCGATGCATGACGATACCAGATCGCTGGTCAGAAAGCAGGGCGAGGACGGAACTGAGCTGTATGAGCTTTATGTGCCGATTAATACGGCAGGTGAGGGGCGGCTGGTGTTCGAATTGTATGAACCCGTTGGGGTTCTCGATACCTTGTTGCTCAAAATCGCCGCTCCTGCTGTTGTGGTCCCACTAATCTTCCTGTTGCTGTTGGGCTTCGCGACGAACGGGCTGGTTCTGCGTGCTCAGAATGATATTGACTGGCGCACCGGTCAATTGGCCCGGTTGCGGCGGGAGCTTGAACGGTTTGTTTCACGTTCAACAATCGACGCCACCCGCCAGTCACTGGAAAGCACGTCGCTGGAAAATACATCAATCAGATCACGCAAGATCGATTGCACCCTGCTGATGAGTGACATCCGCAATTTTACCGCTTATTCGGAAGAGACCCCGCCGGAAGAAGTTGTTGAATTTCTTAACCGGGTCATGTCCGTGCAAGTTGCCGCAATCTCCCACTTTGGCGGTGATGTGGACAAGATGATTGGTGATGCCGTTCTGGCAAGATTTGACGGGCCGGATCGAGAACGCCGCGCGATTGATGCTGCCCAGAAATTGCTTGTCGATCTTGCGAAACAGGATTTCCCGAGGGGCGTCGGGGTCGGAATATTCTCTGGGCCAGTGATTTCCGGCGCCATCGGCCCGGCAGATCGACAGGACTTTACGGTTATCGGAGATAGCGTCAACGTCGCGGCGCGACTGTGCTCGGCGGCCCGGGCCGGTGAGCTTGTTGTTGATGTGCAGACGGTTCGGACTGCCGGTGCAGACGTTACCCAATCGGAAGAGTTGTCATTAAAGGGCCGCAGACAGGCGCTGCATATCGAACGCCGCAAAGTCGGCTGACGGAGATTTGGGGCGGCACGAACGGTGCCGCTACAAACCTTCTATCGGGTGACCTGACGGCGACGGGTACGGTTCAGTTCCAGTTGGTCACGTGTCAGGGTGAAACCTGTGAAAATGATGTAGTTTTCACCGGTTACATCTGGCTTCAGCGGAAGCTCCAACGTGATTGGTTTGTTACGGAAACCAAAGCCTGTAAGGTTGCCTTTGAAATCGACGGATACGTTGAATTCTTCACGGTACAGGATTTTTTTATTCAGGTCGGTGACGCTGATGAAATAGGGAAACGTGGCTTTGCGCGTTGTGTTGGCCGGGCCGCGCTGTGCAGTGAAGGCGAGAGTGATCTCAACTTCCATGACGCCAATCCGTGTTTCTTTGTCGATCTTGGTCAAACAGGCCACCTGCATGTTGTTGAATTTGCCTTCTACGTCGACATCAATCAGGTCGCGACCAGCACCTGGACGATAGGTCGTATAATCGGCGGCGTCGGCGAGAATACGATAATCTGGGCAGGGCAAGATCACAGGTTTGGAGAAGTAGTCCGTGACCGTTTCCGTCGCCGAACAGCCGCCGAGCAGGGCTGCTCCGATAAGTGCGGCACCGGTCCAGAATTTTATGCGGGTTAAAGGAGATTGAAATGTCACAGCGAAGAATGAGTCCCGTCGCAAAGAGGTTGGTTTGAGGTTTTCTTACACCCACAGAAAAAGACTTTTTTAGTTTCAGTAGCTTCATACATCAGGGGAGTGAAGTCGCTGCCTGAATGACTACCATCACAAAATGGTTGTTTGGCGCTTTTTCCGCAAGCGCACCAGAAGTACTTTTTACCTTCTTCAACCTCAACACCATAAGGGGAGGTTTGGGCGATAACCGGATCAGCCATGACGGAGTTGTCCTCTTGAATTCGGCATGCTTTTGAGTGGCGACTTTAGGCGTTCCGACCCTGCCGGGCAAGAGGGCTACGCTACTGGCGGGCCGTTTCGGGTGCGACGATTTCGACCAGCGTTGCCGCCAGCTTGGCGAGGGCACGGGCGCGACCCCAGGAGTTGTCAATTTCTGACGCAATATCAAGACCGCTCCTGAAGGCTTTCCATCCGGCGTCGGGTTCACGCGCCCGCGCATGGGTGCCTGCCAGTTCGGCAAACATCCAGACTTGCGTCAGGCGACTCTTGATTTCGCCGCTGGCAGTAACAGCCATGCTCTCGGTAGTTTGTGCGCCGTCAACATCACCTCGGCGGCGTTGATCGGCGCTGATCGACCATAAGGTATGGGCGCGAAGCCTGTTGTCATCAATACCCGTCGCAACTTCGGCGGCTTTGGTAAATCGCGACCATCCTGCCCGACCGCGATCGGCAGGGGGGATCGTATTATCGTCTGGAATCATCGTGCCGAGCTTGCTCATTGACAGCGCGACGCGGCTGAGTGCAAACGAGCGCGCATAGGGCAGAGTGATCTTGTCGATGGCGGCGATTGCCGTTTCTAGTGTTGTTTCCGCGGCATCAAAATTTTGGGCGACGGCTTGAGAAAGGGCTATCTTACCAAGCACTACGGCGCGGTAGCGAACGGCTTCAATGGTATCAGCCGTGGCCAGTGCTGCAACGGAATCACCAGCTCGCGCCTGAGCGGTGGCGGCGGATATCAGCACCGACGTGCGTTCTGATGACGTCTCAATGTCACCCAGCACGTTCAACGCCTGATCGGGATGTTCCGTCTCGGCAAGTGCTGCTGCTACATAGCGCAACGCTACGCCCCGTTCCTCGCCCGAAGTTTTGGTTCGGGCAAGATGTTCTGCAGCCGCCAACTGGTCAGCCGCCTCGTCGCTGTTGCCGGCTTTCGCCAACATCACGGCGATTTTTGTTTGAAAAGACACACGTTTGGAATCGGAATCCAATTTATTCAGTGATGCGCTCAGCAGATCAATACTCAGTCGGGCATCAACGAAATCGCCTCGCCGGGTCTGGATTTCAGCAATTGCCGCATAGGCTTCCAATTGTTTGGAAGTGTCCGGGATAATTCCCGCTGCGTCCCGGGCCTCGTTCCCGTTGCCTGATGCAGCCTGCCCTTTGGCGATATCGCTCAAGGCAACCATGATCAGGCGCGGGTCTTTCATACGCGATGCGGTCTGCATGGCGGCCTCGTTTAGCCCGGCACGCGATTGTGCGACCAGAATTTCGCCCAAGGCCCAATCGCGGAGTTCTGTCTTGAATACGGCTTTTACATTTTCCAGCGCGGCATTCAACAGGCAGCGAACGGTCGGGTCGGCAAAACAGGCCGATGCATCCCGCGTCGGGTCGGCCTTTTGGCCAACGTTTTCGCTGATTAGATCGCGTGTCGCCGGATGCGCCAATAAGGCTTGTCGGGCCTTGTCTTTGCTGGATTTCCGCACCCGATCAAGCCGCTTCAAGAGTTTGCGAACCTCAACGGCCTTGGTCAGCAGGGCCCAGAGATTCTGCGTCACCTTGCCGTCGGCCTCAAGTCCTGCCCCTTGTTGATATACCCGGATCGCGGCTCGGGTGTCGGCATTCAAATGTCCGTCGATCGAGCCCAGATAGAAGCCCATGTCAGAAAGTACCTTCTGGACATCCATGATGGCCTTGCCAGCCTTGCGAAACCCGTTGTCTTCGTCAGGAGCCCGGCGTGTTTCTTCCAGCCCAATGGGCGTTGCCGCAATCTCTATCGCTGCAAGGGTGGTGGCCATGCTCAAGGCAAGCAAAAGCGCCAGCACGATGGCCGGCACGGTTAAAGCCACGTGTAATCTTCTCATCAACTGATTCTGCGCTTGATTGGTGGTCGGAGCAAGATTTAGTGGCTACGGAGGATTTTTAAGGAAACCAGGTTGATCTTCTTTCCACCAGAGAGGCAGGGGCAGGGTGTGCCTGATGAACTAGGGGGCGTATCCATTGGTTGCCGTTTCCGCTATCACGCCGTAAAACCACACAGGATTTATACCCCAGATTCTGGACAGTTTAATGGCCGTTTATACCGAAGTCAGTGATGAAAATCTGCTCACCTTTGTGGCGGGATATGACATTGGTGAAGCCCTGTCGTGCAAGGGGATTGCGGAAGGGGTGGAGAATTCCAATTTTCAACTGAACACCTCGTCGGGCACCTATATTCTCACACTTTACGAAAAACGGGTGAATCCTAACGATTTACCGTTTTTTTTGGGGTTAATGGACCATCTGGCAGCGGCGGGGGTTCCCTGCCCCGAGCCGGTTCGAGCCCGGGACGGTAAAGTTCTCAGGGTACTATCGGGGCGACCAGCGGCAATTATCAGTTTTCTGGCCGGAATGTGGCCTCGCCGGATTACACCGGAGCATTGCACAGGCGTGGGCCGCGGACTGGCGGAATTCCATCTGGCGGGCAGTGATTTTGGCATGGCGCGGGATAATGATTTGTCGCTGCAGAGCTGGCGGGGTTTGCTGGCTCGCTCGATTGACCGAGCCGATGAGGTGAGGATTGGGCTTGGAAGAGACCTCGAGGCTGAACTGACCAGGCTGGAAGCGGACTGGCCAGACGATCTTCCGGCTGGGGTGATTCATGCTGACCTGTTTCCCGATAACGTGTTTTTCAGAAGTGGGCATCTGTCCGGTATTATCGATTTCTACTTTGCCTGCACCGACGCCTATGCCTATGACATTGCCATTTGCCTGAATGCCTGGTGTTTTGAGCCAGACGGCAGTTTTAACATTACCAAGGCGCGCCGCCTGCTCAGCAGTTATCGAAAGACCCGCGAGCTTTCCGAACATGAACTTAAGGCGCTGCCACTGCTGGCAAGAGGTGCCGCCATGCGGTTTTTGCTGACCCGGCTTTATGACTGGCTGAACACCCCCTCTGAGGCGCTAGTTACCCGAAAAGACCCGCTGGAATACTGGCGAAAATTGCGCTTTCATGGGCGCGTCGAAGGGCCTGAGGCCTATGGACTGGAAGCGTGATGCCCAAACATATGGACAAAGAGGCGATGGACGGAAGCAGCATGGATAAAATCGAAATGTTCACAGATGGTGCATGCTCCGGCAATCCAGGTCCCGGCGGTTGGGGATTGTTGTTGCGGTGGCGCGAGCATGAGAAGGAGCTTTTTGGCGGTGAAGCGGAAACTACCAATAACCGCATGGAACTGATGGCAGCGATTCAGGGAATCGAATCATTAAAACGCCCGGGCAAGGTCGATCTTTATACGGACAGCACCTATGTCCGTGATGGTATCACCAAATGGATTCACGGCTGGAAAAAGAACGGCTGGCGCACGGCGGCAAAAAAGCCGGTGAAGAACGAAGATTTATGGAAACGCTTGGACCAGGCGTTGGTTGGCCATGATGTTGATTGGCATTGGGTCAAGGGTCACGACGGCCACCCGGAAAACGAACGGGCTGACGAACTGGCACGTCGTGGGATTCCTATGGGCATCCCTGAAAGAATTCGCAGATAACTCCTGCGATCAGATACGAGGCCCTTTCGGGAGTGGCCCCGCATCTGACGCGCAACGAGAGAGTTACATAAGGCCCAGGCCCCAGCGCATATGGTTAAGAACCTTGCTTGGGTCGTCTGGCTTCGGTGAAAATTCCGGCGTCGTCAGGGCGCGATTTTGTACGTCGCCCCAGCGGTCACGAATGACAGTTTGATCGGGATACCAACTGCGGATCATTTTACGTTTGAAGATATTGAACATGTATAAACCTCATGTATTGTTTGGTGATGCCAAACTGTTTTCCTAACACCGTCAACATAATCAGGGGGCTTTATCCTGACAAACGATAGAATTTCATGTTATGCATGAGTAAATTCTCATGTAATTTATAGCTGGTGATTTGAATGATCCACCCTCCACCCGTTTCAGCCCTTCGTGCCCTTGAAGCGGCAGCGCGACACCTGAGCTTTACCCGGGCGGCTGACGAGTTGAATGTGACGCAAAGTGCGATCAGTCATCAGATCAAGCATCTCGAAGAGCTGTGGGAGTTGAAACTGTTTACCCGCCTGACACGTAAGCTTGAACTGACGCCGGCAGGTAAGGCCCTTGCTGGAGTAGGGCGTGATTTTTTCCGCAACCTGGAAAATACACTGGATGACCTTAAGGCTGATGACGGGCATGCCGTGCTCTGTGTGCAAATGCTGCCATCCGTCGCCGTTAAATGGCTGGTGCCCCGACTGCAGGGGTTTCGTGATCTCCATCCGGATATCGATGTCTGGATATCAACCCGAGAAGACGAGCGGGGAGGGTTCGAGTCAGGACGGCTTGACGCCTCGATTCGTCTGGGTGGGGAGGAGGTGGCTGGCCTGTCAACGTGGCAAATGATGCATGAGTATGAGTTTCCGGTGGCGCGTCCACGTTTATTGGATGAGATGGGGTGGCCTAAAAACCCGACGGATCTCTGCCGCTATACGCTGTTGCTGCGTCTTGGTGAACGGGGTGCGCCACAGTGGGATAATTGGTTCCGGAATGTCGGCGTTGATGAAGCGGTGTATGGTCCGGCCGTTCGAGAGGGCACACGGTTTCCTGATTCAAATATGGCGCTTCAAGCCGCCTTTGAAGGCCAAGGGGTGGCGCTGGCCAGAAGTGCTCCGGTCTGGGATGACATTACGTCTGGCCGTTTGGTTCGTCTGTTTGGCTTTACCAGCCCATTTAATCAGACAATCAATTTTACCTGCCCTCAGGAAAAAGCCAACCGCCCGGCGTTGGTTGCCTTTCGTGAATGGCTATTGGCAGAATCTCGAAAATCCCAGGCGGAATTCGATGCTGCCGAGAAACCATCGACATAAAAAAGCGAGGCTCCTGATGGGCGCCCCGCTTTTGATATATGCGAAAGTTTCTTACAGCTTACCAAGGACGGATTCGGCACTGGACACTTCGAATTCGCCTGGACCTTCAACGTGAATTGATGACACCACACCGTCATCGACGATCATGGCGAAACGTTCGCACCGCACACCGAGGCCGCGTTCGGTCAGGTCGAGAATAAGACCAGCCGCTTCAGTAAATTTGGCACTGCCATCGGCGAGCAACAGAACCTTGTCAGCAACGTTCTGGTCCTTGCCCCACGCGCCCATGACAAACGCGTCATTGACGGACATGCAGGCGATCGTATCAACGCCCTTGGCCTTGATGGCATCGGAATATTCGACATAACCGGGCAGGTGCTTGGCTGAACAGGTCGGCGTGAAGGCGCCTGGAATCCCGAATAAGATGACTTTCTTACCCTTGAAAATGTCGTCAGCGCTGATCGGGCTTGGTCCGTCAGCGGTCATGGTGGTGAAATCGATCTGCGGGACTGAGTCTCCGGCACTGATGGTCATGGTTTTCCCCCTTGGGTAACTGGTCAAAAAAACGCACCGCATACCCCCTATCTGTGTATGAGGGCACGATGTGATCAACACATAATCAATATCACAAAAGAATCCACCCCGGAATGTTCTCTAAGGGTGTTTTTTCGGGCTCTGTTCAAACTGCCTTAAACTGCATCGCGACCCGGTCGAGTTGCACAATCATGTCATGACCCAGTTTCGTTCTGATCTTTTCCCGTGTTCGGGATTCGTGAAGAGCGCTACGCAGATCGGAAAATACATCCCCAAGCATCCTGACTACGGCATCTTTGGTTATTTCCCAATCCGCCCCCGGTAACCCCGGTTCACCCGGGATCAGGTTGGAATTGATCATCGCCATCAGCCACTCGATTCGTTTGTCTATTTCGTGGAAATGTTGCGCCATTTCGATCTCCGCACCAAGCGTAATCATTCGTGTGCGTGGTGACTCGTAAACAGCGTCCCAATCGATCTCGCCGTCGCCGTTCTGCCGCGCCTTGTCGACGATGGCTTTGGTCTGTTTTTCAAACGCGAATTGTTTCTGCGTGCCGACCATGGTGTAGAGTGCGTTCATAAAACCTGGCAGCATACGTCTCGACAGACCGTCTGAATGATGCCTGAGATTGCTGTCATCGACGAACTGGTGAGCGAATTTGTGAACCATTACGCGAGCGAAGGAATTGCCTCGTTCACTGCTTTCGCGAGATCTCTCCTGAGCCCGGGTAAATGAAACAACGGCGTCCATAAACACGGTCTTGATATCGTCCAAGTTGCGGCGGAACTCATCACTCATCTCTTCGAGGTCATCGGGGGTCAGATGACCGTCGTTCTCCGCGATCTTGGCGCTCAATAATTTCATGAATTTAGAGTGAATGGCGTCAGCAAGCTCATCGGCGTTTCTGTCCAATGTTCGCGTCGCCGCAGGTGATATAGAGTTGCTTTTCGGCGCCTCATCACCAATTGCTAACGGTGCCATGATCCCCTCATGAGAACCATCGGCTATACTTTCATGGTTTTTGATCATTGTTGCTACCCCCGCACTGGCCGCTGCGTAGCAAACGGCCGATTAACGTGTCAGTGTCGCACTTTGTGTCCAAAAAATGAACGACGGGCCATCTAATCATTGATCTATAGCATACTTTGGCCGGGTCTCATGTGAGCGCCATCACACCAGGGTGTTTCAATCAATCAGTAGATGCTTTTGCGGTCTGTTTGGCGCGGGATTTTTTGACGGCCTCAATCACTGCTTCCTTGGTCAATAATTCGGGCAGGGTAATACCGTCCGGAGTAGCGGGGCCGTAGACCGCATTGAACGGAATGCCATAGCGACCGAAAGACGCCAAATATTTGGCGATGGTGTCACTAGGCAGAGTCCAGTCTGCCTGCATGGTCGCGACACTGCCGTCGGTCAGGGCCGATAACACGGGATCGCGGCCAAGGACCAGCGATTTGTTGACCTGACATGTGATGCACCAATCTGCCGTAACATCGACCAGAACGGTGTGCCCGGCCGCAACCATACGGCCGATGGCTTCCTGATCGAATGCCTGCCATTGAATGCCTGACGTATTGGATAGTTTATCCGCGTTGTTTCTGGCTTCTGGTGTGACTGGAAACAATACAGCCGCTAGAATTAGGATCACCGCCACAGGCGTGGCCTTTGATTTATGGGCAGGCAGACGATGGGCGGTATAAAGAACAACGATGACCGCCGTCATCATTGCCGCCAAAATCAGGGTGTTTGTCAGGCTGGTCGTCGCATATAGGACACTCAGCAGCCAGACGGCGGTCGCGAGAAGGGCAAAGCCAAGGATCTGTTTTAACCGAACCATCCAGGCCCCCGGTTTCGGCAGGCGTGTGGCGAGCGCCGGGAACAAGGCGACAGCCAGATAGGGAAGCGCAAGACCCAGCCCGAGGGCACCGAAGACAGTGAATATTTCCTGTGTTCCGCGCGCCAGGGCAAAACCGACAGCCGTGCCGAGGAATGGTGCCGAACACGGTGTTGCCAACAAGGTCGCAAATGCCCCCTGCGCAAAATGCCCGCCAAGGCCATTAGTGTTGGTCGACTGCTCGCCAAGGTCAGCAATGATGCGGGGCAGGTTGACTTCAAAAAAGCCCCACAGGTTACAGGCAAACAAGATCACAACGGCGGTCATGGCGATCAAAAACCAGGGTTGCTGGAACTGAATGCCCCAGCCGATGGCTCCACCACTGGCTTTGACGGCCACCAGGGCACCCGCCAGAACCAGAAATGAGAAGATGATCCCCGCTGCTGAGGCGATGAAGCTCAAACGCACGGCACGGCTTTCGCCGCCGCCGTGACCAATGGCACCGATCAGTTTGATCGAGAGTACGGGCAAAACACAAGGCATCAGGTTGAGAATCAAGCCGCCCAGAAGCGCCAATCCAAGAATGGTCAAAAATGACAGGGACTGATCTTCAATCGCCGGTGCGGGTTCACCGTTACTGCCTAAGCGCGCCTCAAGCTTCCGCTCGGCGCTGCGTTTGCCATCCGCCAGGGTGAGAATGAAATTGCGTCCCACCAGTGTTTTTCCAAGCTTGTCGTCAACATAACCGAGTCCGTCAACAGAGACATCGAGGACGGCCTGCTTTCTGTCCGCACTCAGCGAAAACTTGGGTTTTCCATAGGCCAGCTCGGGAATACCTTCAACGAACAGGTCTGGGGCGTCGAACGGCATGTCGGATTCAGCTCTGACACGTAGTCCAGTCCATGCACCGTTCTCGAGGGCGACGGCGCTGACAATTTTAAGGCCATGGTTACGCCCGTCTCCGGGAACTGCGGCACGATAGCGGTCGATAAGATGGGCGAACGGACTTGGTGTGTCCGGCCCAGCTGGCAGGGTCAGGCTAATTTCCGTATCATAGGGGACACAAATTTCACTGCAGGTCAGGTATTTAAGTGCCAACTTCAAGTCGATGTTCTGGCCGGACGTTACCGGGCGCAGCTGAATTGGAAACACAACCTCCTTTTTATAACCCAGAGTTTCCAGGCCCAATACGGAGAAACGTTCCGGCGAGGGCCAGCCTGTGTCGGCGCTCTGCAGATTTGTTGACCCGTTCCAGTCCAGGCGTGGTGGGAATCCGGCATCGCCGGGTGACCGCCAGTAAATCTTCCAGCCCGGTTGCAATTTGAACTGCAGACCGATCTTAACACTTTCCCCGGTGCCAACGGTTTCAGATGCGGCAATCAGCCGAACTTCTGTCTGATCGGTTTTAATCCAGTCGGAAGCCGCATTGGCGGCCTCTGCGGTGCGGGTGAAACCGAATGCACTGATCAGCCCAAGGGTCAGAACAAAGGTCAGAACATGTCGGGCGAGATAAAATATATGTTTCATAAGAAGGTATATACGCCCCTTGGCCGAAAAATTCACGCCCCAACGCCAACTTCACGAAATATTGAAAGGCCTAAATCGTCTATCCAACCTTTGTTGCGGTCGTAAGCTATGTCATACTATCCTGAATCGTTGCCCTGAAGCCTTGACCGGCTTATGTAAGAGGTGTGATGACTGAGATTGCTGACAACGCAGAATACCTATCCGGGCAAATGTTGATTGCCATGCCCGGCATGCCCGATCCACGGTTTGCCAAAACTGTTATTTATTTGTGTGCGCATAACGAAGAAGGTGCCATGGGGCTTGTCGTCAATCGGGCCATGGATCAACTTACTTTCCCGGATCTTCTGGAACAGCTTGAAATTGACTCGCCGGATTCTGGTGACCAGATCAGGGTTCTGGCCGGTGGGCCGGTTGAAGCGTCCCGGGGGTTCGTTCTGCATTCTGCCGATTACCTTCAAGAAGCGACCATGCTGGTCAATGATGAAGTCGGGCTGACTGCAACCATTGATGTCCTGCGTGCCATTGCCACGGGAGAGGGCCCACATAAATGTTTGCTGGCTCTCGGGTATGCTGGATGGGGGCCCGGTCAACTGGATACAGAGATCAAAGATAATGGGTGGTTGCACGTGGCCGCCGACAGCAGCTTGCTGTTTGAAGCTGATCTGGATGCCAAATGGGAGCGGGCCATGGAAAAAATCGGCATCGACCCCAGAATGTTATCTGACGAAGCCGGACACGCTTAACTCTTCTCCAAACGGATCACTGAAATGTCTCGCAAGAAACCCCACGGCCCCAAGCCCGGTCATACGACTGGGAAAAGTTCGACCTCTAAATCCGACAAACGTTCGCCTGATGAGTTAATGCGCTTTCTGGCGAACGAAATGGAACATCAACCGACTGCCGAGGCGTTGAATGACAACGTCCTTATACCGTTTATGGCGGCCCTTGAAAAAATATCCGAGGCACGTGGATACGTGCTTAATATTTACGGTGAAAAAAGCAATCTGGTATTCACCAGTGAAGAGCATGCTGAACAGATTTATTATCTGATCGAGCAATATCTTGAGGGCAATGCCGAACCTGAATAAGAACAGATTCGTGATCTAGACAGGTTATGCTTTCTGAGCCGCGGCCTGCCGGGCCGGTTCGGAATAGTGTCCCGGTTTTTTCTTCGATTTGGCCTTGGCCTTATACATCAGGGCATCCGCAATCTTGATCAGTTGGTCGGGCGGGTCGTAAGCTTCCGGCCCGGCCTGGGCGAGACCCGCACTGAAAGTTATGCCGTGGGTCACGCCAGCGTCGAACGTTTCAATGACTCTATCATATACGTCATGGGCCAACTCGACGGTGGTTCGTGGCATGATGATGCAGAATTCGTCTCCGCCATAACGACAGCCGAAATCAACATCGCGAATGGATTCCAAGATTGATTTGCCGACCAATTGCAAAAGGCGGTCACCTTCCTTGTGGCCCTTTTTGTCATTGAGTTTTTTAAAGCCATTCAGGTCGAAATAAACAAGTGTTAGGGGAGACATGCCGCGTTCCATGACGGAAAGCTCGCGGCGCAAGTGATCGTGAAAGCCACGCTGGTTATACAGTTCGGTTAGCCCGTCGCGAACCGAAAGTTCTTTCAGCTGGCGGGTTCGTTCATCGATCGTCTGTTCCAGGCTTTCAGCGTATTCCTCCAGTTCGGACTTGGCGGTTTCGACCTCGGCGACAAGACTTGCAATGTAAGTGTCGAAAACAAGCTGCATATCAAACATCATCAGCTTGCGAATGGCATTGCGTTCCGCGTCACAGGTGTCAGACTCTTCCATTCCGTTTTTTGTTTTGCTGGCCAGTAGATGTTCGAACAACGTGGTCTGCAGCAATGACAGGGCGGAAACGTATAGTTTGGGCGAGACGCCGATGCGTTTGTGGACCTTGCCAATGCGCAGGCGCCTGTTGACATATTCGCCGTCGTAATAGCCTTCAAACAGTTCAAGGATATATCGGCACATGGAGGCGCGCAGCCGCTCAAGCGTGTCCGCATCCCCAATCACCAGGGCTATTTCCCGAGACTGAAGCTGACGCTTATAAAAGGCATCAACAATGGTTTCGAGTTTTTCTTCCGCCATCGGTCGAAGGGCGGTCAGAGCTTTTACATCATCATCCGTGAAATCAAGAAGATCCATCCGCGACTGGATTTCCCGGTCGGTAATTTGTAATTGTTGGGCCAGCGTCCGGTCAGTCGGTCCGCTGTCGGCGTCGGGTTTTCGAAACATGTCTTTCATGAATACACCTTCGGACAGTAGGGTCCTCATTTAGGGCTTGAATTGGTTAAGATAGTACTCAATTTTCTAGCTTATTGAAACTAATCCTGAATCGCTCGATAAAGCTATAGATTCCTCCCATTGGCAGGATAAGATCAAGTATCATTACCCCTTGCCATAAGGCCGGAGTAACGCCTAGGTATGAGACCGGAATATGGAAAAACTGTTTTATGGTCTTATTTGTTTCCGACCTTGATGGGACGCTGTTAAACGATGCGTCGGTCATTGAGGCAGCGTCAATTGATCGGCTGAATAACCTGATCGGGGCAGGGGTCCATTTCACCATCGCCACGGCGCGTGCCTATCCGTCTATTGCCTCTATCCTGGACGGGCTGGAGTTGCGCCTACCGGTGATCGAGCAAAATGGCGCACTTTTACGCGATTATTCTACCGGGCATGTGATTGACGCCAAATTAATGTTGTCGTCAGATGTTGCAGACGTTTGTGCGATTTTTGAGGAAAACGATGCCGCTCCCGCCGTCTCGACCCTTGACGGCGACGAAAACATTGTCCTCTACGGTAAGGTTGATAATTCCGGGATGGAATGGGCCATAACCTCCATGCTGGATGCCAAACATGCCCGGCCGATGATCGAATACGAAACCTTTGACCGGGTCATCTCTTCGTCAGTTCTGATGTTTCGCTATCTCGGTCCAGAGGATAAGGTGCACTCCCTCGCCAACAAGATTAGAGATGCAGTTCCAAACCTGTCGGTGAGCCGGTTCCACAACTTTTTTACAGGGGGTTGGGAGATCAACGTTTCCGGTTTTGCAGCCAACAAAGGAGAAGCGCTTAAATCACTGCGTCCCCATGCGGAAGGCATAAGCCGTGTTGTTGTCTTCGGCGACAGTGACAACGATATGGACATGTTCCATCACGCCGATGAATCTTACGCCGTCGCCAACGCAGGAACCGAAGTCAGGCAGAAAGCCGACGCCACAATCGGTCTGAATACGGATGATGCCGTTATCAGTTTCATTGAACAAAGAGTGTCAAGCTTGCGGCTGTGACCCGTGAAAAGGACCCTCAGTTAACTGTTTCGGGAAACGTGCCGATGTCGATTTCGGGGCCGATCACGGCCTGAGTTGCCGGGCCGGAGAACAGGCGGGTGGCAACGCTGCGAATATCGCTGATATCAACCGCCTCGATCTTTTCGACAGTTTCTTCGGTTGAAATGGGTCGGTCGAACAGGCTGAGCTGGCGGGCTAATTGCTCGCAGCGTGTCGAGGTGCTTTCCAAAGACATCAGGATACTGGCCTTCAGTTGTGCCCGGGCCCGATTAATTTCGTCCTCGCTTACGTCGGCAATAACCTTTTCCATTTCCTCTTTGATCAGCGGAATCAACTGCGGTGCTTCTTCGGCGCCGGTGCCAGCGTAGATGCCAAACATGCCACCGTCGGTGTAACACGACAGGAACGAATAGATGGAATAAACGAGGCCGCGTTTTTCACGGATCTCCTGAAATAACCGTGACGACATACCACCGCCAAACAGGGTTGAGAGTATAGAGGCCGCATAAAAACCCGGGTCCGCATAGGATAGGCCATCGAAGCCGAGTACCAGATGGACCTGTTCAAGGCTGCGGTCTTCGCGAAATATGCCGCCTTTATAGGCGGCGTCTTCACGGGTGGACTCCCGTCCTTTGGGCAGGGCGTTAAAAGATGCCTCTGCCATTTTAACCAGTTCACCGTGGTCTATATTACCTGCCGCCGAGACGATCATCTTCGATGGCGAATAATGATCGCGCATATATCCTAAAAGCGTTTCGCGGTTCATGGCATGGACCAGATCCGCAGTTCCCAGAACCGGACGGCCCATGGCCTGGTCGGGGTAGGCCGTTTCCTGAAAATGATCGAAGATAATGTCGTCCGGGGTGTCGTGAGCCTGATGAATTTCCTGTACGATAACGGTCTGCTCGCGCGCCAGTTCATCGGGTTCCATGGTTGAATGCTGAAGAATGTCGCTGATGATATCGATCGCCAGCCCGGCGTCTTCCTTCAGAACCTTGGCATAATAGGCGGTGTTTTCGCGTGACGTATAGGCATTGAGATGCCCGCCGACGGCCTCGATGGTTTCAGCGATCTGATAGGCCGAGCGGCGTTTTGTGCCTTTGAACGCCATGTGCTCAAGAACATGGCTGATGCCATTGATGTCGGCAGTCTCGTCGCGTGTGCCAACATCGACCCAGGCTCCTAGTGACACCGTCTCAACGGTGTCCATATGATCAGAAATAACCCGCAGACCGTTCTTCAGGGTGGTGACTTGGGCGCTCACGCGGCGTCCCCGCCCCGTTCTTTGGTGTCGAGCGTCCGGATAATGAAATCTTGAACTGTGCCGAGCTTGTTTGCCATGTGATCAACACGCTCTTCTCGCTCATGAAGATCGGCGAGGCGGGCGGGCAGCTCGGGGCGAATATCTGTTGCCTGTTCCACCGCGTCCGGGAATTTTGCCGGATGCGCGGTCGCCAGCTCAATGACCGGCACGTCAGGATTGCGGTGTTTGGCCCGTCCGGCGGCAATGCCAACGGCGGAATGCGGGTCGACAAGTTCGCCGCTTCGCTCAAGCACATCCTTGATCGTCGCCCGGGTCTGATCATCATCGAATCTGGCGGCGTCGAACCGACCTAGCACATGCCCGATTTCCGTGTCGGACCCGACCTCCATCCTGTCAACGGTGAAGGTGCCATCGCGGCGAAAATCTTCAAGCAATTTGCTGACACGCTTACCGTCACGGCCATAAACTTCAAACAGCAGGCGTTCGAAGTTGCTGGAAATCTGGATATCCATGCTTGGGCTAATGGTCGGGTGAACGCCGCTCATCTTCATTTCATTGGTTTCAATGAAACGCGTCAGAATGTCGTTGCTGTTCGACCCAATGATAAACTGTTTTACCGGGAGCCCCATCTGGCTGGCGGCGTAACCGGCAAAAACGTTGCCGAAATTTCCGGTAGGTACGGCGAAGGTCACGTCCTGTTCCGGCGCGCCGACTTTCAGTGCGGCCCAGAAATAATAGACAATCTGAGCCATGATACGGGCCCAGTTGATGGAGTTGACGGCGCTCAGGTTATGCTGATCGCGGAACGCCTGGTCGTTGAACATGGCTTTAACCATGTCCTGGCAGTCATCGAAAGTGCCGTTGATGGCAATGCAATGAACATTCGGTGCTTCGACGGTTGTCATCTGGCGGCGTTGGACATCAGACACCCGGCCATCTGGGTAAAGGATGAAAATGTCGATGGCATCGCGGTCGCGGCAAGCCTCGATGGCAGCCGAACCGGTATCGCCCGACGTTGCGCCGACGATGGTGACACGCTGATTTTTGGCTTTCAGGACATGATCAAACATCGGTCCCAGAAACTGCATGGCCATATCCTTGAAGGCCAGCGTCGGGCCGTGGAACAGCTCCAGCAGGTATTCGTTGTCGCCGATCTTTTTAAGTGGTGCAATTTCGTCCGTGTCGAAGTTAGAATAGGCATCCTCAATGATACGCCGGAGGTCACGTCCGCCGATGGCATCCTCGACGTAAGGTTCAATGATTTGAAATGCCAGATCTGTGTAGGACAATCCCTTCATATCGGCGATTTCATCGCGGCTGAACTGAGGCCAGTTTTCGGGCACGTATAGGCCGCCGTCACGGGCCAGCCCGCTCAGCAGTACGTCATCAAATTTCAGAACCGGTGCTTGGCCCCGGGTGCTTACGTATTTCACAGCATCCTCATTATCATCTTAGTAACGGCGTAACCTATTCCTCGGGTCAAGGTGTGGCAAGCAGCTTGGATTATCCTGATTTCAACACGATTTTGAAACGAATGGCCTGTTGATTATGGCTCCAGATAACGCTGTCGCAGGTGTTCTTTGAAAACATCCGCATTCAGCGGCTCACCGGTGATGTCTTCCAGGAGCTGTCGAGTTGGTTGACTTGAGCCTTTGGCGTGAACATTGGTGCGCAACCAGATCAGCAGGGGGGTGAAGTCGCCTTCACGGATGCCGGTGACGATTTCGGGCTGGGCGGTTTTTGCAGCCCGGAAAATCTGCGCCGCGGTCATCGCCCCCAATGTATAGGTTGGGAAATATCCCCAGGCCCCGTCATACCAGTGAATATCCTGCAGGCAGCCGAGGGTGTCGGTGGGCGGCGTGACGCCAAGCAACTCCTGCATGCCGTTGTTCCATTCACCGGGCAGGTCTTTGAGCGACATGTCTCCGGCAATCAGGGCGCGTTCCAACCGATAACGAAGGATCACATGGGCAGGGTAAGTCACTTCGTCGGCGTCGACGCGGATCAGACCGCGTTCCACACGGCTGTTCAGACGATGCAGGTTTTCGGCTGACCACGCCTGATTGTCGCCGTTAAAGGTCTGGCGCAGCAGGGGTGCCGCATAGGAGAAGAAATCAAGTGACCGACAGACCTGCATCTCAATTAAAAGAGACTGACTTTCGTGCATGCTCATGCCAAGCGCTTCACCCACAGGCTGGTGTCGCCAGTCCTTAGGCAGGCCCTGTTCGTAAAGGGCGTGCCCGGTTTCATGCAACACGCCCATCATGGCCGAGGAGAAATCGCTTTCGTCATAGCGCGTGGTGATACGCACATCATCGGGCGTGCCGCCACAGAAGGGATGAAGGCTGATATCCAGACGACCGTTGTCGAACCCAAATCCCAGGGCTGTCATGAATGTCATGCCGATGGCTTTTTGTGTCCCGATGGGAAAGGGCCCCGATGGTTGGATCGGGTCGGGTGTTTGGGCCTGGCGGGCTAATACAGACTCCAGAAAACCCGGCAGCCAGTCGGTCAGGTCATCAAAAATGATATCGATATTGGCGGAACGTTGCCCCGGATCGAACTCATCCAGCATCGTGTCGTAAAGGCCAAGACCCAGTTTTTCGGACTGTGCAAGCCCGCTCTGGCGCGTCAGGTCGAGCACGGTCTCGGCAAACGGCAGGACATGGGAAAAATCGTTGTCAGCCCGGGCCTGGCGCCAGCGGGTTTCGCATTCACTACAGGCCCGTGAAACCGCTACAACAAGGTCTTCCGGAATAGCAGTGGCCCGCAACCAGCGACGGCGAATAAGATCAAGATTGGATGTCTGCCAGTCGTTGAGGCCACTTTCATCTTTGGCGGCCTCAATCAGGTCTGATGTTTCCGACGCTGTCAGAATGCCGTGGGAAATCGCCCTGAGTTCCGCCAACTGTTCGCTCCGCGCCTGGGCCCCGCCGTCCGGCATGATCGCCGCCGAATCCCAGTGCAGAACGGCACTGGCTTCGCCGATCAGGCCAATACGGCGGAAACGGTTTTCGAGTTGATGGTAAGCGGAGTCTGACATGATGATCCTTGTAGATGCGACGGGACGGAGGACAAGATATAGGTTGCACGGCGGCGTGATTCAATTACCGACCATTCGGCATCGACGGCAATTGTCATTGCTGATCGAGGCGAAGGCTGCGATATGTGATCTCATGATATTGAAAATCAACCCAGCTGTTGACGTCGTCGCGTCACCACCCATTGCCGAAGCGGTTAGCTGGCTGCCGGAGTCGCCGCCTGCCGGAACGACTTCGCTGCTCGACCTCGCCCAAGCCGTCCCCAATTACAACCCGGCCCCCGATTTGCTCGATTATCTGGGGCGAGCGGCGGCTGACCCCAAGACGGCCTTTTACACGCCCATTCTGGGGTTGCCTGAATTGCGCGAAACCCTGTCCGCCGCCCTGTCCACTGAATACGTCACGTCGGTTTCGCCATCAGATGTGGCGATTACAACCGGTTGTAATCACGCGTTCTGCATGGCGACGGCTGCGGTCGCCGGGGCGGGGGACGAAATTATTCTGCCCGAACCGTTCTACTTCAATCACGACATGTGGTTCACGATGCAGGGCATTCGCAAGGTCGTTTTGCCGTGTCGGGAAGAGGATGAGGGAATGGTCCCGGACGTTCTGGAAGCCGAACGGTTGATTACGCCGCGGACGCGGGCAATCGTGCTGATTACCCCGAACAACCCGACCGGTACAATTTATTCCGAGGACCGCCTGCTGGCCTTTTATCGATTGGCCGAGCGTCATGGCATCGCCCTCATTCTGGATGAAACGTACAAGGATTTCCGCCCGGCAGGAAAGGGCGCGCCAGACGCACCCCATCGATTGTTTCAAGAAGCTTCGTGGCCGGAGGTGCTGATCCAGCTATACAGCTTCTCCAAATCCTACAGCTTGACCGGTTATCGGGTTGGCTCGCTGGTGGCCGGGCCGAAGGTCATGGACGCCGTCTCCAAGATCGCCGATACGATCACCATCTGCCCGCCCCATATAGGTCAGTTGGCCGCACTTTACGGGTTGCAGAACCTGAACCCGTGGCGGTCTGAGCAGTGCGCAAGGGTGCTGGGTTTGGTTGGTGCGTTGGATCAGGCGTTTCAGGCGCATCCCTCGACCTATCAACTGATTTCACGCGGCGCGTTTTTTGCCTATCTCCGCCACCCCCATGAAGGCCGGTCTTCTATTGATGTCGCCAAACAGTTGGCCCGTGAGCAGGGGCTTCTGGTTCTACCCGGTGAATTTTTTGGTGACAGCCAGAAAGACTATCTGCGCATCGCTTTCGCCAATGCCGATGCCGGGCAACTGGTGGACCTGGCAAAACGTCTGGCGGCTTCACAGTAATTTGGTGCAGGCACCATCAATGAAAATCCCGGCTATCCACCGGAAAAGGCGCGTCTTCACCCTGGGCCTCGGTGGCAAGAGTATCCAGGGTCGGAGCGGTTTTCGGGTCCGCGGTCGGGGCGGGCTGGACTTTCCAGGTCAGGTTACGGGGGTGACGGTTGGAACGGCTGCGAATCCGGGTATCGGCACTCAGGGTTTGCAGCAGGCCGGACAGATCAAGCAAACGCGTGGCAATCAGATGCGTGACGCCTTCCTCGTGTTGTAGTTTGCCGCTGACCCCAATCAGCGTGGCCCCCATGACGATACGCCGATATTTCTCGAACACTTTGGGCCAGACAATGATGTTGGCAATCTCCGTTTCATCTTCGAGTGTCATGAAGACAACGCCGCTGGCCGTGCCGGGGCGCTGACGGGCGATGGTCAAACCGGCGACGGTAACTTTTTTACCATTGCCAACCCCGGGCAGATCACGGGTTTTGCGAATGCCTGCCTGATCAAGGCGGTCGCGCAGCAGCGACACCGGGTGGGCTTTCAGGGAAAACCGCAGGCTGGCGTAATCTTCAATGACTTCTTCCCCAAGCGTCATGGCGGGCAGGGCAACGGGGTGTTCGGCCCCGAACTCGGCGGAAACGGCCATGTTGCGGTTGTTGTGTTCGACCGCTTCAAACAACGGCAAAGGAGGAGGGGCCTTACGTCCTTGCCCCAACCGGCGCACCGCCCATAGGGCATCGCGCCGCGTCAGGCCCAGCGAGGAAAAAGCGTCGGCTTCGGCCAGTTTTTCAAGTGTGTGGGCCGAAAGTTCACTTTCGCGGGCAAGAAGGTAAAGGTCAGAGAACCCGCCGTCGGGGCGTGCTGAAATGAGGGCCAGGGCATCCAGCTCGCCAACCCCCTTGATCTGGCGGAACCCTAAACGAAGGGCGTGGGACGGCGGGTACCCTTTCCGGGTTTCCAGCTGATTGTCCCAATAGCTGACATTGACATCAACCGGCAACACCTGGATGCCGTGCGCCCGGACATCGCGGATAATCTGTGCCGGGGCGTAAAACCCCATGGGCTGGCTGTTCAAAAGGGCGCAGGCGAAAACCTCCGGGTGATGAAATTTCAGCCAGGCTGACACATACACCAGATTGGCAAAGCTGGCGGCGTGACTTTCCGGGAAACCGTAATCGGCGAAACCTTCGATCTGTTTAAAACAGCGTTCGGCGAATTCCGCCGTGTAGCCCTTACCCTGCATACCGGCCATGAATTTTTCACGGTGTTTCTGAACCTGACCGATGCGGCGAAAACTCGCCATGTCGCGGCGCAGGCGGTCGGCCTCTTCCGGGGTGAATCCGGCCCCGACAATGGCCACCTGCATGGCTTGCTCCTGAAACAGAGGCACGCCATAGGTTTTCTCAAGAACGGCCCGCAGCTCTTCGGACGGGTACTCAACTTTTTCCTTACCCATGCGGCGACGCAGATAGGGGTGCACCATATCGCCCTGAATGGGACCGGGGCGGACGATGGCAACTTCAACCACCAGATCATAAAATTTTGCCGGTTTAAGGCGTGGCAGCATGGATAACTGGGCCCGGGATTCGACCTGAAAAACTCCGATGGCATCGGCCTTTTGCAACATCTCATAAACCTTAGAATCTTCCTTCGGCAGACTCTCCAGAGTGAGCTCAACAGCCTTGTGGTCATGAAGCAGCGCAAAGGATTTACGGATGCAACTCAGCATGCCCAAACCCAGCACATCAACCTTCAGAATGCCCAGCGCATCAATGTCGTTCTTGTCCCATTCAATCGTCGTGCGGTCCGCCATGGTGGCGTTGGCGACGGGGGACAATTCGGTCAGCGGCCCCTGGGTGATGACGAACCCACCCACATGCTGGGAAAGGTGGCGTGGGAAACCCATCAGTTCTTTGCTCAGCTCGATCACGGCCTGTACTTTCAGGTCATCGGGCGACAGGCCGGCTTCTTTGATGTGTCTGTTCTCGATGCCTCGATTGCTCCAGCCCCAGATGGTTTTCGCCATGCGGGTCAGTACGTCGTCGCTGAGACCAAAAACCTTTCCCACTTCGCGCACCGCACTGCGCGCCCGGTAGGTGATTACCGTTGCCGTAAGTCCGGCCCGGTCCCGACCATAACGTTTATAGATATGCTGGATCACCTCTTCACGGCGTTCGTGTTCGAAATCCACATCAATGTCCGGCGGCTCGTCGCGGGCGGCACTGACAAACCGCTCGAACAGCAAATCGATGCGTTCCGGGTCAACCTCGGTGATGAACAGGCAATAACAGACGGCGGAGTTGGCTGCCGATCCGCGCCCCTGACAGAGGATACCCTGATCGTGTGCAAAGCAGACGATGTCGTAGACCGTCAGGAAGTAGGGCGCGTATTTAAGCCGCCCGATCAGATCAAGTTCCTTGTCGAGGCTGCTTTGCACCTTGTCGGAAAGCCCGTCGGGATACCGCCGTTGGGCCCCGTCCCAGGTCAGGCGGGTAAGGCGTTGGTGCGGTGTTTCCAGGCCATTGCCTTCATCCGGATACTGATAGCTGAGCTCATCAAGGCTGAACCGGCAGGCATCGGCGATCTCCACCGTGCGGGCCCGCCATTCCGGATGATCGGGGAACAGGTCCGACATCTGAGCCGGGGACTTGATCGACCGTTCAGCATTGGGGAACAATCGGTAACCCGCTTCATCCAGACGACAATGTTGACGAATACAGACGACAACATCATGCAACGCCTTGCGTGCAGGGATGTGCATATGAACGTCATTGGTTGCCACAACAGGGATACCCAGCTCGGTTTCCATGGCTTCGCTGAAGCGCAGACGGTCCAGGTCGAAGGCGTCGAAATGACGATTAACAGATAACCAGAACCGGTCCCCGAACAGGGCGGCCATATTGCTCAACTGGTCCCGCAGAGTCGGGTCTGGGGTCACGGGTTGTACGGCGATGATCAGCGAGCCGTCACCATGATCGGCTAGATCACCCAGATACAGTTCGCATTCGCCCTTGGGGGCACGGCGTTTGCCCAGCGTCAGCAAACGGCACAACCGGCCATAAGCGGCGCGGTCTGTCGGGTAACAGAGCACAGGCAGGGTATCGCGCAGGTTCAACCGCACGGCCGGAATAAACCGCACACCTTCTTCTTTGGCTGCCGCATGGGCCCTGACAGACCCGGCGAAACTGTCATGATCAGCAATGGCAATTGCCGTCAGGCCTTTCATCTTCGCCATCATCATCAGCTCGTCAGGATGCGAGGCACCGCGTAAAAAGCTGAAATTGCTGATTGCCTGTAGTTCGGCGTAACTCATGGCGGTGGCTCGGCGAACCAGCCCTGAACAAACCAGCGGTGTGGGGGGCGGTTGCCGGAAACCCGACATAACCACAAGCTGTGTCCCTTGTGGTCATCAAAACGATAATAATCACGGCGTTCGTGTTTGTGATCCCAGGGGTTTGCGCGCAAATCCCGCCACCATTCACGCATCAACCGTTCCGGCCCCTGCACGGCGGCGGCCCGCAGGGTCAGGCGTCGCCACAGCAGTTTCCGGGGTTTGCCCGCTTCGAAAGCAAGAACCTCCACGTCCTCGGCCGGGGTGACCAGACGCAGGGGCCTGAGTGCGGGCGTGAACGCGGGTCCGTTGGGGGGCGGGGAGAGGCCCTTGGTTTTTTTCTTTGTGTGCCCGGACCCGGATGAAAATAGGCGAAGCGGAATACGTTCGGGCAGGTAGCTCTGGCGCTGGCCAAAGCGGTAGACGCTGTGGGTGCCGAGGCGTTCGGCCAGCCGGTCGACCAGCCGGTGGCGGCCCTCAGGGTCATCGGCAGTGTTGCCGGTATCAATCAACTGTCCCTGCTGAGCGGTTGGGCGCTGGGTTTGAAAGGCCCGAACGGTGATGGTTTCAATGCCAAAACCGGCATCCACACCAGGCAGGCGATCCTGCAGCAGGCGCATCAGATGGGCGCTGTCCTGACTGGGCGCGCTGGTCGCGATCATCAGTGAGGTCACCGTGTTATCGACCCGCTGAAACCGCAGCCCCAAACTGCGCAGCCCCAGACCGTCGTTGCGTAACGCCTGACAGAGATCGGCGAGCAGGGCGGCCACCGCCGTTGCCATAATGTCGGCGGCTCCCAGCGGTTCCGGCCAATTCTGTCGGACCTCATACACACGGGGGCTGTGCTCAAACCCCAGATGTTCCCGGTGTCGCCCGAGAAGCTGATCAAGCCGCAGTACGACATCCGGCCCGAAGCGGGTCGTCATGTTGGCCCGTGGAATCGGGTAGAGATCAACAATTTTTCGAAACCCCAGACGGTTCAGAACCCGCACGGTTTCTGTCGCCAGACGCAGCGCGTCGAGCGGAAAGGTCTCGGTGATCTCGCGGGTCGCGCCACTTTCAACCAGCCCGTCACCACCATGATGGCGCGCCGCCGCCCAGGCCGCCGCCGGGGTGTCCGCCAATCCCAGCCGCAGGGTGCAGCCGAAGGACCGGAAGGCCTCGCGGGCGGTGGTCATCAGCGCCCGTTCACCACCGAACAGATGCGCCCCGCCGCTCATGTCCAGCCATACCCCGCCTTCGCCGGTCATCTCATCGGGGCCATCAATGGCGATCCACGGCGAGAACCGTTCACCGGCCCGCACCATGTCTTCGAGCAGGCGGCGTTCGCCTTCCGGGTCAGCGGTTTCGGTGACCAGTTCGGGAACAGACGCCCGGGCGTCGGCGAGGCGCATGGCCGGGTGCACCCCGAGCGACCGGGCGATCTTATTGCAGCCGGTCAGGAAAACACCCAGATGGTCGCTTCGTGTGACGGCGAAGGGTGTGCCGTCAGGCAGCGTGTTGGTGTTCCGCTGACGATCCGTCGCCAGACGCGGAAACCAGATGTAGAGAAAACGCTGTTGCATCGATCTTTGGTCTAACCTTCCATTCCCCGGGCCGCACCCCGCGCCCGCCCATAAGTTCCAACTGCCACCCGTCCCGGCAGGTCCCCACCCGCCAGCGCGTTCTGGCGACGCTGTTCCCCGGGGCTGCCCCTGCTTTTGTACTGGGGCCGGAGCGGCACAGCGCCACCGCTAGACTGCGCCCCCGTTCACTCGCCAGCTGCAACCGCCGGGCCGCGGTCAAATCGACCTGCCCGGTTTCGGCAATGACACAAGCCGCCTGCCCGGAGGCCAGAATTTCCTCAAAAGCCCAGAGCACATCACGCCGCTGGCGGGCCTCAACCATGATCAGCGTTTCTTGCAAACGGTTGTCGAGAGCAGGCGGGTAGAGGCTGTCGGAATCATGAACATGCGGCGCAGCGATCCAGAAAACCGGCCCCGCCGCCCGCATCATGGCCAGCCCGGCCAGCCACAGGGCAAAGCCGCTTGCCGCACCGTTTCCTGTGCCGTTCCCAGAGTTGTTCTCTGCGTCACTTCCCGCGCCGCCATGAACTTCGTGAAACGACGGGGCAATGATGCCGCCCATGCTCAAACAGTCGTCAATGACAGGCACCGACAAAGAAGCCGTCCACCCCGGCCCCGCCGCGGCCCCGCTTTTCTCCACGCCCGCCAACACACGCCGAGCATGGCTGAGTTTGTCCGGTTGGTTCATCATCAATCAAGCTCATTTCATCAATATGTTCTCTTTTTGTTCTTTTTAAGAATGAAGTTTTGAGAACGGAGAGTCAAGGGGGAGGGGGTGTTCCCAGGTGTCGATTGAAACCTGCGCGTGTTTTGACGCATCATCTGAGAATGCAACGTCCGCCTCTCCTGCAGATGCGGGCGTTGATCAAAGGGGAATTTGACGGGGGCTCAGTGTCAGTAGCGGAAATGAGATATAGTTCTGCAGTGAAACAGCGGCAAAAGGAAAAGGCATGATTATTCGGTCAACCAATACGGAAGATTTAGATGCCATATTAATGGTTCATGAAAATGCTTTTGGTCAAAATGATGAAGCGCTATTAACAGCGGCGCTTTTGGCCGACCCAAGTGCTGTCCCTCAAATTTCCCTGATTGCGATTGTCGACGGACAGCCCGTTGGGCACATCCTATTCACTAGAGCTAGCATAACTTGTCCAGAAATCAGTGTTACGGCATCAATCCTTGCGCCATTAGCCGTTGTGCCTGAGGTTCAGGGTACTGGCATTGGCGGTGCATTGGTCCGCAATGGATTGCAGCGGCTCGCAGCCGATGAAACGGACTTAGTGTTCGTCTTGGGACACCCCAGTTACTATCCTCGGTTTGGGTTCCGACCTGCAGGCGTGTGCAATCTAAATGCGCCTTACCCGATCCCGCCTCAACATGCAGATGCCTGGATGGTTCTGGCGTTAACAGATGGTATGATCGGAGCTGTACAAGGACAGGTTACATGTGCAGATACCCTCAGCAGACCTGAATATTGGATAGAATAAAGCGGGTAGGCGATCTCTTGACAGTTATGTTATAACATAACATAACTGCGTCGACCTTAACTTCATGAAATAATCCGATGCCTGACGATGCCATGGTAACCCTGCCCGACCACCCGACACCTTCGTTATCCGTATTCCGTTTGGGGTTGGTCCCCAGACTGTTGATCGCCATAAGCTTGAGCGCCGTTGTCTGGCTTGCCGTTCTGTGGGCCGGGGTTTGATCCGATGAGTATCCCGAATCGCACCCCAGTGAGCATCCCAGAGACCACTCCTGTCATCCGGTTGGAAAACCTGACCCTCGGTTATGAACGTCATCCGGCTGTTCATCACCTGAGCGGTGCGTTCGATGCGGGCAGTCTGACGGCTGTCATCGGCCCCAACGGGGCCGGTAAATCAACGCTGCTGAAGGGTATTTCGGGGGCCATCAAACCGCTGGACGGTGCGGTTAAAATGATCGGCATCGACCAGAATGATATCGCCTTCCTGCCGCAGCAGACCCAACTGGACGCATCTTTTCCGATCTCGGTTCTGGATACGGTCTGCATGGGATGCTGGCGTCAGGCCGGGCTGTTCAGGTCGATCACATCCGCGATGGTGGATCGGGCCAGAGCGGCGCTTGATGTGGTCGGACTGGACGGATTCGAGAACCGGCCCGCAGGCGCCCTGTCCCGCGGCCAGCTGCAACGCGTGTTGTTTGCCAGGTTGCTGGTGCAGGACGCTAAGGTGATGCTGTTGGATGAGCCGTTTACGGCGATTGATGACGCCACCTCGGAAACCCTGCTTCGCGTCATCCATCAATGGCACGATGAGGGACGGACGGTGATCGCGGTTATTCATGACATGGTTCAGGTCGGCGCTCATTTCCCGCAATCTCTGATGCTGGCCCGTGAATGTATCGGCTGGGGGCCAACGGATCAGGTGCTCAGTCCGGATAATTTGCAGGTGGCCCGGGATATTTCCAGAGGGTGGATTGAAAACGCCGCCATCTGCGAACGGATTGAGGCGGCTTAAAAAATGGACCTATTACTCTCTCCCTTTTCCGGCGGACCGGAATTTCACCGGGCGCTCGCCGCTGCCATTGCCATTTCCGTCGCCGGTGCGCCGTTGGGTGTGTTTCTGGTGCTGCGCCGCATGAGCCTGTCGGGTGATGTCTATACCCATACTCTTCTGCCCGGTGTGGCCGTGGCCTTTTTGCTTGTCGGAGAATCGGCGACGGCATTGATCGTCGGTGGTCTGGTCAGCGGCCTGGTTGTCGCCTGTCTGTCGGCCCTGGTCGCCCGGATCACGCTGCTCCGTGAAGATGCCTCACTGGCGGCTTTTTACATGATTTCACTGGCCGTCGGCATGATCTTGCTGGCGGGAGACGACCACGCCGAAGAACTGCTTCATGTGTTGTTCGGGAATGCGTTTGCCATTGATGGCACGTCATTGCTGGTGATCTCGTCGGTATCCACGGCGACCCTGATCGCGCTTGCCTTTGTCTGGCGCGCACTGGTTATGGAAAGTTATGATTCGGCGTTTTTTGCCTCTGTCGGCGGTGGCGGAACAGCGATCCACATGGCGTTTATTGTCCTGATTATCCTGAATTTGGTGATTGGCGCGACGGCGCTTGGCACCATCATGGCCGTCGGTCTGATGACCATCCCCGGCGCCAGCGCCAGATTCTGGTCGCGCGATCTGGGGATGATGATGGCAATTGCAATTTTAGTCGCTCTGACGTCGAGTTTTTCAGGACTTGTAAGCGCTGCTTACCTTGACCTGCCGCCGGGCCCGGCAATCATCCTGTTCGCCGGAACGTTTTATCTGGTGTCGATTGTTTTTGGTCGCTTCGGCGGCCTGATCTTGCGTTTTGGCAAACGCTCGCATCTGCAATCTTAAGAAACGGGCTTAAAGAACAGGCATGAAAAACGCCCGGTCGATAATCAGCGCCGCGAAAATCATAAACAGATAGAAGATCGAGTAGAAGAACAGAGGTTTCGCCCGATCAATACTATGATCTTTCCACAACCCCCAGCACCGACGCCAGAACTCGGCCCCGAGGCCAACAGCAGACAGCAAATAAATCAGGCCTGATGTGCCCATCATAACGGTGATCAGCGTCGCCGGGATCAGTAAGACGGTGTAGATCAGGATTTGGCGTTTGGTTTCTTTTTCTCCGGCAACCACGGGCATCATGGGAACGCCGGCCGCCTCGTAATCGCCACGGCGGAACAGGGCCAAAGCCCAGGAATGAGGCGGCGTCCACAGAAAGATAATGGCAAACAGCGCCAGTGAACCGGGGTCAACATTGCCGGTGACGGCCATCCAGCCGATCATCGGAGGGAAGGCACCGGCGGCACCACCGATAACAATGTTTTGCGGTGTGCGGCGCTTCAGCCACATGGTGTAGATGAAAACATAATAGAGAATGGTGATCGCCAGCAGGGCGGCGGCCGGGGTATTGACCAGCCACGCCATGATGCCGACGGACATCATCGACAGGGCAATACCGAAAAACAGCGCTTCCTTCGGGTTCATGCGTCCCGCCGGAATGGGCCGGTTCATGGTCCGCTTCATAATAATGTCGATATCCTGATCGTACCACATGTTGATGGCACCTGAGGCCCCAGCGCCGATGGCAATACAGATGACGGCAATGAAACCGGTTTTGGGATCAATTGAACCGGGGGCCAGCAACAGTCCGACAAAGGCCGTAAACACAACAAGCGACATGACGCGCGGCTTCAGGATCAGGGCATAATCCTGCAGCCGAAATTTCGGTTGTGGCGCCTCGGTATCTGTTATTTCAACAGGTATCTCGGATGTGTCGGTCTGTTCATTTGCATTCATGTGAATAGCCCTCTAGCCGGTAAGATGCCGGGATGCGGATATCGTATCATATAAGGAATTAAGTTGTATTGGACCAGCATTCCTTAACTTAAGTCAATTAACCTGATTGTGCGAAATTTTCTGATCTGGGCGCAACAGGGCGCGTGAGATGATCCAGATAAACATGATGCCGCCAATAACGGCGACCACTGCCCCCACTCCCATCAGGTAAAGTCCGGCTTTTGCACCCAGCGCCTCGATCCCTTGCGCGGCACCCGCCGTTTTCCGGGGCGCCCCATATCCACCCGCCAGGAACAGACCGAGAGAATGAAAGGTCTGACCAATGGCGTAAAACCATATCAGGGTAATGACCGATTTGCTGGTTGTAATGTGGCGGTCCAGCAGGGGAAGGAATAAGACGAAAAACAATCCCATGAAAGTGAGGTTCACGCCGCCAATGACGCCATGATAATGGGCCGGGGTCCGGGTGTCGGCGCCATCGACGAAAAGCCCCAGGAAACCACCAATGCCGAAGACGGCAATGGATAACAGCAGGCAGAGAAACGCAGCGTCTCGCCACGGCCATCCGCCAATCTGCTGACGGTATTGCACGGCTGTTGCGATCATCGCGGCGCTCATCAGAAGGGTCGGCGGGGCAAGTCCATATTGCAGCCAGGTAAAGGCCTCGTGTTGTTCGACACTCACCGGCTCATAGATCATATAGAGTGCCGGCAAGGCCAGGGAGGTCGTGAAGATGATACCGATAATTATCTGGAACAGGCGGGGGGAAACGACCGGACGCTCGAAGGCGATGCCGCCCAGAATATACCATGACACCAGCATCAGCGTGGTGTTGAGGTATTGCAGCATGTGTCCGCCGCCCCAGAACAAATCTTCATTGTAACCACCGTTGATCTCGCCGTCGCCGAGCGCCAGCCAGGACAAACCGAAGCAGAGAAGCGCCAGCAAAAACATGATGCCGCCGATAAAGGTGCCTTGAGAAACAGGTTCGAACGGGCCTTCGCGATCCATCAGATTGACGGCGAAGCGCAGGATTAACAAAACCAGACTGAGGGAAAGAACAATCAGGCCCGCGTAATAAAGTGGGTCAATAATGACCGGGACGTAGTTATTCAGCGACGCATCGCCCCGATCCATTAGGCCCGGCACAAACAACAGAATCGATGACAGCAGCCCACCCCATAGGGCCGCCATTCCAGCCCAGTTCATCTTCGGAGTGCCCGCTTGCACACGGTGGATTGCAATCACCGTCAGGCAACCGAGTGCGCTTAAAAACCAAACGACAAAGGAGAAAACAACGTGGATGACCAGTCCTTTCTGAAAGAACTGCAGCGGCCAGGGGAACACGTCCTGGATACCCGGCACCCTGGACATGGCCAACAGCAGGGCAAAAACACCGGCGATGGCCAACGCCAGGATCGCCAGCCCACACCAGCCACGCAATTCGGTGCGGGCTGACGGATTGTTCATGGCAACCTGAAACCCGCCGATTAGACTCCAGCGCTGGGCCTGAGCCGGGCGGAATGTGGTTTGGGAGTTTGGATCAGCCGGGGACATGGGGATATATGTGCACCGCCATGAGATAAACGACAACCCCGGAAACGCCGACAAAAACCCATAGTGGCCAAGTCCAGCGGGCAATTTTTTTATGTTTTTCAAAATTCCCGGTCAGGGCCCGATATAACGTGTAGGGGACCAAGGGTGTAATTGAAATTGCCCCGAGCACGTGAATGGCGAGAATGGTGAAGTAGACGGGGCGAATCAGCCCTTCTCCACCAAATTTGGCAAAACCGGAATTGGCTTTGTAGATGACATAGCCAACCAGAAACAGGGCTGAAACGCCGACAGCGACAAGCATGCAAATCTTATGTTTTTCTTTGTCTCCCGCCCGAATAAAACGATAAGCAAGGATAAGAAAGACCACGGAAATCGCGTTCAGCGCGGCGTTGACGTGGGTGAGGTCCTGGACGTCCACGACGTTTACCAGAGTTTGATCATAAACGAAAAATACATAAATACGGCGATCGCCCCAAGAATAAGGCCGAAAATCCAGTTTTTCATCGAATCGTCTTTCTGAGCATTGGTCATGGTCCGGTTTCTTAAAGCTCAATCCCGTCGGATGCAATGAAAGTTCATGGGTGCTGAAATTATCTTCGTATTGGTGAATTCCTATTTCGCCAAAGAAAATCTATGGAAATTCCACAACTTTGTTTAGTTGAGAATTGAAATAGGAACAGTTTGCATTAAAAATTCGCCGTCACCTTACGCGAGACTTGTATCTATTAATTATAATAGATAGAAAAGCATATCGAGGCACAATTTTTGCCTTGATGCCTTGATTTTTGTTAAGTGGTTTCTGCCTTCGCCTAAATTTGGATGGAAATAATGCTAAAAAGATTTTTAACCTTGATCCCGGCTGGCGTGCTCATGTTAAGTGCCAGCGTCGCCAATGCTGAGGTCGTCATGCGTTCCAAACCCTGGCAGTTTTGGCTTCAGGACCCTATGTCGCCGGCTGCAGAGATGGTTGTTGAATTGAACTCCTTCCTGTTGTGGATTGAGGTGGCCATCGTCCTGTTTGTGCTTGCACTGATGTGTTACATCCTGATTCGATTCAATGAAAAGGCCAATCCGGAACCGTCGAAGACAACTCATAACACCCTGCTTGAAGTGGTGTGGACGGCCGTTCCCATAATTATTCTGGTAATTGTCGCGGTACCATCGTTGAAAACTCTATATTTTGCCGATCATACCAAAGAAGCGGAGATGACGCTCAAGGTAACCGGTAATCAGTGGTTCTGGTCCTATGCCTACCCGGATCACGATGATCTCGAGTTTGACAGTATTTATGTTGCCAAAGAAGATTTAGAGCCTGGCCAGCCCAGATTGCTGACGGTCGATAATCCGGTTGTGCTGCCCGCAAACACCAACATCCGCCTCTTGCTCACCTCAAATGATGTGATCCACAACTGGGCTATTCCGTCACTCGCAGTCAAACTTGATACGACACCGGGACGGACGAATGAAACCTGGGTTCATATTAATAAAGTTGGTGATTATTACGGCCAGTGCTCGGAACTCTGTGGTGTCAATCATGGCTTCATGCCGGTCCACATTAAAGCTGTTCCGAAGGAAGAGTTTGCCAAGTGGCTCGTTAAGGCGAAGGAAGAGTTCGCCAGTAACGACGATACCCCCAATACCAATACAGTTCGCCTTGCACAGGCGGATGTCGTGGCCCGCTAAGCGCGGCCTTACGAGAATTTAGAAGAGGATTCTGCAATGGCGAACGACGCAGCAGCTCACGACCATCACGACCATAAGCCGCCGTTCTGGACGCGTTGGCTTTGTTCAACCAATCACAAAGACATCGGAACGCTGTATCTGGCGGTTTCCATGGTGGCCGCAATTGTCGGCGGTCTTATGTCCTGGTACATCCGCCTGGAATTGGCGGAACCGGGAATTCAATTTATTGATGATTTCCAGTTTTATAATGTGCTGGTTACCGCGCACGGGTTCATCATGGTGTTCTTCGTTGTTATGCCCGCTTTGATTGGCGGTTTTGGCAACTGGTTTATTCCCTTGATGATTGGTGCGCCGGACATGGCGTTCCCGCGGATGAACAACATCAGCTTCTGGCTACTTGTCGCTGGATTTATTCTGCTGCTGCTGTCAGCCGTTGTCGGAGATGGGGTGGGAACCGGCTGGACCGTCTATCCGCCGCTTTCTTCCGGAGAGTATCACCCTGGGCCATCAGTTGACTTCGGTATTCTGGCACTGCATGTGGCAGGTGCCTCGTCAATTCTTGGTGCAATCAATCTGATCGTTACCATTTTGAACATGCGCGCGCCCGGTATGACCATTCACCGTATGCCGCTGTTCGTCTGGGCCATTCTGATCACGGCAATCCTGTTGTTGCTGGCGCTGCCAGTTCTGGCAGGCGCTTTGACCATGTTGTTGACGGATCGTAATTTCGGCACCCATTTCTTTGACCCAAGTGGCGGTGGTGATCCCGTTCTGTGGCAGCACCTTTTCTGGTTCTTCGGTCACCCGGAAGTTTACATCATTATCATTCCGGCCTTTGGGATTATCTCGCAGATCGTGTCGACATTTTCAAGAAAGCCGGTTTTCGGTTACTTGGGCATGGCCTATGCCATGTCGGCGATTGGTGTCGTTGGTTTTGTCGTTTGGGCGCATCACATGTATACGGTGGGTTTGAACGTGGATACACGAGCCTACTTTACCGCAGCGACGATGGTGATTGCGGTGCCCACCGGCATCAAAATATTCAGCTGGCTGGCGACGATGTGGGGTGGTTCGATTCGCCTTGAAGTGCCCATGCTTTATGCATTGGCGTTTATCTTCCTGTTTGTGATCGGCGGCGTCACTGGCGTGACTCTGGCGAATGCCAGCGCCGACCTGGTGATGCATGATACTTATTATGTTGTTGCCCACTTCCATTACGTGATGGGAATTGCCGCCATTCTGGGGATGTTTGCCGGCTTCTATTACTGGATTGGCAAGATGAGTGGCAGACAGTATCCAAAAGGTCTCGCCAAGCTTCAGTTCTGGGTATTCTTTATTGGCGTCAACATCTTGTTCTTCCCACAGCATTTCGCGGGTCTTGCAGGCATGCCGCGCCGTATTCCGGATTATCCGGATGCCTATGCGGGCTGGAACTATATTAGTTCTGTCGGAGCACTGGTTACCGCGATTGGCACGCTGTTGTTTTTTGTTGTGCTGTGGCGCACCTTGGCGTCGGGCGAAAAATGCGCGGCCAACCCATGGGGTGAGGGTGCAACGACACTGGAGTGGACCGTTGAAAGCCCGGCACCGTTCCATACTCACGAAGACCTTCCCGACATGACCGGAAAGGCACCTGCCGAATAATCGGCAGGGCAGGGTAAGGGATAAAAGGCAAATGGTGAAACGCGGACAACACAACCGACGCACTGCGTTTATACTGTTTGCCTTGGTTGGCGGTATGATTGGACTTTCTTTCGCGTCGGTTCCTTTGTACCGGTTGTTTTGTCAGGTTACCGGATATGGTGGCACGCCACAGATTTCCGAAAACAAAGAGCCTGTGGAAATATCTGAGCGTACGATCACGGTGCGTTTTGATTCCAATACAAATCCAAAACTACCCTGGCGTTTCAAACCGGTGCAAAAAGAGATGACAGTGCGGTTGGGCGAGCAGGCGTTGGCGTTTTTTGAGGCCGAAAGCCTTTCCGATACCAAAACTATTGGGCAAGCCACCTATAATGTCACACCATTCAAGGCGGGGTCTTATTTTAACAAGATCGCCTGCTTCTGTTTTGACGAACAAGTGCTGATGCCTGGGCAGACCGTGTCTATGCCGGTGCAGTTTTTTGTCGACCCAGAAATTTTTACTGATCCGAACACCCGGGACGTAAAAACCATAACCTTGTCTTACACATTCTTCCGTTCTGAAAATGAGGAAAGCCCGGAAGATGTGAAAGATACGACCGCGATTAAAGTTTCTGGCCAAATCATCAGCCAGGATCAAATTAACTAGATCAGAAAATACCGATTGGAGACGTTTCATGTCAGCAGCTGAAAAATCCCATCCCTACCATATGGTTGAACCCAGCAAGTGGCCAATTGTTGGAGCGCTTGGGGCCTTCACTATGGCGTGTGGTGCAATATGGTATATGAGTGAGGGGCCGCTTTGGGCCATCTTCCCCGGCTTGTTTATTGTGCTCTTTACCATGTACGGATGGTGGAAAGACGTCATATCCGAATCCAACAATGGCGTTGACCATACCGATACGGTCCGCCATGGGCTGCGGGTCGGTATGGTTTTGTTTATTGCTTCTGAAGTCATGTTTTTCTTCGCCTTCTTCTGGGCCTATTTTAACGCAACGGTCCCGTTCCTGAGCCCCACGGCGACAGGCGTCTGGCCGCCGGAAGGGGTCGTCCCGTTTGAAACCTGGCACTTGCCGTTTCTGAATACACTAATTCTGCTGACATCCGGCGCTACAGTGACCTACGCGCATCATGCCATTATGAAAGGCGATCACAAAAAATGTGCCACGGGACTGTTGCTGACAGTTATTCTTGGCCTTATTTTTACCAGCACGCAGGCTTATGAATATGCGCACGCCACGTTCGGTTTCACGGATGGCATCTATTCGTCGACCTTTTATCTGGCCACAGGATTTCACGGCTTTCACGTGATTGTCGGAACAATATTTTTGGCGATTTGTTATTTTCGTGTCCAGAAGGGTCACTTTACGGCTGAACAGCACGTTGGCTTTGAAGCTGCGGCCTGGTACTGGCACTTTGTCGATGTTGTCTGGCTGTTCCTGTTCTGCAGCGTTTACTGGTGGGGCAGCGCCGGGTACGAGTTCCCAGCCTGATTGGGCAGCTCGGAATACTCCTTCGGTTAGAGACGACCCGCTGTCAGGCGGGTCGTTTTTTTTGTGTTCATGAAAGTGTTGTGCAGATTGTCTTGAGCTCGGCATTTGACACATACAGCGTTTCCAGCCCCTGAGCACTGTGGTATCAAACTACACGTAAAGAACTTCATTGTTATGGTCACACATCATGACATCAGAACATAATTTTCCTGTCCGCGGCATTGGTGAGTTGATTTCCTTAGGCCTTAGATGCAGGTGCCCACGCTGCGCCGTGGGGAAGACGTTTTCCGGATATTTAAAAGTTGCAGACCGCTGCCCGGTCTGTGGGCTTGGCCTGGAGGGGCATGACACTGGAGACGCCGCCGTGGTGCCTGCCATGCTTCTGCTTGGCTCACTGGTGGTTGGTTTGGCGGCCTACGTGGAATTTACATATGAACCCCCGCTATGGGTCCATGGCGTTTTATGGGTGCCAACAATCTTCGTTTTGACGATGATGATCCTGCAACCCCTGAAAGGGTTGACGATCACATTGCAGCATCAATACCGTTCCACGGAGGAAGAGGGAAAACCCGGCGGTCAATAATGATCCATCTAGGTGTTGATGTACGTCCGTCAGTTCTTCGGGCGGATAAATATGCGATTGGTCACCGACAATACATTTTTAATGTCGGTGACGATATTAACAGCCTTCTTACGCTCATCTGATGACAGGGCACGACCGAACAGGAAGACATGCCCCTGTACGGAACGCCATCGCATGTTGGTCACGTTGACGCCTTCGCCATCAAGCAACAGGGCATTTATTTTGCTTTCAATGACGGTGTCGTCAACAAATGCTTCGGCGGCGCCCTTTTTTTTGTTCAGGGGTTCGATGACCAGCATTTCATTTATGACTTTTTTGACTCCACCGATACCCTTTGCAAGCTTACCGGCTTCGGTCTTCAGGCTGGCCTTATCGACCGCTCCGGTCAACATGACGATCTGTTCATAGACGTCCGCATTGATCGAAATAACGTCTGTACCCATCTTGTCGATGACCTCAGCGGTAATTTTTGCTTTGAGTTCCAGATCCTTGCCAATGTCATCTGAACTACGGTCCTCAACAGCGGCCTCAACGACGCTTTTGATTGCGGAAAGGGGGTTGAGATTGATCGCCTGAGCGACCGGAGACATCACTGTGAATCCTGCCAGAAGCAATCCGCAAGCAAGTATCTTGAAAGGGGTCATGATTCCGTTCTCCCGATATTTTAGTTATTTTTCCATACCGGTTTGCGTTTTTCGGCAAAAGCCGCCATGCCTTCCTTCTGGTCATCTAATGCGAACGCGGAGTGAAATAATCTGCGTTCGAACAATACACCCTGAGAGAGTGTCGTCTCGAAGGCCTGGTCAACGGCCTCTTTGTTCATCATTGCCGCGGGCAACGACATGCTGGCGATCTTCGATGCGGTTTTCAAAGCGTCTGCCAAAAGCTCATCTGCGGGGACGATACGAGATACCAGGCCGCTGCGTTCGGCTTCGTCAGCATCCATCATGCGTCCTGTCAGGCACATTTCCATCGCCTTTGACTTGCCGACGGCACGGGTCAGTCGCTGTGTGCCGCCAGCTCCGGGCAAGATACCTAGCGAAATTTCCGGTTGCCCGAATTTTGCAGTATCGGCGGCTAGAATGAAATCGCACATCATGGCCATTTCGCATCCCCCTCCAAGCGCATATCCGGCAACGGCGGCGATGATCGGTTTGCGAAATTTAGCCGGAGCTTCCCAAGTATCGGAAATGAAGTTGTTCTTGTAGGCCTCCATATAGGTCTTGCCTTGCATCTCTTTGATGTCGGCGCCCGCAGCAAAGGCCTTTTCTGATCCCGTCAAGACGACACAACCAATGTCATCGTCACATTCAAATTCGTTTAGTGCATCTGTTATTTCGATGGTTAAAGCGACGCAAAGTGCATTCATTGCCTCAGGGCGGTTAAGGGTAATCAGGCCAACGTTGCCGTGGTGCTCGACAATGATGTTTTCGTAGGAAGCCATGCGGTACATCTCCTGTTCGAGTATTTTTTAGGGAATGAATGATTGATCCAAGGCCAATATCTATCGCGTCGTAACGGTGTAGCCAAGACGCGATTTAACCTTATACCAACGAGTAGTGATAATATTCCATTATCACTACTCGTTGGTATTAATCCGCGTGGATGTTGTCCTCTTCATTCAGCAGTTCGCGAATTTTTCTGGCGATATTCAAAGCTTCGAAGGGTTTTGAAATAAAATGGAAATTTTCTTCGAATAAATCGGACTCATCAAACTGATCGGCTGTGTAGCCGGATGTGAACAATACAGGGATGTCTGGCCGCTTCTCCCGCAATCGTTTGACGATTTCCGGCCCGTTCGCCGAGCCATGCAGAAACACATCGGAGAAAATCAGATCAATCTGCGATCCATTTCCAAACAACTCGATTGCCTCGCGGTCATTTTCAGCTTCAACGGTTTTAAATCCCAACTCATTCAATACCCCAACGGTCGTCATCCGTACATCGGGGTCATCTTCGATAACCAGGATGCGTTCTCCCGAAATTTCGAATTGGTCTTCTATTTCAATGGCTTGATCAATCTCAGTAGGTGTTTCTTTCTGTTCCGATGTTGGTAGATACAGGCGGGCAACGGTCCCATGATTGATTTCACTGTAGATACGCAGGTGACCACCTGATTGCTTAACAAAACCATAGATCATACTGAGCCCCAGACCTGACCCGCTGCCAACCTCCTTGGTGGTGAAGAAGGGCTCCACGGCACGTTCAAGAATGTCTTCGCTCATTCCGGTGCCGGTGTCGCTCACCGAAATCAGTGCATAGGTGCCCGGATGCAGGTCTTCGTGGTGCTGAGTATATGTGTGGTCAAGAATGATGTTGCGTGTTTCGATCTTCAATTTCCCGCCGTCGGGCATTGCGTCGCGGGCATTGATCGCCAGGTTCAAGATGGCATTTTCAAGCTGTCCCCTGTCAACTTTCATTGGCCATAAGTTCTCGCCAAGATTTGTCTCGATTTCCGTCGTTGTTCCCAAAGTACGAACCAGAAGTTCAGTCAATCCATTGATCAGTTCGTTGGCATCGGCCGTCTCAGTGACCAATGCTTGACGGCGACCAAAGGCGAGTAGGCGCTGGGTCAATTCGGCACCTCGGCGTGAGGCGCGTAACGCTGCTGCCACAAGTTTTTGAAGCCTGTCGTCGTCGATGTGGTCATCGAGCAGATTTAGGCTGCCCATAATGACGGCAAGCAGATTGTTGAAGTCGTGTGCGATGCCCCCTGTTAATTGGCCGATAGCCTCCATTTTTTGGGATTGGCGAAGACGTTGCTGGGCACTTTTGAACTCGGTGACATCACGGCACGTGGTAACGCTGCCGCCGTCATGCATGTTAAATCTATGAACGTTTAGGTGTCGCCCATTGGGCATGGTCAGGTCATACTCACCAATCTGGTGGGTTGATTCTATTGAGGGGGTGGCAGTATTTTCCGGAATAAGTTCCATGTCCCCAAAAGTTGCTCCCGTCTCGAGCAAATATTTACGGAAATTTTTTCTGGAATATCCAGGCTTCATCAGATGGGTAGGATACGTCAGTAATCGCTGGAACGTATTGTTCCAGGCCACCAGGTGTTCGTCCTGATCCCACACGCCGATACCCTCTTCAATCGCGTCGAACGAAGCTTTCAGAATGTTTGCCTGTTCTTGAAGTGCTCGTTCTCCCTGGCGCAATTCCTCTTCGGCACGAATGCGATCGGTAATATCTATTGCCGCTACGAAGAAACCTTCAATCGCCCCCTGGCGGCCAAAATCAGGTGAATAGGAAATCTCCAGGCGGCGCATCTCATGATAGCTGGTATGCGGTTTGGAGAGCGAAATCTCGAAACGTACGAATTCGCCTTTCAGGGCGCGACGAATGTAGGGCTCCAGTGACGAAAAAGAATCGTTATCCATGATGTCTGCCGCCGGTTGTCCCAGCGACTCATCCTGAGAAAACCCAAACCACTCGGCATGGGTTTTGTTGATCATTTGGAACCGCGTTTCACCATCAATATATGCGAGCAGAATCGGTACGGCGTCAGTAATCAGCTCAAGCTGGTGTTCGCGCTGTTTGAGAGCGGTGATATCGGTGGTCACGCTGACCATGTTGCCGTCAGGTGAACGGCCATCGCGGATCAGCAGCCATATTCCATTACGGTAGACTTCTCGTGCAGCAGGAGGGTTTTCGCGTTCAGCGAGGCGGCGCTCGATCCAGCGCTCTTGCCGTTCTGCCTCCAAAGGAACGACGCCATGATCAAGTAAACCCTGTAAATAGGTCTTGTAGTCTGTGCCTCTTACAAGAAGATGGGCAGCTGCGCCCGCCTGAGTCCGAAATATTCCGTTGCAAAGTGCAAATTTCCCGTCCGAATTCCAAAAGGCGATCCCATCAGAGACATTCTCAATGGCATCAAGGAATCGCAATGTTGTTTCGACGGCTTCTTCACGAGCCCGCATTTCGCCTGTTATGTCTGTACCCGTCCCGCGATACCCGGTGAAAACCTGATCGTCGTCATAAATGGGAACACCGCTGAGCCGGAACCATCGCTCGCGGCCATCCGGGTGGATAACGGCGAACGCAAAATCACGGAAAGCCTGTCTCTCGGCGAGTTTTCCAAGATGGTCCTGCCATTCATCATTGTCGATGTGCGCCACGTTCAGGTCCTGCTGGGTCATCCCCAAGAATGTTTCGGATGTCAAACCGGAAATGCTGTAAAAGCGCCCTGACGCATATCTGTAGCGTAGCTTGTCATCCATCTCCCAAAGCCAGTCGGAAGCAGCGTCGGCAAAATCCGTTAACCTCTGTTCGCTGGTACGAAGTGCCCTATAGCTGCTTTGCAGGTTTTCCCGCATAGTATTGATGGAACTTACCAGTTCACTCAATTCATCGCGACGATTCTGCTGTTGCTCCGTGCGCTCAAGTGTCAATGGTGTTTGTTGTTTTTCCGGGTCGATTGATTGAGTATATCCGGCAATTCGCAGGAGATGTCGGGTTACTGTGCCCTGCACAAAGAAAAAAGTGAAAATTGTTACTGAGAAAACAACAATTGTGTTGGTTAACAGAGATATATCGAGTTGATCGAGAAGCCTGGAATGCACACCGCTCAGCGTTGCGACGACAGTAAGGGTGCCAAGATTGATATTTTTTCCTTCTTTTTCGATAAATAGCGGGAATTTTTTTGATACGAAGCTCGTGTCAGGGTGCTTCCCGGCGACAATAGGTTCTTCATTCAGCCGGTCGAGTGAAAGATAACTGACGTCATTTACACGCAGCGCACTATCGAGAAATACACGTAGCCCCGCCTCATCCAGGTTCCACAACGCAAGTTTCAAGCTGTCTGCGTGAATAACCGCAATTTCCTCAATTTGATGATCAACTTCTTGGAGTTCATCCTGATAGTGAACATACAGGCTAAGGGCCGTTGTCAGGAAAACGATACATCCGCTGAAAAAGATCACATAGATCATCAACCTTCTGCCGATCATCGACATTTTTGCGGGTTGCTGATTATGCTGGTTCATAGATTCCTCGTCTACTGATGTCAGGGCCGGTTTCGGTTCGCCGTATCTAGGTCAGGCCGTTGGAAATTGGGAATATAGGTGTATTGATTGTATTATCATTGAAACGTTTTTAAAACGTAGATAGTGCGTTACTGTCGCAGAGCTAATCGATTTTGGTATTTAAATGGTGAACGTTTATGGCTGAGCAAGGCATAATTCTAGTTGTTGATGATGAGCCAGATATCTGCACGGTCGTTGAATTTGCGCTGAGCGATGCCGGGTATGAGGTCCATACCCACGGACGCGGGGATGGCGTAATCGAAATTGTTAAAAAATACAATGTCGATCTTGTCGTCCTTGATTTGGGACTGCCGGGGGTCGATGGATTGACGCTAACTCGGTCTTTGAAAGAGCGTACGGACGTCGGTGTGATTATCGTCAGTGGCCGCGGAGAAACCACGGAAAAAGTTATTGGTCTTGAGATCGGTGCCGATGATTATATGGCAAAACCGTTTGAGCCGCGTGAGCTGTTAGCCCGTGTACGAAGTGTCATGCGGCGCATGGAAAAATCAGAAGATACACCGGTAACAGAAACATCAATATTTGAATTTGATGGTTGGAAACTTGATGTCATGGTCAGGAGCGTGACGTCGCCGGCGGGAGACCCCGTCAGTATGTCGAGTGGTGAATTCAATTTGCTTCGGGCATTCATTGAACATCCGAACCGTGTTCTCAGCCGTGACCGTCTGCTCGACCTCACGCATGATACCGATGCTCCGGCGTTTGATCGTAGTGTCGATGTGCAAATTGCCCGGCTGCGGAAAAAAATCGAACCAGATCCCCAGAACCCGACTTTCATCAAAACGGTGCGTAATGCCGGATATATTTTTGCTGCCAAGGTGACGTCGAGCTGAGCAGTCACCCAAGTAAATTTCGCGGGGCCTTCAAATACAATGCCTGTTTCAGGCTGGTGCAGCGGTCCGCTGTATTGTTTGGAGTATGGTGGTAAGGACAGGTTGGAGATGAAATGCCTATGAAACGTGCCGTTGTGGTCATTTGTGACGGCCTTCGGGCCGATATGGTATGCCCGGACTGGACGCCCAACCTCTGTCGACTAGCTCAGCAGTCGCGGGTTTTCACGAAACATCGGAGCGTGTTTCCCTCAACCACGCGAACGACCGCGGCCTCGATCGCCACCGGTTGTCATCCTGCTCACCATGGCCTGGAAGGAAATTGTGTCGCGCTTGATGAAGGTAATGGGCTTACGGCCATCTCTGTCGGGCCGGCGGGATTTCGAGAGCGATTAAAAAAGGTAACCGGACAAACCCTGCGCGTACCAACGCTTTCGGAGCGGTTGGTAGATTTCGGCGGGGCCGTCGTATTTTCCAATGTGTCACCCGGGGCAGCCTATTTTCATGACCCGGATGGCCACGGCTTCGTTTTCCACCGAAGCGGATCGTTTGGTCCGGGTTTACAGGAAATTGATGCGGGCGGGCATCTCGATGTCAGTCATGATGCGGCAGGTGATTCTGAGATGACAACGCGTTTTTGTGATGAAGTGCTAGGACAGCGTAAACCCGCTTATGCCCTGTTGTGGCAATGTGAGCCCGATCATACGCAACATGCAAAACCGCTGGGCTCGCCGGAACACCTGGATGTTATTCGCACCGCTGATGCCAACGCCGGGCGGATTGCTGACCTGGTCGAGCGCCAGAATGAGGCAGGTGAGGACATCCTGCTGATTGTCGCCTCTGACCACGGCCATGAGACGGTCGAGCGAACGTTACCACTGAGTGACTTACTGGTTGAAGCCGGGCTTAAGGAGCGCTCCGACTCGTCGGATGTGGTGATTGCCTCAAACGGGCTGAGTGCACATATTTATGTCTCTGATGAAGCACGGTTGGGTCTGAATGGTATCGTAGAGTTTTTAAACAAAACCGACGGCATCGCTCAGGTGTTTTCAGGGGATCAATTGAAAGAACTGGGCCACCGGACAGATACCCCATTGGCGATCTCGGTCATAACGGAGCGAAATAATTCTGAAAACCCGTTCGGCATCCCGGGACACAGCATCGCCATTGACGATTCTTTACTTTCCGATAGCAATCCTGGCTGCGGCCAACACGGAGGTCTTGGGACCTTTGAACAAAACCCATTTCTTATGGTCAGAGGAGGCGGGTTTGTCGCCGGTTCTGAAAATGTAAATGACAGCTCCGCCATTGATCTGGCTCCGACCGTCCTCCGCCATCTTGGCATCGCAGGGCAAGGGATGGACGGACGTTCATTGGCTAAGGGGTAATAGAATTGTCAGATCGTCCTCATGACGTTGGTGGCGACGATAACCCCTGGACCTTTCGCCTGACGCTTCTCGTCATGGCCCATATGGCGGGTACGGTGAATATTGTTTCGGTCCTCGCCATGGCGCCGGTTATTTCCAATGACCTCCAGCTCAGCGCCACGGAATTCGGGTTGTTCGTGACGGCCTATTATGGCGCGCAGGCGTTCTGGTCAATTCCTGCCGGTGCGCTGGTTGATCGCTTTGGTGTCGGTTGGACGCTTGGAAGTTCACATGTGATTATGGGAAGCGGATCCTTGTTGCTGGTGTTTGCGGATAGTTTTGCCGTCTCACTCGGCGGGCTGTTCTTGATGGGCATTGGTTATTCCATGACCAACCCGGCAACCAGCGCCGGTGTACTGGCGTGGTTTCCACCCGAACGCCGCGGCACGGCAATGGGGATCAAACAAGTCGGCGTGCCGTTGGGCGGAGTTGTTGCCGCGGGGAATGGCGCACTGGTCAGTGTTGTCGCCTGGCAGTCGATTATGCTGGCGACGGCGTTGGGGATTTTCATAAACGGCATTTTTTGCCTTTATCTTGTTCGTTTTCGTCGGCCGCATAAAAAGGGCGAGATCAAATCGATCGGCAACCTTAAGATCGTGTTTCGTATTCCGAGAGTCCAACTCTTCACCCTGGCTTGCGGTTTGACGAATGTCGGCCAGACCAACTTCTTTGCCTTTTTGACATTATTTTTGCGTGAAGCGGCCAATGCCAGCCAGCCTATGGCCGGCTTCGCCATTGGATTGGCGCAGGCTTCAAGTACTTTCGCACGCATTGGTTGGGGAATTGTCAGCGACAAGTGGTATCGCCGCCGCCGTGGTTTATTGATGGCCTGGATCTGCGGCTCTGCTGTCGTATTGCTTGGCGCCATGGTTTTTGTTCAGCCCGGCTGGGGTGTGTGGCTGGGGCTTGGTCTGGCGTTTTTACTTGGGATTACGATTGCGTCTTTTGCCCCGGTCGCGCAGGCAATCTCGGTTGAATTGGTTGAACCCAGGCTGTCGGGCTCGGCAATGGGATACAACATGACCGGCGTCTACATCGGCGGTATGATTGGCCCGCCCTTGTTTGGGGCGATCATTGATTTGACAGGTACCTACGCCGCCGGCTGGATCATCACCGCAGCCCTGACGGCACTCGGCGTGGCCATCCTGGCGATCTGGTTTCGCGGAAAGCCGGCTGACTAGGCGATGTTCCCGGGGTTAAGAACGCCGACTTTCTGAATATCCCGGCTTTCGATCATGTCTTTTGTGGCTTCGGCAAATTTTTTGTAGTGCGGCTGTTCGCGATGAATATCCAATGACGCTTCTTCTGTATAAATCTCATAAAACATAAAGGTGTCCGGATCATCGTTGGATTGCAGCACATGGAACAGGTGGCATTGCTCTTCGTCCCGTACGGCGCTGGTGGCATTTTCCAGGATGATCGGTTTGAATTCTTCGGCCATACCAGTTTTCAGTTTGACGGTGACAACAATTGCAAAGCGTTCCATTGAAAATTTTCCTGTCGATGAATTGGGTGCAGACTGTAACCGTATTTGCGCTCCTTAGAAAAGCCCCTTAAGCTCGCAGCGCAAATCAGTTTGAGGAGAATATCGTGGCCAGAGATGCAGACATAGTCAGAACCGCCGACATTTGTGACAACCACCGAGACGACGCCCGCGTCTGTGAACACCAGTTCAACGACTATGGCGCCCGCCACCATTTCCATGGTCGCGTTGTCACGTTCCGCGCCTATGAATCCAATAAGGGTATCTTGGCCATTATGCGTGAAGGTGGGGCCGGTAAGGTTCTGGTCATTGATGGCCGCGGCTCCCTGCGCAAAGCGCTCTGTGGTGGCAACATTGCAACCGAGGCCCAGGAAAATGGCTGGGAAGGGTTGGTGTTTAACGGTGCCATTCGAGACAGCCATGAATTCACGGACCTGGATTTTGGGGTCAAAGCATTGGGAACGACAGCAATGCCGCCGTCAAACGAAATGGCTGGTGTCGCCGGAACCACCCTTAATTTCGGTGGCATCGAATTTCGTCCCGGCGATTATCTCTATGCCGATCAGGACTGCGTCATCGTTCTTGATCAGCCGGATCACGGTTGAGCCGCTGGAAAGACTTAAAACATGGATATCTATGACGAAGAGTTCCTGACCCTTCAGGAATTTGCCAAGGTCGCCAAAGAAAAACTGACCGTCGGATCCTGGGATTATCTGATTGGCGGGGCGGAAACCGAAACCACCCTCAAACGCAATCGTCAGGCCCTGGATTCGGTGGCCTTCCGGCCTCGCGTCCTGCGCGATGTCGAGGATGTTGATGCGAGTGGCTCACTGATTGGCCAGCGCCTGCGTCTGCCGGTTTTGCTGGCTCCCATCGGATCGTTGCAGGATTTTATGGACGGCGGCGGCGTTGTCCCGACCAAGGCGGCGGCCCGCTTTGGCGTCATGCATATGCTCAGTTCCACCTGTCATCCCGGGTTGGAGGAGGTTGCTGCGGCGGTGGACTATCCGAAGGTTTTTCAGCTCTATGTGCGGGGTGACAGCGACTTTGTTGATGACCATATTAACCGGGCCATTGATGCCGGGTATGCAGGGTTCTGTTTTACCGTCGATCTTGACGCCTATGGTCGGCGTGAGCGGGATTTGTCCAAGCGCTACAAAACCACATCGCGCAAAACCGCATCCGGCGAACACCATCAACTGAAATTTTCCTGGGACGATATCAAACGGGTGCGCGACAAATTTGACATCCCGTTGATCCTGAAGGGCATAGCCACCGCAGAAGATGCCGAGATCGCCGTCCGTCAGGGGGTTGATGTGGTCTATATCTCAAACCATGGCGGACGCCAGCTTGATCACGGTCGTGGTGGGCTTGAGGTATTGCCGGAAATTGTCAGCGCAGTTTCCGGAAAAGCCAAAATCATTTTCGACGGCGGAGTTATGCGGGGCACCGATGTGGTCAAGGCCATGGCGATGGGGGCCGACGTGGTCGGCCTTGGCAGGTTACAAGGACTGGCCGGGGCAGCGGCGGGTGAAGAGGGCATCGTGCGGATGCTGGAAATCCTGGAAACGGAAGTGATCAGCACCCTGCGCCTGTTGGGGGTAACGAGCTTCCGGGAACTGAGCCCGGATTTCCTGCATCCTGCGACGCCGGTCCGAGATGCCGGTACGTTAAGCGCTTTTCCGCTGCTCGACGAAGGCTATTAGCGGCCTAGCAAAACCGGAGCGAATAGGTTCATTCGCGAACGTGGCTTTGCGGAAATTCTCTAACCTTTTTCCGATAACCAGATACCACCCAGAACCAGTGTCAGAGCGACGCCGTGGAAGATCTCGAACGGTTCGCCCAGATACCCGACGGCGAAGATCGATGCGAAGATCGGGACCAGATTGATAAACGCCCCGGCCCGGCCCGGCCCGATCAACGTCACGCCCTGAATAAACGTGATCTGAGCGATAAATGATGGCAACAGGGTAATCAGGGCGACGATGACCCAGCCTTCCAGACCCGGCCAGATGTGTTGTCCGGTGGCGATTTCCGCGACGGTCATCGGAATTGAGGCCAGAAAAGCGGCCAAAGCGAGCGCCGTGAATAATCCAAGAGCCGATGTTTCCGGGCGGTTGCGAAGCCCCACCGTATAACCCGAATAGAGCACGCAGGCGAACAGCAGGATCATATCACCCTGGTTGAGTTCCAGCTCAGCCAACCGTGTGAGGTCACCGCCAATGCCGACAATGATGACACCAATAAAGGTGACCGCGACGCCGAATTTCTGAAGCCTGCTAACCGGTGTTTTGTGAATGAGAAACGCACCGATGAGAACAAGCGCCGGCATGGACCCCTGAATAATACCAATATTCACTGCCGTTGTTGAGTGCGCGGCCACATAGAACAGCGAATTGAACGCTGTAAATCCGATGGTTCCCATGGCAAACAGGAAGCCGATCTTGGTGCGAATAACCGGCCAGTCCCGGCGGATGTATTTGTTGGCAAATACCAGCAGCAAAAGAACCGCACCTAACCAGCGCAGCGAGACCAGAAGCATCGGAGATATCTCGCCAACCGCCAACCGGCCAAAAACCGCATTGCCGCCCCAGCAGGCCGTGGTGATGACCAGCAACAGATAGGCGCGCCCGGTTTGGGATGAAGATGGCGTATGTTGGGAGGAGGTCGACATAACATGTGACATAAATGTTCTGCCCGGCAGTAGCAATAGGAGGATGGCGCCGGGTGTGACTTGCGTCTCATGGACCTAACGGACAAACTCACGCCGGGAGGAAGAGGCATGAGACCAGTCATCGTTGGTGGTGCCCAGATGGGGCCAATCCAGAGAGCCGACCGGCGTCGGGATGTGGTGGCGCGCATGATCGCGCTGCTTGATCTGGCCAAGGGGCGGGGGTGCACGCTGGTTGTTTATCCGGAACTGACTCTGACAACGTTTTTCCCGCGCTGGTACATGGAAGACCAGCGTGAGGTCGACCAGTGGTTCGAGCCCGAAATGCCCGGCCCCGACACGCAACCGCTGTTTGACCGTGCCAGAGAACTGGGAGTGGCGATATCGTTCGGCTACGCTGAGCTGACTCCTGACGGTGACCATTTTAACTCAAGCCTGCTGACCGACACGCAGGGCAACATCGTCGCAAAATACCGGAAAGTTCACCTGCCGGGGCATTCTGAGTTTGATCCGGCGCGCTCCTTCCAGCATCTGGAAAAACGCTATTTCCTGCCCGGCGACCTGGGGTTCCCGGTGACCAACACCATGGGCGGACAGTTCGGCATGTGTATCTGCAATGACCGGCGTTGGCCGGAAACCTATCGGGTGATGGGGTTGCAGGGAGTGGAAATGATCCTGCTGGGCTATAATACGCCCTCTATGAATTCTCAAAAACCCGAAGAAGGCCCCGAAGACCGGTTGTTTCATAGCAAACTGGTCATGCAGGCCGGGGCGTATCAGAATTCGACGTGGCTTGTCGGCATTGCCAAGGCCGGTGTCGAGGATGGCAGCCCGATGATCGGCGGCAGTGTGATTATTAATCCGGATGGCAAAGTCGTTGTCGAAGCCCAGACCGAGGAGGACGAACTGATCGTCCATGACTGCGATCTGGATGACTGTAACTTCGGCAAACAGACAATGTTCGATTTTGCCCGACACCGACGCATTGAACACTACGGGCGGATCACGGCGCAGGTTGGCGTTGAAACAGACTGAAGGGAGCGTGGGATGAGCGAACGCCTGAACGAACAAGCCAGTGGGGTTTATATCATTTCGGCGACGCCGTTCGAGGACGACGGTGCCATTGATTTCACCAGCGCTGACAGTCTTGTCGAGTTCTACATCGAAAAAGGCGTCACCGGCATGACCGTGCTCGGCATGATGGGCGAAGCTTCCAGAATGTCGGTCGATGAAGCCGATGGGTTCATGCGTTACATGCTGAAACGTGTTGGCGGACGATTGCCAGTGATTGTCGGTATTACCGACCCCGGCATCAACAATATGAACAGATTGGCGAGATCCAGCATGGATGCCGGAGCCGCAGGGGTGATGATCGCGCCGATGAGCGGCCTCAAAACGGACGAGAACGTTTACAACTATTTTGCCCAGGCGCTTGAGGCGCTGGGGCCGGATGTGCCGGTCTGTTATCAGGACTACCCGCAATCAACCAACGTCCATATCTCGGTTGGCTGTTTCAACCGGCTGGTCCGCGATTATGAGCAGATGGTCATGTTCAAACACGAAGACTGCCCCGGCCTTGGAAAACTGACCCGTCTCCGTCAATCCGCCGAAGAAGACAACAGCCTGCGTCGGGTTTCCGTGCTGGTCGGTAACGGTGCCTTGTATCTGCCCGAAGAGCTGTCGCGAGGCGCAGACGGGGCGATGACCGGGTTCTCCTTCCCGGAAATGCTGGTCGAGGTCGTCTCACTGTTTACCGCCGGGGAAAGGCGGCGGGCACTGGATATTTTCGATACCTACCTGTCCATCGTCCGCTATGAACAGCAGCCGGGATATGGTCTGGCGGTGCGCAAGGAAATCCTGCGTCGTCGCGGCGCTATCGCCAATGCGGTGACCCGTGCACCGGGACCGAAACTGAGCGCCACCGACCATGACGAACTTACCGGTTTGCTGTCGCGACTGGAAAGTAGACTGAAGGATACTGAATGATGACGCAGTTTGACCTGATCATCAAAGGCGGGACGGCGGCAACGGCGGCGGATACCTTTCGCGCCGATATCGCCATCAAAGATGGACGCATCGCGGCACTCGGGGAAAACCTGGGGCACGATCTGGGATCGGCGGACCGCGAAATCGATGCCACGGGCATGCTGGTGTTGCCCGGCGGCATTGATGCCCATTGTCATATCGAACAGGAATCATCGACAAAGATCATGACCGCCGATGACTTTTATTCGGGCAGTGTGTCGGCGGCGTTTGGTGGCAATACGACCTTCATTCCCTTTGCCGCCCAGCACCGCGGCCAGAGCCTCCGCGACGTGGTCAGCATCGCCCATGAACGGGCCGGGCCGAAATCGGTGATTGATTATGCCTTTCACCTGATCATTTCCGATCCGTCGGACAGTGTGCTCGGTCAGGAACTGCCGGCCCTGATCAGGGACGGTTATACGTCGTTCAAGGTCTACATGACCTATGAAATGCTTAAAATTGATGACTACCAAATGCTGGAGGTTCTGTCCGTGGCCCGCCAGCACGGGGCCATGACCATGGTCCATGCCGAGAACAATGACATCATCAACTGGTTGTCCGAACGCCTGATGAACCGGGGCCACATCGAGCCCAAGTATCACGCGGTTAGCCACAACCCGATCGCCGAAAGCGAGGCGTCACGGCGGGCCATCGACTTGGCGCGGTTGACCGATGCACGGATATTGATCGTCCACGTTTCCGCTCCGGAAGCCGCCGATGCCATTCTCAAGGCACGCAATCAGGGGCTGCCGGTTTACGGCGAAACCTGCCCGCAATACCTGTTTCTGACGGCGGATGATCTCGACCGCGACGGTATGGAAGGCGCCAAGTTCTGCTGCTCGCCGCCGCCCCGCGACAAGGCCGGTCAGGAAGCCATCTGGCTCGGCCTCTCCAACGGAACGTTTCAGGTGGTGTCATCCGATCACGCGCCCTACCGTTATGATGAAACCGGCAAATTCAACGCCGGACCAAATCCGACTTTTAAACAGATCGCCAACGGCGTGCCGGGGATCGAGGTGCGCATGCCGCTGCTGTTCTCCGAAGGGGTCGGGAAGGGGCGTTTGAGCCTAAACGAGTTCGTCGCCCTGACGTCAACCAACGCCGCCAGAATCTACGGCCTGCATCCCAGAAAGGGAACCATCGCCGTCGGCAGCGATGCCGATCTCGCCATCTGGGACCCCACCTGGAAACGTACGATCCGCCAGTCGATGCTTCACGACAACATGGACTATACTCCGTACGAAGGCATGGAGGTGACGGGCTGGCCCCGGACCGTGATTACCCAAGGCCGGGTCGTCGTCCGGGATGAAACGCTTCAGGTCGAGCGCGGCTCGGGATCGTTTTTGGAGCGCCAACCGATGAATGCCGATCCGGATGGTCCTGGTGAAAACGCTCCGCTCAATCCGGCAAACAATTTTGGTGCCGATCTGCTTTAGTACGATCCGGAAACTGTAAAACCTTCGTTTGCCCCCATATTCCAGGCGAATTATGGGATTGGCAGCGGTCCACTGCATCAAGAACGAAATAAAATTTTGGGGATTTTGTTAGCGACCTTGGGGTGATTGAAGAGAATGTCTGGTTTGAAAGAATAAGCTTCTGACGCCACTGTCATGGAACCGGTAAGTCCGCATCGAGCGCGTCTTCACTTGATATTCTACGGTTTAGCACCCTCCGTGCGTTCACCTCAAGGTCAACATGATTGTACCGCACAGTAGGGTTCTGTGTCCATGAAAAGCGGATAAAACAGGAGCGCAGACGTATGCGGCAACGCACATCGAGTTCGCAGAAGACTGCCCCGACAGGGCTAGCTAACCCTAACCAATCCCGCTAATCTGGTTCACTAATTTCCCCGCAACCGGACGCCTGATGCCCATTCTTGTGATCAACCCCAATTCCAACGCCGCCGTCACCGAAGGCATTGCGGCGGCACTTTCGGCGCTGGCGATTGAGGCAGGTCCCGGGATCGAGTGCATGACGCTGTCGGAAGGTCCATTTGGTATAGAGAGCCAGGCCGATATCGAGTCGGTTGTCCTGCCGCTCCGGCGGCTGGTCGCGGAGCGCGACGATGCCGACGCCTTTGTCATCGCGTGTTATTCCGACCCCGGGCTTGAGGTCTGCCGCGAAGTCACCATCAAACCGGTGTTCGGCATTCAGGAATGCGGTGTGCTGACGGCGATGTCACAAGGAGACAGGTTTGGCGTGATCGCGCTGGGCGACGCGTCGATCAAACGCCATCTTCGCTATCTCCGCCGGATGGGTGTTAGCGAGCGCCTGGCCAATGAACGTGCCGCCGATCTTTCGGTCGACGATAGCGCCAGGGGTTCGGGAACCTTCGAGCGCCTGCTTCAGGTCGGTACAGAGCTCCGTGATCTTGATGGTGCCGATACCCTCATCCTCGGCTGTGCCGGCATGGCCGCGCATCGGGCGCAACTGGCGGCTCAGCTGGGAATCCCGGTTATCGACCCAGTGCAGGCGGCAACCAGCATGGCGCTTACTGCGGTTTTGCTTCGCTAAAAATTTTCTGCTATTACATATTCCAATAAATGCATATGTAATCCGGAGGCCGTTTTGAGACATCTTGTTTATTTTCTGATCGTGGTCAGCGCCCTGGTTTCAGGGGCCCGAAACCTGCAGGCCGAACCCGTCACGCTTCCCTATAAAGGGCTAAATCTGGTCGGTGAGTTTGTTGTCGCCGATGATCGCAAGCCGTCGGACAACGTCATTCTTTTGCTGCATGGTACGCTGGCGCATCTTGGTATGGAAACCATCAAGGGGCTTCAGGGTGTCTTGACGGAGCGCGGTTACAATACGCTTTCAATCAATCTCAGTTTCAGTCTGGATAACCGCACGGGCATGTATGACTGCGCGGTCCCGCATCGCCACATCTATGATGACGCTGTTGATGAGTTGGCGGTCTGGATGGACTGGCTGGCGGCCAAAGGCATCAAGGATATCACCCTGTTCGGGCATTCACGCGGTGGTGGGCAGGCAGCATTGTTCGGGTCCGGAAAGGGGCATGAGCTGGTCAAACATCTGGTATTGATGGCACCGGCGACGTGGAACGCCGAAAAAGTCGCCAAAGGTTTTGAGCGCGCGCATGGTCGCCCCCTGGCCGAGGCTTTGGTTGAAGCCCATGCCCTGGCGGCCAGTGGCAAAGGCGATACGTTGATGAAGGGCATGGGGATTCTCTATTGTCCGGGGGCGGACGTCACGGCAGACAGCTTCCTGTCCTATTACGAGCCCAGTTCGCGCTTTGATACGCCGACGTTGCTTGCAAAGATACCGCAGCCCGTGCTGGTGGTTGCGGCTGGACAGGATCAAGTGGTGCCCGATGTGATCGCAAGGGTTAAGCCGCTTGCCAATGGTGACACTCTTCGCCTGGTTGTCGTTGAAGACGCCGATCATTTCTTCCTTGATCTGTTCGCCGAAGACGTGGCCGATGCCATTGAAGAGTTTCTCGATCCCGGGAGCTGAGTTATTTTACGCTCTTTGGTATTATTTACGTCGGCCCTGCTTCGGAATTTTTGATTCTTTCTCAGGCTTGAGCGGTCCCCAGACCCGGCTGTAATAGGTATCCGCCAGGGCCAGGGCCCCGATGGGGTTGTGGGCCAGCACCCGGTCCTTGGCGATCAGGGTCGTCGCCAGCCCTTCTGAGTGTTTGAAAAACAGACTGTCATGGCCGATGCACAGGCCCAACACGACGTTAAATTCACACCCGGCATCGTTCAGGAGTTGGGCCTGCGAGATCGGGTTACACAATGATTCATGAGCGCCCGGTCGAATTTTTTCAGCGTCTTTCAAACCGATATCCTCTTTCGGGATACTACCATTCTTGCAGGCCACCGAGGACACTTCAAACCCATGACTTTCCAGAATTTTGCTCAGGGTATTGGCATGATCGACGAAGCTGATGCAGCACGCGATGCCGATCTTGGTAAACTCCATCTTCTTGGCGAATTCAGCAATTTCCTCGACGCGGGTCCATTTGCAATAGCCTTCTGCCTCGACACGGGCTGATTCTTGGGCAACACGCCGAAAAAAAGGATCTTCGTACATGGACTCAGCCGTACAGACGCCTTCCGGGTTAACATTGGACGGGCAAAACCCGGGCCCGCGTTCTTCGTCTTCGCCCATCCGACAGGCGCGCACCGACGGCGGGCAATAGGCGCAGCTGGGGTCGGTATATTTGTTGGTATCGGGGTTGGTTTTGGCGGCTGGATTTTCCGGGCTCATAGTTCCCACCTTTAGCAGTCATCCAGCACTTAAACAGCCTGCCCGAGGTTCGATGGTTTCACAAGGGGGAGGGTGCTTTTAGTGTTTTGATGTGAAATTGTCGTAGACCGCCAGTGCGGCCTGTTTGGCCTTATCGTCCATGAACGAACCAAGATACGAATTTCGCCCAAGCTGTTCGATTTCCGGGCGGTTGAGATCGAGGGCGGCCTGAACGGCGAGATAGTTTTCCGTTAGGTACCCACCAAAATATGCGGGGTCGTCGGAATTGACGGTTGCGCAAAGTCCCGCGTCGAGCATGCGTCGAAGCGGATGGTCTTTCATATCGGTGACGACGTTGAGGCGCAGGTTGGACAGCGGGCAAACCGTCAGGGCGATTTTTTTGTCTGCGATGCGTGAAACCAAGGCCGGATTATCGAGGGCCCGGTTGCCATGGTCGATGCGGTCGACCCTGAGGAAGTCCAGACTGTCGGATACGTTTTGGGCCGGTCCTTCTTCGCCGCAATGGGCGACACAGGCAAAACCTTCTTTTCGGGCTTCGGCAAATACTCGTTCGAACTTTCTGGGCGGATGGCCGATTTCGGATGAATCCAGGCCGACGCCAAAAATATGACCCTTGGCCTTTTTTGCGAGTGTTAGAGTCTCAAAAGCGTCTTCCTCCGATAGATGACGCAGGAAACACATAATCAGTTTCGAGCTAATACCCAGATCCCGGCCAGCTTTATCCAGAGCATCCACCAGCCCGGATAACACCATATCGAAGCCGAGCCCGCGTTCCGTATGCCCTTGTGGGTCAAAGAATATTTCGACGTGGGTAACGTTTTGCGCCCGCATCTTTTCCAGGTAAGCCCAGGCCAGATCGAAAAAATCCTGTCGTTCGATCAGCACAGACATGCCCGCGTAATAGAGATCGAGAAAATCCTGAAGGTTCCTGAAATTATAGGCCTGACGGATTTCATCTACCGTTCCATAAGCCAGCGAAACGCCGTTCCGCCTGGCCAGCGCCATCATCATTTCGGGCTCAAGAGTGCCTTCAATGTGCAGATGGAGTTCGGCCTTTGGCATGGTTTCGATGAATGTTTTTAGGCCCATGGGTTTTGTTTAGCTCCTGTCACGGATGAATTCATAAATGCGGGTGAAGTCTGATCCGGGCAGCGCTTCATCACACTGGTTCCAGGTTTCCGAAATCAGGCTGCCGATGCCGTCCGGCATGTGGGCATTTTTGGCATTTTCCAGATACAAACGCACGTCTTTCGCCAGCAGCGCCGTCTTGAACCCGGCATCGAACGTTTCGGTCAGAACCCGGTCCGGGAACTTGTCGCGGGTCGCGGTGTTTTGTCCGGTCGAGGCGTTGACCACATCGAGCAGCGTTTTCATCTCCAATCCCTGTGACAGGCCATAAAGCACGGCTTCCGAGGTGGCGGCCATGGCGGTGGCAGAAAGGAAATTATTGAGGATTTTGAGCGCCTGCCCCTGACCCGGTTCATCACCGACATGAAACAGATTTTTTGAGAACGAGTCGAGGACGTCCCGGTGACGTTCCATCTCGGCACCTGATCCGGCCCACATGATGGTGATGGTTCCGGCTTTTGCGCCAACGGCCCCGCCACTGACGGGGGCATCCGCGTATCCAATCCCGGCACTGCTTAAAATCGTATTGGCGTCTCGGGCGGCTTCGGGGCCAATCGTCGACAGATCAATAACCAGCTTGGTCGCGATATCTGACATTTCTGCCAATTCGCGTGCGACCGCCAACGAAACTGCACCGTCCGGCAAAGACAGAAAAATGGTTTCAGCCGTTCGGGCAAGGTCTTCCAGCGATGCCACGCATTTTGCACCGTCCGGGGCGCGCTCTGCCGTCCCGGCCTTGTCGAATACTGTCAGATCGGCGCCGCCGGCAGCAATGTTCGCCGCCATCGGCTGCCCCATCTGGCCAAGTCCGGCAAACCCGAAACCGCCGGACATCAGCCCGGGCCTCCATCCATGGAGGAGGCGTCTATGCCTTCCGCATCCAGAACTTCACGGGCCAGACGAAAAGCCTCAACACCTGCCGGAATGCCGCAATAAACAGCGATCTGGATCAGGATTTCACGAAGTTCTTCGAGGCTCAGGCCGTTGGTCATGGCGCCTTTAAAGTGAAGCTTGAATTCGTGGCTACGATTTAGGGCCGCCAGCATGCCAAGATTGAGAATGCTGCGTTGCTGTTTGCTCAGGACACCCCGGCCCCACGTGCCGCCCCAGCAGTGCTCCGTAACCATCTGTTGAAAATCTCGGTTGAAATCATCGGCCTTAGCCAGCGAGGCTTCTACGTAGGCTTCGCCCAAAACCTCTTTGCGGCATTTTAATCCGGCTTCAAATTGCTCTTTTGACATGTAAATGGTTCCCGTTTTATTCGTTGTGCATGAATTTGTTAGAGTCGCCGACAGACTTTGCGGTTATAACTGTCTGTTATTGAGAAGCCCAGGCAGCGGGTTCGTCAACAATTATTGATGATATTATTCCGCTCTGGCGTGGGTGAATTTAGAAAATCGATCATAAGTTCTGCAAAATTCCTGAAAATGGGGCGGTTTCCCCGATTGTTGAATTTTTGTCATGACAATTGTATACAATGCGATCAGGTTCCCAATTGACAGGATGATTTAGGGTCTCTACCGTCTTAATCTAATAAACGTAAATTTCCCGAAACAGGGGGGATGATATTGGCTACACTTCTGGAGATCGATGACCTTCAGACTCACTTTTTTACATCGGCGGGCGTCGTAAAAGCCGTCGACGGTGTGTCGTACACGGTCGACGAAGGCGAGACGGTTGCTGTTGTTGGTGAGTCGGGTTGTGGAAAATCTGTAACTGCAATGTCCATTTTGCGGCTGATTCCCTGGCCGCCGGGCAAGATTGTTGGCGGTTCCATTCGTTTTGATGGCAAAGAGCTGCTGGAGCTGGATGAAGAGGGGATCCGCAAGCTTCGCGGCAAAGATATCGGCATGATTTTTCAGGAGCCGATGACGTCCCTGAACCCGGTCTTGACCATCGGATTGCAGCTGACGGAAACGCTGAAAGCCCATACGGATATTTCGGACGATGATGCCACGGCGCGCGCCGTTGAATTGCTGGGCATGGTCGGAATCTCCGAACCCGAGCGCCGTCTGGAGCAGTATCCGCATCATCTTTCGGGCGGTATGCGCCAACGTGTGGTGATCGCCATGGCACTTTCATGTGAGCCAAAGCTGATCATAGCCGATGAGCCGACAACGGCGCTGGATGTCACCATTCAGGCGCAAATTCTGGAGCTGATGAAAGACCTGACCAAACGTCTTGGTGTGGCGATGATTGTCATTACCCACAACCTTGGTGTGGTTGCGCGCTATGCGGACCGGGTTAATGTGATGTACGCGGGCCGTATTATCGAATCGGGCACGGCGCGTGATGTTTATTATAGCCCGAAACATCCCTACACTCTGGCGTTGCTAAAATCCGTACCGCGGATGGACCAGGCCCGTCAGGCCAAACTTGACCCGGTTGATGGCCAGCCGCCCGATTTGTCGATGCTGGATGACGGATGCGCGTTTCGACCGCGCTGCCGCTTCGCCACCGACAAGTGTGCCCATGAGTATCCGCCGCTGGAAAGCGTGACGGATACTCAGTCTGCTGCGTGTTGGGAGATGAATAATCTTGAGGAGAAAGCATCGTGACGGCTCCTGATGGCGCAATCCGCGATGATGCACAGCACCGAGGTCAGCCGACCGACGAAGTACTGGTCGACGTCAAGGACCTGAAAATGCATTTCCCGGTGACGGCTGGTGTATTCGTGCAAACCGTTGTTGCCACCGTTAAGGCGGTCAATGGCGTCAGTTTCCAGATCAAGAAGGGCGAGACCCTTGGTTTGGTGGGCGAGTCCGGCTGCGGGAAAACGACAACTGGCCGTTGCCTCCTGCAACTGGAAACGGCGACGGGCGGGGAGATCAACTATCGCGGTACTGATTTAACCAAACTCGATAGTAAGTCGCTGGTCGAATTTCGTAAGAAAATCCAGATTATTTTCCAGGATCCGTTCAGCTCGCTCAACCCGCGCATGACCATTGGTGAGATCATATCCGAACCGATGAAGGTTCACGGCATCATCACCGATGCGAAGGAGCGTCGGAAACGGGTATTGGACCTGCTGGTGAAATGTGGCCTCAAAACCAATTTCGCCGATCGTTATCCGCACGAAATGTCAGGTGGTCAGCGCCAGCGCGTCGGTATCGCCCGGGCGCTTGCCATGGATCCTGAATTTATCATCTGTGATGAGGCCGTTTCGGCACTGGATGTGTCCATTCAGGCTCAGGTGATCAATCTGCTGGAAGATCTGAGGGAAGAGTTTGGACTGACCTATCTGTTCATTTCCCATGATTTGAGCGTCGTTCGCCACATTTGTCACCGGGTTGCGGTGATGTATCTCGGCAACATGGTCGAGCTGGCCGATTGCGACGAACTCTATGACCACCCCTTACATCCTTACACACAGGCCTTGCTGGAAGCCGTGCCAATTCCGGACCCGGATTTGGAGAACGCACGCGCTCACAAGATCGTCAAGGGTGAGATTCCAAGCCCTATGAGCCCGCCGAGCGGGTGTGTATTCCATCCACGCTGTGAAAAAGCAGTGGCAAGCTGCAGCCAGAGCGTACCAGATTTTAGAGAGGTTAAACCGGGCCATTGGGTGGCCTGTACGGAAGTGTGATCGCCTGAACCAGGGGCGGCGCATAAATCATGGAACTCGGGAGGTTCCTATACCACTGGGAAGGAGAGAGTAAATGAGTAACGCCTATACTAAAATGGCGGTGTCTCTCGCAGTTGGGGCAGGTCTTGCCCTTGGCGCGAGTAGTGCCGCAACGGCGGCAACGCCTAAAAAAGGCGGTATCCTGAATTTCGTCGTCGGGTCGAAAATCCCGTCATACGACGGACATAAGGAAACCACCTTCGGCATGGTTCATCCGATCCGGCCGTTCTACAGCTTGCTGATCCGGGTTAATCCGGATAACCCTTCCTCACCGACGGATTTTGTCTGTGACGTTTGCGAAGGTGATGTGCCGAAACCCACCGAAGGTGGCACAAAATACACCTTCAAAATCCGTTCCGACATCAAGTTCCATGACGGTCGGGCGCTGACATCAGCTGATGTTAAAGCCACCTACGACAAGATCATCTTCCCTCCGAAAGGGATTCCGAGTGCGCGGAAAGCGTTCTTCAAGGCGGTCGAGTCGGTAACTGCACCAGATGCCACTACCGTCGTTTTCAAACTGAAATTTCCGACAGGTAGCTTTATTCCGGCTGTCGCCACTCCGTTCAACTTCATCTATTCCAAGGCGGATTTGGACGAGCACGGATATACCTGGCACACCAAGAACATCAATGGTTCCGGTGCATTCAAGTTTGTTCAGGAACAAAAGGGTTCTTTCGTTGAAGGTGTGCGGTATGACGGATACCACCACAAGGGTCAGCCCTATCTGGACGGCTTCAAAGCGATTTCCGCACCCAAACTTGCGGTTCGTGTGCAAGCCATTCGTGGTGACCGCGCCGCCATCGAATTCCGTGGTTTCCCGCCAAAACATCGTGATGACCTGGTCAAAGCGCTGGGTAAAAAGATCACGGTCCAGGAGAGCGATTGGAACTGTGTGCTGATTTCAACACCGAATCAGGAACGTAAACCGTTCGATGATGCACGTGTTCGTCAGGCCCTGACACTTGGTATGGACCGTTGGTCCGGGTCCAAGTATCTGTCACGTATTGCCATCGTGAAAACGGTTGGTGGAGTTGTCTTCCCGAACCATCCGCTTGCCGCGACCAAAGACGAGTTGATGAAACTCAAAGGATATGGCACGGACGTCAAAGCCAATCAGGCAGAAGCCAAGGCTCTGTTGAAGGCTGCTGGCGCCAGTAACCTTTCCGTCGATTTCAACAACCGTGGTGTCGACCAGCCTTACAAGGTTGTCGGTACCTGGATGATTGATGAGTGGAAAAAAGTTGGCATCAAAACGAAGCAGCGGGTTCAGCCTTCGCCGCAGTTCTATGCAACGCTTCGTAAAAAGAAAGATTTCGATGTTTCCATCGATTTCAACTGCCAGTCTGTCATTAACCCGATCGCTGATATCACCAAGTTCCTTGGTTCTGCCGGAAACAACTACGGCAACTATGAGGATCAAACGCTTGAAGATATGTATGACAAAATCCTGAAATCAGGCAGTGAAGCTGAACAGCGCTCTCTCATTCGTACTTATGAGACCCGTGCTCTCAGTGAACAGGCTCACCTGGCCATCACCTTGTGGTGGTACAAGATCAACCCGCACCGTTCCTATGTGAAGGGCTGGAAGATCGCACCGAGCCACTATCTGAACCAGTCGCTGGATAACATCTGGCTGGATAAGTAAGGGTTCGATACGTCGAACATCGGTTTCCGCCCGTTGCCGGTTTTGGTGACGGGCGGAGTACCGGTTCTCAGTGACCGTTTCTGGAAGACAAGAAGACAATATGTCGAAATATATTTTTAAGCGGCTTCTCATGATGATTCCGACATTGCTCGGAGCCGCAGTTTTTGTATTCTTTTTATTACGCATGATCCCAGGGGACGTTTGTGAACTGCGTCTGGCGGGGACCGGCCTGTATGCCGATCCTGCCGAAATTCTGCTATGCCAGCAGAACCTAGGCCTGGATCAGCCCTTATTCGGGCAATTTATTGATTTTATTGTTGGGTATGCCACATTTGACCTTGGTATCTCAATGTGGACCGGATCACCAATTACGGAAGAGATCGGTCTCAGGTTTGAATTGTCTCTACAGGTGGCGATCATGGCGACGCTGGTTGCTGTCCTGATCGCCATACCGTTTGGCGTAATCTCCGCCGTCAAACAAAACACCTGGATTGATTATGTGGTCCGTACCTTTTCGATTGCCGGCATCGCCATGCCGTCGTTCTGGCTCGGCATCCTTATTATTCTCGGCCTGTTGATCGGTACTCAGGAACTGTTTGGTGAACCCTGGATGCCTCCGATTGACTACGTTCCGATCTGGGAAGACCCCTTGAGGAACCTGTCACAGTTGATCTGGCCTGCAGTGGCGACGGGGTATCGGTATTCTGCCGTTGCGACCCGTATGACACGCTCGGCGCTTCTGGAGGTGCTTCGCGAAGACTACGTCCGCACCGCCCGGGCCAAGGGATTGGCGGAAAAAATCATTATCAATCGCCACGCGCTCAAGAATGCCCTGTTGCCGGTGGTGACGATTATCGCCATTGAATTTGCGTTCCTGATGGGCGGGCTGGTTGTCACCGAACAGGTCTTTAACCTGAACGGTCTCGGTAAGCTGTTTGTCGAGTCTGTCGGGTCTCAGGATTATAACATGACACAGCAACTGGTCATGCTGGTGGTGTTGATCTTCGTGATGACGAACTTTTTGATCGATATCATGTACGCGTGGCTAGACCCGCGTATTCGTTACAGTTAAGGGAAGCTGGTTATGACAACAGTATCCGAAATTCAAGTCGAAGCCGATATCGAAGAGCTTTCGAGTAAATCGTCTTTTATGAACGTGATGTCGATCATGCTCCGGAAACAGCCCTTGGGCGTGTTCGGCGCGGGGATCGTGATCGCGATGGTCCTAATGGCGGTATTTGCCGAGGTCATCACTTCTATTGACCCGGAAGTCAACAATCTGGAGTACATGCTTACTGCTCCGGGGGAAATGTTCTTTCTGGGTACCGACCAGTTTGGCCGAGACCTGCTGACACGGATTATCTATGGCGCTCGTACCGCGCTGTTTGTCGGTTTTACCTGTGCCATTATCGGTTCGACGGTTGGACTGGTTATTGGTGTCGCCAGTGCCTATTTCGGCGGTATGATTGACATGATTGTGCAGCGCATCGTCGATGTCATTATGGCCTTCCCCTTGATCATTCTGGCGCTTGCCGTTGTCGCCACTTTGGGGCCTGGGGTTGAAAACGTCATCATCGCCATCACCATTCCCTTTATCCCGCAATGTGCTCGTGTTGTCCGGTCCAACGCTCTGGCTATTCGTGAAATCCCTTATGTGGATGCGGCCCGTGCGCTTGGTTTCAATCACACACGGATCATTCTGCGTCACATGGTGCCGAACGTCATGGCACCGTTCCTGATTATGCTAACGTCATTTCTCGGACAGGCGATTTTGCTCGAGGCCTCGCTGTCTTTCCTTGGCATGGGTGTGCAGGAGCCGACACCGGCCTGGGGCCTGATGCTGCAGGGCGGCGCGGAAGAGTTCGCTGAAAGTGCGCCATGGGTGGCCATCTGGCCGGGCGTCGCCATTAGCCTCGCGGTTTTCGGCTTCAATCTGTTTGGAGACTCGGTTCGTGATGTTTTGGATCCGAAACTGCGCTCACAATAAACTGTGCTTAATTTGATGTGAATGCGGGCCCCGATTGTCTTCGGGGCCCGCATTTGCGTTTTGGGAGGTTGATATGACAGACCAGAAACGTGTTGCCCTGATGGGATTCATGCTGGAAAGCAATACCTTTGCCCCGGTGTCTGACGAGCAAGCATTTCGCTCGCTCTGCTACATGGCAGGCGATGAAATTCTGGAAGACATGGCCCAGGCCAACGCCAGCCTACCCGTTGAAATTCCGTCCTTTTGTGACGCCATGGCACGGTCCGACATCCAATGGCAACCCGTGCCAATTATCGTCACCGCGGCAGAGCCGGGCGGGCCGGTCGACCAGGCTTTTTTCGAGCGCACAAAAGATGACATGGAACAACGCTTGCGGTCGGCGCTGCCGCTTGATGGTGTCTACATTGCCGAACATGGGGCGATGACCGGCACCGGCAGTCATGATCCTGATGGCGATCTGTTTGAGATGGTCCGCAGTGTGGTTGGGCCGGATGTGCCGGTTCTGGCGACCCTCGATCTGCACGCCAATATTTCCGAAAAGATGGTCGAGAATACGGATGTCCTGATTTCATACCTGACCAACCCGCACGTTGACCAGAAAGAGTGCGCCGAAAAGGCCTGCGACCTGATGATTGAAATGTGGAACGGCATGCGCCCCCATTCAGCCTTCATTCGCTTGCCTCTGGTGGCTCCCTCGGTGACGCTGCTAACGGCGCAAGGCCCTTATGCAGATATGATAAATCACGGTCAGGCGGCGAAGACGGATGCCATCGCCAATGTCTCCGTTGTCGCCGGGTTTGTGTATGGTGATACGCCGATGAACGGCATTGCCGTGATCGTCACAGGAAGAGATGATCCGGCACTGGCCAGAGACTTATGTGCGGATATTGCTAACCGTGGCTGGCAAGATCGGCACCGCTTCCAGATTGATTTAACCTCGCTTGAGGCGACGGCGTCGATGATGCTGGAAAACGGCCGTGATCCATCGCGCCCGGCTCAGATATTTGCTGACGTTGCCGATAATCCCGGTGGCGGCGGGCGCGGTAATACAACATGGATTCTCGAAAAGCTGGTCGAGGTCGGGGCAGAAGGTGTTTTCTTCTCAAACTTCATCGACCCATCATTGGCCGCCAGCGCCCATGATGCCGGGGAGGGGGCGATCTTTGATGCGGTATTTAATGAAAATACGGAAAGCCAGTATTCCCGGCGGTTTGAGGCAACCGTCAAGGTTCTGGCGTTGAGGGATGGAAGTTGTGTCGGGCGGCGCGGTATCTGGGCCGGAAGGGCGCTTAATCTTGGGCCATCTGCATTGCTTCAGGTCGGGGGCGTTAAGCTGGTCGTCGGCTCTATGCGAAAACAGGGCGCCGACCCGGTGTGGTTCGAAATGTTCGGCCTTGATATCGCCGATGCGCGCTCTGTTGTCGTCAAATCCCGCGGTCATTTCCGTGCCGGGTATGATGAGTATTTTACCCCAGACCAGACATTCGAAGTCGATGTCCCGGGATTGACCTCTCCGGTGCTGTCCAACTTCGAATTCAAAGGTCTCGCCCGCCCGGTTTACCCGCTGGACGAAGACACCATGTGGCAGGGGCCGGATTGGGATTAGGGGTTAAACCCCCATATACATACCACCGTTCACATGTAACGTCTGGCCGGTGGTGTAGGCGGATTCCGGCAAGCAAAGGTAGTGGATCATACCGGCGATTTCTTCGGGTTTGCCGAGGCGATTGAGAGGCGGTGGGTTTTTTAGGGGGGGACGCTCACCCGCCGATGCCGGGCGTTCGGTATCGATGTGACCGGGCGAGACCACATTGCAGGTAATTCCCAACGGCGCCAATTCTGCGGCCAGCCCACGGGTCAGCCCAACCAGTCCGGCCTTGGCCGCCAGCACGTGGGCACGGTTGGGGGTGGCGATGTAGGCGGAAATGCCGCCCAAGGTGATGATCCGTCCGCCACCAGCCTTCTCCATATGCGGTATGCAGGCTTTGGCGCACAGGAACGCACCATCGAGTGGCACGGCCAGAACCGCATGCCATTGTTCCAACGTCATCTCCGTCACCGGGACCTGACCGCGAATGGAGGCATTGCTGACCAGAATATCAATGCGGCCAAATGCTTCGATGGCGGCATCAATCATTCCGTTGACGGCAGTCTCATCGGTGATGTTGGCGATATGGGCAATTGCCCGCCCACCTGCCTCGTTAATCTCTGAAGCCACACGTTCCGCAGCGTCCCTGTCCTGGACGGCATTGACGACAATTGCCGCGCCATCGGCAGCCAGCCGTAAGGCAGTGGCCTTTCCAATGTTACGTGCCGCCCCGGTGATGATGGCGACCTGACCTTCCAGTGTTTTGCTCATGATGTCTTTGTTATCCTTAAATTTAGAGTTCAGGACCCTTTAAAGTCAGCCGGACGTTTTTCAACAAACGCCGTAACACCTTGACGGAAATCGTCCGTTGCCGTGCAGTCTGCGAAGGCCGTGATTTCGTCACCAAGCTGGGTTTCAATGGATGTGTTAAGGGACTGGTTAAGCAGGCGCTTGGCATGGGCGTGGGCATGGCTTGGGCCACCGGCCAGCCGTGTCGCAAGTTTTGCGGTTTCAGTTGCCAACTCACTGGCCGGAACGACCCGATTGATCAGGCCCCAGCGTTCCGCCGTCTCGGCATCGAACCGATCCCCCAGCAAGGCAATTTCAAAGGATCGTTTCAGCCCGACCGTTCGGGGCAGGTGATAGGTTGATCCGCCGTCCGGGCTGACGCCAAGATGACAATACGCCAGTGTGAAAAACGCATCATCTGCGGCCAGCACCAGATCACAAGCCAGCATCATACTGATACCGGCCCCGGCGACGGCTCCCTTGACGCTGGCGAGGATCGGCTGGCTGAGGGCGCGCATGTTGAAGATAACGTTATGGACATCATCAAGCAGCGCTGAAAACTGTGCGTTCAGCTCGGCTTCGTCTGAAATTTCCGTCAGCATGGATTTGAATTTTTTAATATCGCCGCCTGCCATGAAGTGATCACCTTCGCCCTGCATGACCACGGCCCGGATGTCGCCGTTGTCCTTCAGGGCTTCCGTGATGTGAGCGAGGGCGGCGACCAGTTCCGAATTGATGGCGTTCAGGGATTTCGGACGGTTAAAGGTGATCCAGCAGACGGCGTCACGCACGTCAACGCTGACGGTATCATTCGGGGACAAAATTTGTGTGATCATCAGAGGCTCGCAACTCAGTCAAAACTGACATTAATTTACCTGATCTCGGTGCCTCTGCAAGTTATCTCAACTGCCTACCGTCTCCCAAGTTGATAACGCCCTCGTTGGGCATGGTGTTCATGACCCGGTCGTCGGCACCACCGTCTTGACGATCGACGAGTCCAGTTCTTCGTAATCGAAATAGTTGATCAGCTCATAGAGTTCGGCGCGGGTCAGCATATCGGGTTCGCGTGCTTTGGTACCGTCGTCTGAATTGATTGTGGCATAAAGTTGCTCCATGGCCTTCAGGGCGACACGCAGCTGCGACACCGGCCAGATGACAATTTTGTACCCCATCTCCTGAAACTGTTCGCCGGTGTAGTGCGGTGTGCGACCGAATTCCGTCATGTTGGCAAGGGCGGGAGCACCTGCCCCGGTGGCGAAGCTGCGGTAATCGTCTTCCGTTGCCAGGCCATCGGCGAAAACAATGTCGGCTCCGGCTTCAACATATTTGCGCGCCCGGCCTATTGCCGCGTCCATGCCTTCGGAGGCCAGCGCATCCGTGCGGGCGATAATCTGCAAATGTGTGCGGGCCTTCACGGCGGCAGCGACTTTCAGGGCCATGTCATCACTGCTGACCAGTTGTTTGTCATTCAGATGGCCGCATTTTTTGGGCAGTTTCTGATCTTCCATCTGCATGGCCGCGGCACCCGCCATTTCCAACTCGCGAACCGTGCGCATGACATTCAGGGCTTCGCCATATCCCGTATCGGCATCGACAATCAGCGGCAGGTCGGTGGCACGGAAGATCGTCCGCACGGCAAAACACAGGTCTTCAAGTGTCATGACGCCAAGGTCGGGCAGCCCCATGCTGGCCGAAATTCCAGCTCCCGAGATATAGAGGGCCTCGAACCCGGCGCGCTTAGCCAGCAGACCGGCAAGGCCATTGTGGGCACCGGGGGTGCGCAGGATTTCCGGTTTTTTCAAACGGTCCGCCAGCCGTGTACCGGGCGGCGTTGAGTTGGGGAAGTCACCTTCAAGCCAGGTCATCGCGGGCTCCATCATCATTTTTGAATTCTGTTTATTATAATTACACCGATCAATCGGTTGGAGATACGCAAATTGTATGCAATTAATTTGTCATGATCGATTTTTATGCCTGGTACACCTCGAATGCCCGGAAAGTGCTGATCTCCCTGGAGGAGATGGCTCTGCCCTATGACATGCGCATCATTGATATCGGGCGCGGCGATCAGTTCGACCCGGCATTCCTGAAAATCAGCCCCAATAACAAGATTCCGGCAATCGTTGACCATGACGGACCCGGTAAAGGCCCGTTCCCGATGTTCGAGTCAGGCGCCATTTTGATGTATCTGGCGGAAAAGACCGGACGGTTTCTGCCCGACGACCGGGAGAGCCGCTATCAGGTCATCCAGTGGCTGATGTTTCAGATGTCGGGGATTGGGCCAATGTTTGGCCAGTGCAATCACTTCAGCCGCTACGCCAAGGAAATACTGCCCTACGCCATTGAACGCTACATCAAGGAATGCAAACGGCTGTATCGGGTATTGGACCGCCAACTCGAAGGTCGGGAGTTTGTTGCCGGTGACTACTCGATCGCCGACATGGCGCTGTTTCCCTGGGTCCGGACATTTGACTGGCGCGAACAGGACCCGGACGATGTTCCCAATGTGAAACGCTGGGTCGAGGCTCTGGACCAGCGCCCAGCGGTCAGACGGGCGATGGAACAACTCGGCAAGGGACCAAGATCAGGCCCCATTGATGAGTTGCATTGGGAAAACATGTACGGCGAAACCCAGTATAAGGATCATTCGGACAATGTCTGATCTGCCGACGCAGCCTATTCGTGATGGCTCAACCTGGACACCGGATGATCTGGCGAATGATTCCTCATGGGTCCACCGGTTTGAGTCGGCTGACATCGAAGAGCTGGAAGCCGCCGTTGAAGCATTGATGCGACGTGGTGTGGCGCTCTTTGAATGTGGGCGTAACGATTTTAATCTTCCGGGTCTTGGGCGGAAATTTCGCCAAACCGTCGACGAGGTTGAAAATGGCCGTGGTATTGCTTTGTGGCGTGGCATCGATCCGTCGCGGTATGATGAAGCGACCCTCAAGATGTTATACTGGGGCATCGGCACGCATCTCGGCACGCCGATTACACAAAACGCCAAAGGCGACCTGATCGGCCATGTTCGGGATCAGGGCGGAAGTTACCAAAGCAAGAATGTTCGCGGTTATACGACCCGGTCACGTATCGCACCGCATTGCGACAGCTCGGACGTGGTGACGCTGTTGTGTGTGCATCCGGCCAGATCAGGCGGCGAAAGCCTGATCGCCAGTTCGGCAGCGGTGTTTAATGAAATCCTGAAATCCCGACCGGACGATCTCGATATCTTGTCCCAAGGCTTTCACTTCGATCTGCGTGGCGAGGGCGCCAGCGGGCACCCTGATGAAGTCACTGCCAGCAAGGTCCCGGTGTTCAGTTATTTCGGCGGACGGTTATCGTGTCGGTATAATCGCAAGACCATCGAAGACGGACAGGCGAAGGCCGGTGCGCCGCTGTCGGGCGCGGCACTTGAGGCCGTGCGCCGGGTTGGTGAAATTGCCATGCAAGACGGCCTTCGGTTCGACATGACGTTTGAGACGGGAGATATCCAGATTCTGAACAATCATTCCGTCCTGCATTCACGGCAAGATTTTGAAGACTGGCCGGAATCCGAGCGCAAACGCAATCTTCTGCGCTTGTGGATCAACCTCGATGAGGACATCGCCCGCCCGCTGGCCCCGGAATTCGCCGACCGCATGAATACAGGCCCCCGCGGCGGCGTGGCAGTTAGACCATAGTCCAAAGGATCAATCCCATGAAACGCATAGCCATATTGGACGACTATCAGAATGCAGCCCTAAAGGCGGCGGACTGGGGCAGCCTGACGGCGTGTCAGGTGACGGTTTTCGATTTCTACATCCCGGACGCCGGTCAGCTTACCCAGGTGTTACAACCGTTTGATGTCATCGTCGCCATGCGCGAGCGCACACCCTTTCCGGCATCGCTGATCAACCAGTTGCCATCTCTCAAACTTTTGGTGACGGCGGGCATGCGGAACCTCTCCATCGATATGGACGCGGCACGTGACGTGGGAATTGTCGTCTGTGGCACGGAGATGCTCGCCTACCCGGCCTTTGAACACGCCTGGGGGTTGATCCTGGCGCTCACCAAACAGATCGCCAAGGAAGACCATGTGATGAAAACCGGCGGCTGGCAGCAGGGCTATGGCGTCGGGTTGAATGGCAAGACATTGGGCGTTCTTGGGCTGGGCAAACTGGGCGCACAGGTGGCGCGGGTCGGACAGGCGTTTGGCATGAACGTCATCGCCTGGAGCGAAAACCTGAGCGACGAGCGGGCGGCGGAAGTCGGGGTTCAGCGGGTTTCTAAGGATCAACTGTTCAGCACGTCGGATGTGATTTCAATTCATTTGGTCCTCAGTGAGCGGACCCGCGGATTGGTCGGTGAAGCTGAACTGGCAGGAATGAAACCGACGGGTTATTTGATCAATACGTCTCGGGGACCTATCATCGATGAGGCGGCGTTACTCGGCGCATTAACATCGAACGCCATCGCAGGTGCCGGTCTTGATGTTTTCGAGGTCGAGCCCTTGCCCAAAGATCACCCGCTTCGAAAGCTCGAAAACGTCGTGCTGACCGGGCATACGGGGTTTGTCGTTCGTGAACTCCATGAACTGGTGTACGGACAAGCGGTCGAGGATATCGGGGCGTGGATATCCGGTGCGCCACTGCGTGTCCTGAACGAGGCCTAGAGAACATCATGTCTGAGCTAATCCTGACCGAGACGGATGGCCCGATTGCGACGGTCATTTTAAACAATCCAGGCAAACGCAACGCCCTGTGCCGCGCCGCCTGGGGCGCGCTCGCCGACACCATCGGTGAACTGAACGGTCGAGACGACCTGCGCTGCGTCATCATTCGCGGTGCCGGGGAGCAGGCCTTTGCCGCCGGGGCCGATATTTCCGAATTCCCTGAAAACCGCGCCAATGGCGAACAGGCGATGGCGTACGGTGAAGATGTGGAGCGGGCACTTGGCGCGCTGCTTGGCTGCAAACATCCGACCCTCGCCATGATCTACGGGGCCTGCACTGGCGGCGGTCTGGAAATTGCCAGTTGCTGCGATATGCGCATCGCCGGAACGTCAGCCCGCTTAGGCGTGCCGATCAACCGCATTGGTCACGCTTTCGCACCGGCCGAAATGAAACCTGTTATCGATCTTGTCGGCAAGGCGCTGGTGTTGGAACTGTTGCTGGAAGGACGCATATTCGACGCCGACGAAGCCCTTGCCCGCGGACTGGTCAACCGGGTCGTCGCCGATGATCAACTGGCCGACGATGTCAGGACCAGCGCCAACCGCATCGCCACCGGAGCACCCCTGGCGGCGCGCATGACCAAAAGTCTGGTCCATAAAGTTATGGATGGTCAGCCCCTGTCAGAGGCAGAGTTGCGGGATGCCTACAGCCTGTGCGACTCAGATGATTACGCCGAAGGGGTTCGCGCCTTTCTGGCGAAGGAAAAACCGGATTTTAAAGGACGCTGAGCTGCCCTGATTTTTACTCAACATGTATTGTACCCACGATGTACTATAAGAGGACCAACCAATGAGCCAAACCCAAACCCTGCAAGCCCTTCTCGATGCGCCCGGTATTATCACCCTGCCCGGATGTTATGATGCCCTGTCGGCCAAGCTGGTTGAACGCGCCGGGTTTACGGCGACGTTCATGGGCGGTTTCGCCGTCGCCGCCTCGCGCATCGGACTGCCCGATACGGGGCTGATTTCGTACAATGAGATGCTCGATCAGGGCCGCAATATCGCCAGCGCCGTATCGATCCCGGTGATTGGCGATGGCGACACCGGTTATGGCAATGCCCTTAATGTCAAACGTACGGTCCAGGGATACGCCGGGGCCGGTCTGGCCTGCGTGATGATCGAGGATCAGCTGGCGCCGAAACGCTGCGGCCACACCCAGGGAAAACAGATCGTCAGCCGCGACGAAGCCGCCATGCGCATTCGTGCCGCCGTTGATGCGCGCGACGAAGGTGCCAATATCCTGATCATGGCCCGCACCGACGCCAATGCCACCGATGGCCTGGATGAGGCCATCGATCGATGCAAAATGTTCCGCGACCTCGGCGTCGATATCACCTTTCTAGAAGCCCCAAAGGATCTGGACGAGATGCAGCGCTACTGCACGGAAGTCTCCGGCCCCAAGATGGCCAACATGGTCGAGCAGGGGAAAACCCCGTTCCTCAACCCCGGCCAGCTCGAAGACATCGGCTACAAAGTCGTCATCTATCCGGTGTCGCTGATGCTGGCCTCGATCCGCGCCATGGAAGAAACCCTGGCGACCCTGAACGGTGGACACGACACCGACAAACTGGTCACCTTTGGCCACCTCCAGGACATCGTCGGTTTCCCCGGTTATTACGAAGACGAGAAAAAATACACCCATGAGGGATAGGGGGCAGGGTGAGGTTACTCTTGGGGGCGAAGATCAACCCCTTCACACTCACAACCCGCCTCCTCGCCGGAGCCGCAATCCCCACAGTCGGATTAACGCCTGTTAACATCAACGACACAAGGTATCTGCGGACACCGGTATCTGGGGACACCTTACTTATATGGCGGAGCCAAACACGTGTACGTTAATCAAGCTTTCCGATAAATGGGGACACGATACCCTGCGCTTGACGGGCAGGGGGCATGTCCCCCTTTATCTCACGGGGTACTTAGGTTGCAACGGGGCATCTGCCGTCGGAATTTTGGGGTCACGGTGTAGGTGCGCAAGGATGGCTACCCTCTGGGATTAAAGGTGTTCATCCGGTGAAGCTGTGATCGCGCCCAACCGTCATCTTTGCATCACCCGTACACTTCCGCTCCACAATCAAAGAAATTTTCTACACCGCCTTAAAATGAACATATTCCTATACTAAAAGTACATTTCCGGCATGAATTGCCCGGATGTGTCTGCTTGTCCTTGTGAAGAGTTGATCTGATGTTCGGCCCGCAGGCTGGCAACAGGACGTGTCTGAAAGGGCTCCCGTCATACCTGCTTCTGCGGTGCGAAAAAACACGCACAAAACACCACAAAACCCTACATTTTTGTGTTTTCGATGGGCATTCCCAAGGGTCGAAAGCGACAAAATTTCCCAGATTTTCGGGGTTTTTCGCCTTGCTTTGTCCTCTGTCGTGGGCCGGTGTGAAAAATGTAGGGATTTGTGGAGGTTTGTAGGGATTTCGATGCCTGACCTGCCCTGGTGGTTTTACACCGGCACCGCGACCATTGAGACAAAATCACCAAACACCGATCAGGCCGGGGGGTATTACCGGGGAAGTGGCGCCCGGCGGCGATGCCGTCGCGAATACAGGTTTGATCCGGGCATCGTCAACCCCTTCATGGTGTGAATGAGGACGCTTTTCTTTCTAAACCCAGAATACGGGCCAACGTTGATCGTTACGTAAATTGTTGGTTATGAACGCAACACCTACCAAAAGCAGGGCTCCCAATCCGACAGGGTAAACGATGTAAAGAAAACCGAGATCATGCATTTCCGGCGAGGCGATAACGGCAATCAGGGCTGTGGCGCCACCAGGAGGATGAAGGCTGCGGCTCACTTGCATGGCAACGATGGCGAGGGAGACCGCTAGCGCGGCAGACAACCAATTTGCCTCACCCACGATATGGAAAACTGAGACGCCGACCGCTGCCGAAAGCACATGACCGACCACCACATTAAGCGGTTGTGCCAAAGGGCTGGAGGGCGCCCCATAGACAAGAACGGCCGTCGCACCAAATGCTCCGATGACGAGTGTTAAATCAGAATCATTTAGAAAATACTGCTCGACCAAGGCAATAGAGCTAATACCGATAAATGCACCAATTAAACCGCGTAATATAACGGATGCAGGAGGACGAAGCGGGCGACAATGCGGTTTTGGACTGGGTTCAATCATGTTCGTTCCATATTGCGTATTTCCTGACATTACTCAAGAGATCTACGCCAGAAAATTAACCAAACCTGTCAGATATTATGAAAAGATGAAAACTGTTGGTTGGGCAAGGGAGGTCCATTGACATCAAGTAACATCAACTAGGCAGATCGCGTTCAGCGAAGTTCGTCACTCGTCATAATAGGCCTCATTCGTGAAGGTTCGTGAAACTGTATATTTGTTATACGGTCAAAATTCTCCCCTCCACCTTAGGCGCTATCTACGTTAAGGTATGACCCACAATTTGGTTGTGTCAGATGGGTGTGAAGGATCATGAATGGAATCTCCGAAATATTACAGAAGTTTGCCACCAGCTTTCATGGTTGCTTTCAATCAAGAGACTCGATGAGCGAGAGATAGCATACAACCAGATCAAATAATGGGACGATATGATGTTTGTTAGGGTATTGATTTTGTGAATAAATTTTTTCAACTTATTAAATCACTGGACATGATGCACTGGTTGCTTCTGGTGGTGGTGGCTGCCATGGGAAGCGTCGGAACCCTTGCCATTGGCCAGGTTATTGAGAAAGCGGCCCTAAAAAGCTGGACCCGTCAGGCAGAGTTGGATGTTGCTGCCGTGACGATCTCAGCGCAAAATTGGCTAGCCCAATCGGAGACTATAGTTAGTGGACTGGCGCTTGGTTTCCAGAAAACTGATCAACTTACGTCCGAAGAATTTGATGATCTGGCGTTGAAGGCGGAAGCTTGGAATTCCGAGTTTTCTTTGGATGCCGTCGCGATGGTCCGGCGTGTTTTACGCTCGCAACGCAAACAGGCTGAGCAGAAACTTGGCCGCGTACTGTCCGCCGTCGAAGATCCGTTAAAGGCTGTTCCCGATGCATTTGAATATATGGTTGTCGCCAAGAGCACTGAGACCAGTGGATCGCTTCGCCCTGGTGTCGATCTTCTCAGTATGGATGAAATGGGAATCGTGCCGAAGACCGCGTGGCAGGTTCCTGATCAGGCCATTATGGGTCCGGCTTTTGTGGCGACCGACGGTCGCCTTGCAACGCTTGTTGGGGTTAGCGTGCCTCAAGGTGACGGTGACACGATTGTCGTAGGACAGATCGACTTGTCCGAAATGATAGAGTCACTGCTGACTAATCGGCTTCCGGAGGGGATAAACCTTCGCTTGAGCGAACGGGACAATGAAGGACGGGCTGACACGTTGCTACGCCCCATATATGGGGCGTCAGAGGCTGCCGAAAACGTGGTGAAGACTGTGACGATACGGGTAACGAGAGGGCAAGCGCGGTGGAATTATTATTGGGATATCACCGATAAATATCAGGGGGGTGCACCAACGGCGAATGCCTCCATGTTCCAGATCGCGGGCCTAATCATTACTGTTTTGGTGGTCTACTCGATTGGGTTGCTCTCCGTACAAAACGTCATCATCAAACGAACTGTCGAGGAACGAACAAAGGAGTTATCTGGGCAGATCGCGGAGCGCCAAGAACAGGAAGAGATACGCTTGCAGAGTGAAGAAAAGCTGAATATTCACCTGAACAACACACCGCTGGCCGCTGTTGCATGGGATAAGGATTTTAAGTGTTTTGAATGGAATCCGTCCGCTGAGAGAATTTTTGGTTTCAGCAGAGAGGAAGCATTGGGCCAGCATGCATTTAAGTTTATCGTCACCGAAGATCTCCATGATCAGGTTGATGAAATATTCCAGGCCTTGTTGTCTCAGACCGGCGGCAGTCATAGCATCAACGAAAATATCACTAAGGACGGGCGCAAGATCATCTGTGAATGGTTCAATACGCCGCTAAAAGGAAATGACGGTGTGGCTATCGGTGTTTCTTCATTTGCCCAGGATATAACCGACAGCCACATGGCAAAACAAAAAATGAAGGAGAGCGAAGAAACATTCCGTAAATTCTACCAGATCGTACCCGACATTTTTACAATCACCGAAGTGGATACTGGGATTTGTGTTGACGTTAACGAAGGTTTTTGCCGTGTTACCGGATTTACCCGGGCCGATGCGGTTGGCAAAAGCACGTCGGACCTGGGCATCTGGGAAGATGTAGCAGACCGTGACAAACTTCTTCAATGCCTTGAAGCAGAAGGGATCGTCAACAATCTGACGGCGAATTTCCGCAGCAAGGATGGGTCCACGTGGCCCGGGATTATGTCAGCTTGTAAGATCAATGTTAATGGTCGCCAACAGATTCTCGCATCGACGAAAGATGTGAGCGATATTCGCCGGTCGGAGATGGAAGCCGTTAAAGCCAACAAGGCGAAGTCGGAATTCCTGGCGTCCATGAGCCATGAATTGCGGACCCCATTAACATCATCACTGGGTAGTCTGAGGCTGCTAAGGTCATTGGTGACGGACGGTCTGTCTAAAGACGAGCGCGAGCTTCTTGAAATCGCCACGCGAAATAATGAGTCTTTACTCCGTTTGGTCAACGAGTTGCTGGACTACGAAAAAATTATATCAGGACGATTGCAGATAGAGACGAGCAGACACGATGTCTGTCAACTCACGTCAAATATTGTCAAAGACAATCAAGGCTATGCGCGGACCCAATCCGTCAGTTTTGTCCTGATGGATCAGCCCGCATCGCTGTTCGCCAATGTACAAGAACATCGTTTAGAGCAGGTTTTGAGCAATCTGCTGTCTAACGCAGCGAAATTTTCAGCCCCGGGAAATGACGTCGAGATTTCAGTAGAAAGCGATAGTGGTGAGGTCCTCGTGAAGGTTAAAGACTATGGTCCTGGAATCCCGGATGACTTTAAGCCTGAGATGTTTAAGCAGTTTACGCAGTTGGATTCTTCCTCGACTCGCAAACATGGTGGCGCTGGGCTCGGCCTTTCGATCAGTAAGGCTCTTACTGAGAGTATGGGGGGAACACTGGGTTTTGAAACTAAGGTTGGGTCTGGCAGCACATTCATCATTACTTTCCCTGCTATTGCCTGATGACCTATAGTTACGCCCGTCGATCGTTTCGTATTGATGACAAGCTGAGAAAAGAGACGGGGTGGAGAAATAAACCATGAGAAACCTTACCAAAACAGTATCAGAATTTGCGGCGGGGATTACATACGATGACTTGCCTGCCGCGGTGCAAACCCGTGCCAAACAGCTGATCTTCGATATGACCGGCGTAGCCCTGCGCTCACGCCATGATGCAGAATCAACACCATCGCTGATCGCCGCCGTCGAGAAACTCGGCTTTGCAGGTGGAACATGCAGCGTTATTGGTGACGGGCGGGGTTATACAGCCCCCGGTGCCGCCTTGCTCAATGGCACGCTGGCCCATTCGCTGGATTTCGACGATACCCATGCGACCGGCTCCATTCATCCAAGCGCGCCAATTGTTCCGGCAGCGTTTGCGGCCGCTGAGATGACCCAGGAATCAGGAAAGAGCACATCCGGGCAAGACGTGGTTGCCGCCATCGTTGCTGGATATGAGATCCAGATCAGGCTCAGTCTGGCCCTCGGCCCGAGCGATCACTACAACCGGGGTTTCCACCCGACCGCCACCTGCGGGATTTTTGGCGCCGTCGCCGCAGCCGGGCGGATTTTCGGTCAAGATGCCGACACCATCGCCAGTGCTTTTGGCATCGCACTTAGTCAGGCCGCCGGGTCCATGCAGTTCCTGCATGAAGGCGGCTGGACCAAACGCTCACACGTCGGCCAAGCCGCCATGAACGGCTTAATGGCGGCGACATTGGCGGGCGAGGGGTTCAGAGGGGCCCTTGATCCGCTGGAAGGCAAGGCCGGGTTCCTTAATGCCTATGCGCCCAACCCTGACCCGGCGAAAGCCGTTGGCGGACTGGGGGATCATTGGGAGACCCTGGCAATTGCCGTTAAACCCTACCCGTCGTGTCGCTACAGCCACGCACCGCTGGACGCCATTCGCCAATTGATGGCCAACCACGACATATCGGTTGATGAGATTGAGGCGGTGCGGGTTGGTGTCTCTCAGACGGCGTGGAACATTATCGGCGGGCCGGAAGACCTGAAACACAATCCGAAAAGCGTTGTTGATGGCCAGTTCTCCATGCCGTTCTGCGCCGCCGTGGTGATGCGCACCGGCAACTTGGTTTGGGATGATTATGCCCGCCACATCACCGACGTCGATACATTGGCTTTATGTCGAAAGGTCACCACAGTTGTTGGTGAACGTGCCGAGGCGGCGTTCCCGGTTAACATGGCGGGCGGTGTTGAAATCACCACGGCCAGAGGCGTGTTCGAGGCTTTCATCGAGGAGCCCAAGGGGGAACCCGGAAATTTCGTCAGCGATGAAGAACTGCGGGCCAAGTTTGACGGACTGGTCGGGCCCTATCTGGACGGGGCGCAAATTGATGCCTTGGCGACTGGCCTGTTGAATTTGGATCAGATCGACAGCATCACCGACCTGCTGGCCCACTCCAGACCCGGCGACGTGCTGGCGATGGCGGGGGAATAAACATGGTGGCTGAAGCCAAAGAAGTCGGACCGAACCGGTACCGCGAATCCTACGGGCGATACCTGGAAGATTTCAACGTCGGCGATGTTTACGAACACCGACCGGGGCGAACCATATCGGAGGCCGATAATACTTGGTTCACCTTGTTGACCATGAACCAGCACCCGCTGCATTTTGATGCCGAATATGCGGCGAAAAGTGAGTTTGGCAAACCGCTGGTCAATTCGTGCCTGACGCTATCCATCGTCGCCGGCATGAGTGTGTCCGATGTCAGCCAGAAAACCATCGCCAATCTGGGCTGGGACACGGTCAGGATGCCGGCCCCGGTTTTTAACGGCGATACGCTATATGCGGAAAGCGAGGTGCTCAGTATTCGCGAAAGCAAATCGCGCCCGACCCAGGGCATCGTTACCATCAAAACTATCGGCAAAAATCAGGACGGAACCAATGTCATTTCGTTTGAACGCACCATGCTGATCCCCAAACGCGGTCATGCGGTTGATGACAAGGCGGATTACTGAATTATGACGATCAAAGTTTGTGTCGCAGGGGCCACCGGCTGGACGGGATCGGAAGTCACCCGCGGCGTACTCGCCAGCGATGATATGACCTTGACCGGCGCCGTGGCGCGGTCGACAGCAGGACGTGATATTGGCGAGGTGTTGGGCCTTGAGCAGCCGGCAGGCATCGAAATTTGTGCCAGCGTCGACGAAGCATTGGCGGCGGGAGCTGATGTTTTTATCGATTACACGACGGCTGGCTCGGTCAGTGATCATATCTTTGAGGCCATCGACAAGGGCATTGCCGTGGTCGTTGGTACGTCGGGTTTAACGGCCGAAGAATATGACGAGATTGATCGTCGTGCCCGGGAGAAGGGTGTCGGTGTGGTTGGTGGTGGCAACTTCAGCCTGACGGCGACGATGATGCAGCATCTGGCGTTGATTGCGGCTGAACACATTCCACAGTTTGAGGTCCTCGAACACGCCTGGGCCGAGAAGGAAGACGTGCCCAGCGGCACGGCTCGTGAGCTGGCCGAGAAGCTCGGCGATATCCAGAAACCCCTACAGCCCCGCCCCGTTGAAACCCTCCATGGGCCGCAAGAGGCGCGTGGAGCGGAAATTAATGGGGTGCAGGTTCATTGCCTGCGCCTGCCTGGATTCACGCTACGCTGTGAGGCTGTATTCGGCATGCAGGGCGAGAGGCTGGTGGTCAGCCACGAAGCTGGTCAAAGTGCCGAACCCTATGTCACCGGCACCCTCCTGGCGGCCCGCAAGGCCGTCACCGTCAAGGGGCTGGTGCGCGGTCTGGATGAACTATTGTTTGGCAAAGATGCATGAGATGACCTTTGAGCCGTTAACCCTCAACCGCATCGAAGCACGCCCGGTTGTGCTTAAACTGGAACGCCCGATCAGCGCCCGCATCGCCACCATTACTGACTGGCCGCTGATCTTGATTGATCTTTATACGGATCAAGGTGTCATCGGGCGCAGTTATCTTGAACCCTACGTTGCCAATGCCATGCGTTACCTTATTCCAGCGCTGGAAGATTTGGGCGAAGCCGTCAAGGGGCGTCAACTTGCGCCGGTCGAGCTTTATGAAGCGGGGCGGAAGTCATTACATTTTGTTGGTTATGAAGGCCTGTCGATGATCGCGGTGTCCGGCATGGACATGGCGGTGTGGGATGCGCTGGCGAAAGCCGCGGGCCTGCCGTTATGTGTTCTGTTGGGCGGCAGCGTCGGCCCGGTCCCTGCCTATAACAGCAACGGGTTGTGGCTGAAAACTCCCGATGAAGTCGCCCGAGAAGCTGTTGAGCTGCGCGATGAAGGCGGATTTCGCGGCCTCAAACTGCGCCTTGGAAGAGACCGTCTGGACGATGATCTGGCGACCATCACGGCGGTTCGCGACGCCGTCGGTGACGACATGGCGCTGATGGTGGATTTTAATCAGGGACTTGATATGGGACAGGCGCTGGAACGCTGTCATGCCATAGATGATTTGGGTTTGGCCTGGATTGAAGAGCCGATTGTCTATGATAATCTTGAAGGTTTTGCACAGCTTACCGCCGAGTTGATAACACCGATCCAGATCGGTGAAAATTTCTATGGGCCACGGGCCATGCAGACGGCCCTTAACATGAAGGCCTGCGATTTTGTCATGCCGGACTTCATGCGCATCGGCGGCGTCACCGGCTGGCAACGGGCGGCGGCCATTGCCGGGGCCGCAGGAGTGCCGATGTCGACCCATCTTTACCCGGAAGTTGCGGCTCATGTCATGCGGCTGACGGAAACCGCGCACTGGCTTGAATGGCAGAACTGGGCCGACCCGATCCTGCAACAGCCCTATGAAATCCGAGACAGTGAGCTGCATATCCCGAACGTGCCGGGGGTCGGTCTCGACTGGAACGAGAAAGCTGTTGCCGCCAATTTGGCGGATTGGTAAAGGGCGGTTCTTGTCCGGGCTTTAAGTGGCCGGGGGCTTGAGTGCCGCTGTTGCGGCAACCCCGGCGAGCGCCTTGGTTGAGCCCAGCGATGATTCGTTGTTTTCGTCTTCGACGGCGGCCCGGATGACCAGCCCGATTGTTCTTTGACGCTTAAGGTCAGGCTGCTTTGAGAATTTCAGGGTACGTTCAGAATTGGCACTTATAAATGTGTTTTTTCTCCTCTAGGTTTTACTCTAATATCTTAACTTTGAGTTTTAGGGTCCCTGAGTATGGATTGTATTGGGGCGTGATTTTAGATGATTGGGGTGCTGATGCGGGCCAAAATTATCACTGGGACGGTTTTTCTGATGTTGTCGTTTGCCCCGGCGAATGCCGAAACGCTGACAATTGGCGGAACCGGGGCGGCGCTTAGCACAATGCGGGCGTTAGGGGAAGTGTTCATGCAAGAGCACCCCGATGTTCAAGTCGCCGTGCTCAGCAGCCTGGGGTCCGGTGGCGGTATTAGAGCGCTTGCTGCGGGTAAGCTGGATATCGCCATTTTAGGGCGCCCTATAAAGAGCAAAGAACAGGTGAGAATTCCTAAAGCACGTGCCATTCAATTTGGAACGACGCCATTGGCTCTGGTCACCTCGCACAAGAATGTCGACGCAATCACAACTGCACAATTGGCAAAAATTCTTGAGGGTTTAACTTTGGAGTGGCCGGATTCCAGCCAGGTTTCATATATCTTACGCCCCAAAAAGGAAACCGATACGATACTTCTTGCCGCGTATTCCCCTCTTCTTGCGATAGCTCTAGAAAAGGCCCGTGCGCGCCCTTCTCTTTTGATGGCTTTCACGGATCAGGAGACCATGGACAAGGCGGAAAAAGTCAGTGGGGCGTTAACGACAGCGGCCATTAGTGCAATCATTTCCGAACGCCGCGCCCTTAAGCCGCTCCGGCTTGATGGTATAGTCCCAACTTTGGAAAATGTTGCCAACGGAACCTACGTGTTAATCAGACATGGGTATCTTGTCCTGAGGCCCGGTGCGACTGTTGTAGCCCGGAAGTTTTCCGACTTCGTGCTTTCGGCTAAGGGACGGGGCATTCTTCGCGCCAACGGTTACCTTCCGACCAAGTCAAACTGACGCAGCATGGACGACACTTCAATATATCAAACCGGTTGGAAGGAACAGCTTCAGGATGCTCCAGCGGCGTCGCTGGATGAGAGGCAGGCCATTGCTGAGGAACGAAAGCGCTTGGGTCGTGTCATCCGAAGTCTGACGCATACTCTGACGTTGCTCGTCCTTTTGGTGCTTCCGAGCGGTTTTTTTATTTATGTTCATGGCAGCTTTGCAAAAACTGCGGAACTTGATGCCCGACGGATGGGACAGGAGCTTGCGCAATTCATCACTCTCCATGGAGACCTATGGTATTTTCAGGAACACCGGTTGGAAGAGATTTTCCACAAACAGGAAAGGCTGGTCGGCACTGCAGAAAAGATGGAGAATTATTTGATCTTCGGCCCCATCGGAGATTTGATTGTTAGGACCGATAGGGTTTTGGAGTGGCCGGTCGAGGAATATGAATGGCCCGTGATACACGGCTCAAAAATCTTGGGGAAAATAGTCCTCCAAAAGAGTCTTCGTGATCTCATGGCCGAGGTGGCTCTGGTGGCCGTGTTTGGAATGCTTCTGTCCGGACTGATTTATTTGACGGTACTCAGGTTGCCGAGCCGAATACTCGACAACGCATTCGACCGGTTGGCGAGGGCAGAGGCGAAACTTCAAAAAACCAATGCTGAACTGGCAGAGGCGGTTTTGAAGGCGGAGATCGCCAACTCGGCCAAATCCAAGTTTTTGGCTATGATGAGCCACGATTTGCGGACGCCCCTGAATGCCATTCTCGGTTTCTCAGAAGTTATCAGCCACCGGCACCTTGGCCAGGACGACGTTAAATATCAGGAATATGCCAAGGATATTTATACCAGCGGTAAATACCTCTTGTCCCTTATCAACGACATACTTGAATTGTCGACTGTCGAAGCCGGTAAGCAGCCGATCACCAAGGAAATTTTATCAGCCAAGGATATTCTCGAGGAAAGCGGGAATTTTATTAAAGAAAAAGTCAGGTCCAAAGGCATCAGCTTGGTAACAGAGGCGCCCGAAAATTTGCCTCCGCTTTACGCCGACAGACGGGCGATCATGCAAATCCTTCTCAATCTTTTGTCTAATGCTCTTAGGTTTACGCCGGAGGGAGGCCGGATCAACCTTAAGGTGACTGCCACGAACGAACACCACACCATTGAGGTAAGTGACACGGGGATGGGCATTTCAGCCGACAGGCTCGCAACCATTACAGAGCCCTTCGACAAGGGCGATGCTGATCCGCATTTAGCGCACGAAAGCACGGGCCTCGGGTTAGCGATTGTAAAGTCGTTAGCAGAACTCCACGGAGGTAAATTACACATCAAGAGCACTGTTGGCAGGGGAACCACCGTCACGGTGAAATTGCCCGCTGGAGGTGTGGTAACCGAAATTGATGAAGCCAATAATGTTTGCTGACCACTGGGCAAATACAACCGCTGTCCAGGCCTAGGGGGATTTGCACCGCTTCCCGCATTGGCGTGGCGTAGACGTCAGCTGCTCGGGTAGTTACAGTGTTCAGACATTCAAGATATCGAACATCGATGAGGACCTCCGATGACTTCCCCGACCTACCCTGACAACATGACTTCTGTTGAAGAGGAAAACATGATCCTCGATGCGGTCGATCAGTTTCTTGAACGCGATGTGCGGCCCTATGCGCGCGAACTGGAAGCCATGGACACCTATCCGAAAGAGATCGCCGACAAGCTGGCGGACCTGGGGCTGTATGGGGCGACGATCTCACCGGAATACGGTGGTCTTGGGTTGTCGGCTGCGACCTATTCGAAGATTGTTGAGCGGGTCTCGGCGGTGTGGATGTCGGTGTCCGGTATATTTAATTCCCATCTGATCATGGCGGCGGCGGTCGAGCGGTTCGGCAGTCCGGAAATGAAGGCACACTATCTGCCGAAATTCGCCACTGGTGAACTGCGTGGCGGCGTCGCCCTGACCGAACCCGATTGCGGCACGGACCTGCAGGGCATTCGTACCCGCGCCGACCGGGAGGGTGATGAGTACGTCATCAACGGGAGTAAAATGTGGATCACCAATTCATTAGAAGGTGATCTGCTGGCCGTACTGGTGAAAACTGACGTCAAAGCCCAACCGGCGCACAAGGGCATGAGCCTGTTGCTGGTGGAAAAGCATCAGGGTTACCATGGCAGTAAACTTCACAAACTTGGCTACAAGGGAATCGATACGGCCGGATTGCAGTTCGATGACGTGCGTGTACCGAAAGAAAACCTGATTGGTGAGGAAGGCCGAGGGTTGCAGCACATCCTTTCAGGACTGGAGTTGGGGCGGATTAATGTGGCGGCGCGGGGGGTCGGGTTGGCCCGGGTGTGTCTGGAAGAAAGCCTGGCCTATGCCCAGATGCGCAAAACCTTTGGCAAACCGATTGCCGAACATCAGGCCATCCAGATCAAGCTGGCCGATATGGCCACCCGCGTTGAAGCCGCCCGGCTTTTGGTTGAGCAGGCGGCTCGAGCTTATGACCAGGGCGGTCGCTGCGACATGGAGGCCGGTATGGCAAAGCTGTTTGCCACCGAGGCGGCAGTCGAGAATTCCATGGAGGCCATGCGTATCCATGGGGCTTACGGGTATTCCAAAGAGTACAACATCGAGCGCTATTACCGCGACGCGCCACTGTTGGCGATTGGTGAAGGCACCAACGAACTGCAACGCCTGATCATCGCCCGCCAACTGGTGGAACGGAACCCGATATGACACTTCCCCTTGATGGTGTCCGTATCCTCGCGGTTGAACAATATGGTGCCGGGCCGTTCGGCACCCTGTTTCTGGCCGATCAGGGGGCCGAGGTCATCAAGATCGAGAACCCCAATGCGGGTGGTGATTTTGCCCGTGATGTAGGGCCGTACTTTTTCACCCCGGACGATTCCGAATTTTTCCATGCCTATAACCGAAACAAGAAGAGCCTCGGCCTCGATCTTAGTACCGACGATGGCATGGCAGTCTTTCATGATCTGGTGAAGACAGCCGATGCGGTGGCCTCAAATCTACGTGGTGATGTACCGGACAAGCTGGGGCTCACTTATGATGTCCTGAAAGAGATCAATCCGAAAATCGTCTGTGCGCATTTATCCGCCTATGGCCGCACCGGCCCACGCGCCGCCTGGCCGGGGTTTGATTACCTGATGCAGGCAGAGGCGGGGTACTTCTCGCTGACTGGTGAGGAGGGTGGCCCGCCGGCGCGGTTCGGGCTTTCCGTGGTTGATCAGATGACCGGCCTTGGTCTGGCCTATGCGGTGTTGGCCGGGATTATGGGGGCGCGATCATCGGGTGTCGGACGCGATATGGACATCAGCCTGTTTGATATCGCCTTGTCCAATACGGCCTATCCGGCGATCTGGTATCTGAACGAAGGCCATGTTCAGGGACGAATGGCAAGGTCCGGTCATCCGGTGTTGTGTCCGTGCCAGCTGTATACGAGCAAAGACGGCTGGATATACCTGATGTGCAACAAGGAAAAATTCTGGCCGGCGTTGTGTGAAGCGTTGGGGCATGAAGACTGGGCCAGTGACCCGCGGTTTTTGCGGTTCCCTGATCGTGCCGAAAACCGTGGCCTTATTCAGGACATGCTGGATCGGGCGTTGTCTGAAAAGACCACCGCCGAGTGGCTTGAAGTATTTGCCGGTATCGTTCCGGCAGCCCCGGTCAACGACATCAAGGACGCATTGGAAAACCCGTTTGTTACCGACAGCGACCGGGTGCAGACCCTCAATCTTGAGGGCCACGGCGATTATCGTATGCTGAATTCGCCGGTAAAATGTGGCGGCGATGACACACCCGCCAACCCGGCACCGAAACTGGGTCAGCACACGGAAGACCTGTTGCGAGACCTTGGCTATGATAACGCCCGGATCGATGGCCTCCGCCAGTCCGGAGTGGTGAATGCTGATAAGGAATGATATGCGCTCCGTCTCCACCGACACCTTCTGTCGGTACGTGATGACGACGGTGCTGATGAGAATATATCGCTGGAATTACCGCAGATCAGACCTACCTTTGAAGGGTTAACTTAAACGGCTCAGATTAGGGGAGGTCTGCCCATGAGAACGGACGATTCCGACAAGAAAGCTCATGCCATCGGCATCAATCACGTGGCGCTTGAGGTTGGGAACATTGCCGATGCGCTCGATTTTTACGGGCGGTTTCTGGCCTTTGAAATCGAGAGCCAGAGCGAGACTGCGGCGTTTATCTATTTCGGAGATCAGTTCATCAACTTCTCACTGGGGCGTACACAAACTCCTGACGCCGAGCGTCATTTTGGTATTGCCGTTGACGACAAACAACTGGCTCGAGAGTTGCTGGAAGAGATGGGAGTCGAGTTTCTGGACAGTAGATTTCTTGATTTTCTTGACCCGTGGGGCAACCGGGTCGAAATCACCACCTATACCAATATTCAGTTCAGCAAGGCTGATCACGTGCTGAGGGGTATGGGTCTTGCTCACCTTGAAAAGACTGAGGATGCCTTGGCAGAGCTCCGCAACAAGGACATGGCGCCCTGATTTCGCCATTGTTTACCCTGAATTTTTTGTAGCAAACTTTTAAACAGCCTGACTTTTCTCTCCTTTCTGGACAGGTTAAACTGCACAGGTCGCCACGGCATGGTTCTGCCGGTGGGTTCGTGTTCCTGTGTGTAGTGTGAATGAGGTTTTAGATGGTTGATAAAGTCGTCGGGGGAGATATTCGGGACAACGTCAGGAGGTCAAAGGGGAAGTCCAGCTTCCTAAGAACGCTCCGAACAATTCATGGCTGGCTTGGGATCATGGTCATTCCCTGGGTATTTATCATGGGGATAACCGGGTTTTATCTGAACCATTCAAGAGCGATTTGGGCGGCCTTTCCGCAAGCCAAATATGACGAAAGTCAGTTCAATCAGCTGAAACCTTCGAGCCCGATAACACAGGAGTCGGCGCTTAATCTGGCCAATTCAATCTGGCCGGACCTGCCGGTCAAGAAAACCTGGGAGAAGGTATACCACGGCTGGCCAAGCTATTTTGTCAGGAAAGGTAATGCGCGAGTCATCCTTTCGATTCCGACAGGACACTATTATACCAAAGTCAGATACGCCCGAAGGACATATACACCGCAAGGTGAACTGGTTCATACCAAATACTATTGGGGGCGGGTTCTAAAGGATCTTCACGTGACGGGATGGATCGGCGGCGCCCTGGGGACCTGGCTGGCAGATATTTTCAGTGTTGTCCTCATTTTTTTTGGTCTGAGTGGGGTCATCATGTGGAGCACCCCAAAGATTCGTAAATGGAAACGCTCTTCCCAGCAGGCATGATCAGTTAGCGTTGTTTCAGTTTTTTCCGAAAGCACGGATTAATTCAAGCTGGCATATAATAAGCTAACTTACTATAATTAGACTTATGTCTGAACACGATGATCACCTTGAGCGCAGTCTGGGGTTTCTGCTGGCCGACACCTCGCGGCTCATGCGCCTTAAATTCGATACCCGGGCCAAAGACCTCGACCTGACCCGTGCGCAATGGCGGGTTCTGGCGCAATTGCGCCGTCGTGAAGGGATAAATCAGTCAGCACTGGCCGATATCCTGGAAATTGAAAACATGACTCTGGCACGTCATATCGACCGGTTGGCGGAAAAAGGCTGGGTTGAACGCAGGCCCGATCCCGATGATCGGCGGAAATGGCGGTTATACCTGAATGCCGAAGTGCAGCCGATCATGGACCAGCTTCGCGCCATCTCGGTTTCCCTTCGTCAAGAAGTGATGGCCGGGCTCTCGCCTGAAGAATGTGATCAATTCATCGACTCCCTTCAGAAGATCAAGGCCAACCTGATGGAGGGACGCCGTGAGCGGTGAGATGCCGCGACGTCGTTTCAGGTTACGACGGTTCATTGTCATCACGCTGATTGCGCTCGTCGGGCCAGTCGGGGTCGGTGTTGCCGGGTTTGCTCTGTATATGAGCGGTGGGCGGTATGTATCGACTGAAAATGCCTTTGTAAAAACTGAAAAAATTGCCGTCAGCGCCGATATTTCCGGGCGTGTGATTGTCGTCGGTGTGGGAGAGAATGAGACGGTTCAGAAAGGCGATTTGTTGTTTATGATCGACGATGAACCGTTGCGTTTGTCCCTGAAGCAAGCCGACGCCCGGCTCGGCTCAGTACGTCAGGAGCTGGTGGCGCTCAGAGCCTCCTATCGTCAGAAAGTGGCAGATCTGAAACTGGCCAAAGGGGATGTTGGATTTTATCAAAGCCAGTTTGATCGTCAGAAAAAACTGGGCACCAAAGGGATTGTGTCGCAATCCAGTCTGGATGAATATCGCAATAACTTGCGCTCGGCGCGGGACCGTATCGCCAGCATCAATCAAGATATTCAACAGGTCCTCGCCAATCTGGGCGGTGACCTGAAACGACAACCGGAGGACCATCCGAAATTCCTGGAGGCCCAGGCGACCCGAGACCGGGTGGCGCTTGACCTTCACCGCGTCGAAGTCCGCGCCCCGGCGTCTGGCGTGGTCACCAATTTTGAACTTCAGGTCGGTGAATACATTGAAGCCGGTAAGCCGGTGTTCAGTCTTGTCGGCGACGACAAGGTCTGGCTGGAGGCCAACCTCAAGGAAACGGACCTGACCTTTGTCGAAGTTGGGCAAAGCGCAACCGTGGCGTTTGATGCGTATCCGGGCGTTAAGGGCAGCGCCAGGGTTGTTGGTATCGCGCCGGCGACCGGTTCGGAGTTTGCCCTGTTGCCGCCCCAGAACGCGTCCGGTAACTGGGTCAAGGTTGTGCAGAGATTGCCGGTTCGCCTACGCCTGAACGCAGCCGACGATTTACCACGTTTGCGCGCCGGAATGAGTGTCGAGGTCGAAATCGACACAGGCCATAGGCGGGCCCTTCCGCGGGTTTTTAAATCGGCATTGGCATTGGTCAGGGACCAGCAATGAACGCCATCGCAGCAGCGCAGCCGATGTCGTCGCTGCGCCTTGGGGTAATGACCCTGATGCTGGTTTTACCGGCGCTGATGCAGGTTCTGGACAGCGCGGTGATGAGTGTCGCCCTGACCCAGATGCAGGGTGGCTTGCAGGCGGCACAGGATCAGGTTGCGTGGGTCTTAACGTCCTATCTGATTGCCGTTGCGCTGCTGACCCCGCTGTGGGGGGCATTGGCGACACGCTTTGGACGCAAACCTTTGTTCCTGATTGCGATCTTCGGTTTTACCGTCGCTTCGATCCTGTCGGGATTATCAGACAGTCTCACTGAAATCTGTATCATGCGTTTTATTCAAGGCATGTTCGGTGCGGCCCTGGTGCCGTTTTCGCAAGCCGCTTTCTATACTCTTTATAAAAGGGAATATCACGGCATTGCCATGAGCTGGTGGGGAGTCGGCATCATGGTTGGGCCGGTTCTGGGACCAACACTGGGTGGTTACATTACCGAAATATATAACTGGCGCTACGTGTTTTTTTTGAACCTGCCGGTGGGGGCGCTGGCCTTTGTTCTGATCTGGACGCTGATGTCGCGACCGGGCAACGTTAAGGGCCGCAAGTTCAGCTATCTGGGCTACACCATGCTGGCGCTAGGTGTTGCCTCATTGCAGTTTGTGCTTGATCGTGGCGAACGACTGGACTGGTCCTCGTCGCCCCTGATTATGGTGCTTGTCGGCTGTTCGATCGCCCTGTTCTGGGTGTTTTTGGTCGATTCATTCACTTCGCCGACGCCTTTCGTAGACCCTGCTATATTACGGAACCGTAATTTTGTCTGTGGCATGGGGCTGCGGGTCGTGTTCGGCATTTTGCTATTTGGCAGCCTTGTCCTGGTGCCGCCGTTTCTGCAGAAAATCGGTGGTTACCCCATTCTGGACTCGGGGCTAATTTTGGCACCGCGCGGTTTGGCGACGATGGTTGCGGCGCTGATCGCCGGGCGTATGGTCAACGCGGTCGATCCCCGAAAACTCATCGCTTTTGGTATGAGTTGCGGCCTCGGGTCGCTGTGGATGATGTCGTATATGACGCCTGATGCCAGCCGCGAAATGCTGACCGCCCTGATCATGTTACAGGGGTTCGGTTTTGCCTTTTTCTTTGTACCGATGAGTGTCGCCACCTTCTCGGACATGTCGGCATCCCAACGCGATACCGGAACCTCATTTTTTGCCCTGACCGGCAACATCGGGCGCAGTGTCGGGATTGCCATGGTCGCCGGATTCCTGGCCCGCAATACTCAGGCCAACCGGGCAACGCTCAACGAATACATCTCACCCTTTAACCCGGCGCTGGATCATATGGTGTTGCCCGAAAAATGGAATATGGCGGATATTTCGGGGCTGGCATCCTTGGACCAAGTATTGTCACGTCAGGCGGAGATTATCGCCTACAGCAACGATTTCCGCCTGCTGGCCTTCATTGTTCTGTGCTGTATGCCGTTGCTGCTGCTGATGCGAAACCCAAACAAGAAACCTCATCAATTGATAGCGACATCGACGGCCTGACGCCGCAATCAATAAGCCGCCAGGCCTCTACGGAAATATCACCGGAAAATCGCTGGGTCGGCTTCCTAGGTTCCTCACATTAAAATGGACTTTTCATGTAATCTGATGCTTCCGCGGATAGATCAACAACGACAACGATCTGATGGACTGCTTGACCGTCATTCGAAAGTGGCAGTCTCAACGAAAAATGTCGGTGAATGATCCCGCTGGATTGCTCGAATCGGAAGATGTCGGCGCTCGGTTTGCCCTCATGCATGGTTTTCTCATGCCGTCGCCGCAGCGCCTGTGACAGCTCCGGCGGATGAATTGCGTAAGGTGACAATCCAGTCATATCACGCCCGTGAATGGCCGTCATCCGGCTCCCCCAAAAGCGGTACCGGTTCTGATCCATATCGGGAAATACATCGATCACCATCGTTGTTGGCAACAAATAAGCGGGAATCGAAAGCAAATCGAAGCTGTTCCACGAGCAGCCGGGATCCTCGCCGCCCAATCCTTGCCAGTAAACCAGCACATTGTGTAATCCGACCGGAAGATTATCGACGGATAAATCAGATTGCTTCATGGTGTATCAGTGATGCTGCCCCAGAGAATAGTGAACCCTGCCTCATGCTGGAAGGACACTCAAGGTCGTCGCACCACATTTGGTCGAAAAAAATAATTCATTTCAGGCTAAAATTTATACGGCATAGACGATTTTTGTGGCCCCAATGAATTTCCGTTGTCGTTCAAGCTCGGCATCTAGTGCAACCTTTCGCCGCTTCCCCAGTTTGACGCCGGGTTCCAGCCACAAACCGGTGACCTTCAAAATGCCCTTTTCCTGTTTCATGTCGATGCGGCCAATAAACTGCGATCCTTCAAGAAGCGGAAACACATAATACCCGTACCGGCGGTTTTTTTGTGGTACGAACACTTCGATTCGATAATCAAAACCAAACAATCGTAGGCAGCGCTTGCGGTCACGGATCAGCGGGTCAAACGGCGACAGCACCCGCACCCGTTTGGGTGGATCTGGCAGATCGCCAAGTCGGTCAGGCAAATCAGCAAAAGCCAGGGCTTTGCCGGGGCGGGCTCCGCCAACTGGTTCGACCTGGACATCAATTAAGTTTCGTTTAGCCAACTGCGCCTGACACCAACCGTTAGCCTCCTTTGAAGTGATCAGACCCCAGAAAGCGGTGATTTCGCCGGGAGTCGCGACGCCCAATCGCTCAAGCGCGGATCGGCAGGCCCAGTCGATGAAGGCCTGTTCGCTAACAGTGCCCTTTCGGTGAATTTCCGGGATCACTTTTTCGGTGATGTCATAGACTTTCTGAAACCCCTTGCGTCCGCTGATCGACAGATTTCCCGTCCGCCAGTGAAATTCAAGTGCCGTTTTTTCCGGGTGCCAGTCCCACCATCCGGTTCCTTTTTGTTTTTTAGATGCAATATCCCTGGTCATGGTGGGGCCATCGTTGGTGACCTTTTCCAGGATCGCCGTCAGCACGTCTTCAAAACCCTCGCGACGCCATTTATGCCAGCGCTCAGCCAGAGATATCTTCTCCCGGATAAAACGGTGTTGCCAATAGGGGTAGAAATCCGTCGGGATCACAGCGGCATCGTGGGTCCAGTGCTCGAACAATCTTCGATCATATTCCAGCAGTTGGGTGAGTTGGGCGGGCCGGTAGGTCTGGTTGCGGGCGAAAAGAATCATGTGATGGGCGCGGGCGACGGTATTGATGCTATCGACCTGAACGAAGCCCAGTGTCTTGATCAGATCAAACAACCCGTCGGTACTGAGTTTTGGTCTCGGCGATGCCGACAGGCCCTGACGTTCGAGAAAAAGTCGCCGCGCCTGCGCATTGGAGAGGATAAACGGTGAGGTCAATGGTGGGTTCCTGCCTGAAGTGTCTGAACTATGTCACTTCGCAGCAAATTTGCAAAAGCTCATTCGTGGTGTCCTGGAGATCTCCCCTTGGCCTCGATAGCTTGTATTGTATACAATGCCCTCTCATTGTTCTGAATGCTGGAGACCACATGGACATTCGCACCGAACGCGCCCGGCGCATCAGTGAAACCATTGCGGACATACGGGAAATTGAAAGTGCCAAAGGCGTGAGCCCCGCGGCACTCGATGACATCAAGTCGGTATTGTTCGACCTTGCGGCTGATAAATCTTTGTTCCCGCTCGAAGATTTCCCGATTGACCCCGAGACCGATGGCAACAGCGTGGTCTATCGCCTGTCTGAAGATGGTGATCACCGGTTTGCCCTGTATGCTTCGACGGCCCAGCCGGGCAAGGGTGTGGCGCCACACAACCATACCACCTGGGCGGTCATTGTCGGGGTACATGGGGATGAGCACAATATTTTCTATTCGCGCACAGATGACGGATCAGTCGCCGGTGAAGGTATAGTGGAACCAATCCGTGAGGAAACGGTGCGTCACGGTAGCGGCGTCACCTTGATGCCCGACGACATCCATTCCATTCATGTCACCGGCGATCAGCAAACCGTGCATTTGCATATGTATGGCCTGGCGCTGGAACAGCTGCATGAACGTGTCATGTATGATCGCACACTTGGAACCTATAAGGTTTTCCCGGCGACGCAGAACATCAAACCCGCATAACACCCAGACGGAAAGAACTCACCGTGGCCTCCCAAATATCTGCAAAAGAACTGCGCGCGCGTATCGTTGAAGGATCGGAACTGGCGCTGATTGATCTTCGTGAAGAAGGTGAGTTTGCCAACCGGCATCTGTTGTTCGCCATCAGCATTTCACTGAGCCGGCTGGAATTGCAATTTGGTGCAATGGTGCCGAGGCGTGATGTCCCCATCGTGCTCTGTGAAAAAGGCGCTGATTCAGGCCTTGTTGACCTGGGTGCAGCGCGTCTGGAACGGTTTGGGTACACGGATATCAGCATCCTGGATGGCGGCATCGATGCCTGGGAGCGGGCCGGATATGAACTGTTTTCCGGCGTCAACGTGCCGAGCAAGGCGTTCGGAGAATTTGTCGAACACGCCTGTGAGACTCCCCATATATCGGCGGCGGATGTCAAAGACATGATGGAGGCGGGCGAGAACATGGTTGTCCTCGATAGCCGACCGATGTCTGAATACTTTGCTATGAACATTCCGACCGGCATCAACGTTCCTGGTGCGGAGCTGGCTTACCGTCTCGCTGATATGGCTCCAGACCCGGAAACCACGGTGATCGTTAACTGCGCCGGACGCACGCGTAGTATCATTGGTGCTCAATCGCTGATTAATGCCGGTGTTCCCAACAAAGTCATTGCCCTCGAAAACGGCACCATGGGCTGGCATCTGGCCGGGTTTGAGCTGGAACGAGGCGAAACTCGAACCTATCCGGGCCTTAGTGAAACCGCGCGAGCTATTGCACTGGAACGCGCAACCCATGTTGTCCATCGATATGGTGTTAAATTTGTCTCCCTACAGATGCTACGAAGCTGGCAGGCTGATGGCGCGCGCACCACCTATCTGCTTGATGTCCGCGCACCGGACGAATTCAAAAGCGGGCACATGTCGGGGTCTATTTCTGCACCCGGCGGTCAGCTGGTGCAGGCAACGGACCGTTACGTCGGGGTGCGCGGTGCGCGTTTGGTGCTGGCCGACGATGATGGTGTGCGTGCGACGATGACCGCTTCGTGGCTGATCCAGTTGGGTTGGCCGGATGTAGCGGTTCTGGAGGGCGGCGTAAATAATGCCGGAGCGCCTGAGCGGGGTGCTTATCAAACGGTTGCACTAGGCAGTGACGACGCTGACGTGACCATGATGTCACCGGCTGACCTGTCGGAAAAGTTAAGCAGCGGAGACTGTTGCTTGGTTGATCTGGCAACCAGCCTGCGCTATCGCGATGCCGGTCATATACCCGGTGCGTGGTTTGCCATTCGCTCGCAGATGCCGGAAAACCTTGGCAAGTTACCAAAATTCCAGACCCTGGTGCTAACGTCACCAGATGGTCGCCTTGCCCGGATTGCAGCGACGGATGAGGCGCTTGAAGGACTTAATGTTGTGGTTCTTGAGGGCGGGACGGATGCTTGGCGCGATGCCGGATTACCAATTGAGACCGGGTTCACCCATATGGCCGATGAAACCGTTGATCTGTGGTACCGGCCCTATGATATGGATGACGCCGATGAGGGGGCAATGAAACAGTACCTCAGCTGGGAAGTTAATCTGGTGGCTCAACTGGAGCGCGACGGCACGACCAGCTTCCGCTCTTTCCCCGAACAGCAGACCTAAGGCAGGAGCGGCAAACGTGAAAATTCTAATTTTACCGGGTGATGATATCGGCCCGGAAATATCCGTTCCAAACGAAGCGGCGTTAACGGTGCTTAATGAGAAATTCTCGCTGGGTCTTAAACTGGAGCGTCGTGATATCGGGTTTATCGCTTATGGTTCTGAAGGTTCTACTTTTTCAGAGGCAGCGTTAGCGCAGTCGCTGGCCAGTGATGCAGTCATCCTGGGGCCGGTCGGGACCTATAAGTATCCGGCCAAGGAAAAGGGCGGCGTTAGCCCGTCGGCGACGCTTCGCAAGGAGCTGGACCTCTACGCCAACATCCGCCCGAGCCGAACCCGCGTCGGTATTCCAGCGGTCATAAAGCAGATGGACCTGGTGTTCATGCGTGAAAATACCGAAGGATTTTATGCTGATCGCAATATGTTCATGGGCAGTGGTGAGTTTATGCCGACCGAGGATGTCGCCCTCAGCGTGCGTAAGATCACCCGCCATGGCTCGCAGCGCATCGCCCGTCAGGCGTTCGAGTTGGCCGTTAAACGTCGCAACAAAGTGACCGTGGTTCACAAGGGAAACGTTCTTAAAGTCACGGAAGGTTTGTTTATTAGCTGTGTTCACGATGTCGCCGCCGAGTATCCGGATGTCGAGCTTGAGGATCTGATCGTCGATGCCGCGGCCGCTCACCTGATCCGCCGATCCGCTGATTTCGACGTGATCCTGACCACAAACATGTATGGCGATATTCTGTCCGATGAAGCGGCGGAGCTGTCCGGTGGTTTGGGGTTGGGGGCGGCGATTAACGTCGGTGACAGTCATGGCATGGCGCAGGCAGCCCACGGGTCTGCGCCTGATATCGCGGGCAAGGGCATCGCCAACCCGACGGCGTTAATGGTTTCAACGGCCATGCTGCTGGATTGGTTGGGGCACCGGCATGATCGCGAAGATTTGTGCGCTGCCGCCGCACATTATGAAAAAGCGGTGGACGCCACCCTGTCTGAACCGCTAAACCACACGCCTGACTTAGGCGGGAAACGGACAACCGAACAGTTCGGTGAGGCCGTTATCGCCACCATTACCCGGTAAGGAGATATTATTAAATGAGCGTTCGTCGAGGGTGGAATTTCCTGATGACTCCGGGGCCGACAAACATCCCGGAACGTATCCAAGCCGCCATGAACAGGCCGGCGCTGGAATATGCGGGGCCTGAGTTTACAGATTTTTCCACGCAGGTTCATGCCGACCTTAAAAAGCTGTTTCGTACCGATGCGGAAGTCTTCATTTATTCCGCCAACGGGCACGGTGCCTGGGAAGCGGCATTGTCCAATACCCTGTCGCCGGGTGACACGGTTCTGGTTCCGGGAACGGGTCAGTTTTCAATGGGCTGGTCGGCGATGGCTGGAAGCCTGGGTGTAGACAGCATTTATCTGGAGAATGACTGGCGCAACGGTATTGATCCGGCAGAAGTTGAACAGAAATTACGCGATGATACGGCCCATGAGATCAAGGCCGTGTTAATGGTCCACACCGATACCGCCAGCTCAATCACCAGTGATATCCCGGCTATTCGCAAAGCAATGGATGCCGCCGGTCATCCGGCGTTGCTGATGGTTGATACCATCGCCTCGCTGATTACCACCGAATACCGCATGGATGAATGGGGTGTGGATGTGACGGTTGCGGCCTGTCAGAAAGGCGTGATGATGCCGCCCGGCATCAGTTTCACCGCCGCAAACGACAAGGCCCGCAAAGTCGGTGAAGTGGCGAACATTAGCCGTAATTACTGGGATTGGCGAACGCGCCGCGGCGAAATTCACTATACCTGGTATTGCGGAACCGGGCCGGTCAACATGATCTTCGGTTTGCGTGAAGCCATCGACATGATCCTTGAAGAAACCCTGGAAGGGGCTGCCGCCCGTCACCAGAGGCTGGCGGACGCAACACGCGCCGCAATCGGGAAATGGGGCGACGCCGGGGCCATGGAGTTGAATGCCCAGGTGCCGGAGCAGGCCGCTAACGGTGTGACCACCATTCGGGTTAATGAGAGTGTCGATATCGATGCCCTGCAATCCCTGCTTCGCGATGAGTTTGGCGTCGCCGTTGGTCATGGCCTCGGCCTGCTTTATGGCAAGGCGTTCCGCATCAGCCATATGGGTTATTGCAATGAGCCAATGATCCTGGGAGCACTTGGGTCAATTGAAGCGGCGTTTAAAATTCAGGGAATTGCCCACGGTGAAGGCGGGATGATGGCGGCTGTTGACAGTTTGGCGAAGGCCAAAGGCTGATCAGGTATTGCCGGGTGCCGTGGACGGGGTGCTTTTGTGAAGATGAGGCATAGTTATGCTGCGCCCCGGCCCGACAGTGTTTCCCATAGGGATCGAGCGACAATACCAGCTACGTAATTTTTCCGGCGAATTTGAAACAGTTGAGAGTGGCGTGTCGGGAAGCCTTCGACATTGAGCTTCACCAATGATCCGCTCTCCAATTCGGCCTTGATCAGGTGCTCAGGCATGCCTCCCCACCCCATTCCAGCCTGGATGATTTCTTTTTTTGCGGCAAAATCGGAAACAGTCCATCGTAGTCCGCCCGGAAGTACGTCGCGGCTTTGCACATAGGCACCATCGCTGCTGTCGGCGACGATCACCTGGGCGTAACTCTGCATTGCAGTCCTGGTGTTTAGATGGGGGTTTTTCGCGGGACTGTATTCAGGATGGGCGACCGGAATAATATTTACCGTCGAATAGGGAACGGCCTCGACGTCATCAGCGGGTACGCCGTCCATGGAGCTTATGATAATATCGGCATCATCTCGCATCAGCCGAGTAATTGGGCCACCCATACTTTCCGTCGAAAGCCGAATATGGGTGGCGGGAAACTCAGCCTTAATGTTCGCGATGATCTCCAATAACGGCTTCAACCGGGCAGTTGCCGTAATCGCCAGAAAAACTTCGGCTTCCTGACCAGCAATCAGATTTTTGGCAAGGCTTCCCAGTTTCTCCATCTGCTGTAGGGCTTTCACCGCTTCGCGATAAAACACTTCACCTTCCGCCGTTAATTTGGGGCGGTATTCTTCTCGCGAAAAAAGCGAGATTCCGATTTCGTCTTCCAGCTTCTTCAACATCAGGCTGAGCGCGGGTTGGGATTTATTAAGTTTCTCTGCGGCGGCACGAAAAGTGCCTTCGGTGGCGATGGCGTGCAAGACCCGAAGTTGTTCGTAAGTCATGGTGTTTCCGTATTTGGCCGACCTCATAATGATAATAAAAACAAATCGATTTGATATAAAGATAATATTATTTTTTTATCCAGGTGTCGCCTAAATTTCAACTTGTTCAAATCTGAAACCTCGGACCACTAAAGGAATACGAAAATGAAACTTTTCTACAAACCGGGCGCTTGTTCTCTCGCCTCACACATTATCCTGGAGGAAGTCGGCGCTACTTATGAGCTCGATCAAGTTGATACCGACACGCAGGTTACCGAAAGCGGCCTGGATTACGCGCAGGTAAATGGCAAAGGGTACGTACCTGCATTGAAGCTTGAGAGCGGAGAGGTTCTGACTGAAGGCGCTTCTATTCTCCAGTTTATTGCCGACAGCCATCCCGATAGCAATCTGGCCCCGGCGGTCGGATCGGTCGCCCGGGCACGGCTTCACGAGCACCTGAATTATGTTGCGTCCGAGGTGCACAAGGCATTCGGTCCGTTCTTCTCTGCTTCGTCGACGGATACTGATAAAGTAGCCGCCTCGGCAAAGGTAGGGGAGAAATTTGATTATCTGGAGAAACTGTTCGGTGACGGACGAGCGTATCTTCTGGGGGATAATTTCTCGGTGGCCGACGCTTACCTGTTCGTTGTCAGCAACTGGTCAAACTTCGTCGGCATAGACCTGAAATCATGGCCGAAGCTCGCGGCCTTTGTTGATCGGGTGTCGCAGCGTCCCGCCGCCCAGGCCGCGATGGTCGCGGAAGGATTGATCGGCAAATGACCGGGCAGCAGAATTATGCTGCCGTAGTGGCCGTCATGGAGCTTTATGTTCAGGGGCTCTATCACGCGGATAGTACCAAATTGGCGGACGTATTTCACCGCGATGCACGCTACGTCAACACGGTCGAGGGAGACTACATGAATTACTCCGTTTCAGAGTATTTCGATGTGGTCGACCGACGTGTGTCACCCGCAAGCCAAAATGGGACATATCGTGATCGGGTTTTGTCCGTCGAGTTTGGTAATGACCGCATGGCGTTTGTCAAAATCGAGATTTGTTTGTCTGGTAAGAAATACTTGGATTTTCTGACCCTGTATTTTGACGAGGGGCGTTGGCAGATCATATCGAAAGTCTTCGACTATCAACCGCTAACCTAAGGAGCTTGGAATGCCATATGTAAATATCAAGGTTACCCGCGAAGGCGGCCCGGATGGTGTTGGCCCTTCGACCGAGCAAAAAGCCCAGTTGATCAAGGGGACGACGGACTTGCTTGAGCGGGTCCTGAACAAAAAACCGGCGACGACCTTCGTGACAATTGATGTCGTTGATATGGAGGACTGGGGTGTCGGAGGGTTGCCCGTTACCGAGTATCGTAAATCGCTTTCTGGTTAGGTATTGCCCTGCTTGGCGCGAATTGCGTTGATGACGTCATGAAAGCTGTCGGGGGCTTCGTCGTTGAAATCTTCACGGAGCCCCATGCTGCCACCCCAGCTGATACGCTTGGCGGCAGCACTCGCCATGATCGGGTCGATACCCAGTGAGCGCAAGGTGGCGCTGACCTCTTCCATTTCGTGGGCCCGGCGTTCACCGTGGATGGCGGTGCGCCCAATCAGGTAGGTCGCCAGTGCAGACCAGTCGATGCCGGGGTATCCGGTCTCGACCGAGTCGAGTACACGGTCAGCGATATCGTATTCCGATGCGGCCAGAACCATTTCCAGAAGCAGGGCTTCCATGCCCTTGATCATGATTGAGCGGAACATCTTGAAGGCCGCTGCCCGCCCGAATTCTGGGCCGAAATCCTCCATCACCATGCCATAGGGTGACAGGGCATCGATCACCGAACCCGCCGCCGGACCGGAAAGAACCAAGGGAACCTTGTGGCCAAATTTCGGCACGGCAGCCATGACTGAGACCTCAACAAAGCGGGCACCGGTCTGCTCAATGGCCTGTCCGACCTGTTTTTTGGCGTCGGGGGAGACGGAATTGATATCGATGTAGATTTGGGTGCTGTTGAGGAAAGGTGCGGAGCTTTTGGCGACGTCGACCGCGACCGCCGAGGTCACGGCCGAAATGATCAGATCGCACCCGTCAATCAGCTCCTCGGCAGAGGCGGTAAGATCAACACCTGCCTCTGCAGCCCGTCCAATAACGAGATCGCGGCGTGCTGGGTCATCAATGCAGATGTCGTAGGCCCGGATGCCTGTGAGGCCTTCTTCACCAAGCCCTTTGGCAATCAGGCTACCGGCTTCGCCAAACCCGATAAATCCAAGCCGGAGCGACGCCATCTTGGGCCTATTTACCCTGAAAGTTCGGTTTGCGTTTCTCCATGAAGGCCTTGCGGCCTTCCTTGTAATCCTCGCTGGCGAAACAGTCTTCGACGACTTTGTCGCACAGTTCATCGTCTTGATGGGATTCCGGTTTGATGAGCTCATCAATAACGGTTTTGGCGGCAAAAATCGTCATTGGCGCATTGGCGGCGATCATTGAGGTGTAGTTATCGACATAGGCTTTCAGCACCGCGCGCGGCATCAGGCGGTTAATCAAGCCCATTGTCAGGGCCTCCTCGGCCGTATACTGGCGCGCCGTGTAGAAAATTTCCTTGGCCATGGAGGGGCCGACCACATCAACCAACCGTTTCAGACCGTCAGCGCGATAACCCAGGCCCAATTTCGCCGCCGGGACGGCATAACTGGAAAGATCGTTGGCGAGCCGGATATCGCAGCACAGCGCAATACCAAGGCCACCGCCGACACAAAACCCTTCAATCATAGCAATCGTCGGTTTGGCAGAGGTCGCCAGGGCATTAGAGGCCTTTTCAACAGCCGCATTGTAGGTCGCCACTGAATCTTCCGACGAACGGTTTTTCTCAAACTGGGAAATATCGGCACCGGCGCAAAACGCTTTACCGCCCGCTCCAGCGACAACAATCACCCGAACTTCTGGGGAATTCATGAAGTCTTCCAGAACAACAGGAAGGTCATTCCACATATCGAAAGTCATGGCATTGCGGCGATCCTGATTGTTAAACAGAATCGTGCCGACCCCATTCTCTTTCGATACGATCAACTGATCGGTGACACCTTCCATAAATTCGCTCCTTGGGCTGATAAACGAGAGATTGACTGATACGGCGTAATTTTACCTCTCCGGTGCATGGAGGCAATGGTAAATCAGGCACAGGACCCCGTGCATAATTTCACCAATCGACAGCCTCTTGCCTGCCTATGGATGCGGCTGTAGGTTTGGACAGATTTCGGGAGAACGGATTTGATAGCGGCAGTGGCACGGCTTACGGGCGTTGAGTGGAAAGGCCAGGGCGCAGCATTCCTGGTCGCTTTGGGGCATTCGGGAACGCACTGGATCATCGGGTCGGTGCTGGTTTTGTTGCCATTTATCCAAGATGACCTCAGCCTCAGTTATGCCGAAGCCGGCGGCCTGATCACGGTGTTCCATATTTCGGCTTTTGTCGCCAACGTCGGCAGCGGTGCCGTGGTCGATGTTACCGGGCGCCGTATTTTGGTGCAGGTCCTCGCCCTTGTCATTGGTGCCGGGGCCATGGCGAGTGCCGGTTTTGCGTCTGGCATGGCCGGGCTCGTCGCGGCAGTGATTGTGATCGGTTTGACCAACAATCTGTGGCACCCGGCGGCGATATCTTATCTGTCACTGAAATTCCCCAAAAACCGAGGTTACGCCCTGTCTATCCATGCCTTGGGGGCAAATTTTGGTGACACGGTGGCGCCGCTCGCTGTCGGCGTCATGCTGGTGGGCATGGGCTGGGCGGATGTTGTGTCCCTCAGCGCCCTTCCGGTGTTTGCCATCGCGCTGTGGATTCTGGTCGCCCTGTCACCCGGTGATAAAGCCGCCCGGGCCCAAGGGCGGGCCGGGATGAGTCTTGTTGAGTATCTGCAAGGCCTGGCCGAGATGGTGCGCAATCGGGCCGTATTGGGCCTGTGTTTAATGGCCGGGTTTCGATCCATGACCCAAAACGGCCTTCTGGTCTTCGTGCCGCTGTTTCTGGTCAATGAGCTTGGGGCAGGTCCGGTACTGCTGGGCATTGGTGTTATGGTCATGCAACTGGCGGGCATGATCTCCGGCCCCATCGCTGGAACATGGTCCGATAAAGTCGGGCGTCGGCGGGTTGTATTAATCGGAATGACCGTGACGACCTGGGCGACGGCGGCGGCCGGGCTTGCCTCCGACATTATGCTGTTTATTGCCATCATCGGAATTGTCGGGTTCTCATTGTTTGCCGTGCGCTCGGTCATCCACAGCTGGTTAATGGACCTGACACCGAAGACCCACGGCGGAAGCGCGACGAGTCTGCTGTTCGGAACGCAATCGGCGCTGTCCGCCCTGGTTCCCGTCGGCGGTGGACTGATTGCCGACGCCTGGGGTTTGCCCGTGGTCTTCCATATCCTGGCGGCGATTATCCTGATTTCGACGATCATGGTTTCATTTGTCCCGGACCGCAGCGGGGACACCTAACGGGCGACAAACTGACCGACAAATCCCGTTGCACTCAGGTGGCCATGGGATAAAGTTCGGTCCGGGTTTCATTGTAGGGCTTTAGACATGGATTTTCGACTTTCGGAGGCGCAGTCCGATCTCAAGGAGGCGGCGCGGCGGTTTGCCCGCGAGCAGATGACGCCGGTTGCTGAAGAGATTGAGGCGTCGGGTAGCGCCTTGTCCCGCGATTGGCTCAAGCGGTATGCCGAAATGGGGTTTCTCGGCATCAATGTGCCCGAATCCTACGGAGGCATGGGGCTTGGGAACTTGGAAGCGTTGCTGGTTCTGGAGGAGTTCGCCAAGGTTTCTTCCGCTGTGGCGTTTCCCATCTTCGAATCCTCTGTAGGTCCGATCCGGGCGGTCGAACATTTTGCCTCCGACACCCTGAAACAGCGCATTGTCCCCAGCGTCTGTCGAGGCGAGATGATTGTCGCTGTTGCCATGTCGGAACCGGACGCCGGGACGGCGTTGACCGATCTTAAAACCCGGGCCGAGATTACCGGCAGCAAGATCGTCATCAACGGTAATAAACGCTGGTGTTCGGGCGGTGGGCATTCGGATGCTTATGTTGTCTATTGTCGTTTGTCCGATGCGCCGGGCGCCAAGGGAGTTGGCGCCGTACTGGTCGAGAAAGAGACGGCCGGTGTTTCATTTGGAGAGCAAGAAGCCCTGATGGGGTTTCGTGGCATTCCTTCCGCAGATATCTATTTCGACAACGTGGAAGTGCCCGTCGATAATCTAATTGTGCCGGCTGGCGGGTTCCCGAAATTAATGGAAGCTTTTGATCTGGAACGCTGCGGAAATGCCACCATGGCGCTGGCTCAGGCCGCAGGCGCGCTGGAAGATGTCGTCGACTACGTTCAGGAACGCCAGCAGTTCGGTAAATCCATTGTTGAATTTCAAGCGGTGCAGTTGAAACTGGCGGAAATGGCGATGCGCGTCGAAGCCGGTCGCCTGCTGATTCACAGGGCCGCTGTAAACTCCCAGGATGGACTGCCCAGCATTTATGAATCGAGTACGGCCAAGTGTTTTACAAATGAGATCGCCCGCGAAGTTACGGGGGCCGCGTTACAGTTGATGGGTGGATACGGCTATTCAAAGGAATACCCCATGGAACGGCGTATGCGTGACGCCTGGGGTTGGGGGATTGCTGGGGGAACCATCGACATTCAGAAAATCAATATTGCGTCGGCCATGGTCGGGCGGCGTTTTAACCAGAGAGCATGAGCATGACAGAAAAACACGGCGCCCTCACTGGCACCAAAGTTATCGACCTTAGCCGAGTGTTGGGGGGGCCTTCGTGTACGCAAATCTTGGGAGATCACGGAGCCGAGGTGATCAAGGTCGAACCACCCTCCGGGGATGAAACCCGTGAATGGGGCCCACCGTTCCAGACCGACGAAGAAGGTGAGAAAATTGCCAGCTCCTATTTTATCGGCATCAATCGCAACAAGCGCTGCATCTCCCTTGATCTGAGAACAGATCAAGGCAAAGAAGTGCTGTTGAGGCTGCTCGAAGAGGCGGATGTGCTTGTTGACAATTTCAAGGCCGGGTCCATGGAGAAATGGGGTCTGGGGTATCAGGAGGTCTTGCAGGCAAAATTTCCGCGGCTGATCCATTGCCGCATAACCGGTTTCGGCATCGATGGGCCGTTGGGCGGCTATCCCGGATACGATGCTGCCGTGCAGGCGACAACCGGATTGTTCAGCGTTAATGGTACTCAGGATTCAGGGCCCACTCGACTGGGTATTCCTGTCATTGACCTTGGCACCGGGCTAAACGCGGTGATCGGGATCACCATGGCCCTGTTCGAGCGAGAACGCTCTGGGGAAGGGCAGCAGGTGGATGTGACGCTGTTCGATACCGGTGTTGGCCTGTTGTTCCCACATGCCTCAAACTGGTTCATGAACGGCAAAATTCCGGAACGTATCGGCAATGCGCACCCCAACGTCGTCCCTTATGATCTGTTCGAGACAGCGTCTCAGCCGATCTTTCTGGCCATCGGCAATAATGGTCAGTTTCGCAAAGCCCTGGTTATCCTCGGCAGGCCGGAACTGGCAGATGACCCACGCTTTGCCACCAACGGGGCGCGCAATGAAAATCGCGATGCTCTTCGGGAAATTTTGGGCGAATTGCTGGCCGAGCACGACGGCGCAGAACTCAATCAAAAATTCCTGGAAGGAGGGGTGCCATCCGGCCCAGCGCTCAATGTCGAGGAAATTATGGAGCACCCGCATACCAAACACCGCAATATGATCTTTGAAGACGGGGACTACCGTGGCCTGGGGGCACCGGTAAAGTTGAGCCGTACGCCGGCATCGTTGCGCACCTCACCGCAGAGTTTTGGAGCGGACAACCGTGAAGTGCTTCGTGAGACCGGGTATAGCGATGCGGAAATCGATGATCTCATAACGAGCGGGGCGGTCCCCGTCAGTCGGAAATCCTGAATCCGGTCAGGTCAAGGGCAACATGACGTGTTGGCGGTAGGTTTCGCGGTCAGCGAGGCGCTCCGCCCAGCGTTTGACGTTAACAAGGTCTGGACGGTCGATATCCATTTCATGCCAGCGGTAAGCCGCGCAGCCGACTGGAATATCCGCCATGCTGGGAGAATCCCCGAGAATGAAATCCCGGTCTGCCAGGTGCTGGTCGAGTATGGCCCATACTGCAGAGCCCTGTTCAACGGCGGAACGAATGGCCAGGTCATCGCGGTCTTCGGGTGAGGTGCGGATAAGTTGCCAGAATATAACGGTCATGAAAGCGTGCAGAGAGGTTAGGTACCAATCCATCCACTGACTGGCTAACCCCCGGCTTTTAGCGGATTCAGGGAACCATGGGGCTGTTCCGTGCTGTTCACAAAGATAGCGTACGATGGTGTTGGATTCCCACAGCACAAAGTCGTCTTCAATCAGGGTTGGGATTTTTCCATTGGGATTTGCAGACAAGTATTCATCGGTGTCATTTCCGCCAAAGGCACCACCGATGTCACGCCGTTCGACAGAAATTTCCAGTTCCGCAGCACACCACATCACTTTCTGAACATTTACTGAGTTTGCTCGCCCCAGAATTTTGATCATTTTATTTCCCCCGTACGGTCGATGGCCTGAATTGATACATGCGTTCACAGCTTTGTAACCCTGCGTTTATTCCGTTCACATGTGCATGGTGTACAAACTATTCCAGCGAATGAGTTTTGAGTAATTCGCTTGATGCATACCTACAAGATATTTGCATCCATCAGGCGGGTTATTGTTTCACGTTGTTCCGTGCATGTCGGTTAGCAGTCTCGGCATGCACCTCCCAACTGGGGACTTGAGTTATCTCAAGTCCCCATTTTTTTTGCAAATTTAGTTTTATGAAAGATCTGCGCTGAATTTGTAGCCACATCCCAGCACCGTGATGATGATTTCCGGTTGACGGGGATTGACCTCAATTTTTTTGCGAATGCGGCTGATCAGCACATCAATCAATCTGTCCGTCGGCGAATCGGCGTCCTGACTTACGGCGTCCAGCAGATAGGCCCGACTGAGAACCCGGTTTGGCGCTTTGGCCAATGCCGCCATCAAATTAAATTCAGCTCGGGTGAACGGAATTTGCTGACCTTCGGGATTTGTCAGAGAGTGGGCAGCGAGGTCCATGTTCCAGCCAGAGAAACGGAAGATTTCTGGACGGGAAACATCATCACTACTGTCCTCGGCGCCTGTCGTTCTGCCCAGAAGGTTTCGGATTCGCAGAATCAATTCTTCCGGGTCGAAAGGTTTGGTCATGAAGTCATCGGCGCCAATTTCCAGTGCCGCCAGCCTGTCGCTTTTACCCATCCTCGCCGTCAATACGACAATCGGGATATTTGAGCGGGCCCGAATTTGCCGCGCCAGCGTCAGTCCGTCTTCATCAGGCAACCCCAGATCAAGCAGGATCAGATCTATCCTTTCTGAATCCGCACACGCCAGCATTTCCTTTCCAGTGGATGCCAGGCTGATCAAAAAGCCTTCACGTTGCAAGTAGGCAGCCAGCAACGATTGCACCATCTCGTCATCTTCAACAATCAAAAGTCGTTGTTTCATGGTTTGAGTCCGTTCGTTCCATCTCCAAAACACGCCTTTTTTGGGGCGCTTATTTTTTTATATTTTCACATCCATTCATATCACATTCATCTGGGGCTTATCACCCGTTAATTCAACCGAGTTACGAATAGCGTTCTGAAGACTGAAAATTTGAATGTTGCAGCAGTCGTATTGCGGCTGAGGGGATGAGAGTAAAAATGACAAAACATGTGGTTGAACCCTTGGTACACCTTTGCCAGTGCAGAGACGGCATCGTTGACCTGCCGACGGGGCTGAAGTTCCAGAACACGAGATTTCAACGCCGTAACTCCGACCTAATTATTGAGGAGCCCGGCGGCGGTCGGGTATTTGTCCGCAATTTTTATTGTCCTGACATTTTACCAACACTACGCACATCCGACGGCGAGGAAATGTCTGGCGGGCTGGCCGCAGCGTTTGTAACCCTGTCCGAGCGGACGGTATCGGCACTGATGGCCTGCGGCGAATAACCAAATGCGCATCAGCTCAGGAGGGCGCCAGTTGAAGATACGTTGGTGTCAGTCGCCCGATGGCAAGCAGGAGTTGATAAACAGCAATCCGCTCGTCGTATGAAGCAGATGTAAAATTGATCTGAGATGAATTAACTTCGTTCTCTGCATCGAGCACATTAATGACCGTTTCTTTCCCGGCTTCACGCAGTTTTTTACGTGATTCAAATACTTCCGATGCAATGTTTACGGCATTTTCCAGCAAATCCAGGCGTTCTTTAGCGGTCAGCAATGCCTGCCACGACAGCCTGGTTTGCTCAATAACCTGGCGACGAATGCGGTCGCGATCATCCTGACCGGCTCGATGCTGAAATTTTGCCTGGGCCAGAGACGCCGGCGTCGACAGACCACTGAACAGATCCCATGACGCCCTGAGTGTCAGAGAATAATCCCGGCGGGTGCCGATCACGGTATTGGAGTGTTTTTCATAATTCATCTGCCCTTCCATATCGAGGGAAGGGTAAAGCTCAGCCTTGATCGAACGTTGCCGTTCACGGGCGATTTCGACATTGGTCCCGGCACTTTCCAGAGTCGGATTTTCGTTAAGCCCGATTTCGATGGCGTGATCGAGTGTGCTGGGGATCAGTTCGACGGGTGGCGTCGGGTCAATCATACCTTCGATATTGGGGGGGTGACCGTACGTCTGGGTGAAGCGCGTAATCGCATCGATCAATGCGCCTTCGAAGGTAACACGGCGTTCCTTGGAGACCTGCAGGCGAGATTTTGCCTGCAAAACATCAACGGCGACACCCGAGCCCCGTCGCACACGTTCGTCTTCCAGATTGAGCTGGCGTTGGATTGTTGCTTCGTTTTCACGGGCCAGTTCAATCAGGCGTTTCTGGCGGAGGACGTCTATATAAGCGTTGATGCCCTCAAAGGTTGAGTTCTGGCGGGTATTGTTGACGGCAATTCTGGCAATTTCCTTGTTCAGGCGCGCCGTGCGCACCTGGGATTCCGTCTGGAAGCCATTGAACAGATTTTGCGAGATGGTGAGATTGCTCGTATAGGCGGTTCGGCTCGAATGCGTATTATCTTCGTTCGCCTTTGCGCTTCTGGTGCCGGGACTGTCGATCACTTCCTGGGCGGTTTCCGTCGTCGCTGACACGGTCGGATAATAATTTGCCGTGGCTATGCTGATGCCTTTGCGTTGGGCTTCCTGGTTTTTGATCGCTGAGCGGATTTGAGGGTGATCCAGGACCAGCCCGGCAAGCTCTTCTTCCAGAGTGGCGGCCGTCGCCTGCGCGCTCCAGATTAAGCCCCCTCCGGCTGCGATAAGAAGCCACTTGCGTAGCAAATGTCAGACCTCCAGACGTGAAGACACGACTTGTATCTTCGAATCCCGCATTTTAGTCCGTTGCAAAAACGGGGTCAATTGCCGAATAATTCGATAAATTCTTTAATATCAGCCAGTTACTACAAAATTGGCGGTTTTTCTAAGGTGACGACACAAAATAGCCGCAAAAAAAAGGCGCCGCGACCACCAGATATGGTGATAACCGCGCCTTATGATTGCGTCAACACCGGCGTTTTGCTCAGGGTACGCCGAATCCACCACCGCCGGGCGTCTCGATGATAAACACGTCGCCGATGGACATCGGGGTTTCATCATTGCCCTTTAGTTCATCAACGGTTCCGTCCGCGCGTTCCACCCGGTTGCGGCCTCTGGCACCCGGCGATCCGCCCTCCAGTCCGTAGGGATCAGTATCGCGATGCGACGACAGTGTTGTTGCCGTCATGGCTTCCATGAAGCGCATGCGCCGGATGGTGCCATTACCGCCCTTGTGGTGTCCGTCACCCCCGGAGCCGGGGCGTATGCAGAATTCTTCCAAGACAATGGGGAATCGCCATTCAAGCACTTCCGGGTCGGTCATGCGGGTATTGGTCATATGGCAGTGAACGGCGTCTGTTCCGTCGTGGTCCGGCCCGGCCCCGGTGCCGCCGCAGATGGTTTCATAGTTCTGAATTCGATCATTGCCGTAAACGAAATTGTTCATGGTCCCTTGTGAGGATGCCAGTATGCCGAGTGCGCCGTACAGGGTGTCGGTGATGCATTGTGATACCTCGGTGTTGCCGGAAATGACGGCAGCTGGGTACTCTGGGCTGATCATCGAGCGTTCCGGGATGATCAGGTCAATAGGTTTAAGGCAACCTTCGTTCAACGGGATTTCATCGCCGACCATGGTGCGGAATACATAGAGCACAGCGGCCTTGCAGACGGCCGTCGGCGCGTTGTAGTTGCCGGGGTTCTGCGGTGACGTTCCGGTGAAATCAAGGGTGGCGCGGCGTCGCTGTTTGTCGACGGACATTTTGACATGGATTTGTGAGCCGTTATCCAGCGGGTAGGTGAACTCACCATCCTTCAGCACATCAATGACCCGCCTAACGGACTCTTCCGCATTGTCCTGAACATGGACCATATAGGCCTGAACGACATCCAGGCCGAAATGCTCAAGCATCTTTCGAACTTCGTTGACGCCGGTCTCGTTGGCTGCGATCTGAGCGCCTAGGTCCGCCATGTTCTGACCTGGGTTACGACATGGATATTTCCCCGACCCCAGAAGAGCTAAGGTTTCCTTCTCGCGCAAAACCCCGCCTTCGACCATCAGGAAATTGTCGATCAGAACGCCTTCTTCCTCAATCGTCGTGCTGTCCGGGGGTGCGGAGCCGGGGGTGCGTCCGCCAATGTCGGCATGGTGCCCCCGAGAGCCGACATAAAACAGGATGTCCTCACCGGCATCATCAAAGACCGGTGTTATGACAGTGACGTCGGGCAAATGGGTGCCGCCGTTATAAGGGGCATTCAGGGCATAGACGTTGCCCGGTTTTACGGTGCCGACGTTTTCTCGGATCACGGTTTTAATAGATTCACCCATGGACCCCAAATGCACCGGCATGTGCGGTGCATTGGCGACCAGATTGCCCGCCGGATCAAAGATCGCGCAGGAGAAATCCAGGCGTTCCTTGATATTGACGGAATAGGACGTGTTCTGCAGGGTTGCTCCCATCTGTTCGGCAATCGACATGAACAGGTTGTTGAACACTTCCAGCATAACCGGGTCGGCTTCCGTGCCGACGGCCTCACGTTTGGGCCGTGCCTTGACGCGGCTCAGGATCAGATGCCCACGCGCCGTCAATTCCGCCTGCCAGCCGGGTTCGATCACGGTCGTTGAGGTGGCCTCAATGACAATCGCCGGACCATCGACCTGCTGCCCGGTTGCCAGGGCGTCGCGATCATATAACGGTGTTTCATGTGACGACCCTTCGGTGTGGATTGTCGCTGACGCGATTGGGTCCGCTAGGGGACGCGTGCCTGTTGGGTCGAGTTCCGGGTCTTCGACCTGTTCCGTGCCGCCGATTGCTTCAGCCGATACGGCTTCAACAACCAGGCCACGCTCGGGTGCAACAAAACCAAAACGTTGTTTATGGGTTTTTTCAAACTCGTCACGCATCAGGTCCGGGGTATCGTGGTCAACCAGAATGGCGCTATCCGTGCCTTCGTAGCGGATATGGACCTTTTCGATGAGCTCGATGTGGTCCGCGTGCACCCCTTGATCCAGGACCTCTGCCTTGGCTTGTTTTTGCAGGTCAGCGAATGATGATTGAAGGGTTTCAGGGATATCGTCGTCCAGGGTTTTTTCAATCTGCGCTTCGCGCAGGGCCCGAACATCGGCGAGGCCCATGCCATAGGCCGACAACACACCGGCAAAGGGGTGCAGGAAGACCCGCTTCATGCCAAGTGCGTCGGCGACCAGACAGGCATGCTGCCCACCGGCACCGCCGAAAGAATTGAGGGTGTATTCAGTGACGTCGTATCCGCGCTGAACGGAAATTTTCTTAATCGCGTTGGCCATGTTTTCGACGGCAATGCGAAGGAAACCTTCCGCGACCTCCTCCGGTGACTGTTTAGGTTTGCCGGTGGCAGTGGCGATTTTATCAGCCATGGCGTCGAACTTCTGGCGCACGACATCGGCATCCAGCGGTTCATTGGCATTGGGGCCAAAGACGCTGGGGAAGTGAGCGGGTTGAATTTTACCGAGCATGACGTTGCAGTCGGTGACCGCCAGTGGTCCGCCGCGGCGATAACATGCCGGTCCGGGGTCAGCTCCGGCAGAGTCCGGCCCGACCCGGAAACGCGCGCCGTCAAAATGCAAGATCGATCCACCGCCAGCCGCAACGGTATGAATATGCATCATTGGGGCCCGCATCCTGATGCCGGCAACCATGGTCTCGAATGCCCGTTCGTATTCACCGTCATAGTGCGAGACGTCCGTCGACGTTCCGCCCATATCGAACCCGATCAGTTTTTTGAAACCGGCCATTCTGGCAGTTTGCACCATGCCGACGACCCCACCCGCGGGCCCCGACAAAATACTGTCCTTGCCCTGAAACAGCTGGGCATCGGTCAGGCCGCCATTGGATTGCATGAATTGCAGGCGGGTTCCCTGGCTGGTTCCCTGGCTGGTTCCCTGGCTGGTTCCCTGGCTGGTTCCCGAAACATCTGTTTGCTCGCCGTGGGTCAGATCGGCGGCGACGCGGTCGACATACCGTCGGAGAATGGGGGAAAGATAGGCGTCAACAACCGTGGTGTCGCCGCGCGAAACGAGTTTCATCAATGGGCTGACTTCGTGGGAAGTCGAGACCTGCGTAAAACCGATGCTGCGGGCAAGGCCAGCCACAAGTTTTTCGTGGTCGCTAAAACGGTAACCATGCATGAACACGATTGCTACTGAACGAATGCCCGTGTCATAGGAACGTTGCAGCTCAGCCCAAACGGCATCGACATCCGGCGCTTTGGTCACTTCGCCGTCGGCAAGGACCCGCTCGTCCACTTCGATGACATCTTCGTAAAGCATTTCGGGAAGGACGATGTGGCGGGCGAACAGGTCCGGTCGGTTCTGATAGCCGATCCGTAAACAGTCCTTGAACCCTTTGGTGGTGACGAACACGGTGCGGTCACCCTTGCGTTCGAGCAAGGCGTTTGTAGCGACCGTCGTGCCCATTTTGACGACATCAACCATGCCTTCCGGGATCGGCTCACCCTTACTGACACCGACCAGATCGCGAATCCCTTGCAGCGCGGCGTCTTCATACTGTTCAGGATTTTCGGACAGTAATTTGTGGGTCGCCAGTGATCCATCCGGCTTGCGCGCAATCAGGTCCGTAAAGGTGCCGCCACGGTCAATCCAGATTTGCCACGCAGGTTTGACTTCGTTCATGTCCAGGACTCACTTTGGTGATTAAGGGTTAGGCACTATAAACAAAACATCGACAAAACATCAATAAAATGTTTATATAAAATACAAATCTCAAAATCACGAATCGAATATGTCCAAGAACCCACACCCAAATTCCAGCCAAAATATAGGACCAATTGTCTCCTCGGCTCATCTTGTCGCACCCGGTGCCGAAGAGTTGAGCGAGTTTGAGTTCGGTTTGTATATTGCCAAAAACGCCTTCGAGCGCTGGATCGTCCGCTGCATGGCGGCCGCCGGGGTTGCGGAAATGAGCGCACTGGACGTCATGGTCCTGCATACGGTTTATCACCGTGATCGGGAAAAGCGCCTGGCAGATATCTGTCTGGTGCTGAATGTTGAGGATACCCACACCGTCACCTATGCACTCAAGAAATTGGTGCGCCTTGAGCTTGTAACGGGGCGAAAACAGGGAAAAGAAAAACTGTTTTCCGCGACCGAGAAGGGGCAGGAAGCCTGCCAGGCCTATCGGAAAATCAGGGATGCCTGCCTGGTCGAGTCATTTGGTGTGTCGGGACCGCCCAACAAAGATATTGGCGATCTTGCGGGCGTCCTACGTGCGTTGTCCGGGCTTTATGATCAGGCCTCCAGGGCGGCGACGTCGCTTTAGGCTTACCTGAGCGCGTACGGCGGCAACTGAATCATTTGCGCAGGTCGGGTGCGGCGGCGAAGTCCGAAGAACCTGGCAACAGAGCTGAGTATTTGTCTGAGTAGCACCATCTGTAATCTCCTCGCGGTTCTTACGTTGCCCCAAAGTCCCAGTTTTTTATCCTACTCCGCAAACCTATCCGGGTAAACGATATATGGTGTGAGGTATATGCTAAAGTACGACATATGGTGCATATTTTCCTTGAAGATGAGTCAATCTTCCCGATTCAGGAGAAAAAAGCCACTGGCAGGTTTAGGGCGATCCCGATAAAACGGTTGAGTTGGGGAAAAACCGTCAGGGACAGGGGAATCGGAAATGGCAAATCCACGCAAACTTTGTTTGTTCGAACGCTGGCTGGATCCGGTGGGGCGGGACTATCTGGAGCAGCATGCTGCGGATACGGAAATCTCGGTGCTGTCGTTTGCCGATGGTGAGGAGTCAAACTGGGCTACCCTCGAAACCGCTCATGGGTATCAGTTGCTGCCAAGTACGGAAACCCCGGAACAGTTTTATCCGGACCAGCCTTTGCTGGAGCGATGCCCCGACCTTTTGGCGGTCTCCAGTTCAGGTGCAGGGTATGATATGGTTGATGTGGACGCCTGCACAAAAGCTGGTGTGCTGGTTTTTAACCAGTCCGGGGCGAATTCGGAATCGGTTGCCCAGCATGCCCTTGGCATGATGCTCGCCCTTTGCAAAAACATGATCCAGTCCGACCGTGCGATCAGAACGTCTGACCGGGATTGGACGCGCTGGACCTATATGGGGTCTGAACTGACCGGGCGGACCCTTGGCATTGTCGGGCTCGGCAACATTGGGCGAAGGTTGTCGGCGATCTGCGGTTCCGCCTTTAACATGCGGGTGATCGCGTACGACCCTTACATATCGGATCAGGATTTTACCGAACGCGGGGCAGAGAAAGTGTCATTGGCGGAGGTTATGGGCCAATCGGATTTTGTTTCCATTCACTGCCCATTGACGGAAGAAACGACCGGAATGATCGGCGAACATCAGTTCAAGGCCATGAAATTCGGGGCCTATTTCATTTCAACGGCGCGGGGCGGCATCCATGATGAACAGGCGCTTGAAAACGTCATGGCAAACGGGCATTTGGCAGGGGCCGGACTTGATGTGTTTATCGAAGAACCGCCTTCCAACAGCCATCCGTTAATGGCCTATCCGAACGTAATTGTCTCCCCCCATAACGCGGGTATCACGTCGGACTGCCTATACAACATGTCCCGCTCTCAGGCCGAGCAATGGTGTGATGTGTTTGCCGGATTACGCCCGAGACTGCTGATCAACCCGGACGCCTGGACCGGATTTGCGACACGTTACGAACGCATTGTGGGTGAGCCCGTGCCCGAGCTCGTGTCTGAGCGCGTCTAATCATGGTCGTTATTAATCCCGGTTATCACGGTCGCCGACATGAACGTTTGAAAGTCAACGTGCCGGCACGCACGGTCGGCAAACCGGGTGAGCAGCGTGTGACTGTCCAGGATGTTTCCGAGACCGGCGCGGCAATCGCCGTTGATGAGGCCATCTATTCAAACGACGAATTCGTTGAACTGCACATCGAAGGCCACGATAAGCGCACTGGGCGTGTGGTTCGTGAATTTGCCGGCGGATATGCTCTTAAGTTTGAAGACAATCAGCATAACGATAAAAAAATGGCGGAAGAGATCGAAAAATTCAGAAAACTTGCCGGTAAGAAAAATTTTTTGGAGGGTTAGTTTATCTCGCCCAGCAGCGCCTTGACCTCGTCAGCAATTGCCAGTGAAGACGTCAATCCGGGGCTTTCGATGCCGAACAGGTTGACCAGTCCGGGCACGCCATGGGTGTCCGGGCCTTGAATCAGAAAATCGTCAGCATATTTGCCGGCTTCCGGGCCGCATAATTTTGGGCGAATCCCAACATAACCCGGGCTTAAGGCGCCGTCTGGAAGGCCCGGCCAGAAGCGACGGACAGAGGGGTAGAACAGCTCGGCGCGCCCCGGATCGACCTCGTAATCGGGTTCATCGACCCATTCCACATCCGGGCCGAACTTGGTTTGACCGCCGAGATCGAGGGTAGAGTGGGTGCCCAGACCACCCTTGACGGGGACCGGGTAAATCAGATGATTGAACGGGCTTTTGCCGGTCAGAATGAAATAGTTTCCTTTAGCGATCTTATCAGGTTGAGGGGGAACAAATTCGCTTGGAAGGCCGTCCAATCGCGCCGCCGTTTTCAGTGCGCCCAGTCCGGCGGCGTTGACGAATTCCGAACAGGCCAGCTCCATCGGCGCTTCGCCGCCGACGCTTAAGATGAATTGTCCTGCTTCAATCCGCCCGCTTTCAAGCGGGCTGGAGAAGGCGATCATCGCCCCATGAGATTCCGCGTCGCCCTGAAAGGCCAGCATCAGGCCATGGCTGTCGACGATGCCGGTTGATGGAGAAAACAGGGCGCGAACGGCGCGGACGTTGGGTTCAATTTCCTTGAGCTCGGTGGGTTCCACATATCTGAGGTCATCAACACCATTGGCAATGGCTTTCAGGCGCAACTCTTCCAGGCCCGGTATTTCATCGTCGCTGGTGGCGACAAGAAGTTTGCCGATCTTGCGGTGATTAACGCCATGGCTTTGGCAATACGCATAGAGCAGGTCTTTACCCTTTACGCAAAACCGCGCCTTGTTGCTGTCCTTGATATAATAAATTCCGGCGTGAATGACTTCGGAGTTTCTGGCGCTGGTCCCGGTGCCGATGGCGTCTTCGCTTTCGAGGACGATGACCTCGCGACCGCTCTGGGCAAGGGCGCGGGCAACGGCAAGGCCGACGACCCCTGCGCCAATAACGACGGTTTGAATATGCTCGATCATGTTTGAATTGATGCCCTGTCGAGCGAACCAATGCCAGAAAAATAAATCAATTATGTTCGCCCGGTCACTTTCCCATTAGGGTCGCGCAATAACAGGGATCGATACATGCTCGCAAAGTTTCTCGCCACCTTGGGCCGTTTTGCCACTCAGCTCATGGCCGGGACGGTGTTTGCCGCCCTTCTGGTGCCCGATCTTGCCCACGTGATGAAACCGCTATTGGGGCCGTCGGTCTGGGGGTTGCTGTTCGTCGCCATGGTCCGTCTCGACTGGCCGGGTGTGGTCCGCCATGTCCGTCGGTTTGGGCTGATTGCTGCGGCGCTTGTCTGGATGCTGATTGTCTGTCCGGTATTGGTCTGGGGGTTGACCGAGATGTCCGGCTTGTCGCCGGGGGTCGCAGCGGCACTTGTTCTGATGGCAGCGAGTGCGCCGCTGATGTCGACGCCGGCGGTTTCGATCATGATTGGCCTCGATGGGTCACTGGCCCTGGTCGCCATGGTTGGCGCGACATTCCTGGCGCCGCTGACGGTGCCGATTATCGCGCTCGAACTGCTGGGGCTGGAGATCGAGATCGGTGTTCTGGGCATGATGCTGAAGCTCATCGGGATGGTTGGCTCGGCGTTTGTTCTGGCGCTGGTGTTTCGGCGTGTCGCTGGGCTGCAGCAGATTCAGAAGTGGTCCAACGGGCTTGATGGGTTTGTGGTGATCCTGATGGCGTTGTTTGCCCTTGCTATCATGGATGGCATCACGGCGGTGTTACTTGCCGAACCCTTGAAAGTGCTGCTAATCGTGGTCCTGTCATTTGTTGCAAATGGCGGGTTGCAGATCGCGGGCGCCTTGGTGTTCAGGCGAACGGCAAAGCAGGAGCGTTATACGCTGGGCTTCGTCAGCGGGATGCGGAACATGGGTCTGATTTTGGCCGTGCTACCGGCCGGCGTTGATCAGGACATTGTTCTCTATTTCGCCATGGCCCAGTTTCCGATCTATATTTTACCCGCCTTATTGAAGCCATTATATCGACGTTTACTGGCCGCTCGACAAGAATAGGATCCGGGGAGGAATTCATGAGATGGCGGAGATCTTTAATCGTCCTTGCCCTGACCGTCTCGGTCGGGGCAGTTCTGAGCACGGTAATTACCAGAAGTTCCATGGCTGACTGGCGCACCGCTAGTATGGAAAGTGCGGGTATCGCCCCCGATCCGACAGTCGATACGGAGGCGATTGTTCAGGTTTACAGTGCCCGCGCCTATAGCTGGCGTGGTGCCTTTGGTGTGCATACCTGGATCGCCGTCAAACCCTCTCACGCGCCCCGGTTTTTGGTTTATGAAGTGATCGGCTGGCGGGTCATGCGCGGCGGCACGTCATTGACGATTTCCGAGCGTCCGGCAGACGGGCGCTGGTTTGGAAATGTTCCTGAAGTCATTGCTGATCTTCGTGGCGAAGGTGTTGACGATATCATCAAACGTATCGACGCCGCCGCCAAGAGTTATCCCTATATGAATGACTATCGTGTCTGGCCCGGGCCCAACTCCAACACCTTTACAGCCCATGTGGCGCGGGCCATTCCGGAGCTTAAACTCGATTTGCCACCGACGGCGATTGGCAAGGATTATATCCCCGGCGGCGCCCTCGCAGCCCCATCGCCGAGCGGCACAGGGTATCAGGTGTCTCTGCTCGGGTTGTTGGGCGTGATGGTCAGTTCTGAAGAAGGACTTGAAGTAAATTTACTGGGGCTTACATTTGGCGTCGATCCAAAGGACCTGGCGCTGAAATTGCCCGTTGCCGGACGTATCGGTTTTTCCAGTCCTTGAGATCGCAGCCTAGGCGGATAGAAAGCTGAAACATTATGAGCATTTGGGGAAAAGTCATCGGCGGCGTTGCGGGGTTCGCCATCGGCGGTCCCTTGGGCGCTATTCTGGGGGCGGCAGCCGGTCATGCGGTCGACAAGGCCAAAGCGGCTGAGGCTGCCGCCAGTGGATTTGGCGACGCCGACAGCCGTCAGGTGGCGTTCACCACGGCGGTAATTGTGCTATGCGCCAAAATGGCAAAGGTTGATGGTCAGGTCACGCCTGACGAAATCGCCGCCTTCAAGAAAATTTTCCAGATTCCGACGGACGAACAGGAAACCGTCGGCAAGTTGTTTAACGAAGCGCGCCGCGAAGCAACGGGTTTCGAGCCCTATGCTCAGCAGATCGCCGCGCTGTTTTCCCATCAGCCGGCCGTGTTGGAGGAAATTTTGGGGGCGCTGTTCGTCATTGCCAAAGCCGATGGCGTTGTTCACCCCAACGAGCTTCAGTTTGTTCAGCAAGTCGCCCAAATTTTTGGATTTGGGCCGCACCGGTTTGAACAACTGAAAGCCATCTACCTGGGCAGTGGGGAGCAGGATTCTGATGCGTATGAGGTGCTGGGACTGACCCGCGATGTGGCTGACGGTGATATCAAAAAAACCTACCGCAAACTGATCCGGGAAAATCACCCTGATACCCTGATGGCCCAGGGTTTGCCGCAGGAGTTTATCGATCTGGCGAACGAGAAGATGGCAAAAATCAATGCGGCCTATGACCGCATTGAAAAGGAACGGGGCCTGAAGTAGGCCCACCGCTCAATGCCTGCCACTATTCGCCAGCACGCCTCACCTAACTTCGACGAACGCGGTGACGGTGCTGTCATCGATATGCTGATCCTTCATTACACCGGCATGGAAAACCACGACGTGGCGCTTGCCCGCTTATGTGAAAAAAGTGCCGAGGTCAGCGCCCATTATTTTGTTGATGAAGACGGTTCCGTCCTGCAATTGGTCGATGAAGAGAAACGCGCCTGGCACGCGGGTGTTGCCAGTTGGCGGGGGCAGAACAATATCAATCAGCGCTCCATCGGTATCGAGATCGTCAACCCCGGGCACGAGTTTGGCTATCGTGATTTTACCGCCGCCCAGATGAATTCCGTGATCGGGCTTTGTAAAGAAATCCTGTCGCGCCACCCCATCCCGGCCAGAAACATTGTCGGTCATTCGGACGTCGCGCCCGCCCGCAAAAACGACCCCGGCGAACTCTTCGACTGGCGCCGCCTGGCAGGTGAGGGTATCGGGCTGTGGCCGGAGGACGCCGACGTCTTGGAGATGGATCGGGACGTCGTTGCCGGGCACCTCGAAACCGTCGGCTACGATATCAGCGATTTTCCAAAAACCCTCAGGGCGTTCCAGCGTCACTACCGTGGCGAACGGGTGACGGGCCGCATTGATGCCGGAACCGCACGCCGCCTGAGTGGCCTCGTCAAGGCCGTGATAACAACGCCATAATCCCCGCTCACATCATCCGGGTTGAACGACTTTCCAGGCCCGTTCTATGGCGACGAGGCTTTGTCTGACATCACCTTCCGTCGTTCGCCAGGAGCTGACGGAAATCCGGACACTCGGTTGGTCCTGCCAGATCGTTGGGCCGAACCAGCAGGTTCCGTCCTTTGAAATTTCGTCCAGAAACGCATTCCGTGTTTCAATGTCCGGCATGCCGCCGATCACCTGATTGAGAACCACGTCGTTGCGGACCTCGATACCAATTTTGCGCAGTCCATCGGCAAACATCAGGGCCAGACTGTGGCAGCGTTCAATCAGGTCCGTTACGCCCTGTCGACCGAGGTTATGCAAGGCGGCCCAAATTGGGACTCCTCTCGCACGCCTTGAAAATTCAAGCGTGACGTCTTGGGCGCAAATTTCATCGGCTTTGATAAAGTAGGACGCCACCGTCGCCATTGCCCGGTTGATCGCGTCGTGTTTGCAAAACGTGATGGCGCCGTCGTAAGGCGTGTTCAGCCACTTGTGCCCATCGGCAACCAGCGAGTCAGCCGCCCACATACCCGCGGTCAAATGTTTAAGCTTCGGACTGGCGGACGCCCACAATCCAAATGCGCCATCGACATGAACCCAGGCCCCGGCCGCCTGAGCTGTCGGGATGATCTCGGCAAAGGGATCAAAGGCCCCGGAATTTACGTTGCCCGCCTGCAAAATCAGAATGGTTTTGTCATCCATTGGCGGCAGGCAATCGGCCCGCATTCGCCCCTGTTCGTCGACCGCAACCGATTCAACGCTTTCCTTGCCAAACCCCAGAACCGACAGTGCCTTCAGCATGGTGACATGAACTTCGCCACCGATGACAACGCGCAGGCGCGGCGCCTCCCAGAGCCCCTTGGCTTCGACGTCCCAATTCTGTCGGGCGAGCAGATGGCTGCGCGCCGCGGCCAGGCAGATCATGTCGCCCGTAGTCGTACATGTGGGATAGGAAATCAGCGTCGTGTCGGTCAGCTCGAACAAGTCGCGCAACCAGGAACTGGCTTCGGCTTCCAGATCGTGTATGGCCGGAGAGGTGTTTGGCGTCGAGGCGACCTGGTCCCAGGCGCTGACCAGCCAATCGGCGGCCAGAGCCGCGGGCAGGGTGCCGCCAACAACATATCCGAAATAACGGCTGCCGGTAGAGGCAACCAGTCCCGGCGCGGCGCGGCGCTGTAATTCGGCAAGGGTGTCTTCAGCGCTATGTCCGGATGCGCTCATTGTATCATAGTGCAATTTTGCAACATTATGCCCATAGGGAAAAACGGGTCGTTGACATACTGCATCATCATAACTGACTGCTGCCTGCGCCGTCGCGGTTAACAGCTCTTTGATTGAGTCCATTGGAGCTCTCCTTCATGATTTCCCTTGATATCTCATGTATTACGATTGTATATCAATAAGAATATTGATATATGTGACAATATGACCTGGATACCCGACCTTGATCAGAGCGGCCCACTGCACCGTCAGCTGTTTAAGGCGCTGGAGCATGACATCACCTGTGGTCTTCTTGCGCCCGGAACAAAACTGCCACCACAACGAAAATTAGCGGACCGTGTTGGTCTGGCGCTGGGCACGGTCACCAAAACTTATAACCGGGCCCTGAAGGCCGGTCTGCTTGAATCCCGGGTTGGCAGCGGCACTTTTGTTCGCGGTGTCCAGACCGAAAGCGGGGGTCCGATCAACATGGCGATCAATATCCCGCCCGCCTCGGCATTCGAAGGCGAAATGGATTTCCTGCGTGACTCTGCGGCCGGCGCCACGGACTGGTTAACCACCGGCCCGAATTACAGTTCACTGGCCGGGGTGAAGCTGCATCGTGAGATGCTCTCGTCCCTTGTTGCCGAACGAAATTTGGCGGTATTGCCTGAGCAGGTTTTTCCGACGATCGGCGCCCAACAGGCCATCCACATGGCGGTTGCGGTTGCCAGTAGGCCGGGCGATGTCGTGTTGCTGGAGGCCGCGACATTTACAGGAATTTCGGCAGCCGTTAAATCACAAGGGCGCATTCCCTATCCGGTAGCGCTTGATGGTGAGGGGCTAGTTCCCGCCGCCCTTCGTGAGGCCATCAACAAAACCAAAGCCACCTGTCTGGTGACGATCCCGACGGGTCAAAACCCGACCGGCGTAACGCAAGGCCTCAAAAGGCGTCACGACATCATCGACATTGCGCGCGAATATGACGTATCGATCATTGAGGATGACATCAGCGGGTTCCTGCTGCCCGAACGCCCGACACTTTTAGCCACACTGGCGCCGGAACGGGTTTTCTATGTGGACAGCCTGTCAAAAAGCCTGTGGCCCAATCTGCGCTGTGGTTTTTTGGCCTGTCCGCCGAAGTTTTCTGGCGCCCTTGAACATCAAATGCAGGGACAAATCTGGTCACCGCCGACGTTGACGTTTGAAATCGCCTTGAACGCCTGGAGGCGCGGCACGCTGAAACGGCTGGGGCTCCGTATCGGAGATGAGCTGTCGGCCCGCGCTGGTTTCGCGGCTGAAAAATTGGGTATTCCGTCACCAGTCCATGCCGTTTTCAATCTGTGGATTCCCATGCCGTCATCGCGTGCAGTGGCCATCGTCGATACGGCCCGCGCCAAAGGGCTGGAGTTGACTCCGGCCAGCGCCCCCTTGGTCCCGGATCCGGATGGCAAGTTGCTGATCGAAGGGCTTCGGCTGTGTATCGGGTCGCCGAAAAATCGCCGAGAGTTTGAGGCCGGTATCGGAATTTTGGATAATATTATGTCCGGATCGGATGTGACACCTGTAATCTAGTCGCGAGATTCAGATCATTGGATATACGGGAGCGGAGTGTGGATACGTTCAAAATCGGTGAAATTGAGGTGACGCGGATTGTTGAGTCCGAAGCACCGTTTCTTCCGATTGGGACCATGCTTCCCGATGCCACTGATGAAGCAATCCAACCCTATCGCCACTGGCTGGAACCAAAGGCACTGTGTCCTGAAACCGGCAAAATGATATTGCCCGTGCAGAGTTATCTGGTGCGAACCCCTCATCACTGCATTCTCATCGATACCTGCGTTGGCAATCACAAATCCAATGCCTTTTTCAAACCCTGGCACAATATGCAGAGTGAGATCTGGATGAACAATCTCGCCGCTGCCGGAGTGTCGCCAACGGATATCGATTATGTTCTCTGCACACACCTGCATCTCGATCACTGTGGCTGGAACACACAGCTGATTGGCGGCAAATGGCTGCCGACGTTTCCCCACGCCAAATACTTGTTCGCCCGCGAAGAGTATGAGCGGGCCGAAAATCAGAACAGCCAGACTATCATTGAGAACGTGGTTCCGGTCATGGAAGGGGGCCTAGGTATACTTGTCGACAGCGACCATGCCATTGACGACCACGTCTGGCTGGAACCAACCCCCGGCCATACGGCGGGGCACGTTGCCATTCATCTTGCGTCCGAAGGCCAACGGGCGGTGATGATTGGCGATATCATGCACAGCCCGGTGCAATGCGAGGAACCGGATTGGCACGCCATTGCCGACGAGCATGTTGAAGGCGCACGGGCGACCCGAAAACGCATCCTGGAGCAGCATTGTGAAACGGGGACACTGGTCATGACGGCACATTTCCCGTCACCGTCGACCGGCTTTTTTATCCCCGGCGAAAAGGCCTTTCGGTTTGACTACGTATGAGTGCGCCCCTCAGGGCCTTTGCCGGGGAGCTTGAATCAAAAGTGAGCCAAACGTCTGCACATTTTGGGAAGGCGGACTGCGTTGAGTCGGGATTCACCTCTCTGTGTGAGTTACTGTCAAGTCCAGGCATGAGGGAGGGAGGGAATACGAGAACCCAGAAATAGGACCGCTGTTGTGCCGATACCGGTCAGCATTTTTCAGTGGTCATTTCGGCAAATTTTGACCCAACTCAGACAATAAGAATTATTTTTAACGGTGCATGGAATATCTAATGTGGATAAACCACAGGTATAAACATCATTCTGAATCCTGTTCGGGTGTGGCGCACGCCTACCAGTCGGTTTCTGTTTTCGCAATGTCGCCAGACACAATAAAACATCCCTATCTTCAATATTCAGGAAAAACCATGGCGCAGAAAGCCACCATTTATAAAGTTGAACTTTCCGTTGCCGATATGGATCGTCACTATTACGAGACCCATAATCTGACCGTTGCAAAACATCCTTCGGAGACGGATGAACGGTTAATGGTGCGTATTCTCGCTTTTGCGCTGAATGCTCATGAGCAATTGGAATTTACCAGGGGCATTTCAACGGATGACGAGCCTGACATTTGGCAGAAAAGCCTGAGTGGCGAGCTTGAGTTGTGGGTGGCGTTGGGACGGCCGAGTGAGAAGATTGTTCGTCAATCCTGTGGCAAAGCCAAAGAGGTGATTGTCTATTGTTACGGCGGCAGTACGGCTGAGGTGTGGTGGGAGAAAATCAAAGACAGCACCACCCGATTTGATAACCTTCAGGTTATAAATTTTTCAAAGAAGGACACCAGCGAACTGGGAAAACAGGCCAGTCGCTTGATGAAGTTGCAGGTTAATATTCAGGACGGTGATGTAATGGTCAGTGTTGAAGACAACATCGTTTCCATTACCCCGATCAAATGGAAAAATACTGATCATTGAGCGTAAGGCTTAAGCGTTTATCAATCCAGCACGGAGCGCAGCGGATGTGCTGGTATTGTTAATAAGCGACTTAGCGTGAGTTCGAAGGATATGAGTGAAGGTAGAGTACGTAGGCAGTGCGAGCGGCCTAAAATCATTTTAAACAATCCGAACAACACAGGTGAGATTGGAGATGTTTGTCGATACAAAGCTGCCGTTGATCTTTTCTTCGGCGCCTTTTTTGATAGAGTATGTTTGGAATATAAAATGCCTGATACAAACCCAATTCAATACCCTGCCCCACAAGCCGATATTTCCTGTTTCCCTCAGGCCTATTCGGCGGATGAAAGCGCAGAGATTTTCGAACTACTGAAATCCGATCTAGATTGGCAGCAGGCGCACATCACCTTATATGGCCGGACCGTGCCGATCCCCCGCTTGCAGCAATGGTATGGAGATTCGGCCTATACCTATTCACGTCTGCACATGCCGGCGAGACCGATGACGCCTTTGCTGTCACGCCTCAAGGACCGGGCTGAACAGCTAACCGGATTTACCTATAACAGCGCACTGTGCAATCTCTACCGTCATGAGCGAGACAGCGTCGCCTGGCATGCGGACGATGAGGCAGAGTTGGGAACAAATCCGGCCATTGCTTCTCTCAGCTTCGGCGGTGATCGGATCTTTCAATTCAAGCCAAAATCAGGCGTGACCCTGCCGTTCAATATCAACCTGCAGGCGGGCAATCTGTTATTGATGAAGGGCGAAACCCAGCACTACTGGCTGCACCAGATCCCCAAGACCAACAAACCAACGGGCGAGCGCATCTGCCTGACCTTCCGGATGACCTATTCCTGATCAAAGGGAAAATACCGGTCGCCTGACTTTATGGAAGGTGCATTACTTGAAGTCACTCGATGTCAGGCCCACCAGCGCATCAACACAAATAACCTCAGAAGCGATAGGCGCGAAGTCGGCCCGAAAGTGATTTTTCCGATTTAACCGCTATCACTGATTTGGTCGTTAAAACGATACCGGCGTGTTTAAAATACATCTGATCATAAATTTGGAATCGGCGAGAGGTAAGTTGGATATATAACCACGACTTTGTCTTGGTCAAAAGCACATGGTGAACGTAAGGAAGAAGCGGAACCTTACCTAAAATAAACTACTCAGACTTTAAGATAGTGTCTGTTGTTGGTTAATCACCGCCCAAAATATCTCCCTCAGGTTCCGTCTGAAAGACAAGGGGAGTGCGGACATTTTTAGGTCAAATTCGGATTTGGATGGCTACACAATCGGATGATTCTCGACATTGGTGCGGAGCCCTCCGTGATCGCCAAATTGCTAAATCACTATCTTTGATCCACGCGTCGCCAGAACGGCATTGGACATTGTGGCAAGGTTGTTGCGAACTTGCCAAGCTTCAGGCCGGCACAAAAATTGCGAGAGATCACCATAAAAAAACCACAATGACGATATAAACAGGATGCTCCACGGAAATTATCCGGCGGATGTGCATGATTGCCCTTGTGAAAAAAAATCTGTTGTCCGGTTTAGGGCTGGCGGCAGGTTGTGGTTGGGCCAAGACTTCTCTCCCCCCTTGATGGGGGGAGTTCGGAGGGGGGTGAAAGGTGCCGCGAGCTCGATGTCTTTTTAGCGCGTATCTGCGCTTCATCCCCCCACCCTGGCCCTCCCCCTCAAGGGGGGAGGGAAAATGTTGGTTATAGGTCACAGGTCCGCCATGTAATGGGACTGCCGATAAAAAAACCACTCAAAACCTCACAAAACACCACATATGTCGTGTTTTTCCGGGCTTTGGCCGGTGGTGATGCTCTGAAAAATCATGCTTTTCAGCGGATTTTGTTGAAAATTGGCGACTGCCGTTCAGGCGTCGGGGAAACGTAGCGTTTTGTGGTGATTTGTAGTGTTTTTGTTGTGTATTGTTCTCGGGTGGCAATCACGGGAGGACCTCATGAGATATTTCTACGCGGTCTGGGTGATCGGGCTGTTGATTGCGTCTGGTGCACGGGACGCCAGGGCAAACGAAAACATTCAGCTGTTTGACACCCATATCCATTACAGTCACGACGCCTGGGATCAATTGCCGCCGAAGGAGGCGATCAGGGTTTTGCGTGCCGCCGGGATAAAGCGGGCCTTTGTCTCCAGTTCCAGCGATGATGGTACGCAGATGCTGTATGAAGAAGCGCCGGACCTGATCGTGCCGGTGCTGCGCCCGTATCGCAAACGCGGTGAGCTGGAGAGCTGGTTCAGGGACGATACGGTCATCGAGATGATCGAGCAGCGGTTGGTTAAAAACACCTACGCCGGCATCGGCGAGTTTCACATCTTCGGCGATGATACCAACTTGCCGGTGTTGAGGCGCATCGTTCAACTTGCCAAACAGTACGGTATCTTCCTGCATGCCCATGCGGATGCCGCAGCGGTCGAAACCATTTTTGCTCAAAATCCAGATGCGCGTGTGTTATGGGCCCATTCCGGATTTGCCCCCGCCAAACGTCTTCGCATAATGTTGGAGAAATATCCCAATCTACGCGCCGATCTGTCGTTCAGGAGTGAGCCCGGCGTCGAAGGGGCGATTGGTGCCGCCTGGCGGCAACTGTTTCTCGAGTTTCCCGACCGATTTACCTTTGGCACCGATACTTATACTCCTGAGCGTTGGGGTGATGTTGCTGATCACGCCGCATGGACCCGTGAGTGGTTGAAGACTTTGCCCAAAGAATTGGCTGAAAAAATTGCTTTTAAGAATGCTCAGGCGCTGGTCGGTTGGGCTTTGGGAAACTGAAGGTGTATCTCACTACGCTCGGGCGGGCAGTTGGATTTTAACGGTTGTTCCATGATCTTCTTCACTTTGAATGGTCAGTGACCCGCCATGAAGTTCGGTCAGGCTTTTGGCCAGCGGTAGACCCAATCCGGTACCTTCGTGGCTGACAAGGGCGCTGGCTCTGGACTGCCCAAATGGTTCCATAACCTTAACAAGGTCACGTTCGCTAATGCCAATGCCTGTGTCAGTAACAACGATCGTTATGTGTCCCTCTGGCACCGGTTCGAAATAGACTCGGACCTCTCCCCCCGGCGGCGTGAACTTGATCGCATTTGACAGTATATTGATAAGAATCTGTTTCAGTGCGCGTTTATCCGCGTAGACGCGAGGCAGATCGGAGGACGCGATGCTATTGAGGTTGATCTGTTTGGCGGTTGCCATGGTGTCCAGCATTGTCAGGCAGACCTGAACCTCGATTGCGGGGTCAATCTCTTCCGGTTCCAGACTTATCTCCCCGGCCTCGATTTTTGAGAGATCCAGAATATCGCTGATAATTGCTAACAAATGTGTGCTGGCACCATTGATATCTTTTGCATACTCGAGATACCTAGGATTATTGATAGGCCCGAACGTCTCATTTGCCCAGATATTGGAAAATCCGATGATCGAGTTGAGGGGCGTCCTCAACTCGTGGCTCATATGGGCGAGAAATTCCGATTTGGCGTGGTTGGCCTTTTCGGCCTCTTCCTTGGCCAAAACCAAACTGCGCTCCGCGTCGCGCTGTTGAGTCATGTTGGTGCCGGTTCCCCGGTATCCGGTGAACTTGCCATTATCATCAAACACGGGACGGCCACTAATCGTGATGTACAACGGGTCTCCGTCGGGCACGTCGATATTGTAGGCAAAATTGTCGATTGGCCGATGAGCGTCGAGATCGTCAAGGTGGCGTAGCCAGCGTTCGTCGGTGTCCCGGTCTAACGAAATTTCCCGACGTGTCTTGCCGAGGTAATGCTTCGTTCGGTCACCAAACACTTCCTGGACTTGCCCTGAAAAATTCGAAAACCGGAGATTCTCATCCATTTCCCAGAACCAGTCAGACGCGGTTTCGGCAAAATCCTTCAGTGCGGCTTCACTCCGGTCCTGAGCAATCCGGCGAAGACCAGCCGTTCGGATTAGAACTGCCATGGCCAGGGCAAGGATAAGTCCGATGACCAGGAGGACCTCATCCATTGTCTCAGCTGCCGCGGCAATATTTTCTGCGGTGGGTGCCAGGGAAATTTTCCATACCCTGCCGCCGACCTGGAATTCTCGCTCTACATTTCCGGGCCCTGGTTCCATTTCATGGGCGTCACTAAAAATCGGCTGACCATCATCCCAGATGTTGATATGAAACTGGTGATCTGAATTGAATTCGAGAATCGGGCTAATCAAGGGCTCCGTGCGGAACACGATATTGATAAACCCGCGTATATGAAAAACGGTTCCGATGGGCAAGTATGCGACAAACCCCCGCCCACCCTGGGCCAGTTCGATTGGCGGTGTCACCTGAAGCGTTTCGGAACGCTCGGCCAAGGCGAGCGTCTTGCTTGGCACTTTTAGCGTTCGCAGATCAAGATTAACAGCCGCTTCATTTCCTTCCAGGGGGGTCACCCACTTGATAACCCCCTGCTCGTTAACCCAGCTAATCGCCTGAAAATCAGGAAACAGCCCAAGTATCGGTCTGGTGAAACGCGCGAACTCTTCTTCGTCAACAATCTCGCCGGTGCGAAGTTCATGTTGGATGAGTGCGCCGATGGTCAGTCGAGTGGATATGGTCGATTCTAGTCGGGCAGCCACTTGTTCGGCAACGACCAGGGAGTCAGACTTTAACTGGCGGGTTTCATCCGCATCGACAAGAAACCACACGGTCAACACTGTCAGAGCAGAAGCCAAAAACGCTGCAATGGGGGCTAGGACGGTTCGCGTCGTCCGTCGAGATGGCAGCAAGTGCCAACCCTGTGAAGATTGTGGTTCGTTCATAAAAATCGTGTTGTCCCTTATGGGTGGCCCTCGAGCCCACTGGCATCGTAACAAGATCGGTTGAATGTCACCATGGGTATTTCGCCAAAATACCCGTGAAAATCATGAGTGAGTAATTTACCCGCCGGACAGTATCGGATATAGCTGTCAGCGCCAGATGGTCGGATGGTCGCTTTTGATGTTTATCATCAGGGGAGGAAAGTCCGGGCTCCACGGAAACACGGTGCCGGGTAACGCCCGGCGGGGGCGACCCTAGGGAAAGTGCCACAGAAAGCAAACCGCCTTGTCGTTGACAGGGTAAGGGTGAAAGGGTGCGGTAAGAGCGCACCGCGCGCCTGGTAACAGGAGCGGCATGGTAAACCCCACCGGGAGCAAAACCAAATAGGGGCGGCCGGCTGATTAGGTCAGCAGGCAGGTTTTCGAGCCGCCGCCCGGGTCGGTTGCGCGAGGTGTGCGGCAACGCACATCCCAGATGAATGACCATCTATCGCAGGTTCGCCTGCGTGGACAGAACCCGGCTTACAGACCATCTGGCACTTTTTCCCGTTTCTTCAGGGCGTTGCGATGCATCGTGTAAAGCGTACTGGCCATGATGATGCCGGCGCCACTCAATGTCCAAGCCGTCGGCACTTCGGCGAAAAAGATGATGCCGATGACGGCTGCGAAAATGAGCCGGGCGTATTCCATAGGTGCGATGGCGGCCGCTTCACCGGCTTTGAAGGCTTGAATAAACAGCCATTGCATCATTGACATCAACCCGCCGATCAACAAAACGAACACCGCTTCTTCAAACGTTGGTGTGACCCATAGAAATACGGTGGGGACCGCCATAACCAATGTCACAAAGATCGACTGATAGGTCATGATGGTTGATGGGTTGTCGATTTGCGAAAGTTTACGCATGACGATGTTGATGCCCGATACAAACAGGGCCGAGATCAGGGCCAGCATAGCATAGGCATTAATATTATCGGAATCCGGTCGGACGATGACCAGCACACCGACGAAGCCGATGACCACACTGCTCCAGCGCCGAATACCGACAACCTCTTTCAGAAAGAAAATGGCCAGGATCGTCGTAAACAGAGTGCGCACAAAACTGATGGCAGTTACTTCTGCCAGAGGCAAATGGACGACCGCGGTGAACCCCGTGAACATGGCAACCACCGAAAACAGACTCCGCGTGAAATGCAGCCGGAAGACATTGGTCGTGAACACGGTGTCGAGGTTGCGGAGGATCACCGGGGATATGATCAACAGCACCAGAAGTTGGCGGATGAACAGGATCTCGACGACCGGGATATTCTGCCCCACCTGTTTGATCAGGGCACTCATCACAACGGAAACCATCGAGGCGACGAGGACGATTAGGGAGCCACGGACGTTACCGGGGATCGTCATCCAGCGGCGGTAAGATTCCCGCATACTGTTGCAGCCCCTCGTGTCCTAGCGGGGTGAGACAATAGACCCCGCGGGCCGTTCTCTCGAACCAGCCGTAATGATTATTCTGCAAAATGCCGGCGGTTCTCGAAACACCGGTAGCCGACCGGATGTCGGCGACCTTCATTTGGGTTTTCTGACCAAGAACCATAGCACACCGTAGCGCGTCCTGACGATAAGATGTGATGATCTTGGTGTGGGTAACACCACCGGCGTTGGGGTCACCGGACCGCAATGCGAATTCCGTAAGCAGACGGGTCTGCTTACGTTTGTTTTTTCGTGGTGTATATGGGCCGGGATCAACCAGAACTTCGACCTGCGAGCCATCTACCCGCATTAGGTCGACGGTCATTAATCCCAAGCCAAGCATCCGGCAGAGTTTCAGGTACCCACGTCGACGAGACCGCCAGTTCTTGCGTTTGATCGGGGTATCGGGTGCCGGGATCGCCAAATAGACATCGTTGGCAATGCTCAGGCGGTCAACGCCCTGTAACAGCAATTCAACGGAGAAGGCGAGTTTCAGCTCGATAACAACTGTCGATGCTCCGTCTTTGCAGCCAACCACATCGCAGCCATTGATCTCGGCCTTGACCTCATAGTCTTTGGCTTCGAGCAGGGCTTTCACCGGCACATACAGATCGGATTCCTTGACCATCGCTCATCGGCTCCAAAAACCACACCATAACGACGGAGTGTTAACGAATTTGGAACATGATTCTGAAGCGAGAGATTCGCCGCATGACATCGGTTTTGAAGCTTTCGAAACCCTTTGTTAACCCATGAAATGCCATAGTTATCCCATTGACGCCCATAATTTCCCATGTTATCCCATTTAGACCCAGAATTGGTCATGGGAGATGGTCGCAGACGCCCGTGCACAGGCGATTGCGGTTCGGGTCCCGGTTAGAGGACTGGAATGGGTGGGGAGAGCCGCATAATGCGGTTTTCCCACGGCGTCGGCAGAAGCTGACGGAAACGCGTTTAAATGGGGGCCTAAATGGCATTGTTTGTTGGCAAACACGTCAACAAAATTGACAAAAAGGGACGGGTGTCTGTCCCTAAACCGTTCCGTGCGACCTTGCAGGCGCGCGGGATGTCGTCGCTATATGTCTACCCCCGATTCAAACAAAATGCGCTGGAAGCCTGCGACCAAGCCTTCATGACGCGCCTTAGCCAAAGCCTTGATGATCTCGACATGTTCTCCGATGAACAGGATGACCTTGCCTCCGTAATCCTTGCCAACGCGCATGAGCTGTCCTTTGACCCCGAAGGGCGGATCATGATGCCGAAAGATCTGGTCGAGTACGCCGGGCTCAAATCGGAAGCGGTATTTGTCGGCCAAGGGCCGCGCTTTCAGATCTGGGAACATTCTGCGTTCGAGGCCTTCAGTTCCATGGCCTTCGAACGGGCAAAGGCCCGTGGCGCGACGCTCAAGTTGCGCCAGGAAACGGACGGGGGTGGCGAATGACCGAGCCAACTCCGCACATTTCCGTTCTCCGCAATGAAATCGTCGAGGCTCTCGCCCCGAAAAAGGGTGGTGTCTATGTGGACGGAACCTTCGGTGCCGGTGGGTATTCCCGTGCGCTGTTAGAAGCCGCAAGCTGTACGGTCTGGGGGATTGACCGTGATCCACTGGCGCAGCAGTTCGGCGCGGAGTTAAGTCGCGATTTCCCGGGCCAGATCACAGTTCTCAGCGGTTGTTATGGGGAAATGGAAGAGTTGTTGGCGGCTGTCGGTGTTGAACAGATCGACGGCGTTGCCCTGGATATCGGCGTATCGTCAATGCAGATTAACGATCCATCACGCGGTTTTTCATTCCGTGGCGACGGCCCGCTCGACATGCGCATGGGGGACCATGGCACAACCGCGGCTGACGTGGTCAATGAGATGGCAGAACAGGATTTGGCGGACATTATCTATCGTTACGGCGAAGAGCGTGCTTCAAGGCGCGTCGCCAAGGCGATCGTCAATCGACGCTCCGAGCAGGCCATTACCCGCACCGGACAACTTGCCAGTGCGGTTCGAAGCGCCGTCGCCAAGTCAAAGGATGGCATCGATCCGGCAACACGAACGTTTCAGGCGTTGCGAATTTATGTGAACGATGAACTTGGTGAACTTGATCGCGGACTGGAGGCAGCAGAAAAACTGCTTGGTCCCGGCGGACGGTTGGCTGTGGTGTCATTTCATTCACTGGAAGACCGGCGGGTTAAAACCTTCCTGCAAGAGCGCAGCGGTGCCGGGCCAAGGCCATCGCGTCACCTGCCACAGCTGGCGGGCGCGGAAAAATTACCAACGTTCCGGCTCGTCAAGAAAGGCAGTATCAAGCCGTCTTCTGAGGAAACGGCGAGAAACCCGAGAGCACGATCCGCACGTCTTCGGGTTGCCGAGCGCACGGACGTCCCCAGCAGGCAAGCGGCGTGAGGGGGCGGAAATGATCAGACGCACAACCTTCCTTTCAGCCGCTTTGGCAGCATCAATGGGTGTGGCCCTGTTTGTCGTCAAGTACCAGGTCCAGGATTTGGAAGACCAATTGACGGCGATTGATCATCAGATTGTCTCCGAGCGCCAAACCATTCACGTGCTCAAAGCCGAATGGAGTCACCTCAATGAGCCCGGACGCCTTCGCCGACTGGCCGTGCGTTATCTGGACTTGGTGCCGCTGGGGTATCAGCAATATCTGGCAGACGCGGCATTCGATCAGCAACTGGGCGAAGACCGTTCAGACAGTAAAGAGGCAACGACCAAAGTGCTGTCATTTGAATACCGTATGAAAAAAGCGCTTGAAGAAGGAAAAGAACGATGACCTTCCTGACCGCCCGACCGGCAGAAAGCCGCAAACTTGAAGGCGTGCGCAAGCAGGCCCTCGAGACGGGGCGCAATCGACTGATGGTGGCAGCTGCCGTCATGACCCTGGCCTTCGGTGTCATAGGTGCGCGGCTGGTTGACCTAACGGTAATGGACACAGGTGAAGAACCGCGCCGCGCCAATGTTTCGACTGCGGTGACGGAAGTGGTATCCAGAGCCGACATCCTGGATCGTAACGGTATTGTTCTGGCGACCAGCCTGCCGACCGCATCGCTTTATGCCGATCCAAAATCTGTTCTCGATCCTGTCGAGGCGGCCATGGAACTGTCGAAAGTTTTACCTGAGCTTGACCAGGATACCTTGCTCAAAAAACTGACATCGAGCGGGCGCTTCGTCTGGCTTGATCGCAATCTGACGCCACAACAAAAATTTGATGTTAATCGCCTGGGGCTGCCGGGCGTCGCTTTTCAACAGGGCGAACGGCGGGTTTACCCACACGGTCGGTTGGCATCCCACATTCTCGGATTGACCACGGTTGATGGAGACGGGGTTGCTGGCATCGAACGGCGGTTTGACCAGAGCCTACGTTCCGGTGGTGGAGCGGTAAAGTTGTCCATCGACATTCGTGCCCAGGCCATCTTGCAGGAAGAGCTGGGGGCAACCATCGACGAGTTTCGTGCGATCGGCGCGGCGGGTGTAATTATGGACGTCAACACGGGCGAAATTATCGCCATGGCCTCGTTACCTGACTACGACCCTAATGATCCGGTTGGGGTTACGGGAGAGGCCGGGTTCAATCGGGCGACCAAGGGTGTCTATGAGATGGGGTCCACCTTCAAACTGTTCACGGCGGCAATGGCGCTGGATACAGGGACGGTGACGCTAAAAAGCGGATATGATGCGAGTAAACCGATCAAGATTGCGCGCTTTAGAATCAATGACTATCACGCCAAAAACCGCTGGCTGTCCGTGCCTGAAATTATTCTCCATTCATCGAACATCGGGTCGGCTAAAATGGCCATGGATGTGGGTACGGAAGGTCAGCAGGACTACCTGGGTCGTTTTGGATTACTCCGCGCATCTGATCTGGAGTTACCGGAAATTGGCGCGCCGTTGCTGCCTGCAACTTGGCGCCCCATTAACACCATGACGATTTCCTACGGTCACGGCATCGCGGTCAGTCCGGTACAATTGGCCAATGGCATATCCAGCCTGGTTAATGGTGGTTTCAAACGTCCATCGACCCTGTTGAAAGCTGAAGGAACCGTGGGAGCGGGACAGCGGGTTATGTCAGCCCGGACGTCAAAACAGATGCGTGGATTGATGCGTCTCGTGGTCAGCTCGGGAACAGGTCGCAAGGCCGAGGTTCCAGGATACCTGATCGGCGGCAAGACAGGAACGGCCGATAAACAGAAAGGGCGAGGTTACGACAGATCACAGAGAATAGCCTCCTTCGTTGGTGCTTTTCCCATGACCAACCCGCGCTATACGGTACTGGTGGTCGTTGATGAGCCCAAAGGAACCAAGCGGACGTTTAATTATGCAACGGGTGGTTGGGTCGCTGCGCCTGCGGTCGGTCGGATTGTCAGCCGCATTGGTCCGGTAGTCGGTATTTCGCCGGATATGAACGCCACCTTCGAAACACCAGCGGTGCCGGGCATAAACCAGAAAAAGCCAAAAAAACAACAGGCTCGTGCGATCGGAACCTATTTGAAAAAGGCGTCTTTCGCCCCGAATAACCATAAGAAGGCCACATTGGCGACACAAAAACCGCGAACAATCGTTAGGGCAGTGCGAACTGCCCTGGAATAGAACGTTGCGTCTAGTTGATGCATTTAATGGAGACTTAGGTCCTGTGGGACACAGTGCACGCATTGGTGATAGAGAAATAAGCGGGCTCACTTGTGATTCTCGACAGGTTGAGCCCGGCTTTTTATTTGCCGCTCTGCCCGGAAATCAAGTCGATGGCCGAGACTTCATTGCTCAGGCCGTTGCCAAAGGTGCCATCGCTGTTCTCGCCGAAGAAGACACTGAACGTTCCATGATACCGGGCGATGCCGCCCTGATAACCTCGGCTAACCCACGCAAACAATATGCCGAAATCGCCGCTCGTTTCTTCTCTGTTCAGCCCGGATCCATTGCCGCGATCACAGGGACTAATGGCAAGACATCTGTGGCCGGTTTTCTTCGCCAGATTTGGGCCGCCATCGGGTATCGTGCCGCGAGTGCCGGAACACTCGGTGTGGAAGTCGCCGGGTTTGAAGGCGATGAAACCCCAGTGTTGCGGTACGGCTTCAACCTGACAACACCCGATAGTGTCGATCTCCATCGGTCTCTCAAAGAACTGGCCGAACACGACATCCAACATCTCGCCATCGAAGCTTCAAGTCACGGTCTGGATCAATTCCGACTGGACGGCTTACGTATTTCGGCGGCGGCATTCACCAATCTGACCCGTGATCATCTGGACTATCACGGTACGCTGGATACCTATCTTGAAACCAAAACACGACTGTTTTCGGAGCTGTTGATCGACGGTGGTGTGGGCGTGATAAATTCGGATGATCCTTATTGCGAAACCTTCCGTCAGGCCTGTCAGGCCCGAGGTGTCAGGATGCTAAACTATGGGCAGGCCGGGGCAGACCTGCGCCTCGAGAGGATTATCCCAGGCAGCCACGGGCAGCTTTTGGACGTGGAAATCCTGGGCCAGAAGCATCGGATTGAGTTGCCGTTAACCGGTACGTTTCAAGCGATGAATGCACTGGCGGCGATGGGCCTTGCGATTGGCATGGGTGAGGATCCCGAGCGCGCCATTGCCGCACTTTCCCATCTGTCCGGAGTTCCTGGGCGGGTGCAATTGGTCGGTACACGGTCGAACGGAGCTGCAGTATATGTCGATTATGCCCACACACCGGACGCACTCGAAAGCGTGCTGCGTGCGCTTCGTCCACATACCAAATCGCGTCTTCACGTGGTGTTTGGTTGTGGTGGAGATCGAGACCCTGGCAAACGCCCGGAAATGGGGAAAGTTGTTTCGGCAGTTGCCGACCGGGTGATCGTAACGGATGACAATCCGCGCGGTGAAGACCCGGCCCTGATCCGCCAACAGGCGAAGCAGGGGTGTCCGGACGCGTTGGAAATTGGTGACCGGGAAGCGGCGATATCGGAGGCCATCAACGATCTTGAGACGGGCGATCTACTGGTCGTGGCCGGGAAAGGTCACGAGACCGGCCAGACCGTCGGCAATCAGATTTTGGCCTTTGATGACGCAGCTGTGGTGCGTAAAATTCTGGCGGGATTGGCACAGTGAACATCGACAGCAAACCCGTAATCTGGACCACCGCCGACATTACAGAAGTGTTGGGTGTGGCAGGCGCTGCGCCCTGGTCGGCGACGGGCGTGTCGATCGACAGCCGCAGCGTCGAGAGTGGGGACTTGTTTGTGGCCATCGTCGGACCGACGTTCGACGGACATGATTTTGTTGAAACCGCCCTTCAGAACGGTGCGGCGGCTGCCATCATACACCGTGATCCCGAGCAATTGACGGATGATGCCGCAATCGCGGCTAAGATGATCCGGGTAACGGACACCCTTCACGCGTTGGAGACGCTGGCTGCCCATGCCCGCGAACGCAGTGCGGCAAAGATTGTTGCGATTACGGGGAGTGTCGGTAAAACCGGCAGCAAGGAAATCCTGAAACTCCTGCTTTCCGATCAGGGGCGCACCTCGGTCAGTGAAGGCAATCTCAATAATCATTGGGGGCTGCCCCTGAGCCTGTCGCGAATGCCGAAAAATACGGAATTCGGTATTTTCGAAATGGGCATGAACCACGCCGGAGAAATCCACCCGCTCTCTCTGATCGCCAGGCCCGATGTCAGCCTGATTACGACCGTTGAGCAAGTTCACAGTGAATTTTTCAACTCCCTCGAACAGATTGCGGAAAGCAAAGCGGAAATATTCGCAGGTCTGAAATCTGGTGGGACCGCGATCCTCAATATCGATAATCCGATGTTTGACTATCTCGATGCAACCGCTCGGCTCTCCCCGGACGTTTCGATCAAGACGTTCGGGTATAATGTAAACGCAGATTTCAGGCTGCTGTCGGTTACGCAGGGCAATGCCTGTAGTCAGGTTGACGCCAAAATTGACGGCAGGCTGGTTTCTTTCGAAATTGGAATTCCCGGCCGTCATTGGTCGATGAACGCCATGGGGGTGCTGGCCTGTGTGGCGGCCGTCGGCGCCGACGTCGAGCAGGCCGCAGCCAAGCTCAAGGATATGCACGGTCTGAAAGGTCGCGGCGAACTACATTCGATTGAGATCGAGGGTGGTGAATTTGTCCTGATCGATGAAAGTTATAATGCCAGCCCGGTATCCATGGCCGCAGCTTTTCATGTTCTGGGGCAGATGTCCGTAACTGGAACCGGAAGGCGGATTGCGGTTCTTGGAGATATGCTGGAACTGGGAGAAGATGCTGAAAAACTCCATAGTGATCTGAGTGGCCCGCTCAAGGAAAACGGTATAGATCTGGTGTTCACGGCAGGTCAGTACATGGCGGATCTGTGGAACGCTCTACCAGCACATATGCGTGGTGGTCATGCGATGACATCCCAAAAACTATCTCCACTTGTTACCGGTGCCATCCGGCCGGGTGATATCATTTCGGTCAAGGGTTCGCTCGGCTCGAAAATGAAGGTCATCGTCAGCGACCTGATGGACATGGGTAATCGTGACGCACACGTCGAATCCCAAATCGTCAATGGAAACTAGATAAAAGGTATTTAGAACTTGCTCTATCACATCCTCTATCCCCTCGCTGATCAGTTTGCAGCACTGAACGTCTTTCGCTACCTGACGTTCCGTACGGGCGGGGCTGTGATAACGGCACTGGTGATCAGTTTTCTGTTCGGTCCGGTGATTATCGATCTGTTGAAAAGCCGACAAGGTGGCGGACAACCGATTCGTGATGATGGCCCGGAAAGTCACCTGCTGACCAAAAAGGGAACGCCGACAATGGGCGGGTTCCTCATCTTGCTGGCCCTTTCGCTGGCGACGTTGTTGTGGGCTGATTTGACCAATCCGTTTGTCTGGGCGGCACTGGGGGTCACGATTGCTTTCGGAACCATCGGGTTTCTCGACGACTACATGAAGGTGTCGCGGCGCGATACACGAGGGTTGCCGGGCAAGCTCAAACTCGTTCTTCAGGTTTCGATTGCAACGGTCGCAACGTTCTGGATCATGCGCAACTTACCGCCGGAACTAACCACGACTTTGGCGATACCGTTCCTGAAAGGTGTGCTCTTTGATCTGGGATGGATCTTTGTCGTGTTCAGCGTGCTGGTCATGGTTGGCGCGTCAAATGCGGTCAATCTGACGGATGGTCTGGATGGCCTTGCTATCGTTCCGGTGATGATTGCAGCGGGCGTTTTCGCGCTGATTACCTATCTTGTTGGCAATGCTGTTTTTTCCAATTATCTGCAATTGCACTACGTCAAAGGCAGCGGTGAGCTGGCTGTGTTCTGTGGGGCATTGGTCGGCTCTGGTCTCGGGTTTCTGTGGTACAACGCGCCGCCGGCGCGGGTGTTTATGGGCGACACCGGGTCACTCGCACTGGGAGGCGCGCTCGGTACCATCAGCGTCGTCACCAAACACGAACTGGTACTCGCCATCGTTGGCGGTCTGTTTGTTCTGGAGACGGTTTCCGTAATTGTTCAGGTGGCCTCGTTCAAGTTGACCGGCAAACGCGTATTTGCCATGGCGCCGCTCCACCATCATTTCGAGAAAAAAGGTTGGGCGGAAAGCACAATTGTTATTCGGTTCTGGATCATCGCTTCCATTCTGGCCCTCGTTGGCCTGTCGACGTTGAAGTTGAGGTAGAGCCATGATTGATGTTTTCGCCTTCAACGGTTTCCCGGTCGCAATCTTCGGATTGGGCCGTTCAGGTCTGTCAGCGGCACGTGCGCTTGAAGCGAGTGGAGCCGAGGTCTGGGGCTGGGATGACACCGCAGCCTCGCGTGAACGGGCGGCGGAAGAGGGCGTGCCCCTCGTCGATCTCTATAATTGTGACTGGACGGAGCTGACCACACTGGTGCTTAGTCCCGGCATCGCCCATACCTATCCGACACCTCATCCGATTGTCGAATTGGCCCGCAAAGCCAACGTCGAAATCATTTGTGACGTGGAACTTCTGGCTCGGTCCCAGCGGCTCTCCAGCACCATCGGCATTACCGGTACCAACGGAAAATCCACGACCACGGCGTTGATCGGTCATATCATGCAGACGTCCGGGCGCGACGCTGAAATCGGCGGCAACCTCGGCACACCGGCACTTGACCTGGAACCGCTGGGTGAGAGCGGCACATATGTTTTGGAGATGTCGTCCTATCAGCTGGAACTTACGGTTTCGTTTACCTTTGATGTGGCGGTCCTGCTCAACATTAGTGCCGATCATCTTGAACGGCATGGCGGGATGGATGGGTATGTCGCGGCGAAGAAGTTGATCTTCCATCGCCAGACGGCGCCGCGCACGGCCATCATCGGGGTCGATGACCCGTTCTCTGAAAAAATATATGAAGAGCTTCGCGACGTGGGCGATCAGGTCATTATTCCGATCTCGGCGACCAAACGGGTTCATGGTGGCATCTACACCGACAATGGCCTGCTGATTGATGACACGGAAGGTACGGAAACACCGGTTTGCGACCTGAAGGATATTCCGAGCCTGCCCGGCGTTCACAATTGGCAGAACGCGGCTGCAGCTTACGGAGCATGCAAATCAGCAGGTGTTCAACCTCATGTTATTATGGCCTGCCTGCAAAGCTACCCAGGACTTGTTCATCGCCAGGAGGCGTTGGAGATCGTTGATGGGGTTGCCTATATCAACGACAGCAAGGCAACCAATGCTGACGCCGCCGCACGGGCGCTGGCCTGCTACGGCAATATATACTGGATTGCCGGAGGACGTTCAAAAGAAGGCGGACTGACAGCAACCAAACCGTATTTTGACCGGATACGCCACGCTTTCCTGATTGGCGAATCAGCGCTGCCATTTTCTCAGGAAATCGGGAGCGAAATTCCGTTCACCTTGTCGGGTGACTTGAAGACTGCCGTCGATCAGGCCCGTCGGCAGATTGCCGATGATGGCGCAATTAACGCTGTCATCCTATTGTCACCGGCCGCCGCTTCGTTTGATCAGTATTCTAACTTTGAAGCACGGGGCGACGAGTTCAGGCAACTGGTCGAGGATCTTCCCGGCGATCATCTGGACCCTTTTGAAGATCCGGATCTGTTCCCGGCCCGTTTCACCAGCGCGGGGGATGCGGCCTGATGCCGACGCTCGCGCGAACAGACACGAGCCTGGTTGGGCGTTGGTGGTGGACTGTGGACCGCTGGACACTGGGGGCCATTGGCGTGCTCGCGGTAATGGGGGCCATATTGACCCTGGCCGCCTCTCCCGCGGTGGCAGATCGCATCGGGCTCGACATCTTTTATTTCGCCCGCCGTCAGATTGCGTTTTTGGTCATCGCCCTGATCTGCATGGTGCTGATCTCATTTTTGACGCCTAAGGGGGTTCGGCGTTTTGCCGTGGCGCTCACCGGGTTTGCAGTCATCATGATGACTTTAACGCTGATTTTCGGCGTTGAGATCAAGGGTGCGACCCGATGGTTGCATGTCGGTGGGTTTTCTCTTCAGGCATCGGAGTTCGTCAAACCAGGGTTCGCCGTCCTGGCGGCCTGGATGTTTGCGGTTCGCCGGGTTGATGATCACGTTCCGGGATACGCGGTGGCCTCGGCGCTTTATGTCATGGTCGCCGCATTGCTACTGCTACAGCCGGATGTCGGCATGACGATCGTTGTATCAGCGATCTGGGGCATTCAGTTTTTTGTTGCCGGGTTGCCGCTAATCCTGGTTGTCGGCGTCGGGGTGATGTTCATCGGTGGCAGCGTCGGCGCCTATTTTACATTTGATCATGTCCGTTCGCGTATTGACCGTTTTCTGGACCCCGATGCGTCAGAAGGGTTTCAGGTCGGCAAGGCGTTAGAGGCCTTTCGCAATGGTGGATGGGGCGGACGTGGGCCGGGAGAGGGCCGGGTCAAGGAAACCCTTCCCGATGCCCATGCTGATTTTATTCTTGCCGTCGCCGGGGAAGAGTTTGGGCTGATCGTCTGCATGCTTATCGTTTTGCTGTTTGTCTTTGTCGTGCTTCGCGGGTTCGCGCGTGTGTTCAAGGATGATAATCTGTTTGTCCTGCTGGCGACGACAGGGCTGCTTGTTCAGTTTGCCATCCAGGCCATCATCAACATGGCATCAACCCTAAACCTGATGCCGCCAAAAGGTATGACCCTGCCGTTTATTTCATATGGGGGATCGTCAACCGTGGCTCTGGGCATTGGCATGGGGATGGTGTTGGCGCTGACACGGGTTCGCCCCGAGGCCGGGGGACGGCGATGATGAACCAAACCTCGACCCAAAACTCTCCGCTGATTGTCCTGGCTGCTGGTGGCACCGGGGGGCACGTTTTCCCCGCCGAGGCACTGGCCGGAGAACTGGGGCGGCGTGGTTTCCGTCTGGCGCTGATTACGGATCGGCGTGGAGATGCTTATGGTGGGGTCTTGGGAGATGTTGAAACTCATCGGGTGCGCGCCGGTGGCGTTGCCGGTAAAGGCCTGTTCGCTAAAATCAAAAGTGTTTTGGAACTGGTTATTGGCACCTGGCAGGCCCGGGGGCTACTCAAGAAGTTGAACCCCAAAACGGTTGTTGGTTTTGGTGGATACGCCTCAGTTCCGACAATGCTGGCCGCCTGTTTTGGTGGGTACAAAACGGCGCTGCATGAACAGAACGCCGTCCTCGGCCGGGCCAATCGCTTGCTGGCGTCCCGCGTCGATCAGCTTGCAATGAGTTTTAAAACTGTCGAAGGCATTCCAACCGAAGCCATTTCACGTGTCCTCCATACCGGTATGCCAGTACGTGACATGGTGGTTAAACTGGTTGGTCAGCCTTACCCGGTTTTTGATTTGGAAAGCCCCGTCAGGCTGATTGTCATGGGCGGCTCCATGGGAGCGCGGGTCATGAGTGATGTCGTCCCTGCGGCAATTTCCCTGTTGCCTGACGAGCAGCGACAGCGGCTACACATTACCCAACAGTGTCGCCCGGAAGACCTTGATCGGGTTCGCAAAACTTATCAGGATTTAGGGGTTTCGGCTGATCTGGATCGGTTTTTTTCTGATATTCCTGAACGCCTCGCGGCCAGTCATTTACTGATCGGTCGCTCCGGCGCGTCAACGGTTGCGGAAGTTACGGTGATTGGCAGGCCGTCCATTCTGGTTCCTTATCCTCATGCCATTGATGATCACCAGGACCGGAATGCCCACGCCGTTGATGACGCCAGCGCAGGGTGGTTGATGCCCGAAACCTCGTTTACCCCACAGTCACTGGCCAAACGTCTGGAGGCCCTAATCGCGATGCCGTCGACACTAAATAAAGCGGCGGCTTGTGCGAAAGCCATTGGCCGACCGGACGCCGTCATCAACCTCGCCGACATGGTTTGTAAGCTGACGGGGACTAACGGGTCTGGCGGATCTGGCGGTTCCGATTCCACAGAAGGGAAGGTCGCAGCATGAGAGCACTTCCACTTGATATTGGCACCGTGCATTTCGTCGGCATCGGCGGAATTGGCATGAGTGGTATTGCCGAAGTTCTGCATACGCTCGGATATAGTGTTCAGGGCAGCGACATTTCAGATAACCCCAATGTTCAGCGCCTGCGCGATATGGGCATAACGGTTCATGTCGGGCACCGTGAAGAAAATCTCGGTGATACTCAGGTCGTTGTCGTGTCGACGGCTGTGAAGGCCGATAACCCGGAAGTCGCCGGCGCCCGTCAACGACTGATACCCGTGGTCCGTCGAGCTGAAATGCTGGGGGAATTGATGCGCCTTAAATGGGCGGTTGCCGTCGGTGGGACACATGGCAAGACAACGACGACATCGCTAATCAGCGCGATGCTGGATGCGGCTGATCTGGACCCAACGGTTATCAATGGCGGCATTATCAATGCCTGGGGAACCAATGCCCGTCTTGGCAAAGGCGAATGGATGGTTGCCGAAGCCGATGAGTCAGACGGGACCTTCCTGAAATTGCCTGCGACCATTGCCGTTGTCACTAATATCGACCCCGAGCACCTTGACCACTACGGCACCTTCGACAATCTTCGAAATGCCTTCGATGATTTTGTCGAAAACATCCCCTTCTATGGGTTCGCGGCGCTTTGTATCGATCATGCTGAGGTTCAGGCGATGATCCCCCGGGTCTCGGACCGGCGCATCATCACTTACGGTTTCAGTCCTCAGGCCGATATCCGGGCCGTTGAACTGGCCAGCCTGCCTGAGGGAACCGGGTTCGACGTCGTTGTGACGGATCGCAAGCGCGGAACTGAGCGTGTGGTTTCGGGTCTGTTCCTGCCGATGGTCGGTAAACATAATGTCCAGAATGCCCTGGCCGCCGTATCAATTGCGGTTGAAATGGGCATAGCCGATGATGTCATTCGCCGCGGATTAGGCAATTTTGAAGGTGTCAAACGCCGCTTTACCAAAACTGGTGAAGTTGACGGCATAACGGTGATCGACGATTACGGTCATCACCCGGTTGAAATTTCGGCAGTTTTGTCGGCGGCTCGGCAGGCGGCAAAAGGCCGTGTCATCGCTGTTGTTCAGCCCCATCGTTATACCCGGCTGCAAAATCTGTTTGAAGATTTCTGCACGTGTTTCAACGATGCCGACGTGGTCTTGGTGGCGGATGTGCACGCGGCGGGTGAAGAGCCAATCGAAGGTATTGACCGCGATGGGCTTGCCGCCGGATTGCTGCATCATGGTCACCGTGAAGTGGAAACTCTTGAAAATCCAGAGGCGCTGGCTGGCGCAATCGACCGGTTGGCGGCGCCGGGTGATCTGGTTGTGTGCCTGGGGGCGGGCAGCATCACGCAATGGGCGAACGCCCTGCCTGATCAACTCTCGACACGGCGGAACATGTCGAGGGAGGCTGCGAATGATGTCAGCTAAGCATCACGCTCCATCCCTGATGGATCACCTGCCCGACGTACGCGGCCGCCTCAGCGCCGATGAGCCGATGGCGCGTTATACGTGGTTCAAGGTTGGCGGAAATGCAGAGGTCTTGTTTCGCCCCGCCGATGCTGATGACCTTCAGAATTTTCTTAAAGGTGTTCCAGCGGATATTAAAATTGGTGCCATTGGCAATGCGTCCAACCTGCTGGTACGCGACGGCGGCATTCCGGGTGTTGTCATCCGCCTGGGCTCGGCCTTCAACCAGATCAGGGTTGAGGGGCAGGAGCTTATTGCCGGTGCGGGTGCGGCAGATTTGACTGTCGCCAGAACAGCGCGCGATGCGAGCCTTGCCGGTTTGGAGTTCCTGTCCGGAATTCCCGGCACCATCGGCGGTGCCGTCATCATGAATGGTGGTGCATACGGCTCAGAGATCAGCGATATCTGTGTTTCTGCAAGCTTCGTCGATCGCCTGGGACATCGCCACGAAATCGCCGCCGCGGACCTGGGGTTCCGATATCGCCATTCGGATATCGATCCTTCATGGATTGTTACAGACGTCAGGCTCCGTGGTGAAGCAGGTGACAAGTTAACAATCACCGAACGGATGGAGAATATTCAAAACGAACGTGAGATTACCCAGCCCGTTCGTACACCAACGGGCGGTTCTACTTTCGCCAACCCACCGGGCCATAAAGCTTGGCAGCTGATTGACCAGGCGGGATGCCGTGGTCTCAAACGGGGGCAAGCCATGGTCTCCGACCTTCATTGCAATTTTCTGGTCAACCAAGGCGGAGCCAGTGCAAGTGATCTGGAAGGGCTGGGTGAGGAAGTTCGGCGTCGGGTGTTTGAGCACTCCGGCATCCGTCTGGATTGGGAAATTCGCCGGATCGGAATTCCTGGTGCTTCTGGGATAAAGGAGATTGAGCATGACTGAGCATATCGCCGTTTTGATGGGCGGTTGGTCCGCTGAACGGGAAGTCTCTCTGGCTTCCGGCGCGGCCGTTGCCAATGCTTTGAAAGCAGCCGGATATGATGTTGCACCGATCGATGTGCAACGTGATATGGGCACCTTGCTGACCCGCCTGTACCCAAAACCGACGGCAGTTTTTAATGCGCTGCACGGGCGTTATGGCGAAGATGGGTGCGTTCAGGGCCTGCTCGATATCCTTGATATTCCTTATACCCATTCCGGGCTGATGGCATCGGCACTGGCAATGGACAAGGTGATGGCCAAACGGTTGTTTAAGGAAGCGGGGATTCCAGTCGCCAAACACGTGATCGCCACTAGTGGTGATGTGCTGGCCGGCGACGTGATGCCCAGACCTTATGTGGTCAAGCCTATAAATGAGGGTTCAAGCGTCGGTGTGCATATCGTTCGCAAAGGCGATAATGCACCAATGTTTGCAGAATCCGGCTGGCCGTTCGGTGAAAACGTTATGGTTGAGAATTTTATTGAAGGCCGTGAGTTGACCGTCGCTGTCATGGGCGACCGTCCGTTGGCGGTTACGGAAATGACCACCGAGCGGGGGTTCTATGACTATGACGCCAAATATAAAGAAGGTGGATCCCAACATGTGATCCCGGCGGAAATTGACGGCGACGTTTATGACGAGGCCATGCGCTATGCCAAACTCGCCCATGACACTCTCGGGTGCCGTGGTGTCAGCCGTTCCGATTTTCGTTACGACGGTAAAAACATCTACATCCTTGAAACCAATACTCAACCAGGACTAACGCCAACCTCCCTGATTCCTGAGCAAGCCGCCCATGTTGGCATTTCATTTACGGACCTGATCATCTGGATGATCGAGAACGCGGAGTGTGACTCATGAGCACCAAAAACAAATCAGCACCTAAGTCGTCCATCAAGAGAGCACTCGGCAAACCAAGAAAACGGGCGACCCCGATCTGGCGCAGCCGCTGGTTGACGGGTGCGTTGTCAACGGTGATGGTGACACTGGTCATTGGCGGCGTGTGGTGGGGTGTCACCAGTGGTGCCGGAGCCCGCATGGTTGAAGATGCCAGGTGGCAGGCGATTGCCTTTTCGTCAAAAATCGGTTTTCGTGTCAATGAAATCCTCGTCGTCGGACGTTCTGAAACGTCGCAAAAAGACCTTCGCAAGGCGATGCGCCTGGACCGGGGCGCGCCAATTCTTGCCTATGATCTGGAAGAAGCCCGTAAACGGGTTGAGTCGCTGCCGTGGGTTCATCAGGCCACGGTCGAGCGTATGTTGCCGGATACGATTTTGCTGACCGTGAAAGAACGAAAGGCCCTGGCCATCTGGCAGAACCAGGGAACTTTTGCGTTGATCGACGTTCGGGGTGAAATCATTCTGAAATCGGGCCTCGAACGGTTTGGAGATTTGGTCGTTGTCGTTGGCGAGGATGCCCCAGTCAAAACCGCCGAACTGCTGGAAACGCTGAATACACAACCCGAACTTCGGCGATTGGTAAAGGCGGCTGTCTGGGTTGGTGGCCGACGCTGGAACCTGCGCTTGGCCGGCGATATCGACGTGCGCCTGCCAGAGGACGACACAGAAGGCGCCTGGACCCGGTTGGCCGAGTACGAACGCGTCCATCAGGTGCTTGAACGTGACGTCCAGGTTCTTGATCTCAGAATCCCCGATCGGCTGATCGTTCGGAAGGTTCCAAGTAAAAAAACAAATAAAAACGCGTCAGGGCAAGAAACATAAACAGAAAATAAAGAATTTTCAGGAATAAAGAGTCATGCACAATCGCGTTAACCATAATAAATCACGCAGCGGTCTGATCGCAGCACTTGATATCGGGACAACCAAGATCGGTTGCCTGATTGCCAGTGGCGGTACAGGAAGTGAAAAAGCTCCGCGTGTGGTTGGTTTTGGTCACCAGATTTCCCATGGTATGCGTTCGGGGACGATTGTCGATATCGAAAGCGTCGAAGTAGCGATCCGTTCGACGGTCGAAGCTGCGGAGCAGATGGCGGGCGAGAACATCAAGGAGGTTGTTGTCAACCTCAGTGGCGGAAAACCCAAATCGCGTTTGATCGCATATGAAATTTCAATTGCCGGACATAAAATAGGTGACGCCGATCTCAGGCGCATTCTCGATCCTCAGGCCCTGAACGCCGATCAGCCTCAGGACCGTGAACTTGTTCATACGATTCCGGTCGGTTATTCGATCGATGGTAACCGCGGTGTTCGTGATCCGCGTGGCATGTATGGAGAACGGCTTGGCGTCAACATGCATGTGGTTTCGGCAACCCATGGTCCGATGCGCAATCTAGAGACGGTCGTGGCGCGTTGCCACCTTGGTATCGACAGTATGGTTGTCACACCTTACGCGTCTGCGCTGGCCTGTCTGGTCGAAGATGAAAAACAGATGGGGGTGACCTACATTGATTTCGGCGGAGGCACGACCAGTGTCGCCGTGTTCTTTGACGGGGAACTCGTTCACACAGATACGATCCCAGTTGGTGGTCAGCATGTAACCAATGACATCGCTCGTGGCTTGGCGACGCCGATGCCTCACGCCGAGCGGATGAAGACGCTTTATGGCAACGTCATTCCGTCAGCCAGCGATGACCATGCGGTGATCAAAGTGCCCCTGGTTGGAGAGGAAGACAGTTCCGAGGAAAGCCAGGTGCCGCGCTCCATGCTTGTCGGCATTATCCGGCCACGGATTGAAGAGACCCTTGAATTGGTTCGTGATCGCCTTATCAGCGCTGGATTTGATAAAGTTGCCGGGCGTCGGGCCGTGATCAGTGGCGGTGCCAGCCAGTTGCTTGGGATGCCGGAACTGACAGGAAGAATTCTAGATAAACAGGTCCGGGTCGGACGTCCGCAAGTCCTGACCGGAGCTCCGGAGACGGCCAGCGGACCGGCGTTTTCAACCTGCGCCGGACTGCTCCGATATGCGTTCGAAGAAAGTAATGAGATCCCAAATTTCACCTATGGCATTGAAGCCGAACCGAGTGGGCGGTTTGGTCGTTTAGGCCAATGGTTAAAGGAGAATTTTTAATGACGATTCAAGGCCAAGACCTGCGTGTCCGGATGTCCGGCGCGTTTTGTAACTCAACATGCGCCAGTACTGCAAGGAGGTCCTAATGAGCATTAACCTGACTGTTCCCAACAATACGGAAACCCCGGAGCTGAAACCCCGGATCACTGTCGTCGGCGTAGGTGGCGCTGGTGGAAATGCGGTCAACAACATGATCCGTCGCGAGCTGGGGGGGGTAGATTTTGTCGTCACCAATACCGATGCTCAGGCACTGTCACAATCAAATGCCGAACGCCGTATCCAATTGGGTGCGCATCTGACCCAAGGGCTGGGCGCCGGGGCCAAGCCGGAGATCGGTCGGGCAGCCGCAGAAGAAGCGATTGAAAGTGTCCTTGCTGAACTGGAAGGCTCTCATATGGCTTTCGTTGCCGCCGGTATGGGCGGTGGCACAGGGACCGGGGCAGCACCAGTCATCGCACGTGCCGCCAGAGAAGCCGGGATCCTGACGGTCGGTGTCGTCACCAAACCGTTCCAGTTTGAAGGGTCGCACCGCATGAAGTTGGCGGAACAGGGGATCGAAGAACTTGAGCAGGTTGTCGATACACTGATCATTATCCCGAACCAGAACCTGTTCAGGATTGCCAACGAGAGCACAACCTTCTCCGATGCTTTTGCCATGGCCGACCAAGTGTTGCATTCCGGCGTTCGCGGAGTTACCGACCTGATCGTTATGCCCGGATTGATCAATCTTGATTTTGCCGATATCCGCTCGGTTATGAGCGAGATGGGTAAAGCCATGATGGGAACCGGCGAGGCCGAGGGCGAACGTCGTGCGCTTGACGCCGCTGAAGCCGCAATTGCTAATCCGTTGCTGGAAGACACCTCCATGAAAGGTGCCAGGGGTGTGCTGATCAATATTACGGGCAGTGACGATATTACACTGTTTGAAGTTGACGAAGCCGCAACACGGATCCGGTCAGAAGTCGACGATGAGGCCCATATTATTGTTGGGTCAGCGTTTGACCCGAGCCTCGAAGGTGTCATGCGGGTTTCCGTTGTGGCGACCGGCATTGATATTGATGCGTCGCGTGCACCGGCGCCGATTACGCTCAACGTATCTGACGAGCCGCGCCGATCATCGGTTCCTGAAATCAAGACTGAAGAACCGGCACAACCCGCTGAGGTGGCTGCGTCCAGTGTTACCGAAACCTCCTCAGAGCCTTTAACTCCGGCTCCGGAAGAATTGAGCGAAGAGAAACCCGCACTAACGGCACTTGAGCAGATTGTTGAAGCCGCTGAAATTGCTGCCGCTGAAGAAGCCAAAATCCTGAATGCTGCTGATCAAGACGGCATTGCAACGCATGCCGCTGAACAGCAGCCCGGATCAGTTGCCGAATCCATTGAACCGGAAAAAACCGTGGAACCCGTGGAGCCGGTGGCTGCCGCCCCGGCCATGGGGGCGACGGATGCATTCATTCCACCAAAACCAGCAACTTCAAGACGACCGGAAGAAGCTGCGGAACCTGATCCTTTCCGGGCCGCCGACATGACCAACGGTGGTGGTGAGAAAAAATCTGAACCGGCTGTGCCGACCGAAGAACGTCGCCCAAGCTTGTTCGAACGGGTAACCCGCAGCGGGCGTGCCGCATTTGATCGGGTAGGCGGAGCAGATGCTGCGCAAGTTACTGATATATCTGATCAAAATACGCCTGAAGAGACGAAAATGAGCGCTCCGTTAAAACCCACTTCAGGTATGGCACCACCGCCAATGCGTGCTGTCAGCGCACAAGGGGAAATGGCCGGATTGGCGCCTGCACCGGTTCAGCACGAACAGGAAGAGGCCGAAGCTGATGATCTGGATATTCCGGCCTTTTTGCGCCGTCAGGCCAATTGAAAAGAACGGACCTAATCGATTGATTGCAAGGGTAACATACGGAAACAAAGAGTGATTTGTAGGTGTCCGGGGATGTTGTTACATACATTCTCGGAGCCCCGTCCTTTGCCATGTATTTACATGTCGTCGGTGAGCGGTTCCTTAAAGTAATAATCCGGTAGAAAAACGCCGGGGCCGAAATTGAAATAACCGAGTGCTGAAACACTATGAAAATTGTTAAAGCCAACCCGAATGCAGATCGTACGAATGTAGAGTTTGTATGTCAGCGCACATTGAAGCAGATTGCGCATTGCGAAGGTGTTGGATTGCACTCCGGGGAAGTGGTTGGTGTTTCACTTCACCCCGCCCCAGCCGATAGCGGGATCGTTTTCGTGCGCACCGATGTGGATGCTGAAAAGGCTGTCATTCCAGCCAGTTGGGACCGGGTCGTTGACACGCGACTGTGTTCAACGATTGGCAACGAACAGGGTGTTCGTGTCTCCACGGTTGAACACCTGATGGCGGCGCTGTCAGGTTGTGGTGTTGATAATGCGCGGATCGAAATTGACGGTGCTGAAGTTCCGATCATGGATGGAAGTTCAGGGCCGTTTGTCGAGCTGATTGTAGAGGCCGGATTGGTAGAACAAGACGCGCCGCGCCGGGTTATCCGTATCTTGAAAGCAATTGAGGTTCAGGCGGGCGAGTCTCGCGCTGTTCTGCAACCTGCCGATAGCTGTTCTCTTGATGTCGAAATCGATTTCAAAGGCACCGCTGTTGAGGAACAGTCTCTGAATGTTGGTTTTGTCAACGGGGCCTTCTGCAAGGAACTGGCCAGCGCCAGAACGTTTGGGTTTTTACACGAAGTAGAAGCCATGCAGGCCGCCGGGTTAGCCCGAGGTGGGTCGTTGGACAATGCCATCGTGGTTGACGGCGGCAAAATCATGAATGAATCCGGGTTGCGGTTTGATGATGAATTTGTTCGCCACAAAATTCTCGATGCGGTTGGCGATCTCTATCTGGCAGGGGCGCTGATTGTCGGTTCGTTCTCCGGTGCGCGTTGTGGTCATGCCATCAACAACCAGCTTCTTCATGCTTTATTCGCTGACGAAGATGCATGGTGCTATGACGTCATCTGCGGTGATGATATAAAAAATGCCGTTGATGGCGGAATTTGGGCCGAAGAAGCCGTCGCTGGCGGAATGGCCTGAGGGCAGGCCTCTGAATTCAACGTGCTGAACCCCGCTTTGGCGGGGTTTTTTGGTTTTCCGGCCAATTTCATCGGCTGGCGGACTTGCTTTTGTTCCAGCAGGTTATGATATAATCTCTGCGTTCCATCGGAGTGAGGATCCTGGATTTCCATGCTGACCAGACTGTTCGACAAGATTTCACAAAACCACCGATCATTGAGACGTCTCATGCTGACCTGTGTACCCGTGGTCGCAGTGGCGCTTGCTGGCTGTTCCGGTCAAAAGAAACAAGAATATGTCGAGCGGCCGGTTGAGGAAATCTACAACGAAGCGATCGACTTTATTCAGGATCAGAAATACGCAGCCTCGACCGAAAAATTCGATGAAGTCGAACGTCAGCATCCATATTCTGTGTGGGCGACCAAAGCCCAGATCATGGCGGCTTACGCCTATTATCAGGCCAACCGTTATGATGACGCCATCGTTGCTCTGGACCGTTTTATCCAGCTGCATCCGGCCAACAAGGACATTTCCTACGCCTACTACCTGAAGGGCCTCAGCTACTACGAGCAGATCTCCGATGTCGACCGGGACCAGAAGATGACCCAACTGGCGCTGTCGTCATTGCGCGAACTGGTAACCCGCTTTCCCAATTCAAAATACGCCCGTGACGCCAAGCTGAAACTCGACCTGACGTATGACCATCTGGCCGGCAAAGAAATGGAAATTGGTCGTTATTATCATAAACAAGGGCATTATTTGGCAGCGATCAACCGGTTTAAACTGGTGGTCAGCGAATACCAGACGACAACCCATGTCCCTGAAGCGTTGCACCGCATGACGGAAGCTTATTATGCGCTGGGATTACCAGGAGAAGCCAAGAAGTTCGCCGCGGTTCTCGGTCACAATTTTCCGGGCAGTGAATGGTACATTGATTCCTATGAAATGATGGAAAAGAAAAAAATTCGTCATACGAAGGAATCAGATAGTAGTTGGTATGAAGTCTGGAAATGACTCTAGGCAATGGGCAGCAGATGACAGTTTTTGTCCACCAGTTGACCGTCGATGCTGAGTAATCTTTCGATCCGCGATGTTGTCCTGATCGGGCGACTGGATTTGACGTTCCATAATGGATTGTGTGTTCTGACCGGGGAAACCGGGGCGGGTAAATCCATCCTGCTGGATGCCCTTGGTTTGGCATCAGGAATGCGTGCAGAGGCTCGTTTGGTGCGCCATGGGGCGCAGCAGGCCGCGGTAACCGCCAGTTTCGATTTGCCAGATGACCACGCGGTCAGCCGGTTACTTGCCGAGCACGGCCTTGAACTGGAAAATGGCGAGCTTTTGCTGCGCCGAGTGCTGACGGTCGACGGTCGCTCTCGAGCTTTTATAAATGACCAGCCGGTCAGCGTTAGCCTGTTGCGTGATGTCGGTAGCCAACTGGTTGAAATTCATGGTCAGTTCGATAACCAGAAACTACTGAACCCCAGCGCCCACCGGGGATTGCTGGATGCCTTTGGCGATTATGGCGGGTTGCTGACCGACGTTGCATCAAGATTCACGTCGTGGCGTGCCAAAGCTGATGAGAAGGCCCGGATAGAGGCGGATATCGAAGCCGCCCGACAAGACGAAGAATACCTGCGTCATGCTGTTGACGAGTTGGTCTCTGCCGACCCTCAACCCGGTGAGGAAAGCCGCCTTGCCGAGCAGCGTGGTCTGATGATGAATGCCGAAGACCTGATGTCCGCCATGAACGAAGCCACTTCCGAACTGACCCAGGCAAAGGGCGCGGACGAGAAACTGCAAAAGGCTGCGCGCGCCCTGGGTAGGGTGGCTGAAAAAGCCGAAGGGCGACTGGATGGGGTCATTTCAACATTGGACAGGGCGATCAATGAAGCGGCCGAAGCCAGCAACCTGCTGGCACGTGTGTCTGCCGACCTGAACCTTGACCCGCTTGAGCTTGACCGGGCCGAGGAACGCCTGTTTTCGCTCCGCGCACTGGCCCGCAAACATGCTGTTCAGGTTGATGATCTGTCGGCCCTTAAGGGTCGGATGGAAAAACAGTTGGCGGCGATCGAAGACGGTGGGGCCGAACTGGCCCGGCTGACCAAAGAAGAGGCCGAGGCAAAGGCGGCCTACGCATCCCGTTCAGCGAAATTGACCAGCGCGCGTACGCAGGCTGCGAGTAATCTTGACCGCGCGGTTTCAGGCGAACTCGAAGCCCTGAAATTAGGGCGTGCCGAATTTGTTACCGATGTTTCGCCCTTGGGTGAAGACGGCTGGAGTGAGTTGGGGGCCGACCGTATCGCATTTCTGGTGGCCACCAATCCGGGGGCGCCGGCGGGTCCCTTGGCTAAGATTGCATCGGGTGGGGAAATGGCGCGGTTCATGCTAGCCCTGAAGGTGGTTCTTGCCGAAGCCGACCCGGTGGCCGCAATGGTATTTGATGAGGTGGATGCGGGAGTTGGTGGCGCAGTGGCAGCCGCCGTCGGTGAACGATTGGCGAAACTTGCGGCGACTTCGCAAGTTTTGGTCGTCACTCATTCCCCGCAAGTTGCCGCCAGGGGCGTACGACACTTAAGGGTTTCCAAAGCTGATATTCCGTCGAAGAACGGCGGTGCCGCCCAGGTGTCGACCACTGTCGACCCGCTGAATACTGCTGAGCGCAAGGAAGAGATTGCGCGGATGCTGGCAGGCAGTCATGTGACAGAAGAAGCCCGCGCCGCGGCGGACAGCCTGTTGGCCGGTGCTGCCTGATGGCTGACGAGGCCAGTGAGGTTGCCCCTGGTGATCTGCTGCCCCTGGAAGCCAGCGGCGAGCTGGAGCGGCTGGCAAACGAAATAGCCGTCCACGATACGGCGTACCATCAAAACGATACCCCGACGATTACGGACGCAGCTTATGATGCATTGCGCCGACGCAATGACGAAATCGAGGCGCTGTTTCCGGGTCTGATCCGTGCCGACAGCCCGTCCAGACGCGTCGGGGCTGCGGTCAAGGACGGGTTCTCCAAAGTTACCCATGCCAAACCCATGCTGTCGCTCGGCAATGCATTTTCCGCAGATGATATTGAAGAATTTTTCGAGCGAATCCGCCGGTTTTTAAATCTGGATGCAGAGCTGCCGATTGAGGTGGTCGGGGAGCCCAAGATCGACGGCCTGTCGGTCAGCGCACGCTACGAAGGCGGGCGGTTAGTGCAAGGGGCGACCCGGGGTGACGGCACAACCGGGGAAAACATTACGGCTAACCTCCGAACGCTCACGGACCTTCCACAAATTATCGATGCCGATGATGTCCCGGACGTGCTAGAAGTCCGGGGAGAGGTCTATATGTCCAAGGCTGATTTTCAGGCCCTGAACGCCCGACAGGAAGCCGCTGGAGATAAAGTCTTTGCCAACCCCCGCAACGCCGCTGCGGGCAGCCTGAGGCAGCTTGATCCGGCAATAACGCGCGCCCGGCCTCTGTCCATGTTTGCCTATGCGCCGGGTGACCTGTCAGCACCTATTGCGCCCTCGCAGTGGGCCTTTCTGGATAAATTGAAATCCTGGGGGTTTGTAACCAATCCGCTGACCCGCCTGTGCAAGAGTGCGGATGATGTGCTGGCGCTGTACGACGAGATCGGTGAAATTCGGGCTGACCTCGGTTACGATATCGACGGCATGGTTTACAAGATCAACGATTTCGGCTGGCAGGAACGTCTGGGTTTTGTTTCCCGCGCGCCGCGCTGGGCCATTGCCCATAAGTTCCCCGCTGAAAAAGCCGAAACCACATTAAACGAGATCACCATTCAGGTTGGCAGGACCGGAGCGTTGACACCGGTCGCCAACCTGCAACCGGTAACCGTCGGTGGTGTCGTCGTGTCGCGCGCAACGCTTCACAATGCGGATGAGATCGAACGCCTTGGGGTGCGGGAGGGTGATCGGGTCATCATCCAACGTGCCGGTGATGTGATCCCGCAGGTCGTATCGGTGGTCATGGGTAAACGACCAGCGCAGGCTGTTGCCTATGAATTTCCCGAAACCTGCCCTGAATGCGGCAGCGTCGCCATTCAGGAGGAGGGAGAGGTGGTTCGCCGCTGTTCCGGTGGCCTGATCTGCCCGGCACAAGCTATCGAACGACTGAAACATTTTGTCTCGCGCAATGCGTTCGATATCGAGGGGCTGGGTGGCAAACATATCGAAAATTTCCGAACCGACGGCCTAATTTCAACGCCAGCGGATATTTTCCTGCTCCCCGATCAACGCCAGAACCTGGAGGGCCGGGAGGGCTGGGGTGAGAAGTCCATCGATAATCTGTTTGAGGCGCTGGAAGAGCGCAAACGGATCGAACTGCCGCGTTTTGTTTTTGCCCTCGGTATTCCGGGTGTTGGACAGGCCACGGCGCGACTATTGGCAAAACAATACCTGTCGCTTGATGGCTGGATCGAGGCCATGACAGCGGCCAGCATCCATGGATCTGAAGCCTATGCGGACCTGACGAATATCGATGGTATCGGGCCCGGAGTTGCGGCCAATATTCTGTCGTTTTTTGCTGAACCCCATAACCGCACGGAACTTGGGCGTTTGCAGGACGTGCTGGATGTTCAGGAGTTCGAGGCACCCGACGAGTCCTCGTCGCCGGTGGCGGGAAAGACCGTGGTCTTTACCGGAACGCTTGAAACCGTTGGCCGCTCGGAAGCCAAAGCCAAGGCCGAATCGCTAGGTGCCAAAGTTGCTGGTTCCATATCCAAAAAAACGGATATTCTCATCGCCGGTCCGGGGGCCGGATCGAAGCTCAGAAAGGCGGAAGAACTGGGTGTGCAGGTTCTGAGCGAACAGCAATGGCTGGAGTTGATCTTGTAAATTGGAAGCGTCGAAAGTTCACACCGACTGCTTTTCGACCCTTGACGACCCGATCCCGAACGACCTGCCTCTATTGCACCCGTTAAAACAATCAAGCTAAGCTATTGGCTGGTTTCGCAAGGGAGGAGTGAAAATCAATGAATATTCGATCCATTCTTAAAAGTGTACTGGCGGCAAGCGTGCTGTTGCTGGGGTCAGGAACTGCCCAGGCGGTTGAAGTGACGTGGTACGGTCAAGCCGCCTTCAAGATTGCCACGCCGGGTGGCAAGGTCATTGTGATTGACCCGTTCATTACCAAGAACCCGAAGACCCCAGATGCGCTAAAAGACCTCACCAAGATTGGCAAGGTTGATCTGATCCTGATCACCCATGGTCACGGGGATCACATCGGTGACCTGAAGGCGCTGGCAGAAATGACTGGTGCCAAGGTCGCTCTTAACGCCGATATGGGACGTTCGGTTGCGGCGGCAGGTTGGGTGCCGATGAAGCAAATGATCCGGTTTAATAAGTCCGGTCCGATTAAGCCGATTGGTGACGGCATCACCATCACCATGACCCACGCCGAACACAGCTCAATCATTCAGGCCAAGGATAAGGACGGTCACGAGATGTTGCTTCCCGGCGGTGAACCTGCCGGTTACATCATCGAGCTGGAAGACGGCTACACCATTTATCATTCTGGGGATTCGGGTGTCTTCGGCGATATGAAGTTTATCGGTGAATACTATAAACCCGATCTCGCCCTGGTCTCGATTGGCGGACATTTCACCATGGACCCGGCCCATGCAGCCTATGCCATGAACAATTTGATGAAACCGAAAATTGTCATGCCCATGCATTACGGTACATTCGGGTTGCTGAAAGGTACGCCGGAACAGCTGATCGCGGCGATGGGCAACTCGGCATCGAAGGTCGTTGTCATGAACCCGGGAGACAGTCGAAAATTCTGATCTGAATTTCGGCTGAGTGATGGTATTAGAGGTGGAGACGGAGTTCTCCACCTCTTTTATTTAGGAAAACCAAATGCGAATTGTGATTACGGGTGGAGCGGGTTTTCTCGGTCGAAAACTGGCCGATGCGATTGCTGAACGCGGGCATCTGGCTGGCTTGGACGGGAAAGCTGAACAGGTCCGTGAGCTTGTCCTTGTTGATACCTATGAGTTTGAACCCAAATCGGTTGAGGGCATTCAGATTACGTCTGTAGCGGCCGACGTCTGTTCCCCGGACGCCATGGCGCGTCTGATCACACCAGAGACGGCAAGTGTTTATCACCTCGCTGCCGTTGTCAGTGGTCAGGCGGAGGCAGATTTTGATCTCGGTATGCGGGTCAATCTGGGTGGTACCCTGAATCTTCTCGAAACGTGCCGAGCGCTGCCGGGCACTCCGAAATTTATCAGCACAAGTTCCGTCGCATCTTTTGGTGGCGACATGCCGGACGTGGTCCCCGATGACTTTGCCCAAAGACCCAGTAACTCCTATGGCGCTCAGAAAGCGATCTCGGAAATTCTGATAAATGACTTTAGCCGTAAGGGGTTTGTCGATGGCTGTATCCTGCGGCTGCCGACCGTCATTGTGCGCCCCGGCAAGCCCAACGCCGCGGCATCCTCGTTTGTCAGTTCTATCCTGCGCGAACCGTTGCAGGGCGAGCCCGCGATCTGCCCCGTCGATGCGGATCTCCCCATCTGGGTGATGTCGCCGCGCAAGGTAATTGACAGTTTGCTGAAAGCTCACGAGCTGGATAGCCGTCAGGTTTCCACCAACCGATCGATCACCCTTCCCGGTATTACGGTTACGCCTGCCGAGATGATTGCCGCATTGGAGCGCGCTGGTGGGAAAGCGGTCGCCGGTCGTGTTGAGTGGAAATTTGACCAGATGATCAGCGATATTGTCGGTGGCTGGCCCGGGGCATTTGAGGCCACACATGCCAAAACATTGGGATTTGAAGCGGATCACACGATCGATGAAATCATCCAGGCATTTATTGAGGATGATCTGGAGCAGGTATAGAAAAAGGGAGCCGAAGCTCCCTTGAATCTATTCACGCAGGCAATGATCGTTTAATGCAGCTTGCCCGGTAACTCGGCAATGGCGGTGTCGATCATCGTATCGGCTTTACCCGCGGCCACCGACGACGCCATGATCTGGCGGGTGGCATTCATGGCAATTTCAACAGTGCGCACGCGGACTTCATCGATTGCGGCCGATTCGGCCTGGGCAATGCGTTCCTTGGCAAGTTTTTCCCGACGTGCCAGAGACTCTTCGATGCGTACACGACCCTGTTCAAGGATCCGTGTCGCCTCTTCCTTGGCTTGGGCAGCGATGGCTTCCGCTTCTTTGGCCGCGTCACGTTGTTTTTTCTGGTATGTTGCCAGCAGGTCCTGAGCTTCCGTGCAAAGAGATTCAGCTTCATCAAGATCGGCTTTGATCTTGTCGGCACGTTTATCCAGAGTAGCTCCAACCGAGCCCGGCACCTTCAAGTATACAAGCAGGGCAATGAACCCGAAAAACGCCGTTGCAACCCAGAATGTGGGATCTTGAAACATCAAACTCTCCCTCAAGTCCGGTCTTTGATGGCATCACCAACCGCGGATGTCACCGTGATTGGATCAATCTGGTCACCAAGCAGGCGTTCGCAGGCGGCAGAAGCTACTTCTTCAGCCACTTCACGGACATTGCCCATGGCGTTGTCGACAGCTTTGGCGATATTGGCTTCGCTTTTGTCGAGCATGGTTTTTAGCTTTTTATTAAGTTCCGCGTCGCGGGCAGTTGTCTCTTCAACAATCGAGACATTGGCCTCGGCAATTGCCAAATGAGCTTCTGCACGGGCACCGGCAAGACTGTCTTCGTAGGCAGCAATGGCCGCCTCCGCATCTTTCTTGAATTCCGCTGCTTTTGTCAGATTGTCGTCAATACGCTTCTGACGTGCTTCCAGCGCATCGGAGATGCGTGGAACCGTAACCCGCCACATAATGAGGAACAGGGTGCCAAAAGTAATCACCAACCAGAAGATCTGGGTCGAAAACGTGGTGATATCTAATTGCGGCATGAGATCGTCCCCTTTTGGGTAGCGCCGGACGGAGTCACCCCGTCCGGCCAATCAACGTTGGACGCTTGTGTCAGCCGAACAGAATGACGAGCGCGATAACCAGGGCGAAAAGCGCAATGGCTTCCACCAGGGCGAACCCCAGCATGGTCATCGGGAAAACAGCAGCCTGAGCAGCCGGGTTCCGGCCAACAGCCTGAATGAAGGCGGCAAAGATGGTGCCGATTCCGATACCAGAGCCGATAACACCGATAACAGCCAGACCAGCGCCCAGCAGTTTTGCAGCTTCGAGTTCCATGATAATTTCCTTTCTATTAATTCGTATAACCAGTTGTTTTCAGATAACGCTCTTAGTGCAGATGCAGAGCGTCGTTGAGATAGAGGCAGGTGAGGATCGTAAACACGAACGCCTGCAAAAACGCGATAACAATTTCAAGCCCGGTCAGGGCGACGACAAATGCCCAAGGTGCGACGCCAGCGGCTCCCAATGCAATAATGAATCCGGCAAACACCTTCATCAGCGTGTGCCCGGCCAACATGTTGGCGAACAGACGAACGCTGAGGCTGATGGGGCGCGACAGATAAGAGATGATTTCAATGGGAATCAGCAGCGGGGCCATATACATGGGCACACCCGGCGGCATGAAGAACGAGAAAAAATGCATCTTGTGTTTGGCAACAGCAATCACCGTCACGCCAAGGAAGACAAACAGCGCCATGGTGAAGGTCACGACGATGTGGCTGGTAAAGGTGAAGCTGTACGGCACCATTCCAAGCAGATTGCCAAACAGAACAAACATGAAAATCGTGAAGATGAACGGGAAGTAGGGACGTCCTTGCGAGCCGACGGTGTCTTTCAGCAAATTCGCGATAAATATGTAGCTGAGCTCAACGACCGACTGCCAGCGACCGGGAACCAGGGCCGAACGGCGCATGCCCATGATCAGAAAAGCGCTGATTAAAACAACGCTGGCGACCATCATCACGGAAGAATTGGTGAAGGAGACATCAATGTCTCCCAGCTTCATCGGAATCAGGCGCTTGATTTCAAACTGCGCGAGTGGGCTGTGACCTGCAGACACTGTCTATTTCCCTCTAGTCCCTGCCGGATTGATCTTTATTTCCGGCATCACTGTTATCCTTTTGATAACCAACGGCGTAACCAAACCCGCTGGCCATTCTATATACATTCATGACACCCGCTGCTCCACCCAAAAAGATGAACACCAGCATCAGCCACGGTCGCGTATCAAGCCACTTATCGAGACCCCACCCGATAGCTGTTCCAACAGCGACGGCGGAAATTAACTCAACGCCAACCCGAAAAGCAAGACTAAGTGCATTACCTTTTTCACTGTTGGTGTCTTTCTCATGACGGGTTGGGTCAATAGGGGCTTTGCGCGCCTGTTTGAGGCGCGCTTCGAGGTCGTTGAGGTCGTTTTGTTTTTGCTTGTCGATCATGATAAAAAGCCAAATATTTCAGGGCTTTATAGGGCGTCAGGCGATGTCGCGCAAGCGTTCAGCGTTCTGCAGATCAACACTGACCAGTTGTGACACGCCGCGTTCGGACATCGTCACGCCAAAAAGGCGATCCATGCGCGCCATGGTCATTCTGTGGTGCGTAATCACCAGGAATCGCGTTTTTTCGTTATTCGCCATCTCTTCAAGCATGGAACAGAATCGGTCGACGTTGGCATCATCAAGCGGTGCGTCGACCTCATCGAGGACACAAATAGGGGCCGGATTGGTCAAAAACACCGCAAACAGCAACGACAGCGCCGTCAATGCCTGTTCGCCGCCGGACAGTAGAGACAGATTCTGAAGTTTTTTGCCGGGAGGGCTGGCCATGATCTCGAGACCAGCTTCCAGGGGGTCGTCCGAATCGGTCAGTGCCAGATGGGCTCGCCCGCCACCATACAGACGCACGAACAGTTCCTGGAAATGAGCATCAACTTCCTTGAACGAGGCAAGTAGGCGGGTGCGTCCTTCGCGGTTCAGTTCGGCGATGCCGTGACGTAGTTTGGCGATCGCCTGCAACAGGTCTTCACGTTCTTCGTTAAGCGAATTGATCTGCTCATGCATCTCCGTCGCTTCCTGTTCGGCACGAAGGTTGACCGGTCCCATGGTGTCACGTTCACGCAGCAGGCGTTCGACTTTGCGTTCGGTGGCCTGCAGTTCCGGCAACGGGGCATCTTCCTTGAGCCCCGAAATTTCGAACAATTCATCCGGGCGACACTCCAGTCGGTCACGGACCCGCTCGGCGATGGCGTGGCAGGCTTGACGGGATTGCTGGACGGCGCCTTCCATGCGGACCATTTGTTCGCGCGCCTGTGCCAGCGCGATTTCCGCTTCACGGAGAGTCTGGTCGGCTTCACGAAGCGCATTTTCCGCCGTTTGCAACTGATCGGCAGCGGCGTTTCTCTTATTTTCGCTCTGCTCGATGGAAGACAATAGTTTGTTGCGTTTTTCTATAATTTCAGTGGGTTTGGCCTTCAGGGTTTCCAGTTCGGCACTGATATCAACGCGCCGGGTGCCGAGGGCAGCAAGCTGATCAGATGATCCCTGCTGGCGGCGTTGCCAGGATTGGGTTTCGTTGGCAATGGCGACCAACCGCTGGCCCCGTTCACGGGCTTCACGTTCAAACGCGTCGTGGCGACTTTGCGAAGACAGTTGATCGGCGCGGTGTTCAGCTAGTTCCGTTCTGATTTTCCCAACTTCTTCGCGTTCTCCGGCGGGGTCGGCAATGGACTCAAATTCGCGCCGCGCCTCATTGAGGGCCGTGCCCGCTTCTTCCAAATCCACGGCATTACCCTGAAGGGCATCCGATAAAGAGGAAATTTTCGAGGTATGGGCGTTGGCTTTTTCTTTCGCTCGTGAAAGCTGGTCGCGGGTTTCATTAAATCGTCGGTCACAGGCACCGACGGCTTCACGGGCGGCCCGCTCTCCGCCACGTGCTTCTTCTTCCTGGGTTCGGGCGGTATCGCGTTTGGCACTTTGTGCGTCCGAAGCTTTGAGCGCGGTCTCGAGGTGGGTGCGAACCTCGGCCAAACGGTTGCGTTGTTCAAGGCGTGCGGCAGCAGCGGTGGTCGCCCCCGATGATACGGTGAAACCGTCCCAGCGCCAGTACGACCCTTCGCGGCTGACCAGACGTTGTCCTTGCGCCAACGACATGGCCAGAGCGCGACCGTCATCATCGTGCTCAACCACACCGATCTGGGTTAGACGCCGGGTCAAAGCCGCAGGGCCTTTAACCACATCACTCAGGCGTTTGATGCTGTCGGGTAGCGCTGGGGCATTATCCAACGGTGGCAGGGTGCGCCAATGGGCCGGGGCGGCTTCATCGGTGGGAACCGATAAATCTTCGCCGAGCGCTGCGCCGAGCGCCGTCTCGTATCCGGGTTCAACCTCCAAGGCATCAACAAGCGGCGGCCACAGATCATCTTCCGATGCCGCCAGAATTTTTGCCAAGGCCTGCTCTTCGGCCTGCAATCGGGTTTTCTCAGCGTTTGCGTCCTGCAGGGTGGACACCGCTTCGGCGGTTGCTTCCTGCGTCTCTGTTCGCCGGATTTCCGCGGCTTCGCGCGCCGCCCGGGCATCTTCAAGGGCAACGCGGGCGGTTTCCAACTCGGCCTCGACCTCGTTAACAGCTTCCGTATCGGGGCTGTTTTCTGTCAGCTCCGAAACCTGGCGTTCAATTTCTTCGCCGCGGGCGGTAAATCTCTGATGGCGGCTTTCCAGTTCCCGAATGCGATTGGCCAGGCCATTGCGTCGTGCCTCGCTGGCGGCGACCTGTTCAGTCAATTCACCGAGTTGGGTATCAAGGGCAGCAACCGCTTCATTGCAGGTTTTAAGCTGGCTCGCCGCTTGTTCACGGTTTTCCGTCTCGCCTTCGCGAGACGTTTCGATTTGGGTCTTTTCGGTTTCCAGCCGGGTGATGGCCTGGGTCGCGTCGTGAGCGATCAGTTTTTCACGCTCTTCATCGGCTGTCAGTTGCGCAAGACGCGCTTCTGCGCTGGCCTGGGCTTCTTCAATACGCGCCTCTTCCTCGTCCAGTCCTTCGCGGGCAACAACAAGGCGCTGTAAACCCGCAGCGGCTTCGGCTTCAGTCTGGCGAAGGGTCGGTAGGGTCTCGGCGCATTCGGCCTGATTGGAGCTCGCCTTACTGGCCAGAACCGTCAGTTCCTTGACCGCATCTTCGGCCTTGCCCTGCTGCTCGCGGTTGGCATCCAGTTCCCGTTCAGCATCGGTCCAGCGTAGGTGAAAGAGAGTCGCTTCGGCTTTGCGAATATGGTCGCTTAAATTCCGATAACGTGTCGCTTGGCGGGATTGCTTTTTCAAATTTTGCAACTGAGCATCCAGGGTGATCAGGATGTCATCCAGCCGTTCCAGGTTGGTTTCCGCCGACTTCAGACGCAGTTCCGCCTCATGACGACGGCTGTGTAGTCCGGTGATCCCGGCGGCTTCTTCCAGTAGCGACCGCCGCTGGGCTGGTTTGGCATTGATGACGGCACCAATCCGCCCCTGCGAGACCATGGCTGTGGACCGTGCGCCGGTTGATGAGTCAGCAAATAACAGCTGAACGTCACGGGCGCGGGACTCCTTGCCGTTAACCCGATAGGTCGAGCCCTTTTCACGTTCAATGCGGCGGCTGACGTCGAGATCTTCGAACTGATTGAACATGGCCGGCGCGCTGCGTTCGGCGTTGTCCAGACTAAGGACAACTTCGGCGACATTTCTGGGCGGTCGTTTGTCGGTACCGCCAAAAATGACGTCATCCATCTCCTTGCCGCGCATTTGTTTGGCCGACGTCTCCCCCATCGACCAGCGCAAAGCCTCAACCAGATTGGATTTGCCGCACCCATTAGGGCCTACAACCCCGGTCAGCCCCTTTTCGATAACGAGTTCCGTGTTATCGACGAAGGATTTGAACCCCGACAGCCTGAGTTTGTTAAATTGCAGCAAAGTCCAGTGGCTCCTATTTGATTTTTTCCAGGGCCTTGTCGAGATAGACCTTGAACTCTTCGTAGGGCAGCCCGCCGGAAATTTTATCATCGCCAATGATGAACGACGGGGTGGCGTTGATATCGTGTTCTTTCTGACCTAATGCCGCTTTGTCACGAATGTGAGACAATAAGGGTTGGTTTTGTAGGCAGGCATCGACGTCCTTCCCAGACATGCCGCCAAAACGGGCGACTTTCTTGAGGGCCTCGAGTGGGTTTTCCGCACCGCCCCATTGTTTCTGGCTGCTGAAGAAAATCTCGACCATGCCAAAATAACGCTTCGACCCGGCGCAGCGCGCAATCATCGATGCCGCCAGTGCCGGCGTTCCCAGCGGAAAATCACGGTAGATCAGTTTTACCTTGCCGGTATCAACGTAATTCTTCCGGACCTCTGGATAGGTGTTGAAGTGAAAGTTGGCGCAATGAGGGCATCCCAATGAAGAATATTCGATGATGCTTACCGGTGCATCGGGGTTGCCTTCAACCATCTCTTTGGTGGCATCCTCAAGAGGGGCGATTTCGGCGACGGCGGCAGAGGTCTGGGCAGTGAAGATCAGTGCTGACAAACCAAGTGCGGCCACAAAACCTAGTAGTAAACGGTTCATTTTAGCTTCCTGTATACAAGATGTGGAGAATATAGAACTGGGATATCCAACGAGTCGACTCCTTTTCGGAAGTTATCCACAGTATTCTGGTGAGTTGGGGGCATCTCGTCAGATCAACCCCGGAAAAATCCTATGTTCGGTTGGTATTCGCGCGTCGTCCCAAGACTGACTGTCCAAGGCCTTCAAGAGCTGCTTTTAACTCGGGATCGCTCACATTGCAGAGTTCGGTCGCCAGGGCTTGTGTCTGTTGGGCGTTTAAGGGGCGTAATACCGGCTTTGTCTCCGGTTTAGGTTCGGGTAGAGGGCCATGGATCAACTTAAGCCGGGCAACGGCCTTGTATCCGAAGTAGGCATTGACCCGCTCCAGTACCAGGGGTTCCAGGTGCTGAATTTCCGTTGCCAGGCCTGAATTGGCGACCCGTAAATGAAGGGTCCCGCATCCACGCTGCCCTTTGGTATAGGCGATTTTTTCAGGTTGGCAGGCCGCGGCAAGCATATCGCCTATGATCGAGGTCCAGTTATGGACGATGGCCCCATCAGCCAAGCCACGCTCACCAAAGGTTTGACGGGTTAGTTTGTCTACTGTCGCACCCAGTACCTGCATTTTGTGCGACCGCCGGACGGGGCGAGAAAGCGGTTTTGTGTCAGCCATAGAAGTCTCTCATTGATTTGGCCTTTCCGTGACGCATGTTAATGTTAGCGATGGGTTATACCAAGTTGCAGAGATAATGAACTATAGAGACGGCATACCAAGGTTTTCGGTAAGGAGCGTGCGGCGCAGCGATGCGGGGTATCGCTAGCTGTGCGCGACGCCATCCGAAACCCTTGGTATGCCGCCGTTGCGGTCGTGCATGCGGCCCGTCGGAGTGCGTTAGAAACGCTTGACGATGCCCAGCATCGCCTGCACCTTTCTTCCTGCCCGACAGGCCACATGCACGATCTCTATAGGTCATTATCACTGCAATTTGGTATTAGGGCAATGAAGCGAAATCTCAATACCAATGACAAGCGCGTGATCCTCTAGTGATAAATGTCAAAAAACCTTCTCCTGTATCCATGGGCAGCCTGCTGCTGGACTGGTACGACGCCAGCGCGCGTGATCTGCCATGGCGCGCCAAAACTGATGAAACGGCTGATCCCTACCACGTATGGCTCAGTGAAATCATGCTGCAGCAAACGACTGTTGCGACCGTAATCCCATATTTTGGCAACTTTGTGGCACGTTGGCCAACAATCCAGGACCTGGCAAATAGCGACCTGGATGCGGTTCTTCATGCCTGGCAGGGCCTTGGCTATTATGCCAGGGCCCGCAACCTTCACAAATGCGCCGGCGTGGTTGTCAGAGAATTGAGCGGAACGTTCCCGGATACAGAAATTGAACTTCTGAAACTTCCGGGGATTGGTCCCTATACCGCGGCTGCGATTGCCGCCATTGCTTTCGGGCAACCGAGCGTCCCGGTTGACGGTAATATCGAGCGGGTGATCAGCCGACTGCATGAGTTGGAACAACCGGCAAAAACCATCACGACAAGAATTGCGGCTTTGGCTCGTGAAATGCTGCCGCAAATGCGGCCCGGCGATTTTGCCCAAGCCATGATGGATCTGGGGGCGACGGTGTGTCGCCCGACAACGGCAGACTGCCATAACTGTCCTTGGCAGGCGGGGTGCGGGGCTGCACGTTCTGGTGAATGGGCCAGATACCCGGTTAAATTACCGAAGCCGCCAAAACCCACACGGAATGGAATCGCGTTTTGGCTGGTCCGTGATGACGGCGCGGTTTTCCTGCGTCGCCGACCGGAAAAAGGGTTGTTAGGCGGGATGGCGGAAGTGCCTTCAACCGAATGGCGGGAGACGGACTGGAGCACGAACGAGGCCTTAACAGTTGCACCACCCGGCAGCAACTGGTGTGCCCTTCCGGGTGACATTGTGCATACGTTCACTCATTTCCACCTGCGCCTCAGCGTCATCTCAGGCACGGTGGTTGGAGCGGGGCCAAATGACGGCTTCTGGTCAAAGCCGGACACCTTCAGTGATCACGCCTTGCCGACGGTCATGAAAAAGGTCGTGCACCACGCAACGACAGTGTTGGGTCAGTCGTCGTAACTCATCAGTGCGTCGAACGGAAGATCATCAATCTTGTCACGACCGTTGAGGAATGTCAGTTCAATCAAACAGGCACCACCAACCGCCTTGCCGCCGACTTTGTTGATTAGGTCGATCGAAGCCCCCATTGTTCCACCGGTCGCCAACAGGTCATCAAGGATCACCACGCGTTGCCCAGGCTGGATCGCGTCATCCTGAATTTCGATTATATCGGTACCATATTCAAGATCGTATTCATGAGAGATTGTCGTTCCGGGCAACTTGCCTTTTTTGCGAATCATCGTGAAGCCAAGACCCAGTTGGGCGGCTAACGGCGCGGCGACCAGAAAGCCGCGGGATTCAATGCCAGCCAGCAAGTCCGGCTGATGTCGCCCAACACATCGTGCCATGCGGCCCAGTGCCACCTGCCAGGCATCAGGATGTGCCAGCAGAGTGGAGATGTCATAAAACAGAATTCCCGGTTTCGGAAAATCGGGAACGGAACGAATGTGGTCTTTTAAATCCATAAATTTTTGGCCGTCTATTTGTTTCAGATTGAGGAGACTGTAGTGAGTCTTCCGGCTTGAGGCAACGTCCTCCGTTACTCGTTATGCTACAAATGAAGCAGTATTCGAGGTGATGTATCAAATTGTTGCATAAAATTTCTACCTGTGTGTAAGGTGATGCCCAAGGGGGGGGAATCCGGTGACGTCAGGGGTCGAATACGCAGAGTTGGCAGGGCATATTGCCGAACGTTTTCCACAACTTAGTCCGCAGCTGCAACAAGCGGCACGGTTCGTTCTGGACCGCCCTGACGATGTCGCGCTGAACTCCATGCGTAAAGTTGCGTCCGCAGCAGGCGTCCATCCGACCACCATGAGCCGCCTTGCCCGTGCCTTTCGGTTCGCCGGGTATAACGAATTTCGCCAGCCATTTCAGAAACGCTTGCGTTCTCACCCCGCCGATTTCACGGGGCGGGCCCAGGAGCTTCAGGCGCGGGCCGAGTTAGGGGAAACTGGGATCGTTGACGAAGTGCTGGAAACGGCCATCGGAAATTTGCGGGAATCATTTGCCGTGAACGGTAGTGAGCGTTTTCTGGCGTGCGCCGATGCATTGTCGCGCGGTCGCCGGGTTTTTGTTGCCGGAACCCGCAGTTGTTATCCGATTGTTTTCTATTTCAATTATGTCTACAGCGTGTTTCGCACAAACTCTGTTTTGATGGACGGCAGCGGTGGGACCTTTGCTGATCGATTGCGATCATTTGGCGAGGGCGACGTAATTTTGGCCGCCAGTTTCGAGCCGTATTCGCAGCCGACGGTGAAAGCCGTCAGGTATGCGCTGGAAATTGGCGGAGACGCGGTCGTCTTAACGGACAGCATGGTCTCTCCCGTTGCCGGAAAACCAGAACAGACACTCTTGATCAAGAATGAAAGTCCGTCGTTTTTTCAATCGACGGCTCCGGCGATGGCGGCGGTAGAGGCGCTGGTCGGGCTAATGGTTCTTAACGATGGAGATGAGGCGTTAAGCGCTATTGAGCAAAGTGAACGTCAATTAGACCAGTTCGATGCCTATTGGGGGCATACGACAAAATCTGCTGAACGGAATAGCCACACATGACACATGTTTTTCATCGCCAACTTAAAAATGAGATGCCGCGGGCTGTCAGTGGTGAGGGCATCTATATTACGGATTCCCAGGGCAAACAGTACTTGGATGCCTCCGGCGGGGCAGCTGTGTCGTGTATGGGACATAGCGACCGTGATGTCGTGGATGCGATCAAGGCGCAGCTCGATGACCTGGCTTTTGCCCATACTGGATTTTTCACGACCAAACCGGCTGAGGAGCTGGCAGACCTTCTAATTGACGCCGCGCCGGATAATATGAGTGCGGTGTATTTTCTCTCCGGTGGTTCGGAAGCAGTGGAAACTGCACTGAAAATGGCACGCCAATATTTTATTGAAATCGGCGAGCCCAATCGGACGCGGTTTATCGCGCGGCGGCAGAGCTATCACGGCAACACCCTTGGCGCGCTGTCTGTTGGCGGCAATGTCTGGCGGCGTGAACCTTACAAAGAACTTCTGATGGATGTGGGGCACATAGCTCCCTGTTACGCTTATCGGGAACAAAGCGACGATGAGTCAGAAGAAGAATATGGCCTGCGGGTGGCCAATGAACTGGAAACTGAAATTCTGGCTACCGGTCCTGATAGGGTCGCCGCCTTCATTGCTGAGACGGTCGGCGGGGCGACGGCGGGCGTCATCCCGCCAGTGTCAGGGTATTTCAAACGCATCCGGGAAATTTGTGATAAATACGGTGTCCTGTTGATCCTGGATGAAGTCATGTGTGGGATGGGGCGGACGGGCACGCTGTTTGCTTGCGAGCAGGATGGAATTTCACCGGATTTGATCACGATTGCCAAAGGTCTGGGCGCCGGGTATCAGCCGATCGGCGCGACGCTGGTCGCTGATAAAATCTACCAGGCGTTTAGGCAGGGTAGCGGCGTTTTTCTGCATGGTCATACCTATATGGGACATCCCCTGGCATGCGCCGGGGCGCTGGCTGTTCAGAAAAAAATCAGGGATAAAGGTCTGTTGGCGAATGTGCGCCGTCAAGGTGATCGGCTGATCGAACTTTTGTATGAACGGTTTGGTAATCACGCAAATGTCGGCGATATCCGAGGTCGTGGGTTGTTTATCGGCGTCGAGCTGGTTGCTGACCGGGCGACAAAAGAGCCGCTGGACCGGAAACTCAATATGCATGCCCGGGTTAAGGCAAAAGCCATGCAGGAAGGATTAATCTGTTATCCTGCCGGGGGAACAGTGGATGGACAGAGCGGCGACCATATCCTGCTGGCGCCACCTTTTATCGTCAGTGATGAGGAGTTGGTCGAACTGGTGAAGCGTTTGGGAACTGCTGTTGACGGTGCTCTCAGCGAGGCAGGAATATAGACAATGGTGCCATTCAGCTTGCGCCGGATAGTGCCTGTGTTACACTCCGTACAAAGAAATGGATGGGGGTCTGCGGTGACCTCGTCAGGGAGAAAGTTGCAAGATTTGAGTGTTTTCTCGTCTGCAAAACAGAAGTGTGAGAGCTTTGGCTCCAATATCAAGATTTCAAGAATTCGTACGTTGTGCGAAGAGCCGTTTCGCCTGATTGGCGAATCCGCTGACGCCAACGTCCGGACCGTTGGGCAATCCCCCACGGGAACCTTGATTGGGTGGGTTTCCCACTTAATCAAACTAAACCACCATTCGGGAAACTGGGTGGGGGTTCGTTGAAATAGGGGATGCCGATGGGCGACCCCAAGACCCTGATTACGGGTAACAATCTCTAGGAGGCTTAAGTAAATGAAGTTCAAAAAAACGCTGGCCGTTAGCGCGGCCATAGCAGGTTTGACCGCAGGTGCGGGCATTTCCACGAGCGCAAGTGCGGCTGAGTTCATTACCATTGGTACCGGCGGTGTAACCGGTGTGTACTATCCGACGGGCCAGGCAATTTGCCGTTTGGTCAATAAAGGCAAAAAAACGCACGGTGTGCGTTGCTCGGCAGAATCGACGGGCGGATCCGTTTACAACATCAACACCATCCGCGCCGGTGAACTGGACATGGGCGTTGCCCAATCCGATTGGCAGTATCATGCCTACCATGGTACCGGAAAACCTTCGTTTAAGAAGGCTGGGCCATTCAAGGAACTGCGCGCCGTGTTCTCTGTACATGCTGAACCTGTCAGCATCGTTGCCCGCAAGGATGCTGGTGTCAAAACCGTTGATGACCTTGCTGGCAAGCGCGTTAACATCGGCAACCCCGGTTCCGGTACGGAAGCGACATGGCAAGTCATGTGGGGCGCCATGGGCAAGAAACAGTCTGATCTGAAACTTGCTGCTCAGATGAAGTCTTCGGAAACGCCTTCGGCACTTTGCGATAACAAGATCGATGCCTTCTTCTGGCTGGTCGGTAACCCGGCAGCTCTTAACAAGGAAGCCGCGACGACGTGTGATGTGACTTTTGTCACCGTCGATAACGCTGCAATCAAAAAATTGGTGGCTGACAACTCGTTCTACCGTACGGCAACAATTCCGGGCGGCATGTATCGTGGCAATCCGAATGACATTAAAACTTTCGGTGTCGGCGCGACGTTTGTTAGTTCTACCAACGCATCCGACAATACGGTTTATCAGGTTGTGAAGAGTGTATTTAGTAACTTTAAACAGTTCCGGAAAATGCACCCGGCATTTGGCAACCTCAAGGAAAGCGAAATGATCAAAGATGCGCTTTCTGCTCCGCTGCACGGCGGTGCTGTTAAGTACTACAAAGAACGTGGCTGGATGTAGTCAGCCCTACAGGCAGGAGGAGGGTGTTTTCCTCCTCCTGCCATTTTTTATTAAGAAACATTTGGTCGGGCTGGATGGACCGTCGCCACTAACCCGCAAACAACCAAGAAAGCTCGAATTAAAACAGGCTCGTTTTCGCTTAAGTTGGAAGTTCATCTCTTTTTGGGAGGCTGCAATGCAAGGGCAACGATCGATAATTCAAGTATACATCTGTTTGACCCTTTTTGTTATTGGTCTGGTGACGCCGAACGTGTTGAAAGCGGCGGACGTCATCGTAGGTGTCAGTAATCAAAAAAAAGTTGACTATGCTGTTGGGCGCGCAGTGTGCCGCGCCGTAACCAAAGCTATTCAGGGCGTCACCTGTGAATCGCGTCGGATCGCCCAAGGAGATGCGCCAGGCCCTCTTGCCGTATTGAGCGATATCGGAAATGGTGCAATAGAACTTGGCATTGTACCGTCCGACTGGGTATTTCATGCGTTCACGGGATCGGGCGCAGCCAAGTTTTTTGATACAAAATATGACAACTTGAGGATTCTGTTTACCCTCCAGGACGAGCCAGTCAACCTGGTCGCACGGCGAGATTCTGGAATCGAGTCCGTCAATGATTTAGCAGGAAAACGGGTCAATATTGCCAGTCCGGGATCTTACGAGCGGGCGGTGATGGAGAAGATTATGGCGGCCAAGGGCTGGGACCGTGGTGACTTTTCGATTGCTGAGGAGCTATCAGTCTCAGAACAGGCGCTGGCGCTCTGCTATGACCGGATTCAGGCTATGATTATCAGCGGGTCGCATCCAGATTCAAATGTCGCCAAGACCCTGCGGGTTTGTGATTCAAAACTGGTGGATGTTGGGGGTGCTGAAATCTCAAAACTGATTGCTGATAATCCCTATCTTTATGAAATGGACATAGGCCGCGATACGTATGCGGACCAAAAAAGCGTCAAAACATTTGGGCTGCGGGTTTTAGCGGTATCGTCAGAGGATATAGATAAGGATCTTGCCGGGTCGATTGTCCGCGCTGTTGTTGACAACAGTTCGATTTTGTCTCGGTTGCATCCGGTCCTGCGGACGGTGTCGCCGAGGTCTCTTATGGGTGAAGAAAATGTTATTCCCTACCATGATGGGGCGCTTGAGTATTTCCGTAGTAAAGGGTTGATGTAGGCAGTAGGATCATTTCGGGGTTTCGTAGAAACTAATTAATTAAGAGTTGGTGCTGCTTCCAAGTAAGGAGGTGGAACTGAATAAATATTACGGGGAGCGTTATGGCAGAGGATATTAAAGGGACAGGGTCGGTTGTCGATGAGGATGCGCTTCAGGATATGATCGCTGAAGCGGATACCGGTGGGCGCAATCCTACAGGTATCTCTGCAAAAATTCTTTGGGGCGTGCCTCTTATGTGGGCTCTGTTCCAATTGTGGTACGTTTCGCCATTGCCTTTCATTTTTAACATCGGGCTGCTGAACTCTACTGAAGCCCGATCCATTCATCTTGCCTTCGCTGTATTTCTAGCCTTTACAGCATTCCCAGCGTTCAAGCGTTCTCCGCGCGATTACATCCCTATCCTCGACTGGGTCGTCGCCATTGTCGCCGCCGGGTGTGCCTCATACATTTATTTTTACTATCGCGAAATCGCAGAACGCCCGGGCATTCCGACGACAACGGACTTGATCGTGTCCGTGATTGGTCTCGGGCTCATACTGGAAGCCACCCGTCGTGCCCTCGGTCCGCCCTTGATGATCGTCGCCATCGTATTTATGGGATACGCGTTCGGTGGCCCCTATATGCCAGAAATTATCGCCCATCAGGGCCTGAGCATTAACAAGGGCATGTCGCATTATTACCTTTTGACAGAGGGTGTATTTGGGGTCGCCTTGGGCGTGTCCACGAGCATGGTGTTTCTGTTTGTGCTTTTCGGGTCGTTGCTGGAAAAGGCTGGTGCCGGGAATTATTTTATCCGTGTCGCCTTCGCCCTGATGGGGCATATGCGCGGTGGTCCTGCTAAAGCGGCTGTTGTATCTTCAGGATTAACCGGTCTGATTTCGGGCTCTGCCATCGCCAATGTGGTAACGACGGGAACATTTACTATTCCGCTCATGAAAAAGGTTGGCTTCCCGGCTGAAAAAGCGGGTGCAGTCGAAGTTGCTGCGTCCACCAATGGTCAGCTGACACCACCAGTCATGGGGGCCGTTGCATTCTTAATGGTGGAATATGTCGGCATCTCTTATCTGGAGGTTATTAAACATGCGGCTCTGCCGGCGCTGATTTCCTACATAGCGCTCGTTTATATCGTACATTTGGAGGCCGTTAAGGCCGATATGAAGGGTCTGCCCCGGCGTAATCCGCCCAAGTTTATCCAAAGCATGGCTAATTTTCTGTTGTCTTTTGGCGGATTTGCGGCGCTTTGCGGAGCTGTATATTACGGCCTTGGCTGGACCAAGGACGCATTCGGAGACGCCACACCCTATATTGCCACGGTGGCGCTGATCATTGCCTACGTTGGGTTGGTCAAGTACGCAACCAAATTTCCAGAGCTGGAAACATCAATCGAAATCGATGTCCTTCCGGAGACCGGACCAACGGTAAAGGCTGGATTGTATTTTTTACTGCCTGTCTTTGTCCTGATCTGGTGTTTGATGGTTGAGCGTCTGTCGCCCGGCCTATCCGCATTCTGGGCTTCGGCAGCTATGTTATTCGTGCTGCTCACGCAGAAACCGTTGAAAGCCAAGCTACGCGGTACTGAAGGTGATCAGGACGCGACGTGGACGGCTGGTATTGGTGACGTATTCGAGGGACTGGTCAACGGGTCCAGAAATATGATCGGCATTGGCGTTGCGACAGCGGCGGCAGGCATCATTGTTGGAACTGTCACCGTAACGCCCATTGGATTGGTCATGGGTGAGTTGGTGGAATTCCTGTCAGGTGGTTACCTGATCTTGATGCTGTTCTTTACAGCCGTATTCAGTCTGATCCTGGGGATGGGGTTGCCGACGACGGCAAACTATATTGTTGTCTCGTCACTGATGGCACCGGTCATTGTGACCATTGGTGCGGAAAATGGCCTGATCGTACCTTTGATCGCCGCCCACATGTTTGTCTTTTATTTCGGCATTCTGGCGGACGATACGCCTCCCGTCGCCATGGCGGCGTTCGCGGCGGCGGCGATCTCCGGTGGCGATCCTATCAAGACCGGTTTGCAGGGTTTTGCCTATGACATTCGGACGGCCATTTTGCCGTTCCTGTTCATTTTCAATACTGAGCTTTTGATGATCGGAGTGGACACCTGGTACCATCTGTTGGCAACAATAATTACCGCGGTAATGGCCATGCTTTTGTTTGCGGCCGCGACACAGGGTTTCTTCATAACAAGATGTAGGTGGTGGGAGGTTGTCACGCTGTTGCTGATCGCATTCACGCTCTTCCGTCCCGGCTACTGGATGGACCGGATATACCCACCATTGGTTCCGGTTGCAGCATCAAATATCTATCAGATTGCCGGTGAATTGCCCGATAACGATCTTATTCGGGTTCGGGTCGTCGGCATCGATTTTGACGACAAAAAAGTCGACAAGATTATCATGCTGCCGGTAGGCGTTCCGGGCGATGGCAAGGAAAGATTAGCAACGGCAGCAGGGCTTGAATTGCGTGAAGAAGGTGGAAAATACGTTATCGATAACGTCGCCTTTGACGGTGCTGCTGATAAGCAGGGGTTAGGGGATTTGGATCTGGAAACAACGGAGATTGTCAGCGTGATTGTTGATTCAGATAGCCCGCCCAAACAGCTGATCTACATTCCGGCCCTCGTTCTTCTTGGTGGCATCATCGCCCTGCAGCGCCGTCGTAAACGTATAACCAGTGCCGCCACGGCATAAAGGGGGAGATATTATGTTCAAACGCATTCTTTTATCCGTGGATCTCGATCAGGACAGTTCCTGGAAGAAGGCTCTGCCCAGTGCTGTCGATATGTGTCGTCAGTCGGGGGCAGACCTTCATATACTGACCGTCGTTCCCGACTTTGGCATGAGCATCGTCGGGCAATATTTCCCGGAAGGTTATGAGAAGGAAGTGGCTGACAAAATTTTGGTTCAACTGCGGGACTTTGTGAGCAAACACGTTCCCGATGATATCCGCGTTCAACATATTGTCGGTGAAGGCACGGTCTATGAGGTTATTCTGAAGATCGCAGATGACATCAATGCGGATTTGATTGTTGTCGCCTCACACCGTCCGGAACTGAAAGACTACCTGCTTGGCCCCAACGCGGCGCGTGTTGTTCGCCATGCGGATTGTTCGGTGATGGTCGTCCGGGACTGAGTAAAAACAAGACCAGAAAAAAGCCGCCTCTCCAATCGGAAAGGCGGCTTTTCTTTTGGTAATCTGACGTATTTAGTTGCTCTTCAGATACTCGATAACCGCTTTACGCTGGGATTCTTTTTTCAGGCCAGCAAAAGACATTTTCGTTTTCTTCATGAATTTCTTGGGCTTGGTGAGAAATTTGTCGAGGTTTTCTTCAGTCCAGACCAGGCCATCGCCAGCCGCCGCTTTCATGGCTTTGGAGTATTTGAATTTTGCGACAGTACCGGCTTTACGGCCAACAACACCAGAAAGATTGGGACCGACTTTATTCTTCTTGAAGCCATGGCAGGCTTTGCACTTGCCGAAAACTTTCTTGCCACTTGCAGCATATGCAGAATTTGTTGCAACACCCGCAGTGAAGGCAACTGCTGATGCCATGATTGCTACAACGGCAAGTTTTTTAATCGTAATCATATGGAGTTCTCCAACCCGGTTTTTCAAATACTACAAAAAATAGCAGGAAACATGCCCTAAAATTCAATAAACGCACCTTCTGATAGCCTGTCTGAACGATGATGTACAAGCAAAATCCACATCCTTTAAGTCGTTATCTCTCGTCGTCTGATGATCCGACTTTATCCTTGATAACTTTGAAATAAGGCAAATCTATGGTGCAGATAGTTCGTCCCAAATGCCAAATTCTTCACGAAATTTCTGAAGCGAATTCCAGGCACGTCTAAAATCCTTATCCTCGTCCGAGAGCTCCTTGGCCACTTGATTCCAGGCATTGTGAAACGCCAGAAGAAGTTCCGGGCCCCAGGTCTTCATTTGAATGCCGAGCTTCGTATATCGTTTCAGCGCACCGAACTGCTTCGAATCGGCGGCTGTTAGTCCGCGCCAAATATTATCGCCGCAAACCGCTTCTATCTGGGCTTTTGCCGGATCGGACAACGCCTGCCACGCCTTTTTGTTGATCATCAGATCATACAGGGTCGTCGGTTGGTGCCAGCCGGGGAAATAAACAATGCCGGCGGTTCGATGAAGACCAAGCGAGAAGTCCATCGCCGGTTGGGAAAACTCTGCTGCGTCGATGGCTCCAGAGTTCATGGCGACAATGATGTCTGCGTTCATCAACATCTCCGTCGAGACCCCAAGTTTTTCCATCACTCTGGCCCCCAGTCCGGTGATACGCATGCGCAATCCCTTCAGATCATCTGGTGTGGACACGGGTTTTTTGAACCAGCCGGAAGCCTCCGGGGAGGTGACACCGCAAACCAGGCCGTGAAGGCCCTGTTTGTCGTATATGTCGTCATATATTTCCTGGCCGCCGCCTTGGCGAAACCAGGCCAGGAATTCGCGTGCTTGTGGACCGAAGGGGATGGATGAAAACAGCTGAAGAGCCGGAACCTTTTCCGCCCATAGGGCAGGTGAGGAAAATCCTGCCTGAATGGTGCCGGAGCGCACGGCTTCGAACAGGTCCTGGGGAGGGACCATGGTGCCTGGTTCATGGAATTTAATTTCGAACTGACCATCCGATATTTGGGAAATCGCACTTTCGATACGTTTCGGCAATTCACCCAGAACAGGTAATGAGCCGGTGTAGGCGCTGGTCATGCGCCAGTGAACAGTCTCCGGTTCTGTTGGAGCTGGCGGTTCTTCGGTTGCTGTCGAGGCCTTGGGTGTTAGGCGCGAGGTATTGGCAGTCGTCGGCGTATCGACGTTGTTGACGGCCTGGGCAGTCTCCATCGTCGGCGGATTAATATGAGGACGAATGACCGTCGCCCCGATTATCACCCCGGCAATCATGCCGATTATCATGCCAATTATGACTTGCCGCACTTTTTGCTCCCGTAGGATTGTCATCCAGCTGTCAAAGTTTGATCAAGACAAACGCTAACCTACCGGTGAAATCGGAACAAGTTGAAACTCTGGAAGGTTTTATCGTGCAGGCGACACCTGCTCCCAATCGTCTGTGACTGAGACAGGCCGCAAGAGGGTTTGCCCCACCCACAAGACACGATATGTTGGTAGTTGTTCACGCTGATTTTAGCGCCGGGAAGACAATCATTTGACCAACTCAAATGCATCGCTTGAGGGACTGTTTAATTCCGCTCGGCAGTCTTATCAGGCAGGAGACTTCGAACGCGCCTTAAGTTTCTTGTATGACATACAGAAGTCGGCTCCGGATATTCCTGACGTTCTTCATTTTCTCGGCCTGATTGAACTTAGGATGGGAAAAGCGGCATCGGCGGTCGGCCATCTTCGTAAAGTAGTCACCGCTATACCGGATGCACCCGAGTTATGGGTGCTTTACGGGAGTGCGTGTAAAAAGGCAGAATTGATTGATGAAGGAATTGCCGCTCAGCAGCGCGCACTTGCTTTACACCCAGGGTATGGTGATGCCCATTTCAATCTTGGGCGGTCTTTTTTCGAACAGGGCGATCTGGATAAAGCTGCCGACCATTTACTGCTGGCGATTTCGGCGGACCCGAAAGATTTGGATGCAAGGGTTGAATACTCCAAGCTGTTGATCCAGAAAGAAGAAATCGGCGAAGCGGAAATACAGATGCGCCAGATCCTGGATATCGATGCCTCCCACGCTCCGGCGAATTCAATGTTGGCCAGTGTGGTGGCTGACCGAGGTGAACTGGGTATAGCCACGAAATACTTAATCCGAGCGGTAAATCGCACTCCCGATGACCCAAGACTCTTCATTCAAGTCAGGCCTATTTTAAAAGCCCTGATCCGGAGGATAGGGGATGGGAGCGGTTTGGACTTTTCCTCGATTGACGAATTGCGAGAAAAGGTTCCTGCGACCCTCGAACTTGATTTTCTGGCCTACTGGCTGGACAGATTTTCGTCAGATCGGGTCAATGAAGCTTATCGGGTCATTTGCGACAAACTGAACTCAACGAATGATAAAGCCATAACGCTGGATGCGAATGTTGAGGCAGGAAAATCAGAAGTTAAATTTACCACTCCCTTCAAAGATGCAGTGGCCCTGATCCATTGGGGCAGAAGTGGATCAGGGTTTCTCCATAGTCTGGTGGATGGCCATCCACAGATATCGACCCTGCCCGGGCATTATCTCGGTGATTATTTCGGTCGCGATACCTGGAAAGATATAGCGTCAACTGATCCTGATATTCTTGTCGAGCGATTTTGTAGTCTTCATGAAGTATTGTTTGATGCAGACGCATCAGCCGCCCCCCCGGGTTTTCGCAACAGCACCCTGACCAATTTTGGCTACATGGAGGGGCATACGACGATGGGGGATGCTAGAGATCAGAAGCTCACTTTGGACCGAGCCCTATTTACCAGAACCTTGCGGGAATTATTGGCAGGCGAGATCAAAATAAATCCGAATGAATTTTTCGAACGGGTTCATGTCGCCTTTGATCGCTGCTTGAACCGCCAGAGTCAGACGGATTTGCTTTTTTATCATATCCACAATCCTGACAGCTGGGCGTTATTGAATTACCTCCGATATAATTCGCATGCAAAACTGCTGCTGTCTGTGCGTGAGCCCCTGCAAAGCTGTGAATCCTGGGCCAGCGATGAGACCTATGGTGAGGCGGTTACCAGGGTGCAGCAGTTTTTGTTCACGTTCGATCAGGTTGAATTCAAACATTATGACTCAAGAGGTATCCGGCTCGAGGACCTGAAACTTGATACGGACAAAACATTGAAAACACTTTGTGAGTGGATGCAGATCGAAGATGATGACGTGCTCCGGTCACCGACATTTCAGGGATTAAAATACTGGGGAGACCCGAGCTCCATCAAGTTTGACCGAAAAGACTCGGTGATCGGGTTTGAAGACGATAAATTCGATCCGACGAGCGATCCGATCAAACGCAAAGTCGGCTATTTTTTCAGCGAGCGTGATCAACTGATCTTGCGCACTCTGCTGTATCCGGTACGGGTTGCCTATCGCTATCAGGCTTCGCATGAGGAGCAGTTTGTTCGTGATCTGGAGACAATTAAACCAATGCTGGATGAACCGCTGGATTTCGAGCGGAATTTGGCCGATAAGTTGCCGCCTGGAAAATTAGACCTGATGGAGAATGCCTCCCGGTTGTGTTTTCGGAGCGCACTTTATGACCGTTGGGAAACCCTGGACGCGCACGGGACTTACCCCAATATGATCAAGCCCCTCTTTGACGGGCAGCTATACTAAATATTATGGAATTTTTGACATGACCAGTTTAGTGCCCGTTGTCTGGATGATGGGACCGACCTCCGCAGGTAAGACAACACTGGCGAATGCTCTGACATCCAGAATTCAGGCCGCTGATCTCGGCCCGGTGGTTCGTTGGGACGGTGACCAGGTTCGTGATTTGATGGGCGATCAGCTCGGGTTTTCAGCAGCCAGCCGAATGCAGGTGGTACGCGCCCTGGCGACGATTGCCGAGACCACGTCGGAATCGGGTGTTCTGACCATTGTATCGGCGCTCACGGCTCATCAGGATACCCGTGACCTGATTGAGCAAATGTTGCCAAACCTCGTCAGGGTTTATGTCCATTGCCCCATTGAAACCTGCGCCGAACGGGATCCGAAAGGCCTTTACCGCAGAGCCAAAGCAGGGGAAATTGATACGTTGATCGGCTACAATACAGTGTACGAACCGCCAATCGGTCATGACTTTGAAATTGATACATCGATAGAAAATGTCGATGGCTGTGTTGACCGTCTTCTCGACTTCCTTCAAACACAAGGCTTCGTGGCGAAAGCGACCTGAACCTGAACCAACATGAGCATCGTGAACAAATGAACAATATAAAAACCCTGGCGACCCTTGGGCCCAGTTCGCTTAAAGAAAATATCATTCGCGATATGACGGATGGCGGGGTTACGCTTTTCCGCATCAATCTTTCCCACACGCGTCTCGAAGACCTGGAGAACATCATCGGGTTTATCCGAAGTTGCACGGATGTGCCGGTCTGTCTTGACAGCGAAGGCGCGCAAATCCGAACGCAGACGTTGGTCGGTGGCAGTGTTCAGATGAGCACCGGAAGTGACGTTCACTTGAGTTTTGATGAAATCGACGGCGATCAGAATCATCTTTCGTTCCATCCCCGCGGCATCGCCCGCGAATTCAGGCCCGGTGATCTGATTGATATCGATTTCCACGGTGTTCAGCTCAAAGTCACACAGACATCGGATACGGACTGCCTGGCCGTGGTGGAGAAGGGCGGTCGCATGGGTGAGAACAAGGCTGTTGCCCTCAACCGCGCCGTCACGTTACCCGCCTTGACGGAAAAAGATCTCGGCGCCATTGAAATCGGTAGGCGGATGGGGATCAGCCATTTTGCATTGTCGTTTGGCAACTGCGCCGAAGATGTTGACGCCTTCCGAAACCAAATCGGAGATGACGCCTTCCTGATCACCAAGATCGAAAGCATCCGTGGGATCGAGAACCTGCAGGCCATTGCCGATCGTGCCGATGCTATCCTGATTGACCGTGGGGACCTGTCTCGTGAAGCGCCGATTGAGAAAATACCCTTCTTGCAGCGGCGGATCATCTCAACGGTGAAATCCCGTTCGAAACCGGTTTACGTGGCGACCAATCTGCTGGAATCGATGATCGAATTCCATCAGCCGACGCGGGCCGAGGTCAATGACGTCGTCAGCACGCTGGAAATGGGCGCGTCCGGACTGGTGCTGGCGGCGGAAACGGCGATCGGCAGTCACCCGGTGCGTGCGGTTCAGACCATTCGCCAATTGATCAGAAACTTTGAACGCTGGACACCAAACACCAGCTTTGCCGAACTTCTGGAAGACGACTGATCACGCACGAAAAAGCCGCCTTGTGCGGCGGCTTTGCAAAAATGGTCGGGAAGAGAGGATTCGAACCTCCGACCCCCTCGTCCCGAACGAGGTGCGCTACCAGGCTGCGCCACTTCCCGACAATTTCGAGCGGGTTATAGCGTTCTCTGCCGCCGAGGGCAAGAACCGGTTGTCAGTGAGGGTGGTGGACTAAATCCGGCCGTCAGTGCGCGCGTTCAATGCAGAAGTCGATGAGCTCGTTAAACGCGGTTTTTGTTGGGCTGTCATCGAAAATACCCAGCGCGTCCCTGGCGATGGCGCCGTAATGACGGGCCCGGTCGACCGAGTCACTCAACGCATTGTGCCGGGTCATCAGGTCAAGCGCGTGTTCCAGGTCCGTATCGGACTGATCCAGCTCTTCCATGGTGCGGCGCCAGAATTTGCGTTCTTCCTCGTCACCGCGGCGAAACGCCAAAATGACCGGCAGCGAGATTTTACCTTCTCGAAAATCATCGCCGATGGTCTTGCCCAGGGTCGCCTGTTTGGCGGAATAGTCGAGCACGTCATCGATCAGCTGAAAGGCAATGCCTAAGTTCATACCGAAACTCTCGAGCGCATCTTCCTCGACGCGCGGCCGTTCGGCGATCACCGGGCCGATACGACAGGCGGCGGCAAAAAGCTGGGCGGTTTTTGATTTGATGACCTCCAGATAGGTGCTTTCGCCGGTCTCCGTATCATTGGTGGTCATCAGCTGTAGGACTTCGCCTTCGGCGATGACGGATGAGGCGTGCGACAGGATTTTAAGAACCTCAAGCGAGCCATCTTCAACCATCAGCTCAAACGCCCGGCTGAACAGGAAGTCGCCGACCAGAACGCTGGCCTGATTGCCAAAAAGCGCATTGGCGGACGCCTCACCGCGCCGGAGCTCACTTTCGTCAACAACATCATCGTGCAGCAGGGTCGCGGTGTGGATAAATTCGACACAGGCGGCCAGCGCAATATGACGATCACCCGTATACTTGCAGAGCTGCGCCGACCCCAATGTCAGCATGGGGCGCAGACGTTTGCCACCCGATGCAACCAGATGACCGGCAAGTTGCGGGATCAGTTCCACCGGAGAATCCATGTGGCGGATAATCACGTCATTGACGCTTTTCAGGTCACCCTGGACCAGGTCCGTCAATCTGTCTACGGACGGCTTTTTGCTTTTTTCGTCGCCGAGGCTGACAACTACACCCACGGAGATGCTCCTCAATTATTTTAACGTCCCCCGGCCGGCAGAATTACGCGCTTATCGCCTGCCAGCCGCTATTGAGCATAGGTATGGCACTTGGGTGAGGTCAAGACCAGACCTGAGATAAGCCGGCGACAGATAAGTCCAAGGCAAGCCCCGGAAACCTCAAAATGTGCGTTTTTGTGTGCTTTTGTGTGTGTTTTTTATCAGCACATCCGCCTTTTTGCCGAGATGTCTCCATCACATTTCGCCATTCAAGTGCCATCACTTTACCTCATGCCCGGACTTGATCCGGGTATCCACGCTTAAACGATGAATACAATTAATAATGTCGATCGCGCTGTCCGTACCGGGAACACGTGGGCACGCACATCACCCAGCCGTTACGCGGAAACACGTGGATACGCGGGTCAAGCCCGCGCATGAGGGCTGACCGGGTTCCAATCATAAAACACAACAAATCCCTACAAATCACCACAAAACACTACATTTTCTCCTTCAATTCGTCATCACCGGGCTTGACCCGGTGATCCATGTCTCGACTGGGGTACGGACCCCCGGGTCAAGCCCGGGGGTGACGAGGGTGAAAGGAAGTGAGAGTGTTCATCCAAATGACGACACAACCTGCCGCCAGCCCCGAGCCGGACAACAGAAAAAAATCTTCACAAGGACAATCACAACATCCTGCCGGGCACAGCCCGGGGAATGTCCTGTCTATATCGTATTTGTGGTTTTCTTATGGCAATCTCTCGTAATTTTTGAAATAGTTTGCGGGTGAGAATTTTGGACACGGGACATTGAGACATAATTATGAGTAACCCAACGTTTAAAATTTGGGCAACCCTCTGGTGGGGCTATAGATACGCCTTCAAGAATATTCGACTAATCTTCCGAGCCGGATGGATTGCGATGGCTGTAATATTTTTGCTCATGATTTTGACACCAGTACTATATGCTTTGGATATTGAAATTCCAATAAACGCTCTGATGCCCTTGGCGTTTTGGGCGAGTAGTTACTTCGCTGTTCCGTGGCACCGAGCGATACTTATGAACGAAAATAATCCGCAAGTTTTTCGCTTTCGTCGTCCTGAATTTTTTTACTTCCTGCTCGTACTGGTCCTTAGCTATTCCGGTGATGCGGGCATTTATATATTCTCATACGGATTAGAAAGTATTGGCATATCAGTTGATACCCCCGATCAAAATTCGGTTTGGGGTAATGTCATGATGGTAATTTTATCTCCAGGTGTGCTTCTGTTTTGCATATTGCTCGCGTGTTATATTTCAATGATTTTACCCGCCATCGCAGTCGGAGATCATAATATGAGCCCCGCGCGTGCATGGCGACTATGGCGCGGAAACCGGTGGCGGTTCGCTTTTTTTCTGTTGATCGGTTCGGCGCTGATGGCCGGTATCTGGACGTCGGTAAATGCTGCTACATCGCTTGTAAACGGCCAAATCATTGAAGCTCTTGAGATCGATTTTCAAAATCTCAACTCGCTCGAAATCGACTTCATCAAGTTTGTGTTCGCATTTAGTGCAATGGTTCCGCTGTTGGTCTTTATCTTGTTTTATATTGTCGCTTCTACTGTTGGAGCGCTTTCAATTTCCTATGCCGGGATTGTTAGGCATGCGATTGAAGTCGACGAAAACTATTCTCCTCTGGAATCAATCCGAGACCGAGTAACTGTGTAATAGTAATGCCATCCAATTCCCATGCCGCCTCATCCCCCCCCCGTCCCCCCGCATTTTGACCTGTGATCCGTCTTGCCCTGTGCTATGACTTGATCCGTCGACATGAACATCCGCGGAGTGACGCAGGTAGATGGTTGAATTGATTCGTACCAATGACGCGGTTTTTTTGTCGTGGCTGCTGGCGCAGCTGGCGGGGGAAGACATTGAGGCGGTTGTTTTGGATGCCCATGCCAGCGTCATGGAGGGCAGCATTTCGGCGATCCAGCGCCGCGTGATGGTCATTGAACGCGATCTCTTTCGGGCCAAGGGCATTCTTGCCGAGGCGGAAGAGCTGAATGGCTGATCTTGCCGATCCTACTGAGCTTACCGATCTTACCGACCCTACCGATTCCAATGAGCCGATTGAGACCGCCTTGCTGGACGGGCGGGTCCGCTGTTTGCAGCCCAGGACCGGTTATCGCATCGCCATTGATACGGTGTTGATGGCTGCCGCCGTTCCGGCGAAATCCGGCGATCAGGTATTGGATGTGGGCGCCGGGGCGGGCGCCGCCGGGCTTTGTGTCGCCGCCAGGGTTGCCGGGCTTAAGGTCAGCGGCATTGAAATCCAGCCGGGTTTCGCCAAACTGGCGCGCCGCAATGCCGACCTTAACGGTTGGGGAGAGCGGTTTCAGATTGTTGACGGTGATGTCGGCGAGCGGCCGGGCCCGCTGCGTCCCGATACCTATGACCACGTGATCTCCAACCCGCCGTTTGTCGAAGCCGGGCGGGGGCGAATGCCGCCTGACCCAGCCAAGGCCACGGCGAAAATGGAGAGCCATGTGGCCCTCGGCGACTGGATCGGGTTTTGTATTCGAATGGCGAAAACCAAGGCGACGATCACTATTGTCCATCGCGCCGACCGGCTTGAGGAAATTCTTAGCGCCATGGCGGAGTCCGTCGGTGACCTCGTTATCTTCCCCCTGTGGCCGGGCGGCGATAAACCCGAGCAGCCGGCAAAAAGGGTGATCGTTCAGGGCCGCAAGGGAATGAAAGGCCCATCCACCCTGGCGCGGGGACTGGTGCTTCATCAACCGGGCGGCACCTACACGGATGAAACCAATCGTCTCCTTGTCGATGCTGAGGCGTTGGAAATCAGGTGAGAGTGTCTATACTCCGAACCCTCACGGTCATACGGCGACACTGTCATACGGCCACACTGTCATATGGAACGAGCGATGAATCAGGATACTTTTTTGGATTGGGCCGAGAGCTGTAAAAAATATCTGCCGGGGCGGGGTGGGCCGCTGGTTTCCGTCATTACCCTGTCTGGCGTCATCGGGGCGATGGGCGGCTTTCGCCGCGGCCTCAGCCTGTCGACGGTCGAACCTTTGCTGGAGCGGGCTTTTAAGCCGAAAAAGCTGAAAGCCGTTGCCTTGGCCATCAATTCGCCTGGTGGATCACCGGTGCAGTCGGCGCTGATTGCCGGACGTATCCGCGCCCTTGCGAAAGAAAAAGACGTGCCTGTTTATGCCTTTGCCGAAGATGTGGCGGCATCCGGCGGCTACTGGCTGGCCTGTGCTGCGGATGAGATTTATGCCGACAGCAATTCCATCATTGGCTCCATCGGCGTCGTTTCCGGCGGTTTCGGTTTCCCGGAACTTCTCAAACGTTATGGTGTTGAGCGACGCCTTCACACCAGCGGTGATAAAAAGGCCATGCTCGATCCGTTCAGCCCGGAAAAAGCGACGGACATCAAACACCTCAAATCCCTGCAAAAGGAAATCCATGACGGGTTTATCGACATGGTTCAGGATCGACGTGGTGACCGTTTGAAGGGAGCCGATAAGGAGCTGTTCAGCGGCGCCTTCTGGACCGGCACGACAGCGGTCGAACTGGGGTTGGTGGATGGTCTGGGCAATCTTAGAAGCGTCATGCGCGACCGCTTTGGTGAAGATGTCAAATTCAGGAAAATCGAAGAACACCAGTCTTTCTTCAAACGCAGATTCGGCCTGTCTCAGGTGACATCGCAAAGCGGGAATGATTTTGCCGGTGATCTGGGTCACGGGTTGATAACCGCCGTCGAGGAACGCCTGATCTGGAACCGATTCGGATTTTAGCGCCTAAATGCGCCAAATGTGCGGGGATGACTTGACCTCTGCCATGATCATTGCCTAAAAGGATCACCATGTTCGGACTGTTCAGTATCTCAAAAATCCTGGTTACCGCCGCCTTAATCCTTGCCGTCTGGTATGGTTTTAAATGGCTCGGCAACCGTCAGCAAATCCAGAAAAAGGCGGCCCGCGAGCGTGTGCGCCGGGGTGGAGGTGCAGCTCAGCGCGGCCCGAGCAGTTCGGATATCGAAGATATGGTCCAGTGCCCGGACTGCGGCGCTTATGTGCCGGATGACGGTCGTCACAAGTGCGGCTGAAAAACTGAACAAGCGGCAGATTCCCCTGCTTGACCCTGCACGGCGCGGCAGCTAACTTCGCACCCGCAACATAACTTCCCATACCTTGGAAATTCGGCGCGATGCCAGCCAAATCTGATAAAAAAACCTGTTTTCAGAACTTGATCCTGACCCTGCACGCCTTCTGGGCCGATCAGGGCTGTGTGATCCTGCAATCCTATGACATGGAAGTCGGCGCGGGGACGTTTCATCCGGCGACGACGTTACGCTCTTTGGGCCGTCCCGATGACGTCTGGAATTGCGCCTATGTACAGCCGTCACGCCGTCCGACCGACGGACGTTACGGCGAAAACCCCAATCGCCTCCAGCACTATTACCAGTATCAGGTGCTGATGAAACCTTCGCCGGAAAACATTCAGGAACTTTATCTGGAAAGCCTGTATGCGCTGGGAATCGACAAGACCCTTCATGATATCCGGTTTGTCGAGGACGATTGGGAAAGCCCGACGCTGGGGGCCTGGGGCCTCGGTTGGGAAGTCTGGTGCGACGGCATGGAAGTCAGCCAGTTCACCTATTTCCAGCAGGTCGGCGGTTATGAATGCAACCCGGTCCCGGTCGAGCTGACCTACGGACTTGAGCGCCTCGCCATGTATGTGCAGGGCGTTGAAAGTATTTACGATATCGATTGGGACGGTGTGCCCAAGGATCAGGGCGGTAAAACCTACCGTGATGTTTTCCATCAGGCGGAAGTCGAATATTCAAAACACAATTTCGAACACGCCAATACGGACATGCTGCGCCAGCACTTCATTGACGCCGAAACCGAATGCGCCAAGTTGCTGGACGCTGAACTCGTGTTGCCGGCCTATGACTATTGCCTGAAAGCCAGCCATTTGTTTAATTTGCTCGATGCCCGCGGCGTCGTCTCGGTGACCGAACGCCAGGCCTTTATCGGGCGCGTGCGGACCCTGACTAAGGGCGCTGCCGATGCCTGGATGAAAAGCCAGGGCATGGAGGTGAAGTGATGGCCGAACTCCTCCTTGAAATTCTGTCCGAAGAAATTCCGGCACGCATGCAGGCGCGGGCCGCGGATGATCTGAAACGACTGGTTTGTGAAGGCCTGAAAAAAGCGGGTCTGGAGTTTGATCGCGCCGAAACGCAGGTCACACCGCGCCGCTTGGTTCTGGTGGTCGATGGATTGCCGACGGCGACACCGGATGTCAGCGACGAACGCAAGGGCCCGAAAGTCGGTGCACCCGAGCAGGCGCTCGCCGGGTTCATGAAAGCCAATGGTTTCAGTTCCATTGATCAGGCCGAAATCCGAGAATTGCCGAAAGGTGAATTTTATTTCGCAGTGTTCGAGAAAAAGGGCAGCGCCACATCCGAAGTGCTGGCTGACGTAATTCCCACGGCCCTGCAAAACCTGTCCTGGCCCAAATCCATGCGCTGGGCGTCGCACGGTCTGCGCTGGGTACGTCCTATCCATTCGATGATCTGTGTTTTTGATGGCGCGGTTGTACCATTTGTATTCGGCCCACGAACGGCGGCCAACGAAACCACCGGCCACCGCTTTCTGTCGCCGGAAAACCTCACGGTTTCCAACTTCGCCGACTACAAGGAACAGCTTGGCGCCGCCAAGGTGATGATTGACCGGGCTGAACGTCGCGACTTGATTCTGGTGGAGGCCACCAAATTGGCCGAGGCCGAAGGGTTGTCCCTCAAGGACGACAAGGGGCTGCTTGAGGAAGTCGCCGGTCTGGTCGAATGGCCGGTTGTGCTGATGGGGACGATTGACGACGAATTCATGAACGTGCCGCCGGAAGTTCTGATCACCTCGATGAAGTCGCATCAGAAATATTTCTCGTGTCTGGATCTGGACGGCAATTTGGCCAACCGGTTTGTCGTTGTCGCCAATACGGAGACCGTCGACGGTGGCAAACAGGTGGTTGCCGGTAACGAACGGGTGCTACGTGCACGCCTCAGCGACGCCAAGTTTTTCTGGGATCAGGATCGCAAAACCTCGCTGGCCTCGAAGGCCCCGGCGCTTAAAGACCGGGTGTTCCATGCCAAGCTGGGGACGCTGGATGAGAAGGTTGACCGCATGCAGGCGCTGGCGGCTGATCTGGCTGACAGCGTGGCGGGTGCCGACAAGGACAAAGTCCGGTCTGCCGCACGGTTGGCCAAGGCCGACCTTTCAACCGGTATGGTCGGTGAGTTTCCGGACCTGCAAGGTGTGATCGGGCGTTATTACGCCTTGAACGACGGCGAAAGTCCGGATGTGGCGGAAGCCATTGCCGAACATTATTCGCCGCAGGGGCCGGGCGATAGCTGCCCGTCACGACCGGTCAGCATCTGTGTGGCGTTGGCCGATAAAGTCGATACGTTGGCCGGGTTCTGGTCGATCGATGAAAAACCGACGGGTTCGAAAGATCCCTATGCGCTTCGCCGCGCGGCGCTCGGTATCATTCGCTTGATCCTGGAAAACGATCTCAGGATTTCGCTGTCGCAGGTGTTCGAAAACGCCCTGGCGCACCACAAAGCCGGCGGGGATTTGTCCAGCGACCTCATCTCTTTCTTCGCCGACCGCTTGAAAGTTCATCTCAAGGAACAGGGTGTTAAACACGATCACATCGATGCGGTGTTTGCCCTCGGTGGTGAAGATGATCTGGTACGTCTGCTCGCCCGGGTTAACGCCTTGTCGGAGTTTCTCGATTGCGAAGACGGTGAAAACCTGCTGATCGCCTATCGCCGGGCGGCGAATATTCTGAAAATTGAAGAGAAGAAAGACGGGCGCAGTTATGCCGATGCGCCGGATGTTTCAGGCTTCGAGCAGGATGAAGAGAAAACCCTGTTCGCGGGGCTTGAGGCGGGATCAGGTTTGATTGCGGCGGCGGTATCGGATCAGCGGTTTGGTGACGCCATGCAGGCACTGGCCAAGTTGCGTGGTCCGGTTGATGCATTTTTTGATGCCGTCACCGTAAATACGGATGATCCGCAAACCCGCGAAAACAGATTAAAATTATTGTCGATGATCAGGTCGGCGCTGGATGGTGTTGCAGATTTCTCGAAGATCGAAGGGTAAAAGTCGATATGACAAAATGGGTCTACAGTTTCGGTGACGGCAAGGCAGAGGGCAGCTCGGAGATGCGCAATCTGCTGGGTGGCAAAGGTGCGAACCTGGCTGAAATGTCCGCTCTGGGCATTCCCGTTCCGCCTGGATTTACCATCCCGACAGATGTCTGTGTGTTTTATTACGACAATGAAAACACCTACCCAGATGAGCTGAAAGCCCAGGTCGAGGCGGCCATGGTCGACATGGAGAGCGCCTTGGGCAATGGTTTCGGCACGGTCGAAAACCCGTTGCTGGTGTCCGTGCGTTCCGGTGCCCGAGCCTCAATGCCCGGCATGATGGACACGGTCCTCAACCTCGGCCTCAATGATGAAACGGTTGAGGGGCTGGCGACCAGATCGGGCGACGCACGGTTTGCCTATGACAGTTACCGTCGTTTCATTCAGATGTACGGCGATGTGGTCCTGGGAGTCGATCACCATAATTTTGAAGACATTATGGAAGATCATAAAGACGACAAAGGATATTCGCTGGACACCGATCTCGGGGCGGATGACTGGAAATCCGTGGTTGCCCAGTATCTGGCGATGGTTGAGAGCGAAACCGGAAACCCGTTCCCGCAAGACCCCTACGAACAGCTCTGGGGAGCCATCGGCGCGGTTTTCGGCTCATGGATGAACAACCGGGCCAATACTTACCGGCGGCTTCATAACATCCCGGCCAGTTGGGGAACGGCGGTCAACATTCAGGCCATGGTGTTTGGCAACATGGGTGATGACTGCGCCACCGGCGTGTGTTTCACCCGTAATCCGGCAACCGGTGAAAATGCCTATTACGGTGAATACCTGATCAATGCCCAAGGCGAGGATGTGGTTGCCGGTATCCGCACACCGCACCCGCTGACGATTGCCGAGAAGGTGACCACCGGCTCCAATTTGTCCTCCATGGAAGAGGTGATGCCCGAAATTTATGGTGAGCTGGTTGCCGTTCGCGAACGCCTTGAGCTCCACTACAAAGATATGCAGGACATGGAATTTACCGTCCAGCAGGGCAAACTCTGGATGCTCCAGACCCGCAACGGCAAGCGCACCGCCAAGGCTGCCCTCAAGATTGCCTGCGACATGGTTGACGAAAAGGTGCTGGATAAAAAACAGGCGATCATGTTGCTTGATCCGGCCCAGCTTGACCAATTACTGCACCCGACCCTTGATCCGGATGCCGAAATGACCCTGATCGGACGCGGCCTGCCATCGAGCCCCGGTGCCGCTTCTGGGCGGATCGTATTTAACGCCGACGACGCCGAGCTCTGGGTGGCGCGGGGTGAGAAGGTAATTCTGGTGCGCACCGAAACCAGCCCCGAAGACATCTCCGGCATGCATGTGTCCGAAGGTATTCTGACGACCCGTGGCGGCATGACATCGCACGCCGCCGTGGTCGCCCGCGGCATGGGCAAACCCTGCGTCTCCGGCGCCGGTGAACTGCGTGTCGATTATTCAACCAAGACCCTTCTTGCCATGGGCCGGACCTTGGCCGAAGGCGACGTGTTGACCTTGGACGGCTCTACGGGGTCGGTGTATCTCGGCGAAGTGGCAACCCAGAAACCCGAACTGAGCGGTGATTTTGGCCGTTTGATGGAATGGGTTGATGAGGTTCGCACCATGGGTGTGCGGGCCAATGCCGAAACCCCGACGGATGCGGAAACGGCGCGCCAATTCGGTGCCGAAGGCATCGGCCTCAGCCGCACCGAACACATGTTTTTTGATCCCGAACGCATCGTTCACATGCGCCAAATGATCCTGGCGACGGACGAGGCGGCACGGCGCGAAGCACTCGATAGTCTATTGCCCTATCAGCGTGAAGATTTCACCGCACTGTTTCGCATCATGGACGGCCTGCCGGTGACCATTCGCCTGCTTGACCCGCCACTGAACGAATTCCTTCCGCACACCGAAGAAGAACTGCTTGAAGTCGCCCAAGCGGCAGGCACCGATTTGAAGACCCTGGAACTGCGCAAGCTTGAACTTGATGAGGCCAATCCGATGCTGGGGCATCGCGGTTGCCGTCTGGGCATCACCTATCCGGAAATTTACGAAATGCAGGCCCGGGCGATTTTTCAGGCCGCGGCCATTCTGGTGAAGGAAGGCAAAACCGTTGTCCCGGAAATCATGATCCCACTGATCATCGACAAACCGGAACTGGATTTCCTGAAAGCCGTGGTTGATCAGGTGGCAGACGAAGTCCGCGCTGCCGAGGGGGTTGAGCTGGATTACCTTGTCGGCACGATGATCGAGCTGCCACGGGCTTGCCTGAAAGCCGATGTTATCGCCGAAACGGCTGAGTTTTTCAGTTTCGGCACCAACGATCTGACGCAAACCACCTACGGCTTTTCACGCGACGACGCGGCCCCGTTCCTTGATGTCTATCACAACAAGGGCATTCTTGCCGACGACCCGTTCATGACCATTGACCGTGACGGCGTCGGCGAACTGGTCAAGATCGGCGTTGAGCGTGGGCGTAAGGTTCGACCCGACCTCAAGCTCGGTATCTGCGGCGAACATGGCGGTGACCCGGCGTCTGTCCACTTCTGCCAGGAAATGGGGCTGACCTACGTTTCGTGCTCCCCGTTCCGGGTGCCAATCGCCAGGTTAGCGGCGGCTCAGGCGGCCCTTCATCAGGTGCGTGAAGATTAGAGATCGGCCCCAGACAATCCTGGCACTCCCGATCAGGGCCCTTTTTATCGCCCTGTTATTAGTTGTGGTTGGCCGTCCGGCGTATGCCCAAAATGACCTGAATATGGGTGGCGTCAAGAGAGGTGAAGACCTGTCGGTTACCCATTGTGCACGCTGTCATGTCATCGGCGATTTCAATAAATTCGGCGGCCTCGGGTCGACGCCGTCATTTCCCTTGATTGCGGGTATGGATGATGGTTATGAGCGCTTCGAAACCTTTTTCGAACGCCGCCCGCATCCGGTGTTTGTGCGTGTGCCCGATGTTAAACGCTGGTCCAACGCCCCGGCCTACGCCACTGAATTCACCGTCACACCAGAGGCCATTGATGATTTGATGGCCTATGTTAAGACCATAAAACCGATAGATTTGTCCAGGATTCCCACGCTGGGTGGGTTTGGGCCCCGTCAACGCAATCGTTTGGGAGATTGACTATGAGCGACCACGCACACTTAGATGACGACTGTATCTTCTGCAAAATCATCCGCGGCGAAATCCCGAGTTTTAAGGTTTTCGAAGATGACCGGGTTTTTGCTTTCATGGACATCAACCCGATCCAGCCCGGCCACGCGCTGGTGATCCCCAAATTCCATACGGAAAACATTTTCGAGGCGCCGGACGACTGGGCGGCAGCGACCCTCAATGGCGTGCAGCGACTGGCCCGTGCCGTCAACAAAACGCTTGAACCGGACGGCATCAACATCCTTCAGGCCAACGGCCCGGGTGCCGCCCAATCGGTCTTCCACCTGCACATGCACGTGGTGCCGCGCGCCATGAACGATGAGATGAAAATGAACTGGGGTATTCACCCGGGCGACATGGACGCCATCAAGGCGCTGGCCGAACGTATTCAGGGAAATCTGGATTAAGGCTGACTGACTAACGGAATGGCCGTTGAGTGTGGTTAAGCGGAATTTCGTTTAAACCGCCTAGCGAACACTCAGTACGGGTCTTCTGATCATATACCTTCAGCAACTAGCGTAAACGGGACCCAGAATAATGGATGCGCTTAGCTGAACTGGAAGTCTGAACCTACGTCCACAGCTTATCATCCCATTTATCTCGGGATTTACGGATGGGCGCCCTGTCATCACAGTCGGCCAGTCTTTATTTTATTATGAGGTGCGTTGGCTCTGACATAGGCGATCTTTGACCAGAGTGTTTTAAAATCACCACTCATAGCCAGTTTAGAAACGAGATAGATGCGCCGTAGCCAAACCAGCGAAGCGACACCCTTGAAACCCTGCGCATAACGCAACATGGCAAGGTTGGTCGCGATAAAACCGAGCAATGGGTTGTGGTTTTGAAGAAGGTAGCGAAGTAGCCAGCGAACGGATGGTGCTGTCCAGGGAACAAGATAAATACAGTTTTCAAGGTAATTCCGCCGGCGCCATGCTGGAAACTTCGGGCGATAGGCCCATTCATACATGGTCGCCCGTTCAATGCCTTTGTCTGAGACATCAGCATCTGAAATATGCCCGGCTTCGAGTGCCATATTTGTAAAAGGGTAATGCGGGAAAAATTGCATTTTATAAGTGTTTAACCGAATCGGCGTATCAAACGACAATAGCAAGCCAAGCGCATCGGCAAGACTTTCGTCAGTATCGAACGGGTTGCCCAAGATAATATCGTATTGCGGCTGGATTCCAAGATCGAGAATCAGTTTTGATTTCTGTTTCAGTTCGTCGTTGCTGCCGGGTCTGTGCATGATATTTTTGCGTATTTCATCCTGCCCTGACTGGACCCCGAAGTGCATGCTGACCATGCCCGCCTGGGCCAGCAGCCGGACATTGTTTTCCTTGATCAAATGGGGAACCAACTCACAATCAAAAGGAATGTTGACCTGTTTGGAGTATTTGATGGAGAACTCCTCAACCCAGTCATCAAACATGCCAAATATTTCGTCGTTAAAGATAATTACGCTTGGTTTTCGGCAGCGTGCAAGGCGATATCTCAATTCTCCAAGAACGTTGTTCACAGAGCGCAGACGAACAAATTTCCCATTTCCTCTGTTCATTGGAATCAGGAGGGAATTTACACAGAATGAGCAGAGATAGACACACCCTCGACCAGCCAGAACCAGCATTTCATCATCAAATAACTCGCTGTCAGTCTGGGTTAATTCATCTTTTTCAATAAAATGCATCTGCATTTCGCCAATTGTCGGATAGGGAATGTCGTCGAGGTCCTGATAGAGAATTTCCTGTCCCATATCGACAACGGTACCGTCATCGTCTTTGTGCCATAAACCACGAATGCCCTGTAAATTACCGCCTTCACGCAGGCGTTGATGAATCCGGAGCATGATTAGTTCACCTTCGCCCTTACAAGCGTAATCTGTAAATTCGAGAGCCTCATGCGGCGTGATGGTTGGGTATTTCCCGCCGATGACAATTGTTGCGTCGGTTATCTTTCTAATGGCGGCGACGGCACGACGGGTTTCGACAACATAGGGCGCAAGAACAGAAAAAGTAATAACCGCCGGATTGATTCGCTCAATCAGTTCAATCAGCAACGTAAGCTCGTGATCGCTAACGGCCAAATGTTCATTGGTGAAATTATTTTTGAAAAACAGGGCGTGCGAGTTCAAACCATCTTTTAAGGACAAGGCATGGAAAATCCGAACTGGAAACGATTTATTACAATACATTGAAATGTGCAGTATTGCGGGCGCGTCAGTAGGCTCTGAACTGGAAATTTCAACTGCGCGCAGTGCCTTCAACCTCTCAACTGGATCGAAGGCCGTGTCTGCGTCCAATGCTCCCTGGACAAACGTGTGCGAAAATTTCTGTTCGGCCGAAGTTCGGTACTGACTGCGGTGTTTCATCTAAATATTTCTTCTTCTAACGTTGGTTTTCTAATATGATTCCAGTATACCAGATACTTCCTGAGCATCGCCAAGTAGAAAATATTTTTTACGATTTATCGCAAGTATACCCGCCACGATCACCGTCCGTTTTCATGGATAAAGCCAGCCACATTTTTAAACTTCTCACTCTCACTGCACAAAAAAATGTCTGGTCGGGCAGGGGGCTGTCGTTCTGGATGACAACGTGATGGCTCAGTTCGCGGGTGCAGAAATCGACCGGGTTGCGGTCGTCGACGGTGTATCGGCCATTATAACGCTCTTTGGCGTCTTAGCGCGGCATGTTGATGGGTAGGGTTTTTAAGGTTTCGACCCAACCCGACCGTTGACGCGCGCGTTGACGGCGTCACGTTTTTTTGAACCCTACCCTCAATTTGCCTGCCCTACGGCAGGGTTTGTGCATACGCCAGAACGTCAACGAGTATGTCCATATCCAGGGCCTGAAGTGCCGGCATTGTCTCGTCGGGGTGACCATTGCGGATTTTGTGAAGGGCTTCCCACGGGTTCGTTCGGGCGGCGTCACCGATGTCATATCCAGTGGCCAGCGCTTTTCCATCCATGCCATGGCAGGTGGCGCAGACAATATTGAACAGAGATTTGAGGCGCTTTGGGTCGCCTTTGACGGCACCCGATTGCCGATCGATATAGATATCTGTGTCAATCTGGCCTTGCGTGACAAAAATCGCCAGGTCGTTCAAATCCTCCATTTCAAAGGGAGACGTTTTCCACTGGTCACCATAATAGCGGTGGTTATCATCCATCAGTATTTTGACAACGGCTTGTGGATTGCCTCCAGAGAAGGCCTGGATGCCTTTGATTCCCGTCCAGTGGACGCCACGTTTATAGACGCCGTCATCACCCTTGTAATCCCAACCATGGCATTCCCTGCACAGCCAGCTTGCTGTAGAGACCCTCGATTGACTGGCTGCTTTTGGGTACGCCGGGTGGCGATAGCGCGGCGGTTCCACGCCTGTTTCGTTCGGCCAATGGTCATAAAGCCTGCCGCCTCTGGTGATGGAAGCCAACAGGTTTTTGGGAGCCAAAGTCTGAACATAGGCCAGCAAATCGCCGACACGTTTGGTCTTGAGAAACCGCATCGGCGGCATCCGTCGCCCTGGATGACCATTGAGGATCTTGTGCAGCGCCTCTCTGGCATTGTGAAGCGCAAAAATTCCGAGAGGTTCCATGGTTCTGATCTGACGGCCATCGGCACCGTGACAATTGGCACAAATGGTTTCATACAACCCGACCTCGCGCGTTGCGTCGCCAAGAGCGCGGTTCGATCCCCGCTCGATATAGGGCGGGAAATCAATCAATCCATCTTTGATAAAAGCCGCAAGGTCGGAAAGGTCGCGGTCAGAGAAAACATCAACATAGAGGTGATTTTCGTCTTGCAGGACAGAGGCAAGAGAGGCGGGGTCTCCCCCCAAATCGCCGCTAATGGGCTCGGTCTTTTGCTCGGCTAATCCATTGTAATCCCACCCATGACAGGCAGTACAACGCCAACTCTCTTCAGGGGTGTCGGCAGTTAAGCGCGTATTGTTGTATTTCGGGTGGAGGGTTGTTGGCGGGTAATCGTTGATCTCCAGAAACCAGTTATCAAATAACCGGCCACCCCGAACGATCGATACATCATCGGCGGCAAAACCTGTTCCACAAACCGCAAACAAAGTGAAATAAAGGACCGCCAAAATGCTTGGAATTCCCGTTTTGAAAGCACGATGCCGAGAGCTGATTTGAAGAGGATAGGGCATAATGAATTGACCTCCATATGTCGAGATCGTTCAGAAGGTTACAGATAACCGCGCCCCTTCGGGACAGGTTTGTAACCGCCCAGCATTATACACTCAATTGCCTGTAAAATAAACCTTTCCAGATGTTGAGTGGCGGTCTCAATTACCTTGCACAAGGTGAGGATAAAACCGACAGCATTTTCGGAATTCTCATTCCCGCCGCACAAAAAATGTCCAGTCGGGCAAGGGGCTGTCGTTCTGGATGACAACGTGAGGGCTCAGTTCGCGGGTGCAGAAATCGAACAGGTCGCGACCGTTGATGTAATATAGGCCATCGAAACGCTCCTCGGCATCTTCGCGCAGCATGTTGAAGGCCAGGGCCTTTCGGGTTTTGCCCCAAATCTGTTTGAGGCTGGCTTTGACGTAGTCTTCCCACTCCTCTTCGTTCTGGCCCACATGCATATTATAGGTGCCCGACGCAAAGGTGATATCGGCCTGATCCACGGCCAACAGATGGCGGATGAAACTGGCGCGGGGGTCGGTGATCCGGGTTTGGGCGGCGGCAACCATTTCGGTGCTCATGTCGGTGCCGATATATCGGCTGGCGCGCATCACCGGTTTGTCTTTCAAGTAATCGAACAGGGCGCCATATCCGCAGCCAAAATCATGAACGGTGATGTCGCCTGCCTGATCCGCCTCATCGAACACCTCGTAAAGAATGTCATAGCGCATGTGCTGGAAGTCTTCGTCTTTCCAGAACACGCCGCGGGCTTCGGCGCCAAACTGTTTCAGCCGTCGCTCATACGCACGGACCACCGGCGACAGCAGTTTTGGGGACTTTTTAAGGGTGTCGCGGGCATTGGGCATAGTGCAGCTTAACGCCGAGATGATCTTGGGGAAAGGGCCACCGGGCGATCCGCCCTTGACGTTTTCCTATGTGCTGAAATGATGTGGCGTTTGAAAACCTGTTGACCGCCCACTGAAAGCCTTGAGGAGTCCCGATCATGACAACCACGCCTATGACACTTGACGAAATCCACGATCTGGCGATGTCGTGTCTGATGAAGAACGGTGCGGATGAAACCAACGCCCGCCCGGTGGCCGACAACATGACGGGGGCCGAACGGGACGGATCACATTCACATGGATTGTTCCGGTTACCGGCCCACGTGACCGCACTTCGGTCCGGCAAGGTGAACGGAAATGCCCGGCCCGAGGTCAGCGCCGTCACCTCGTCTTTGATCAAGCTTAAGGGGGATAACTGTTTCGCGCCGCTGGCCCAGCAGATGGGCATCCCCAAGGTCGCCGAAGCGGCAAAGGCCACCGGCGTCGGCGTGCTCGCCATGAGCGGTATTCACCACATGGCGGCGCTGTGGCCGGAAGTCGAAGCCCTGTCCGAACAGAACCTCGTCGGCCTCGCCTGTGTCTGTTATTTGCCCGCCGTTGCCCCGGCGGGGGCTGTTGAGGCATTGTTCGGGACCAACCCGCTGGCCTTCGCCTGGCCCCGGCCCGGACAGTCTCCCGTGGTGTTTGATATGGCCACGGCGGCGATGGCCATGGGCGAGGTGCAAATCGCGGCGCGCGACGGCCGTGACCTGCCGCCCGGCACCGGGCTCGATAAAAACGGCACTCCGACAACGGACCCGAAAGACATCACCGGCGGTGGCGTGCTGCTGCCGTTCGGCGGATACAAGGGGTCCGCCATCTCCATGATGGTCGAACTGCTGGCCGCGGGGCTGATTGGCGAAAATTTTTCCTACGAGGCTAAGGAAAAAGATAATGGCGACGGTGGCCCACCGCAGGGGGGGCAGTTCCTGCTCGCCCTGTCGCCGGAAATGATCGCTGGTGCCGGCTGGCAGGAACATTGCGACGGGTTCCTGGCGCGCATGAGCGCCATGGACGGCGTTCGTATGCCCGGCGAGCGGCGGCATAAAAACCGGCTGTCCGACGGGCCGAGGGAGATCAATGCGGACCTGGTTGAACAAATTCGAGCGTTGATGAACGGTTAAGCCGGGCGGCTTAGTGAGATGTCGCCAAAACCGGCGCTAACCTAAGACTGTTCGTAGATGCTGATGTTGTATGAGGTGAATGCCGTGTCCCTGACAGCGGTCAATTTTTTGTAGTCGGCGCTTTCGAAAAGCGTCGTAATGGCCTCTGCCGAAGGGTACTCGACAATCATCACGTACTGCGAACTGTCAGGCCCGACCAAGGTTTTCTTGTGCTCGTAACGACTGAGCATTTGGCCATCAGCAGCCGTGATCAGGGGCATAACACCTTCCACATAGGCATTTAGCGCGTCAGTTTCATTCGGATTAATCGTCGTCATCGCTATCATGATGGCGGACATGCATCTATCTCGTCTGTTGTTGTCATTTGATGGTGGGGCTGTGGCCTCAACATGCCGTTTGTTATGACGTTTCCTGACTGTCGCCAAATTCAGCCCACTCGGGCTTGGATGCCTTCAATGATGTGGATGGCGCATCGGCGACGCTAAGGGCAATATCGTCGCCGAGGAATTCAAGTTTAATCAGCGCCAGACCTTTGTCGCCGGCGCTGGAGCGCATCTCGCCCGCCTTTTTGTCGCCCGCCATGATCAAGGTCCCGGTTTCGGGGGCGGGGCCATCAACCTCGACGGCCACCAGGCGTTTTTTGACAAGACCGCGGTACTTACTGCGCGCCGTGACTTCCTGGCCCATGTAGCAGCCTTTTTTCCAGTCGATGCCGTTCAGGTCGTCAATGCCGCATTCCAGCAAGGTGGATTTATCGACGATCAGATCACGACTAGAATCCGGTAAACCAAGGGCCAGGCGATGGGCGTCATAGTCAGTGAATTCAATTTCACTCATGGAGAGCCCGTCAATGGATGTAGTGCCGACGGACAGGACAGCCCGCAGACCGGCGTCGGCGAGGCGGGGATCGACGGACAGGGTGCCGCCGGGCAGGGTTTTGGCCGCCCCGGCTTCCGGCGTTAACCCGGCTGCCTCAATCGCGCCAGCTCCCCAGATCACCGTGACCTGAAAATCTTCACTGCGATCCAAGACCTCGACATCGGCGCGCAATTTGTAGAGGCGAAGCCGCTTCATAAAATCGGGCAGGCGGTCTTTTTCGCAGTCCATGAGCAGTTCATCGCCCGATTGGCTGATGAAAAAATCAAACAGATATTTGCCTTGCGGCGTGAGGAAGGTCGAATAGATGGAGGTGGTCTCTGAAACCTTCTCGATGTCGTTGGAAATCAGGCCCTGTAAAAAACTGCGCGAATCCGCACCTGACACGCCAATGATTCCGCGGTTTTCCAGTTTACAGAAGGTAATTTTTGACATCTTCGGGCCTTTCAGTTCACCTCTTGTGATCGACCGGCAACTGGCCGGGACGAGGCGCTTCTTAATATCCAGCATCATACTTGGGAAGTTGCGCCGGTTTTGGCAAGCGGGCAATCCTTTTCAAGGCCCGACTCGATGCGTATAAACCCCTCTAGACAAATAATAAGGGCACAGGTGTATTCCGGCGATCATGCGGATTTTGTTTATCACGGCCACACGGGTTGGCGACGCGGTCCTGTCGACAGGGCTTCTCGACCATCTTGTGCAAAAACACCCGGACGCGCGCATCACCATCGCCTGCGGCCCCGCCGCCGCCGGGTTGTTTGAAGCCGTGCCCAATCTGGAACGGTTGATCGTTTTGGACAAAATGCCGATGTCGCTCCATTGGGTGCGGATGTGGGCCATGTGCGCCGGGCGGTACTGGTCAAAAATTGTTGATCTGCGCCGTGCACCGTTGTCCTACCTATTAGCATCATTTGATCAGAAGCATCTGGGGCGGCGCGATGACAGCGTGCATCGGATCAAACAACTTGCTCGTGTTTTGGGGTTGGAAGATGTTCCGCCCGCTCCCAAAATCTGGATCACCGACGCCCACCGTGAGCGGGCCAAAACCATGATCCCGGATGGTGGCCCGGTCCTTGCCATCGGCCCGACCGCCAACTGGGCGGTCAAAACCTGGGCCGCTGACAGTTTTGCTGAACTGGCGGAACGGATTGCGGCTCCGGAGGGTTTGCTTCCGGGATGCCGGGTGGCGCTATTTGGGCGTGATGATGAACGCCCGCAAGTCCTCAATCTGATTGAAGCCATCCCTGAAGACCGCCGTCTGGATTTTGTCCGCCAGGGGGAACTGCTAGATATTTATGCCTGTATGGAACGTTGTTCGCTCTACATCGGCAATGATTCCGGTCTGATGCATATCGCGGCGGCCAGTGGCATTCCGACACTCGGCCTGTTTGGCCCGACTCTGGAAGATCTTTACGCGCCCTGGGGCGATCACTGTGCCGCCGTCCGCACACCCATCGCTTATAACGAGATCTACCCTGAAGGTTTCGATCATCGGGAGTCCAATCCGTCACTGATGGAAAGCCTGACAGTCGATCAGGTTGAACAAGCCGCCCGTGACCTCTGGCAACGTGTTGGTCGAGGGGCCGCGTGATGACAGCAGAAACCAACTTACCTGTCCTGTCCGCCGTGATCAGCGTTCACAACGAAGAACATCAGTTGGCAGATTGCCTAAAAACCTTGAGTTTTGCCGACGAAATCGTCGTGTTGCTGGACAAATGTACGGATGGATCGGAGGCGGTGGCAAGAACGTTCACGGATCATGTCGTCGCGGGCGCCTGGATCAATGAAGGTGAACGGCGCAACGCGGGCATCGCCGCGTGCACGGGGGCCTGGGTGTTCGAAATCGACGCCGACGAACGCGTGCCGGAAGATCTTGCCCGGGAAATCAGATCAACCATTGAAACCACGTCGTCTGACTGGCACGAAATTCTGGTCGATAACTATGTCGGTGAACGGTTGGTGCGCTGGGGCTGGGGGGCGTCTTTTGGCAAGGCCGCCTATCCGGGGCTGTTCAGGAAAGGCGTGAAGGTCTGGGGTGATCAGCGCGTGCATCCATCGCTGAAATGGTCCGGGCAAAAAGGGCCGATGCTGAAACATCGACTGATCCATTATGTGGATCGCAACATCTCCGACATGATCCGCCGTCTCGACAGTTATTCGACGGCTCGCGCCAAGGATCTTCGTGAGTCAGGTGACATCGGTTCGACCGCCAATAATCTGCGCCGTATGTTGTCGCGGTTTTTCAAATGTTATGTGAGCCGAAAAGGATACCGGGAAGGCGGCTACGGTTTGATCATTGCCATCTGCGCCGGGCTTTATCCGCTACTGTCCCACCTTAAAGCCAAGCTGGAGCAGGACTGATGGCGAACATTCTGCTCGCCGATGACGGTATCGAGTTTGATGGCCGCACGCCCGAAGAACGGGCATTGGGCGGGGTCGAGTCTTCCGTCGTGCTGCTGATGGAGGAACTGGCGAAACGCGGACACCGGGTTCACGTCCGCAACAAATGCAAGGGGCCAATCGAATACAACGGCGTCGACTGGCAACCCATCGGCACGTCCAACTGGCCCGATGATATTGACCTCTATATCGCCAACCGGGGCGACCGGCTGATCAAACGAATGCCAGCCGCCCGGCGTACCGTTTTCTGGACCCACAACCCCGCCAGTTATTTGATGAAATGGCGTTACTTGTGGAAGCTCTGGCAGGTGAAACCGGCGATCATCTATATCGGAACTTACCACGCCACCACCTATCCCAACTGGGCCCCCGGCGGTGAGCAGATTGTGATCCCTTACGGATTGCCCGACATGTTCTGTCAGGCCCAACCTCGCGACATCGCGCCAGCACCCCGTGCGGTGTTCACCTCCAACCCGCTGCGCTCACTGGACTGGCTGCTTGAGTTGTGGGCGCAGAAAATCGAACCTGCCGTACCGGGCGCTGAACTGCACCTGTTCACCGGGGCCGCAACCTACGGATCGGTCGGCGAAAGCAAAGCGACGGCCATGAACAAAATTATCGCCCAGGCGGAAGCACTTTCGGGTCAAGGGGTCCGGGTCCGAGGACCGGTTGCCAAATCGCAACTGGTTGAAGAATTTGCCGATGCGCGCTGCATGCTGTATCGCGGTGACCTCAACGAAACGTTCTGTCTGGCCGTCGGCGAGGCACAGGCCTCGGGCGTGCCGACCGTGGTCCGTGATCTGGGATCGGTCGTAGAACGTGTGATCGATGGTGAAACGGGATACGTTGCCAGGAATGATGAGCAGTTTGTGGCCTCAGCCATTAATTTGTTAAAAGATGACGACTTATGGCGGCGTCAACACGAGGGAGCGCTCGTAAAACAACGAAGCTGGCGGTGGCCTGATGCAGCCGCGGCTTTCGAGGCGCTTCTTCCATGATCGGTAGTCTGACAACGGGCAAGCGGGTGATATGAAAATTTTGCAAGCCATGGCGGGATCTGAGCACGGCGGAGCGGAGCAGTTTTTTGTCCGCTTGGCGATCGCGCTCAACCGTGTTGGGATCGAGCAAAAAGTTGTCATCCGCCGTAACCCGAAGCGTGCATCTGAACTGCGTGAAGGCGGTATCGAGCCCGTGGAACTGCCCTTTGGTGGCAAGTTCGACTGGCAGACCAAACGCGGTCTTAATCGTGAAATCAAATCCTTTAAACCCGATATTGTTCTGACCTGGATGAACCGGGCGACCAGCATGTGCCCGGACAGCAAGAAGGGCGGTTTCGTTCATATGGCCCGACTGGGCGGTTACTATGATCTTAAATACTATCAAACTTGTGATCATCTGATCGGCAACACCGAAGACATTGTTGACTATCTGGTAAAAGAAAACTGGCCTGCCGATAAGGCGCATTACCTGCCCAATTTTGTTAATGGAGACTACGCGGAACCAATAGCGCGCCAAACCTATTTTACACCAAAGAACGCCCCGCTGATTCTGGCGATGGGACGGCTTCACGAGAACAAGGGGTTTGATGTTCTTCTCAATGCAATGTCACGGGTGCCGTCAGCCTACCTGTGGCTGGCGGGTGACGGACCCTTGCGTGAAGACCTGGAGAAACAGGCGGAAAAGGTCGGCGTCAAACCGCGTGTCCGCTTTTTGGGTTGGCAGGATGACATCGGCGCACTGTTGCAGACCTGCGATCTTTTTGTCTGCCCATCGCGCCATGAGCCACTGGGCAATGTGGTGATCGAAGCCTGGGCGCAGGGCAAGCCGGTAATTGCGGCGGACAGCTATGGCCCCGGTACCCTAATTGAGCACCTGGAATCCGGTGTGCTTGTCCCCGTAGACGATCCCGCCTTGCTGGCCAAGGCCATCCGAAATGTCCTGGAAGACCCTAATTTATTCGATCGTATCGCCCACCACGGATACGAAACCTATCAAGAACACTTTACGGAAGATATCGTGACCGGGCATTACGTCGACTTCTTTAACAAGATCATTGCGTCATGTGCGGCATCGCCGGAATAATGACCCGAGGCGGGGCCGAACCCGCTGGTGATGTCCTAGATAAACTAACCGAGGCGCTAGGCCATCGCGGACCGGATGGGGAAGGGCGCTACGTGCTCGGCGATACGGCGCTGTTGCAAACCCGGCTTGCCATCATCGACTTGGAAACCGGCGATCAACCGCTGTTCGCCGACGTCGGGAAACTGCGCCCGCCATTAGCCCTGGTTGCCAACGGCGAGATTTACAACTACGTCGAACTGAAACGTTCTATCACAGGCGTCGATTTCAAGACGCAGTCTGACTGCGAACCTCCGTTATTTCTCTATGATCAGCATGGCATCGACTTCGCCCAACATCTGCGCGGCATGTACGCAATCGCCATTCATGATCCCGGCGAAGGACGACTGGTTCTGGCGCGCGACCCTTTTGGCATCAAACCGCTGTATTACGGTCTGACGGAAGATGGGTTTGTATTTGCATCTGAATTTCAGGCGTTTCTGAAAGCCGGACTTGCCAAACCCAAAGTCAGGGCCGAGGCGCGCGATGAATTGTTACAGTTGCAGTTCACCACCGGCGCGGAAACTATTCTTGAGGGCATTTATCGTGTTCTGCCCGGTGAAACGTTGGTTATCGAAAAAGGTGAAATCACTGAACGACTGAACCTTGCGGCTCTGCCTCCTGCCGGGCGACATAACATCTCGAAGGACATGGCGCTCCGCGAACTGGACCGGGTGTTGGAAGAAAGTGTCTCGCTGCATCAGCGCTCGGATGTGCCCTATGGCATGTTCCTGTCCGGCGGTGTTGATTCATCGGCCTTGCTGGCAATGATGTCGCGGTTGAATGCGGACCCTGTCCATGCCCTGACGGCTGGGTTTGGCGGCACCAACGTTCATGATGAACGGGACCATGCGCGTGCGGTTGCAAAAGCCTGTGGTGCCAGACACACGGAAATTGATTTCACTGAAGATGATTTTTGGTCAGTGTTGCCGGAAATCGCCGCGGCCATGGATGACCCGGCCGCCGATTACGCCGTTCTGCCGACCTACAAACTTGCCGCCTGTGCCCATGAAGCTGAGTTGAAGGTTGTTCTGTCAGGCGAGGGTGGTGATGAGTTGTTTGGTGGTTATGGGCGATATCGAAAAGCCATGCGCCCGCGGTTTTTTGGCGGGCGTGATATTCGCACCAACGGGGCGCTTGAAGGTACGGGGTTGCTGCGCTCCCGTGACCGGCAATGGCGGAATGGGATTGCTGCTGTCGAAGAGAGCCTGCCGCAAGGCTTGACACGGTTGCAGCGTGCCCAGGCCATTGATTGTGCCGACTGGTTGCCCAACGATCTGCTAACCAAACTGGACCGTTGTTTGATGGCCCATGGCGTTGAAGGGCGCGTCCCTTTCCTCGATCCCAAAGTGGCCGATTTCGCCTATCAACTGGATGACGGCCTGAAGGTACGTAAAAGGCGGGGTAAATGGTTGTTGCGGGCTTGGCTCGACAAGGCGTTGCCGATCGCTGATGCGTTTTCCGCCAAACGTGGGTTTACAGTGCCGGTAGGTGAATGGATTGCCAAAAAGGCAAAAAATTTGGGTCCCATGGTCATTGCCCAACCGGGTATTGAAGAAGCCTGCGATGTGGACGCGGTGTCGAGATTGTTTGCGGGGCTCGACGGCAGCGATAGAAAAGCCGGGCAGGCGGCGTGGCTGGTTCTGTATTATGCCCTTTGGCACAATCATCACGTCGTCGGTCGCCAGTTGCGTGGCGGCGTTTTCGACAGTCTGTCCCCGATTTGAGGAACGATTTAATGAGTAAACCAGTTTCCATCACCATCACCCGGCCCGATGATTGGCACCTTCATGTGCGTGACGGGGCCATGCTGCACGCGGTCGTTCCCTGTACGGCGCGGCAATTTGCACGGGCCATCATCATGCCCAATCTGGTGCCGCCGGTGACCACGATAGAAGCAGCGCTGGCTTATCGCGAACGTATCCTGAGCGCCGTACCGAACGGTGTTTCGTTTGAACCCCTGATGACCGCTTACCTCACCGATACCCTTGATCCTGTGGAACTCAAGCGCGGCCATGAGGACGGCGTCTTCGTTGCCGTCAAGCTGTACCCGGCGGGGGTGACGACAAATTCGGCATCGGGGGTGACGGATATTTCGAGAGTCCATGGCGTGCTGGAGGTTATGCAAGACATTGGCATGCCGCTGCTTGTGCATGGCGAGGTCACGGACCCGGCCATTGATATCTTTGACCGCGAAGCCGTATTTATCGAACGCGTGATGATCCCGCTGCTGGCTGATTTTCCCGGCCTGAAGGTGGTGTTTGAACATGTAACGACATCGGACGCCGTCGAATTTGTAGAAAGCTCCGGGCACCGGATCGGGGCCACCATCACCGCTCATCACCTGATGATTAACCGCAACGCGATTTTTCAGGGCGGCATTCGGCCCCATCTGTACTGTCTGCCGGTAGCCAAACGCGAGCAACATCGTTTGGCCTTGCGGCGCGCCGCAACTTCCGGTTCGGATAGGTTCTTCCTGGGGACGGACTCGGCGCCTCATCCCGTTCATGCCAAGGAAAATGCTTGCGGATGCGCGGGTGTGTTCACGGCTGCTACGGCGATTGAGCTGTACGCCCAAGTTTTTGACGAAGAGAGTGCCCTGGATAAATTCGAGGCTTTTGCCTCACTGAACGGTCCGGCCTTTTACGGTTTGCCGGTCAACACGGAAACTCTCTCGCTAGAACGCAGTGATCAGGAAGTAATGAGCACCATCTCGACAGTTGATGGTGAAAACCTTCATTTGTTCAGGGGCGGTAAAACTATCCCCTGGTCAGTCGTTAGCTCTTGAGGACGGTGTCGACAGTCGCCAACAGACTGGCAGGATCGAGGGGTTTGGCGACGTAAGCGTCGCATCCGGCTGTATGAGCCGCATCCCGGTCGTCGGCATCAGTGTGGGCGGATAGTGCGATAATCGGGATGGAGCGGGTTTTTTCAGCAGATCTCAGCTGTTTGATAATGTCCCAGCCGGTAATTTTAGGTAAATTCAGATCCGTGATAATCAGATCAAACTTCTGTTCTTGAGCTAGGTTGAGTCCCGCTTCTCCGTCAGTGGTTTTGGTTGAGCGATGACCTTTCATCGTCAAAAGTGATTCCAGTAAATCCAGGATGATCTGGTCATCATCAATCAACAACACTTGCGCCATTTTTACAAAACCCTGCTCGCTAAAAAAACTGTGGATGCGTCACCCATCGTAACAACTCTTTCAGCGCTGTACAATCAAGGCATTGGCCGCTGCTCTGTTGTTTGACGTTCCGGGGTGGCCCACTAATATGTGAGGCGCAGATTTTACTATATAGGGTATGAAAAATGAGCGAATCAACGGAATTTAAGGCGCTTCTTCTGGAGCAGGACGAAGACCGCAAGGTGTCCAGTTCGGTGCAGACACTCAGCAATGACCAGCTGCCCGAAGGGGATGTGACGGTCGCGGTCAAATATTCCACGCTCAATTACAAGGACGGCATGATCGTCAAGGGACTGGGAAGACTGGTCCGGGATTATCCGCACATTCCGGGCATTGATTTTTGCGGAGTTGTCGAACAATCCGCTTCACCTGATTACAAACCCGGCGACGAAGTTATTCTGACGGGCTGGCGTGTGGGAGAAATTCACTGGGGTGGGTTTGCGACTCGCGCCAGGGTGAAGTCGGACTGGCTGGTGCCCTTGCCCAAGGGTCTATCCCTGCAACAAAGCATGGAGATCGGCACGGCCGGCTTGACGGCAATGTTGGCCATCATGACCTTAGAAGAACATGGTCTTTCACCTGACCGTGAAGGTGACGTTCTGGTGACCGGTGCCGCAGGCGGTGTCGGTTCCGTTGCTGTCGCGGTGCTGTCCAAACTGGGCTACAGTGTCGCCGCCGGAACCGGCCGGACAGAAACCCATGATTATCTGAAGAACTTAGGCGCGAGTTCGATCATCGGGCGTGAAGAACTGGCTGAAACCCCGAAGGGGCCTTTGGGCAAGGAGCGCTGGATCGCCTGTGTGGACAATGTGGGTGGCGCGATGCTTGGCAACGTGCTGGGCTCAATTGCCTATTGGGGCACCGTTGCGTCTGTTGGTAATGCCGGGGGGATTGAGTTGAACACAAACGTTCTGCCTTTCCTGCTTCGCGGCATCAATCTATGTGGTATTGATTCCAATACGTGTTCAAAAGAGCGGCGCATGATCGCCTGGGACCGTCTGATCAATGACCTGCCGACCCAAAAATTCGAAAGCGGTATTGAAATGGCAGGACTTGCCGACCTGCCGGACTTGGCGGGCAAAATCCTCCAGGGACAGGTACGTGGTCGTCTGGTGATTGACGTAAACGCCTAAGTCTTCTGTTCGTAAGCTATTGAGATATAAGCCCGTATCCGGGTTTTCGGATGCGGGCTTTTTCTTGGCATGGAATCTGCTTTTTCTTCTGTAATTGCTGGCAAAATACGGGAATACGGAGAAAACAATGAAACACCTGCTGATCGCTGCCTGTGCCGCTCTCGCTCTGTCCGCCTGCGCCCAGAAATCCGCCTATGAAGTGGGCGTCGAAGAGTTTGAGCCACGGTATTGCTACAAATCCATCGGCGGCGTTTCCTGTTATGAAACCCCGTATCACCGCGATGAGCGACGTATGGTGAACTATTATGGCCCGGCCCCCGTTCGTTATGATCGGCCGGAACCCGCACCCGATCCGGTAAGATCAGCGCCCGAACAGATCGACTACTGGGTCAAGGACCCAGAACCGGTACCGAGGATATCGCCCAAGGGGGATATTGCCGATCGCCCGTGGTTATCTGAAGCCGTGGCACAGCCTGCTCAACAGTCACCTGAACAGGGTGGTTTGGCAGCCTTTCTTCGTGATATTAACCAAAATGCTAAATCAGAACTCGTCCCTGAGCCTGTGAATTTTGAAGCCCAGACCTTTTAGGCAGCAGCAATTGTAGGTCGGGTGACGAAGCTTGCGAATGACGCTTGACAGTCTACGGTCAATGGCCTTAATACCCCCCGTATTCTCCGTGACATCTTGTTGTGGATTTGCGGCTGGGTAGCTCAGCTGGTTAGAGCGCGGCACTCATAATGCCGAGGTCGGCAGTTCAAGTCTGCCTCCAGCTACCAATACGTTAAGGGGCCTGATTGGTGACAATCGGGCCCTTTTTTGTGGTGATGTACGTGCGTGGCGGTAGTATAAAGCTATTGCCGATTTTGGCCTGACATGATCCTAACCTGACGGAGAGCACGCGTTGCGATCCTGCGATACATGCCCCGGAAGTTCTGAATGTGCTGGTGACAACCTTGTGCCGGTCTTGGCGGAAATCTATGCCCTGTTTGCGGCGGGAACAGCAGATAAGTTTGATATTCTGTTTGCCTTGTCTGAGCAGTCTGAAGAGTTATTTGAACGCTACAATGATCAGGTCTCGAGAATTTGCTGGACCAAAGCCGCACTTGAGATCATCGCGGACGTACTGGCCGGGATTAATCATCAACAGGACGATAATAAAGCCTTCAGTGATGTTGTTCGCGATATTTTAGACACCTCCGTCCGGGCCTTCGAAAAATTCCCCTGGCATGTGTCTGGCCTGATCGGTCAGGCCCCGGACCTCTATGAAGCGATCAGTTATCGCGATCGGCAAGATCAATTTACCTCATTGTTATCGAAGCGGGAATTTGTGAAGCTGTGTAAAGACGTTGTTTATACCGACTGAGTAAAACCACAGAAGGAAAACGGTTATGGGCCAACGGATCGGTGTTTCAAAAGCGGCCCGTCTGTTGGGCATCAAACGCTCGGAGCTGAACAAGCGTCTTGCGGCCGCCAAAATCGAAACCTTCGAAGGTCAGGTTGATTTCGACAAGGTCAAGTGCATTGCTCCGTCCTTGGACCTGGGCGACCCGGAACTAGAGCGTCTTCAGCGTATCCGGGAAAGTGCCTCCTATCCGGAAAATGACGGCCTGAATGATGCTCCGCGGGACCTCAAGGACCGCATTAAACGTCTTAGCACCGAAGCGACGATTGAGGCCGAATTGGCCCGTGAGTATCGCAAGATCATAGAGGATGTGGCGGCCAAACTGGGCGAATTGCAGACGTCCGACAACGAAGAACGCCGTCGGGTCGGGTTTGAAATGTGTGAATGGCTGCGCAACAAGGTAACAAGCGCCTGATGCCCTATTCCCTAGATGACATCCAGATACATTCCCACAAGAACGGGAGGTGATTTGGATGCGATTTTCGGAGATGCGACCTGTACCACAGGCTGGGCCAGAGGGTCGGGAGTGGTGACGGCAGCGGTCAGGACCTCGACTTCGATGCTGCTGTCACGACAGATTTCACCTTCCGTGAACCCCCGCCAGATGGCGCAATCCTGATTGGAGACCATTGATAGCCCGTGATCGGTTAAGGATTTTTGCGTGGTGATCACGGACAAACCGTCAAGCGCCCATGATGCAATCTGCACCGGCACCGGCAGGGCAGCGCACCCGCTGAGAATGGTGCCTAAAAATAATATTAACGCCGGTTTTCGCATCCGCGTATTCCGCTCGTCCTGAAATATTTCTAAATGATCAAAGTCAGCCATACAGGTGTAACCTTATGCCAAGCTGACGGAATTGGAAAACATGAAATCAATGGAAGTGTTTTCCACCGTTAGCCGGAATCTTTGCCTTGATTCAACGGTTCTGATAGGTTGCCTGACTCGACAGGATAATAGGAAGTGTCTCAAATGAGACGGATTGTTTTCGCTGCGGTTATGATGGCGGTGGCTTTCTTGGCGTTCCCGGATTTAGGGGTGCAAGCTGCGGAAGACAACATCAACCGGCGTCTATTTGCGGCTGTCCGCGCCAATGACTTCGGTGCAGTCCGTCGTATCATCGGCGAAGGAGCCGATCCTTTCGTTTTTAATGACCAGGGGGCCGCGCCGGTCGATATTGCTGTCGATAAGGGCTTTTTCGATATCGCCCACTATCTGCTGGCTGTGCAAAATCAACGATCTGAAAGTGGTCGAACCGCGACCAAAGAAGTGCCGCCCTTATCCCCACCGTTGCTGCCGGTGGTGACCCCGGCACCGGTACAGGCCGTCACGGTATCCGAACCGGCACTACTTGTCCGTACGCCGCCGATTTCTCCGGCGGCGACGCCAAGCGAGCCGGTGCCTGCCATAGCCCCCCAGACCGTTCAGATGGTCAATGAAGTTGAACCTCGCGCTGAACTCCCCCCTGAAACACCACCGACAACCAACACCAGCCCGGAAACCGCGCAATCAAAAGAAGCTGTTTCGAGGACCGTTGCGGCTGAACCGGTTCCGGCGGTTGTCGAGGAACCTCAATCGATGGCAAATAGCAGCGACGGGCAGGCGGATGATACGGGGACGCCGTTATTTGGGCGCCTGCTGGATTACCTAAAAGGTGACGAGACGCCGGAACCGGACCTGCCGGGCGAAGTCGATGATCCCGTCAGCACAAAAGAGCAGGCCGCGATCTCTACACTGACTTCCGCCGAACCCGCTGAAATTTATCGTGCGCCGCCGCCCCCCAAACCATTAATGAATACCCTGACTCAGCAAATCGTCACGGAACCTGCAGCACCAGCGGCATCGCCTCAAGTTACTGAGTCCGTGCAATCGGAGCCGCCAGAGCCTCCAGAGCCTTCGGAACCCAAACCGGCAGAATTATCCACCAAGATTGAACCAGAACCCATTGCCGTCGCCGCGCCGGAGCCGGTGGGTTCCCCGGAGTCCCTTCAACCGGCACCTGCTGGCGAGGCTGAGGCGTTAGATCAACCAGAGTCTCCAACGGCGTTTGAACACATCGTCAACTTCCTGAAGGGCGAGCCCTCTGACGCGTCAAACGTCGCAACTCAACCAACATCGATCGAGAAGGTGGCAGAACCGAGAGGTGTTACGCCGGTCCAACCCCGGATGAACGAACTGTCACAGTCCATTGTGCAATCGAAGGATGCTACAGAGATTTCGGAAAGCCAGACCCCTCTGGTGAGCGAGCCGACGCCAACAATTGATATGGTGCCAGTGGCGGAAGTATCAGAGACTGTGACGGATAATCCACCCGTTATTTCTCCTGAACCTGTCGTTGACAGCACGACGTTATTTGATCAGGTCGTTGGTTTTTTCACTCCCGATCAACCAACTCAGAATGCCGCTCCGAAACAGCCATCGTTGGTTAGTGGAGAGGCTACGCTGCCAATCGCCGTAGACGTAGATCCGTCATCAGAGGAAATTGTGGTACGGACGCCACCCGCCAAACCTCAGGCGCCGGTGGCGAACGCCAAACCCGTTCCGCCTCGGGTGTCACCGCCATCTCCCGCCCACATGACGGTGCCGCCAACGAATTTTGTTCTGCGCGCGGATCACATGGTTTTTGGCGAAACCGGACGTCTGGGCAAAAAACTCGGTGGGGATCGTGTTGGGTCGCGCGATTGTATCCGTAAACCGGCATGGGGCAGTTCTATCTGTATTGAAAACATCGACTGGCCGGAAGAGGTTAGGGAGGCTTTCGGCAACCTGTCCTATTATGCAGGTGGCGGGCGCGCTATCGTGCGCTATGTCGAGGCGAAGGCAACGCAATATCATGTCCTGTTCCCAGCGTCGTCGTTCAGCCAGCTGGCGCAGTATTTCAAACGTAAATTTGGGCCGCCATCCGAAACGCCAGAGATATGGACATCCATGCTGGGTGAACCCAAACGGTTTAATAAGACCTTCCGCTGGCGGGCCCCGGGCAAAGACGGCAGCGGGTTTCTAATGGTTGAAATGCGCGAAATCGATGACCTGCGCTGGTCGGCACCACCGGATGAGCACCATGGTGTTGTGCGGCTGTATCGGGAAGGGGCAAAACCCGTCTTCGAACTTCTGACCACCGCAGACCTGTTACTTATGCAGGTCCGCAAAGGCAGGTATCAGGAAGACATCCCACCCGGCGACCGCCCCAAGGGCTAGTCCGCACATCCCGCGCAATTGCCGGTGACCGCTTGCACAGTCACCGGCGCTGGGCAACGCTGATCAATCCTGTTTGTTGGTTTTCAGCATGTCACAATTACCTTTCCGAACTGGATATTGGATTCCATGTGCCGAAAGGCGTTGGATATCTGATCGAGTGTGAACTCTTTGTCGTCAGCGACAGGTACGATCTTTCCCGCTTCAAACAGCGGCATAAAATAGTCGATAGCTGCCTTGAAGCGAGTGGGATCACTAAAGAGTTCATAGACGCCATAACAGCTTAGCTTCGCCCCGCTATTCATGAGCGGGAAAACAGGAAGCAGCGTTTCGTCGGGATCAAGGAGTCCGTAAACGACAATTTCCCCACCTTGTTTGGTGCCATTCACCAGTTGTTCGAGTTGGCGTCCGCCGACCGGATCAAAGACAAAGTCGGCACCATCCCCGGTGATTTCCTTAATCCGTTCGGTGATGTCGTCGTCTTCAGCTATGATGAGTTCATCATATCCAGCGGATTCAAGCGCATCTTTCTTGTGGGCCGTCCGGGTTATACCAATCGTTTTGGCCCCTAGATGCCGGGCGAGACTATTCGCCGCCAGCGAGACACTGCTGCTCGCCGCCGGTAGAACGATCCAGCTCCCTTCAGTTGCATGACCTTTCTCTACAAAAAGATGGAAAATGGTTAAAAAAGGGACCCATGCTGTCGCTGCCTGACGGTCACTAAGCGCGTCGGGCGCATGAACCAATTTTTCCTTGGGGACGATGTTGACGTCTGCGGCGTAACCACTTTCGCTCTCGTTGTACGGCGGCAGAAGGTTGACCCTCTGGCCGACAGAAAACCCCTCGACGTCGGCGGCAATGGCCTCGATGATGCCGACGCCTTCAGAACATATCCGGGACGGAAAGACCGCTCCAAATAGATAGTTGCCCTCGCGAAAAAGTGCATTCGCCCGGTTGAGTGCAATCGACTTCATGCGGATCCGGGCTTCGCCTGGGCCCGGCTCTCCTGAACTCATGTTTTCAACTTTCAGGACTTCCGGGCCTCCGTAACCATGAAATTTTACGATGCGTGTCATGTTTGTTCACCATGTTTTGATTGGGTTTAAGAAAACCGCGTGAAGCGGACGCCTCACGTTTATTGGTATGCAGTTTGCCAGTCTGGCAGACAGGGTTTTGCATATTGAGCAGTCGGCCTACGGCACCAAGGTCGGAGCGGCAGGACCGTGATTGACCTAGTCAGGACAATAATCAAAAACAACTCGTCGTTTTTGCAAAGCGCCGATGCAAATTTGGACCACGCGTAATCGTATCGCGGCTCAGCTAGGGCGTGAGTTCGCCTTCAACAATCCTGCGCAATTCGGTCAGGGCCACCCGTTTGTAGGCAATGACAAGTTTTTCACCTTCATCACGATTGACGGAAATCGCCAGACGCATCGTCGCTTCCCCCAAATGCATGACCAGGAACGCCGCTGCTGCAAGGTCGTCCTCGCCCATAGCGGACCCCAGGCGCATTAGGACTTTGACCAGCTCGGATCCGTTTTCCCGGCTGTTGGCGAGCTCAATCTCCCTGAGCGTCTGATCAGCCTGGGTACCTGACCAGATGTCGCGCATAACCGGTTCTGCCAGGAACAGCTCGTAATATTCATCGATAAGGGCGCCAAAGGCATCACACAGTTCTTCCGTCGTGCTCACAACCGCAAGTCCGGCTTTGATGCAATCCTTGCCTTGCGCATTATACCGTTCGGCCAGCGTCTGTATAATCGCTCCCTTGTCCGGAAAGTATTGGTAAAGCGAGCCGATCGAAATCCCGCAGAGGCGGGCGACTTCGTTCATTCGCATGGCATCACTGCCGTTTTTGGCGATCAATTCGGTCGCGCACCCCAGTATGTTCTCGACCCGCTCCCGACTGCGGCGCTGGTTCGGCATCTTACGTAACGATGATGTGTCGGTCTGGGACGCCGAAATCTGACGCGATTCTCTTGCCATTAACTCGTCTCCAAATACAGCGCTTGTCAAATTGGTTGTCTAATAAAAAAATATGAGGAACTCTCACATTATTAGCTTGACCTATAAAATATGAGAGTTTATCACATTTAGCAAATATGAGATATGCTCACATTTAGATCAAGGAGAAAAATGATGAACACTATAGTACATACCGACCCCATTCTGGTGCTTGGCGGAACCGGCAAGACCGGGCGTCGCATTATTGAACGCCTGACCAAACGGGGCATTGAGTCAAGGGTTGGCTCGCGTTCCGCTTACCTGCCCTTTGATTGGCTGGACCGCACCACGTGGGTGCCAGTCGTGCAGGGGGTCAAGTCCGTTTACATCAGTTATCAGCCGGACCTGGCCGTGCCGGGTGCTGTCGAAACAGTGCAAGCCTTCGCCGATCTGGCGATCCGCAACGGCGTTCAAAACCTTGTTTTACTGTCAGGCAGGGGAGAAGAAGAAGCCCAGCAAGCTGAGCAGGTTATCAAGGGTTCCGGTGCCAACTGGACGATCCTGCGAGCGAGTTGGTTCTCTCAAAATTTTAGTGAGAGTTTTCTTTTGGATGCCGTGCTCAGTGGCACGGTGGCGTTACCCGTTGGCGATGTGGGGGAGCCATTTATCGACACTGACGACATCGCAGATGTCGCCGTCGCGGCGTTAACCGAGCAGGGACATGCGGGTCAACTTTATGAGCTTACGGGGCCTCGTTTAATTACCTTTGCTGAGGCCGTAGATGAAATTTCCTGGATGAGCAGTCAATCTGTAAACTTCGAACAAATAACACCGGAGCAGTATTCAGAGGCGCTCGGGCAGTACGGCGTTCCAGACGACGTTGTGGCTCTCGTTATGTATCTTTTTACAACGATACTCGATGGCCGCAATGCCAACGTCGCCGATGGTGTGCAGCGCGCGCTCGGCCGAGAACCACGTGATTTCAGTGAGTACGTCCGAGATGCGGCGGCGACCGGAATCTGGAACGGTCCCAAATGAACGATACGGTAACCAGCTTAGCAATCCCGACCGTGGCGCTTGGCAGCGCCGTGGTCGGCGGGATATTTTTTGCCTTTTCGACCTTTGTCATGAAGGCATTTTCCCGCCTGGATCCTGAGCAGGGCATCGCGGCGATGCAGGAGATCAATGTCACGGTACTCAATCCGTGGTTCTTCACCGTGTTTTTCGGCACCGGTCTCGGCAGTCTGTATCTCGTGGTGTTTGCCGCCACCAACTGGAATGGGGCGACCGAAGTCAATCTCGCCATTGGCAGTTTGCTTTATATCGTTGGCACCATCTTGGTGACGATCGTGTTCAATGTGCCTCTGAACACCGCCCTGGCCGAGGCCGATGCAAGCAGCCCAGAGGGCCAATCGCTTTGGCGCCAGTATCTGCGCCGCTGGACGTTCTGGAATCACGTCAGGACAAGTGCTGCAATCGCCTCCGCAACATTGCTGTTTTTCGTCAGGTAGGACCCAGGAAGAGGATAATAAACACGAACGATTGCATCTGGTAATTGGCGAGCATGACTGATCGCGTGATTACGTATAAAGTCTGACATCGCTGAACATCTGATTTTCTAAAGTGATCAAAAATGATGAAGCCGTTTCATCACTATGCAACGCCAACTTCAGAGGTTCTGCCCTCGTCATGAAAACCATCGTCTATCAATCTTACCGTACAACCCGCGTGCCTGACTGGGTCTCCAGCTGCCTGTGCAGCGTCGAGAACTGGGCGGTTGCGCAGGGCTATGCGTATCGCTTTTTTGACGACGAAATCTTTCAACGGGTGCCATCATGGGTGATGGAAAAAGCCGGTGCGCACTTGCAAATCGCGACGGATCTTGGACGGCTGATTTTGGCAAAAGAACTGCTGGCGGAAGGGTTTGAGCGCGTTGTTTGGATCGATGCGGATATTCTGGTTTTTGATCCGGAACGGTTGCTTCTTGCGATTGATCAGGAATATGCTTTCGGTCGGGAAGTTTGGGTTCAGCCGGTAAATTCTGGCCGGATCAAAGCGTATAAAAATGTTCACAACGCGATCTCGGTATTTTGCCAAAACAATAGTTTTCTGGAGTTCTATATTCACAGCTGCCTGAACATTCTGGGCCGCGCTAACGGGGCATTGGTTCCGCAGATCATCGGTACCAAGTTCCTTACCGCCCTTCACAACATCGTTGGGTTTAAGCTGATCGACGAGGTCGGTATGGCCAGTCCGCTAGTGGTCAGTGACATCGCCAATGGCGGTGGGGCCGCACTCGATCTCATCTGTGAAAAAAGCCCCGTCCCCTTATGCGCAATCAACCTCTGTACCTCTCTGGTCGGTGGACGGGTGGACGATGTAGACCTCGCCGATTCGCTGATGGAATCGGTCTGCGACGTCTTGATGACCTCCTCGAAAGGCCTGTTAAGGCTCTGAAAAGAGGACAAACTGCATTTTTGGTGGGCATTTCTCTCATGTGCGGTTAAAAAATAGGCACCTGATTTTAGATCGAGGCTGAATTCAAAACGGGGGAGCGCGATGAATTCGATTTTACGGAATACCGGTGCATTGATATTTGGTCTGACTTTGCTGGTCGCACCGGGCAGTGTTCTGGCGGCCGATGGTGATCTCAACGGCGCTAACACGGCGTGGATTTTAACCTCGACGGCGCTGGTTCTGTTTATGACTTTGCCCGGGTTGGCGTTGTTTTATGGTGGTCTGGTGCAGTCAAAGAACGTGCTGTCAGTAATGATGCACTGTTTTGCCGTCGCCTGCCTGGCCTCATTGCTGTGGTTGTTTGGCGTTTATAGTCTGGCGTTCAGTGAGGGCAACGCACTTATTGGCGGTTTGTCGAAAGCGTTTCTGAGCGGTGTGGGTTGGGACAGCCTGTCGGGCGATATACCGGAATCCGTGTTTTTCATGTTCCAGATGACGTTTGCCATCATCACCCCTGGCCTGATCGTCGGCGCCTATCCTGAACGCATGAAGTTTTCCGCAGTGTTGATGTTTTCTGCGCTGTGGTTGGTCTTCGTCTATGCGCCGGTCGCTCACTGGGTCTGGGGCGGTGGCTGGCTCGCCGAAATGGGGGTTATGGATTTTGCAGGTGGCATCGTTGTTCATACAACGGCCGGAATTTCGGCGATTGTTGTCGTCAAGATGCTTGGCAATCGCAATGGGTTTCCGCGCCATCTGCGCCCTCCGCACAGCCCCGGCATGACCATGATGGGGGCGGCGATGCTGTGGGTTGGCTGGTTTGGTTTTAATGCCGGGTCGGCTCTCGCAGCGGATGGTAATGCCGGCATGGCGATGACGGTGACGCACATTTCCGCAGCTACCGCATCACTAGTCTGGGTCGCCATTGAATGGATAAAATTCGGCAAACCCAGTCTGATTGGAATTGTCACCGGCATGGTTGCCGGACTAGCAACCATCACCCCAGCGTCCGGATTCGTCGGCCCACTGGGCGGCTTCTTGATTGGTTTGAGCGGCGGCGTGATTTGTTATTACGCCGTTCTATACGTGAAACATAAGCTTGAGATCGATGACTCGCTCGACGTCTTCGCTGTCCATGGCGTGGGCGGCATCCTTGGTTCGTTAATGCTGGCGTTTCTGGCCTTGCCGTCGTTTGGCGGTGCGGGGTTGGCGGAGGGCGTCACGCCTGTCAGTCAGTTGGGCGTACAGGCGATTGGTGTCGTGGCGACCATTGTCTGGTCCGTCGTCTTTTCGTGGATTATTTTGAAACTAACCAGTGCCGTTTGCGGTCTTCGGGTCACCGATGACGAAATCACTGAAGGCCTTGATCTGGCGGCCCACGGTGAACGCGGATACACACTTTAAACGCGGATAAAAGGAAACAGACCCATGCAAATGGTAATGGCGATTATCAAACCGTTTAAGCTGGACGCCGTTCGCGACGCCCTGACCGACGTCGGTATCCAGGGATTGACCGTGTCCGAAGCCAAGGGATATGGGCGTCAGAAGGGGCAGACGGAAATCTATCGTGGTGCCGAATATGCCATCGATTTTGTCCCCAAAGTACGACTCGAGATTGTTGTGGATGATGATCAGGTAAGTCAGACCGTGGACGCGATTCGTTCAGCGGCCCTGACGGAAAAGATCGGTGACGGCAAGATTTTCGTCTGGCCAATTGGACAGGCGATGAGAATCCGTACCGGTGAAACGGGGCCTGAAGCCCTTTGATTGAATGAATCAGCAGGACCGCAAGAACCGGGTGGATAGTTGATCTGAATTCGACTTTTCTGTGATCAGAGCAATCACAGAAAAAGGAACTGATCCATGACCGCCATTCGGTTTATCGCCATTCCCACGGCCGAGGCCAAAGCCTATCGCGCCGGCAAACCGGATGCCAACGGTCAAGCCCCTGAGCATCACATCTCTGACGGCTCGGGAAATCCCTGCCGCCATTGCCTGAACGATATTGCGGAAGGCGAGCCGTACTTGATCTTATCTCATCGGCCTTTTGACAATACGCAACCTTATGCCGAACAGGGGCCCGTTTTCCTGCACGCCGAAGACTGTCCGCGCTATGCAGATGAAACCGAGGTGCCCGCCATGTTTCGTAAGCGCGAACGGTTTCTCATTCGTGGTTATAATGCAGATAACCGCATCATTTATGGCACGGGAAGCGTCGTCGAGACCCGGAACCTGGAAGCTGAAGCATGTCGGATTTTTGACAACGCCAAGGTTGAGTATGTCCATCTGCGCTCAGGGTCAAACGGCTGCTTTCAGTGCCGGATTGAACAAGATTAAATTTTCGGACAGTTAGGCGACGGGAATGTCACTGAATGAACGACGGCCCTTCGTTGGTTGTCTCCGGCACCATTGGGGCTGTCGTTCCCCCCTGATGATGGACCATGTGCCAACGTCCGTCATCGAGAATAAAAACGTTTGACGCCAGCAGCGCGCCATCGCCAAGAGTTTCATAACAGATCACATAGGCGGTTGTGTCGAAGATATGAGGAACGGCATTTCGGCACTGGATGTCGGGACTGTCTTCACCTCCAAGGATGGCTTGCCAACTCCCCATCACATGTTCGCGGCCAAATAAGGGCGGCCACCCCGGGTGGATGCAGGTAATGTTTTCACCGCGCCACCAGACGGATTCCATGGCCGACATGTCGCGTCCGGCAAAGGCCGCGTAAAAGGCTTCATTGGCAAAAAGGACGGCTGTTTTATCACTCATAATCACATTCCCCGTCAGACAAATGGCGGACCCAGAAACCAGGCAACCAGCGAGCGCCGAGTGCCGGAAATGACCGGGTTCACGCGATGGTAAAGATGAGAGGGAAACACAATGGCTGAACCCCTGGTTCGTGCCTCCAGCAGCGACGCCAGACGTCTTTCCATGTTGTCGGGAGGCGCCTGAATATCTTCGATGACAAATTCCCCACCTTCGTATTCATGTGCCTCAGAAAGGTGAATGGAGATACTGATTTTCCGGGTCTGACCAGGCCATCGCGACGCAGCATCATACGGTTTACGGCGCTGGTCAGCATGCCAAGTATAGAACTGTTCGGGCCCATATTGGGTATACTGTATGGATTCTGGTCCTGTCAGCGACCACTTCCAATGGCGTTCATTGGTCTGGCTGACAATGTCACTGATGAGGTCATAAACCCAGGCGGTGCCGTCATTGCGTCTGATCCAGGAAACTTTGGAATCACGCAGATTGTTTTTGGGGTCGTGCGCGACTTCCGCCGGCATGGGGGCGAGTGAGTTGCCCAGATCGATAATACGATCGCAGGTATCGGCAGAAAGGTGCCCTTCATATACACAATAGGGCTGCTCCAGGCGCATTTTGTTCGTCCAGTATTACGTTTTCAGCAACTCGCAGTGGCAAGTATGGTTTCGATGATGCCTCAGTCTGGCCATATTCGCCAGTTTAAGAGCAAAGTCGTGATCCTAAATGTGGATTTTGGCGAATTCACATGACTTGAGACAGTATAGTTTTAAAACTTTATCACCAGATTAAGTCAGGCCTTTGTCTCTACGGCTACTGAATTCATGCCGGGGATGAAGACCGTGTAATTAAATGAAAGTGATCGAGGTCGAAAATGGCTGAACAAGACGTCAACCCAAATGCGGACCAAGTTGATGACGAAGAAGAGGATCAGCGCGAAGGCTCTGATGATCGTCAAACTCTAGATGATCTGACCTTGATGGCCGAGGATCAAAATCTTGATAACGTCGACGAGTACGTAGACCAGTCCGGCAATGATGATGGATGGGACACACCTGTCGTTGATGGCTCGTTATCGACCATTCACACCGGCAGCCAACCGACCGTAGAAGAGCTTATGTCCAACATGGCGCCGGAAGGTGAAACCATTGTTGAGGCTGGCGAAATCATACGCACCCAGGAGAATGTTGCCGATGAATTGCCGGAGGTTGATGCGCCTGCACCGGATTTAGTTGTTGATCGTGAAGAGGCGGATCCTTCTCAGAGCGCCGGTGATCCCGATCAGGTAACGGGGCAGGAATCAGTCATTCCGGGGCAGGATCAGCCCGCTCCCCTGACGCCGGATGATATTCAAGGTGAGACAGCGGTTGAGGATGCTGGAACCCAAGTTGAAGGAAATGCCGAACCCGCTGCCGTTGCGGCCGAGGCCGCTCCGCTGGAACCTTCACCTGTTCCCACTCCGGAACCAGTTCCCACTCCGGGACCTGCGGCCGCACCTATACCTAGCCCCGAACCAGAGCCAGCGCCAGAGCCTGAGCCAGTTCCTGAGCCAGTTCCGGCACCGACTCCCGTAAATGACGGCCCGGTTGCCGGTGCCGATACGCTGAGTGGTTCGGAAGATGGGACGATTACGTTCAGCGCCGCCGATCTGCTGGCCAATGACACCGATGTTAATGGCGATACCCTGAGCATCACGGCGTTTGACCAGCCAGCCGATGGGGCGATTGTCGACAATGGCGATGGCACCTATACGTTCACGCCGGACGCTAACTGGAACGGCTCGACCGATTTCTCCTATACGGTATCTGACGGGGCGGCAACGGATACGACGACGGTCGCAATCACGGTTGACGGCGTTAACGATGCTCCGGTTGCCGGTGATGATGTGCTGAGCGGTGGGGAAGACGGAACAATCACTTTCAGTGCCGCCGATCTGCTGGCCAATGACACCGATGTCGATGGTGATACCCTAAGCATCACGGCGTTTGACCAACCGGCTAACGGGGCAATTGTCGACAATGGCGATGGCACCTATACATTCACCCCGGACGCCAACTGGAACGGCTCGACGGACTTTTCTTATACCGTCAGTGATGGCACGACCACTGACACCGCGACGGTCGCAATCACCGTTGATGGTGTTAACGACGCCCCGGTTGCCGGTGACGATGCGCTGAGTGGTTCCGAAGGCGGAACAATCACTTTCAGTGCCGCCGATCTGCTGGCCAACGACACCGATGTCGATGGGGATTCCCTGAGCATCACGGCGTTTGACCAACCGGCTAACGGGGCAATTGTCGACAATGGCGATGGCACCTATACGTTCACGCCGGACGCCAACTGGAACGGTTCGACGGACTTTTCCTATACCGTCAGCGATGGCACGACCACTGACACTGCGACGGTCGCAATCGATGTGGCCGGAATTGTCGCAGGCAGCCCGGTTGCCGGTGATGATGCGCTGAGTGGCGGGGAAGACAGCACGATCACTTTCAGTGCCGCCGATCTACTGGCCAATGACACGGATGTCGATGGGGATACCCTGAGCATCACGGCGTTTGACCAGCCGCTGAATGGGGCGATTGTCGATAATCTTGATGGCACCTATACATTCACCCCGGACGCCAACTGGAACGGCTCGACGGACTTCTCTTATACCGTAAGTGATGGCACCAGCACGGACACCGCGACGGTCGCAATCACCGTTGATGGTGTTAACGATGCCCCGGTCGCCGGTGACGATGCGCTGAGTGGATCCGAAGGCGGGACAATCACTTTCAGTGCCACCGATCTGCTGGCCAATGACACCGACGTCGATGGGGATACCCTGAGCATCACGGCGTTTGATCAGCCGCTGAACGGGGCGATTGTCGATAATCTTGATGGCACCTACACCTTTACGCCGGACGCCAACTGGAACGGTTCGACGGACTTCTCTTATACCGTCAGCGATGGCACGACCACAGACACCGCGACAGTCACAATCGATGTGGCTGGAGTTGTTCAAGGTAGCCCGGTTGCCGGTGATGACGCGCTGAGTGGCGGGGAAGACAGCACAATCACTTTCAGTGCCGCCGATCTGCTGGCCAACGACACGGATGTTGATGGCGATACCCTGAGCATCACGGCGTTTGACCAGCCGCTGAATGGGGCGATTGTCGATAATCTTGATGGCACCTACACCTTTACGCCGGACGCCAACTGGAACGGCTCGACAGACTTCTCTTATACCGTAAGTGATGGCACCAGCACGGACACCGCGACGGTCGCAATCACCGTTGATGGCGTTAACGACGCCCCGGTCGCCGGTGACGATGCGCTGAGTGGCACGGAAGACAGCACAATCACTTTCAGTGCCGCCAACCTGCTGGCCAATGACACCGATGTCGATGGCGATACCCTGAGCATCACGGCGTTTGATCAGCCGGCCAACGGCACAATTGTTGATAACGGTAACGGCACCTATACGTTCACGCCGGACGCCAACTGGAACGGCTCGACGGACTTCTCTTATACCGTCAGCGATGGCACGACCACAGACACCGCGACAGTCACAATCGATGTGACCGGTGTTGCCGATATAAATACCAGCCTGGATGTAAATAGTCAGATCACCAACGAAGATACGCCGGTCGATCTGACCCTGTTCCCGGTCGATATAAACGGTGATTTTATTATTTTAACCGGCCCGGACGCAGATGCCAGCGACTCAGCCTCGATCACCATTGATTTTGTTGGGTTGCCCGCAGGCGAGAGCGTAACGCTGTCTGCCGGTACAGATAATGGTGACGGCACCTGGACCCTGTCGGCCACCGATATGGCTGGGTTGCAAGACGTGCTTCAGGGACTGACCATGACGCCGCCGGCAGACTATTACGGTGACATCACGCTGCAAGTCAGTGTTGAAGGTACCGATAGCGAGACTGGTAACACGGTCACGGATACGGCAACGTTTGGGGTTACCGTTAAACCTGTTGTTGATAACCCGGATATCACAGCCAACAGCGTGAGTGGCAATGAAGATACAGCCATTGCACTCGATATTTCCGAAACCGTTGCGCCAACCGGAGTTGATAGCGATGTCGCCAGCGTTATTCTGGGAAATATTCCCAGTGGATCAACGCTGACTTACGTCGATACGGCCGGGGACACAGTACCCATTACTTACACGGGGGCTGCCGTCAGCCTGACGCCGGATCAACTGAACGGGCTCTCGATGACCCCGCCGGCAGACTACAACGGCTCCTTCAATATGACGGTGACGGCAATCTCGGAAGATGGCGGGATTGAAATCGAAACCTTTGCCGTTGATGTGGCTGCAATTGTTGATCTGGACGCCGCTGATGCCGTCGGTTTAGAAGACGATGAAATTCTCCTGATGATTTCTTCCGATTCTGCCAATGATATTACGTTCGAAATTCCGGATGGCGCCACGTTATCCGCGGGTACAGACAACCTTGATGGGACCTGGACGCTCACCGTGGGGCAATTGGACAACTTGGCCATAACGCCCGCGCCAAACAGCGATGAAGATTTCACGATTACTCTAACGTCCGATGGTGTGTCTACGACGCTGGATGTTTCCGTGGCAGCCGGTGCCGATGTTCCAACATTGAACGTCACAGATGCATCCGGGACAGAAGGCGATGCAATCGCCCTGGATATCAGCTCTGCCCTGACCGATACGGACGGCTCAGAGACCCTGTCGATCATCATCGGTGATGTGCCGGCGGGAGCGACGCTGTCTGCCGGTACGGATAACGGCGATGGCACCTGGGCGCTGAGTGCCACGGACTTGACGGGGCTGACGATCACGCCGGCGACGGGTTTTGATGGCACCTTTAATTTGAGCGTAACATCGACGTCGACAGAAACCACTGGCGGCGATACAGCAACATCGACGGGCACGATCACGGTCGACGTTGCCGATGCTTTTGTTAACACCGGCCCGACGGCGACGGCGGATACGTTGACGGGAACGGAAGACGGGACGATCACCTTCAGTGCGGCTGACTTGCTGGCCAATGATACGGATCTTGATGGTGGTACGCTGAGTATTACGTCGTTTGATCAGCCTCTGAACGGGGCGATTGTCGATAACGGTGACGGCACCTACACGTTTACGCCGACGGCGGACTGGAGTGGCGAGACCAGCTTTAACTATACGATCTCTGACGGCCAGGGCGGCACGTCGACGGCCAGCGTTGCGGTGACGGTTGACGGTGTTGCCGATGCACCTGACCTGACGGCGGCTGCGGCAACGGGGTCTGAAGACACGGCGATTGCGCTTAATATCAACACCGGGCTGACCGATGTGGACGGCTCGGAGACCTTATCGATCATCATCGGTGATGTGCCGACGGGCGCGACGCTGTCTGCCGGTACGGATAACGGCGATGGTACCTGGGCACTGAGTGCCACGGACCTGACCAACCTGACGATCACTCCGGCACCGGACAGCAATACGGACTTCACACTGAGTGTCAGTGCGACGGCGACGGAAGCCAATGGCAGTACCTCGACGACGACGGGGTCGCTTGATGTCGCGGTTGCGGCGGTTAACGACGGCCCGGTTGCGGCTGCGGACACATTCAGCGGCGCGGAAGATACGGCGATTACCTTCAGTGCGGCTGATCTTCTTGCCAACGATACGGATGTTGATGGCGATATCCTGAGCATCACGGCGTTTGACCAGCCGTTGAACGGCACGGTTGTCGATAACGGTAACGGCACCTACACGTTTACGCCGGACGCCAACTGGAACGGCACAACCAACTTCAACTACACGATCTCGGATGGTGCCGGTGGCACGTCGACGGCATCAGTGGGGCTTGATGTTGGTG